>Ga0307516_10000003_pt1 | contig 459377 bp, 482 predicted proteins | sample 19_EM_MG_FD_203310 | JGI IMG/M metagenome (GOLD analysis project Ga0307516, IMG submission 203310) | Populus trichocarpa ectomycorrhiza microbial communities from riparian zone in the Pacific Northwest, United States - 19_EM | ecosystem: Host-associated > Plants > Roots > Unclassified... | reverse complement strand
CCCGAGAAGTTCTGGTGGCGTCACTACAAAGCGCGCCCCACCAAAAAGAAGGGTTAACACATGGATTCAACGGATTAGAAAGGACTTACCCGCCCGCTACCACGAGTAGTAAGGGCGGGTTTTCCTTATGTGCTATTTACGCACAATCAACTGTATACTACCGTCGGTCAGCACCATTGCAACCGCAATCGCCAGCAGCGTGCGGCACAAAATATATTCGTGTTGCAGGCGCAAATTCTTTTTAGCTGTCTGGTACGAAACGTCGTGGTTTACAGGGTACAGCAAGTTCGCAACATGCAGCGTAAACCAAATATCATAATTAAATAATTGCAGCTCGTTATTATTGTCGGCGCTAAAACGGTCGGTATCAAAAGTGGTCGCACGCGCAGCATTTACTACTAAACCGACCTCGTAATGCGGCCCAACAAGCCGCGATACTTTGTCGCCCTTTTTGCGCAATTCGGCAATAAGCTTTTGCTTGTACGCATAAATACCCGTCTTTGGGTCAATCGAAAAGTACCGTTCCGCAACAGATTGTAGGTTAATAATACGGCCTAAAATCGTATCGACGGCGCGGTCATCGTACCTCACCCCCAGTAATTGTTCTGCGAGTCCGCGGATTTGCCGTTGTGTACGGGGATTCGCTATAGTGGCTAACACCTCTGGCACTTGGTCGATTGCACCACAACCCGTATTGCCATGGGGGTGATTGATGTTATCTATGTGACCACCAAATGACAGCCCTTTGTGTTGCAGCAAGTTAATAACCGTCTCGAGGTCGTCACTATATGTAAACCTGCCGTCAATCGGCTCGGCATGCACAATGCGGCGGGTGAGTGCCGAGATCGCTGTGCCGCCAGGCACCTGCGGCCCTAAGGGGCGGCCGTGCATTACGAGGTCTTCTTCGTAGCCTTCTATGAGGCGGCCATCTATGCAACGTGTTTGCGACCCAAGGTCGCACGGCACAAAGTAATCGCGCAGAACGCTCGGGTTCAACGCCCGCTGGATTCGGGGAGCAAGCGCTTTATTACTCGCAATTCGCGCAGCTGGCGAAATTCCGCCTATCCACAAACGCTGGTTTTTTTGCGCAACAACACCACCCTTTGAACGGGTCACAATGTCGTCGATTTGGCCCAAATTAAGAATCTCCGCACCCATAACGTACCCCTGTTATTTTACACTTTCGGGCGGCGGTGACGGCGCAGTTCGGCCACCTTAAGGCGCACGGCCTGACGGTCAATCAGCGATTCAGCGCGCTCAAGTTCAATCTCGTCTTTGGCTTCTTCTTTGAGCTTCTTGGCAGCAACTAACGCGTCAGCAGCCTCTTGTTCCACAATGTCGTCGGCGTGGTCGGCTTCGTCTACAAGCAAGCGAATGGCTTTACTGCTAATTTCGGCAACGCCACCATTAGTTGCAAATACATCGCGAGCACCGTCAGCGTCATCTTTTTTGTGGCGCACGGTAATTATGCCGGGAACCACGGTCGTGACCAGTGGCATGTGCCCGGGGAACACGGCAATACTGCCACCAGCTGTTGGCAAAATGACTTCGTAAACGTCTTTTTCGAGCTTCGGCCCGGCGAGGGTTACAAACTGTAACTGCATTATTTAACCTCTTTAATCGAGCCCTTCATGTAGAATGCTGATTCGGGCTTATCGTCATGCTTGCCTTCAAGAATCTCCTTAAAGCTCGCGATGTTATCTTTGAGCGACACATACACACCAGGCTGGCCAGTAAACTGTTCGGCAACGTGCACGTTTTGGCTCAAAAAGCGTTGAATACGACGGGCGCGGTTAACAAGCTGCTTGTCTTCGTCGGCCAGTTCTTCCATGCCCAAGATTGCAATAATGTCTTGCAGTTCTTTGTAGCGCTGCAAAATGCGCTGCACTTCGCGGGCCGTGCTGTAGTGTTCTTCGCCAACAATTTCTGGGTCAAGAATAGTCGAGTTACTTGCGAGTGGGTCAACTGCTGGGTAAATACCAATTTCGGTCAGCGCGCGGTTCAGCACAATGGTCGAGTCGAGGTGGGCAAACAATGTTGCAGGTGCTGGGTCGGTCAGGTCGTCAGCAGGTACAAAGATGGCCTGCATCGAGGTGATCGAACCTTTTTTGGTGCTTGTAATCCGTTCCTGCAACGCACCCATTTCTTGGGCGAGGTTTGGTTGGTAGCCTACAGCACTTGGCAAACGGCCAAGGAGCGCAGACACCTCTGAACCAGCTTGGGTAAAGCGGAACATGTTGTCGATGAACAGCAGCACGTCTTTGCCGTCGTCGCGGAAAGATTCAGCCATAGTAAGGCCGCTCAAAGCAACGCGTAAACGGGCGCCTGGTGGCTCGTTCATCTGACCAAAGACCATGGCAGTTTTATCAAGAACACCAGTATCTTTCATTTCGTGGTAGAGGTCGTTACCTTCGCGGGTACGTTCACCAACACCAGCAAACACCGAGTTGCCGTTGTGGAACTTAGCAATGTTGTTAATAAGCTCCTGAATGAGCACGGTCTTGCCCACACCGGCACCACCGATAAGACCAACTTTACCACCTTTCATAATTGGGGCGAGGAGGTCGATAACTTTAATACCGGTTTCAAGAATTTCAGTCTTACCAGCTTGGTCGGTCAATGCTGGTGGGTCGCGGTGAATTGGCGCAACGGTGGTGAACTTGCGGCCTTTGCCATCAATTGGCTCACCGGTCACATTAAACATGCGACCAAGCGTTTGTTCGCCGACTGGCACACTAATTGGTCCGCCAGTTGCGGTGACTTTGGCACCGCGTCGCAGACCATCGGTACTGCTGAGGGCAATGGTACGCACGGTGGTTTCGCTGAGGTGCTGTGCAACTTCGAGTGTCATTAAAACGTCGCCGTTTTGTACGGTAATTGCGTCGTTAATTGCCGGGAGTTGACCGCGGTCAAATTCCACGTCAACCACCACGCCCACGATCTGGGCTACGGTGCCGGTGCTGGTTATTTGTTTAGTAGGCATGTACATATTCTCCTTATTCGCTCATTGCTTCAGCGCCGCCGGTTATTTCTGCGAGTTCTTGGGTGATGCTTGCCTGGCGGGCGTTGTTATAAGCAAGCGTTAAGTCATCAACTAGGTCGTTCGCGTTGTCGGTTGCGTTTTTCATGGCCAACATACGCATAGATTCTTCTGAAGCCACGGATTCAAGCAGCGCTTGCCACACCTGCGCGTCGATTAACCGTTTTGCCGTTGCGTCGAGTACCGCGCTGACCGACGGTTCGAACTCTGCCTGGGCCAGTTCTTGGCCAACTGGAGTTTCGCTAAAACCGGCTGGCAACATTGGTAGCATATTTGGCTGCTGGTTAATGCTCGAGTAAAAGTGGGTGTAAATCACGTCGACTTTATCGACTTTTTGACTGGTGAACAGATCGATTGCCTGGCGAATGAGCGGCTGTAAATCGTGCGGCTGTAATTCTTTTGGCAAGTTGCGGAACACAGCCACGACTTCCGTGTCGGTCAGGCGACCCACAAACTGTGCGGCGCGTTGACCAACGGCAATTGTGTAGCTTTTTATGTCCGCGGCTTTGTCGGCTTTGAGCTCGGTCACGTATTTGCGCAGCGCGTTGCTGTTGTAAGCGCCGGCCAAGCCACGGTCGCTGGTAATAACCACCAACAAACGGGCTTTAACGGCGCGCTTTTTAAACAGCGGCTGGTCTGTAACTTCGGCCAGTTGTGCTAAACGGGTGAGCAATTCGCGTGCCATGTGGCTGTACGAACGGCTGCCCAGCGCAGCTTCCTGCGCTTTGCGCATGCGGCTGGCGGCCACTAATTCCATCGCCTTGGTAATTTGGCGCGTATTCTGGACCGAGCCGATGCGGCGCTTAATAGCGATGGTATTAGCCATGAAACCTAGGCCTCGTAACCCTTCGCGAGCTTTTCGGCAGTCGCCATAATAAGCTTGCTTGTTGCTTCGGTCGGTTTGCCGCCCTTGCTCAGTTCCTTCATGGGTTCTTTATGGTCAGCCCACAGCGCAGCAAGCAGGGCGCGGGTTACGTCGGCAATTTTTTCTACAGGAACGCCGTCGAAGGTACCTTGCGTTGCTGGCATCAGCACAGCAACTTGTTCCCACACGCTCATTGGACTGTATTGTGGTTGTTTGAGCAGCTCAACAAGGCGCTGGCCACGGTTAATGGTGGCCTTGGTTGCGGCGTCGAGGTCGGTACTAAACTGCGTAAATGCCGCAAGTTCGCGGAACTGCGCGAGGTTCAATTTAATACTGCCACTCACACTTTTAACCGCTTTGGTTTGGGCAGCGCCACCAACGCGACTTACCGAAAGACCAACTGAAATTGCCGGGCGAATACCCTGGAAGAACAGGTTGGTTTCAAGGAAAATCTGACCGTCGGTAATACTAATGACGTTGGTTGGCACGTAGGCACTGATGTCGCCAGCCTGAGTTTCGATGACCGGCAGGGCAGTGAGCGAGCCAGCACCAAGGTGGTCGGCGAGTTTTGCGGAGCGCTCCAATAAACGTGAGTGCAAGTAGAACACGTCACCCGGGTAAGCTTCGCGGCCTGGTGGGCGGCGCAGCAACAGTGACATTTGGCGGTAGGCAACGGCGTGTTTGGTAAGGTCATCATAAATAATCAGCGCGTGACCCTTGTTATCGCGGAAGTATTCAGCCATTGCAGTACCAGCGTATGGCGCCAAGTATTGCAGCGAGGCGGGGTCAGCAGGGCTTGTTGCAATCACAATGGTTTGGTCCATCACGCCTTCTGACTTGAGACGTTCTACTAGGCGGCTGATTTTGCTGAGCTTCTGACCAATGGCAACATATATGTTTACCACGCCAGTTTTTTGGCGAGCCTGGTTGATCATGGTATCGACGGCAATTGCCGTTTTACCAGTTTGACGGTCACCAATAATAAGCTCACGTTGGCCGCGGCCGATTGGCACGAGTGCGTCAATCGCCATAAGACCGGTCATGAGTGGTTCGTGCACTGACTTGCGGTCCATAACGCCTGGGGCGCCACGTTCTACCAAGCCGTGGTGCGCCGCTTTAATGGGGCCTTTGCCGTCGAGCGGGCGACCGAGTGGGTCAACCACACGACCAAGAAGATCGGGGCCAACAGGTACTTTCACAACTTGACCACTCAAGCGCACACGGGCACCAGCAGCTACAAGAGCATCAGCGCCAAGCAGCACTGCGCCAATTTCATCTTCCATTAAGTTAAGTGCGAAGGCATCGACGGTTTTGCCATCGGTGGTTTCAATCTGAAGCACCTCATTAAAACCGGCGTCGGTCAGACCATAAATCCAGGCAACACCGTCACCCACGCGGGTCACGATGCCAGACTTTTCAAGGCCTTTCTCGTTTTTGAGCTGATTGATTGCATCAAGCAGCTCGGTTGATAGTTCTTTTACTGAAATCATCTTAATTTATTCCTCCGGCAAGCTGGTTTAGCTGTCGTTTTACACTTGCGTCAAGCTCGAACTCAGGGGTGCGAATTACAACGCCGCCAATGAGTTCGGGTTCAACAGTTTCGCTGAGTTCTACAGTTTGCGCGCCCGTTACTTTCTTGAGCATCGCTGCAATACCATCGCGACTTGCGCTAGTCAGACCAAACGCGCTGCGCACCTCGGCAGTTACCACACCCTGTACTTTTTGCAGTTCTTCGGCAATATCGAGCAACAGCAAGTGAGCCTCGTTGGCTTTTTTGTGGTGCAGCAGGTAAGCGGCAGTTTGCTTCAGTAGTTCTGCTTGGCGTTCAGGGTGAGCAACAAGCAGGGCAACAATTTCGTGGGCAACGCGGCGACGGCTCAGCTTCGGCATAGCTAGGCATGCTCCTTCGCCGCTTTGGTGAGCGCAGCGTCAATCAGCTTGGCGTCTTTTGTTGCATCGAGTTTCTCGCGCAGTATATGTTCGGTTGCGGTTGCCACTAACTTAGCAGTCTCTTTTTTGAGCGCATCCCGGGCTTTGCCGAGCTCAACATCCATGCTAGCTTTGGCTTCTGCCACAATGTGCTCGGCGCGCTTTGCAGCTTTGGCTTCGGCAACTTCAACCATTTGGGCAGCTTCTTTGTGGCCAGCAGCAACAAGTGCTTCAGATTCTTGGCGGGCTTCAGTCAGCATACCGGCAATAGTTTTTTGAGCGTCTTTCAGTTTGGTTTCGGTCTCGGCGGCGTGCTTTAAACTGTCTTCGACAGCTTTTTGGCGCGCTTCCAATGTTGCCACCAATTTGCCAAACACAAATTTGCGCAAAATAAGCAGCACAATCACAAAGGTGATCAGCTGGAACAGAAACGCTTGCCAATTAAGACCGAGCGCGCCAATGCCGCCAGCAGCTTCGGTCGCTTGATGCGACGCGTCGGCTACCGTTTGCACTGTTTCGGCATGGGTTGCAGCGGTAGTAGTTGCTTCCGCTGCGTGGTCAACGCCGTTGTGAGCCAAATTAGTAATAAAGTCTAACACCAAAGGTTATTCCTGATTACGCGGTGGTGAAGACGATAAGCAGCACGAATGCCAGGGCAGCGTCGACCAAACCAGCCATAAGAAGGGCGGTTGAGAGCACCTTACCTTGTGCTTCCGGGTTGCGGCCAACTGCGCTTACGGCAGCAGCACCAATCAACGCCACACCAATAGCTGGACCCATTGCACCAATCGCAATTGTCAGACCTTTAATCAAGTTAGGATCGATTTCCATTATATATCTCCTTATTATCTTTCTTACTTTACATCATTCCCGGACGGGACAGCCTTGAGCTGTTTAGGTTCAGGAGAATGATTGTCGGGTGAATCGTCGTGTGTCGTAGCCATACCAAGGTACGTACTGGCGAGCATAATAAAAATGTAGGCTTGAATTGCGCTAAAGAAAAGTTCCATAAAGTACACAGGAATTGTTGCCGCCCAGCCAAAGTTACCAGCCAAGTCGCTCACCACATGCAACAAAACTTCACCGGCGTAAATAACACCGAACAAACGCATACTCAGGGTAATAATCCGAATGAATTCACCCAGCACCTCGATGAGGCCAATAAAAATGGTCATTGGGTTCCAAAGCGGACCATTAAAATAATGGTGTATGTGGCGCAAAATGCCAAGCTCTTTAATTGCAGTAAATTGCACTAAACCAATGGTGAGCACGGCAAGCGCCAACGTACCGTTCAGATCAGTAGTGAATGGGCGCAGCAACGGCGAAACGCCGTCGGCTGTTGTGGTGGTAATTGAACCAACACCCGGCAGCAAACCCGACAGGTTGCTGACAATAATAAAAGTGAACAGTGTTAAAAAAAGTGGCGCGTGCTTGAGCGCTTTTTTGCGGTCGCCGCCAAAATTTTGGGCAATCGCGTTAATTAAAAATTCAACAAGCGTTTCAACCGCAAACGCAAATTTGTTTTTTGGGCGAACGGTGGTGTGGCGCAGCGCGGTCACATAAAATGCCAGCACACCAAGACCGATAAGAACGCCAAAAAACATTGCATTCGTAATAACAAGCGGCCCGACATTAAAAATGGGCTCCGCAGCCAGAGGAACACCGTTACCGCCGGAGGCCATGAGTTTAAACATGCACCGCCTTAGATGCACACATGAACAATACTGGCGTTAAGATTCGCTTTTTCATTAATGCCCACAGTATACCAGGTAACAGGGCGCCGCTCAACCCTTTAACGGGTGGACGCCTTGTTAAAATATAAAAAATATATTATAATTTACAAATCCCATTGCTAAAAAGGCAGTGAGCGTTGCGCCCTGGTGCGCTATTCGTAACAAGCAGCCTCTACGTTTGGAGGGATTGTGACAAATCCCGTAGTACCCGCTCAGCAGTTATCGGCTACGGATCTCACCAACGCCATGGTCCGCCATATCGAAGATTTCCTTCGCATCGTGACGGCAGCATCGCCGCACTGTGCAGACCCTGTTGTTCGGCGGCTCAGCGGTGCGGGTGGGGACGGCTACAAGATTAGACTCAGTCACAGCACGCCCAACAAAATTGAAGTCAACGCACGATGCAGCAAACCGCACGCTCTTGGCCGGCTCGTAGACTACTTAAGCCAAAAGCACAACGCCTCGATCCAGCCAGTCAGCAGATACCATCTGCGTGTCATCATCATCCTGGATGGAACCGCTGTCAGCGAGCTGAACGCGTGAACCCCGGCCTTCATTTGCGCGTCTATAAATGTGTGGCAGGCTGCGGTGGCTGGCACCTTACACGGCACGTTGCCATGCTATACTACATGTAGTTATGAACAAGATAAACGAACCCACTACATCGAAAGGTACTCAACCTAAAGTCACGGTATTCAGCAGTCCAACCTGCGGCTTTTGCCACATGGCCATGGACTACTTTGACGACAAAGGCGTAAAATACACCGAACGCGATATTACCGTTGACGAAGATGGCTTACACTTTATACTCGACAAAATCGGCCAGGCTGTCACCCCAGTGATTACTATTGGTGACACTGTTATTGTAGGGTTTGACCGCCCCAAAATCGACGAAGCACTGCAAGCCGCTAATGTTAAATAGCTTGCGCACCGCCTAAAAAAGCGTACGCTAAAAGTGCCAGCAACGACGCTGGCTTGATAAGCAAGGGGTTATCGTGGCGTTTGCCGATATCGTCGCCTGGAGGAAAGCGCTCAAAGGCGACATTGAGCTCATACGCGCAGCAAAGTTGCGTCCGCGGGCAATCGTCCTGCGCCTCAAAGAAATTGTGGCCGGTGTTAAAGCGCAAGGCAACTGGTATGAGTTCAGCGCGCCGGGGCGTGGTATTTCCGGCCAAATGCTCGACCTGGGCGTTCACCAAGTTGTGCTGGAATTCACGCACCGCAAGGATTCTCGTGCTGTGCAAGCCGCACTCGAGGAGCTCATGCCAAAGTTTACCGTAATATCCAACCTGACGGCATACGACCACGCTTACAACGACGGCGCGAGCATCCGGTTGGAATTCCCCATTTTTAGACCACCAACAGGAACCTGAACAGCTTGCCCCACATAACTATGATGGCGGCATGCCCCTTGCTTGTCGACCATCCATGGTACCCTAATAAACGAATATGGCATTTGACGATTACAAAACCAAAGACAGCGTCGTCATTGTGTACACCGGCGACAGCAAAGGCAAAACCAGCGCAAGCATTGGTCTTATGTGCCGTGCGCTCGGCCGTGGCTGGCGGGTGGCTTACGTGCAGTTTATAAAGGACTGGGAAGTCGGCGAGCACACGTTTATTCAAAAGATTATGCCAGCCTTTACAGGCAAGCTCACGTTTTACAAAGGCGGCAAAGGTTTTTTTAACGCTGGCGATATAAGCGCAGAAGGCGTGAGCGACGACGAGCACGAACAAGCCGCACGTAACACCTACGACTTTGCGCTGAAATGCGCCAAAAGCGGCGATTACAACCTAGTAATTTGCGACGAAATAAACAACGCCGTTAACGATGGATTGCTCAGCGCCGACGAATTGGAGCAGCTTATTGACCAGCGTGCCGCCAACACCAGCCTGTGCCTGACCGGCCGCAACTTCCCGGCAAAACTCGTGCCAAAAACAGATATTGCCACCAACATGACCAAAATAAAGCATCACTTTGACGACAAATTTTTAGCCAATAAAGGAATTGACTACTAGTAATGTACCGCTTGCGACCAAAGCAAAAAGCCTACGACCGCCACCTGCAACAAACAGGTGAGTTCGGCTGCCCGTTTTGCGAAATCGACGACCCGAATTTAAATCCGCAAGGCACGAATATAATTGAAGAGACCGAACATTGCTTAGTTATTGAAAACATTTTTGGCTACGATGCATGGGAAGGCCGCAAAGTGACCGCACATTATATGGCCGTTCCAAAGCGCCACGCACATAGCCTGGGCGACCTGACAGCTACCGAACGCACCGAAATGATGGACCTATATTGCAAGTACGAAGCCGCCGACTACAATGTGTACAGCCGCGCACCCGGCAGTGGCGCGCGCAGTCACGTGCATTTGCACACGCACTTTATTAAAACCGCAGGCGGACCGCCGCGTCACCTAACGTACACGCGCAAACCATACAGTCTTATCATTACGTGGTAGCTTTGCTATAATCGCTGCGGGGAGTGGTGGCTTGCCATCGCTCTCCACCAGATTTTTGACCCAAACTGTGATAGCATAGCCAGCGTGACCCGCAAACGCGCAACTGCTATTACGAGTATTCTTACCGCGGCCATTTTGGCGGCGGTTAGTTTATTGTACGGGCAAGCGCCGCAATTTAACCTGCAAGCGCCGGCAATTACGCCTGGGTTTTATAAAGTTACGCACATTACCGATGGCGACACAATTGAAGTTGACATGGCTGGCACAACAGAGAAAATCCGCATGATTGGCGTTGACACCCCCGAGACTAAAAAACCAAACGCACCCGTGCAATGCTTTGGACCCGAGGCCAGTGAGTTCACCAAAAAAACGCTGACCGGCACAAGTGTGCGGCTTGAAGCCGACGCAACAAACGACAACCGCGACCGCTACGGCCGCTTACTGCGCTACGTGTACATGCAAGACGGCAGTTTATTCCAAGAAAAGCTCATCGCCCAAGGCTATAGTTTTGCCTACACTATTTTTACCTTCCAAAAAGCCGAGAATTTTACAAAACTGCAGCACCAAGCCCAACAAGCAAAAGTTGGTTTGTGGACTGCCTGCACGAACACATTTAAAAACGACCGCTGGCAAACCAACGACTTATAACTTAACCGCACGTTCTTTAAGAATGCGGTCGTAAATATCTAAGATTAGTTTTGTTTGGCGTTTTTCGCTGAACTTGCGGGCGATTTGCTTGCTGTTTTTGCCCATTTCTTTGCGCAGGCCCGGGTCTTCTAGCACGCGGCGCAGTTTGGCCGCCATGTCGATTGGGTCGTCGCTGGCAAAAAAGCCATTCACGCCGTCTTTAACAACTTCAGTCACGGGTTCGTCGACCATAACAATAGGCAAACCCGCAAGCGCGGCTTCGTGCAGTGTTAAGCTTTGTGTGTCGGTCATAGAAGGGAAGGCGAACACTTTACCAGCGGCATACGCCCAGCCAATGTGTTCGTGCGGAATTTTACCCACAAACGAAATCCGGTCCGCCACACTCGAAGCAATCGCGTGTTCTTCGAGCGTTGGACGGTAATCAAAGTCGCCCACAAATACCAGGCGTGCACGCGGACGCCATTTCACCAGTTCTTCCATGGTGTGAATCAGCAGGTCTAAGTTTTTTTCGGCACTCAGGCGACCCAGATACAGCACCACCTCGTCGTCGGGATGAATGCCCCACTCGCCTTCAAGCTGGCGCAGTTGCTCGATGGTTGGTTTTTCGGCAGGATCAACGCCGGTCGGAATAATATCCATGCTGTAGCGATCACCATTTTGCCAGCTCTCGAGTTGCATGGCACTTTTACGTGAGTGCACAACCACCGCGTCGCAGTGACTGTGAATTACTGTCAGTAAGTTTTTTACGACCTCACGGCTCCAGTTGCCAAGCCCTAAACGCGGGCGGCCAGCGCGGAGCATTGCCAGAAGCTCGCCGCTTGACACCTTAAAAGTGAACGGCAGCGCCAGGCCAAGGGCTACAATGCCTGGAATCGCCGCAGGATAGTGCTCAACGTATTGGAAGTAGTCGGTACAATATTCGGCGACCACCGGAATATCAAGCTTATTACCGGCATAGATTGCCATGAGTCCAACCGGGCCGGGCACCAAAAAATGAAGCACGTCAAACTCAAGCTCTTTAATACGCTTTAAGACCACGTGCGGAAAGAACACTGACATACTGCCTTCGTCCATGACCACGCCGTTAATGGATGGAAACCGAATTATGTGGTCGTCATCACTTTTACTGCTAAAATCGCCAGACGGGGCAAAAATGTACACTTCGTGTCCGGCTGCTTCAAAATTCCGCCTCAAAATTTCTGTCACAAATACCACGCCGTTAACAGATGGCCGGTAGGTATCGGTAAAAATGCCAATTTTCATGTTGGCTTTAGTATACCAAAAAATGGGGCGGCAAGCCTAAACACTCAATCCGAGCACTTAAGTTTGCCGGTGAGCCGGCGCGCACCACTCGGGTACGCGCCGGCTCACACTTTAGTTGGGAAGGTTGCCGCGGTTGTCCAGGAACCAGCCCAGCGTCTGAGCTGTCACGTGTGCCATCACGAGCTGCTGCCACTCCAAGGGGAACCTGGGAATGATGCGCGGCGGTTCACTGCAAAATGCACGACTGTCTTGCAAGGTGGCCCGCGTTATGTCAAATACCTCGCCCCACCCGGGATCAGTTCCGGCATCCGGTAGCAGGTCGGCGTCGACGACCACACCCGCGTAGAGCTCTTCGAATATGACTTGGGGCACCTGGCTGCCACGCACACGACACCGCGTGAACGCCGCCCACACGTTGAACCGGCGGCCAGGCTGCAACTCGAGCGGCCGGAAACCACCGCGCAGCTCAACGTTGAACCGCACGCCAACCGAACGCCGCGTGTCCTCGGTGCCATCAAAGCCTTCGTTCAAGCTGGCTGTGCGCAGGGAATGCACCACGAGTGACGGCGGATGCACCGCGCGTCGCATGCACTCAACAGCTTGGACGTACTCCGCCACCGTCTGGCTACTAGGCGACCGCCCCAGGGCCACCAGGGGATACCAACTAGGGACCGTGCGCTGCGATGTTGCAACCACGAAGCTTCCTCCTCAAGATCCAACACCTCGGTTTGAATCCGCTATATTGTGCCATTAAAATAATGCTGCCGCAAGACCCCAAAATGCTCGTGTTTTACTGTAAAAACGGGTACACTAAAAGACAACATGGCGAAAAAGAAGGGCAACATCCCTGATTGGCAGCGCCGGGTGCATGCCTGGTGGCGCAAACAATGGGTTCGCATAATCACTTATTTTGGCGCGTCGATCGCAGGATTCCTACTGCTGATTGGTTTTTTAAATACTTTCATTTTTACCCCGATTAAAAACCCCGATTACGGCGTAAGCTTTTCGGTTAAACAAGCTCGCAACCTAGACGTTGACTGGAAGGCCAACTTTGCCGCAATAGTGGACGACTTACATTTTAAGCGCTTGCGCCTCATGAGTTACTGGGACGAAAGCGAAGCCAAACGCGGCGTGTTTGATTTTACCGACCTCGACTGGCAATTTGCCGAAGCGCAAAAACGCGGCGTAAAAATCAGTTTGGCAATTGGCTTGCGCCAACCACGCTGGCCAGAATGCCACGAGCCAGCCTGGGCCACTGACCTACGCGGCAACACCTGGAAGCAGGTGTTATACGCCTATATGGAAATCGTAGTAAATCGCTACAAAAACCACCCGGCGCTCGATAGTTACCAGTTAGAAAACGAAGGCATGAACAACTGGTTTGGCCTGTGCGGCTTGCCAGATCGCGAGCGGCTCATTGAAGAATTCAATTTAGTGAAACGATGGGACCAAAACCACAAAGTCATTATGAGCCTGAGCGACCAGCACGGATTCCCTGTTAACGGGCCGACACCCGACGAATTTGGGTTTTCTGTGTACCGCACAGTGTGGAACGACAAAATCCCGCCAAGCGGCTACATTACGTACCCCACGCCAATCTGGTACCACCGCATGCGCGCGGCAATTATTACTGCATACACCGGCCGCCAAATTATGGTCCACGAGCTGCAAATGGAGCCGTGGGGGCCAGTTGATACCAAATACCTGACAATTGCTGAACAAAATAAATCTATGAGCACACAGCAAATTGGCAAGAGTTTTAGATTTGCACGCCAACTTGGCATTAACCAAATCTACGCCTGGGGCAGCGAATGGTGGTATTGGCGCAAAGTCCACGGCGACGACACCATTTGGGAAGCAATTCGCGCCCAGATGCGCAACCCCTAAAAAGGCTTTTCGGCGCGGCCACCCACAAGGGCAGCCGCGCCTCGCTCAATCCGTACTCCGTTTGATTGCCTCGCGTGCGAAGTCGGCAATTCGCTGCCGCTTGAAGCACGCGATGATCGTAGCCGCTAAGACCTCGACCGACAACACCCCACTATAGTTTAGGCCACTTGCCAGCTGCACAAAACGCGCCAACAACAAGACAATGAGCAGAAGATTCACGCTGGGCACCAACATGATGAACACTCCCAGCGCGTCGCCACGCAAATGGCGCTCAACCCAGCCTCTTGCCAGGTATGCAGCAGCCAGCAGCACAAGAATAAACCAGTGCCACCCGTCGCCAAGTGTCATGGCCAACAGCGCGCCAGCAGTAAGCGCCGCATCGGCTAACGGGTCGAGCCGTGCGCCCGATTTTGTCGCCACGTTCCAAGCCCGCGCAAACGCGCCATCGAGCATATCCGTAAAAAACCCGTAGGCGAACACCAACGCCGCAAGCAGCCACGAATCACTCCAGCCGCATAGCGGCAGCACAAAGCCGCACACCAATCGGCTCAGGGTGAGCGCGCGTACCAATTGGTACGCCGGATCTCTGTTGATATCTCTCATGCAGAGCCTCTCCGTAGGAAATTTGAGCTTTTTTAGTTATACCGCACCACGCCAAAACCCCCAAATATTGCATGATTTGCTATACTAAAACAAATGTCCCATATCAGTATTGTCGTTCCCACGTTCAACGAGGAAGGCTATATAGGGCGGCTGCTCGAAAGCATTGCCAGCCAGACGGTTCAGCCAAAAGAGGTGATTATCGTCGATAGCTACTCAAAAGACAAAACGTACGACGACATAAAAAAATACACCGGCACCTTGCCACTGACGTGTATTAGTGTTGGCCGCGGTATTGGTTTGGCTCGTAATATTGGTGCGCAGGCAGCAACCGGCGAAGTATTTTTGTTTTTAGATTCCGACGTTGAACTGCAACCAACATTTCTTGAAGACGCAGGTTCAGAATTTGACGAGCGCTGCCTCGACCTTGCCAGCGCCCACTTTTACATTGACCCAGATGCATCAAAAGTGGACCGCTTTGGCGCTAAAGCAATTAGCTGGTACCACGCGTCGTTCCAATATTCGCGCAACCCAATGGGCAGCGGCTTTTGTATTTTCGCCAAAAAAGAATGGCACCGCCGCATTAAAGGCTTCAACGAAGAATTTCGCCACAGTGAAGACCACGACTACGTAAAGCGCGCAGTTGAAAACGGCGCAATATTCCGGTTGCTCAAATCGGTGCGGTTTAAACTGTCGAATCGCCGCTACGTGCACGATGGCCGGTTCACTATTTTGTCGCTGTATACAAAAGCAGAACTCAACCGCTTGTTCTTTAACTACAAGTACGCACCGCGCGAACAAGCCTTGTACAACTTTGGCGTGTTTACAAAACCAAATAAAAATAAGCGCCCGGAGCGCCAAACCTCTTAAAATAGAATTGCTACCGTCCGGCGCCGGGGAGAACCCCCAGCGCCGGACGGCTTTTTACCGTTGCGGCGGACCGCACAGCGGCTCGGTGAGCAACCCGCCACACCAGGGGTCAGACGGATTGGCGATCAGGGACTTGTGCACGCCGCCCGGCGCGTATTGGTGCGTGCGGTCGTATCTGCCGGCCGATACCCAGCCGCCAATCAGCACGGTCAACAGCGCGATACCCAGCGCGTACTGCACCGAGAGACCGCGCCAGCCGACGTACCACACACAAACGACGGCGATACAAAGGAGGACTAACAGGTAACCGAGAAGCGGGTACAACACCAAATTATGGTACAGCGAATTCGAACCAAGCCGCCGTTCCAAACTGGGAATACTGGCACGTTCCTGCCACATGTGCACCGCACTCATGCCAACGCCAAACAATAGGCAAAGATAGTGCAGGGGCCGCGCGCGCAAAATGCCGGGGAACTGCTCGATCCTAACCTTGCGCAGCATGCCCACGGCCACGGCGGCCGCCAGCGCCAGCGCGATGTCGAACTGCGCCGACAACCACATCTGGTTGAACGGCATAATCCGTCCATGCACCAGCAGAAGGTCATTAGCCAGCATCACGCCCGGCGAAATCGCCACAAGGGTGAAGAACAGCAGCACGGGATGCAAGTCGAACAACCAACGCCAGGGCGCGAACACGCCCAACTTGTATGACAAGCGCGTATGCCGTGCAAAATAGGTGCGCAAGAACCATCGCCTCCACTCACTGGGTACGCAGCTGAATGCCGCGTACATAAACTAATTATACAATAAAAAAGAATTGCCGGCCACACCGAGGATTTCTCCCGTCAGTAGCCGGCATTCCGACAAACTGGTCAGTGACCAAGCGCGTACGCGAGCAACCACCGCACGTTGCGCCAGCCATCACGCGGGCTGGTGTACACGAACTTGCTTTGGCCGTTGGGCGCGGTGCGGAATTTGGGGTCGAGCACCATACCGGCGAACAGCCACGCACCGACCGCGAGGATCGGTGTGAGGTGTGCCAGCGTGTTCACGAATCCGCCAGTCCACGAAGCCGCAACTGTATTGGCGAACAGCACGACGTACAAGCCGCCGATGTACACGAGCACGAAGATGTGGTAAACCGACGTTGCGCCCAGCCGCCGCGACCAGGTCGTGACCTCCTTACGTTCGTCCCACCATTTGAACATGGCGAAGGCGAACCAGAAGGCGATCGAACCGTAGTTGAGCAGCAGGTACGGCCAGCCACTCGTGTGGCCGTTGCCGGCCGGCACGATGTGCGCGAGCCAGAGCATCGCGCCCACACCGCAGCCCAAGAACACGTCGAAGTTGAATGACATCCAGTCATGCGTGAACGGGTTCACCCAGAGGCCCTGAATGACCAGCCGCACAGCCAACAGGCCGATCGGCGTAATCACGAGAGCAGCAAGGAGACCCTGCCACCAGTTGAGTGCAAACCACCAATCCCACCAGGCCAACGTCCAGGCCTGGTGAGAAGCAGTTTCGAGCATACAGCTCACCGCCTCCAAAATCGGAACGCCACAAGCAAACATTTTGCCGTAGCAAAAACATTATAATACTTTATTCCGTAACTGTCAACTCTTCCACCTCTGTTGCAAGTAGGTTACAATAGGGTCACTATGGCAAAAAAGCAGCCCGAAGCTAGCATTGTAAACCGCCGCGCACGATACGACTACGAACTCCGTGATGAATTCAATGTGGGAATTATGTTGACTGGCCGCGAAGTAAAAGCCACGCGCAGCGGACAAGTTAGCCTAAAAGGCGCATACGTAACAGTTAAAAACGGCGAATTGTGGCTGAACAACGCCAGTTTTTCGGTATTGCACACCGAACCTGGCAAAAGTGTGCGCAGCGTTGAAACCAGCCCGCGCAAACTGCTCGCCAACAAGCGCGAAATCGCCAGCATGGTTGCCGCCAAAGACCAAGGCCTCACCATTGTGCCGCTCAGCATGACCACCCGCACGCGGTTTATCAAACTCAAAATTGCCACCGCAAAAGGCAAAAAAGAATACGACAAACGCGAAACAATTAAGCGCCGCGACCAAGACCGTGAGAATAAAAAAATCCTCGCGGGGCGAGGGATTGTTAGTTAAGCCGTTTAGCCCGCGCCACCTGGGCAACGCGGCCTAAACGCAACAGAACGGCATTCTCTAACTAATCAGCGTACCAACTTGTTCGCCAGCCACGAGCCGCTGCAAATTGCCAGGCGTGTCTAAATCGCACACCACAATCTTCTTTTTGTTTTCCATGGCAAGACCAAGTGCAGCTTTGTCCATGACCATAATTTCTGGATCGCTGACAGCACGGTTAAAGTCCATTCGTTCAAGCCGCTGAGCGCCAGGAAACTTGGCCGGGTCTTTGTCGTACACGCCATCAACTTTGGTGACTTTCACGACTACATCGCAGTCCAATTCGAGCGCCAAGTTTACACTGGCAGTGTCGGTGGTAAGGTAGGTACGTGCCGTGCCGCCGCCAATAATAACCACGCGGCGTTTACTCAAATGGTGCAAAGCGCGGCGGTGCGTAAAGTAATCGGCGATTTGGTCCATCTGCACGGCCGTCAACACGCTTGTGGGTACGCTGTTGGCATTGAATACATCTCCAACGGCCACGGCATTCGCAATACTGCCAAGCATACCCATGTTGTCGGCGGTTATTCGGCGCAAGCCATCGCCAAAGCCCTTAGCACCGCGCATGTAATTACCCCCACCAACAATAATGACCACCTCAGCGCCGGTGGCCACAACGTGTGCGATTTCGTTTGCAACTTGCTTTGCAACGGTGGTATTAAACCCAAAACCACCATCACCGGCGAGTTGTTCGCCTGAAATTTTGACTAAAATGCGAGTGTATGTAAGTTTCATCACACTTTAGCGTAGCATGCACTGCCGTGAATTTAAAACACCTGGCTGCATCCGCTTTTACAACGGGATGCAGCCAGGATGATACGCGGTCTAGCCTATGGTTGAAGGCTGGTAAGCGGGGGACTCGAACCCAAATGCTCCAGCCACCGCAATCGCGATCAGTAGCACCAAGATGGCGATGAGTGTAACGTCGTAACGCTTACGCACAATGCCGCCGAGTAAAAAAACGACAGCGACCACTGCAACAAGCGCGCAAAACAACACAGGGCGGGTCAGCTCAGGCACGTTACTCCCTAGATGCCGAGAAGCATAAAAATGAGTCCGACGAGAACCAACACCCACGCGTACATTCCCCACCAGCGAGGTTTGATACTCAACAGATCCCATACTACGAGCCCAAAGCCAACCACCATGAGTACACAACCCATTTTGCCTCCAAAGTTGGGTATCTAAATTATACAATAAAACTCGACTAACGCAATATCGTATACTAAAAATATGAAGATTTACTCCTGGAACGTGAACGGCATTCGCGCCGTACTCCGTAAAGAATTATTCAAACCATTTATAGGCAAAGAGCAGCCCGACATTTTGTGCTTACAAGAAACAAAAGCACAGCAGGGCGAAGCGGTCGTTGATCTGCCCGGCTACATTGAATATTGGAACTCCGCCGTTAAAAAAGGCTACTCTGGTACAGCGATTTTTAGCAAAGTAAAACCGCTTGCTGTCATTAACGGCTTCCCCGAAGACTTTGCCAAAAAATACCACCTGACCGACGAACTTGAGCGCGACGCCAGTAGCGAGGGCCGCGTGATTGCCGCCGAATTTGAAAAGTTTTATGTGGTCACCGTGTACACACCGAACGCAAAAGACGACCTCAGCCGCCTGCCGCTGCGGCACAAACAGTGGGACCCAGCGTTTTTAGCCTACTGCAAACAGCTCGAAAAAAAGAAACCCGTGCTATTTTGCGGCGACCTGAACGTGGCACACACCGAACTCGACCTGGCAAATCCCAAGCCAAACCGCGGCAAAAAAGGCTTCACAGCCGAAGAACGTGAAGGGTTCCAGAACTTTTTGGACGCCGGATTCGTCGATACATTCCGCATGTTCACGCAGGGCAACGGCCATTACAGCTGGTGGAGTCACTTTGCAAACTCGCGCGCCCGCAACGTTGGCTGGCGCATTGACTACTTTCTGGCGAGCGAAAGTCTAAAGTCGCATATCAAAAAAGCACGAATCCACGCCGATACTATGGGCTCAGACCACTGTCCGATCAGCGTGACACTCGATATTTAACGTTCGCCGTTAAGGTGAGTGTGATTGAGATTCTTATCGACGAATTCGCTCCACCACCACTCGTGCGGGTTGCTATCTTTCATTGAAAGCGCCAATTTTTTGGCAGATTCAGTGCGCAGGTAGGGGACGCGGCTCACAAGATCGCCATCGAACCATTTTTGCGCCAGCTTGTTGCCGCGCCAGCCCAGCAACCACTCCAAGTACATCTGCGCAAGAATGTCGGCGTCTTTTGTGCATTTTGCCTCGAGTGTTTCACGCGTTTCGTATTCTTTCATCATGTTCAACAGGTCATCGCCAAACGACAGGCCGGCAAACTGGTCGCGCATGGCTTTTGGCTCATCGCTGGTCGTATAGTTTTTAGCGATAAAATCATTGTCGCCGGTGCGTGCTTCGGCAAAATCGTGCAGCACACCCATACCCATCGCTTTAAGTCCTGCATCGTGGCCGAGACCCTCCATACGGGCAATACAATACGCAATAACTGATACGTGGTAACAATGCGATGCAATTGTGTCTGGCGTGTTGTTGCCAAGGTTGCGCACATGGGCGCGAGGCATTTCGAGCAACATGCCGGCTTGTTGGATCAAATATAAAACGCGTTTATTCATGCACTTAGTATACGCCACCGGCCAACACCTTAGCTCTTGCGGTATACTACAGGTAATGGACCGCAATTATTGGCTCAAGCAGCAGCCAGACACACCACTATTCCCCAACATCGAATGGCAAAAACCCGAGCAACGAGCACTGGCGGGCAAGCTCTTAATTATTGGTGGCAACGCCCACGGGTTTGCGGCCGTCGCACAAGCCTACCAAGATGCACTGGCCGCCGGAGCAGGGGAGTGCCGTGTAGTCTTGCCCGACGCACTCAAAAAAGCTATTGACCCGCTGGCGCTGGATTGTGTATATGTGCCAACAAACCCAAGTGGCGGTATTACAAAAAATGCGCTACCTGCGCTTAAAAGCGCTGCTACTTGGGCCGACGCGCTATTATTTATTGGCGACGCCGGGCGCAACAGCGAAACGGCAATTGTGTACGAGCAGTTGCTACAAACCTTCCCCGACAAACTAGCAATTTTAACCCGCGACACAATTGACCTCACCAAAAGCCTCTGGCCAGAACTATTACAGCGCGAAAGCACAATTTTTATCGCAACCTTTGCACAGCTGCAAAAAATGTTCCAGGCCGTATACTACCCCCGCACACTATTGTTTAGTATGCAGCTTACCAATGTTGTTGAGGCACTACACAAATTTACCGTCACGTACCCGGCGAGCCTGGTGGTGTTCCATCAAAATCAGCTTATCGTGGCAAAAGCCGCCGAAGTCAGCAGTACCCCGTGGGAAAACCCCATGCTTATTTGGCGAGGCAGTGTCGCGGCGCGAACCGCCGTGTATGTCATGCAGCAAAAGGCACAATTGTTTCAGGCGGTCACGACGTCGCTGGTGCGAAAATAATACGATTTTTAGGCGGCCACCTCGGAGCAAATGTCCGAGATGGCCGCCAACTTGCAGGCAGTCAGTCCGACCAACAGGCCATCACAACAATGGTGGCGACGCCAGTGTAAACCGGATTATCACACCACCATTCTTGACCCGAGCCGCGCACGATCGGCGTGCGGTTGTCGGTGGCCCATACGCCGGACGTGGTGTGTTCCAGCCACCCGCATCCAAAATGAATGGAATACGCGCCGCCGTACGGTAGCCAATAATCGAACTCCGCAGAAACTGGTCCCATTGCGTTCCAGCGGGCAAACCCGGACTGAAGTTCCTTGCTAGTTGACCACACGCGTGGTAAGCGGTCAGCCTCAATGAACACCCCGGTCACCGGGCCGTTCGTACAGTGCACCGTGCCGTGAATATTTTCGCCGAAGGCGTTCACGGCTGTTGCGACCAAAAATCCGCTCGCAAAAACCACGCCAACAACCACCCGAATGAACCAGCCAGACTGCCACCACCGGCGTCCGATGTGCGCTAGTCCCGGCCTGTCGCTATCCACATGCCACCTCCACAAGTATGTAGGAACCTACAGGTTTGCATTATACCAAATAAAAAAGATGACCAGCGGTCATCTTTTTTATTTGGTGAGCGAGGAGAGAATCGAACTCTCACTCTTTTAAGGGAACTGGATTTTGAGTCCAGCGCGTCTACCAATTCCGCCACTCGCCCATATACTTGCAATATTATATACTACGAGTACCCTGTAACGCCACAATTTTAATGAACCCACATACCAACAACCAGTACCAGAATCGTGACCCCCGTTCGCTGCGCATCCCGCAGCGCCGTTTTGCGATGCCTACGCCGCAGCATGACAACCGGCAGACTCACCAGGAAACCACGGCTCAAATTGTGCGCCAACAAATTAACCAAATTTACGACACCGCACCGCCAAATCAACCGGCAGCGCCAAGTGCCAAACCAAAGCATGTGGTACAGCCTGCATTGGTTACAGTAACCACACCCTCACAGCAACCGCAGCCCGAGCAACAGGCTTCACAACAAGAACAAACCGAGCAAAGCCCCTACAACCGCACCGCAGCGGTAAACTTTGACTGGCGCGAATACCACACCGCCTGGCAAAACTATTACCAAAAATATTACGAGCGCTACTACTGGCAACAACTTCACGCGGAACGCCAAAAGTTAGCAGTCACTGCTGCTGACCGTGCCGTCGCCAAAGAAGAAGGCGTAACCGTAGGCGAAGACCCCAACGCGCCTGCAAAAAACAAAGTCGATGCGATTAAAAAAGACATTACCAGCAAAGTAAAAAATCGTGCCAGCAAAATGCGCAAAAGCCACCACTTTGTGCCGCTTGTGAGTGCACTGGGCGTGGGGCTTGTATTTATATTTTTGCAGTTCAACAGCGTGGTGTTTGCACAAATTCAGTCGTACATTAGCCCTGGTGCTGTAAGTGGCGATGCCATAACTATTGACCCGTCAGCTCCCGTAAATGTAGGACCCGAGGCAAAACTGATTATTCCTAAAATTAATGTTGAAGTGCCCGTAGACTACAATGTGAACGAAATTAGCGAATCAAATATTCAAAATTCCTTGCGCGACGGCGCGACGCACTACAAACTGCCAGGAGCCAACGCCGTACCAGGCCAAAAGGGCAACACCGTCATTTTAGGGCATTCCAGCAACGATATTTTTAACCAAGGCGCATACAAGTTTGTATTTGTGCAACTCGACCGCCTACAGCCAGGCGATATATTCTACCTACATTACAACAGCACACGCTACATTTACCGCATGACCAGCAGCAAAGTGATTGACCCAACTGAAGTATCGGCGCTGCAAATCGGCACCGACAAGCCCATGGCCACACTTATAACCTGCACGCCGCCCGGAACTGCTCTAAAGCGCCTGCTCATTTTTGCTGAACAAATTAGCCCTGATCCAGGCGGCGCCGTTACTACTCCAACCCAGAACGCACAAACGCCAACAAACAATACCCTTGTAGGCAACGAACCAACGCTACTTGACCAAATCTGGCAATTCTTCTTTTAAGAATCGTGCCAGCTCGCGGCTGTTTTATTCTTTGACAAGCTGCGAACTTTGCAGCTCGACTCCGCTCGCGGCATTCTTTTTAAAACTATATACGTAAGCGCCGTCCTGGCTAAGACTCGGAATTAAACCTTCTTGCACAGCAGTAATGTGATGGTCGTTTGCGCCATCGAACTCGAACAGGCGTAAGCTGCTACCCGCATCGGTCCACAGGTAGTAATCGTCGAGCCATTGCAGCGGTTGGCGCAGCGCAGGCCCCGAAACTTTCCAGGCGGTAACTTTGTCGAGCTCGAGATCATAATTAGCAACGTCATTACCGTTACCGGCCACCAGCATACGGCCGCTGCTGCTGAATTTCATCCATTGAACTTCGCCCGGCAGCTTCATTTCAGTGATTTCAGCGTTATCTTTGGTGGTAGCAGTAGGGTTGCGCAGCACCTTAATTATGCCGCCACCAGTGTTAATCGCCAAGTAGGCGTGGCGTGTGTATTCAGTGTAGGCAATGCCAACCTTGGCATCGGCTGCGAAAGTACGGGCAACTGTTTCTTTGCCCTGAGCGTACATACCAGCCACGCGCTGTTTCGTATCCGGCGTGACACCCTCGCGCGTAGCAACAAATGCAATTGTGTCATTGCCATATACAACAAACTGCTCCAGCCCAGGGATAAGCGCGGCCGACGCCGTACTCGACCCAATATCGAGACTACGCAGCACAGTGTCGGTGCGCGCATACAGCAAATTAGCGTTACTACCCGCAAAGTGCGCCTCAAAAATATTCAGGCTAAATAAACGGCTCACATTTTTTGCGTCCGCAGCTTTTTGGCGGTCAATGCGCAACAATTCGCGCGTATCTTTATTAGTGTGTTCTACTAAAATATATCGCGAATTTAAGTCCCATTCTTTAATAACGAACTGACCGTATTTGTCGTCTTTTTTGGTGAGCTGTGTGTCCGGCACTGTCAAGTCGGAAACGACCGGTTTTTTAGGGTCACTGAAGTCGAGAAGTTTAAAAACCGGCTGGTCGGGCTTGACTTGCACCAGCATCCACTTGCGGTCGGGTGAGGTGAGCGCACTGGCCACGCCTTCAAAATCGGCTATTTTTTTAGTGGTAATATTCTGCGGAATCAACCGCGCATAGTTGAGCCACAGCAGCTGACCCGGCGCCAAGCCAATTGTTTTTTGCCAGGTGTGGTACCCGTCGAGCTGCATTTTTACCGTGTGCGTACCGGCGCTGACGTTACTGCGGCCCGGCGTGGTAAAATTTTGCAGGTTGTCATTAATAACAACCTGCGCGTTTTGAGGCACCGAACGGAACTGCACCAATCCGCCTTGTTCAAAAGTGAGGTCGCTTTGATTAAAACGGTAGCCCATGGCGTAGAATACAGCCAGAACCGTCAATAAAATGGTAGCGAGTGTCATCACGCCATAGGTGAAAAACCGAAGTGCGAGTTGAGCCCGTTTTGAAGATAAGTCAATGTTGAACATATTGGTAGTTTAGTTATAGCACAAAAGTCCAACTATTGCCGGTCAAAGTGCTTGCGTCTTTTACGTAATGTTCGTACTATTATAAAAGATCGATGAACGCTGGTTTTTAGTACTGGCGGGGGGATTTCTACAAGGGGTATGACAAAAGCAATTATCACCATCAATGGCCGCACCTACGATGCAATTACCGGCATGCCGGTTGCTGATACAAAGGTACAGGCACAGGTCGCACGACGGCTACAGGCAGCGCCAAAAGCGTCTGCTGCGCCGATTCAAGTTCACAAAGCTGCGGCAATTCCTGCGGTACGCACTATGGATGTAGCCTCAGTTGCTGCTGCGCGTCCGGCACACGCACCCGCCCAAGCTGTTCACCAAATCACGCAAAAATCTCACACACTATACCGCAAAGCACTTAAAAAACCAGACGTCGCCGAAGCACAGGTAAAACCAGTGGCAGCGCGCAGTCCGTCTATTAGTAAATTTGCAGCCGAACAGGCAAGAGCGACACAGCAAGAAGCAGCTCCGCTTAAAAAAGACGAGACAATCACGCCTGCGAGCGTACACCCGCACATGGCAAAAGTTATGCAGCACCACGCTCAAGCTGCCACCGCACCACAAAAACAACTGACCGGCAGTGACCTTAAAGAACAGCTCATTAAAGAACGTCTTGCCGAAGTCAGCGACCGGCCCGAAAAACACCACAAAAAAACTGGCTGGCTTGGCCGCCAACAGCGCATGGTCACCATTTTAAGTAGTACGCTTGCACTCCTTATTTTGGGTGGCTACCTTACCTACATTACGTTGCCGTCAATTTCGCTGCGTGTCGCCGCCAGCCGCGCCGGTGTTAATGCCAACATGCCAGAATACAAGCCAGACGGTTACAGTCTCGACGGCCCAATTACCTACAGTCCAGGCGAAGTTGTTATTAGTTATAAATCGAACACTGAAGACACATCCGGCTACAAATTGGTTCAAAAAGCAACAAACTGGGACAGCCAAGCAGTTCTCGATAATTACGTAGCCAAACTCACTGACAACTATCTTACGTTCCAAGAACGCGGCGTGACCGTATATACCTTTGGCAACAAAGCCGCCTGGGTAAACGGTGGGCTGCTGTACACCATCGAAGGCAACGCAGCACTCAGTTCAGATCAAATTTTGCGAGTCGCAACCAGTATTTAAAAGGTTGAGCTGGTTCCTAAATAAAAGATGGTGTGGCCAGTTATATTCACCCAGCTGCCGCTTTACGCAAGTGCCCGCGCTTGCGCTTGCACGCACTTTACGCGATACTGTAACAGATATGATCACTCGTACTCGTTTTGCCCCAAGCCCAACTGGCGCGCTACACTGTGGCGTGGCACGCACCGCGCTTTTTGCGTGGCTGCTCGCCAAACATAGTGGCGGTCAATTTTTGCTGCGAATCGAAGATACCGACCAAAAACGCGAAGTCGCAGGTGGCACTGAAAACATTAAAGAAACACTGCGGTGGCTTGGCCTACAGTGGGACGAAGGCCCGGATGTTGGCGGCCCGGTTGGCCCGTATATTCAGTCGCTGCGACTCGGCATTTACAAAAAATACGCCCAGGAACTTGTGAACAAAGGCCTAGCCTATGCCGACCCGTACACTCCCGATGAACTGCAAAAACTGCGCGAACAAGCCCAAGCCGAAAAACGCCCGTTTTTATACCGGAAACACCGCCCCGAAAACCCGCCAGTGTGGGACGGCACGCAGCCGCTCCGCATTAAACTCACACCAAAAGCCTGGGAATGGGACGACGCCGTGATGGGCCGTATTGCCATGGGGCCAGAAATGATAGACGACTACATCATCGTAAAAAGCGACGGTTTCCCGACCTACAATTTTTGCCATATCATCGACGACCACCTCATGGGAATCACGCACGTTATGCGCAGCCAGGAATTTATTAGCAGCGTGCCAAAATTCCTGGCAACTCACGAAGCGTTGGGTTGGGAATCGCCAATTAACGCAATTTTACCGCAGGTCATGGATGAAACCGGCCGGGCAAAACTGAGCAAACGCAAGGGCGCAAAACCAGTACTCGACTACCGCGATCAGGGCTTTTTGCCCGAGGCAATTTTGAACTTTATTGCCACAATTGGCTGGAATGACGGCACCGAGCAAGAAATTTACACTCTGCCCGAACTGATTGAAAAATTCAGCCTAAACCGCGTGCAAAAAAGCGGCGGCATCTTTGACGAAAAACGTTTAGTGTATTTAAATGGCGCGCATATTCGCCGCATGAGTCTCGGCGAATTATATGCGCGTGTCACCGGCAGTAACAACAGAAAGGCCGGTTTTTGGCCCAAAGAAGCTTTTCAGGATTCATTCGATCAGCAGTACCGCACAGCAGTCCTTGCACTCGTTCACGAACGTATGAAATTTTTTTCGGAACTGCCCCAACTTACCGAGTTCTTCTTTACCGAACCCACCGTTGCCGAGAACATGTACACCGACAACAAACAGCTTAAAAAAATAAGCGCCACTGAACGCACTGAAATGCTACGCGCAGTTCACAAACAACTCGCCGCCAGTGATTTTACCGAAGCCGACCTAGAAGAACGCATGCGCGGACTGGTTGCATCGCTTACCACAAAACCCGGTATTTTGTTCGGCCTAATTCGCGTGGCGATTACCGGCAGCAATGTCGCACCGGGACTCTTTGAAACAATGCGCGTTCTAGGCAAAGAAAAAACGCTCGCGCGCCTGCAAAAAATTTTGTAAATTGACGAAGCCGCTCGTTCCACCCACCACAAAGGCTGGGGGAACGAGCGGCTTTTATGCCTGAAAGCAGCCTTAGACCAGAACGCGCCGTCTCTCGATGAGCATGCGCAGAGCCTCGTCAGCCACGCCGCCAAACGGTGTGACCGGGAACGGGCCGGGATCCGGCTCGCGGTCAGGGCCGTCCGGACCTTCGGGGCGGGGCTGGTGAGGTGTTGGTTTCATGCAGTACTCCCTTACTCGAATGGCACGAATCAGGCGGATTCGCCCCCACATCGGCCGTACTCGGGGATGACAACCAGCAGCTCCCCCATGAAATCATCCATAGAGCGCTTGGATTCATCATCGATTCGGCGAGGCGTGAGCCTTGTCAGCTGCATGCGCGCCCCATCAGATTGGGGTGGAACCGAAGCTCGCTTGTCGGAATCGAGCAAAAGCAGGATCATCGAAACGATAATCCCACCCAGTGCATCAAGGAACAACAAGATGAGATAGAACCCGGCAGCATAGCGAGCACCCGCCCCATAGGACAGTGCGCTCAAAGCCGCGATGACGAGCCCGAAAATACTGCTGGCAAGCAGTACCTTTCCCACTCGTGTTCTGGGAAAAAACATAACGCCTCCAACGTTTGAGCTAAAAAGTGGGGCACTTCTTAGCTTGGCAATACCATACAAATAATTACAAATTTTGTCAATCAAGTATTATGCTCACGCTTTGCTATAATAAGAACGCATGAAGCACTTACACCGGCGCAGCCCCTGGGAGCGACTGCAAGATTTTATTTATAACCACAAAAAACTCAGCATTGGGCTTACTATTGGTATGTTTGCGCTTGCCTTTGGCGGGGGAGGGCTGACGTGGTTTTTACTGCCGCCCATGCAATCTGGCGCAGCGCCTACACCACAACAAGACAACCAAACAGCCGCGTCAACGGCCACTGTCAAAAAATTTTATTCGCCGCTCACCGGTGTAGAAATTGCCGATGAAGCCGCCACAAAACGCCAAGTCACCGGCATCATGATCGAAAACAGCCCGTCGGCCCGACCACAGTCCGGCATTAAAGATGCCGGACTGGTGTTTGAAGCAATTGCCGAAGGCGGCATTACGCGGCTGGCAACACTCCACCAAGAGGACCGCCCCGGGTTAATCGGCCCAGTCCGCAGCATTCGCCCCTACTATTTAGACTGGATGGCACCATTCGATGCAGCAATTAGCCACGTTGGCGGCAGTGCAAATGCGCTCCAAACCGTACGGAACGGCAGCTTTAAAGACATCGACCAGTTCTTTAATGGCGGCTCGTACTGGCGCGCAACCGACCGCGTAGCACCGCACAATGTGTACACAGACTTCGACCGGCTCGATGCACTTAACAAAAATAAAGGCTTTACCGGCAGTGCGTTTACCGGCTGGCCGCGCAAAAAAGATACGCCAGTTGCAAGCCCAAGTGCCGGCAATATTCAAATAACGGTATCGAGTCCTACCTATAATGTGCGCTACGAATATGACAAAACGAATAACTCGTACATTCGCTTTATCGGCGGCGCGCCAAGCAAAGACCGCGAAGCCGGGCAAATCGCACCAAAAGTTGTGATTGCCTTAAAAGTACCCACGCAGCTCGGATTCGAAGATGGCCAGCGTGAACAAATGACAACCGAAGGTCACAACGAAGCGTTCGTGTTTCAAGACGGCACAGTGACCAAAGGGTTCTGGCGCAAAACCGGCCAAAAAAACCAAATGCAGTTTTACGACAAAAACGGGCGTATAATCGCACTTAACCCTGGCCAAACCTGGGTCACGGTCGTCGCGCCCGACAAGGCAATCACGTGGCAATAAAACGCATCAGCAACCACGAGTATTTTGACCATTACAAACGCCACGCAATTACCTATATGGTGCTTATTCAAATTTTGAGCGCATTGCTTGCAGGTGCAATTGCGCTTGGACTGTGGCTAAGCGGGGGAGTCGCACCGCTGAACGCGTTTGCAATTAGTGTGGTTATGCTTATTGTACTCAATATTATTTTTGGCCTCGTGGTGTTTACCATTGTGAGCCAGCCATTCAAACTGCTCGTGCAAGCCGTGGCACATGTGTCAAAAGACCCAGTGGTCACGCCACCACCAGCTATGGACGCCAAAAAACATGAACGTTCTGGTTTAAAAAGCTTGGTACAAACGGTGTACGAACTCGCTGTAGGCCAGCAAGGGAATGCCCCGGTAGTCGCACAGTCTTCGGGTCTTTTGCAAGAACTCGCGCAGGATCTACCATGCGGTCTTATGGCGTTTAGCAGTAATGGCGCATTATTGTACGCCAACAATCTGGCACCAGTCAAAGATATGTCCAATGGCAACAAAGCACCGTTGTTGCAATTCGAGCAAGGCAATAGTTTGCAGGACTGGCTGCGTGAGAGCGAAGCCAATAAAGTGCGCGACACAAAAACATGGCAACGGGTGGCCGACAAACTCCCTGGCGAATCTAACCGGCGTATCTTTGACGTGATTGCCTACTACCAAAAAGAAAACCCCGCAGGCGTAGCTGTTATTGTAGTAACTGTCGACCGCACCGGCAGTTACGGCAAAGACCAAGAAGACATGGACTTCATTGCGCTTGCCGCCCACGAACTGCGCGGGCCGATTACCGTGATCCGCGGCTATTTAGACGTCATCAAAAACGACATCGGTGCCAATTTTAGCCCGGATCAGCGCGAGCTTTTTGACCGCTTGCAAGTCAGCTCTGAACGCTTAGCGGGTTATGTGAACAACATTCTGAATGTGTCACGCTACGACCGCAAACAGTTCCAAATTCACTTGCACGAAGAAAACCTGGTGGAAATTTTAAAAAGTTTGGTACCAGATTTAGCACTGCGCGCCCGCACCCAGCATCGCGGCCTGCGCTTTAATGTGCCGCAGGGTTTGCCGACCATCGCCGCCGACCGCAGCAGTTTGGGTGAAGTCGTAACAAACTTAATCGACAATGCAATCAAATACAGCCACGAAGGCGGTGGTGTCGAGATTACCGCCGGTGTAAAAAATAACCAGTGGGTGGAAGTCACAGTGCAGGACCACGGCATTGGTATCCCCGGCTCGGTGATCGGGGAGTTGTTCAGTAAGTTTTACCGGTCACACCGGTCGCGCCAAACAGTGGGCGGGACAGGCCTTGGACTCTACATCTGTAAAGCAATTGTGGACGCACACGGCGGTAGTATTTGGGTGCACTCAACCGAAGGACAGGGGTCAACATTCGGCTTCACAGTGCCAATTTATTCTACAGTTGCAGCCGAACTCTCTGCAGGCGATAATCAAAGCAAGGACATCGTGCAGCGGCCTGAAGGCTGGATCAAAAACCACGCGATGTATCGGAGGTAACCACACATGGCTGGCATCAAAACAATCCTATGCATAGAAGACGACTTATTCATTGGCGAAATGTACGCCCGCAGTTTGCGGCAGGCGGGGTACGAAGTCGATCTCATCCCCAATGGTGAAGACGGCCTGCAAGCGGCGCTCAACAAACAATATGACCTTATTTTGCTTGACATTTTGCTGCCCGAAAAGTTTGGTACAGAAATTTTAAAACACCTGCGCGGCGGTACAGACCTTGTGCCGAACAGCCGGATTCTGATTTTAACCAACTTCAGCCAAGACGAAGAATCCCGCATGGCCATGCAAAGCAAAGCTGACGGCTACCTCATTAAAGCTGATATTACGCCCCGGAAATTAATAGATATAATTAAACAATTACAGGCGGCACCAAAGTAATGAACAATTTTGGCCACGAAGTATTCGACACAAATTACGATTACCGCTATGCAGCCGAACAGCGCAAAAGCGGCGAAAAAGGTCTTGTGCAGAAAATGGGCGAGAAGGCAATTAAGTGGTTCCGCGGCATGAACGAAAAACGCAAAGCCGAAAAGGCCGATCGTAAGTACAACGGGTCGCTCCAAGAAATTTCGCTAAGGTTCGCGCCCGCAGCACCGGAAGCACCAAAAGAAGCACAGCCAGTCACAGCCGAACCGGGCGTCTACCGGTCACGTTTTAGCGACGAACAGCCAGCGCCGAACCGGACCGAAACAGAAACCGATGACATTATGAACCGTGCCATTCGCCGCGCGCGCAAGAACCTAGGCGCGCTGCCCCTCATTGCTATGCATCGCCCCGAACAACCCACTGCGGTACAACAGCCAGAATCCGCCACACCATACCGCGACGAAGGCAGGCTACAAGACACCAAACCCGGCCAGGACGAAGTATTATTGCAACGTTTGCGGCGAGCATATGCCCAGCCAGCTGCCGAACCAGACCGCAACGACCACATAACACCTGCTACTGAAGACAACGATCAACTTGTGGCAACAAAAGGCAAATAAAAAACCGGCAAATGCCGGTGAGTCGCACCCCGGCGGCTACGGTGGGCACGCGGGCATGGAAGAAATGTGACTTATATAACATCATTTTTTAGTCTAAGGGTCAACTCTTTAGCATAGACATTCCACATCTGTTGTGCTATGATTTACGAGTTAAAAACATGGCCCTATCGTCTAGCGGTTAGGACTTCGCCCTCTCACGGCGGCAACCCGGGTTCGAGTCCCGGTAGGGTCACCAAGTTGAAATTATCGTGTTTTACGAAACACCTAACAGATATAAAATCCCCGCAGGCTTATGTCGTGGGGATTTTTTGCTCAACCGTCAACCTCTTTAGAAGTGTTCGATTCACCTTGGGCGTTAAATTTTATAAGTGACATCTTCACTTGACATAAAATCATATCTATGTTATATTATAGTCATGTCCGAACCTCACACGAGGATCGGCACGACGGATCGGAGACATCAGATGACGACCGGACACGAGTCCCTCGCTGCCCAGCTCACCGCCAGCATCTTCGGCCCCGCCACCGGCGACCCATTTCAGGACGCCATGCGGCAGGCTGCGATGGCCGGCGCCGTGCGGCTGGGCGAGATGGGCGAGACCGGCTTCAGCACGAACACACCGTTCAGCAACATCAACCAGGCGCAGTACGTGAGTAAGGATCGCAAGCCCTTCCTCCTCGTCTCGCTCGGTACCAACACGACCTACTTCGTGCTCGTGACGGAGGTAGTTGATGCTGGATTCCGTGCTGCCATCGCTGTCCACCAGGAGGGCCAGACCCCCAAGACGGAGAACCTCCGCAAGATGACCCTAACGAGCGACCCGAGCGGAAACGTTCGTGCCGTGCCGGGTTGGTGATCGCCTCTACGTCCGCCGCGTGGGCGCCTCGGCTTCATTGCCGCAGGCGCCCACGGCGCAACCCTCAAGTAGGGCTTTTTTAATGTCAAATTATTGTAGGACAAATGACCCCACTGTTATATTTGTTGCATTAACTCTTTCAGTGCAGCGTTCAGTCTTTCCCAATCCATCCCAAAATTGTTTCGCCGAAGGTCCCCGCAAGTTCACCAAATTGAAATTATCGTGTTTTACGGAACACTTACGGATACAGGATCCCCGTAGGCTTGTTCCGTGGGAATTTATGTTTAGTCATCCACCACCTAGATGTGTTCGATTCACGTTGAGCGCACCAAATGAAACCCCCGGTCACGCAATTGTAGCGCAACCGGGGTGTCGGACACCTCCACAATTTGTAGGGCATAGCGGCTCAAGCTTGGAGTGCTTTCATCCGGGTGAGTAGCTCGCTCGCCACATCTCGTGCACGGACAAGTGCTGTGCGCCCGCATCCGTCCCTGACCACATGAATCAAGTCACGGGCGATATTGTTGATGTCGCGAGCGTCATTGACGACCCAGGCCAGATTGTGACCCTGATCGAGTGACCATGTGATGTTTGCCACCCCTTCCGCGAGGCGTTTGCGAATGTCGCTCGCATCACCACTTTGGAGTCGTTCAGCGATACGTCCTTCCCACACATTCGCAGGTACGGCTACGGCCACCTTTGCAATCCGTCGGAACGGGAGTGACTCTAGGCCGGGCAAAGCCGACGGCATTGTGTCCAGCATTGAGTAGACGGTGCGGTAGCTGTCCAGCGTCGAGCCGTAGACATTACGGGTCGTCGGGTGGACGGTGAATTGCACCAACTCGCCGCTGATCACCTGCGCACGGATGCGACTGAGTGTTGCATTGCTGTGCGGGAGAAAATCGTACGTGTCTTGCTCTTCGCCCGACCGACATGGCCGCGTAGTGAAGCTACGAACACGCCCGAAAGTACGGTCGAGTGTTTCGGCCGCTCGCATGAGTGTCGTTTTGCCGACCGCGAAAGGCCCGATGAGGGGCACCAACTCCTTTTGACGTAGAGCTTGCTTGATAGCGTCCGATGTCTCGTAACTGTCAGACATCGCACCGAGGACGTCGGTAAGCGTGCGGTCACTTGACATAGTTACTATATTATCACCTTATAACAATATGGCAAAGATGCCTTGATCGTGACATAATATGCTCATGTCTTTATTTACTGAAACACCTGAATTTGAAGAGTGGCTGATTCCTGAGCTATCTATGCTTTCTTAGTACGCCTGCGCCACATAAGCATCGCAACAAAAGCAAAGTTAGCAACAACAAGCGAAGCCGGGTAAAGCGCGGTTGTCCAAGTGAAGCTCTCAAGTGCGAATAGGCCAATGATAAACTTTGTGCCCGACAACGCATATGTCGAGCTATTTTCAGTTTCAGGATGAAAAAACGCCTTGCGGATCGTGGGTGCGAACGCAATAGAATCAATAATTGTAATTAAGATAACTGACCATAGTGGGCTGCCCGTGAAATACCAAATCGGAATAGTGAGCAACGCGGCGATAAAAAATGCCCAGTCACTTCGTGTAATAAATATGCGGGACGATGCTCGTAGCCCGACGAACGCGAAGCCAAAGCTGAAAAGCGCGGTAAAGCCCGTGACCCACGCTCCTGCGCCGCCACCTTCAACGATCTGTGCGATAAAGGCTATCACAGTCAAAATTCCCCATACGGACCAAGTGAACGCATGCGGCTTAACTTTGCCTTGCAGAATTCCACGAACATAAAAGAAATAACCAAACAGTCCAAGTACAACGGCGGTGCCCCCGAGGACTTCTTGCGAGACAAATGTATCCATTAGTTAATCTTAACATTTTTTGATCGCCCTCGTTCTGTCTTTCTCGATAGCTCTATTAGGATGTTCGATTCACTCTAGGGGCAAAATAGATATAAACTAGAAGCATGAAGCAAGTCTATCTCTTCACCGGTAATCCAGATAAGATCAAAGCCGCCAATCTTATTTTTAATGCGTACGAAGTAAAAGTATTGCCGCTTGAGTTAGACATTCCAGAAATCCAAGCAAGCACCAGCACAGAGATTGCCCGCCACATGGTTGCACAAGCCTACAGAATGACCGGTAAGCCAACCATCCGTGAAGACCACAGCTTTTTCATCAAAGAGTTTAGCTTTCCCGGCCCTTTCATGGCTTACGCCGATAAGACAATCAGCCCCGAGCAACTACTTAAGATTTTAGACACTCTTGAAAGTCGTGATGCCTATTTTGAGCTGGGAGCTGCGTATTGCGACGAGAATGGGGAAGTCCATGAATTCTCATACCAAATCCCTGTGGTGATGAGTAGCGAGATTAAGGGCACGGACAAACTCCGCTGGGAACGCTTGATGATGTTCCCTGGTGATACAAAGACTTTTGCAGAACTTGATGCCGACGACCGTGTAGAAGTTTGGACAAAGAACTACGAGGCTATTGCTAGACTAATCCGTGCTAATAGCTAGTATGTCATTGCTATAATCTCTAAACTTGCTAGAATGGCCGGTGCAATAGTTATCTCATTGAGGTAAACGTAGAAGGCCGGGCTGCACGCTTGGCTATCCGTCCTCCCATGATCGCGCGGCTCCTGTTTTCGCTTACCCCGGCAGGAGCCGCGCCCATGAGGATTCATTGCATGGCGGACGTTACCCCTGTAACGCCGCCTTTTTCTATGTAACACAGGTGTATGTGTTGATTATTGCACATCATTATTTAGTATATTAACTATGGTAAGTCGAGGGAACTATTGTTATGATCGCCCGCGTTACCACTTTCACAAGGGGTAAATGCACCAAAGGTGACCGTACACTTGTGCGGAGCCATTCCGACGTTAGGGGTAAGACATGCGCTTCTTGCGCAGAAGGGTGGCGGCGGCTTTGCTCGCCGTCATGATGGGAACGAGCCTGGCGGTTGTTGCCTCGCCCGCACCCGCCAGTGCTGCGGCCTGCTACGGCGCGAGCTGCAATGGCCTCGATCCTGAGGGCCGGTGCAGCCACGACGCGAAGACCGTGGGCTCCATGGCCGTCACCGACGGCATGCTGGAGCTGCGGTGGTCGCCGTCGTGTGTCGCCAACTGGGGCCGCTACACGCCCTACTGGCGCACGGTCGTTGGCTACCAGACGCTCAACCCGCCGGTCGGAATCGTCGCGCGGGTGACGGTCTGGAACCCGGGGCAGCCCAGCCAGGGCACCGCCAACGCCGACATCAACCCGTTCGCCTCCACCTGGTCGAAGATGACCGATGGCAGGCCGAAGGCGTGTACGGGTGTCGAGGTCTACCACAACAGAGGCACTGCGGACAACGAGTCGCAGGGCTGGACCTGGGGACCGTGCTACTGAGCTGAAGGGCTGAGTGGTACAATAACTACATAAGCGGGCTGGTCGGGGAAGTATTCCCGGCCAGCCCGTATCATCTCTTAATTACAACAAAGGTAAAACATGTCTGCTACAGAATTATCAAACAACCGAACAGCCGTAATCTCCCTTTGCGCCGCATTCGTCGCAGTTGAAAGCTATTTCCTATATTCGATACTGGGATCAATCATTCCACGCTTCTGGCTCTCGAACGTAATACTACATATACTCTCAGTATTTACCGCTTACTTCATCATGGACGCTATTGTTCGCCGTATTAACAGCGGCAAGCGCAAAAAAGTAATCGTAGGCGTCATTATACTTGCCGTCACCATCATTGCCGCTATCGCACTGTCTACTATTGTGCTTTACCTCAACAAAGTGCAACTGCAATCAACTTTCAATTAGTAGCTTCGTAGTATGAAGTCGTATAACTACATTCTCCTCGACTGGGACGGCAACATCGCCCATACATTAGATTTATGGCCAGACGCTTTAGATGAAGTTATGCAAAAGCGCGGCTATTCGCTTACACGCCAGCAACTCATCGAATCAACCTGGGGCTTTGTCGCTTACGTTACGGAACATACTGACATTTCGCCCGAAGAAGCCGCCAAAGCAATGAGCGAAGCTGGTGAGATTGTCGTGAGCCGCTCGCCAGACGTTGAGCTTTTCCCCGATGCTCTCGAAGTACTGAAGGAATTGAAAGGCAGTGGCAAGCACCTCGCCCTCATTACTACGTCCGAGCGCCGCATGGTTATACCCACGCTAGAAAAGTACGGCATCACAGATCTATTTGAAACGATTATTACTGATGATGACATAGAAAAGTCAGAGCGTAAGCCACACCCTAGACCCTTACTTATGGCGCTCGAACGAATGGGTGGTACGCCCGAGCAAGCAATTATGGTAGGCGACCGCGACAAAGACATTGTGGCCGGGCAGAATGCCGGGACAGATACTGTGCTGTTTTGCTCGCCAGAGCACCAGAAGCACTATAGCCTCGATAAGCTGATGAAGCACAAGCCAACCTATGTAATGAATGAATTCCGCGACTTGCTCAAGATAGTAAATGGCAAAGTCGGGCAACCTCAGCTATAATCCCGTCATGATACGAAAAATAACTGTTCGTGGCATTGTACTCCATGAAGATAAACTCCTCTGCGCCAAGCTAAAGCCCTACAAAGATAGTCTGCAAAAACATGGCAACGACTATTGGTGCATACCCGGTGGCGGCCTGGATGAAGGTGAAACACTAGTCGCGGGCGTCGAGCGCGAGATGGTTGAAGAGACGGGTGTTGAGCCAGTTGTTGGCAACTTGCTTTATGTACAACAATTCGTGCAGGGCAACCAGGAATATATTGAATTTTTCTTTCATATCATTAACAGCGAAGACTATCTGCACATTGATCTCTCTAAAACCACCCATGGCGAAGAGGAGATCGAAGAAATAGGCTTTATCGATCCGACAACGATGTATGTCCTACCAAAGTTCCTAAGTACAGAGGATCTGGAAGATTTTGCCGCCAGTAATGTGCCGACGAGAATATTCTACGAAATGGGAAAGTCGTGAACGACACTAATCTTGAGCCATGGAAGCTGCAAGAGTCTAAATACATTATCAATGATCGTTGGCTGAAGGTGAAGTCCAACACCTACAAGACGCCAACTGGGCACACAATCGATCCGTACTATGTCATTGAAAGCGATGACTGGATAAATTGCTTTGTGATAGATGGCCTTGAGATTATTATGGTCAACCATTATCGTCCGGCTGCGGATGTGTATCTGCCTGAGCTTGCAAGCGGTGGGATTGAGCCGACCGACGCTTCACCTCAAGACGCCATGAGGCGTGAGCTAGAAGAAGAAATTGGCTATACGGGTGGTGAGCTACATCAAACGGGCGTCAGCTACGCTAATCCGGCCAGGCAAAATAACAAGATTTATTCGTTCATTGCATTTGGCGGCAGATGCGATCTTGCGCAACGTTTAGAGGATGGCGAAAGCCTTCAGATTATGCGCATGTCTTTTAAAGAACTTCTGGAGATGCTTGAAGGTAAAAGTACTGTCCATCAGAGCACTCATCTCGCTGCAATTTTTTTCGCGTTAAACTTCTTACGAGAATCAGCTTCATCTGAATTGCAGGAATTAAAGACAGTATTAGAAGGCTTCTATGCACGATGACGATCTCTGGCAAATTTACGCCAACAATGGCACGCCAATTCCCGGCAAAGGTGCTAGTTCAGATGTATTCGACGCCGACAAGTCACTCAACATGGGGAATGCCCATATTTGGTTCTGGAAGAAAAACGCAGATGGGCAGATTGAAATCATGCTCCAAAAACGTGGCCCGGTAAAGAAACGCCCAGGCTGGTTCCATATTTCTGTTGGCGGCCACGTAAATGTTGGTGAAACAGCATTGCAAGCCGCCGTCCGCGAAGCCAAAGAGGAAATGGGTTACGATATTGACCCAGACAAGCTTTATTTCTTACTGACCACTCGCGTGTTTGGCCGAGATCCTCATGATATTGTAAATGTCTATTTGTATCAGCTCCAGGGCGGTGAAACTCTCACCCACGATGACGGCGAAGTAGCCGGATTCGAATGGCGCACGCACGATGAATTTAAAGAAATGACCAAAGACCCAGAAAGCCACATGCTCGTGCCAATGGGTAATATATATTTCCGCGCGCTTCTTGCTGGGTTGGATTTAGTCGGGTAGACGTATTTGTTTTGATTCTTTGCTCGTAGCTACCGGCTTACTGGTGGCTGTTCTAGCATATTTCTTTTGAGAGGTCGCAATTATTTTGCCGACAAGTTTATCCTCTTTTTCTTCCAGGACAACAGTCTCACCAGAAAGCGGTTCTTGTGATTTCTGCGCCGCAACCCTCATGTAAAAATTGTATGATGGCAGGCCAGCGATCTCACCCTCTTCAATGTAAGGCTTAAAGAGCGGCAGCATTAGGCGTTCATCATCGGGGTTGCCTGAGCGGAAGCATATGACCGTGCCGACGTTCGCTAAGATTATATTCACCATTTGCTGCTCGTCCTGCTGCGACGTCGTTTGCTCGGCCATGGTCAGGTAGAGCTTGTATTTACGCGCTTCGGACAGCATTTGTACGAATGATGGCGTAGCGAAGTTCTGGAACTCATCCACATGGAGATAGAAAGGTTTGCGACCTGCTTGTTTGAGCCGGGCGCGGCGCAAAGCTGCGAGCTGAATTTTAGCAAGCACTGCAATGCCGAATAGCTCAGAAGTATCTTCGCCTAGCAAGCCCTTCGAGAAATTGCAGATTAAAATCTTACCGTCCAGGATCTCATCGAAATTAATGGTCGAGTGCGGCTGCTCCAAAATGCGCTTGGCAGATGCCGAAAATAAGAAGCGGCCAATTTTAGCGGTAATACCCGCCGCCATCTTAACCTTCTGCATATCACCAGCTTTACCCAGTTCTTGCTTCCAGAAGTTTTGCAGGTTTTTGTCGTCGATGGTTTTGAGTACCTGTTTGCGATAGGCCGGGTCGTTCAAAAGGTCGTAGACGGTAAAGAGCGTCGCGTCCTTAACATATAGCGCTGTTTGGATGGTATTACGCAGAACATACTCGATGCGGTGGCCGCCGGTGTCGTCGTCTGAGAATATTTTGCGGAAGACAGAGACAACCGATTCGGTCACTATGTCTTTCTCGCGCAGTAGATCGTCACCTTCAAGGCCGGGCGTGAGTTCCAGTAGGTTTAGGCCAATAGGATGTGCAAGATCGTCAGGGTTGAAGTAAATAACGTCCTTTATGCGATCCTCGGGAACATGCCGCAGCAGCGTTTCGGCCATATCGCCATGTGGGTCAACCACGGCTACGCCTTTGCCGCTCTGAATATCCTGCGCGATAGCGTATTGCAGCATAGTTGTTTTACCATTGCCTGTACCGCCGATAATAAACACATGACGCTCGCGTTCGGCTGCGGTCAATCCAACAGGAGTAACTTCGCCGTGGTGATTATTTTGACCGAGCACTATATCGAACTTATTGTTCTTCATGCCCAGCGTGGCGGGTAATGTGCGGCTATGTGAGCGCACTATGCCTTCAGTCTTAATCGTGCCATAAGGGAAGTGGTAAAGATTGGCGAGCTCGGAAGCGCTCAGAACGTTTGAGTCAAAAACGAAGAACGATGGTAGCCGATGTTCAAATTTAAACTTACCAATCTTCTGGCCGAGCCATTCAGGATGTAATCTCTGACCATATAGCGCCTGCATGCTAGCGCCAAGCGGCCCGAGAGAAGCAGTTAATCCATTTGCCAGATCATTAAAGCGGATTGCCGCTACCAGTATGCGAATGTCTGTACGGAACAGTGGGCGCTGAAGCTTGGCCAGTATGTCGGCGTACAATTCCTGCTCGCCTTGGTTTAGCACCGGCTCCTCACGCTTTATGAAGAACGAGATAATTGCCAGTAGGATTGCCACTTGTAGCGCCAGCAAACCGTTGTTATAGAGGATGCCAATTGCGATAGCGATCACCCACATGGTCCAACGAGTGACGAAGAAGTTCCATATTTGGTTGTCGAGGCCGATAATTGCGTAGCCACGCTGCATGATCTTAGCGGTGAGCCGCGACGTCCAGCGGGAATTGTGCGGCGCAAGCACCATTTGCATGGCGATAGTCTCATTTGGCCCTAGTTTGGTCATTGCGCCTGCCAGATAAGCTACTGGGTCGCTGACAGATAAATCGTCCTGTGATTGCAGTGGATATGCATAGTGATTCGTCTGTTTGATTTCGATGACGTGGGCGGGTTGCCCGGCAACTTCAAGCGGAAGATCGAAACTATCTAAAGTACGAAACTGAGCTTCAGGTAGGTATGATGCTATTTGGCGTTGGAGCGTAGGAATGTCCGAGGGATGAGCGCGGACAATATAGCGAATGCCGTTTTTGCGTGACGAAATAATTTCGACTGATATTGGTGCGCGATCGCTTGATAGGCGGCGCAGGATCGCAAAGAGTTGATCGGTAGCTGCTGTTTGCTTTTCGAGGGTAGCGGGTGGTGTAACTTCTAAGTATGAGGCTGGAGCGTGGCGCAATCTCCAAAAGTTCCACATGCCGCGCAGCGCATTGTAAACTGGCTCGATTATCCAGCGGTAGGCCCAATATCCGACGATAGCAAGAATAATAACACTAAGGGTTTGTTGGAAAAGATTGTTACCTAGAAAATCTAGAAAGTCATCCAGGGAAAGCATAACCACAACACAGTTTAACTAATTACACAAACTAATATACTCAATAAGCAGATAAAAGACCACTTATTCGAAGTAGTATAGTGGTAACTGGTAACTTGATCCGTTCTGGATTGGGTGGCTATTCGCGCCAAAACGCGCACTGTTATCAACGAAGGCTATTGCGTTCCGGAATATATTATCTCCTCCTCGTTGAAGGCCAGTGATGGTTTCCGCCATACTCTCAACAAGTTGATTCTGGCCGATGGCAAGTATAATTAGGTGCTCGTCTGTTCCTCTCTGGATACTGCGATTATGTCGCATGGTTACGTAGCGCATAACTCCATCATTGCGGCCAGTGTCTTTAATGTAACGCTGCGATTCAACTATTAAGACTATGCGCGGGTCTGGATTATAGCCTTTCGCTTGCAGCGCCTGATATTTACTTTCACTATTGCGAATAATGAATTTTACATCCCGAAAGCTAAGTTTGTATTTAGCGACTAGTCTTTGAAGCCATTCAACTATATGGTTTTTACTAGTCTCGTTGCTTATGAGGTTTGCGGAGAATATCTTTTCTACAAACTGCGTAAAATCACGCGAGTCTAAGTCGAAAAATTCTACATAATCTAAGGCTTTAACGTATGATTCCTGATCTTCTGCGAAAGAGTGCTCTGCAATAGGGACAAACACTTTAATGGCATTGTCAAATGACGATGTCCTTAGGAAATGGCTGAGTGTTTCGACAAAGTATATACCTGCATCACCTGACCTATCCGCGTCCTCGATAACAATATAAATTTGCTTATCTTTCACGTCTTTCTTCTGTAGGACATCCGCAAATATGCTTTGGATTTGGAAGACTCTTTTCGCTGGGCTAGTGGTAAAGAAGTCGGCGAGTTTACCGACTACCGGACCTGCGCCTTTGATGGGAATATTCAATGCTGCTCCGGCAGCTTTAGTAAGCTTCTTTTTGACATCGCCTGAGGTGCCGTCAAAAATCTTCAGAGTCTTATTGAAGTCTTTCGGTGCAACTTGACGGACAAAATCTAGAACGAATCCCTCCCATAAGTTAGTACGTTCTGGGTACTTCCATGCATCAAAGTGAACCCACATAACATCATCACCTTCGAGCTGGTCATGCACCTTCTCAAGAAGAGTGCTCTTACCCATCCCATAGTTTCCGACTACTCCTAAGAGTGATTTATTTGGCACAGCTTCTATTTTCTTTTTTAAGCTATCGACGTGAACGTCAAAGGCAAACAAGTCGTCAGTCCGGTAGTCCTCGATAAGAAATTTAGAGTCACTCAGCATTGTGGTCATGATTTTGCGATCTCCTTTTGGCTAGTAGTAATCCGGCTCCACGCATTTTTCCAGTCTTTTTCCTCGGTCTCTTCCATAGTATGGATAAGTTGAAATATGTCTTTGACGTCCTGGGCCATTCTGCGAAAAGTTTTATTGTTCGTGTGAGTTTCCATGATGGTCATAAGTATGTCCGTGTACTCCTTAGCCTTATCAAATTCTGTCCGGATCTGCTCGCGCTGTTCATGTGTACTGTAATCTACTACAAATACTTCGTTGAGCAACTTTAGGAAGACTAGTATTAGGAACTGTAGGTAGTTAATCGCTACGCCCATCTTCTCTTCATCATATTTAAGTCTAAGGGCTATGGGTTCTTTCTGCGCCTCTCTACTTATTTGGACGACATCCTCAAGCACGTCTACCTTATTGGAGTGTGCAAAAGAGGACATTAGTCTGTAGGTTGGCCAGTCTAACTTTAGCTCGTCCTTCACGAGTCCGAGGGCATTAAATTTTGGGCCGCCCTCCTTGTTCCCGAAGACATTCCACTGATGTTCTTGATTGCAAGATATGAATAAAATTCTCAAAAAAGTCTCGTAGGAACTACGGATCAACGTAATACTATCTTCGTAGAATCCCTGATGAAGTAAGAAAAATGCGGTATAAAGTTGTTTTTGATTGTGTGCGGCCAGGGTAAACTGTAGGGCTCGATGGGAAGGCCATTTAGATTTGTCCAGGTAGTTTATTGAATAAGTTAAATCAACCAATGCTGAGTAAAACATTTTGTATTGATCGATAAAACGGCCGTACTCCTTGCTGAACTTATCGTAATGCCCCTTCTGAAAATCAAGGATGTTATCTACGGCATTCGTGTTACTATTGCGGCACAATTCATCAAGGCGATCTCTTAAAGAATCCTCTCTCATGGCCGTTTGGTCTATAATCCCTTGAATAACTCTGCAACTGGTACACCCAGTGACTTCGCTAGGCTATGTAGCGTAGCAATTCGCGGCCACTGCCGCCCTTGTTCAATATAAGCAACGGTAAGTGCAGTGACGTCTGCTTTCTCGGCCAGCGCTTCTTGAGTGAGACCTTTGGCGCGACGAACTTCGGCCAGTCTCTTGCCGAATGCTCCAAGATATTTTGTTTCTTTTGAGCTTCTCATATCTTTAAGCCTATATAACTATGGGTATTAGTAACACTTAGTACTACTAATAGTTTTGCGAATATGTTATGTTAAATAACAGATAAAACCATTAGATTTAGTAATAGCTATGGGTATAATCAAATTTCCACAAAGTGAACCACTTCCAGAAGAAGTAACGTGCGTGTTGTGCAGTCGAACAATCGCACCCTCACACGCAACGTTAGGGCCGATCAACGCCAATGGAGAGCCGGGCCTGCTGTGCAACGGCCACTTGTGGGATGACCTAAAATTTATCGACATGCTCGCCGACTATCTCGCGGAAGAGCGGCGTAAGTTTACTGATGCTAACTATCATGTCTTAAAGCAATTTGGAGCATAACCATATGCACGCACTTTATATTGAGCACCGCGACATCAACGGCAAGAATTTACTTTCATGGGACTTGGCACATCATTTATATTTGCGTGCTGTGCGAGATAAAGTAGTGGTCGCGACGGACAAGCCCGTGGAGTTACTATCTGCAACGCGTAAGCAATGGTTTAAGTTGATGCGTCATGTAATGCGACAGCAGGCAAGCACTTTAAATGCACCGCGTTTGGTCGAGCTGATTGAGCAGATCAGTTATATGCAGAATCTGCGGTTTTCAACAAAGCTATCTGGTGATTACCTTGATGCCGATGTCACATTTGCGACGGTTGACGACCTTATTAGCATCGCTCCAATTTGTCGAACGGCCTACATAACCTATGACGCTAGCAAAGAGAAGCAGCACATGCTCACGAGCTGGATGCCTCCAGGCGGCGTCGCAGTGATTTATGTTCGGCCACAACCAGCAGTAATTAAGACTCAACGAAAGGGGTTAAGTTATGGCGCAAACACTCGAACAGCAAATCAGAAAAGTCATCAGACAGCACTACGGTGAAGACCTGTCGATGTTTCGTGAGGACGTGAACTACAAAGATGCCACAAAGTCATTCGTGGCAGACATTGCTAGGTCATTACGGGGAGAGATACTGTATGCCTCGCATTTCTCCGACGAAGTTGCGAAGCACAATAAAGGCGGCAGTGCAGAGCGGGCGGTGGGGCGTGTAATAAAAGACCTACGAATGGAGAAAGGCATCGCAATCGAAGATCTAGCCGCCAAGCTGGGCTATCATACTGAATTTTTAGCCGCACTAGAAGGTGGTAAGCTCGCAGCAGGCGTAAATATTTATGTAGACGCTTTTTACGTCATGAAGCCCACTAAAAAACAAATAAACGCTTTCAGCGACAGCATACATGACTGCAGGACTCGTGAATCGCTAATTCAAGATGTTATCGAGACATATTACGGCATTAATCTTTGGTCATTTAAGCCGGATCTGAACTATGAAGAAGCAACTCGGCCATTTATAAGGTCATTAGCGCAATTAATTAAGATACCGAAGGATAGCCACACAGAGAGTGATTGTTGACACGGTTAATTATTAGTGTTTAAGTTGGTTCAATAGTAGTAGGCGGAAAAGGCCGCATTACTTTCATGGAGATCACCTTATACCGCTACAGAACACGAAATTCACGGTGGAATGGTCAGGACTTTACCTTCGAGGAGCTGCAGGATCTTGCGGCAAGCATGAATCTTCTGCCTTTCCAAGGTGATGAAGAAGATCGTCAATTCGGATTCGCACATTGTGCGGCACGCGAGAACATCATTTACGGGCTCTTTGTGCAAAAGTTTCCTAAAAAAATCACTGACTACGATTCACAAACTAAAGAAGAGCTCAATCAAATATTAACGGACACTGGCGAGTATCTCTTTCTATTCTTTCCAGATCGCTATGAGTTGTATCTTCAGACCAAGCGCTCGGCCGACCTGCCTTCGCAAGATCAAATGGTCAAACGATTCATAGGCGCATTTCAGCTTGCTGTAGCAAACAGAAAATTCTTCTTCACGGCTATAGACGTGACCGAGGATGAAATAGATCGTGAGCGTATACTTGAGCTATTTTACAAAGAGTCTGATGCGGTAACGGAGCTAGAACTAGAAGACTTTGACAGACAGCTTGTATATGAAGAGAAGAGTAAGCGTAATGGCCAAATCCAAACGTATTTTAACCCTATTGATAAATACCAGCCAGCAATGGAGGAGGCTGCCTTACGATTAGGCAATAATGCTCAAAAAATAAGCATGAAAGCTAAGCAAGGGCAGAGTTTTAAGAAAGACCCTATTGCGCGCGCAGCACTCGAAGCATCGCGTAAACCTGTGAAAATCACCTACAGCAAAGACAGTGAAGTTCATGTGGAGTACGGACTGACAAAAAAGAAGGAAGTACTTACAATTGAAGCTTCCGATTTTGATCTAGACGACCAAATTGAGGGAATATTGCGTCAGATTGCAGGGCGCGATACTCTACGCCGTCGGCCTGGCAATGATAATCAAATCAGACTAGTATAAAAGTTATGAATGTGCCCATTAACCAAGAATTGGTTGAGCAACTAAAAGACTCGAAAGGGCAACAACGGGTTGATATCAATGAGTTGCAGCAAATCGCACAGCTCTTAAATGACGTTAACGCCAAAGCTTTAATAGTTGACGGTAACTGTTATGTAGTTTTTGCCGAAATAATCAACGTCGAATTCTGCCTTCAAGGAATTAGTCGGCGCTCAGAACTAAATTTTATTCCAGATCAAAAGTTAGAATTTATTGACACCAACCGGATGAGAGGTAGTTATCTCTCATTTTTAATAAATGAAGTATGGCAGGGGAATAAGGTAGCTGCGAAGCTACTGCGGATGTCTAGCCTACTGATGCCATTAGCCGCTCTTAATGCAGTCATTTACTTTTTCGCAGGAACAAGTGGATTAAAAGATGTTTTTTCAGGAATATTGGCAGCAGTATCTATTTTTGTTGCTATATTCTCGCTTTTCACAACCAGTGCCGATTATCTGTCAAGGAAACGATTGAGCTTATTTGAGTCGGGTCAGCTAGGCTATTACTTTTCTGTCGATAAACACATAACTAAGACCGGTGTTTATGCAATCATCATTTCCATTTTGTGTCTCATTGCCACATCCGGATACGATCCAAACAAAACAGTACCTCTGCAATGGGGAGCGCCGACAGATACAGTTATATGGATAGGACTAAACCTTTGCTTTCTTGGTGTGTATATTACTCTTCGAAGCATAGTGGAATTTTATGTAAATCGACCAGCTAACTTTATTATGAGCGATCTTAAGCAAGATAGCTTTTTGGCATATAGAGAGAAGAACGACGAATAAATAACTCTAACTAATGTGCTGGTGTTTTAATTTTCGTAGAGAAGCTTGAAATGAACAATCCGGCGGGCATTGCTTTGGATGATCCTGGGCGTGTCGAACTATTTTCCCGATGGTTTCTTTCAGGATTCCGCCATTAGCTTGCGCCATATATTCAACAAGAGTCATTCCTGCGTTGTCAGCACGTTTTTGTTCTTCTGCCATGAATTGTGCAATCCATTTTTTATTCGCTGCCATTACCGCCCTCGTTTCTGGCTTTTGAACTCTTGTAAGCTTCGAGTTGTTTGTGCAATTCATCAGGATTAATCTGGCCTGTTTTGCGATAACTCAGTTTTAAATATTTCAAAAACTCCACCGCAAACTCGCGAGTTGCATCCTCTGGCTGAAAAATACGAAGGTAATTAAGCATCCCATCGATATCTTTGTCGTTGATTTCGTAAAAGTCATCCATTGCGTTGCGCCCACTGTAACTTTAGTTCCCTAGATTGTCTATAGATGATGGACGTAGAGTATAATTCGTTACATGACGGCAGATACAGAAAAGGCTTTCAAGCTAGTTGAGAATGACCTGTTGAAGTCGGTTTTCGTAAAATATCCTTTCGAAAAACAGATAGTCACCGAAAATAAAGTCACTTGGCTGCTCAGGATAAAGGAACACATTGAATCGTCCAACTACACCCCTGGCGTTTGTGAGATAGCCGAGGTTCCCAAAGGCAAAGGGGCTGTCCGCCCAGGCTCCATACTGACGATTCGAGATATGGTCGCTTATACGGCAATCGTGGATGCTACTTATGACAAGCTGCACCAGGAGCTATCGTGGTCCCAGGGTATCAAAGATTTTGCGTACTCTCTAGCCACGGACGAAAATGCAGGTCTATGGTTCAAGGGCTCTTTTAGCGGATGGGAGCGTTTTAGGCAAAAGAGTTTAGAACTTCTGGAGGAAAATACGACCTACGTCGTGATAACTGATATAACTGGCTTCTATGAAAACATAGACCACAGTATTTTATTTTCCGACCTAAGGCAATTAAATGTAGCGTCTGAGGTTATCAATGAGGTTAGGAAATGTTTAAAAAAGTGGTCTCCTACAGAAACGAAGGGCATTCCTCAGGGTATTAGTGCATCGCATTTACTTGCAAAATTGTATCTAAATTCTGCAGACAGAGAGCTGAGTGATCTTGGATACCGCCACACACGCTATAGCGATGATTTTAGGATATTTTGTACTGACTACACTGAAGCAAAGCGTTCGCTTATTGACTTGTCTAGAATTTTGAGGCAGCGTGGACTCAACTTGCAATCTGCGAAGTCACGTATAGTTCGTGCTGATATTGTTAAGCCTGAATTTGGCAGTTCAGCCGAAATAATAGAGAATATTGTCGACGAAATGTCCCAGCCCATAGTTGAGCCCTCGCCATACCCATGGGAGGATGACCACGAAGAGGCGGTGCCCACAGTCGACCAGATCAAAGCTGTAAAACGTGGCTTCGCTAACTATTTTGCTTTTGCGGATGAAAACACATTTGATAAGTCTCTTTTCCATTACTTGCTCAATCAATTAGGTCTCGCATCAGACAATCATGCGGCGTCGTATTGTTTGGCTATATTCGAAAAACACCCGGAAGAAACAACCTCGATGTTAAAGTACTTTGAGCGCTTGAATGCACCTGAAGAGGTAATTGATGGGTTGTTGGCATTTATGGAATCGCCGGTGGCAGTATATGATTATCAGAACTTTTTAATCTTGGAGTGGTTCAGTAGACTCAGCATAAGAACGGACCGGCTGCTAGAGAAATGCAGGAACGGCGCTTTCGACAATAACAAACCGGAATATTACAGAGTAATTTGCCGAAAAATTCTAGCAGAGCACGGCACAAACACTGATATTGAGCGCATTAAGCGGGCATACACATCTGCCGTTTCAGACCTAGAGGCTTGTGCGATCATATGCTGCATGAAGCGTATGGAAAGCGGAAGGCGCAACGTATTTATAGCTCAAGTTCAAGGAGTTGGTGAATATCATCGCATCGCTGGCGTAATAGCAAAGAGATAGGGTTTAAGGTCGAGCAAAAGGTCTATTTGTCGAGTAGGTCTAGCTGTCGCAGTTCCTCATCAAATCGCTCAATCCCATCCCAAAAATGTTTCGACGAAGGTCCCCGCAGGCTCACCAGATTAGTAAGTTCAGCTCCTTTGGGGCTGTTTTTTATTGCTCCACCACCGTAAATAATGCTTATTTCGGGGGGTGTAAACTTTTTTATTTTGAGTCAGCCCAAAACCGGCTGGAAATAGTATTTGTTTACACCTCGATGGCTCCCACGTACTTTGTAACCGTTGCATAATGTATTGGGGCGCTATTGCTCAAAAGCTTTAGGGCGTCCAATGTAGTTGATTTACAATTTTCGTCACCCCTGATTTCCATAGGCCTCGTAGTAGATGCCATTGTTGGTTGGGGGGTGGACGCAGCCGGAGTAGTGTCGGTCTTCGGACTTTTGTATGTAAGTGTTGTGACGACTCGATATGCTATCACGCCGAATATGATGAGCACGCCAACACCGCATAGCGTTACGACATGGGCCGATTTGATTATATATTTTTTGTGCACCATGTGTTCAGGGGGTTGGGTATGACTTGTAGTCGGTTGCGTATATCTGTACATAACGCCAAATCTTGGGAGAAATGTCTTTCTTCGGTATATTATCGAAGTGCGCAATATTAGCAGTATAGACATCGACTCTAATGTGTTGCGTTCCTTTTGTGCCCGCTTGCTCACAAGCATCTCTCATCACAGTGCTAATACAGGGATATGCGACATTACTATCAAGGGCGTATCCCTGACTTTCCAAAATTGACTCAGCAAGCTTTCCTTCCGCACCAACCTCCACAGGTACAGCCCAACCACTATAGACGAACGGGCACAGAGTATCAGGCCAGCAATTTAGAGTACTCAATAAGCCATCACCGCCAGATGGTGAGCGGCTAGGTTGTGGTACTGCCTCAAGGGGAGTCATGACTTCTTGCTGCACTTTTTCAACTTCATTTTTAAGTGAAGCAAATTTATAACGAGCGAGGAGATCAAAGATAAGAAAAAGCGATACAAACAAAATAATAATCGCGATCATTATTTTTAATTTATTCTTTTTTTGGTTTCCTTAGCTACTTTTGATTTCGAGAGTGTTTGCATTCTTTATTCCTGATTAGCTCTAGTATTACACGAAGTCCTACCTGATTCAATGAGCATAACCTTTTAACAGTAGTGGCCAAGCTATTGCAAAGTGAGGGAACTAATGTTTATCTATACACACGTCCAGTGGTCAACCGATCATAGGCGAGTCCTTTCCCCTACCGGTAAGGAACGGTGACACATGCGAGTCAATCGCAGACCAAGATGGCGCGTAGGTTTACTCTGCGCAGCCATACTCGCAACCAGCAGTATCGTGGTTACGGGCACTCAGACAGTGGCGCAAGCCGCACTAGGTCGCCCTTGATTTGAATTTCGGCATTGGTTTTTTGGAATGGTTCCCGTGCGGATTGAGCAACGGGCGCACTTGGCTGTTCAGATCTATCTGTGAATACGGAGATCACGCGGTATAGGATCAAACCAACAACGACAAGCATAGCTACACCGCAAAGCGCAGCAATATGAGCGAAGCCGATTTGATTATTGGATTTTTTCAAGTTAAGCCTAGTTTACACTATGCTCGTCGGTAACTACATGGGATCAAGTCGAGTGTTTGATTCATTCATACTTGATTATATCCCTGGGTGAATGTAAAACAGCAGCATAAAATGTTATTATATGAAAGATGAAAAAAGCTACTAATAGAGAAAAACAAGGCACCAAAGACAATAAAAAGGGTAAAATTGTTTGGCTATCCTTAGGTGCTGCTGTCGGTGTGGTATTGATCTCGTTAGTCGTATATTATGCCGTGGTGCTAATCATCGGTTCAACTAGCGATGATGGGTTGGGCAAGTATAAGGGCGCAGAAAAAGAACTCGCTACTAAAGCAGTATCAGACCTCAAAAATAGTATCGACGACAAAAAACGATGGGCATACACCTTTCACGTAGACGAAGTTCGAGAGACGACCGCAGATGAAATCATTAAATACTGTACTCCAAATAATGGCGAGGTGACTAACAACCCGGATAACCCTCGTTTCTACACCGTAACCATTACGACCGGCGAAACGGTTAATCCTAATAAGCGGACTGTTGTGATCGACGGCTGTAATGCATTTGGTCCAAAAAAAGACGGAGCCTACGAAACAAGATAAATCTTTCACCTTGTAATTAGGGGTAACAGCGAGTATAATTCGCGAGACTCCCGATTGGCGGGATGTCGTTCTTTAATTGGGAGGAACTGTGCGTCCTAGATGGGCAAGGCGGGCTTTAGCTCTTCTTGTTGTATGTGTTATGAGCTTGAGCATAACACCGAGTCGTGCTGCCGCAGATGCGAATTTGGCCGACCTGGTGTTTATCAATGCCGATAACGCAAACGACGTTGGTTATCTCGCCATATGTGGACGTTACTGGCCGACCGACAATATCTTCGAAACGAAGGTAGAAGGGAATATCTACACAGCAAAGTGGCGCTTCCGCTTTGTCGATAATGAGGTGAACGCGCTTAAGTGCATCAAGACCACCTCGTTCCCGGCTGCGAATTTTGTGGAGGCCGATTTTCGGCTACTAGGCTTCCAAGGTGCTGATGGCTGGGAAAACTACAGCCTGTACAGCTCCAACCTGCCCGGAGCGACTCACGATGTTGCTTTTGGTGATTCTGGCAATAGTGCTACACCAGGGGCGAGCGCAATCGATGTCGATGCACTTAGCGTTAACGTGTGGTACGACTTGCAAGTCTCATGGGATATTAATGGCGGAATGGCCCCGATAGCCGGTCAGACCCCCAGAGTTTCTTTTGAGCTTGTACCGAGCCACTGGGCCATGACAACTGACCCTAACGAATCGTTATGCTTGCCAGTCTATGCCGCCACGCAGAACAAGGCTTGGTGTGTGTTCGGGAACACTCGGGCGTACGTGAGTCATGGCTACCGGAATAACGTGTCGGTGCCATTCTCAGGCAACCAATCCTTTACTTACCCACAAGCCAGCCCACCACCACCTAGCCCCATGCTCTACCACGGCCCCGTCCCCGACGGCATGGTAGTCCAATCCACCAATTCCAACCTCTACGTTGCCGCCGGTGGCCGCCTGTTCCGTTTCGACAAGAACAACGCAGGAATGCTAAGCGCCTTCCGGGCACAAATGCAACAAAAATACGGAAGCACCATCTACCTACCAATGGCCGCGGCCGAGGTGCACGCTGTGGAGGTCAACCGCACCAGTGCTGGCGTGTACTCGCCGGGCACCAACATGCCCGCCGACAACACGTTTATGTACGAATACGGCACCACCCAGCAGTACGTCATCAAGTACCAGCACCCGTTCGCCGTCGGCGATAGTAACGAGGTGATCGCGCTGGGCGGCCAAGACAAGGCCATCATGGTTCCGCCGGGCCTGGCAGACTTGCAGGCGCACCCGGCGCAGTGGGTGCAAGACGACCTTCTGCGCTTCGGCACCGATCCGTCGGTGTGGCACTATGCAGGCGACAAAGGTTTCCGCGTGCCAGGCGTCCCCACAAGGGACTGCCTGATGCTCCAGCACAACCGCGGCGTTACCTACATGCCGGCGAGTGCCTGGAACTACTTTCCGACTCACCCCACCCAGCAGGCGGCGTGCGACTTCGCAGACGACCAGTGGCTGTTCGGTACGCCGAGTAACCGCCAGATGGTTGTGATGTACGGCGCTGGCTACAACGTGGGTAGTGCCGAAGAAGTCATCGCCCTCGGCGGCCAGAACAAGGCCGTACCGGTGGCAGACGAAACAGTGACCGGCCTGCTCGCCCGGACGGGGTCACTCCCCAACGACGAGTTGGTCAAGAGCTACAACAGCCCGCACGTCTACCACGTTGTGGACAACAAGCTCCACTACGTGGGTAGCCCCGCAACGCGGGACTGCTTGAGCGCGCGGTCTGGCAAGACGGTTCGCACTGTGCCGATCGACCTCATCGGCCGGATGCAAGCCAACGGCCAGACCGGTGCCAACGCGTACTGCGAGCTAGAGAACCGGCAGTTGCTCGGGCCGAACGGCACGAGTGTCGTATATATAAAGGACGGCTACAAGCGGCCTGTTGGTAATCCTGCCATCCGTGACTGCATTGCGGTGCGGACTGGCGCCGGGCAACCGCTCGCCGTGAGCGACAATGTATGGAATAGCTACACTGTGGGGGCTAACGCCTACTGTCCGTACGAGACCGAACTCGGTCTCAATTTCGTGCAGGAGGCGGGCGACCCAACGGTCTGGTTGGTACATGCACCAAGTGCACCTGGGCAACCGGGAACCAAGCAACATGTCGGTAGCCTGTGTGTACCCGATCCGTACACCACGCAGCTCAAGAAGTACCATGTGTGGACAGTACCGGTGGGTGAAACTGCTGGGCATGTACAAAGCGCGGACTTCTGGGCGAGCGGGGCGCTGTGTGGGGCGTTGCCGGGGTGATATAGCTTTGTTCTGGGCTAACACTCGAACATAGCAGGTTTCACCTGTAGTTCCTAGCAACAACAAATCCACTACTCATTACTAGTGGCGTCGGCCGGGAGCGTATCTCGGCATATAACTTGAGGGCTTAATATATATATTGAGAGTTCGGGTTATGCGTAGTCCAGTGCTATCTACAAGACAACGACTATTTACATCCAACCCAACCTATGCCTAAATACATCCAGCGCGACACCCCCCTTAAGAAGGGTTGAGTCCATTGCAGGTTAAGTAAACCTGGCGCTATTTCTTGTACCTTCCGTTCTTAGGAAAGGAGCCATCTGTGTTACGGTGCGGATGGAAAGTGGTAAGCCGTATCTTCATTGCACTCGCACTAGTTGCGGGTGGGGTGGTGGTGACGGGGACACCAGCGAGTGCCTCAGAGACGGCCGACTGGCTGCCGGTGAAGTCCCCCAACGGCGTTGCTGAGATCGGCGCCACCTGGGACCCGAACGGGCTGGGTCTGCCGAATCACACCAGCGCCAACAAGGGTATCGACTTCATCGTGCCGATCGGCACCGCAATCTACGCGGCCGGCGCGGGCACGGTGGCAGCCGTTAACGGCTCATGCACCAGCTGCGACACCCGCGGGCGCTTCGTGGAGATCAGCCACGCCGACGGCCGCAAGTCGCGCTACCTCCACCTGTCGTCAGCAACGGTCAATGTGGGCCAAGTGGTCAGTCGCGGACAGCACATCGGCAACAGCGGCGACACCATGGCGAACAACGTACCGCACCTGCACTACGATGAGGTCGTCGGTGGCAGTAAGGTCGATCCCGGCCCAATGAACGCCATGCACGGCAACACGCTGGTGCAATACCCGAACGATCTGGGCTACAGCGCGTGGAACGATGTGCCGGCGTGGGGCGACAAGTTCGTCTGGAACGACAGTTACACGCAGTCGAGCCCGCCCGGCCTGGCCGTACAGCTCGTACACCACTGGCAGTCGGGGTCGGGTGCAACCGACGCCGTTAAGGTCACACCCAGTGGCGTGACGGGTGGAGACACCACGACCATCGGAGCCGTGTCTCCCGGGGACGGACAGTTCGGCCTCGGCGATTTCAACAGCGACGGCGTACAGGACCTGTATCTCGTAGTGACTCAGGGCGACCCGTCTGGGAAGTCGGTGGTCTTCGTGGCCGCCGGCCCCTCATACGCGAGTTTTCTGGCTGCAGTGCAGACCCCCATGGGACAGTTCGACGCCAACCACGGCGACGTGGTCATCGGGGACTTCAACGGTGACAACAAGGCCGACGTTGGCGTACTCTTCGCCAACAACGGCGCGTCGAACGCGGCCTTCGGGGTGCTGAACGCGGCTACGACCTTCCAGTCGTGGTCGTACCTCGCCAACATACCGATCGGCGGTCACGATGGTTCCCGCTCAGACGCGGTGGCCGGCGACTTCAACCACGACCAGGTGCTGGACCTCGGCGTCGGCTTCCACCAAGGAACACCGACGAACAACGTCGACTTCTTCCAGCTCAATGGGGCGTCGTCATACCAGTCGGTTAGCGGATACAGCCTGCCACTCGGTGGCTGGCAGAACGGCCAAGGCCAACTGTTGTCGGGGCGCTTCGGCACCAGCAACGACCAGCTGGGCGTGGTCTACACCGCCAACACGCCAAGTGGCAAGCCTGACCTGTTCGTGCTGAACGGCATGAGCACGGTGAGCGGCTCGTGGACGCTGGATGTGGGCATCGTGCCCGCCAACCAGCGAATGTTCATCGGCATGTAGCACGGTATGAGGAGAAAGCGGCCAGATAAACCAGATTTTATACATACACTTGTGTTTTTCGTAGAAAGTCCTATGGTACTTACGCAATATGCACTGTCATCCTGTTTATTTTCTATTGACGCGCAACTTAGTGGTGCCCGTCGAGAGCGTATCTCGACATATAACCTGAGGGCTTAATAATAAATTGAGAGTTCAGGCCGTGTACTACGCGCACCCCAGCCTTACCTACCCAGCTACCAAATACCCATGGTGTATAGCCTCTGTGGGATGTACTACCGAAGTAAGCTTTAGCTCCCTAGCTTTGTGCTGCGCGAACAAGTCACCGATGATACCGCGCCACCGACGCATCTCTACGATATATGGGTGTAAACTATTTCCCTGCACGGTCACCATAAGAGACTCATCATTTGATGGGTCTCTTTCATTTCCCTCGTAATGGCGCTCTCTATCCAATGTTTCTTGCTGTTGAGGCTAAATGGCGTTATGGGCTAGCCAGTCGAATAGCATTCATTTTAAAGACTGCTGCCGCTTACTTCTTATCTTTCCTTTGCGCCATTCGCACGCCAATGCAAAAGACAATAATACTGAACCCTATTATGAGGACAATGGGCATGAGTATTTTGTCCAGCCATTGCCGGTATGACCTCGCAGTAATGCTATAGTGCTGGATACTAAGATGAGCCCACACCAAAGTAATTGCCCATAGGAAGGAGGATCTTTTATTAAGTTTCGAATTGGAATTTTCATGCTGATTACCCATCTATCTCTGTAACAGAACTGGCCCGGAATCTCATGCTAATATCACCCTCATGATCGAGAACCGCATATCCTTTAGCGGTATCAGTATCCAGTTCTGGAAAAGTAGTTATACCGCTTAGTTGGTAAGTACCAGTATCCTCGATATAGTCAACGCCCTTGGCGATAAGTATAAAACGCTCATCATTCCAAGCGCTAATATTAAAATTGATATTTCCACCTACACCATCACTTACCGTATATGATGTAATCTCAGCATCGGTTAACGAATGTTTGAATGTAATATAATTTTGTTTGCTCATCAAGTATGAGTATATAATATTTGCCGAAGAAACACCCACAAACAGCTCTACCCACTCGAAGGCTCGATTGGCGGCTTTGAATTCCCTGAGATGGACGCGGCTGTCGCCTGGCAAAACGCTTGCAAATGATTTTGCAAATAATAGCTGGCGAGTTATTGGCACTGGTATTCCAACTCACCGATTGAGCCTCTATGAGTTTGATAGTAGTAGGCGACGCCAGTACGCGAATCCTATCGAGTGTGTTTGCGGCATCCTTCTGAAGCGCAGCAATGCGGTCTGCAAGCGCCTGGATCTCCTCTAGCAAGCCAGCTATAACCGCTCATAGAAAAGAATTATCAAATTAGCAGATGATACTTGGAGCGAAGATATCAAGTTTGCAATTACCACCAAGTCAGAATTATTGAGCGATAGCACCACAGTATGGCAATCCAACGAACCGGAAGATCCAAATAAAAAACTCGAAGAGCTTTAAATAGAACTTGCATCTTGCCCTGGCAAGTGCAAGTTGATCTGTTTTCTGAAAGAAAATAGATATTAACTCATTGCGCGACACTTATATTTTACGTAGAATAGGCAAGCAAAACCTTGAAGGTTGAGTGTGGCAAACGCCATATAATTGGATAAGATCCTTCCGCTCCCTTCTCATGATCGCGCGGCCCCCGTGTAGCTTGACCTCTGCGTCCGGGGGCCGCGCCCTACTTTTGCTTGCGGCACGACCTCTGTTCGTGTCGCTTTTTCTATACATAATATGTGTAGACTATAAAACAGCATAATTTACTCTGTAAAGTATTGTAACCCGAGGGAACCTATGGTTTGATCGCCCTCGTTGCCAAAATTACCTGGCGATGCACTACAGGCCACGTGGCGTTCGTCGCGTGGCTAGGCACTCGAGACGCAGAGGTCAAGATGCGTATCAGAACTGCACTGACGACTGCCGTCGTCAGCACACTGGCAGCGGCCACGTTCGCCGTCGCCACGCCCAACATGGCACTGGCCGACACCGGAACCACCGGCGAGGTCACAGCCGCGCTCGACACCGTGGATGCCCGCAACGGCAGCCTGGTCGCCGAGCCGGTGCCGTCCACGACGGATGGTGACTCGGCGGCGCAGACTGCGACTGTGGACATTCCGGCCGACCCGACGAAGGGCATCAAGCTCAAGGGTCAGGACGGCACGTCCATGACAGTGAAGCTGCCCGGCGCACGCAAGAACGACAAGGGCAAGAAGGCCCGCAACGGCACCGTCGTCTTCGACACGAAGGCCGACAGCGTCAACGCGGCCGTGCCCGCCGAGGGTGGTGTCCAGCTCTGGACGCACATCCGCAACAAGCGGGCGCCGGGAACTGCCTGACGCAGCACGTCGCCCACAAGGCGAAGGGCGTCAGCTACCCGGTGGTGGCCGACCCGTGGTGGTTCTTCATCCCGGCCTGGGTGCTCCGCTCCTGCGGCATCGGCTTCCTCGGCGGCTGGGCCGGCGCGTGGGTGACTGACGCCGACATCTGGGGTCGCTTCGGCTCCGGCATCTTCGGCTGCATCTTCAAGTTCCTGAAGTAATGCAGCCTGGGGCCTCTACGACATCAGCTCGTAGAGGCCCCGAACCTGACTCTAGTAAAATATACTTTTATATAAGGAGAAATTAAACATTATGGCAAAAAATAACTTTCTTGTTAAAAACGCGAGTGGTCTTCAAGGATTCTTATTTGCGATCCTCGCTGGCGTGTTGTTTGGCGCAAACAACCAGCTTGTAACCGCCCTAGACTTAATTATCATATTGGCGATCTTACTTTTGGATCGAGCGTCCAAGAAGAAAACAATCAGCGCGAAATAGCCTACTGAAATGAAATCATATAACTACATCCTCCTCGATTGGGACGGCAATATTGCCCACACGCTCGACCTATGGCCAGATGCCTTGAGCGAAGTCCTGCAAAAGCGCGGCTATAATCTTACACGACCGCAATTAGTGGAATCAACGTGGGGTTTTGTGGCCTACGTTACGCAACACACGGATATTTCAGCTGAAGAAGCTACCAAAGCAATGAATGAAGCTAACGAGATCGTCGTCAGCCGTTCGCCGGATGCTGAGCTTTTCCCCAATGTGCCGGAAGTGCTGAAAGAGCTGAAAGACAACGGCAAACACCTTGCCCTTATTACAACTTCAGAACGCCGCATGGTTACGCCCGCCCTAGAGAAGTACGGCATTGCAGAACTGTTTGAAGCTATTATCACTGATGACGACATTGAAAAGTCTGAGCGTAAACCACATCCGAGGCCACTCCTTATGGCGCTCGAACGCATGGGCGGCACGCCAAATGAAGCAGTCATGGTTGGCGACCGTGACAAAGATATTGTAGCCGGGCAGAATACCGGAACAGATACTGCGTTATTCTGTTCGGTTGAGCATCAAAAGCATTACAGCCTCGGCAAGCTCATGGAGCATAAGCCGAACTATGTGATGGGTGAGTTCCGAGACCTGCTGCAAATTGCCAATGGCAAACCTGGGCAAGGTCGGCTATAATCCCGTCATGATCAGAAAAATAACCGTTCGCGGTTTAGTACTCCATGAAGGCAAATTGCTCTGCGCAAAGCTAAAACCCTATAAAGATAGCTTACAAAAACATGGTAATGATTATTGGTGTCTACCAGGTGGGGGACTAGACGAAGGCGAAGCCTTAGTCGCTGGCGTGGAGCGCGAGATGGTTGAAGAAACAGGTATCAAGCCGGTAATCGGCAATTTACTTTATATACAGCAGTTCGTACAAGGGGAGCGGGAGTTTATTGAGTTCTTCTTCCATATCACGAACGGCGAAGATTACTTGGATATCGATCTTTCTAAGACAACCCATGGGGAAGAAGAAATCGAGGAGATCGGGTTTATCAATCCGGCAAACTCATATGTGCTACCAAAATTCCTAAGCACAGATGATCTGGAAGATTTTGTCGCCAGCAATACGCCGACGAGAATATTTTACGAGATGGGAGACTTATGATGGCTAGCCGTACCACCCAGTAAATACTTCCTTACCCACGCCGCCAAAGATTGTAAAACTGGTTCTAAATCCCTACCCCTGGCAGTTAATCTGTACTCTATCCTTGGCGGGTACTCTTTAAATATGTATTTTTCAATTAAATCCGCTTCTTGGAGAGCACGTAGCCGGTCTGAAAGCGTAGAGTTGTTGATTCCAAGAACTGCCTGCAACGCATTAAAACGTTGCGGCCCTTTTGCCATCTCTAAAAGGATGAGGGTCGACCATTTGTCGCCGATGAGGCTGAGGGCTTGATTGAGTTCTTGAGTGTGGTTTGGGATCATACGGCTATACTTTACAAAGCTAAAATGGTGCGTTACTCTGTATTATAGAGTAACGAGCTTAAAACGACAAGGAGTACGATATGCAAGCAGCACAGATTGACCAATATGGAGGCCCGGAAAATATTTCCGTAAAACAGGTGACACCACCAGAACTTAAACCCGGACAAGTGCTTGTAGCCGTGCATACCGCCTCACTCAATGCAGTTGATAAGAAGCTACATAGCGGAGATTTTCAAAAAATGGCACCTTTACAGTTTCCTATTACACTAGGTAGTGACTTTTCTGGCGTTATCCAAAAAGTTGCTGCTGATGTAGAAAATGTAAAGCCTGGCGATGAGGTGTACGGTTTAGCTCTTGTTCTTGGAGGTGGTAGCGGATCACTCGCACACTACGCAGTAACGACAGCGAGCAATATCGCACAAAAGCCTACGAAACTCACACATGAAGAGGCAGCATCACTTGTTGTGACAGGATTGGCGGCAATCAGGGCTGTCGAAGAATTTATCAAGCCGCATGCCAACCAAAAAGTTCTTATACAAGGAGGTACAGGAGGGGTAGGCACAGTTGCAACCCAGTATTTAAAGAAGCTCGGTGCTACAGTTGATGCAACCGTTCAAGGGGAGCAGGCAGCTGACTTTGCGAAGCAACTGGGCGCAAACAATGCAATTAACGTTGAGCAAAATGAAGCCAACATACCTCAAGATTACGACGTGGTTCTTGACACGGTTGGCGGTAAAGTCTACGAGGAGTCATTCTCAGTTGTAAAAAAGGGCGGTTTACTCGTAACCATGTCAGAGATGCCGAACGAAACTTTAGCCACACAGCACGAAGTAAGTGTAGTGTCAGTTGTGCAACAAAAACCGTCTATGACGGTGACGCAAGCCCTCGATCATTTATCCGAATTAATCGAGAAGGGGCTCATTCAACCGCATGTTGACAAAGTCTTTCCTTTGAATAATGCAAAAGATGCTTTCATCTATTTTGAGCAACAGCACCCCCGGGGTAAAGTTGTTGTTACATGCCAAAAATAGTACTTTTCCCATCAGATGAGCGTCTTGTACTTTTGTGCCTTAATAACGACACTCAACCTGTATAATGAACCTATGAATCGAATGGCTCCACCGGCGCTTGCCGCTGGCGTAGCGGCGTTAATCGTCGGCTACTTCGGCGTTGTTGCGTGGATTGGCGCAAACATTCAAATGCCTGAGCTGGAGCAAGCTGGCGTTGGGTTCGTTATTTTACTGATCGGCGGATGCTACATGGCAACTGGCCCTTCCTACGAGCAATTCTCGGCGCTATGCCTCGGCTTGGTGGGCATTTTCGCCATCCTGTCAGGTGGAATACTTTCGCTCGCGCCAATTGCCGGAATCTTAATGCCTAACTTCAGCGTCACGACAATGTGGGCTACGTTGATTCTCGTGATCTCAGTGCTTGTGTCGGCTGTCGCGCTTGCACGCCTCTACCGACACGCAGGCGCCATACCGTCAACGGAGCCTGGCTTCTGGAATACGCTCTTCGGCGTCATCGGCCAATGTTGGCTAGCTGGCTATCTTCTGGCTACAGCCTTAGCATTGCTAGCTGTAGCCCTTTTGGCCTAATTGTTGGGCGACTCGCGGCTCCATCGCCACGAGTCGCCCAACACTCATTCAAGTCCATCCCAAAACTGTTTCGCGAAAGGCCGCTCAGGTTCACCAAAGTTAAATAACAGATAAAAAATCTCAATACTGCTATCCGAAGCTCGGTTGCCGTTATATACTTACTCATAGGCATCAATCCAGTTACTCGCAGGGGGCCAGGGATGCGGTACATACGATGCAGAACGCTTGCCGAGTGGCTTGGCTTTACGCCAGAAACGGTGAAGGGTTGGGCTAATAGCGGAAAGCTCGACAAGTACTACATAATGATGGAACTGCATCACACAGAGGCATCGGTCAATGCCCTGCTTGCAAGTGTTAGCCGGGGCGATTCACCGCCGCTCAGGGTGGATGATTTCCGCGACGGCGTAAGATTGCTCACACTCAAACAGACTGCCAAGATACTAGGCACCACAGTACTCACGCTCCGGACCAAGAAGCACAAACGTTTTTCCGGATTGTACATAGGATGCCAATGGCGATTCGCAGATAGGACGATCTACAGCTATCTCGTCCGGCGGGATAATTACGTCACGCGTGAAGACGTCATGCGCATTTTTAGCTGCTCGCAAAGAGTTACACAGCGCTGGGAACGTGCTGGCCTTTTAGAGCCAGTGCAAGTGCGCGATACGGGTTCCTGGAAATATTACTACCTACCTGCCGATGTTATGCGTGTCATTCAGCACTGTCTGCCTCTAAAAATGCGGGGCTCGGCAGACCAATGGTTGTTCGAAGCGTGCGTGAGTCCAGAACCTCCGCTCACTACCTCTCAAGTGGTGAGCCTACTTGGCCTCGCGCGCAGAGAGCTACTCGCCATGACCAACAAAGGGTGGCTCTTTTACCTCTCCCTAGAAGGCAACCGACCGAATAGACGCTTTTCACGAGTGAGTGTTGAGCGGGCCTTACTGAACCAGAAACCATGGACACCGCAGGACATAGGAAATGTCATTGGTGCCGAGTCCACACAAGTGGCCGCCTGGCTGAATAGTGAGCTGGCATGCCTCGTCCACAACCACATCGGTCTTGAGTATCGGTACGCATGTATGGTGGCCATTGTTACGCCTCTGCTTAGTCCCGGAATCGCCGCTCGTCATTGGATAGCGAGGCGACAAAAAAAGGTTCCCAGACCTTTGTTCACCATGGGTGAGGTGGCAAAGCATTACGGCGTCACCGTGGGCGACGTTGCCTTCCTTGCAGAGTCAAGTACGCTTGGTGGGTTACGACGGCCAGATGGTGTATGGGTGTTTACCGAATCACAGTTGCGAATGAATCATACGACGTTCAAAAGACAGCTCACAGCCCGTCCATAATTCGCGGTAAACACGAGCTTGGGCGGGCCATGCGCCCGCCCAAGCCTGGATTGATGCCGCATATAATTGGCGTCAACAATTAACTGTATTGCACGTCTTCGAGCTTAAAAACTACCAGCAAACGTTACGCCTACGCCCTGGAACCGTTGTTGGCCAGAGTAGACATTACTCACTTGGTTGGAGTTAGTGACTACAGTAAGCGTATTACTGCCGCCACCGCGTGAATAGTACAAGCCGGTGCCACGGTTAGTGTTTGCGCCTTTAATAGTGTTATCTGTAACGGCTAAATATGCCGAACCATAATTAACATTAGTAACACCAATATAACGGTACGTTGATCCCACATTAGCTTCGTTAACATTATAGCCGAACACGCGATTGCCCGAGATTGTTGATGCAACGTCACCCTGCATAGTTACATTAATGCCATAATATGTGCCGGCGGTAGTTGTGCCGCCAAAATCTTCGATATAATTATCTGAAATACTCGTACCGAACATGCGGTTAGCATATACTGCGGTTTCTTTAACGCCATATATATGATTGTTGTGTATCATCCAGCCGGCCGCATTATCAAGGTGAATAGCGTCATGTGCTACATACCCGATCCAGTTGCCACTAAGTGTCCAGTCGGTAATGACATTGCCAGTGTCGGCCACATTAACGCCGTGTCCACCAGCATTATCTATCATACTATTGCTAATAGTGCCATTTACCATAGTGCTGCCCGCCGTAAAGTGGGTTGTACCATTGGCCGCAACTTCGCTGAGCAAAATACCATCGTTATCGACATCTTTTATGCGTACACTATCTATTGTTGTCTGCCATGAACGCACAATTATTCCATTTGTAGCCGCCGTATTGTTAGCGGCATTGCCGTCAACGGTAAGGTTACGGATGCTAATAGGTGCGCCGGAATAGGCAGTATTGTCCAAATAAGAATCGGCAGCGAGAACCGCTGCGAGGTTGGCACTATTACCTTGTTTAAGGACGGTTGCCGACTGGCTGTTACCACGGTAGCTTCTGTCGCCTTTGAGTTTTACAGTGCTGGTGATAAGGCATGTGCCTTCAATAACGATTTCATCACCGGCTGAACTGGCGTTGATCGCCGTGGTAAGTGTTGCGGCGTCGGTGCCTGTGTTGTTACAAGTAGTTGTAATGGTTGCCGCTTGGGCGCGCTGCGGCGTAAACGCCAGTGCGAGGCCCGCTGTTGCTGCCAGTACAAACGTTCCACCGGCAATATATGATATAAATTGTTTTTTCATAAATAGTATCCCTTATGTAGTAGAGCAATAATACGGCATAAGCGTCTTACGTGTCTATGTGCACTCAGCATTACATAAAAACAATTATTTTATCCTTTACCATTTTAACCAATTGTTGTACACTTACACTAAATAATTAATAAAAAAAGTCATGTACGCATACATAAACAAAAACCTCCAAAAAATAAAAGTCCGTAATGCTATAATTGCGGCGGTTGCCGGCTTGTTAGTGCTGGTGAGCGGTTATCTCCTCATTAGCTCTAACGCAGCCACGCAAAAGACAAACTGTACTGTAAGCGACAAATTAGTAAACTCCTGCCGGGCCTGGCTTGGTGCGGCAGCTAATAAATACCCGGATGTAACTGAAGGCAATTACAAAGGCCAAATACTCGCCCACGAAAAAGCCATTGGGCGCCAGGTAGATATTGCACACACGTACCACCCCGTGGGTTCAAACGTGCTTTCTTCTAACGACAACTATTTTATTGATCGCGCCAACACGTATCTTTTTACTAACTGGAAGCCAGTTAAAAAATGGTCAGATGCATCTGGCAGCAACAATTCGGTCAATGCCGACATCGACAAAATGGCGCAAAGCATCAAAGCCGTCGCACCTAAAAAAATATTCTTAACCATCAACCATGAAGCCGAAAACGACGTTACCAGTGGCGGCACTGACTGTAATGTAGATTACATTGGCACTGCCGGCACCCCTAAAGACTACAAAGCCATGTGGTCAAACATACGCAAACGATTCGATGACGCAGGTGCGAAAAACGTAGTATGGGTGCAGGACTACATGAACTATCCAAAATGGGATTGCCTTGTAGACGACCTTTACCCAGGTAATGAATTAGTTGACTGGGTCATGTTTAATGCGTACGCATCTGGCGACGGCAGTTTGTCTGATGCAACCAAAAACATCAAGCACTTTACCGATCTTATGGCAAAGCACCAGAGTGCAAGCAAAGATTTCGCCAGCAAGCCGTGGGGCATCATTGAGTGGAACATCCACGATTCACCCGCCAACACGAGCTATAAATATTACGAAGATATGAAGGCAATTGCCAACAATAAAACATTCCCTAATATCAAGGCGTATGTTGTATTCGACTCAATTGGCCCAGAAGGCAATGACAACCGTATTGCGTATCTTAAAGCACCTTCTGCTGGAGTCAAATACGACGCCAAAAAACTGGATCTGTATAAGCAGTTTGCCAACAGCCCAGCCTTTAATTCGTCAACCGCAACACCAGCACCGCAACCAACTCCCGATACATCAGCACCAAGCACACCAGCAAACGTAAAAGTCACCGCACAAAGCGAAGCCAGCATTACGCTGCAATGGTCTGCGGCGAACGACAATGTTGGGGTGACTGGCTACCGCATTATGCGCGGCGGCAAAGAAGTAGCCAGAGATACCACACTGCAATACGCCGATAAAAACCTTACTGCCAGCACCAGCTACTCATACAGCGTGGAGGCATACGATGCCGCTGGGAATTATTCAGCGCCAGCGTCCATAACAGCCAAAACCAGCGACGCACCCGACACGCAAGCTCCAAGCGCACCGGCAGAACTGGCCGCGCGCACACTCGACAAACAAGTTAACCTTAGCTGGAAAGCCAGCACTGACAATGTAGCCGTCAAAGAATACATTGTGTACCGCGATGACGCCCAGCTTGCCGTAGTAACTGCAACCAGCTTTGGCGACAGCACCGTCGCAGCTGGCAAAACATACAAGTACACCGTTGCGTCACGTGACGCAAAAGGCAACACGAGCGCAAAATCTGCCGTCGTAACTGCCACGTTGCCCAACCAAAATACTACCCAGGCGAACCAGCCAGGACTCGCAGCAACATACTTCGCTAACACAAACCTAAGTGGCACCGGTATACTACGGACCGATACTACCGTAAACTTCACCTGGGGTGCTGGTGCACCTGTTGCTGGCATACCTGCCAACAATTTCAGCGCACGCTGGACTGGTAGAATTACTGCCCCGGCCACTGGCGCATACACATTCTACACGCAGGCCGACGATGGCGTTCGGCTGTGGGTAAACGGTACCCAGATCATCAACGACTGGGAAACCCATAGCACCCGAGAAAAAAGCGGCACTGTGCAATTAGCAAAAGGTACCTCGTACAATATCCAGCTTGAATACTTTGAAGCAAGCGGCAACGCCAATGTCGCATTACTATGGAGCGGACCATCACAAACTAAGCAAGTTATTCCCGCAGCACAACTAGTAACGTCTAGCTACGGCCTAAACGGCGCATACTTTAAAGATAAAGAAATGACTCAATTGGTTGCCAGCCAGCTCGATGCCGTCGTCGACTTCAGCTGGAATGGAGCGCCATTTGGCGGACTACCCGAAGATAACTTCAGCGTACGCTGGAGCGGGCAAGTCATACCATCTCACACAGGTACGTACACGTTCTCGACCGTTAATAACGATGGCGCACGGTTATGGGTAAACAACAAACAATTAATAAATGACTGGGAAACCCACGGTTCAAAAGAAAACAGCGGCACCATCCAACTTACCGCTGGCACTAAATACCGTATTGTTATGGACTACTTCGACAACACCGGCCATGGCGTCGCTCAACTGCTTTGGAGTGGGCCATCGCAAGCCAAACAAATCATCCCACAAACTAATTTGTTGGACCGTTAGGGGGAGCTATGGAAGATTCACCACAGAGTAAGAAGAGTAAAAAAATAATTATCGTTGCCGTAGGTGTTGCAGTAGTCACTATTAGCCTCGTTGGGTGGTTAGTACTGCAAATGATGACTCGAGCTCCTCAAGAGCCAGCGGCACCTGCTAACACCGAAGCCACCGACATGACTGCGCAACCTGCCGCAGCTGAAGCGCAGGTAGAAATCACTCCTGACGGATTTGTGCCCGCCGAAATTACTGTGGCGCCTGGTACTCGCATTGTCTGGATTAACACCACAAATACTGCGCAAAGCCTCATGCCACGCGGAGGCACGCAGCTAGAAAACTTCGGCAATACAGAGACAGCTGCACAGGAAAGTTACGTATTTACTTTTACTACATCTGGCACCTACGCCTATGCTAGTAAGAACAGTCCGGCCGCACAAGGTGTTGTGCACGTAAAATCAGCCGACTGACTACAGCACATCCATAATTTGGTAAGCGCCACCAAATACCCGTGGCCGCAGTAGAATTAAGCGGAACAGCACAACATACACGTGCCACATGCAGCACATTCCCAGCACAACTCCCGTGGCCTGTGTAAAACCTTGCCAACTGCTAAGAACCAGCGGAAAGGCAACGTTCCACAGGCCAAGCGCATACGGCAGTAACACTGCGCCGGTGATGTACCAAAAGCCAACAATAGCGCACGCCATAATTACGCGCAGCACGAGCCGCTCGCCTAATGCTTCGCCAAAAGTCCGTCGCACACTTTTGCCGCTAAGATGCGCTTCGTCTATAACTTCTTCTACATTCGCAACAAAACCCGTAGCAACCTGTAGCCCAATATATATCGCACATGCAATAGCCGCAGCCGCACCGAGCAGTACAACGTAATACATCCAGGGCTGCGAAAACGCAATGGTAAAACCTGCGTCTATCCAGGCGATTGTATCTATGGCCGCAGCCACCAATGCACCAACGCCCGTGTTCGCCAAAGGAACAGAGCCGCTCACAACATCCCAGGTATAAACCGCAAGGATACACATTGTAAGCACCACACAACAGACCCCGCTCAAAAACGATGGCCTCAAAAGTAACATAATTAACCCACGCTGCATCATACTAACTTGTATAGTAATTGTTTTGTGCGGGAATACCAAGAGGGTTCAGCTACTATCCAATTGCCAGCAAAAAAACGGATCGTAAGTAACATTGACTCACATGCCCATCCGCCCGATAATAGACGTAAGCATTTAGATCCTTCGGGAGGGCACCATTTCCTTCGGGCAACCACTGTCACCATTCTGGTACCGCCGGTTATGCGAAATAACGTTGCTTGTTTCGCTGATTATTGTTGGCCTCTACGCGCTGGGGCAATTCGGCTTGGGCATAAACCCGGGCGATACCACTTTTTTTGTGCCGGAACTTGTACTGGTACTGGCGGTAATCACCGCGCTTTACAGCCTAGCAGCCTATTTGTTTATTAAAGACCAGCGGGCGCATATGGCTGGACTTGTCGCATACGGTGCGCTGTGTGTTACGGTGTTGTTATTAATCGGCCTAAGTGGTGGTATCCATTCACCATTTGTTGGTTTATGGCTGCTTATTGCGGTGTTCGCCGGACTATTTGGTGCGTACATGCTGGGAGCCTTTGCTATTGCGGGCAATGTATACGGATTGTTCCAGCTGGCGGCCGGCCTCGAAACTGGCGGTGCGGCAATTGCACTCATACTCGTCATTGAAGCGCCGCTTATTGCAAGCTTCATTATTTGGCGTAACCGCTTGGCTGGCCATGACACGCAGGCTGTGAACGCACTGCAACAACAGCTCAGCCAGGTAGCGAGCAAGTCCGATGTCATTATTAACTCAATTGCCGACGGCGTAGTAGTTATAGACAACCAGAGAATTGTGCAACTCATCAACCCAGCAGCGCAAACTATGCTGGGTTGGCCAAACCGCGACGCAGTAGGGTTGGATTATCGTTCAGTCGTAAAACTTGTAGACGGCACCGGTAATCCGGTCGCCAACGATCTTTCGCCGATCCACCAGGTAATGGCATCCAACAAGTCGAGCACTGATAATGATCTGGTGTTAGTTACAAAAAGCAACAAAAAAGTGCTCGTCTCGCTGGTCGTTTCACCAGTGGGCAAAGATAGCCACCAAACTGGCGTCATAGCCGTGTTCCGCGATATCACCCGGGAAAAAGAAGAAGAGCGTCAAAAAGCTGAATTCATAAGCACTGCCAGCCACGAAATGCGCACACCAGTGGCATCTATCGAGGGGTATCTAGGCCTGGCCATGAACCCGGCAACCGCAGTCATAGACGAAAAAGCAAAAGCATACCTGCAAAAAGCGCACGAAGCAACACAGCATTTAGGCCGCTTGTTCCAGGACCTCCTGACCGTATCAAAAGCCGAAGACGCCCGGCTTATTCCGCGCCAGCAAGCAGTTGATATAATTAGCTTCACCCGCGAAGTCGTTGAAGGCTTGCAGCAAAAAGCCCGCGAAAAAGGCATTTTTATAAACTACACTCCGGGCGACCACGATACCGACGGCAACAAACGCATCACACCAATGTACTATGCATTTGTTGACCCCGACCAAATGCGCGAAGTGCTCAACAACCTCTTGGACAACGCAATTAAATACACAATCCAAGGCAGTGTAACGGTCGATGTCAAAGGTGACCAAGACAACGTCAATGTCAGTATTAATGACACTGGTATTGGCATTCCGCCCGAAGACCTGCCGCACTTGTTCCAAAAGTTTTACCGCGTCGATAACACTGACACCCGCACTATTGGCGGCACCGGCCTTGGCTTGTACATTTCGCGTCGCTTAACCGAAGCCAACAGCGGCCACATTACAGTCACTAGTACCTACGGCAAAGGCAGCACTTTTATGGTGCAGATACCTCGCCTCAGTAACGAACGCGCCAGCCAACTGCTCAGTGTCAGCCAGCCAGGTCAGCCGGCAACACCACAGGCAGCCAAAATTCCACCCACAGCCTAAACCAGTGGTATAGTGGTGGAGTCCGCACCTTTCTGGGAGGCTTGCTGTGGAACCTGTACAAATCGCCATTTTAGGCGCAGATGAAACCGAGCTGCGTGCCGAATGTAACCGGCTTGGCATAAAAGCTGGCCACCGTGCCAGTGCAGTAACCATGCGTAAGCGGCTCCGCCACTACACGCAAACTCGGATGCTGCATGAGCGATGGCTCAACCTTGCCGAACTGCTCTTCACCCCGGAGTATCGGATCAACAGCAGCACGCTGGACGATCTGGTCAACGGCGTACACGCTCGCCTGTACATACGCCTAGCTGGAATGGGCTTGGTCAGTAGTGAGGACGGAAAGTTCAGCTTACTGCGCGACCCCGGCAACAACCGGCTATTCGCCATTACCGGCAGGAAAAGTACGTGCGTGCTGCACACGCTGATCTTCCCTGAGAAGAATAAGACTGCAAGCTATACCGGCACGTGCACCACCTTGTATGCGGCGCGCATTGCGTTCAAGGATGTCAACGATGCGCTTACTGTGTGGGAAGCCAAAAAGAAAGAGGAGTGAACAGAGGGGGCCGGCCGGCCCCCTCGCCCTACCATAAGTGGTATGGCTTTTTTATGGTTTGGCACGTACAATAAAAGCAATATGACCAAGATTATGCTTGTTGAGGACGACAAAAGCCTACGCGAAATTTACGGCGTACGTTTGCTTGCAGAAGGCTACGACATTGTCTCCGCTGGCGACGGCGAAGAAGCACTCGCCATGGCCATTAAAGAACGCCCCGTGCTTATTGTGACCGATGTAATGATGCCACGCATTAGCGGTTTTGACATGCTGGACATCCTGCGCTCAACCACAGAAACTAAGAACATTAAAGTTATTATGATGACCGCGCTGAGTTCAGAAGACCAGCGTAAACACGGCGAGCAGCTTGGCGCTGACCGCTATTTGGTTAAGTCCCAAGTCGGCATAGAAGACGTTGTACGCGTGGTGCATGAAGTGCTCGAAGACGCCCCGGCAGCAGGCGCGCCAGGTGCCGTTCCGGCAACAATCCCTGCTCCTGCGCAGCAACAGAACCCTGTACCCGCTGCTTCAGCTACCGCACAATCAGTTCCTGAGCCGGCGTTACAGTCGCAACCCATTGCGCCACGACCGGCCGACCCAATGGTTCGCCCGGCTATGCCGCAATCAGCAGCAGCCGTGCACACCGTCATGCCGCCAAGCACAGGTGCACCATCCGCTCCTTCAACACGCCAGCGGGTAATCCAGCCAATTAACGACCCTTCGAGCCGAGTTGACATTAACAATCTCCTCGATAAAGAACTTGCGCGCGAGGCCGGAGTTGACGTCAACAACCGTCCGAACGTAGCAACAACGCAACAAGAACGCGCCATTGTTGCAAATCAACTGCAAAATGCGGTGCCACCACAGCCTCAAGCTGCGCCCGTGCAGCAACAACCAGCCGCTCCTGCATTCGCGCCGCAGTCTGTCGCTGTAGTGCAACCGCAACAAAACACCGTACCACCTGCGCCGCCAATTCCGCAGCGCCCACCCGTACAAGCGCCGCAGCGTCCAAACATCGCTCCTATGCAACCGCGCCAAGATGGCGTCCCTCAGGCTTAAGTAGGGTATAATGACCCCACATGACCGAAGCACCAATCAGACTTAATAAATTTATCGCCCAACGCCTTAACTTAGGGCGTCGCGCTGCCGATGACTTAATTGCTGCTGGCAAAGTCCGTGTTAACGGCGACACACCACAGCTCGGCGCACGTGTTTTTTCTGGCGACAAAGTGATAGCCGACGGCAAACCACTCGAATTTACAGATGCGCCCGACTTCACTTACATCTTGTTTAATAAACCCATCGGCTATATTTGCAGCCGCCGTCAGCAGGGCGAGGTACAAACCATTTACAGCGTGCTGCCCGAAGCGTACCAGCATTTAAAACCAGTTGGCCGCCTCGATAAAAACTCATCTGGCTTATTGCTGCTCACAAACGACGGCGACCTCGCCCACAGCATGATGCACCCGAGCTTTGTAAAAATTAAAAAATACGAAGTCGAAATAGACAAACCGCTCGAACCGCTGCACCACCAAATGATCAACGACTATGGCATTACGCTCCCAGACGGCCCGAGCAAACTCCATCTCGACCGTCTGCACGAAGGCGGCAACACCGCCTGGAACGTCACCATGCACGAAGGTCGCAACCGCCAAATCCGCCGTACATTCGCCGCACTTGGCTACGAAGTCATTCGCTTGCATCGCACACAATTTGGCCCATTCAGCATTCACCAGCTCGAAGGCAATCGTTTCTTAAAAGTTTCCAAACCATAATTTTTATTGTATAATAGACTCATAGTTCGCGTACCCAAAGGGAGGCAAGCGACTATGCGCAGATATCTTCGGCTCCGAGCAGCCGCCGACGCAGCACCGCAGTGGGCATCCCAGCTCACCGTCCGGAACACCTTCACGTTCGTGATCATCCTCGGTCTGGCGTGGTTCACCCCGCTGATCAAAGATGGCAAGACCACGGCCCTGCAAGTGCACCGCATCCAGCAGATCCTGTTCCTAACCGCCGCCGTGATGGCACTGACCTTCGTCGTCCGCACCGTGCACGACGTCCGCCGTCACCGCATGGCCAAGATCCTCCTGGCCAACCCGGACTACTTCCGGGCGGCCATGGTAAATCACGCCTGGCAGGGCCTGATGATCGTGACAAGCACCAAGGTCTCCTTCGTCCGTCCGGCGGCGTACAACACGTTAGCGTCATACGAGCGCTACTGGCTGGCCAAGGAGTTCCTGAACTACCTGGCCGGGACCGACAAGCGCTGGTGGAAACCCATCAACCTCCGTCGGACCGTCGACCGTGCCCTGGCCGTCGCGTACAAGCGTATGCTAACGATCGTGGCTCTGGTGACGCCGATCCTGCTCCTGGCGGTGCCGTTCCAACTGATCCAGATGGCCGACACCTGCCAGCGGCGCCGCTACCTGCGCCGCACGTTCCTCCCGTAACGCGGACACCCGGCTCCTCCAACCCGTCAGGGAAGGAGGGCCGGGTTCGTTCGTTCTTGACGCATCTAAAATTTGATTATGAAAAATGATAATTTTCTGTTATAATACCTCTTAATTATGAGCAAAAAGTTACCTACAGTTGCGATCGTCGGCCAAACAAACGTCGGCAAATCTAGCTTGTTCAACCGCATGGTCGGTTACCAACAGGCTATTGTCGCGCGCGAACCCGGCACAACCCGCGACCGTGTCGTCGGCAAAGTTACGTACGACGACCACGCCTTCTGGCTCGTCGACACCGCCGGTCTTAAAGATCCAGACGACGAGTTTGAAGCCACAATCCAGGAACAGATCGAGGAAGCATCAGCCGCTGCCGACGTGATTTTGGTCGTTGTCGACGGCACACTCGCCGCCAGCGACGAAGACCGTGCGGTCGCTAAAAAAGCCCTCAAGTCTAAAAAACCAGTGCTCCTGCTCGTTAACAAAACCGACAAAAAAGACACATTCCCCAGCGAAGAATACCTGCGCCTTGGCATTAAACAAATCTTCCGTACCAGTGCCGAACACGACCGCGGCGTGGTTGAAGTGCTCGACGCAATCAGCGAACTTATCCCAGCGACCAAAGACACACCAGACGACGGCGTACTCCGCATTGCGCTGATTGGCCGCCCGAATGTGGGCAAGTCAAACTTGTTCAACACACTCGCCGGCAAGCAGCAGGCAATTGTAAGCAACGTTGCCGGGACTACCCGCGACGTCAACCGCGCGCGTGTTCGTTTTAACCAACGCGATATTGAGTTGCTCGACACCGCTGGTATCCGTAAAAACGGTAAAGTTGGCGTTGGCATCGAAAAATTCAGCGTGCTCCGCAGCGTGCAGGCAATCGAACAAGCCGATGTTTGTCTGCTGCTCATCGACGTCAACGAAACGCATGTGTCACTCGATCAAAAACTCGCTGGCATTATTAAAGAAGCGGGCAAGGGCCTCATTATCGTCATTAGCAAATGGGACAGCCTCGAAGACAAAACACCGTTCAGCCGCGACGAAATTGCCAAAAAACTGCTTAAAGATTACCAACACGTACCTTGGGCACCACTGGCATTTACCAGCGCCATCACCGGCCAGAACGTTGCCAGCCTGTTCGACATCGCCAGCCAAATCGACGAGCGCCGCCACAAAGAATTTAAAACATCTGAACTCAACAAAATTCTGCAAGAAGCCGTAGCAAACCACCCGCCAGCTGGTCTTAAAAATACCCACCCACGCCTGCGCTACATGGTACAAACAGACGTTTCACCACAATGGTTTGTGGTATTTGGCAGCCACTTAAAGTTGCTGCACTGGGGCTACAAGCGCTACCTGGAGCACATGATGCGCGAAAAATATGACTTCATTGGCACACCCATTATATTTAGCTTCCGCGAAGAAAAGAAAGACAAAAAAGATAAAAACAACTGAAAGTAAAAAGGGGCCCTTGCGCGGGGCCCCTTTTCGTTCAAAGACGTCAGGTCAATCGTTGCGCACCTTCAACCCGGCAGGCACGTCGTGCCCCTGACCCTGCGCAAGGGCCGGTTGCTCGCCACGCTTGGTGCGGTTGCGCTGCCGTGGTGGCCACTGGCCCGGCTCTGGGCTGACGTACATCAGCAGGCCATGGCCTGCATGCTTTGCGCCCGCCCGCAACGCCCGCCGGAGCCGACGTTGCCGGCTCTTGGGCGGCAAGCTGTCCAGGATGACCTCACCCTCCATCAGCTCCATCCAGGCGGTGAGCCCAAGGGAGCTGAAGGAGACGAAGTAGTCACCCGGGAATTTGACAGTCGCCACCAACGCATCGCAGACAACCGGAGTACCCGTACCGCGCCATGCAATACGGTGGCCAGTTGCCCTGTCGACGATCCACCCGTCGAACGGCCCCACGCCCTTCCGCGAACCCGCCGACAGTTGGACGCGCCCGCTTTGGAGCAACGCCACGTGGCCGTCCAGCCCCACCCGCGACTGGTTGTTGACGCAATGCGTGGAGGGAACCTCCAGCTGCGCGTTGTCGTCGAGCCACAGGGGGATACCCCGCCACTCAAGACGCAAGCCATCCGGACCAATCATCACACCACTCTTGCTCTGCATAACGCAGCACCCTTCTAAAGAACGAATACAGCAATAGTACACCTCTTGTACGGTATAATCAAACTATGAAACTTATTATAGGCCTTGGCAACCACGATGCACACTACAGTACCACGCGTCACAACGCAGGTTTTTCAGTGGCCGATGCGTTTGCCAGTGCCCACAATTTGAGCTGGCAAACAAAAGACAAATTTAAAGCAGCAATCGCCGAAGGCATAGTAAATGGCGAAAAAGTAATCGTCGTAAAACCACAAACATATTACAACCTAAGCGGGGACGCTGTGCTTGCCGTACAACAATTTTATAAAATTGATACCACCGATATTTTGGTGGTGCACGACGAGCTCGCCCTGCCATTTGGCACGTTGCGCACACGACTAGGCGGCAGCGACGCAGGCAATAATGGCCTTAAAAGTATTATCGCTACCGTGGGTGCCGGTGTGGCGCGCATTCGCATTGGCATTGCCAACGAATTCACCAGCCGCCAAGACGCCGCCGATTTTGTGCTGAGCCGCTTTACCACCGACGAACAGGCTAAAATGCCAGACATTAAAAAACACGCCCTTGAACTTATTGGCGTGTTTGTTGCGGGCGATTTTGCCCATACCACTCAAAATGTGTAGCTGAAGTGCTAGCCGTATACCGGAAAGGCACGAGCAGCCATGCAGGCTGCCCGTGCCTTTCGGTTAGGTGTGGCTGCTGCTGGGCGTGTCGTCTTCAGGGTCGTCGGGGTTGTGGAGCGTGCTCAGATCCCACGGCGGCTGTACGCCGTGCATGGCCGCCAACGAAATAACCAGCTGATCGAGCCAAGTAATCTCGCGCGGGTCTCTCACCGGCTGCGGATTCTGTGCGCGGCGCAGCGCCTTACGCGCCAGCACCAGGTTACCTGCGGCAATCACCGTGAACACCAACGCCGCAGCGAGTGCCACGTAATACTTCCGCGGCGACCACACCTCGACCCAGGTAGAACCCGATGACCAGTAATCGTAAGTCGCCACGCGGTCACCGGCAGCCACTACGGCGTAATACGCAAGCGCCATCTGAGCCAGCAGCAGCCACACAAACGGCCAGTACCACACCGTAGACCGGCGCTGCCTGATCACGTGCACCGTCGCCAGCAGAATAGCGATCCATACGACCGCACTCGCGATCCCAGTCCACACCAGCAAATTGCTGATGCTCTGGTAGCTCGCGGGTGTTGCCGGCTCCTCACGGAGCACGTAGGGCACGTAGAACGTCAAAATAATGAACAGCACCAGCACTATCATGCCGCTGACTAGGTAGAACGCTTCGGTCAAGGACTTGTGCACCGGGCTGCGCCGGAACACACGGCCCGCGACATTCATTGCCACCGTGCTGACCACGACGTACCACCAAAAGGTGAGCACTATGCCCGCCCCGTGAGGGTTCACCAGTGAATTGAATTGGTACATGTAGCCTCCACACACTTGCGTGACTAGCACTTCGTAACCAATATTACAATAGAAACAAGAAAGCGCAAGTACCCAGGATCAACGGTTTTCGCTCTCGGGAGCTCATCAGTATAACGAAGAAGTTATAGAACCGTAAAGTAGTGGCTGCCTGTGGGGCGGCGTGTCTTCGTGCGACACACCGCCCCGACGGGCAATCATGCGGCATGGCGCGAGTCGTGCCGCCGCCGTTCATCAAGCGTGACGACCGGGGCGAGCGTGTTCTTACGCCGAATCTCGCGCTGCAACCACAAGTCGTAACTCACCACCACAACGGCAATGAGATCAACTACGTAGTACAACCACCCGCGCCCGCTCAAAAAGGCAGGCTGGGTATAGAAAATGTGCACTTGGCTGGCTATAGCCGCCATGGCCAAGCCCAACGCCAACCCGCGACGCTTGTCGTGGTACGCAAGGTAATACGCACCAGTGAGCACCGCCGCAACGCCCATAAACCCCCCGAGGGAGGTCATGTGCCACACATGCGCCGCAAACAAACTTGCTGACCTGAGCGTGTAAACCAGGGCAAATAGTCCGTTGAGCGCAGCAATGAGCAGCAGCGCAGCCCAAAAAAGCCGGTTCTGTTCAATTGTCTGCGTGCGGGTAGGGTGAATATCAGTCTCCACAGCAAATCTCCTAAGTACGAGTTGCCTTGCCACTACTTTGTAAGCTTAGATTATATCATATCAAGGCGATTATGTCTATAGAACAAAAATTTTTGACAAATGAAAAGGCGCCAGGTAAGGGTGGGCATCACCTGGCGCCGTTTCACCCTTCAACCCACCCAGATTCGGGCATTAGCGTGACCCACCTCACAATAATAAGAGGTCCGCCGGTTAAAGGGGTTAGTATGCATGCAACCCTTTAGAATGCGATTAAAGTGGAGGGTAGAAACTTTAAATGCAGGTTGCACGCAATCTAACAGTTGATTCCCGAGGGAACCAATGATAGAAATTTTGGGGGGTATAAGGTGCGGTTTTGCCCTTTCAGGCTTACCACGCAGTAATATAACACGTCAGGGTGTTTGTGTCAATACTTTCACACATATCTTATGCACAAAATCAATAAAATTGTCCCAGATACGAGCGACTACCTCCAGATGATGCGAGGTATTGCGCATTTACCAAAAAGCTTATACTTTGTTGGGAATCTTCCTGACCAATATACGCCAAGTGTTGCCATTGTAGGAACACGCAAACCAAGCGCTTACGGGCAGGAAGCTGCCTACAAATTGGCATACGATCTGGCAAGCAGGGGGGTCGTAGTGGTCAGCGGCCTGGCGCTCGGCATTGATGCCATTGCGCATAGAGCCGCGCTGGACGCGGGCGGGACCACAATCGCCGTCATGGCAGGCGGATTGGATTCGATTCACCCCAAGACGAACCACGCACTTGCCGCGCGCATTGTAAAAAATGGGGGAGCGCTCATAAGTGAATATCCACCTGGCGAGCCGTCGTACCCGGCTAATTTTATTGCCCGTAACCGTATTGTGGCCGCGGTGGCCGATGGCTTATTGGTCGTTGAAGCCGCCATAAAAAGTGGCACACTGCATACGGCTGGGTTCGCGCTAAATTACGGCCGGCCGGTCATGGCGGTTCCCGGCAACATTACCAGCCCCATGAGCAGCGGCACAAACCGGCTAATCGCCACTGGTGCACGGTTAGTTGGCAGCGCCACAGAAGTCATGGCTGAAATTGGCATGACAACTGAACCGGCACAAACAGTGCTACCAATGGGCGATACCCCCGAAGAGACGACCGTAATTAAGCTGCTGGCGCGTGGCGTGCGCGACGGCGAAGAACTACAGGCGCTGAGCCAATTGGCAGCACCCGCGTTTGCGCAGGCAATAACAATGCTCGAAATTAACGGAGTAATCAGGCCACTTGGCGCAAACCGGTGGGGGCTTACATAAAAAGGCCGGGATGGCCGAGCGCTGCTGCATGCGCGCTCGGCCATCCCGGTTGCACCGGGGCGTTCTTCGGGTCTTCCCCGGTGCGTGAGAGTGGAGGGATGGCTTTTGCGCTCGGGGGGACGCGCCATAGCCAGGGCTACACAGCCGGCACAAAAGGCCTGGCTGCTGCCACCCGCCTGCACACTCTCACCGGCAGCGACCGCGATGGTGATCAGAACGGTCGCTGCACGTGCGCCTATCTCAGGTGATGGCGACGAGCCGTCGCGCTCTGTCACCGAAGACAGTCCGAATGCTGTCGACCGGCGGGGTCACCGGAACGACACCACAGCGTTCACCGAGGTCGATGCCTTGTCGGACGGCGAACGACCTCAGATAGTCACTCTCCATGAGATCCCGATGCTTACCGCATGGGCGATGATGCGTGCAGACGCCACACGCGTTCGCGTAGATTGCGAGAGCGGCATACACGCCACCCGGCAAAATCGCGGTAGTCATGTCGATCGGCGGCGGTTTGAGGACGGTGTCAACGCGCGGCAACGCGATAGTGCTCACAGCAGAACACTCCTTTGAGGTCGTCTGTGCTGCTACATATGCGGTATGTAGCACCCTTGACTACCTAAAAAATACGCCTGCATAACCATAATGTCAACCGGGGCGGCGTAAAGTTAACTCTTGCGTTTGGAGGGAATTTTGCGTAGCATGGGCCTCTAAGCTAAACTACATGGGAAGCATGAGCAAAAATCTAGTTATCGTAGAGTCACCCGCAAAAGCAAAAACAATCGCCAAATACTTAGGTAAAGATTTTACCGTTAAAAGCAGTTTCGGCCACATTCGTGATCTCCCTAAAAAGGGGATGAGCGTTGATATTGCCAATAATTTTACGCCTGCTTACGAAGTTACCCCAGATAAAAAGAAAACTGTCGCCGAACTCCGCGCTGCTGCCAAAACCGCCGAAATGGTCTGGCTGGCATCGGATGAAGACCGCGAAGGGGAGGCGATTGCCTGGCATTTAAGCGAGGTGCTAAAACTGAAGCCCACAAACACAAAACGCATTGTGTTCCACGAAATCACCAAACCCGCCATCGAAGCCGCCGTTAAAAACCCGCGTGCCCTCGATGTCGCACTGGTAAATGCCCAGCAAGCGCGCCGCGTTCTGGACCGCATCGTGGGCTACGAACTCAGCCCGGTTCTTTGGAAGAAAGTCCGCACTGGCCTCAGCGCTGGCCGCGTTCAATCCGTTGCCGTACGCCTTATTGTTGAACGTGAACGCGACATCGAAACCTTCACACCGGAGGTGACGTTTAAAGTTACCGCATTGTTTACCCTGCAAGATGGCACCGAGCTGAAGGCTCAAGCAACCACCGTTTACAAAAATGAAGCCTCGGCAAAAACCTTCCTTGAAGCACTAGCCACAAGCGAATGCCAGATTGCCGACGTTGCAAAAACTCCCGGTACCCGCAGCCCAAGTGCGCCATTTACCACAAGTACGCTCCAGCAGGAAGCTTCGCGCAAACTTGGGTTTAGTCCAAAACAAACCATGATGCTCGCACAACGCTTGTACGAAGAAGGTAAAATCACCTACATGCGTACCGACTCGGTTAACCTGAGTACAATTGCCGTTGCCGCCATGGCCGAACTGGTTGAAAAAACCTACGGTAAAGACTACGTGCAAGCCCGCAAGTTCAAAACAAAGGCCGCAGGCGCACAAGAAGCGCACGAAGCGATTCGCCCAACCAACGCCACCGAACTCGAAGCCGGCGCAGATGCTCAACAAAAGAAGTTATACAAGCTTATTTGGCAACGCGCAGTCGCCAGCCAAATGACTCCCGCTAAAATTGAAAAGACCACCATTACAATTGCCGCCAGCAAAACCAAAGACACACTCGAGGCAAAAGGCGAAGTGGTGCAATTCCCAGGCTTCCTAAAAGTGTACGGCGATAGCGCCAAAAAAGAAGAAGGGCTGTTGCCAGAAGTAGCGAGCGGTGATCCGCTTACTCTTACCACTGCCGAAGCCGAACAAGCCTACAGCCGCGCCCCAGCCCGTTACACAGAAGCCAGCCTCGTCCGCAAGCTCGAGGAACTCGGTATTGGCCGGCCGAGTACGTACGCGCCAACGATTAGCACCGTGCAAGACCGCGGCTACGTCGAAAAAGCCGATGTCGTAGGTGGTGAGCGCCAAGTTATCCGGCTCAAAATCACCGATGGCGCCATTGACCGCACCCAAGCTGTTGAGCCAATTCCAGATGACAAGGGCAAGATGGTACCAACCGACATCGGTAAAGTAGTAACCGACTTCTTAATCGAACACTTCCGCACGGTTATCGACTACGACTTCACCAAAGATGTCGAGCAAGAATTCGACGACATCGCCGACGGCAAAGTCGCGTGGCAGGACATGCTTTCTAAATTCTACGGACCATTCCACAAAACTGTTGATGGCGCCGCCGATATTAGTAGGGCAGAAGCAATGCAAAGCCGTCCACTCGGAACCGACCCCAAGAGCGGCCGCCCAGTGAGCGCCCGCTTTGGCCGCTACGGCGCTATGGTCCAAATGGGTGATGCCGAAGACGAAGAAAAACCAAAATTCGCCAGTATTCCAAGCGGCATGAACATAGACACGATTACACTTGAACAAGCGCTCGAACTCTTTAAACTGCCGCGCGTACTCGGGGTGACGGACGACGGCCAAAACATCGAAGCCAACATCGGCCGCTTCGGTCCCTACATTAAAATTGGCAGCGGCTATGTGAGCCTCGGCAAAGAAGATCCGTACCGCGTTACCCTCGAAACTGCTCAGGAACTTATAAAGGCCGACACCGAAAAGCGCGCCAAAATGACAATCCAGGAATTCCCTGACGCCGGAATTAAAGTTTTAAATGGTCGCTTTGGCCCCTACATTACTGACGGCAAAAAAAACGCAAAGATTCCAAAAGACACAGAACCGGCAAAATTAACCCTTGAAGATTGCAAAAAATTGCTTGAAGCCGCCCCTGCACGCGGCGCCCGAAAACGCCGTACACGCAAATAGACTTGCATTTTCTTACAAAATGTAGTAAAAAGTATATTAGCACTTTGACGAACCCAATCTCCGGCAAGGATACAGCTACGAAGATCGTAGGCGTATCCTTGCCGGAGAAATCCACAAGTGTCCTCTTCGGAGGATGACCGGGGTAAAACGGAAAGGGCGTGCAAATTCCCACAGGAATGCGCCCTTCCCCAAAAAACGTCAAAGAGGTGGAATGTGTCCTAAAGGGGTACATATTACGCCAGGTATGGCTAGGTACCGACTGTTTTCGGTTTATCGCTTCTTGGTGACTGCTCAATGGTTACTAATAAGACGAAAGATTGAACGCTGTTACATACCACCATACCGAAAAACTACGACACGCCTCCGTTGTAGTTGCCTGCAATGTCTGCGGTCACCGTCGAAGTAGTGGGCACCCCTTAACACCGCCACGGTACGGGTTCCGCAAGGAATCAACAACGCGTGGTGAGGGAGAGCCGTTTTTGCAGGGGATGTGAACGGCTCTCCCAAGACTTCTCAGACTGCCAACGAGGTTACATCATCGGGAGCACGTCTGAGACAGGCGGTGACCCGTCGTGAGCATGTGTGTGCAGCACTTCGGATCTCCCCCCGGGGAAGAGCTGCACACCGCCACGACGGGTCACTCCGCCACAATAACCCCAAGCCCCGACCATCACCGGTCGGGGCGCTTTTCTTTTTGTGGCAGAAACTGTCTGGAAAGCCAAATAAATGCTATAATAAATGTATCTGAATTATTTGACACTACTATACCTATGTGTTAGAGTAATATTAATCATTTGAACAACGTTTTAACGAAAGGTACCTAATGAGCGACGCGACCGAAACTGCTGCAACTGACCTCCACTCAGCCGTGAAAGATATTCTTGACACTGTTGAACGTGAACGCGAACGCGAAATTATTGCGCGCCGTTTTGGTTTGTATGACCGCCGCGAAACCCTAGAACAAATCGGTGAGCTGCTTGGCATTACCCGTGAACGTGTGCGCCAACTTGAAAAAGCAATCATGATCCGCCTGCGTCTAGCCGCCGAAGACGACCTGCCGCACATTGCCGCAATTGAAAAACACTTTATTCGCCACCTGCACGACCTCGGCCGCGTTGCAAAAGTTCAGGATCTAGCCGTTCGCGTCACCTCGGCCGTTAACGAAACTACCCGCGCGCACGTCGCATTCATTGCTGAAATCGCGCCGCGCCTGACTGTTGTTGAAGAAAACGACCGTTATCACCATGCAGTCGGCATTACAGAGCACGGCACCAACGACGAGATTAAACAGCACGTCGATGCTATTGTCGGCGCCATCAAAAAAAGCGGTGAACCACTTACCATCGACGAACTGCACGCCAAGACCAACCACGACCACCCAACACACGTTCGTGCGCTCGCAAGCGTCAGCAAAGACCTCGCGCACCTCAAAGAAAAATGGGGCCTCACCAAATGGCCAACCGTGAACCCCAAAAACATCCGCGACAAAATCTACGTAATTTTGCAGGAAAACACCAAGCCAATGCACTTTAGCGACATCGCCAAAGCCATTAAAGACTCAGATTTCCGCCGCAAAGATGTCACCACCCAAGCGATTCACAACGAGCTGATTAAAGACGGCCGCTTCGTTCTGATTGGCCGTGGCATTTACGCCCTCAAAGAATGGGGCTACAACAAGGGGACGGTCGCCGACATCATCACCGACATCCTCAAAAAAGAAGGTGGCCCACTACACCGCGACGAAATCGTTAAGCGCGTACTCAAGCACCGCCAGGTGAAAGAAACAACTATCCTGCTCAACCTACAAGGCAAAGCGCGATTCAGGCGCGTCGCCAAGGCAACATACGCGTTAGCCTAGGCAAAAAAATAAAACAATGAGCGGGGTACAAGCCCGCTCTCTTGTTCATGTAACGTAAAACGAAAAGGGTTACTCATTCGCGCTCATTGCACTTATGGCCACTTTGCGCGAAAATATACTTAAGGCATTATGGATCTGCTATCAATTCTGTTTGGCTTGCTTGGCAAGTGGTACATATGGTTGCCCATAGCTGCGGTTTTGGGTTACTTGGCCGTGCGCAATAATAAGCGTGCCAAAGTTGTGTCAGAAACAGTGCATGTCCTTCTTGTACTTGAAATCCCACGCACGAACGACAAAAAGGAACTCGCTGCTGAACAAATGTTTGCCAGCTTGCACGGTATTTTGCGCTCAAAGCGTGAACTCGCAACCCAAGGTGGGCTGCAAGAGCACATCAGCTACGAAATCGCCGCAATCGACAAACAAATCCGTTTTTATGTGTGGCTGCCAAAATACCTGCAAAACTTTGTTGAAGGCCAAATTTACGCGCAGTACCCAACCGTACAGATTCACACCGCCGACGAAGATTACAGCGCACGCAGCCTCGACCACACGGTTACCTATACCGCAGAGCTCGGGTTAGTCGATAACGAAGTGCTGCCAATTAAAACCTTCCAAAGCTTTGAAGTTGACCCGCTGGCCGCCATCACAGCTACTCTCGCCAAGCTCGAAGACGCCGACGAAGAAATGTGGATCCAATTCCTGGTGCGCCCAATCGGTGACGACTGGCACCGCAAGTCGAGCAGCTACGTGGCACGCGTAAAAAGCGGATTAATCCGCAGCGGCAGCCATGGGGTGGGGCACTACGCTTTCCGTATGCTCGAAGCACTCTGGAAACCGCCCGAAGACAGTGCAAAACCGCCCGAAGTCAGTGAACGCGACAAAGGCCGCATTAGCGAAGTCGAAAAAAAGAGCACCAAACTTGGCTACCAAGTTAAGGTGCGCATTACCTATTTAGGCCACGACGAAACAACTGCCCGGCTGCGAATGCAGGCCATCATCGGAACCTTTAAGCAGTACAACAGCACAAACCTGAATGGTTTTGTGATTAAAAACCCGCAGTACGGCATCGACGGCGCGACCCAGTACCGCGCGCGATTCTTTATTGACCGCGGGTACATTTTAAACATCGAAGAACTCGCCAGTGTGTACCACTTGCCACACACCAACGTGGAGACGCCGAACATTGTGTGGGCCAATAGCAAAACTGCTGAACCGCCAGCCAAACTGCCGATTATTCTTGGTGCCGAGAGCGATAATCAAATCAGCGCATTCGGCCTAACTAACTTCCGCGGCATTACCCAACAGTTTGGAATGCTGCGCGGCGGGGACCGCAGCAGACACATCTACATTATTGGCCAAACCGGTACCGGTAAATCCGGTTTGCTGGAGCTTTTTGCGCTCAGCGACATCTTCCACAACCAGGGGTACGCCATTATTGACCCGCACGGTGACTTCGCTATTAACAACCTGCGCTTTATTCCGCCAAGCCGTGTAAAAGACGTGATTTACTTTAACCCGGCCGACACCGCATACCCCGTGGGCTTTAACCCAATGGAAGTCATTGACCCAAACATGAAGAACAACATTTCTTCGGAGGTCATCGGCGTGCTCAAGCGTATGTTCGGTGAAAGCTGGGGACCGCGCTTGGAATACATTTTGCGGTACACTATTTTGGCGCTGCTCGACACACCCGGCACCACACTGCTCGATATTACGCGCATGCTGACCGACAAAAAATTCCGCAAAGGCGTAGTGGAACAGTGTACTGACAGCGTAGTCAAACAGTTCTGGAACGTAGAATTTGCCAGCTGGACCGACAAATTCGCCAACGAAGCGATTGCACCAGTGCTCAACAAAGTAGGTGCGTTCACCGCCAACCCGATTATTCGCAATATTATTGGCCAACCACACAGCACATTCAACATTCGCCAGATTATGGACGAGGGTAAAATTTTAGTAGTCAACCTGTCCAAAGGTCTCATCGGGGAAGACAACGCGGCTATTTTAGGTTCGTTCTTGGTCACCAAAATTCAACTGGCAGCCATGAGCCGGTCGGACATTCCGCGTATTGAAGACCGCCGGCCGTTCTACCTGTATGTGGACGAATTCCAGAACTTCGCCACTGATTCGTTTGCAACGATTCTGTCTGAAGCTCGTAAATATGCGCTTAATCTGACCGTAGCCAACCAGTACGTGAGCCAAATGCAGCCAACCGTGCGCGATGCTGTGTTTGGTAACGTTGGCAGTATGATTAGCTTCCGCATTAGTCCAGACGACGCACCGCTACTCGGTAAAAACTTTGCGCCCCAGTTCTTGCCCGAAGACATTATGCAAATGCACAACCGCCATTTTATAGCCAGCATGGTCATTGGCGGCGAAAAAGCACCGGCGTTTTCGGCCACCACTTTAACGCTACCACCCGCACAAACCGACTTTAGCCCGCAAATTATAGATAATACCCGCCGCAATTTTGCCCGCGAACGCGCCGATATTGAGGCGGAAATTAAAGCCACCCTGGGGCCGCAAGCGATTGTTCCACCTGCGCAAATTCCACAGCCTGGCGGCATGCAATCGCAAGCTCAGGCAAAGCAGCACCCAATTCCTACGAGCAACTTACCAGCCAAACCATTTGCGCCACTTCCTGTGATTGCTTCTTCGGTTGCACCAAAATTTGCCGCAACAGCAACTGCTGCCGCTGCAAAACCGACAGCACCACGCCAAGAAGCTACCCCCGTGACACCTCAAGAACGAAAACCCGCACAACAGGCAACTCCTACAGCGCAACCACAGCAGCGCCAACAACCGAGCGCCCCACAGCTGCAACAAGCAGGGCAGGGCGGTGATGTAGCTGGCAAGAAGCGCAAACGACGCCGTCGTGGTAAAGGCGGTGGGGCAGGGGGTAACACGGATGGCCTCCCCCCAATGGCGTCAACAGGAGGCGAGACCGTTAATCGGCCGCGCATTATAACCGAGCAATCAACTCACCCACCGCAACCAAAACCACAGCAGCCGCGTACCGACGAGACTGAAATTCGCCTTCGCTAAACCTATGCGGCATGTTGTTATTTATGTCCCCGGTTTGGGCGATTCGCGGCTGTACTCTGGCATACAACGAGCGGCACTGTTGTTATGGCGAGCCTCATACATACAGCCCCACTACTTTGCCGTAAAATGGGGCAATGCTGCTGAAAGCTACGAAGCCAAGTTAGAACGTTTACTTGCGGCTATTGACGACGCCAGTAGGAGCCACACAGTGTCATTAGTAGCGGCAAGCGCAGGCTCAAGTTTAGCACTCACGGCCTTTTCTAAGCGCTCACAAGCCGTGCGCAGTGTTGTTTCGATCTGCGGTAAGATCAATAATCCCAACACCGTCAGCGACGTGTTATTTGCTATGAACCCTGCTTTTCAAGAATCCATAGAAAATTTCCAGGTAATCGAACCTACATTAACCACAGCCGACCGCAAAAAAATCTTAATCGTTCGCGCTAACCGCGACAACTACGTGTCAGCCACCGACGGGGAAGTGGCCGGCGCCTACACACACCGTATGCAAACAGCTGGGCACGCATTTTCTATTTTCATGGCACTTACAATTTTTAGGTGGCCGTTGCTGCGATTTATTACACGCAGCAAGGTATAGGGTATGCGTGTTGCTCACGAAGTAGCCAGTTTGCACATTCCAGATTACGCACAAAAATAGAACACTCCATAAAATACCATATGCGATTTACCAAATTCATACGCCAAAAAAGTTTGCAGCAATAGGCAGGGAATGGATGCACAGGCGAGTGACATATAAAATTTCTGGCCAAAACAAAGAACAAAGCACAAAGAAAGTATACTCACAAAGTAAGATATATTATGTCGCACAATATATCTTTTACGACATTAGCGTATCTTATCAAAGAGTTGTCGTTGTGCCTATATAGAGTGGGGCATATCTACTCTACGTGATTGTCATATGTAAGTCTTGCGGTTACAGCATACACCAAGACTGTGCTCCGAGTCCGACCCGGGCATTTTTTTGCTTAGCGCTCGTCACGATCGTGAAATCGTGAAATGCCGAGTTTTCCACAGCCCGCGTACAAAAATGGCATTTCTGATGTGTTTTTGTGACGGTTTTCACGACTCCCCACTGCCCTCCCCAATAGGGTATTGATTAAATTAATTTTTATATGATTATATATTTTTTTGTAAAAACTAGACGAACATGCTAAAAAAATAAGAACAAAAATCGAACTAGAAGAGAGGATAGAAGAGCAGAGCTACTTATAAAATGCCTTGTGAGCAACACGCACGTCTACATACTGCGGTTGTATGTTCTTGCGGTCAAAATACTGTAGCGCGTGGGCAACGTCCTCGCCTTCTTGCAGGGGATCACGATCGGTGTTGGTTTTAATCAGGTATCCCCTGCCCTTCAGTTTTACATCAATTTGACGGGTAGCCGCCGGAATAATTACCGATTCTACCTCCCCTAGCCCATAACTGTTTACCGCGCCCACAATTTGCCCTAGGAACCGAATAAAACGAGTGGAGGCTACTATCCCACTCTGCTGATCGGGGGGGATACCCGATTGGTCAGTCACCTTGAGCGCAGGTTCCGCAAAATGATTATAAGTGAACGCGACACCTTGGCTGTCTACGTAAAACTGGCTAACACCGGTCTTCCAGGTGAGCAGTGGCTGACGGAACGAAACGGCAAACTGAACACCGCCGCCATACCATTCGCGCGCCATACCAACACCTACAATCTCGCTGTGATTTTTTAGAATATACGCTTCAAGCTCATACTGGCGCAGCATAAAACCAAAACGCTCAAGGGGGTGGTCATCGAAATAGCGGTATATAGTTTCTTCATAACTTTTAGTCGCCGGGTTGCGCACGCCTTGCTGCACAAAGGTAATTGGCGGAGTCACAATAAAATTAACCACCAGAAATGCGAGTATGCACACCGCGACCAAAACGCCACCCAAAAAACGCAGAATGCGGCGGCGGTGTTCACGCAGCTCCATAAGTTGCAGGCGGTCGGTTTTGAACTGCCCACGAGCAGGCGCACTGGCAGTCACCTTGGCAGATTTTGTGCCGGTAATTGTGCGGCTACGCCTAAAAATATAACTATCCTGGCCTTGCATCAGTCTAGGCTTGCGGCGGTTTGCCTCTTTTTTATTTTTTGCCCACGGGAATTTTAATTTCATCTGTTGCTATTATACGCTAGGTTTTGGTTGCTGCTGCCTCGGCAATTAACGCGGCCATATCGAGTGCGGCGTCGGGTTTGGCAAAAGCATGCATTTTGCGTGCCAGAATTTCGCGCTTTTCCGGGCTGGCAGCAAGCGCTAAAATAACCCGCGTTAGTTTGCGGTGGTCGAGGGTGATTTTTTCTTCTTCCATAACTACAGCGGCCCCGGCTTTAGCGTAGACTTCAGCGTTTTTAACCTGGTGGCCATTCGGTAATTGCGCGTTTGGAATAATAATTGCCGGTTTAGCAAGTGCCGCAAGTTCGGCGAGCGATGTTGCTCCAGCGCGCGTTACCACCATGTCGGCGGCGCCAAGGGCTGTTTCGAGGCCTGGCAGGAACGGCTTAATGATGTAATCAATGTGCTCGGGTGCTGCGGCAAGTGTCTCCTGGTAGTTTGCGCTACCTGTGAGGTGTACAATGGCCACTTGGTCGAGCAACTGGCTTGCAACGGTTGCGACTGCACGGTTAATATTGCGCGCGCCCAAGCCCCCTCCAGTTACCACGAGTAGCGGTTTTTTAGTATCGTGCAGGCCAAGTTCACTCTTGAAACTTTGCTGATCAGTGGCTTTTACCGGGCGAAATGCGCGGTCAACAGGGATACCGACGTAGTGCGTACGGCCTTCGGGGTAGTTGTAATTTTCGGTTGGAGCACCGGTGCCAATAACAGCAGCATATTTGGCGAGCATGCGGTTGGTCAGACCGGGGTGCGCGTCAGAATCGTGAATAACTAACGGAATTTTAAGTACTTTTGCTGCCAAGCCAACGGGCAGACATACGAACCCGCCTTTAGTAAATACAACGTCTGGTTTTACGCGGCGCAAAAATCGGTAACTTTGCAAAAAGCCAATACCTACCAAAAGTATATCGCGAATGTTGCGCGCCATAGTCGGAAAATCAAAAAGCTGTTTGAACACACCGACCTTGTGATAACGGCGCAATTTACCGGCGTAAATGCGCTTGATGCGCACTTCAAAATCGGCTTTGGCCATAATGCCACTGGCGGCACTTGCGAACTTGCGGTCCGTAATAAAGTAAGCTGTCAGTTCCGAATCTTGCCGGTGCAGCTCACGAAGTACTGCTAGGGCCGGTGTTACGTGTCCGCCCGATCCCCCGCCCGCGCTCACGATTATCATATGTTCCTCCTATTTTCTGGTTCTGAATTGGTCGTTTTGTGTGGTTGGTGTAGCGCGAAATCTGGAAGACCACGCCCAGAGCGCTCAGCATAAACAGCAGGCTGGTACCACCAAAGCTCACAAACGGCAGTGTAATGCCGGTGAGTGGGAAGATACCGAGCATGGCACCGATGTTGACTACCGTATGCGAAAATACCCAACCAAATACACCGGCCACGAGTAACCGGTGGTAAGGGTTGTCCGTGTGATCCATAATACCAAGAATTCGCATAAAAAGCCCAGCGAAAATAGCCAGTACCGCTGCCGTTCCCAAAAATCCAAACTTTTCAGCCAAAATCGCAAAGATCGAGTCGTTGGCCGCCTCGGGCAAATAGCCAAATGCCTGCACACTTTGACCTAAGCCCTTGCCGGTAAGTCCCCCACTCCCTACGGCAATGAGTGCCTGGTTGATGTGGTAGTCCATTTCGCCCGCCTGAGCGTCTTCGTGTTGCACAAACGTAAGAATACGCTCAATGCGGTGCGGTGCGATGATGATAAACATTGCCCCAAGTGCCAAACACGCCCCTGCTGCATAACCGAGCAGCTTGAGGCGCATACCACCGGCGAACAGCATGGTCATAAAGATTGTGATTACCGTAATGCCAGTGCCAAGATCGCGTTGCAGGCCAATCACAATCACCGCCATAACAGCAAGCAGCATACCCGAGGGAATAAGCGTTTGGTGCACATCGTTGAGTTTACCTTGCTGCATACGCGCAGCTAAAAAGCCCGCTAAAAATAGTACGAGCGCAAACTTCATAAATTCTGCGGGCTGGAACGTGGTAAAACCTAGGTCAATCCAACGGCATGCATCGTTAGTGCACAGTCCAATTGGCGTGGCTTGTAGCAAAAATGGCAATGCGCCTAAAATAAGCGCGGCAATGACTAATCTACCTTGGAACTTACCCCAAAAATTAAGCGGAATCGCGGCCGTGACCGCGAATGCCACCAGACCGACTGCCAGGTAAATCACTTGGCGGTACATAAACAGGTTTTGATCAAGATTTTCACCACCAATCCGGGCGGTCAATGCTGGACTAATGGCATAGATAACAACAAGCCCGAGCAGCAACAGAATGCTGAGAAACAGCAGCATGAGCATGTCCGGGCGATGTCGTCGTGCTATTGATGCTCGTGGAGTATCTCGGCGGAGCGCCGCGAGACTCACTTAATGTAGCCCCCGATCAGCGCGATAACCAGGCCCACCGCACCGCAAGCTTGTCCAATTAGCCAAAAACGCATGGTCACCTTTGCTTCGGGCCAGCCAATGGCTTCAAAGTGGTGGTGTACAGGTGCTGAAAGGAAAATCTTGCGGTGGAAAATTTTCTTGCTCATGATTTGCAGCAAGCTGGTTGCGGTGTCGGCAACAAACACGAAACCAATGATTGGCAGCAAAAATAGTGTGTCGGTGAGCATAGCGACCACACCAAGACTTGTACCCAATGCGAACGACCCCACATCGGTCATAAAGAACCGCGCTGGGAAGATATTAAACCATGTGTACGAAAGCAAAGCGCCCACAACAGTGAAGCAAAAGCCAGCAATACCAATGTTACCTTGCAACAAGGCGATGACGCCAAAGAAACCAAATGCTATGGCACTGAGGCCACCTGCCAGGCCGTCGAGTCCGTCAGTAATATTTACAGCATTACCTGTGGCAATCACCACAAAGGCGAATAATGGGATCATCCAGATGCCGATCTCCCAGTCACCACCCCACGGCAAATGAATGCTGGTATAACCTAACTTGTAGTAAAAGAACCACGCGGTCGCCAAGCCGACTGCGGCGATCATGGCAAACTTCATCATTGGCCGAAGACCCTTGTAACCGCCACCAAGGCCGCGGACGTTTATGATGTCGTCGATAAGACCAACAAGTCCACCACCAACCAGTGCCGCCAGTGGCAGCCAGGTTTGCGAACGGTCAAGATTAAATAACAGCGTGAGCAGTGCAATAACCGTCACAAAGACCAAGCCGGCCATCATGGGAATGTTACGGCGGTGTTTTGCCGCGTGTAGTTTGGCAAGCACAGGCGCTTTTTCACCAGTTGCAGCAACGGTGCGCGGCACCTTCCACAGCTTGTACTTGTACGCGAAGAACGTGTACACCGGCGTGAGTGCCATGGTCAGACCAAAGCTACCGAACGCCAACAAAAAGAGAATTACCAGGTTATTAATAAGTTCTGTAGAAATAGTGCCTTCCATGCCTAGCCTTTTGGTTGTATTTGTAAATAGTCGAGCATCCAGTTAGACAACTCTGTGAAGATTGGTGCCGCTGCAGCAGAGCCTGAGTAGCCGCCATTGCGGGCATCATCAACTCTGACCATTATGACATACTGTGGCTTATCTTGACCACCAAAACCTAAGTAACTGCCGATTGTTTCGGTTTCGCTGTAGTTGCCGGTCTTGGGGTCATACACTTGTGCAGTTCCTGTTTTGCCGCCGATATAATATCCGCCTTTTTCGCCATGTGCGACCGACGAGCCTTCACGTGCATCATGCAGCATCTGGCGTAATTTGGCAGATGCATCCTGGCTGATACTGCCAGTTTTTTTAATTTTGCTTGGTTCGCTGGTGAACGCCTTGAGGTCAGCACCTAAATAGCCATCAACAATTTGCGGCTCGTAGTAGGTGCCACCATTAATACTGGCCGCAAAAGCGTTCAGCACCTGCACCATGTTGGCGCTCATGCCTTGGCCAAAGCTCATGTTGGCATACCGCACATCGCCGCCTTGTGGGTCATCTGGCGATACGATATCCCCGGCTACTTCACCTGCTAATTTAACGCCAGTTTTTTGACCAAACATAAAATGCTCAGTGAAATATTTGTATAACGTTTCTTTACCTTTGTAATTAATTTCGTTGCCGCCGAGCCATCTAAGCACCTGTACTACACCTGTATTAAACGAATACCCCAACACCTGCGTCATAGTTATTTGCCCCGTTGGGCTTGTCAGGACATTGCGAATTGTTGCATCTTGAACCTTGGTTGTTGTTGTGTTGTTGTAGGTCGTGTTTGGCTCGATTTTGCCTTCGTTCAGGCCAACCGCCATGGTGAGCGCTTTAATAACCGACCCCGGTTCGTATGGATCGCTCACGGCTTTATTGGTGAGTACTGAATAATCACTCACGTTTTTTATGTCATTGGGATTGTAGGTTGGCCAGTTTGCCATGGCAAGAATGCGCCCATTGTTTGGATCCATAACCAGCAGGCTGCCTTTGGTGGCTTTGGCTTTGTCGAGGCCGGCTTTTAAAATTTGCTCGGTTTTTGACTGAATATTGCGGTCGATTGTGAGTACCACATTTTTGCCGTTCTGCGGCGCAGTTTGTACATTCTCGCTGCCGACTGAAAGCGGAATACCGTGCACATCAGTCACCGCTTTGAGCAGACCATTTTTACCGCCCAAATCGCCATTTAGTGCCTGCTCGATGCCATATTGCCCTTCGCCTTCCCCGTTTACAAAGCCAAGTGTTTGCGACGCTAATTGGTCTTCAGGGTAGACGCGTTTCGCTTCTTGCTGCAAGCCAACGCCGTCGAGGTTTTCTTTTTTAATAAGGTCCGCTTGCGTTTTGCTGACTTGCCGTGCGAGCACGGTGTAGCGCAATTTTTCATCTTTAAGGCGGTCCTCAAATTTTTCGGTCACGTTGCCGCCGGCAATACGACGCATTGCCGCAGATACTTTGCTAGCATCTTTTACATAGGTTGGATCGGCGTACACTGTGTAGACTGGTTCGTTTAACACAAGTGGTGCAAATTTATCGATGCCATCGTGCGCGTAAATTAAGCCGCGGCTGGCCGGAATGCTGAACTTTGTGGTGTGCTCTAAAATTGCCTGTTGCTGGTAATAATCGTGCTGCAACACCTGTAGCTGAAAAAGCCGCACTACAAAAATAACCCCGAGGGTAATCATAAGCCCTACAAGGATTCGAGTGCGGGTATACGCTGGTGGCACATGCTCCATTATTTGCGGTTCAGTTTAGTTACGGTTAGCGTATTCAGTGCTGGTAGGCGCGGTCATTGCCTTAGCGACGTTACTTTGTTGGACGCGTTCGAGCGCCTGTAAACGAGCGGTTTCGACCTGGAGGTCGCTATTTTCACTCACGAGCTGCTCCTGCTTTGTGGTCAGGTCGTTCAGTTGGTAGCCAAAGGTGCTTGTTTTAGTAATCTGTGTCAAGTATACCAGGCCAAGTACAGCCAACATAAGTGCAATAAGAACAGTATGCGTCACCGGGCCTAAACCAATTGGCAGCTTAAAGCGCACGGTGTTCTGATTGCGGCGGAGCGCTTGGCGCGCTTCTTGGCGAGGGAAAACTGCAAAACTGGTGGTGGAATACTGTGACATAGTTTTTGTTTCTTTTTTGATTTTTGGTGCTGCGAGGCCTTTTAAGACCTCGCAGCTTTTTAGCGCTCGCTAAAGTTTAAGCCTGGCGAACCGCGACTTTAACTTTGCGAGATGTACCGGTTACTTGAATTTTCATAGTAACCTTTCTTTTGGTTTTATTTTTTCACTGCGGCGCGAAGTTTTGCGCTTCGGGACCGCGGATTGTGAACGTCTTCGGTGGCACCGCTGATTGGCTGTTTGGTTACAATTTGCAGCCGTGCTTCATACCCTGCATCATGCTCCTGTTTAAAGAAGCGCTTGACCATACGATCTTCGAGGCTATGAAAACTGATGATTGCCACTCGCCCACCCGGTTTAAGCAAATCGGGTAAAAGCTCGAGGGTATCACCAAGCTGCTGCAACTCCTGGTTTACAGCGATGCGAAGTGCCTGAAACGTGCGTGTGGCCGGGTGCGTTTTACCGCGGCGCCCGTTAAACACATCGTTCAGGATGACATCTGCCAGTTGTGTGGTTGTAGTGAGTGGCCGGTTGTGCATAATCGCTCTGGCGATTGCACGCGCTTTTGGCTCCTCACCGTAATCGCGTAAGAACCGCACCAATTCGTCCTGCGACGCTTTGTTGCAAATATCTGCTGCAGTTACGCCTTCCTGCTGATCCATCCGCATGTCGAGCGGACCATCGTGCATAAAGCTAAACCCACGTTCAGCAATGTCGAGTTGTGGTGACGACACACCTAAATCGATCAGAATCATATCAAACAGTTCCCCTGCCCTTGCAAGATTTTTGGCAGCCGCTGCGTAATCACTTTTGAGTACGCGAGCACCAGCCTCTTGCAAAACTTCGAGGTTTTGAATGGCAAAATCGTCACGGTCTACCAATGTTGCCAGGTGCGCGTCGCCAATGGCGCCGATCACTAACCGAGCATGCCCGCCATAGCCTGCCGTTAAATCGAGGTATGATTCCCCTTTTTTCGGTGCAAGCAAAGCAAGTGTGTGCTCGAGCAATACGGGTTGGTGGAGTTGTTGTGGTGTATTCATGTTTTTTACGTTTCTTACGTAGTCACCTATCTGACAGCCGATGTGTTTGTTTCTATAATATACGTTTTTGTTTTTGTTGTGTAATGGAGTTGTTGTGGTGCCATCATTCTCTGTGACAAAAATGATGCATTGAAGTCCATTAAAAGTGAGAGACTTATGTGAGGTGGAGTTTTTTTGGGAGGTGTTTTTTGGAGGGGAAAGGTGCGAGGACTTGCTAAGTGGTTGGTCCTAATGCCCACCCATCGGCTGCCAAGTAGCTGACTACGAAGATGTATCCCTACCCTCCGCGTGTTGCTAACTTTGGCATAATGTGTCGCCAAATTGTTAAAGAACGAACTAGTTTTACTTGGCTTCAATGCGCCAGTATCGCCCAGCTCTGGTTGCTTCAATGCCGCGGTCGATGCCAGCGAAATCAAGCAAGTGCTGCTCAATACTAATACGACCTTGCTTGGAATCAAGCGCGCCTTCGGTTTTACCCTTCCGGAACCTCACGTTTAAGTCCGCGATGCGCTCATCCAGAATGTCGCCATTGAGCGCCGGTTCAGCTAACTCGTCCCATACTGATTTTGAGTACAGGTGCAAGTATTTGCCAAACCCACGAGTCGCTACTACCCCGCTTGCAAATTCGTCTCGAAGCTCAGCAGGTATGGTTAACCTACGCTTGTCATCAAGCTTGCGTTCAAAGTAGTCGACTGTGGCCATTTTGTAAATTGGTGGTTTTTGTTATTTGCTTGGGCTTTGTTCGCCTTTCGCGTTTCCACTGAATTTAGAATACTACCCACGTTTACCCACTGCAACCCCAAAATTTGCCATTACTCACCCACGTTGCCCACTTATCCACATTTCTGGGGAAAACCATTTCCTAGGGGTAGAACGTGTTTCTGCCTCTGGGAGATGGCCCGTGCTGCTCTACCCTTTGCCGGGTGACAGCACGGGTTTTCCCCATGTGTACTTTTGCTGTGTGCGATCAATCACGCAGGAATATCCCATTGCTCTCGTAGGAACATTTGCACGCCGCTGAGCTGCCAGTCGGCGTTCACGAGCTCGTGCTTCTGCTGCTGCGTAAAGTGGTGCCCGGCAGCGATGACCCACTGAATGAGAGCACACAGCTGCTCGTCTGCCAGGCCAAGCTTGTGACCGTGATACAGGAACAGCTGCGGCGTGCGGCATCTTGCAGTGTCCGCGCACGCGAAGCGCAGACCACCCAGAACATCCCACAGTTCGGATGCGTCGTACTGCGGGTTCACGCCCAGGAACGCACGCGTCTCCTCGACATCCGCCTCGATCAGGTGTTGCAGAATGATCTCGGCCGGGACGTTCTTTTTCTCGTCGTCGCCGTTGAGAACACTTGCCTGATCCACCCAGCCGCTACAAGCGGCCAGACCGAATTCCTTGAGCGTGCCAGCGATGAGCACGCGCCGCACCTGCGGCGAATTGCGCATCGTCTCTTCCGCATCCTCGCAGGTGAGATGTCTCGCCGGACACAGCGCAGATTGTACCCAGGCTCGTACTTTCCTGTTCTCCTTCATCTTTTTGGCAATACGAAGCGTCCACTCGGCCAAACCGTCCATCAGCAGCAGACCGGTCAGCCGCACGGTAATGAACATGCCGAGCGACGGAAGCCTGCTGCCGGGCCGGGGGTCGTACACCGTGAACAGCGTGCGGAACTCATCGGGTGTCATTTCACCGTCGTACAGACGACGGCCAAAACCGCAAGGATCCAGGATCTTGCCGCCATAAACGGATCTGAGGTACTCTCTCGAATCGCTTGTCATTGCTTGCGCCTCCATACACGTGCATGACACATGGGCTCGCTTTTTGCGAGTGGGCAAATCATACCACTTTTTACCATAAATAACAATAAAAATGCCCCAGTTACTACTGAGGCATTACAAACGGATAAAAAAGCAAGGCCCAGCCGCCGAGAGCGGCGTCGCACATGCATGCGGACGCCGCTCTCTGGGTGCTGTGATGAACGGATTATCGGGCGGTGACGAGCTCCGGTTTGTCCTGGGTGGTGGCCCGAGCCGTGATCGACTTGGCCACCGAACTTGGGACGACGGACTTGATCGCAGTTTCGGCCGACCTAGCAGCAAGACTGCTGGACAGTGTGACCTCATGGCGACGTTCGCCCATGGCGAACAACGCTGGCACGATGCAGATGAACGCCCCCACGAGAGCCAACGGCACTGACATGATCCGGCCGATGCCAAACACGTGGCCAAAGCTCGAGCTGCTCGACATCATGCCCGCCGTATAGCTCAGGCCCGAGACAAACAGCGTCGGAACGACGAAGGCCAAGTGACCAATGACGCTTCCAACGCGGACGCGTCCCGGGTCGAAGTTGCACAACACGCATCTGCTGACGCCTACGAGGCCAACGACGCACAACAGGGCTGCCGCTACGTTGTAGAGGATGATCAAAGTGTCTCCTTGGTCGGTGGCACGGATGCGCCGGTGTGCCTCACTGGATGAATAGGGTCTCGACGGGTCTTGCTCTTAAAGTGCATGGTACGCGCACTGCCCTTTTGAGGCCTGCAAGCGGCACGCAATGCGACTATATTGTTACATAATTATTACGTCTGTGCAAGCTCAGTGCTGCTTCAATTTGTTGTTCGCATACAGCCAGCCTTCGTGGTTACCACCGTCGAAGAATTCACCTTGAGCGCGAACCACAATCGCCTTTTTGCCTTCTTCGGCGTACATGTTGAGGGCGTCGGTAATTTGGCATTCACCATTTGGCGCAGGCCTGCTGAGCACCGTAACAGCGTGGTTCACTACATCTTTATCAAACAAATATTTACTTATGTTGATCAAATTGCTTGGCGCGTCGTCAATATTTGGTTTTTCAACAATTTGCACAAATGCGCCGTCGTTTAGTTCGATCACGCCGTATTTGCCAATGTCCTCATGGGCGATTTCGGCACCAAGCAGTGCGCTTGTTGCCCCAAATTCCTCTGTTGCTGCAAATAGCTGAGTAATTGCCGACGGGCCGTCGGGGTTGTAAATAAAGTCGTCACCCGCCAAAAAAAGCACTTGCTCACCGTCTTCAATTAAATTGGCGCACAGTGCAACTGGTACCGCAGTACCATACGGCTGGGTGCGATCTTGCACGACGTACCTGAATGTGGCACCGCGGTCAAGCCCACGCAAGCCCTCAAGCTCATTGATTTTACCCTTTGCTTCGAGGTAGGATTCAAGCTGTTCATTACGGCCAGAATAATAGTTTTTAATCTGTTCGTGCTGCTCACCTACTACAAAAATAATGTCAGTAATTCCATTTTTGATACAGTCTTCAACTTGGTAGTCTACTACCGGTCGGTTGCCAATTGGCAACATACATTTTTCGATCGTTTTAGTAATTGGCAAGCGGCGTGTTCCGTAGCCCGCAACCGCAATAATGGCTTTTGTCGGCTTCATCGAATTTCCTTTAATTATGTTCATTATACCTTACACCAGGAATTTGCCCGACCAAACATTGTAAATCATGCAAGTTCCCTCAGTGTGCGTGCAACCGCCTCGCCATTATGCCGTATAAGTGTACGATTTAACAAATCTTTTTTGGGAACGGATTGCCACGGCGTGTCAAGCACAAAATGGCCGCCAACCGCTTGGTAGTGCTTGTGTACTAGCACCGACTCGTCGTATTCTACCCAATACTCACCTTCTTGGGCGTACTTAGCGAGCAGACCCTCACCCGGGCGCGAATTATTGTACAAAACGTAATCAAGCTGCACTTTGCCACGCAGCAAGCGCTCAATTTCGGCAGCAAAATCGTGCACTTTAAAACCGCCAGTTTGACCTAGTTTGGTGACCAAGTTACACACATAGGCTTTTGGCGCGCGGCTGGCGGCCAAAGCCTCGGCGACTCCCGGCACGATTAAAGCTGGCGCGAGCGACCCGTACAAACGGCCGGGGGCAATCACAATAAAATCGGTGCTGGCAATGGCTTTTTGCGCAGCCGGGTTTAAGCGTGGCAATGGCTCCAGACGCAATTCTGGGTGGTCAAATATAGCCGAGCTAATCGTATCCTGGCCGCGGGTCACGGTAGTGTCGGGGTTGTCCATCACCAACGTGATTGGGTCGAGCGTCATGGGTTCGACCTCGCCTTGAATGTTGAGCACGTCGCCAGCGAGTTCTACAGCTTCGGCAAAATCGTTGGTGGTTTTTTGCACGGCGGTTAAAAACAAGTTGCCAAAGGAGTGTCCGGCAAATGTACCTTCTTCAAAGCGGTAATTAAAGAGGTCGCGCACGCGCGGTTCGCGGGCTAACGCCACCAAACACTGGCGCACGTCGCCAGGTGGCAGCACGCCAAGTTCGTCGCGCAGAATACCTGTCGAGCCACCGTCGTCGGCCATGTTCACGAGCGCGGTAATATGCGAGAAATGATTTTTAAGACTGCAGAGCAGCGTAAAACTACCGGTGCCACCGCCAATCACAACTATTTTTTTGTGGTTCATGAGCGTATTTTTTTAATGACGCCACCAAACCATGCGGCGCTTGGGCGCACGTGGCGTTTGCCTGTTTTATAGTCGATTGCGACAAGGCCGAAGCGCGGCCAATACCCACTAGACCATTCAAAATTGTCGGTCAAACTCCAGTGCATATAGCCTTCAATTTTAACGCCACTTTGCAGTGCACGGTTAAGCGCCATGAGTGTTTGACTAATCCACCATTTGCGGTATTCGTCATCGCGATCGGCAACACCGTTTTCGGTAATAATGATCGGGAGGTTGTAGCGGTCGTAGTAATCCTTTACGATATCTTCAATTTTTCCGGGCTGCATTTCCCAGCCCATATCGTTCACGTAATCTTCGGCTTCGTGCTGGCGGTATCCATAGTACCTCAGGGCGCGGTAATAGTTAAGCCCCACAAAATCGAGGTGTTTTTTAATGCGGTTCATGGCAAAATATTCGCTCCCCCACTTTGCCAAGCCGGCGGTGATTTTGCTCAGCAAGGCGTCGTCACCCGCATAATGGTACGCGGCAAATTTAGCAATACCGACTTTGTATTTGCGCCCCGCCGAATGTGCTAATTTGTATACGCGTTTGTGCGCGGTCAGCAAGTTCAGCAGCGTTACAAATCCCTTCCACGGGCTGTGAATCTGCGGTGGCCAATTGGCAGCAAAAAAGCCCTGACCCACATAGGTGTCGGGTTCGTTGACGGTAACAATATACCTGAAATCGCGGCCGAGTTCGTCGAGCACTTTTGCTGCAAACCGTTCAAAATATTGAATATTTTTGCGCTTCATAAAGCCGCCTTTTCTGTCGAACCATACAGGCTGCGTCCAGTGCCACAATGTCACAATTGGCTCAATGCCAAGCACCTTTAAACGTTGTAAATATGTACGGTAATGCTCAATAGCTTCGGCATTCCATGCGCCTTGTTCGGGTTCAATCCGTGACCATTCAATACTAAAACGCCAACTATTCATGCCGAGTTTTTTGAGGATTGCAAAGTCTTCAGGATACTTGTGATAATGGTCGGTGGCTTTGCCCGACACATAATTTTCGGCACGTTGGGCTTCGTGCTTAATTTCGTCCCATTTTGGCACATGGCCGTGTATATATTTGGCGCGGCTTGCGAGTGCTTTTGCGTTCTCCAGTTCCCACACTGACCACTGGTTGTGTGTGCCTCCCTCTGTTTGGTGCGCCGCACTTGCAGCACCCCATAAGAAGCTCTTAGGAAATTTGAGTGGGAGCTTTGGGTCTTGCTTCATGCACCCATTATAGCCATGTTGGCATTTTGGCGAAAATATTTTGCGATGTATAATTTATAAAGTCGTGAACAAAACGGAGGTGGTCACAGTGGTACCCGTCACAATTCGTGGGCTTGTTGATCTGCTGGACGAAAGCAAAAACCTACAGGAGGTGCTCAACGCCGCTCGCGACATGCGCGACAACATGAACGGTAATCGATCGCCGCAAGGCAACGCCGTGCAGACATACTCCACCATCGTGGAATCGCTGTGCGACATTCGGCTTACCGGTCCGAGCCGGCAAATCGCGACTGCTCTGAGCGGTGCAACGCAGTTTGCGCTCATCAATGGCAATCGGGAGCTCTGCGCGCTGGCGATGTGGTACAGCTCGTGCTGCCGCATGGCATACCTGTTCCCGGCTGGCCACAACGGTCACGCGTTTGACAAGCGTGAGGCAAGTCGCCTGTCGGCTGGACTTCACCAGCTCATCACCAAAGCTCAGCGACAACAAACCCCCAACCTCGCGGGTGTCGCCGCCACAACGATCCTGGAGTACGCCATGCGCGTGCCATTGGGAGCTGAAACGCTGCGTGACCTAAGTGCCCAAGCGAACAGACTGATGCAGAGTGCCGACCACACAAACGCCCGTGTCAGTGCACGCACGGAATTCCTGACCGAAGTGGAGCGTCTGAACGGAGCGCTGCCACCCAGCGTGGACCACGCAGCCCTGCTATATCTACCGGGTGAACTGGCGGCGACCATCCGCTGACACACGACTCCCGCCCTCGTTTCTGCACCACCGCAAAACGAGGGCGGGACTGACTATTTTTGCATATACGTAAATCACGTTCTAAGTTTATTGCGGTTATATCCATAAAACTCTCCTTTGTTTTTTATTAAAGAGTACAAGTTTTCCACAGTTATTTACAAACTAAGGCTTAAAGTCAGAGGGAACGTATGCTACGCTGCTGCCATGCCAAAAGTACGACGTCTATCAGAAATCCCCACAATTGACCGGCCGCGCGAAAAACTGATCCGCAAAGGAGTCCCCGCGCTTTCTGATTTTGAGCTTTTGGAGGTTCTGATCGGCAGCGGCAACGCACATGCCGATGTCAGCCAGGTTGCGCGGCAGCTGCTTAAAGCCTTCAGGCGTGGAACCGACACCTTAAATTATGAGTCGCTTACCCAGATGCGTGGCATCAGCACCGCCCAGGCAACCAAAATTCTGGCAAGTTTGGAACTAGCTCGCCGCCACCTTGTGCGTGACGTACAGCCGCTGCGTTCACAACAAGATGTTGTGGCACGGCTCGATGATATTCGCACCCGGCAGCAAGAGCACTTCGTGGCGCTATCGCTCGATGGCGGCCAGCGACTTATTGCCCAGCGCACCATAACTATTGGCACCCTCGATACCGTACTTGCCCACCCACGTGAAGTGTTTTCTGATCCCATTGTTGACCGAGCGGCCAGTATTATTGTTGCGCACAACCATCCGTCAGGCGAAGCTAAACCAAGCACTAAAGATACCATGCTCACCCAACAGCTCGCGGCGGCCGGACAACTGCTCGGTATTCCCCTGCGCGACCACTTTATTGTCACGCGCACAGAAGTGTATAGTTTCCGGCAACATCATTTGTTATAAAAGGAGCACCCATGTCACGAGCACCCCATCTCTACTACGAAGTACGCGCCATGCGCACATTTGGCCCGCCAACGCCGATTGCTTCAGACATAGCCAGACACTTACAGAGCCGACAGTTCCTGGGTGTGACCGTGGTCGTGTGCCACAATCCATTAAGCATGCTGAGCTCTCTACGCAAACAGTGGCTGCGATTGGCGCGTAACTTGCAAAAACAGCGTGCGAGCACACTAAATGCCGAAGAAATTTTACGTTTTACTCACACTATTATGCATATGCAACACCTACAGTTTGTGGCACACGTACCCGCCATAGAAACCGAAGGTCATATTTATTTTGTTACCCCCGAAGAACTCGAAAGTTTGCCACCAGGTTGTTTGAGCCTGTATATTACCGCACCACCTCGGGCCAGCCAGCTCTGCGAATGGCTCGATGCGCTTGCTGCCGATGCGTTGGTTATTGATTACGAAGGTAACTTGGGTCTGTCGGTCCTTAACCTGGAGCCAAAGAAAAATATGGAAGAACGCATGCTGGCCGACTGGCGCGACATGCAAAAATTTATGGCCGACAATGGTGTTGACGTCCCTGCGCTGCAATCTAATTTTGGGCTGCATACGCTTGCCATGGACGATGCGTTAGATGCGCTCCTGAGTTGTGGTAATGAATTCTTGCGCCGTGCTGCTGCGTTCCAACACATTGTTAGTCTGTCCCAGCCACTTAAAAATGTACCTGCAACAATGTTAAAACAATTTGAAACCACCATGCGGCTTGCCCACCGAGTGCAATCACTCACGCCCGGCAACTTTGGCGGCTTCTTGGTCAAACAATTTGGTGACCACCGTGCCGAATCATTCTTCTTACGTGACGCCGCTCCCGAAGAGGACGAACTTATCCCCGATCCAGAACCACGAGAAACAATCAGCTTTTACAGTATGCAAGGAGTGCATTTTACCACGGAGTATATTTAGACGGTTTGGGCACGATATAACTGGTTCTGTTCAATGTAGTCACGCACCAATGGCTCAATACCTTGTAGATTGCCGCTACGGACTTCGGTCGCACTGAGATGTGCATGTGGGCCATTCACAAATGTCGCGGTCAACGGTTGGTCAAGTGAATCAAGAAACTCACGCAGCGTTTGTTCAGATTCCCCTGCCCGGGTACTAATTGCAAGATCCACCGACTGTAGCAGCATATTCAGGCTCGGCCAGCGAAACCCAAATGTTTGTACGACGTCGGAGCCTAATAACATAACCAATTGTGCGCCGGGATATTTTGCCTGTAACTCTGGCAGCGTTTGCTGCACAGTAAACTGCATATCGGCGAGCGCTAGCACATTCAACTTGCGGTGCGGGCGAACCGCCAGACGTAGCATTTGCAAGCGGTGTTTAAATTCACTCACGCCCAATTTACCTCGTGGTGAGCGCTCGGGCAGCAACACAACTTTGTCGAGCTGGCACTGTTTGAGCGCCGCCAATGCAAAGGCCACATGCCCGCGATGCACTGGGTCGAATGTCCCCGAAAAAATACCGACTCTCATGCTTTCACTCTAGCCGACTTTGTATGCTTTACCAAGCCCGAAGCGCTACGGCGTGCCAAGATAAGCACCACCACAAGTGAGTCAAACACTAAAATTGACAGCGGCAGCGCAACTGCGACAAACGTAAACTGTTCGAGGCCTGCAAGAATAATCGCACTCCCCGCCGCACCGGTGGCAAATGCCGCAGGAGTTTCTTCGTGGGGAGCCGACCATGCGTGACGTAATGTCGGCAATCCGGCAAGCAAATTTACCAGCAACACCATTACCACTGCGGCAGCTGGGTCGCCTGCAAGCAGCCAAAACGGAATACCAAGCAGCGCGAGTCCTTGGCATGCGGCATCAAAACGAGTGTAGTGCGTAAAACCATTTTTAAGCGCGACGAGCGCAATTGCCCCTGTCGCAAGCGCACCCGCAGCCGACGAAACCGCAGTCGGCAGCGCGCCGTCGGCAAACGCGGCGGCCGCATTTATGGCATTCAAGAGCATCCAAGTAGACCAAGTTGCAAATTTGGGCTTGGTTTTTCGCCTAATACTATCAATCAAATACGGCACGGCGCCAACCAATGGAATAATGCTCGCAACAACAATTAAAAATGTACGCATCATGCCTACTATACCTTGGCGTGATGGCGTGTGCCATAGCGAATTCGTCATTTTAGTTGTTTTTTATAATTTTTCATTTTATAATTTATTTCGTCAGATACAGCCCACGACGAGGAGGCCTCATGGGCAACATTCCCACGCAAGCAACTGGCAAACACGACTTAACTCGTGGCGACGAAGACGAATTTCGTAATCTAGCCACCTTGCTGCGTGACCACCTTGCGCTTGTTGGCGGTAGCGCAGCACAGAAAGCTCAAACGCACCAAGCCCACAGTGGCCATCTCATGCGTATCACTGCTCTGATGACCATGCGGCCTGAAGGTTATGAACAGCAAGTTCTTGCGCTCGCAGAACCAATCCTGAGCAGCCCAGGTGCCCGCATCGACGTCCTTGCCCGTGTGTCGCTCGCTGTCGGCCGCATTCACCTGGAATCTTCTGCCCAAACTGTAGAGACCCAGTACCAAGCATACGTAGTACTCCACCAGGCTTGGATGAACGCCACTGCGCTGACCGGCCCGCTGTACGACCTCTTGCTCGTCGTCGAAGCCGGTACACAACTCGCCCTGGCAATGCACCGGTTGAAAAAGGTTGCCGAGGCCGGCAAAATGTTGCGAGTGGTCCGCAGCACCATCGACACGTTCATCTTCACCGACGAATCCCCAAAGGAAGGCGTCGAAAAGGCCTACGCCGAGATGGCAGTACGACTCAACCTCCAGTGACCAAACTGTTCTGACAAAAAGTCCGATTCGCCGCCTCCGTATGGGGGGGCGGCGAATCGGATTAGTGATTCTAGACTAATCTTATTTTATATATCGCGAATTGGCGATTGCCATTTAATGTAGCGAAGTGTATATGTGCCATCCGGCAGCCGTGCTTCGTATTCAATATTGTGTACACTTGCAAAATAATCACCAGAGGCGTTTTTATAATACACTGTGCATGGGCCATTACTTGTGCTACGCGGTCGGTCGCCTTCGTAGACCGTTTCTTCCTCTTCTTCACCCGGGCTCAAGTGCTTGCCGTTCATATACAACGTTTTGCCAAGCAATTCAATTTTATCTAAATATAATTCTTCGTGCGAGTAATTCTGAATAATCACGTCGACCTGTATGTCGTCGCCATTTGCTTCGCGGCATTCAATGCGTTCAATGTATGCCGGCGGCAACACTTTTGGCCCGGCTTGTGATGGTACGGCTGACATAGTGCCGCCCGTTTGCATTGGTTGCTGCTGGCTAGCGCTGGCTTGCGGATTAGTGAAGACAGGTTTACCTAGTGCGATATTCTTGAAGGCGTTAAAAAATCCCATACCTCTATTTTACCATCTCAACGAAAAATGCGGCGGCCGGGCCGCATTTTTACATCTTGATGTGTTGATCGAGATCTTCGATCTTCACACGAGTTTGGTGCATGCTGTCTCGCTCGCGAACCGTCACACAGCCATCTTCGAGGCTTTCAAAGTCGATCGTCACACAGTACGGCGTACCGATTTCGTCTTGGCGGCGGTAACGCTTACCAATACTTTGCGTTTCATCGTATTCAATGTTGTAACCAGTGCTACGAACAAGCTTTTTATACACTTCTTCAGATAGCTTGCTGAGTTCTGGTTTTTTACTGAGCGGCAAAACGGCAACTTTTACCGGCGCGATTTCGGGCGCAAGTTTGAGTACGATGCGAGTGTCATCACCCACTTCTTCTTCGGTGTAGGCGCTTTCGAGCACAGCAAGCATTGTGCGGCCAACACCAATCGTCGGCTCAATAACGTACGGCGTAAAATGCTCACGCGTGGCTTCGTCGAAGTACGAAAGGTCTTTACCGCTCGCTTCGGCGTGGTGCAACAAGTCGTAGTCAGTACGGTTTGCGATACCACCAAGTTCCTTTGGTTTGTCGCCAAAGTACTTATATTCAACGTCCCAGTTATCTGCCGAATAGTGGGCCCGTTCTTCTTTGCTCAATTGGCGCCATGCAAAACGGTCAGTGTTAAGGCCAATTTTTACGAGCCAATCCCAGTACAAATCTTTGAGACGTTCAAGCTGTTTTGTTGCGTCATCTGGCTTACAAAAATACTCAATTTCCATTTGCTCGAGCTCGCGCACGCGGAAAATAAAATCGCGTGGGCTAATTTCGTTACGGAACGCCTTACCAATTTGTGCAATACCAAATGGCACTTTTACGCGGGCGGTGTCGAGCACGTTCTTGTAGTTGGCGAAAATCGCACCAGCTGTTTCTGGACGCAAGTACGCCGTGCTGTCTTCGTCTTCCAACGCACCAACATATGTTTTAAACATCATGTTAAATTCGCGCACTGGGCCAAGCGGGTTGCCGTCTGGCGATTTTTTGTCTTTAAGAAGCTCGGTTAATTGAGCGATGTCGTTCGTGTCGACACCAGCCAAATGGTCAGCACGGTAGCGCTTATGGGTTTTAACGTCTTCAACAAGCGGGTCGTTAAAACCGTCAATGTGGCCACTCGCCTTCCAAAGTTTGGGATTTTGAATAATCGCACCATCAATACCCACAGTGTCGCGCTGTTCACGCACAAAATGCTGCCACCAGCTGGCTTTGAGATTATTTACAAGTTCGACACCGTAAGGGCCGTAGTCCCAAAATCCCGACAACCCGCCATAAATTTCGGATGCCTGAAAAACAAAACCACGTCGCTTGGCGAGACTCGTAAGCGTCTCTAGTGTAACCTCTTTGCTCATAATGATGTAATCATAACAGATCTGAGCTGCCTTTTGAAGCGGTTCGGTTCTACTTATTGTTTTTTAATAAAATATATTATATAATATTTATAATCGACCCGACCAAGGAGACGTCGTGACCGATAGCAACCTCGAACTGCCCGACGTGGAAACCGTTCGCGAGTGGGCCCGAACAATCGTTGCCACACGTGGCGATGCGTTCAATAACTGGCTCTATCAGGACGGCCTGCGCATCGACACCACCGAACCCATGGGCAAGCATACCCGCGTAGCCGTCGAGAACATGAGCGGCAGCATGAGAGGTGTAATGGGTACAACCATAATCGTCCGCCGCATCGAGCTGGCAACCTACCCGCTCATGGACTTCGCCGAGCCGTTCTGGAACCACCCGGACCGGTCGCAAACGGACCTGGCGGCGCAGGGCCAGCGTAACGAGATCAGCCTGCCGATGCCGCTGGCCGCGCCCACACTGGTGCGCGTAGTCGAGTGGCACAGCTATGTGCCAGAGCTGCGCAAAACCGACTGGGAGATCACGGCCTACACGCTCTACGAGCTGGAATCCAACTTCCAAAAAGAGGTCGCCGAGGCGAGTGCCGTGCGCGCGGCCCGCGGACTCTCCCCGGAAGAGGAAATGAACGCCTGGGTGCGAGGCGAGCTAAAGTGAGGCACTGCCGAAGTCTCGAGTGCGCTTGTCGTACCCGAGGCTTCGGCCTCAACCTGCATGCATAAAATCAGATCTTTGTGCGTGAAGGCTGTTATGCTCGCTACGTTTCGAGCGTGCGCAACAACCACAAACAATCTTCAATAATCTTACCGATGCCACCCACTTGCTTAAGCACTGCTGGGTTTTTTGCCGTCGTCAATCGCAATAATTTAATATGCTCAGCAGTAAAACGGCCGCGGCCGTCGGCAAAAAGCGCGTTTTCTCCAAAATCAAAATGGTATGTTGTATCGGCAGCGAGCTTAGCGCCTTCGCGGTCAATCGCCAGGTTCATGCCATGCCCAAGCAGCGTTTGCAAATGTAGCCGGAACCACAACTCGGTAATACGCCAATTGATATCAACCATATTTAAAAACTGCAAACCACCGCGCAAAAGGTAGTAAAATTCAGGCTCACTCACCGTTTCGGCAGCTTTGTTCACCTGTTGTATCATGGTGTAGGCAAATTGCATGCGGTCGTAGTCGTGCAAAATATCGCCGTAGAATTCGTTGAGGCGGGCACTGGTAATGAGGCCCAAGTTGCCGCGGCCCCCCATTATGGTTACGTCGCACGTCGCAAGCAACTCAAGTCCGCCTGCCAGTTTGCTTTTTGGCTTTCGCACGCCTTTTGCAATGCCGCTAATTTTACCACGGTCTGGCGTCAACAAGCTGACCACTCGGTCGGCTTCACCATAGTTCGTACGGCGCAAAATAATCGCTTCCGTACGATATGGGGCACTCATGCCAATGCCTCCCCAACTGCTGCGAGCAGTTTTCCGCGCGTGAGCATCGTTTTATCGAGCACAATTTTTACTCCATAATTTGCGAGTTCCGGCAGCTCTTTCGACAGTGCATTACTGCAAAGCACCACTGGAATCCGTGCCAAATCAGCATGTGACTGCAATATGTTAAGCAATTGCATGCCGTTCGCGCCGTGCAACAACATATCCAGCAAAATTGCGTCTGGCCGCTGTTCATCTAGTGCGTCAAGTGCGGACTGCGCGTCGGTCACTACTTGGGAATCGTACGCACCACTCGCAAGCCAACGCTGATAGCATTCTGCAAGCAGCAGCTCGTCTTCCACAATGAGTATTGTTGCACTTTTTACCATAAACCGAGCTGTCTAGAGCGTAATAAATCGACGAAAAAAGTTGTTCCCTCCCGAGCGCGGCCTAGGCCTAGTGTGCCGCCCATAGCCGTGGTCAGTTGGTTGGCGATATACAACCCAAGACCGCTTGTGCCAGCATGACCGCTGAATGGTTGTGGCGTGGTACCGAGGTTTTGACGCAATCGGTTCAGGTCATGCTGGCGTATACCTGCGCCGGTGTCATGCACGTTTAACCGCACTCGTTCAGCGTGCGTTGCAGCAGTCACTTCTACCCACTCGCCCGCTGCATTGTGACGAATAGCGTTATCGACCAAGTTCACCACCACGTCATATAAAATATCGCGGTTCGCAAGCACAAGCTGCGGGCGCGCATTAGATTTAAAACGGAGTTCCTGCTGGTATTCGCGTGCGTATGGCGTCAATTCATGCAATGCGGTTTCGCAAACCTCACGGGTGTTAATTGGCTCAAGCGCAAAAGTAAACGCCAATTGCTGATCGTCTTCGAGGCGATAACTAAGTGTCAAATGCTGTACTAGACGCAACGTACGTGCACTCACCAGTTGTAAACGCTGCACGTATTGCGCTCGCTCGCGATCATTGAGGCCAAGTTGTGTGTCGGTAAGCATCTGCGAAATATGCGTAATAAGAGTGAGCGGCGTCTTTAATTCGTGCGCGGCTGCGGCAATAATCGCCGATGGCCCGCCAAGCGGCTGCTGCACTTCCCTCTCAGATTGTCCCCTCATAGTACTTTTAAGTGTAGCACGCAGCTACCTGTTAAGCATGAGTGGATTACTTGTTGAATTCGAGTGTTTTAAGCACAATATTGTCGAGGTCACCCTGAAAATTGGCCGATTGTGTGTATAGCTGTAAGGTCTTGTCGCGGATCTTGAACAACACCATTGAGCCGCGAATACTATTGCTGAATGCGCCGTCGAGCCGTGTGCCATCCACGCCCACGATAGTGACCGGACTGGCTTTGAGCTGACCTTGCTTAATGCGTTCAGTAAAACCGCCGAGCACACTTTCGTATTTGGTACTGGTAATGGTTACGCGCAGCGCGTACGGCGTGTTGCTGGTGAGGGGCGGCACGACCAATGGATGCAGGTAAGCTTCGTAACTTGCGCCCAGTTTATCTACGTATACCGCCCAAGTCTTTGGGTACGAAAATTTGACTTGCCCAAGGTCTGTCGGGCCAATCAATTGGCGGGTTGGTACTTTTTCTTGCTCAAGGAACGCTGTTTGGTCGGCTTCGGTTTGCTCGCGTTTGGCATCTGCAACGGCGGCTGAGATCTTAGCGTCAACGTTATTTTTTTGGTCTTGATAGTTAAGGAATGCCCACACGCTAAAACCGCCTAAACCAACGGTAAGTACGCTCAGTACAATTGCAGTAACCAGCAAAGGATGGACTAAACCAGATTCATGCGACCGTTTCATTACCTTTTATTGTAAGAACGACGACGCAGTTTGTAAAGCTTACCGTTTAGGCGGATGTAGTTCGTAAAGATATAGCCCGCTGCTAATTTTTTTTGGCAACACGCCGGGAATAGCAAACCCATTACTTACCACATACAGCGGCTGGTCGCGTGTTGTCATTTCTTTGTCGAGTTTGCGCTTAAGTTTGTTCATGTAAGGGCCAGCCAAAAATACAAAGACGGCTTTTGTTTCTTTAGGCCAGGTGGCAATCCAAAAATCGTGCAAATGAATGGTAACGTGTGCGCCTTTGCGAACAGTCCGCGACCATGCAATAAAGTTCAACAGTGGGTTTAGTTCGTACCCAATAGCCCTATAGCCGCGTTTTGCAGCGTATTTAAGTACGCTGCCGTCACCAGAACCCAAATCCACAATAATATCGCCTTTTTTTATTTGTTCATCGAGCAAATCAAGGGCTGCTACAATAGTGGCTTTGTGTGTTGGCACGTAGGGTGCGCCCCTGAACGCTACGGCCCCGAATAAAATAATAAGGCACGTAGCAATCAGGAACGTTATCATACTGGTTGGTCAAACCTCTGTTTTAAAACGCTAATTTTGTTCTCAAGTTGGACGAGTTTGGCTTTGGCAGATTCGGCAAGCTGTACACCATGGTCGAATTTGGCAAGTGCTGCATCGAGGTCAATGTCAGGGCGATCAAACCATGCGAGTACTTCATCGAGATCTGTGAGTTGCTGCTGCAATGTAGGTTCATTTTTGCTTGGCATTGGTTACTCCTGCACTAATTATTGCACGGGCTGTGGTGATTGTCAGCGTTTCGCCCAATTTTACATCATGTACATCGTAGATGAGTTTATTGCCCTCGCCTCTCACCAGGCTGTAGCCACGTTGCAACACCGTTTTAGGGTCGAGTTGCCGCAGCGTGAGTTCTGCTTGGGCAATATCGCGGCGGCGCTCGCTTAGTACGTATTCCAGCCGGCTCATCATTTTTGTTGCTGCCGTGTCAACTTGCTGGCGCACGCGTTCGGTGCGGGAGATCAGGCGTTCGGCGAGGCGCCGTTCGCGTTGCGAGAGTTCTGCCAAAAGTGCGTGGCGGTCGGGCACTAAAATCTGCGCGGCGTTACTAGGTGTTGCGGCGCGCAGATCGGCAGCGAGGTCAGCCAGGCTGGTGTCGACTTCGTGCCCTACTCCAACAAGTGTGGGAATGCGGCTGGCGGCCACGGCACGCACCAATTGCTCGTCGTTAAATGCTGCCAAATCGTCGGCGCTGCCACCGCCGCGGGCGAGCACCAAAACTTCGGGTAGTTCGGCCTGTTGGTTAAAGTATTCAATCGCACGAATAATCTGTTGGGCGGCACCTAGCCCTTGCACCTGCACGTCGGCAACAACTACGTCTACCCCGCCCCACCGGTGGTTCAAAATTTTAATAAAATCAGCGTAGCCAGCGGATTCAACAGATGCAATTAAGCCTACACAACGCGGAATGCGTGGCAAGCTACGTTTACGCGCGGCATCGAACAAGCCTTCTTTTTCGAGTTTCGCCAGCAGCATTTGAAATGCCCGTTTAATACTCCCTTCACCTACCGGCACGACTTCGCGCACAGTTAGGCTGAATTTACCCCACGCAGTAAGCTTTGGTTGTGCAACCACACGCACGCGCATGCCGTCCTCGAGTGGCTGCCGCAGACTGAACGCCATCATAAAACAGCCCACAACACCTTCATCGTCTTTGAGGTCAAAAAATACGTATTTGCCGCGGTTCAATTTAAACTGCGAGACTTCGCCTTCAACAACCACCGCCGGGTAGGCGTATTCAAGCGTTTGGTTAACCAGCGCTAAAAGGTCGCTAACCTGTAAGATCTGCCGATCCATAGCGACTCAAGGCCCGGTGGTACAAAAAATACCCGGTAATTAAACTGGTAAGCAAACTGATCACTCGGTACACAAGCGTGGCGCTTAAAGCCAGCGCCGCAGGAATCCCACCACTAATAAGTACGGCGGTCATGAGCGGTTCGTATAACCCCACGCCGCCTGGCAAAATGGCGATGAGGCCAACAAGATTTGCAACAACAAGAGCAATTAACACTGCACCCGGATTCACTGTTTGGCCATGCGCCAAAAACGCGATATACAACAGTGACGCTTCGGCAAAGTTTGTAAGCACCGCCCACTTAAATACCGGAATCATGCCTTTTAGGTTACCCCGCACAAGCATGTAATCTTCGTGAAGCTCCATAAAAACTTTACGCACGTTGGCAAGCTTAATGGTTTCGGGGTGCTTGCGCCTAAACGCATGGATAAATTTGTTGAGACCCATCGTCATACGCTTGGTGAATGCATCTATGCGATGCTGCGTACCAACCACAAAAACCAGCACGCCAGTACTAAACAGCACCACAAATGCAATACTTGTGACCGACAAAATAACCAGCGGGTTCACATTCCCTTGCAGGGCAAGTACAAACAGCGCCACGAACATCATTAAAATAAATGCCAAAAAAGTCGAGACGAACCGACCGAGCTGCGCCAACGTCGATTTTGCCGTGGATACGCCATAGGGTTTGAGCCGCAAGGTTAGGTACGAAAACCCACTCGCACCACCGCTCGGGAACACATGGTTTACAAAATTCAGTTCAATCATGGGTGCCCACAGCTCGCGCATATTTAAATTGACTCCCGTTGCGCGGAAGAAATGGTAAAACACCTTGCCAAGCGAATAAAACGCAAACAACTGCGCTGGCACAATCAACAGCAGCACCCAAATATTGAGGGTGGCCATGTTATGGAATGCCTGCTCAATATCGTGCCACGCAAAAAATATAACGAGTCCGAGCGCACCAAAGGTTAACAGGTTGAGCCAAAGTTTGAGCTTCATAAGCAAGTTTATTATAGCGCAGAATCAAAAAAACGACCCGACCCATGCGGCATTTCTGCATGGGTCGGGCTCGTCGCATCGGTGCGGCGTCAGTCAGTCCGGTTCACCCACATGGCCACGGGCTCGGTACGCGGGTCACCGTGGTAGGTGCGCTGCTGTGCGATCCAGGCGGCGGGGTCGTCGGGGTGACGCGTCAGAACGATATACGCCTGCCGGTCGCTCGTCCATGGCGTGTCCGAGGTGACGCTCACCAGCACACTGATCGGTTGACCGTGGTGATTGCAGACCACTTGCTGCATGCCACCGGCGTACCCGATATCGCTCACCTTCACGCGGAAGCCGGTATACATGTCCGTGTCGGACTTGTCGCCCTCAGCCACAGCCCGACGGTACCAGATGAGTGATTCCGCGAACCCTACCTCATCGAACGTGACCTGTGCCGGTACCGGCTCCAGTTCTTCCATCAGGACTACCTCTTTGGCCGAATGAACAAATTATACAATCAAAAAAACAAACCGTAAATTATAACCCGCCGCTACCTCTATAAATATGCTATAATTGACGCAACATGCAACTCGCAATTTTAGGCCGCCAAGCTAAACTTGGCCTCGCAGAACTCGAAGCCCTCGCCGGCGCCGAAAACGTCCAGCCAGTTGGGCGCGCAGCGGCATTGGTTAAAGCCGACCTCAACGGCAACCGTTTAGGCAGCGTTATGCGCCTTGCCACACCAATTATTGAACTGCCCACAACCAGCTGGAACCAGCTCGCCGACCACCTAAGCCGCCAGCTCCCCCACCTTATTGCCAACTTGCCTGAGGGCAAATTAAAGCTCGGCATTAGCGTGATCGACCTCGAAGTTGGCGAAAAGCAACTGTTCGCAACTGGCTTGACCCTTAAAAAAGCTGCACGTGCCACTGGCCGCAGTGTACGCATTATTCCGAACACTGCCCCCGAACTGAACAGCGCGCAAGTACTGCACAACCAACTAACCGGCGATCTTGGCATTGAACTTATTTTAGTACGCAACGACGCCAAAACCTGGCTTGCGCGAACCACCTGGGTACAAGACATCGACGCCTACGCCGCGCGTGACCACGGCCGCCCGCACCGCGACGCTTTTGTAGGAATGTTACCGCCAAAACTCGCCCAAACCATGCTAAATTTAGCGCAAACCACCCCTGAACACCGTGTGCTCGACCCATTTTGCGGCACCGGCGTGGTACTGCAAGAAGCCGCACTGCTTGGCTGCGCCGTATACGGCACCGATTTACAAGAACGCATGGTTCGCTACACACGCGACAATATTGCATGGCTGCAAAACTACAAGAATTTGCCCATCGACAAGTTGTTCGAGACCGCTGACGCCACCAACCACACCTGGCGCTCACCCCTGGACCGTGTAGTCTGCGAAACGTATTTAGGCCAACCTTTGAGCGGTCTGCCAAAGCCTGAAAAGCTCTCCGAAATCATGCGCGATTGCAACACAATTACCAGCAAATTCCTGCGCAATCTACATAAACAACTCGCCCCTGCCACCCGCTGCACCATTGCTGTACCCGCCTGGCGAGTAGGAAACCAATTTAAACACCTGGAACTGCTTGACCACCTCGAGGATTTGGGCTATAATCGTGTGAGATTTCAGTATGCGAGCGACGCGGATATGATTTACCATCGCGAAGATCAAATCGTGGCTCGCCAGCTGTTGGTGTTAATAAGTAAATAATGTGGGAGTAACCCCGAATGTCACATGTTAAAGCGGGCGGTACCAGTAAAAACGTCCATGACTCACCCGGCCAGCGCCTTGGCGTTAAGCGCTTTGGTGGCCAAAAAGTTCGCGAAGGCGAAGTATTGGTGCGCCAGGTAGGTATGACCAAAACTGCCGGCCCTGGCACATTTGCCAGCCGCAACTTCACTATTCACGCAGCAAAAGATGGCGTTGTCGCTTTCCGCAAGGTACGCACCCGCCGCTTTACCGGCAAAACTGTGCCACGCACGCAAGTTGTCGTCGAAGACGCACCAGCACCAACCGCAGCTAAAAAATAACAAACATGGTCAAACAAAAATACTCCCGCTCACACCGAGCGGGAGTATTTTTTAGTCAGAATAAGGTTGCATCAGGACAGCAATAAGACGCTGGATACTTGGTTTATACCATACCAAGGTGATGTTTAATGCGTTCTACAACGTCGCCAATAACAACTTGTGATTTAACCAAGTAGTCATCAGCGCCTAACTTTTCGGCCATTTCTTTATCTTTTGCCTGACTTAGCGCTGTCAGCATAATAACGCGCACGTTCATGGTTTCTGGCGTGTTGCGCAAAATGTCGAGGACATCAAAGCCAGAAATCTGTGGCATCATAGCGTCAAGAACAATTAAATCAGGCTTAAATTCGAGCGCGGTAGAAAGCGCGACTTCACCGTTTGGCACATGTTTTACGTCAAGGCCTTCAAGCTCAAGGCGTGACACATATACTTTGGCAAGTGCTTGGTCGTCTTCTACCAGCAAAATCCGTTTCTTGCTATTCATACCTGAACCCAGTGTACCATATTACTTTTTGAGGATTTCAATTGCTTTTGCTTTTTGCACATCGTCGTTTGCAGCAATCTGTTCTTGGGTTGGTTTTACTTCGACATCGGGTGGAATGCCTTCCTTATTAATATTTTTGCCGTTTGGCGTATACCACTTGGCAATGGTAACTTTGAGCTGTCCGCCCATTGGCAGCTGCACAAGTTTTTGCACACTGCCCTTGCCGTATGTTTTGGTTCCCACCAATTGCGCAGCGTCGTAATCGTTCAGTGCACCGGCCACAATTTCGCTAGCACTGGCACTGCCGCCGTCGATTAACGCGACGGTTTTTACGCCCTTTAGTGTTGAGTTGCCTATCGCCGTAAGTGTTTCCTGAACTTTACTACCCTGGCGTTCCTGCACGACTTCTTTGCCGGTCTCAAGCCATAAACCCGATACCGACTGCGCTGCCGTCAGGTAGCCGCCGCCATTGCCGCGTAAATCTAAAATGACACCTTTTACGCCTTTCGCTACAAACTCGCGCGCCGCAGCTTGGGCCAGGTTGTCGGTGTCTTCGGCGAAGCGTGAAATGCGCAAGTAGCCAATGTTGTCTGGGGTGATTTCGTACTTCACACTTGGGTTTACAATGTTGTCGCGGACAATTGAAAATTCTTTCACTTCTTGGCTTCGCAGAATAGTCAGCTTTACGGTTGTTCCTTTATCGCCGCGAATCTTTGAAACCGCCTGGTCAATTGACCAGCCCGTGGTGTCGTCGTCGTTTACTTTGCCAACAATGTCGTTAGTTTGCAGGCCCGCTTTTTTGGCAGGTGAATCGTCGAGCGTGGTAACTACAATTAAGTTGCCATCTTTTGTGCCGAGTTCCGCACCAATACCCGAAAATTTACCAGCAAGGTCATCATTAAACTGCTTTGCTTCTTCGTCGGTAAAGTACACAGTGTACGGATCGCCCGCTGCCGACACTATGCCTTTTTTCGCGCCGTCGACCAGCTTTTGCGTATCAATCTCGCCATCGTAGTTTGCACGTAGTTTGCGGTACACTTCTTGTACGCCAGAAAGATCGAGCACATCAGGTGTGTCGGCATTTTGGCTGTTACTGAGCATTGCCAACACGCCTTCGGCGCGGGTGCCCCCCACAAACGACGCAGCTGCCACAACCACAACTACCAAAACGGTAGTGAAAAGGCTTACCGTGCGTTTCTTTTTACCTGTCAAACGGACAGATTTTTGCTTGCGAACAACTGGCTCATCAGGTTCTTGCATGAGCAACCTACACCTCCAAAACTTAAGCGGATTTATTCTTATATAATGCTACCATGAAATGCTGTGAAGGTGCTTAAAAATGCGAGTAGCAAAAATTTAATCACGAACTCCAGACTGTGCCGTCTAAAAATGTATAAACTGGAACCCCTGGGATTGCCAAGTAGAGCTGCCAATGGTGCGCTCGCTGTAGCGGCCAGTCCAGTCAAAGTTGTACTCACTAATGTAGATATCACCGTTACTGCGGACAGCCTCAACATACATAACGTGGCCATAATAACCAACAGGCCATACGGCAACGTCGCCTACTTTAGGGCTAGAATCAACGGCAATACCGGCAGCACGAGCGTTGTCATCCCATTGGTTTGCGTTACCGCGGCCACCCCAATATGGCATGTGGCGACCAGATTGCGCAACTTTAAAGGCCGTATAGCTTACACACTCGCGGGTATACATGCCCCAGTTGTCTACATATGCGTCGAGCGGTGCATTACACCAGTCCCATGGGCCAGAATAACCACCGCCACAGGCAGGGCCATACGCAATATTACCACCCCATTTAAGGTTAGCTGCACGCTGTTGCGCGCGCAGGTCGTTAATTTGCGAATTGCTGGTAGTCACCATATTCTGGTACGCAGCTTCCTGGCCTTGTGTTTGCGCCAACAATAATGCCTGCTCGCTTTCTTTGGCGGCAAGTTCGTCACGCTGAGCTTTTTGGTCGGCAAGCGCGGCTTCAGTTTCCTTCTTTTGCTTGTTTAGGTCTTCTTCGAGTTTTTTAACTTTAGCAATGGAATCCTGCAATCCAGCACGAATCGTGTCGCGGTATTCCTGTTTGTCTATGTAGTCAGAAATATTTTTGCTTGATGCAAGCATTTCGAGCGGGCTCACCGAGTTATCGAGATACAGCGCCACCAAGTTGTTGCCAAGAAGCTTCTTTTGGTCCTCGATTTTTTGCTTCGTTTCGGCAATTTGCTGCGTTAACTGCGCAATTTTTGCGTTGTTAAGGTCGATTTGTGATTGCAAACGGCCCTTCTCTGCATTCAAGGCGTTCACTTTATTTTGCAATGTGTCGGCTTCGGCGCGCAACCGGCCGGCTTCGTTCTGGTAGCTGGCAACATCGCGCTCGAGCGCTTTAATCTGATCGTCAAAACTATCGGCGAGTACGGGTTGAATTGGTGTCGTTACAAGCAAAACTGCCGCAGCAAGCATTACACTAGCCTTCAGCGTGGCTACAAAGCTTTTTTTTGTTTTTTGTTTGTGTGCCATACGATTTAATTTAAGCATAACCTTTTCCCTATTCTTTGTCAAGACGCTACACTTTAAGATAACGGCGGATCGCCAAAAACGAAGAGACGATACCTATTAGAATACCAGCCAACAACTCTCCGAGGAAGATCAGCATAGGATAATCACCAAAAAATTTGACTGTTGGGTCAATAGTTATGCCGGCGCCCGCAATGCCGGGACCGGCCGCGATAAGCGCACTGTACATGAGCGCGATGGCCACTACCGCCGCAAATATTCCGTACAAACAGGCTTCCACAATAAATGGCCCGCGAATAAAACTCTTCTCTGCCCCAATTAACTTCATAATTTCGATCTCGTCGCGCCGGTTAAAAATGGCCATGCGAATGGTGTTAAAAATAACCATAATTGAGAGCACGAGGAACAACCCCGATACTGCCAGCCCAGCGATTTCTGAAAATTGCGCTGCGCGGGCAATATTTTCGATAGCATCTTTGCGCGACCCGCTGATTGATGCTTTTTTGCCTGGCGCTTGGTATGCCACCCATTTTTCTTCGCCAACCAGTTTGGCAATATCCTCAAGATGGTCAGTGTTGCTGACGTGCACTTTAAGGCTGGCTGGGAACGGGTTTGCTTCGCCAAGCACACTCAACGCTTCAAGTTGCTGCGTGTCGCCGCTGTTCTGGCTAACGTAGTCCTGGCGGGCTTGCGATTTACTAACGTAGCCAATTGTGGTCACATTCGCCACGCTGTGAATGGCATCTTCAAACTCTTTGCGCTGGTCGTTGCTAAGACTGTCGTTCAAATAAATCGAAATGTCAATTTTTTGGCGAATATCGGCCAATGTGTCGTTGAATACCAGGTGCAATACAAACGTTGCCAAAATAATGGTCAGCGTCACCGTCATAACTGCGGTTGCTGCGGTGGTCAGCCATGCATTACGCGCAAAATTTGCGAGTCCGTAACGGCAAATACGTGTAATGGTGATCCATCTACGTCTCATAACTTTACGCTTCCCCTTGGTGGTAGCCGCCTTGCGCGACATCTGCCACAACCTTTCCGTGGTCAATGGTTATCACGCGGCGTTTGAGCTTGTTTACAATATCTTGGTTGTGAGTCGTTAGCAACACGGTGGTGCCGTACCGGTTGATTTTTTCGAGCAGACGCACGATATCCCAGCTATGTTTGGGGTCGAGGTTACCGGTTGGCTCATCGGCAATCAAAATTTTTGGCTGGCGCACAACAGCACGAGCAATGGCTACACGCTGACGTTCACCGCCAGAAAGTTCGTTCGGAAATTGGTTCTCCTTGCCTTTAAGCCCCACAAGTTCAATAACTTTTGGTACGGTGTGCTTAATTTCGCGATTGCTCATTCCGGCGATTTCGAGTGCGAACGACACGTTTTCAGAAACGGTACGCTGTGGCAATAGTTTAAAATCCTGGAACACCACGCCAATTTTACGACGCAGCAGCGGAATGTTTTTGTCTTTCAGCGTGTCGTAATCAATGCCGCCAACCACAATTTTGCCGTTGGTCGGTTTTTCTTCGCGTGTGAGCAGTTTTAATAAGGTCGACTTACCGGCACCACTGGTGCCAACAATAATAACGAACTCTTTCGGCTCAATGTGCAAGCTCACGCGGTTAAGCGCGGCCTTGCTTTCTTTGCCGTAAATCTTTGTAACCCTATCCAATAAAATCATCAGGACTATTGTAGCACAAGCAGATTGCGTTGCGCTTGCGTTGTGTAAAGCACCTTGATTCTACACCTCAGTAGCGGCAATACGTGCTGCGACTGCTTTCCAGGCTTTTTCGATAACCCTTCGCCTGTCCTGGCCGTCAAACTTTTTAGTTAACGGTGCGTCTTCTGCTGCATCGGCAAGCGCTGTAAACACGCGGAACGGCATGGCGCCCTTCTTTTGCTTACTGGTAAAGCCGAGGTGTTGGTGTGTGACGGTCACGATGCCATCAGACAGCGAGCTGGCGTCTTCTTTTTCGGTGATGCGCAGGCGGCCATACTGGCCGGGCATAAAACCATCGAGCGTTTCTGACCACACTGTTACGTCCCACCCTTCTTTGGCACGTTGCCGGGGCGGCGTGATGAGTGCAATCGTGCCGCCACCCTCGCTCATGATAAGCAGGCACAGTGTAGTACGACACATGAGCACCGCAAGTGCCGTTGCCTCAGGATCGGTCGGCGGCAACTCCGCATGCCTGGCAGAAGCACGGCGGCCTGTAAACAAAAGCACCTGGCGGTAATACTCAATGTCTGCGGCCGTTAACTGGTCGCTGCATAGAATAATTCGTTGCATCCAGGCAACACCATGGGCCAAACTTGCCTCGCAAAACTGGAATACATCCTGTTCGTCGGCCTTTTCGAGGGCAAGGCTAAATATTTCTTCTGCGCGGTCGATATCGCCCCTAATTTGGGCGACGGGCACAGTCGGGTCAATTGCGCGGCCAAAAGCAACTTCGGCGTACAGCCAGCCCAGTTCCAAGGCGTCAGCAACTGAGATTGTTTCGTCTAAAACTTGCAATTCTAGCGGTGAAATCACCGCGTCAGTACGTTCCGGGCTCACCACATACGGGTTTCGGCCAGATTGTAAGGTCGCGACCCACTCACGCGCGTCGTCGGGTTCATCGTGTGTTGTTGCGCCAAGTGCCAGTTCTTCATTTATACGACCGACCAGATCTTCGTATACTCTGTCCGAATGTCGCTGTGCTTTTTGGGTGCGCGGTTCAAGCGCCAGGCACTCTTTTATTCGGCCAAATTTTGCATGGTTAATGGCTTCTTCCATTTGTACCATCGCCAAAATTGTTCCCAGTTTGTGGCTCGAGTATCTTTCGTGCCCGAGCACTTCGTAAGGTACATGAATAGCCGACGAGTGGCCTCTACTCCCCACGCGCACATTGAGGAATGTTTGATCAGAAAATAAAAGCGCGCTCTTACGATGGTAGCCATCTATGTACGGCGATGTCAGACGCGGCGGACACAAAAATGCAATCATGTCGGTCCGCATGGATATGATCGAGATAAATGTCAGCGTATCGGCCCACATCGATGCTTCGACGGACGGATTTTCAGCGTAATATGCCATAAGCTGCACTGCACCGACTGCTTGCTCAGCATTATATTTTTGCGTCGACAAGCTCACATCCCCGTCGACCATCATATCGGCCCAGACAGCCATGGATGCCGCTGCAAGCGTCGCCTGCGAACGCAGTAATGCGCTCACTTGCAAACTTTCGTGGTCTTTAATGTGCAGAAATTTTTCCCGTGCTCGTAAAATTAATGCACCAATTGCCTCTCGTGACCCTTGTTCATCGTCCTCCAACACTTCGCGGTGAACAGAATAACTCATCGCAAGTTCTGCATCAATCCACCCCGCGGCCCACGTTTCAGCAGGCTGCAAGTCTGGAGTGTTCAGCGCCTCTTGCCAGCCAAGTATTTTTTCTTCTGGTATTTGCCCTGCAATTACTTGCGGCGACGTACCCGTATATTCAAGAACTGCCCGGCGGCGCCGTTCTGCGGCATATTCTGGGGATGGTTCAGTATGTTCATTTTCGTCGGTCATAGGCGTTTTTTTAGTGTACCCGAGCCATCGTAACTTGCCAACAGTCTTTACGCGGCGCCTGCTTACCGCCATAATGATAAGCAATATGCGTTCACAAAATCAGTTCGCGCTAAACAGTATTGGCAGTATTATGTCGGTCGATGTACCGGTGCATTTACCACAAGTTTTGTGCGGCACCATTATTGCTGAACTCGCCAAAGATGTGGATTGGGACGATATTCACCATGTGTACATTGTGGATGAACACCAAAAGTTTTTGGGCTACGCTCCTTTAAGCAAAGCCATTAAAGCGCCGCCAAAAACAACGCTGCGCCACATTATGCAACAGGCGCCGAGCGTCCTGCATGTCGATGCCGACCAAGAGCAGGCAGTGTTTGAGGCGGTGCGCACCGACCTCGACGCAATTCCGGTCGTCGACGACAAAGGCCGCTTAAAAGGTGTTGTCACGGCGTCGTCGATTTTAGATGTCATGCACAGCGAACACGTTGAAGATGTGCTGTTTGCCACAGGTATCAGCCGCGACGGCGACACAAATTTTGTAAAACTCGCGTCAGCCCGCTTACTGCCGGTGCTGCGCACGCGTGCGCCGTGGCTCGTTGCCGGGTCAGTTGTGGGCATTAGTCTTGGGTTTGTCAGTAGCCAGTTCGAAGCTGCACTCGAAAAAACATTGGCGCTAGCCTACTTTATTCCGGTTATTGCGTATATTGCCGACAGTGTTGGCACACAGTCAGAGGCAATTACCGTGCGTGCGCTTGCCACGCTTAAACTTAATTTTGCCACCTATATTCTGCGCGAAATCGCTATTGGATTTATGCTCGGCGCGCTGCTGGGCACCATGGGCGCAATCGGGTCGTGGCTGATTGGCGGCAACGCCAGCGTTGCGCTCGTGGTCGGACTGTCACTGCTGACCGCAAGCACACTTTCTACTGGTCTCGCGGCATCGATTCCCATTTTGTTTAAGAAGTTCGGCAAAGACCCCGCGCTTGGCAGCGGCCCAATCGCCACAGCGCTGCAAGACATTTTAAGTATTGTCGTTTACTTTGTATTTGCACTCATAATTTTAGGCACGTAAAATGTGCGAACCACGACGAGGCGCCGGTGAGGCGCATGCTCGCCGTGGTTCGTTGTTTTCTCACTTGTCGGACTCTGCGTCTGGTTCGGTATGCCCCGAGAGCATGCATCTGGCGACCGATTTGAGTTCCTCAGGAGTGAGCGGGTTGCCCAGATCAATGAGGAGCGAATCCAAAAGAGCACGAAAGGTGTTGAGCTCCATCTTCCCTACCTGTACCGCCGCAACCCATTCAAGGCATGCAGTTGCCTGCTCACCCGGCAGGGTCGCTGTCGCTGCATCTCTTTTTGCCACGAAGGCGAGCCACACGCACAAGCGCATGTCACCATTCTCAAGACCCAAACGGTCCAAAAACGAGTCGAGTGAAATACTACTCACAGCCGGCATCCTCCGCCCACATCATTGTGCTGCTTCATGAGAAAAGCGCGCCATGCACGGCACACCAAGGAGCAATACTACCGCCGAGCTTAGTTAATGTCAATCAATTAGTTCTGATTTAAAAACGCTTCGCTAAAGCCCGCTATGTCACCATCCAGCACTTTTTGGGCATCGTGTGTCTCGTGGCCGGTGCGCGTGTCTTTTACAAGCGTATACGGGTGCAGCACATAGTTACGAATTTGCGCGCCCCATTCTGCCGATTTCGTAGCTTTAAGGTCAGCCAAACTCGCCGCGTGCTGCTCGGCTTGCAGCTGGGCTAATTTTGAACGCAAAATCTTCATGGCGGTTTCTTTATTTTGCAACTGCGAGCGTTCGTTTTGAATCGCCACAACCAAACCAGTCGGCACGTGTGTCACGCGCACGGCTGAGTCGGTGGTGTTCACGCTTTGGCCACCATGACCACTGGCTCGGTACACGTCAATTTTTAGATCTTTGTCATCGAACTGCACTTCATCGGGGGCGTCAATTTGCGGCAAAACTTCTACCAGGGCGAAGCTTGTTTGGCGCAGATTGTCGGCGTTAAATGGGCTGAGGCGCACCAGCCTGTGCACGCCGTGTTCGCTGCGGAGTTTGCCATAGGCATATGCGCCGCTCACACTAATAGTAGCGCTTTTGATACCCGCTTCTTCGCCGGCAGATTCTTCTATGACGTCAGCTTTCATGCCTTGTTTTTCGACAGCCCGCAGATACATGCGCTCCAGCATCTGCGCCCAATCTTGAGCATCGGTACCGCCAACGCCGGCGCTGAGGCGCAAAATTGCGTCGTGGTGGTCGTAACGGCCATCAAATAGTAAATCTTGTTTGTGGGCTTCGTAGGTTTTTTGAATAGCGGTCAAGTGTTCGGCGAGTTCGCTCTGCAAACTCGCATCACCGCTCGCTGCGAACTCAGCAACATCAGCAAGTTCAGCGGACATGCGCTGCCACGGCTCAAGCTGCGCACGCAATTTTGCTTCGCGCTGCGCTGTTTGCTGGGCGGCCAAATTATCGGCCCAAAAACCAGGCGCGGCCATCTCCTCTTGCAATCCGGCAACTTCGGCAGTGAGTTTTGGCGCGTCAATTTTTTGCAGCGCGGCATTCACTTGCGCTTGCAACTCTTGTAACTGGTCTTTTATTTGTTCCACTATGACCCCAAGTATACCCCGTAAATGGTATACTGGCGATATGAAGTCCTACGAAAAATTCACCTTTGATTCGTATGCACTCGACCGCGAAGCGCGCACGATTGAGCTGCGGTACAGTTTTGACGACGAGCTGCACTTTACCGAAACAATCACACTTGCTACCGATGCACCGTTGGAACGCGCAGATTCTGCAAGTGTTGACCGCGCGCTCTTTGCCCTGCACTTAGCCGGTGGTGCCAGCTACTTTAAAGCATTCGCACCGCTCACCATCGAGGTAAAAAGCGGCAAGTTAAACGCCGCTCAAGCTGACTTTTGGAACAACTTTTACACCAAAGGTTTGGGTGAATTCTTTTATGTAAACAACATTGATTGGCACGATTATTTTCACTTCCCCATCAGCGATGACGCGCCTGCAAGAATCACGCCAGCCGAACAAGCCGCGCCAAAATCTGCGCTCGTGCCATTTGGCGGCGGCAAAGATTCACAAGTAACCGTAGAAATCTTACGCCACGCAGGCATTGATATTACCCTCTTCCGCATGCAAGGCCACACTTTTATTACCGAACTCGCCGAAGTCAACAACGCGCCGCTTGTCGAAGTGAAACGTACACTCGATCCGCAGCTGTTTGAACTCAACAAAAAAGGCGCGCTCAATGGTCACGTGCCAATAACTGGCTACGTCACGTTCCTAACGCTGACCGTGGGACTTTTGTACGGCTACGACAGCATTTTCTTTAGCAACGAACGCAGCAGCGACTACGGCAACGTGGAATATTTGGGTATGCAAGTAAACCACCAGTGGAGCAAAAGTAACGAAGCCGAACTGATGATGACCAGTTACATTGAACACTTTGTGACACGCGAAACCCGCTATTTAAATGCCCTGCGCCCGCTGAGCGAACTCGCCGTAGCCAAATTATTCGTGCGCGAACCAAAATATTTTGCCCACGTGACCAGCTGCAACAAAAATTGGCTGTGGCAAAAGCTCGACGAAGACCCCGGCCAGGGGCGATGGTGCGGCGAATGCGATAAGTGTTCGTTTGTATTTGCAATTTTAGCGGCGTATTTACCTCTTAAAACCACGGCCAACGACATCTTTAAAAAGAATTTATTCGACGATGCCGAGCTACTCCCCCGCTATCGCCAATTGTGGGGTGCCGAAGCCTTTAAGCCATTCCAATGCGTGGGCACGCCCGAAGAAACGCAGGCGGCGCTGTACTTGGCAACGCAGCGCGAAGAATACGCCAACACGGTCATTGGCCAGGAATTCCTGCAAAAGGTGCTCCCCGGCATTGCCAGCCCAGAACAGCTCGTAAAAAACGTGATGGCCCCTGATTTTAACGACGTGCCGCCCTATATTGCCGAACTCATCAAAAAGGAGCTCGCCAAGTGAAAATCACCGAACTAAACGGCAAGAATGTGTGCTTTATTGGCTACGCGCGTGAAGGTTTGGCGATGCAACAAGCGCTCGCAACATATGCGCCGGACGCAAAACTCACCTTTGCCGATGTAAACCCTGATGCAAAAATTGTTGGCGCAAGCGCGCAACTTGGCCCAGATTACTTAAAAAATTTGGATCGCTTCGACGTGGTGATTCGCAGCATGGGAGTTCCCGAAAAACCAGAATTTGCGGCGCTCAGCGAAAAACTCACCAATAGCACGCTCATCTTTTTTGATACGATTGCGGGGCTGGGCGTGCGCACCATTGGCGTGACTGGCACCAAGGGCAAAAGCACCACAGCCAATCTTATCTACCGCGCGCTCAAGGCCGCAAATAACCGCACATTCCTCATGGGCAATATTGGCGTTCCAATGATTAACTACATCGCCGAAGCAAAGCCCGGCACCACATTTGTGATTGAGCTCAGTAGTTACATGTTGGAATATTTACGGCGCAGCCCGCACATTGCCGTTGTTACCAGCTTCTTCCTTGAACACCTCGACCGTCACGGTTCAGCAGCACATTACTGGGAAGCAAAAAAGAACATTGCCGCCCACCAACAGCCAGATGACGCCGTATTTTACTGCGCCGATTACCCCGAATGCCGCAAAATCGCCGAAGCCAGCGCGGGCAAAAAATTTGCTTTTAGCGCCGCTGATTTCCCGCTACCAGTCGGGCAAACAAAGCTCAAAGGCCAGCACAACCGCAGTAACTTGGCAGCCGCGCTTAAAATCGCTGAATACTGCGGCGTTGATCGCGAAGCCGCGATTGAGACACTCAAAAATACCGATGGTCTTCCCTACCGCTTGCGTTCTTTGGGCATAAAAAATGGCATTGAATGGGTGGAAGATTCTTTGGCGACCGCGCCAGAAGCCACGGTGTTCGCGCTCGAAGCCCTCGGCAGAAGCGTAGACACGCTCATTACTGGCGGCATGGACCGCGGCGGCTACGACTTCACAACACTCGGTAAAAAAATCGTAGAACTTGGCGTGCGTAATGTAGTATTGTTCCCCGACACGGGCGCGCAAATAAAAATGGCGATCGAAGCCGCAAACCCAGCCGAACCAATCAATTACCTCGAGACAACCAGCATGCAAGAAGCTGTACAATTTGCTCGCGAAGCATCAAAAAAAGGCGCGACCTGTTTACTTTCAAGTGCATCGCCTAGCTATAACTTATTTAAAGACCACGAGGACAAAGCGGCTCAGTTTATCGCAGCCATTGGAGTGTAGGCCACGGCCGGCACGGAGCGTCGTTGCTCGCGTGCCGGCCGGGCGAATAGGAAAGATGCTGCCACGAAGTGGTGGGTCAGTCCTCGATGATCTGCATCATGTCAAGGTTGAGTTCCACGCCAAGTTCAGCGGCGCGCTTGGTGAGCCTCTCGCGCGTGGACTTAAGCGTCTTGTGCTGGCCGCAACACTCCCACTTGATATAAGGGCGATTGGAGTTAGCAACGCCGTTAACGATGGCGTTGATAGTGTTGCACCTGACGGACAATCCGGAGTCGCGAGTTACCTGGCATGCCCGAATGTACTCCAGCACTTCAACGTGCAAAAGCGCAGCGTCGCGCTGCGGGCCAGACTGCATCGTTTCCGCTGCGGTGCGCTCTTCGCCAATCCGGCGAATGCGCGGGCGTTCGGTTGACGTCATGGGGTAAAACGCCTCCTAAGTAGAACTTGTTGCCTCCTACCTATCATTATATAATAAGTATATATCCTACGCAACATATGTGTATATTACTAAACAAACAAGTCAGCGAGTTGCGCATGCAGATCTTTGAGTTGAGTCGCCGACGCATTGCCAAGACCGCCAAAAGCCCACCGCTTACCCTCTATGAGGTCGCTCGCAGCCTTTACAATGGTCACCTTATTTACGTCGCCAATTGCTTTTGGCCGCTCGGCATAGGTGTCAATGTAACCATCAAAATAATATCGGCGCGCGTACCAACCCGCGACCGAGCCGACCGTTTGGCAGCCCATTTGGTGCTTGCCGAGTGCAAATTGTTTTGCCGCTTCAATTTCGGCGGCAGTAATGCCACCCGCCAAAACCTTTTTAACTTCTTCAGTGATGATTGCAAATAATTTTGGCGCATTTTTTAGACTCACCTGGCCGCCAAAATCCCATTCACTCGCCGAATCACTCACCACAAAGTCTGACCACATACCATATGCCAGGCCTTTTTCGCGGGCGCGGCCCAAAATTGCCGAGTGCAGTGTGCCAGTGAGTAGGTGATTTAGGGCGGCCATGGCATCGTTTTCGTTATCGGGCAGGCGCCAGTTGGCTTGCACGCTTAGGCCAAAGTTAATGTTTTCGACGTCTTTGCGCACCACGTGGATTGGTTCCTGTGCACCCAAAAGCTCTTCGCGAACCAAGCCAAAGCGGTCGCCGCGCGGCAAATCCCATTTTTCGAGCATTTTAACAATTTGTAGCTTACGGTCTTCACGAATGTTGCCCGCAATAATAAAACGAAGGTTGTCGCTGGTGTGTGTGCGTTTGTAATGCTCGGTAATATCTTTTAGTTTGACTGCTGGCATTGCCTTCAGGCGTTCTTCGTCATTCAAAAAATGTTCGCCGCTGGCTTGGCCAATGCGCTGCCATAATACGCGGCCGTTGCTGTTTAAATAACCCGTCAATTCTTCTTTAACGTTACCGTATTCCGCCTTGAACTCATCTTGCAAAAACAGCGGTTTGGTAATGGCGAGGCGCAGCAAATCAAGCACGCGGTCCCATTCAAAATCGGCACAGTCAGCAACGTACTTGAGACTGGCACTACTGGTGCTGGCATTACTATAGGCGCCGTTTTTTTCGAGTTCGGCGTTAAACACGCGCGCATTGCGGAACTGTTCGTTGGCGCCAAGCACCATGTGCTCCATAATATGCGGCGTTTCGTAAATTCCTTCGCTGGTGCAATAATCGTAACCGGCGCGGAATTCGAAGTCGTAGCTCATTACCGTTGCGTTGGGGACGTGAATTAACAAGCCGCGGCTGCCATTTTGCAATACGACTTCTTCGACAGAGTGTTTCATGTTTGATAATTCCAGAGGTTAGGTTTATAAGATAACTAGTTAGTATCGTACCATTTTAGGGGTCGCGCGGCTACTAAAAAACGCCTTTCGTGGCTGGTTTATGCGCATTACCAAAATGTATTGTATAATCGCAAAGTTCGATCTCGTTACAGGAGGCTGATATGCTCGCTCCTCAGGAGGAGCTCACCGACAAAGACAGGGCAACCCTCGGGGAACTACGCCAACTCGCCTACGCGCGGATAGTAGACCCTGCTGGCGCATTCGTAGCCGGCTACGAGATGACCCTCGGGGAAGGAGATGCACAAAAAAGATACGACGAGTGGATCGCGAGCAGGCCCCATGACATGAGCCTCTTCGCCCGCCTGGCTGCTTCAGCTTACAGGCTCTGCCAAGCAGGCAAGTTCAACCTGGCGCGCCAGCAGCTAACAATAGATTTCCTTACGTCAAGAATCCCCGCCGTTGACGCTTTTGTGCGGCGCATGCCCGAAATCGTCGTGCTGATCTCGGACGTCATGCGGGACGACGAAGGACTCAAGCACGTGCTATACGTGCTATCCCAACTCCTTCCGGCCCAAAACCAGGGCGGCGAGGCCGCATAAAAAACGGGCGGCGGTCATCTCGGCCGCCGCCCACAATTCATTTTGTGCTACTTATTTTTCTTGCGATTTTGGCGCTGCTTTTTGCGCTTTTTGCGCAGGTCGTCGTGCATCTTCTTTTTGGCCGGGTCGGCCGCAGCGGCAGTACCCTTAAAATCAGCTTTGTGCTCAATCTGTGCGACTTCGTTCACACCCTGCTCAACCGAATTTTCGGCGGCTTTGGTGAGTTCAGTATCGAGCTTTTCGTCGACAGCCTTTACCACTTCACGCTTGGTAATGTGGTATAGCGCACGCACAAGTTCTTCGCGGAGCGTGGCCTGCATTGCTTCGTACACACGCTGCGATTCCTGGCGGTATTCCACCAATGGGTCGCGTTGCCCGACGCTGCGCCAGTGAATGCCTTCACGCAGGTGCTGCATGTTCTCGAGGTGTTGCATCCAGAGTGTGTCTAAAATCTGCAAGTATACTTCACGCTCAATTTGGCGCATCAGCGTCTCGCCAACTTCTTTTTCGCGGACTTCATACAGTTTTTGCGCAGCTTTTAACGCAGCATCAATGCGCTCTTTGTCTTTGGTAATTTTAACAATTTTCTTGAGTTCTTTACCGTCGATCGGAATGACCTGCTCGAATTCAACCTCGAACTGTGGATTGTCTTTAACGTCGAGCGCAGCCAGCACACCAACTTCTTCGGCGACTAGTTTTTTAATATCGTCGCTAATGTCTTCGCCCAGCAAAATTTCGCGGCGCATTTTGTACACAGCTTTGCGGTGGCGGTTCATCACGTTGTCGTACTGCACCACGTTTTTGCGCGAGTCGTAGTTGTAGCCTTCTACCTTCTTTTGGGCATTTTCGAGCGTGCGGCTCACGGCTTTGTTCTGGATCGGCGTGTCATCGTCAACACCCAAACGGTCCATGAGCGAACGAATACGATCGCCCTGGAAAATACGCATCAGATCGTCGTCAGTACTGACGTAAAACTGGGTGAGACCTGGGTCACCTTGGCGGCCACCGCGACCGCGTAGCTGATTGTCAATACGACGTGATTCGTGGCGCTCGCTGCCAATCACCACCAAGCCACCGAGCTCTTTAACACCTTCACCGAGCACAATGTCAGTACCGCGACCAGCAATGTTGGTGGCCAACGTGACAGCGCTGCGCTGACCGGCATCGGCCACAATTGCAGCCTCACGTTCGTTGTTTTTGGCGTTCAAAAGTTCGTGTGTAATACCCGCTTTGGTTAGTGCGTGGCTGAGTTTTTCGTTCTTTTCGATGCTCGCGCTGCCAATAAGAACCGGGCGGCCGGCCATATTGTGCTCTTTTACTGCATTCACAATGGCACGAATTTTACCGTCTTCGTTCTTAAAAATCATGTCGGTCTTGTCTTCACGCTGGATCGGCCGGTTGGCGGGAATCTGGATCACGTCCAAACCGTAAATCTGCTGGAACTCTTCGGCTTCGGTAAACGCCGTACCCGTCATACCGCTAAGCTTGTTGTACAAACGGAAGTAATTTTGGAAACTAATTGTCGCAAGAGTCATGCTTTCCTGCAATACGGGCACGCCTTCTTTTGCTTCGATTGCCTGGTGCAAGCCTTCGTTGTAGCGGCGGCCATGCATTAAACGGCCAGTGAATTCGTCCACGATGATAACTTCTTTTTTAGTACTAACCACGTAGTCTTTGTCTTTTTTAAACAAGGTTTGAGCACGCAGCGACTGCTCCATATGGTACACGGCACGCACGTTTTCTGGCGCATAAAAGTTGCCTACACCCAAAAGTTTTTCGACTTTTTCAGTACCTTCATCGGTCAGGCTGACCGCTTTGCGCTTTTCGTCCAAAATGTAGTCGGTGGGTTCTAATTTTTTGGCAATGGCTGCAAATGTACCGTAGTTTGCCGCGCTATCACTTGCAGGCGCGCTAATAATGAGCGGTGTTCGGGCTTCGTCAATTAAAATTGAGTCCACTTCGTCCACAATCGCAAAGTTCAACTGGCGCTGGCGCAGCAGGTCTGGTTGATTAACCATGTTGTCGCGCAGGTAGTCAAACCCAAATTCGTTATTGGTACCGTAGGTAATGTCAGCTTCATACGCTGCTTTGCGAGTCGCAGGTTTAAGCCGGCGAATACGTGGGTCGTCGTGGTCTTTGTTATCGAATTCAGGGTCAAAAATAAACGATTTATCAGCAACAATCACGCCGACGCTGAGGCCTAAAAAGTGATACAAAGGCCCCATCCATCCAGCGTCACGCTGCGCCAGGTAGTCGTTTACTGTGACCACATGCACACCTTTGCCTTCAATAGCGTTCAAGTATACTGGCAGAGTCGCAACGAGCGTTTTACCTTCACCAGTTTTCATTTCGGCCACGTTGCCTTCATGCAAGGCCATGCCACCAATCAGTTGCACATCGAAGTGGCGCATTTTAAGCACACGCTCACCTGCTTCACGCACCAGTGCAAATGCATCTGGTAAAATGTCGTCGAGCGATTTACCACCTTCTGCTTTTTTGCGCAGCTCAACAGTCTGCTTTTGCAGCTGCGTATCTTTCATTTTTTTGTAGTGGTCGGCAAGCGCATTTACCTGGCGGACTTTTTTACGAAGGCGGCGAATGATCTTCGCCTGTGGGTCACCAAAAATTTTTGTCAAAAATTGCTTCACGTTTGTACTCCCGGTCAATTTAGCAAATCATGTAGAACTACAAATAGTATAGCCGGGTATAGCCGGAAAATAAACCGCCGCAGGCGACAAACTACTGCAACATCCGCGCTTTAAGCCGCCCCCAAATGCCAGGGTGGCGTTCACGCAGGTGGTCAATGTGCGCCGACTTGTACTTAATAAGCTGGTTTTTAAGTTTTGCTTCAACAATATCTACCGCAGCAAACATGTTGAGTGTTGCTTCTTTTGCCTGAATAATGCCGCCCGGTACATGCAGCAATACTTCACACTCATATTTGTTACCTAAACGGTTGTTGGTTTCGCGGAGTTTCGCGGTCGCATGGGCACTTTGTCTGGCATGGCGCGGCATGTACTTGTCGAGTCGGCCGATTTTGCGATCGATATATTTTTTAATATCGTCCCCAAGTTCAAGGTTGATACCTGATGTATCAATTTTTGCGATCATTTGATCTGCACTTCCCTTCTCATTATCTGTATGTATAGTATAGCACTTATGGCGCAAGCGGCGTTCCTGCAAACGGCGTATACTATGTAAGGAATGATTTCTTTTGTGTGGTATTCAAAATTTCCGTTTTTAGCGGGTGCCGGTGGCACCGAGGCTTTTACTGCTGGCGTGGTGCGCGAGCTGGTGCGCCGTGGTAAAAAAACACAAATCGCAACAGTTGGGTTCGGTACGAATGACGGTCGTTCCGGCTTCCCCGACATTCCGTTTGTTGCGCTCGCTGGGCCAGACGACGTCGCCAACCTTGGTGGTACGATTATTTTTGCCCTCGACCCGCCACCCAGCAAAACCCAGTACCCGGCTCATTTTATGCTGCATTGCCCGGTGTGGCTATATAAAAACCAGGGCGAAGAATACCGCGCCGCGCTGCAAGGTCCGCACCGTAAACCGATTGCAAATAGTACTTATGCCGCCCGTGAATGGGAAAAATTCCTCGGCGAACCTGCCGGAAGTATTCCGGTGGTCTACCCATTTGCCCACGAAGCGTTCGCCGCACAGCCGCGCCCGCCCCAGGCTAATGACGCGGTGCGCATATTGTTTGCCAATCGCCTGAACCCCGACAAAGGTGTGTATTCATTTATGGCTGCATTGCACATGCCTGAAATCCGCGATGACCCACGGCTTAATTTTAGTATCACCAGTACTGCGGCGTATACACCCGAAGGCAAAATTATTAAAAAACTTATTGAAGCACACCCGCGTTTGCACGTTGTACCGCCACGTAAAACGCCTGAGGATATGGCTGCGCTTATGGCCAATTACGACGTGGTAGTTATGCCGTCATCGGCACACAACTGGCGCGAAACATTCGGAATGACCTCCGTTGAAGCACAAAAAGCTGGTTGCCGCGTTGTGGCAAGTAACAGCGGCGGTTTACCCGAAACAAATTGCGGCGACATGGTTTTAGCCGAACCCGACAACCATTATTCACTTGCGACAGCAATTGCGCGGGCTGCTGCCCAAGGCCCTCTCAGTTCAGGCGCGCGGGCTGCCGCCGCGCGCACATTTACCGTAGTGCAAACGGCTGATTCCCTGCTGCGCATTATTGACAATACCGAGTAATCATTTACTATTTACACATACGTTCCGACTGATTCACAGGAGGCATCGCACATGACCTTTGAGAGCGGCACCGCCGGAAGTGTCCGCGGCGCGACGATTGTCAGAATCGTCGGATGCTTGGCCGAATACCCCGAGGAAATCGCCCAGCTCGACGTGCGTGCAATGCTCAAGGAAACGGGATTCTGGGACAACATCCCCGACTTCAGCAGCATTCTCGCGTTCCTGCTCAACGCCCGCTCTGAGTCGCTCACGGCGTGGTACGACCTCCAGCCCGGCGTCAAAAGCGCCGTGTTGGGAGACCGCGTTGGTGAAGTTCTGGCCTTTGGCCACGCTGACAGATTACCTGAGACGACCTGCTACCTGGTCCTGCTGGAAGACGGTCTCGTCTTCCAGCCAGCACTGACTCAAGAGCAGATTACGACTGCTGGGATCAAGGCCGACAAGCTCGAAGCCGCTGTGCTTTCTGCAATGCAAGGCGAGCTAGAGCTGTTCGATTTCCTCGTCATCTGGGTCACCCAGACGCTCGACCTCAACCCGGACATCGAGCATATGCTGCGCGAAATCCGCCAGACCTTGTGGGAGCTACATACCCGCACGTGGCCGCCGGCCGAGCGTATGCGACACCTCACCAGCATAATGGCGGCGTTCAACGCGATTGCCAAGAACAGCAGCCTGGAGCTGGAGGATATCTTGGAGGTTGGCCGCGGAGCCCTGCGCAATTCCTAATTAGTCGGAACAAAACCGGCGGGCATATGGGACTTCCCGCGCCCGCCGGTTACCAGCATTCTGTACGCCCAGCCGGGCTATTTTTATAACATTTCGCGGCCGCCAAGGTATGGGCGCAGCACTTCTGGCACGTTCACAGTGCCGTCTTTGTTCTGGTAGTTTTCAATAATCGCAATCAACGGACGCATAGAAAATACCGTCGCATCATTGGTGTGTACCAGTTCAATTGCGCCGTCTTTGCGGCGTACGCGCGTGTGCATGCGGCGGGCTTGGTAATCGGTAATGTAGTCGGCTGTGTGAGTTTCGCGGTATTTTTGTTGGCCGGGCAGCCAGGCGTCAATATCAACACCAGCAGCGTTCGGTCCGCCAATATCGAAGGTGCACTTTTGCAGAACGCGGTATGGCACGTTCAACGCGCTCATCATGTACTCTTGCAGAGCAATCATGAGCATATGCTCTTCCAGGCCCTGTTCTGGCAGCGCAAAACTTTCCATTTCAAGTTTGTCGAACTGATGCATACGGAACATGCCTTCAGTGTCTTTGCCATATGTACCTGCTTCGCGGCGAAAGGCGGTCGTGTAGCCCGCGAGACGTATTGGAAACTCAGCTTCGTCGATGATTTCGCCCATAAACATTGGCGCCATTACATGCTCAGCGCTGGCGTTGAGCCATAAATCATCGTCCGCAAGTTTGTACGTCTGCTCTTCTTTGTTCAAGCGGCCGGTGGCGTCGTACACTTCGGTGCGCGCAACCGCAGGCGGCAATACTGGCGTGAAGGGCGTAGCTGGAATGTTCAAATTATTTTTTGCAATAAGCCCGGCCAAAATTTTTTCGTCACCAAGCACATCCATGCCAAAATTAATGAGCGCGAAATGCAGGCGCACCAAATCGCCTTTAATATACGCAAAGCGCGCGCCAGCAACTTTTGCCGCGCGCTCTTTATCGATCCAGTCGCGATCTTGAGCAATTTCCCAGTGATTTTTTGGTTCAAAATCGAATTTTGTCGGCTCACCAAAAGTGCGCGCCACAACGTTTTCGTCTTCGCTTGCGCCAACTGGCACAAAATCGAGCGGCATGTTCGGCACTTTTTTAAGCGCCAGCGTATACTCGTTGGTCACCACGCGCAAATGGTCTTCAAGCTCTGCAAGTTTTATTTTAAGGCGCTTGCCTTCTTCAATTTGTGCGGGTTCTGGCTTGCCTTTTTTCACTTCGTCAGCAAGCAGGTTGCGTTTTGCACGGATTTCTTCGGTTTTGGCTTGCAACTCGCGGCGGTCATTGTCGAGCTGTAAAAGACTCAATACATCCACCGAATAGCCCTTCTGACGGGATTTTTCTTCGACAGTTTTTGGGTTTTCGCGGATGTATTTAATGTCTAACATGACCGTATTATACCGTATCACTCCCGTAAATCGTACTTCTGTATTCCTCGTGGGCCAGCGCGCCAAGCGCCGTTATGCTGGTATCAAACGGCAAAGCGGCAGTTTCGGTCGCCTCGGGGAATTCAATAACCACACGCAGTACTGGTTCTTTTAATGCAAGCAGCGATTGTTCTTCGTGCTCCAGAGAATACCCAAGCGGCACACGCAGCACCGTCACCATGTGCAACAAAATGTTTTTCGGGTCAATAAACTCATCGGCGGTAACCAGTTTTGGGTTACGTATTTGTACTGTGGGATTTACTTCGTAACGCGTCACATCGCACCAATCTTTGGTGCCCAATGGCTGCACCGTATCCCGTTTGCTGAACGTGCGGTGCGGGTCGTGCGACACATCGACCGTGGTGATTTCATGCTCCTGCCAAAGTGCAATTAAAAAACGTTCGTGTAAAACTATTGCCTCTAACACTTCGATCGGAATGAATGGCTCGCCGTTTGGGTCACCGAACTCATAGCAAAAACCAGGGTGATTTTCACCCCAGTCAGCAGACGCAATTCTGTTTGCTTGCACATCACCGCGAAGCCATGGTTCAACGTCGGGCTCGCGCACGATCCTAGCCACGTACGCTCACAAGCGGCGCATACGGTATGTGGCAACCACCGCGCCCTGTTTTTTTAAAAAATTTCTGGTGGTATTCTTCGGCTTTGTAGAATGGTCCGGCTTTGGTAATTTCAGTTACAATTGGCTTTTTAAAATTTTCCTGCGCAAGGTGCAGGGCTTCTTTAGCTTCGTCGCGCTGCCGGTCATTCAAATAAAAAATTGCCGAGCGATAACTTTCACCAATGTCGGGGCCTTGCCCGTCGGCCTGGGTTGGGTCGTGCATTCTAAAAAAATGGCGCAAAATATTTGGGTAGCTAATTTTTGCCGGGTCAAATGCGACTTCGGTTGTTTCGGCATGGCCGGTTGTGTGGTTGCACACTTGTTCGTAGGTTGGGTTTGACAAAGTGCCGCCGCTGTAGCCAACCTTGGTCGCGACCACACCCGGCACTTGGTCAAAATACGCCTGTACACCCCAAAAACAGCCAGCTGCGAGTAATGCTTTTTCTGTTGTCATATTCCCCCTTATACTAAGGTCTGCGCAGCCAAAATAATAAGCCACGCGCCAATTAAATTAAGTACAAAACATACGCCCAACACGGCCCAGCGGTTAGAGCGCGAAATTCCCATGAGCGCTAAACCAACTTCGTCGGGCAGCGGCGAACTAATAATAAATGCGCCAATGACCACCAAAATCCAGCGGGTCGAGGGCTGTTCGAGCGACGCTTTAAGCCGCTTTAATTTCAGTTTTTCAATCATCGGACCAAGCTCGGTAAAAATGCGTTCTTCGTAAAATTTTAGGATAAGCCAGTCACCAAGCACGCTACCGAGCGCTACCAAAAGCGCAAGCGTCAATGCATCAAACTTTTGCGCAAGATCAAAGATAAGCACCAGTGCGGGCACTGTTGTAAAAAACGACACCGACAGCGCGCCAGCAATCAAGCCACTCGCGTAACCAAATTCGTCCAGTGAGTGCACTACACCAATAATCAGCGCGCTATCAATTAAAAACACGAACACCAGAATTGCAAGCACAGCAAAAGTCGTATGCTTGAATTCGTAGGCGAGCCACCACTGATTGAACTTTGAAAGCGCCTGACGCATTACGCTTATTATAGCGTGTGCGGTGTAATTTTTTGATGTAATCGTTGCAATGCAAGTTCAACTGCTGCTTGTTTGAGTGTGCGCTTGTGGTCGTGGGCGTAGGTAATCATTGCGGTCGCGGCCTTCACCAAAATCTTCTCGAGCTTTTCGTTCACCTGCGCTTCTTGCCAGCGCTCACCTTTCAGGTTTTGCTGCCATTCCAGGCACGACACAATCACGCCGCCAGCGTTTGCCACCACGTCGGGCAAAATCGCTACTTTTTTACCAAGCAAATACTGTTCGGCGTCGGTAGTGACAGGCCCGTTGGCCAGTTCTACAATTACGTCTGCTTGTACTTCATGCATGTTTATGCCGTTCACAGCGTTTTCTAAAGCCGCCAGTACCAAAATATCAGCCTTCACCCCAATAATTGCGTCTCTCGGCAGCGTGCTCAGACCTTGTAAATTGCTGAGTTCCTCGGGCCGAGGCGTGCCGCTGGTCGAACCATCTACGGCAATGCCGTCTGGTTTTAACCACGTATGCTTGCTGTTTGCTAGTGCAATTAAACGCATATTCGGGTAGCGTTCTGCGAGCACTTTTGCAAAATAATAACCAACGTTACCAAAACCTTGCATGGCAAGCGTCAACGGTTTACCTGCCAGGCCTTGTGCTTTGAGGTATTCGCCCAGCACAATCACACCGCCGCGGCCGGTCGCGGCTTCGCGGCCTTCGCTGCCACCATTGCCCAGTGATTTGCCAGTAAACGACCCTTGGTCGGGCGCGCCAGTTTGCTTTTCCAGTTCGTCAACCATCCAATCCATAATTTCGGCGTTTGTGTTTACGTCGGGCGCGGGAATGTCTTTGCCTGAACCAATATGCGGCGCTAAATGCCGCGCGTACGACCGTGCGAGTTCCTCGATTTCAGGTTTGCTTAAATTCCGAACATCGACTGCGATCCCGCCCTTACCGCCCCCAAGCGGCAAGTCAACCGCAGCTGTTTTTATAGTCATAAGCGTTGCGAGCGCGCGCACTTCGTCGAGCGACACATTTGGGTGGAACCGCACGCCGCCCTTGTACGGCCCTAACTTGCTATTGTGCTGCACACGGTAAGCCGGGTATTTTTTGCCACCGGCTTCAACTTCAAAAATATGCTCGGCTTCGGCTTCGAGCATGGCTTGCACCAGGTTGTCGTCGTAACCAAGGCGCTCGGCAGCGGCACGAACCGTGTCCTGTGCGGTTTGCAGCATTGTATTCATAGGACCTCACTTGTTATACATGTAGTATACGCTCTTACCGCATACGCTTGCATATTGCCACTCGCAAAGACATAATAAAAGTTAGAATTCATCCGATTGTTGTGTGTACGGCACGCCCGTGCCCGCAATGATCGGATGAATGTACGTTCATCTGTGAAGACGACCGTCGTAGCGTGAAGGTATCACGAAAGCCCAGGAGTATTGGGTTACCGTACGCCAAATTCCCCGAAAGGGGCTACCCGATGACTGGCGTCGTTGCTGCCTATGCCCCCTTGGGTTGGGGGAGCAAGCGCCGGCTAGGGTCATGTAACGCTACGGCGGTCCCAAGCATTACTCGTGCCGGGGTGTGTGGCCGATCGCCATCTGCTGCCCCCGGCGCCCAGGGTGTTGGTGTGTATCTAAGGATGCTGAGTCCGACACAACAACCACGAGTGCGCGATGCACCGGTCAGCACGCGCGCTCAAGTGGGGCGTCATCTGGAGACGGTTCGCCGTCATGCAAAAAAAGACTGCCGCCCAATGGGCTCGCATCGGCAGTTCCGGATGACGCCCGCCCTGGCAGATGGGCACCCACCCGCGGACTTCACCACGAAGTCCGCTTTTACATTTGCAAAGTTACCAACCACCTCCGCCTCGTAGCTTTGGGGAACTGCGCGCAAAATACCGTGGTTTTGGTCAAAATCAGGGAAGGCTGTCACAATGCGTTCGTGCACACGCATTTCGGACACACCGTCTTGTTGGCGGCTTACATAATAATCGGCAATGAGCGAACTAACTGCAAAATCCTGCGTGCCCGCCCGAGCTGGCACCGCTGTGCCCACAAGCCCTACAAATAAAAGCAACCCAAAAACCAAACGCTTATACATACGTTCAGTATAGCCTAAACACGTGTATAAATGTTCAGCGCGCCGGCCATTCCCACTTTCGGGAACGGCCGGCGCGTTTTTTTGCAGTTGGGTCAGGCGAGCTGACGGTACAGCGACGCAATGCCGCATAGCCACACCAGCGTGCAGCCAATATACATGAGGTACATCCACCGCCTAGCCCACACCGACTCCGGGCTATCTACGAGGACGCCCGAAATAGCTGGCAGAAGAAACACAAGCAACAAATGTGTACCGAGCCACCACAGCGCGTGCTGCACTGGATCAGAAATTGTCGCCGTGCCATCGTAGACGTAGAGCAGTGTACCTTGCAACGCCAGTGTCAGGCCGAAGATCGCAACAATCTTGGCCGTACACGATGGAGGTCGCGGTTCAAATTGCGCCCGAAAATAAATCGGCACAGATGTCCCACCACCACCGCCCGTTGATTCTTCGCCAGCCTGCCCATGATCGCCCAACCGAATAACAACGGTCTGATCGCCAACGCCATCACCCGGACGCCCCGCAGGACTCGAGCTCGGCGCCCACGGAGCATCAGGGCGATTCCACCGGGCATTCGGGCTACGCCTTCCACCAGAGCTGCGCCGTTCTGGCCGTTCTGTAGCATCACCCGGCCGTGGGCGCTCGCCAGAACCGCCTTCTGGAAACTCCATAGCTTCCTTCCCGCCGAGCATGTAGCCCGGCTTCTTGCACCTCCAACAACTGCACGTACCACCCTTTGCAGGGTTGTATAAATTATTACACTATTCTTAATAAAGTCAATATCACAATGTCTTTTTTACCTAATCTTCAACACTGACATCGCGCCAAAATGCCACATAATTGCTAAAGTCTTTTTTAACGGTTTTAATTGCCGATTCTTTTGGCTCAGGATAGCTCCAGGCGGCGTCGTTGGCAAATTCCCCGCCACTGACCACGTTAAAATATTGGCACACGCCTTTCCATGGGCACGTGTAAGGCGTATCGCTTTTTTGCAAATATTCTTGGTGAACGCTTGCTGGCGGAAAATACCAGTTGCTTTCAATAAAAATAAGGTCTTCTTTTGGTGCTTCTGCAATTACTCTGCCGTTCCAAATTGCTTTCATATTATTCTCCTTTATTTTTACGGTCTTCAAGTTCGTGAATGCGGTCGTGATCCAATCCAAAATGGTGTGCGATTTCGTGCCAAAGTGTGTGCCGAATATTTTCACGCAGACTTGCTTCGTCGTGACTTGCGTATAATAGTGGTAATTTAAAAATGGTAATTTTGTCGGGCAGCACCATGCTGTAGCCAGCGCCACGGTCAATTTGCGGAATGCCTTCGTATAGCCCAAGCAGCGTTTGGTCACTGCGCAGACGCGATTTTTTGCGCTGTTCAGGCGTGGGCTCGTCGGCGTACACAATTGCCACGTTGCGCACGTATTTTAAAAACTTATCAGGTAGGCTGTCCAACGCCTCACCGGCAAGATGGGCAAATTCGTCGTCAGGAATCGTTTGCATACATATATCATAAGCTATAACTGGGGACTATGAGCAACACAAAAAAATTCAGAGTCACTGACTAAGAGGCTGTCCGCTGGTAGCCTGGAGCGGCGCGAGGAGTGACCCCGCGCCGCTTTTCGTGTCAGGTGATGGCCGCACCCCACCACAGCGTGAACGCCATGATGAGCACTCCGGTGCCGAAGACGGCAAACACAATGTTACTCACGTTGTAGGCGAAGTCCTTGAACTGCTTCGTGAGCTTCTTGGGAAAGATGGCGAGGTGCGAGAGTACGCCAGAGAACAGGAACAACACCTGGCTCATCATGGCGCCGAACACCGCGATCTCAAGGTACGTTGCAGCATAGACGCTCACCACGAGCCCAACGACCGAGCCAACGAACATCACCCACAACCAAATGCGTCGCCACAGGCTAAGCGGCCAGTGCGAAGGGGGTGTTGGTTGCACGATTCACCTCCGAAATATTGTGCTACCAACGGACTAGTATATTATACGATCACTTTGACTTCGCGGCAAATTGTTCGCGCGCTTTATTTGCCCATTCGTCGGCCATCTCGTTGCCCGGGTCATTGTTATGACCGCGCACCCAAATAAGTTCAGCTTTGCTTTTGCGGTACAGCGGGCACACTTCTTTTACAATGTCGAGGTTTTTAATTTCGCCGTTTGCCTTCTTCCAGCCTTTGGCTTCCCAACCGATTGACCATTTTGTAATCACGTTAATCCAAAATTCGCTGTCGGTGTAAATTTTACACGACTCGCCTGCCGCATTTTTAAGTGCAGCAATAATTGCAAAACCTTCCATGCGAATGTTGGTGCTTTCAGCTTCGCCACCAAGTACAGCAGGCTGCATGTCTTTAATTACGGCGAACCCGCCATCGCCAGGATTTGGAACGGCCGAGCCGTCGGTGTAATAGATTATCATAAGTTTTAATTGTACCAGCTACTTGGCCAATACCGCGATTTGCGTGGCAACCATGCCAGCCATGAGAAGTAAAAATCCAACCAGCAACGCAATATTTTTAGCACGATAAATAGCACGCAGGTCAGCTTCGCGGCGGCAGGCGGCCTCGAGCTCTTGCTGGAGTGTATCACGCAAGTGGTCCCTGGCGAGTTCTTTCGCGAGCAGTTGTTCGTACCACCGCCACTGGCGCGGCATGGAGGTAAAACAAACTAACAAAAATGCCAGGCCATACAACACCAGTGCAATGGTGGTGAGCGTGTGGTCAAAGCCACCTTGCTGTACAAAAATTCCCAAAAACGCAATGCCGGTGACCACAAACCCAGCCTTTTGGTCACTGCGTTCAAGCAAATCCTGCAAGTGATCGCTGGCTTCGTGGCTACGGCGCAAGGCATTTTGAACCGTACCCTCTTGCATACGTTCGGCATCGTAAATAAGTGGTGCGCGGCGGGATGTCATGTCTCATTGTAACAAAAGATGTCGTTTGACGCCGACTACTTTTTTGCCCGATAATAGCAGTGTCACACCTTGTGACGTAAGCGAGGGTACAAATCCGGAGTTGTCATGGAACTCATCGAAAGTGCCACCTGGGCAAGTGCGCATTGTTATGGCGTGAACAGTATACTCCACGTCTCGTTCACGCCATATGCCTTGCCACTCAGAGGGTTGTTCAGTAAACAACTGATGCGTGAATTGGAGCGGGCGTTCCCAACCACGACCTTTGAACTCGCTTTCGGTGACGAAACTGAGTTCGCCATCAAGGCTGAGCCAGGCGTCATAAGCTTCAAAGCCGTGGCTAAAATCTTGGAAGACGTCGCCAGCAGTTTGGGAGTGGCGCTTTACTGGGCTGCGGGCATCCATACTACACGAATGCTAAAGACTCTCTTGCATTGGCTTGGGCTGCCATACGCCGATGACATTCTTAGTGCAAACGGCATACCGTGCACCGATGATCCCAACCCCTAACGCTTCCGTGCGTGCCGCTCGCCACAGCGGCACGCACGAGGCGCTTTTATTTTTCGCGTAATTTTTGGATCATAACTACATATTCGCGCCAAAAGTTTTCTATGTGGCGGGTTGTATTTTCGTCGGTTAACTCACCTGCGTCGTTAAACTTTTCGGCAGCGTTATTTATATGGAACTCAGGCTGCTGCAATGTATAAGTGTTGAGATACGTGAGCACTTGGCGCAAGTGATGCACGGCGCCAAACGCGCCCAAATTGTACGGCGTAATACCCACAACGGCGGCGGGTTTTTTGTAAAACGGCAGTGTGTCGCTGCGCGATGGCCAGTCCAGGGCATTTTTAAGCACAGCCGTGTATGAGCGGTTGTATTCAGGGGTGGCAAATAAAAATGCATCAGCGCTGGCACACTTTTTAATTAAATCTTTTACGTTTTGTGGCGGGTTGGCTTCCATGTCTTCGTTAAAAAACGGCAATTCGCCGAGACCTTGAATAAGATCTACCTGCACGCCAGCCGGTGCGAGTTCTATAAATGCTTTTGCAAGTTTGGTCGTGTACGATTCGCGGCGCAGGCTGCCCGAAAACGCGGCGATTCTGATTGGCTGTGTTGTCATATGCTTAGTATAATCCTACTTGCTTTTTAGGTAAAAAGTACTATAATTATAGTACCGCATGAGCCACGAGCTTAAGTGAGGCAGACATGGACGTCGTACCTTTCCTCAACCTGCGCACCAAGTCACTGTTGGAAGTAAATCTCGACCTCCAACAACGGTGCGATCTGCGCCGGCTGTTCGGAGAAGAACTGTACGGCGAACCCATTGAAACCCGGAAAAAGCCGTTCGTAAAAGATACATACTTCGACTACGAACTACCTGCGGTTTCAGCCGGTGACGTCTTTGGTGACAAACGTGAATGGACCGTCGTGGACACCGCCTTCGGCCGCCGCTACCTGTCGCTAGCTGACTTCAAGGGTGGCTTCATCCTGCTGTCGCTGCTGCCAACTGTAGCTGATGTGCTCGTCGAGTTCGACCGGCCAGTTCCCACCGACCACCCGAGCCGCCACGCCGACAACAACTTCAACCCAGTTCAGAACCGTAACCGGCGCCAATACATCATGTTCCTGTCCATCGCCGCCGGACTGGTTGCAGAGAGCGAACAACAACAGTCCTGACTCACCCGCGATGCACGAACGGCCGGGAGCTCACCGCTCCCGCCCGTTCGTGCTCAGCACCAATGAACCGTCCCTAAAGGGCGGTTTTTTGTTTAGTAAACCACCAATAAAGAAATGCGCCAACAAATGACACGGCAAGAATTACGGTCGTCCAAATAAGTCTAAAAAGTATACCGTGGTTTCAAAATAATTTCGTATTTTTCGACTTCTTAACAATTTTCACAGCACGTCTATTGCATCTTTTCCAACTTCACATCCGCATAAATCGCCTTTGTCACCTCATCCAACTCACGGCGCAACTGCGGAAAAATCACCCCCTCCCGCGCCGTCACGCCTTCCAGGTACCAAAACACCCGCTCGCTAAACCCGAACCCGCAGGCCGGTGGCATTGCATATTCCAGCGCTTCCACGTAGTCAATATCGAGCATCATCGCCTCGTCGTCACCAGCGTCGCGCATGGCTTGCTGTTCAACAAAACGGCTCAGTTGGTCAACAGGGTCGTTAAGCTCGCTGTAGGCTTTACATAATTCGCTGCCGCCAAGCAACAAGTTAAATTGTTCAGTCAGCTCAGGGTTGCTCGCCTGCGTTTTAGCGAGCGGTTGCAAAAACGTTGGAATATCTACCAAAAACGCCGGGCCAGCAATCGTTGTGCGGATTTTCTTCCACAATTTGTCGATTCCACGCGAGCGGTTTTCGGTCTTCTCTACTTCGATCTTATGTTTGGCCAACTGCACTTTCACTTCTTCAATCGTGCACGTAAATACATCCAGTCCGTAATGCTCTTTTATAACATCAACAAAACTCACGCGCGGCCAATCTTCGCCGTCTGCTCCCAAGTCAACTTCCATGCCATTTGCCAACTTGAATTGGCGTGTGCCCCAGGTGTCGTCGGCGATTTTACGAATCAACCGCTCGGTTAGTTTCATGCCCATGTGCCAATCGGCATAAGCCCAGTACCATTCCATGGCAACGTGTTCGGGCAAGTGTTCGTCGCTGTAGTTTTCGTTACGGAACCGCGGGCCAATGTCGAATACCTTTTCGTAGCCGCCCACAAGCAGGCGCTTCAGTGGCAATTCGTGGCTAATGCGCAGGTAAAAATCCTGGTCCAGAGCGTCCATATGCGTCACAAAGGGGTTGGCATCGGCTCCACCGGTAGTGTTTTCCAATACGGGAATGTTAATCTCAACAAACCCCTCGCTCAGTAAAAAATTACGGGTGCTTTGCCAAAACGCGCTGCGGCGCAAGAAACGCTCATACACGTCGCGGTTGGCGTTGGTGTCAACATAGCGGCGTCGCAAACGTTCTTCTTTATTTGTAAAGCCGTCCTGTGCGTTTGGCAAACCGCGCAGACTTTTAGTCAGCAGGCGCAACTTTTGCACGTCCACGCTAATTTCTCCAGTCTGGGTTTTTACTACCGTGCCACGGGCTTCAATAAAATCACCTGTATCTAAAAGCGGTAATTCGGCAAAGCTCAGTTGCGAATCTGCGGCGTTCAGGCCTTCGACTTTGTCGGCACCCAAAAATAATTGCAACGTGCCGCTGGCATCGCGCATCACCACAAACGCGATTTTGCCAAACTTACGGATGTTGGTAATACGGCCTGCAACTGCAACATTTTTGCCTTCAAGCTCACCAAACTGCTCGCTAATTGCCAGCAATGTGTGCGTACGTTCGGCACGCGCCGGGTACGCATTAACGCCCAGTTTTTTGAGTTCTTCTAGTTTGCGGAGTCGTTCGTCGCGAAGTTCTTTGAGTGTTGCCATACTGCCGCTCATAGTAGCACGAACAGGGGTAAAAAACAAAAAATCGGCCACGAGGTATATGGGTTATTGCCGGGGCGACCCAGCTTGCTGCTGAATCGCCCCCATGCGCACACCTGGAGTCTCGCTTGTCAGAACATGCCGGCCTCGCCATCGAACACCCAGTTGTACACCTTAACCAGTTGCGGCACCGTCGGAGCAGTGACAATGAGGTCCACGCCGTCACACTGAACGCTCGTGCGGTCACGGATGTTCTGTCGGAAGCCCATCTTGCCTTCCAGCTTTTCGAGATCAACATCAATGCTACAGTGCAGACGATAGTACTCGGCATTGGAGTTCTTACCGTCAAGCGCAAGCCAACAATGCAACGCGTCCAACGAATTCAGCGCAGCGAGGGCGACTGCGCAAGGCCCGTATGCAATGATCACGCATTGGCCAAACGGCGACTTGGTGGTAGCGCCGGGCGAAGGGGCTGTCATGGAACCTCCAGAACTAAGCGCAGTGTTGCGCGATGCATATTTTACGATGAAAAAAAATTTTATACAAGCGGGACTGGCGGCGCGAAGCCAACCAGTCCCGCCTACTCGGTGCGCGGCGGCGAGCCTACGTGGCCAACGCAGTCCTCCGGTGAGCGCGCGGCTTGACCTTCGGTCGGATATTCCTCTCGCGCTCACTCAGCGCCTTGAACAGATCGTCAATCGCATTTTTCGCGTTCTCGATGATCATGCACACCCACCGGCCGTCATCGTCAGTGTTGACGCCTTCGTAGACGAATGTGCCGGCTTGACCACTTACGTCCAGGCACCGGTAGTGAAGAGTGTGGACGAAAACATCGCGGTGGCACATGTGCCAAAAATGCAATGCCTCAAGAGAGCTCAGCTCCCTCGACTTCAGACCCTGTGACGACTCCCACCGAACGACGATGCGAGTACAGCTCTGTGAAATCGGCACGATAGGGAGATCGTTCCTGCCCTCTTCTTGAGAAATGCTCATGATGCGCCTCCATCAGACTTGGCCTCTCAACCAAGACATAATCATACAATAAAATTAACTTTAACGCCATACCAAAAAGCCCCGCAAACCACGGGGCTTTTTGTGCAAATAAAATATTAGCTCAGCGCTGCAATTTCGTAGCCAACGTTACCACTTGGGGTCACGATGCTTACTTTGTCGCCTACTTTTTTACCCATCAAGGCTTGGCCAATCGGCGATTCGTCGCTGATTTTACCTTCGAGCGGGTCGGCTTCTACAGAACCAACGATGGTGTAGGATACCTTCTTTTTGGTTTCTGAGTGGTGCAGGTCAACAGTTACGCCAAGGCCAACAGCGTTCGCTTTTTTGCTGCTTGTAGTAATAAGGCTGGCGTTTTGCAAAATTTCTTCAATTTCAGCAATACGGCTTTCAACTTGAGCCTGCTCGTTGCGGGCTTCAGAATATTCGGCATTTTCGCTTAAATCACCATAATCACGCGCGTCAGCAATCTTTTGCGCAATTTGACCACGGCGAGACTTAAGCTCACCGAGTTCTTTCTCTAGTTCTAATTTGCCCGCTGGGGTCAGCTGGTATGCTTTTTTCATATTCTCTCTTTCTTACAGAAATGGTTTTATAAACTGCGTATTACATCTGTCGTGGCGGTTGTTTTTGGCCATTTTTGTACCGCCTATACGATGTCTGGGCCACAGTATAGCAACCTGGTTAATCATGTGCAACAAACTACACACAAGATATGTATATTACGGCAAAGTGCCCCAACGCGCAATGCCTATCGCTAGTACGACTGAGCAAAAATCCACTTTTTAGTGGCAGGTTTGCCAGTGTAAAAGTCTACTCCCTCGCCCTCGCCAATGCAACAGCGACTTGTAGCTTTAGTTTCTTCTTTTACTTTCGCTTCGACTTCTGGATTATCATTCCAATAGACTTCAATCATGCCTTTTTCTTCTTGTTGCATTGCTTTTTTGAAGTCTTCGTAATTATTGACGTGCGTTGTGCGGTCTTCTGTAAGCTGCTTTGAGCCTGCAAACATCATCTTTTGGATCTCGTCCAAACGGCTCTGCACACCTTCGGTAAATCCACTTGTAGCCAGCGTCTCTTTATTACCATCCCAGCGGCGGGCGATTGTCACCTGCTCGTTATCTACTTCGCGGTTGCCAATTTCTACGCGAATCGGCACGCCTTTTACTTCCCATTTATTAATCTTAAAGCCCATGCGTTCGTCGTCACGGTCGTCTACCTCTACGCGCACGCCCTGTTTTTTAAGGTCTTCGGCAAGCTCGTGAGCGTAACCAGTGAGCTTTTCGTCTGCCACAACCGGGATAATCACTACCTGGATTGGCGCAATCTTTGGTGGGAGGCGCAACCCGTTGTCGTCACCGTGAGCGAGGATTAATCCACCGATCGAACGTGTGCTAAAACCCCAGCTTGTTTGCCACACAAACGACTCCCCGCCTTCCTTATTTTGGAATTTGGTATCGAATGCTTTAGCAAAGTTCTGGCCGAGGTCATGCGACGTACAGCTTTGTAGCGCTTTGCCGCTTGGCATAAGGTGTTCCATTGCTAATGTATCGTCTGCTCCGGCAAACCGTTCAGCGGTTGATTTGTTGCCGCGGTAACCATACAACCCGTAAAAGTCTTCGTAAACTTCTTGGTACACGTCCATCGCCCATTTTTGGGTCGCACTCGCTTCTTCGTGAGTCGCGTGAATAGTGTGGCCTTCCTGCCACAAGAACTCGCTAGTGCGCAAGAACGGCATGGTGCGCTTTTCCCAGCGAACGACGTTACACCACTGGTTCACCATCATTGGCAAGTCACGCCATGATTGCACCCAATTACTGAACGAATTGTTAATGACCGTTTCACTGGTTGGGCGGATAAACAATGCTTCTTCGAGTTTTTCACCACCACCATGTGTGACAACGGCGAGCTCAGGCGCAAAGCCTTCTACGTGGTTCTTCTCTTTTTCAATGAACGACATCGGGATAAGCAGTGGGAAGTACGCATTTTTGACACCATGCTCTTTAAATCGTTCGTCGAGTGCAGCCTGTGCTAGTTCCCAGATCGCATAGCCGTATGGCCGGATGATCATACTGCCTTTGCTTGGGCCGTAATCGGCAAGTTCTGCGAGCTGGATAATTGTAGTGTACCAGTCCGACAAATCGCCCGTTTTTTTAGGAAGCAACTTTTTTTCGCTCATGAGTGGTCCTTATTTGTGGGTTTCTATAAAAATACGTCAAAAAAAGTTACGGCCGGGACTGGGGTAAGGCAAATTTTGGCAGTCGCGTAACTCATAGCTGCGCTCCATTATAGGGTTAAGTCGTATAAATGCAAATTGCGCGACGTGGTACGATACATACGTTGCACGCACAGGAAGGCTCATGCATTTTGGAACGACTCACGGTACCGATCACACTCGTTCGGCTGAAAGAGAGAAAACGCAGCAAGTTGCACCCAAAAAAGTCACCCAGTACGAACAGGATCTTGAACGCGGGGACGAATTCCCGCCGATCGAAGTCGAAAACTGCGGCACGTTCTACACCATCCGCGATGGCCACCACCGGTTCATCGCTCACAAAAAATTGGGGTATGCCATGATTGACGTTGTTGTGCGCAACAACGCAGGCGTGCCTCGCGGGTTTACTACCCCGGGCACGTCTGCACTTCCTGTTACCTAGCTGCAAATATATACACTAGTGAAAACGCCAAGCCGTTTTTAATGACATGCAAGAATATGCTTGGCCATAGGCTGCCAGATTTTTCGACAAGGTAACAGCTTATTATACTCATAGCGAACACGTCGAGGCCCACATTCCATTGCCCGTGTGCCAGGCCAAACAATGCGCTGACCACAAGTGCCGCAACCCAAAATGGTGTTGTGCGGCGTACACCCTTAAACACAAAACCTCTAAAAATAATTTCTTCGGCTATTGGCGTAAGGATTACTAATGGCACAAACGCCGCAAAAATTTCCCAGCCATTCAGGCCTTGGTAACCAAGTTCTTGAGACTGATTGGCTTTGTAGCCGTCGCCAAACACCCACTGCACCACCATTTGGAGTAGCAGCGAGATTACAATGTACGCAAAAAAGGCGACCAGCGCGTTGGCTAAATACGGCCATTTTGGCTTATGCAGTCCCAAGTCGCTAAACTTTTTGTTGTACACGGCAAGGGCGGCGGCAACCACCAAAATTGCTACAACTTCAATACTAATAGTCACGACCGAATACTTAACATTCAGACTCATTGGCAGCAACGGAACCAACCAGTGAAAGAATGGTTCCAGCAAAAACCATGGTCCAAGCAGCGCCATAATTCCCACCGTAATGCCAACACCAATTCCCCACTCTTTGTGCGGCGGCGTGAATAGCCGCCATCTGCGCGACACGTTTGTTTTTACGGGTTCAATCGGCTCAGAAGAATCTGTTGACATCAAGAATTGTAATTACCACCATAAGCCCAAGCAGTACAATCATGCCAGTGCCCTGGATCGCTTCTTCACGCTCTTTGGTGAGTGGTTTTTTCATGGCGCGGAACAACAGTGTCACAAACAAACGGCCACCATCGAGCGCTGGAATCGGCAGCAAGTTCATAACCGCCAGTGTGAGCGAAATAATACCGATCAGGAACAACACCGGCACCAGGCCATCCTGTGCACTGCTGCTGAGGATACTAAAAATACCAACCGGACCAGTCACGTTTGCGCCTGCGGCGGCAAATTGTGCGGTAAACAAGCTGCCAATTGTACCAAACAGCCCTTTAAATGTTTCGTAGGTAAATTGCAATGTCACACCCACGCCCACCACTGGCGCTGACCACGTTGAACGCTGCACTGCTTCGTCGCCCACACCCAGACCAATGTAGCCTTTGTCGTTGTTATTTTCGTTGTTGAGCGTAACGTTGGCGGTTTTTTGCTGCTCGTCGTGTGTGTATTTGAGCTGCACAGTTCTACCCGCGTTGTCGTGGGTTAACTGCTTAAATCTGTCGGCGCTCGTGACGTTTTGACCAGCAAACTCCTGTAATGAGTCACCAGATACAACGCCCGCTTTGGCAGCCGGTCCGTCTTGCACGACTGTGCCCGCGCGAACTGCTTTGGTGGTGTACGTGACGTCGTTTGCCACGGCGAACTGGTTCGGCAAAATTTGCGGCATGCCGGCCCAGGCCAAAATCGTAAAAATAATAACGGCTGTAACCCAATTTACAAACACACCTGCCAATAAAATTTTGGTTTTTGCCCACAGCGTTGCGCTGCCGTAGGTGCCCGGCCCACGTGCGGCATCGTGTTCGCCTTTAAGTTTTACAAACCCGCCTAAAGGCAGCCAGTTCAATGTAAATTCGGTGCCATTTTTGAGCTTTTTGCCCCATGCTTTTGGTGGAAACCCAATGCCAAATTCCTCGACCTCTACCCCGTTGCGGCGTGCGGCAATGGCGTGCCCGAATTCGTGCACCACCACCAAACCGACAAATAAAATAAGACCCAGGACCAAAAACAAAATATCCACGGTTTAGCTCCCCCCAAAACGCCGGTTGCGGCGTTTATATTCTTTTAAAATGTTGTCAACATCACTGGGGCGCATGTCTGGCCACAGCTTGTCCATAAAATAAAATTCACTGTAGGCAATGCGCCACAACATAAAGTTGCTAATGCGCTGTTCGCCGCTAGTACGAACCACCATGTCAATATCGGGAATGTCTGCTTCGTATAAGTTGGCGCGAATGTTTTCTTCGGTTACTCCGGTCGCTCCCGCCGCAAGTGCCGCATTTGCCGCGTCTATAATTTCGCGCTGGCCGCCATAGTTAAAGCACATCGCAACGGTGGTGCGAGTAAAGTCTTTGCTTTTTTCTTCGGCTTCTTGCATGGCTTCTAATACTTTTGCCGGAATCCCTTCGCGGGCGCCTAAAATACGCACGCGAATCTGATTATTAATCAGCTCATTGATGTCACTCTTAAATATACGCAGCGCCAAAGTCATCAACCCGCTCACTTCTTCTTTGGAGCGCTTCCAGTTTTCGGTACTAAACACGTAAATACTCAGAAACTTCACATCTTCGTCGGCTGCTTTTAAGATTACATCTTTAAGCGCATGGTACCCGGCTAAATGGCCTTCGTAGGTGGGCAAACCGTGCTTTTTAGCCCAACGGCGATTGCCATCTAAAATAAACCCCAGGTGTGTCGGAATAGTCTGTACTGTAGCTTCACTCATGTTTAGCTATTATAGCGCGGGTTGGCGCTGACACAAACCACAAGTGGTTGCGGCCGCGGCAAAATCCGTACTAAATGGTCATAATCTCTTGTTCTTTTGCTTTGGCAGCAGCGTCGAGCTTCGCCTGAACATTTTTCATTTCGTCGTCGAGCGCTTTTTCGGTGCGCTTTACGTCGTCTTCGCTCATTTCTTTTGCGTCTTTTTTAGATTTGGCGTCTTTGAGGGCATCATGGCGCACGTTGCGCAAGCCAATGCGGCAGTCTTCAATTTTTTCGCCAAGCTGTTTTACCAGTTGTTGACGGCGTTCCGTGGTCAGCTGTGGAATTGACACACGGACAATGCGGCCGTCATCGCTTGGGTTGAACCCAAGGCTTTGGTCATCACGAATCGCCTTTACAATCGCCTGCAAGTTTGTTGGGTCGAACGGCGTAATCTGCAAAAGCTGCGGTTCAGGCACCATAATCGTTGCCGCTTGAATAAGTGGCATGCGTGCGCCGTAGGCTTCAACCATAACGCCGTCAAGCATTCCCGGGTTAGCGCGGCCGGTGCGAATTTTTTTAGCTTCTTCTTCAAAACGAGCCACACACTGACTCATACGTTGTGCATAAATTTGCGTATCGAACATATTACTACTATAGTGCAAAAAAGTAAGAACTAATAGACCTCTGACCATGCCGACCGAAACTGAACGCTCCCCCACCTATACCAACCACGCCGAGACCCTGCTAGGTACTCGTGCTTTTTACGACGACGAACGCGAAGACAAGCTGCGCAACGGCACGCTCAAATTTACTGCGGAATCTGCGGGCATGCGTGGGCTTTTGTATGTACAAACGCTGCGGCTTTTAGCCCAGGCAGTTGGCGAACGTGATCTTGAAGAACGCCGCAGCAACGCGCTCAGGCCTAGCCGGCTTGGTAAATTTGCTCTGGAACATTTGCCCGAAATCATCGAAATATCCCGCCAAATGGCCGTTATCAACAATGCTGAACGCATGCTCGACGAACAAGAAGATGTATTTTTGGGCGGCCTGCGCGTGCACCAGCAACCGTACATGCGTGACATTGTAGCGTTCATGAATACCGGGCCGCAAAAGCTGGAGCTCGCGCCCGAAATGGGACTCACCGACGACATCTACATGCGAGGTGCGCTGGTCGAAGCCCCGACCGGACTTGGTAAAACGGTACTTATGGCGCGAGCGCTCGTGGCGCTCGGCGTTGGTAAACCGCTCGAGAGCGTCGAGCATAATAAAGACCGCGTACGGGCGCTCATTATTGTGCCCTCGCAAACAATTGTGCAGCAAATGACCGGTAAAGTCGGCGACGACACGCTGCGCAAATTCGCACCTGGCATTGACGTTGGTGGCTTTTACCAACACGAAAAAGATGCCGAGGCCGACGCTGTGACTATTACCATTGACCAATTCGTCGAAAACTTCCGTGACGGCATGCTGTTTGGCCAGCGTTTCGACGTATGCATTATTGACGAAGCCCACACCGCAACGCAGCCACAACTGCAAAAAACTTTGCTCGAAGAATGGCGCGGCGGCCCGATTATTGGCTTTACCGCCACCCCTGAATACAGCCAAAATAAAGACGCGCGCAAATTGCTGCCACACCGTATTTTCCACGGCGACCTGCTCGACTTTATTCAAAGCGAAGAAGACGTTTTGAACGCCGTGCAATTGTATCAAATCCGCGTTGAATACGAAAAATATATTACCCCCGAAGTACTCAGCCACTACGAAGGAATGAGCAAAAAACAGTTGGAACAAATGATGCTCCGCGAAGCAACCGCGGAATCGCTGGAGCCACTTATTGCTCAAGGCCGGCGCGGTATTCTTTTTTGCGAACAGGGTGGCGAGGAGCCATCTGGCTATGCAAAACGTATGGCAGAACGACTCAGAATGCTTACAAAACCAGACGGTTCACCGTTGCAAGTTGCCGTTGCAGGTACGATTAATAACAGCAAGCCGCTCAGCGATCCAGGCAGCAACATGGGAATTCGCAAGCGCTACGCGGCGGGTGAACTTGATTTTATCGTTACCGTCGACTGGGGTCGCGAAGGCCTCAACGAAGACATAGACATTGTGGGTACCATTGGTAAAATTACCTCACGGCATAAATTTCTCCAGGAAATTGGTCGTGGCACGCGCCTCAGTAAACGATTCCCCGTGACCACGTTGTTGCACATTCACCCGCCACTTGCCGATTTCAAGGCGCTATCTTTGTTTGGCATATTCGGCTTCGAAGAAATTGAACAAGGCGTACTCATTGGCCGTAAAAAACCAAGTGAAGACTCAAAAAACGCACCCGGACCATCACACTCAGAAACGCCTGATCGGGCTCGTAACTCCAAAGTTACTATTGCCGACTTCCCCCTCCGTATTCAGGAGCTCGTTCGGGCTATGCACATGAAGACCGTGGGCGAAGCGCTCTTCGACAACGAGTCATACACACACGTGCCAAAAGAATACGTGACCTTCGATGACATTACTGAGGACGTCGCGGGACCAAAAGCGACGCTCCGCCGGCATTTGCGTGAAAAAATGGGCTTCCGCGCCATTGGCCGCTACGAAAAAGCACCTGACGGGCGGGCGTTTGTCTTCTATTTTGAGCCAGCAGCTGGTGAGTATCTAGCGCAATTCCGTAACGCGGTAGCGCGGGTCGATCTGCAGCGCGAATTCGGCGGTGTAGACGTGACCATCGTTGATGCTTTGGCCGAGGAAACACAGGCAACACCGTTCAAATGGTTTTACTATGACGGCAAATTTATTCCGCACTACAAACCAGACGATGCAAATAAAATTCGCAGGGTCTACGACAGTACTCCGCCAGCCAATCCCAGCGACTACACAAGGTTACGCCTCGCCCAAGAGGCTGGCATCCAGGGTCGCGGTATCCTGGGCCGCTTACTGCCAGCCGAAATCGGTGCCATTGTGCGCAAGCGGACGGTAACCTCGAGCGGCAAAATTCGCGTTCTCGACCACTGGGAAGAAAAAGACGCGCATGCCATTATTACTCGCCTCCGCGAAATAGGAGAATACGAGGGTGTGCCGCTCTATCTGCTGTCGCGCGAACTGGCTTTACGTTTTATTGACACAAGCCGTGAGGCTCTGGCTGGGTTTGCCGAAGAGATTGGATTCCCCGGCGAAATCGCCCGTGTCGCGCGTAGTGGCCGGCCGCCAATGTGTTTCACTTGGGCGACAATTCGGCGCGCTATTGAAGAATTCGGCATGAGCGCCCCGATACATATTGATTTCAGCCGCCTGCCAGCTGGGTTTTCCGATAAAGACCACGCGCGGCGCACCTATGCCGAACAGCTTATCGCACAAATTACCACGCTGCCGCCGCACTACAGCACTCGCACATACGAAAAAAGAACCCGCAAATAATAGGCGGATTCTTTTTTATAGCGAGCGAAAATTATTCGCTGACGCCGAGTTCAAAGCGAGCCATGCGGCGAACCACAATGTTTTCGCCAAGTTTGGCAATATGACTTTTAACCAATGTACCGACGGTTTCGTCTGGGTTCTTAATGAACGGCTGTTCAAGCAAACAACGTTCGGCAAAGTGCTTTTTAAGCATGCCTTCCACAATTTGTGGAACCATGTTCTCTGGCTTGCCTTCGTTCTTTACCTTCTCGGTAAATTCAGTAGCTTTGGCTTCGCGTTCTTCGGCCGGAACGTCATCGGCGCTCACAAAACCTGGGCTGGTCGCAGCAATGTGCATGGCAAGGTCGTGCACCAGATTTTTGAAGTCGTCAGTGCGGGCCACAAAGTCAGTTTCGCAGTTAACTTCTACCAACACACCAATGCGGCCACCATGTACGTAGCAGTCAACCAAACCTTGGCTAGCTTCGCGTTCGGTACGCTTTTCGGCCTTGGTCAAGCCTTTTTTGCGCATTTCAGTAAGGGCTTTGTCGAAGTCGCCGTTGGCTTCTTCCAGAGCACGTTTAGCATCAGTTAGACCAACGCCGCTTAGTTCTTTGAGTTTTTTAACTTCTTCGAGTGATACTGCCATAATATTCCCTATTTTTTGTCTTCAATCTTACGCGCAGCCTTGCCTTCAGCCACGGCTTGGCATATGTAGTCAATAATGAGCTTAATTGCTTTAAGCGCGTCGTCGTTTGCAGGAATCACAAAGTCAGCGAGGTCTGGATCTGCGTTGCTGTCAACGATTGCCACGATTGGCACGCTCAAGCGGCGGGCTTCTGCAATCGCATTCTTGTCTTCAACCATGTCGGTAATAACAACTGCGCCCGGCTGGCCGTTCATGTCTTTAATGCCGCCGTATTTAAGGTTGAGCGCGTCAATTTCTTCCTGGAAGCGCTGGATTTCAAGCTTGTTGTAGCGATTTGCAAATTCGCCGCTCACCATACGGGATTCAAGCTGCTTGAGGTGCTTAATGCGTTCACCAGTTGTCTTTACGTTGGTGAGCATACCGCCCAGCCAGCGTTCGGTTACAAACGGCATGCCTGCGTCTACAGCAGCAGCTTGTACGATGTCTTTTGCCTGGCGCTTGGTGCCAACAAACAATACCTGCTTGCCGCTACCAACAGTTTTGGTAATGAACGGCAAAGCCTTTTCAAGACCCTCAACGGTTTTGGTCAAATCAATAATGTGGCTGCCAGCGCGCTTGCTATGAATATACGGCGCCATTTTAGGGTGCCACCGGCTCGTTTTGTGGCCAAAGTGCGCGCCTGCGGCGAGCAAAGCCTTAATGTCTACGGCTACTGCCATAAATCCTTCTCCTTCCCCTGCGCTTATCCGGTAGTTCGGAGGATTTACGCGCGTCAGGGTGATTCGTTAAAAATTGGTATGCCTGAATTTTACCGCAATTACCCCTGTTTGTCTAGAGGTACTTATATACGGCGTATCTTGCGCGTACAGCCAGCTGCTGGTATATATTTTTCAAGCGATACTCGCTCGTAGTTGAACAGCTCAGGAAAAGAGGTGGTGTCGTGGCTACAGGAAAACTTGGGCACAGCACCTTGATCAAAGATCTGGTACGTGACTTCCAAAAACGTTCACTGTGCCTCACTGTAGAAGGTACCCCGGATCAACGGCTCCGCCACGCACACACCATTGCCACCAACAGCCGAAATGCCGAAACACTGCGCAATATTGCCGCAATCGGCACCGACTGCTCGCTGGACGTCGATGGAAAAATCAAGCAAATACGAGCGATGGTGGCTGACACGCTCCAGCCGCTCGGGCTAAAACAGTACGTACAAGCTCACGAAATCGAGGAGCTGATGCTGGCCCTCCAAAAACTGCTCAGCGCACCCGACTTCGACGTAGTTTACAGCGGCGTCACCGACCAAGTACTCAACATACTCGATGGCGCCCTGGAAAACTTCGCTGCGGGGGCTTGCCCCACTGCAACAGACCCCCTCGACCATCTTCGCCGGCGTGTCAGGCTAATCATCGTCAAGCTCCGTCACGATGGCCTCACCGTCGATGCAGCTTGCGACAAAATCAACATCGCAATTGGCTGGCAGTGCTGCGCACTCGGCTTGCCAGAGGACGCGGTGCCCAACCTGACCAGAACCATCAATCGTATCTGCACACTGCTGGAGAGAACCCAAGGCCAATTCGACCCGATCACCTAATGCAGCTAGCGGGCGTCAACAAAGGGGAGGTTCAACTACATCGCCCGCAAGAAGAAGCTCGTGGAAGGACTTCACTTCCCCGGAGTCCTTCTGCGGGCTTCTTCATGACCATAAACTTGCTTTTTTATAAAGCTAGCGCCCCGGCAACTACCGTGGCCGCCACCGCATTCTTGGCCGCTTCGCCCGCTGGTTTAGCCGCTAGCCCGCCCTGGCAAAATACGCTACCATAAGTAACACTATGCAACTTTTTAAAATTTATTGGTTCGCAATCTCTGCAACGCTCATTATTTGGACGCTCACCGGCTTTTACTTGGGTTGGGGCGCACTGTTTACCGTTATTGTTTTAACACTGCTCGAAACAACATTCAGCGCCGACAACGCTGTTATCAACAGCAAAGTTCTGGTCACCATGTCATCATTCTGGCAAAAATTATTCATGACCATCGGCATTTTTATTGCCGTCTTTTTGGTGAGGTTTGCCATGCCAATTTTTATTGTTATGCTCACTGCCGGCCTTGGGTTCAACGAAGTTCTAAACCTTGCGCTCAATAACCCGCATACTTACGAACATCACCTCGACAAAGCCGAACCGTTGATTAGTGCATTCGGCGGGGCGTTCCTGTTAATGATTGCTCTAAGTTATTTTATTGACCACGAAAAAAATACCCACTGGCTGCCGTTGCTCGAAAAGCGCCTAGGCAAGCTCGGAAAGTTCGACAACATTACCACATTTGTCATGCTGCTGGCTTCAATTTTGTTGTACTTTACCGTTGACCACTCGCACCAAGCCGCGGTGTTAATCGCCAGCATTTGCGCCATGGCCCTACACATTGGACTTGAACTTTTGAGCGCCGTCTTCAACAACACGCGCAGGAGCGCACTGTCGGCCGTTAGGAAAACAGGTGTTGCGGCATTTGCATCATTTATGTACCTCGAACTTTTAGACGCCTCGTTCAGCCTGGATGGCGTGATTGGCGCGTTTGCCCTGACCAGCAGTGTTGTTCTAATAATGGCTGGTCTCGGCGCTGGTGCTGTGTGGGTGCGCGCCATGACTATTCACCTGGTGCGCATTAAAGCGCTCACCAAGTACCAGTACCTCGAGCACGGCGCCCATTGGGCCATTGCGTTCCTGGGCGCGATTATGTTACTCAAGCTGTATCACATTGAACTGCCAGAATGGATTGTGGGCACACTCGGCATTATATGCATCGCCGCCGCAGTGCTAACCAGTGTCCGCGCCAAAATGCCGCAAAAGGCCAAGGTGTAATTGCCCTTTGACATTTCCCCGTAAAACAGATACAATAATTTGGAATTATGAAAAGCAATCTTCACCCAACCGACTACCGCCCTGTGGTTATGCAGGACCCCAGCGCTGACTTCGCGTTTTTAACGCAATCTACCGCTAAGACCGACAAAACCATCAAATGGGAAGACGGCAACGAGTATCCGCTGCTCGAGGTGTACATTAGCAGTGCTTCTCACCCGTTCTATACTGGTAAAGAAACGCTCATCGACACCGAAGGCCGCGTTGACCGCTTTAAGGCTCGCGCCGAAGCTGCCAAGGCTCGCCAAGAGGCACTCGCAAGCAAGGCCAAGAAGGCTGCCGCTCGCGCTACTACAAAAGCCGACAAAGACGCTCAGTAGCTCTACCGCTTGCCCTGCTCATAAACTGCCCACTGGCAGTTTATGCTTTTTGCGGGCATAAACCCAAACCTGTTACTATTGAGGTATCTTATGGCTAAAATCACTCTTAAACCCGACCAGCTCCGCGCAGAACAAGCCGAACTTACGGACTTTTTAGCACACCCCAACGCATTCAGTGACCCAGCCTACGCCAAAAAAACAAAGCGCCTCAGCGAGCTCGGCGAAATTATTGGCATGGTTGAACGTCAAGCCGCAATTACCAAACAGCTTTTAGAGGCCACTGACCTGGCCCGCGGCGACGACGAACTTGCCGAACTCGCCAAAGAAGAGATTCCAGGACTCGAGCAAGAATACAAAGACATCGACGACAGATTGTTTGAAATGCTTGCGCCAAAAGACCCAAACGACGAAAAGAACGTAATCGTTGAAATTCGCGCTGGTGCCGGCGGCGATGAGGCCAGTTTGTTCGCCGCAGAGTTATTCCGTACCTACCAACGTTTTGCCGAACGCCGCAGTTACAAAACCGACCTTATTAGCGAAACGCCAAGCGACGTGGGTGGTTTTAAAGAAGTTATTTTTGCAGTAAAAGGCGACGGCGCGTTCAGCACGCTCAAATTTGAAAGCGGCGTGCACCGCGTACAACGCGTGCCCGCAACCGAAAGCCAAGGGCGAATCCACACCAGCACCATTACTGTGGCTGTTTTGCCAGAAGCCGAAGAAACCGACGTGGTAATCAACCCGGCCGACCTGCGCATTGACGTGTACCGTTCGGGCGGTAACGGCGGCCAGTCAGTCAACACCACCGACTCAGCCGTGCGCATTACTCACCTTCCAACCGGGTTGGTAGTGACCTGCCAAGACGAAAAGTCACAGATCAAAAACAAAGAAAAAGCCATGGGCGTGTTGCGCTCGCGCCTGCTTGCCATCAAGCTCGAAGAAGAACAAGCTAAACTGACCGCCGAACGCCGCAGTTTAATTGGCTCGGGCGACCGCTCAGAAAAAATCCGGACCTACAACTGGCCGCAAGACCGCATTACCGACCACCGCATTAGTTACAGCCGTAGCAATATCCCAGGCGCCATGAACGGTGAAATCGACGACTTGATTGAAAAACTGCAAGCCAGCGAGCGCGAACTGCGTGCCGCAGGCCTTGAGACCCAGGAATAATAATGACAATCGCGGACTTCTTACACGGCGTGACGAAGCAATTTGAAGCCGCCGGTATTTTGAGTGCCCGGCTCGATGCACAGGTTCTTTTGGAGCGTACACTCAAACAGAATAAAGCCTGGTTACTAGCTCACGGCGAAGAAGAAATCGGCCCCGAAAAGCTGGTTACCCTGCACGCCCAAGCCCAGCGCCGTGCCGCCCGCGAGCCACTCGCCTACATTTTGCATACCCAAGAATTCTACGGCCGCAATTTTACTGTGACGCCCGACGTTCTGATTCCCCGCCCCGAAACCGAAACGATGATTGAAGAATTAAAAGCACTGCCTTTGCCGGATAATGCCCGCGTGCTCGATGTCGGCACTGGCAGTGGTGCAATTGCAATCACCGCCGAACTCGAACTGCCGCATTTGCACACTGAGGCCTGCGATGTTTCGGCGCCCGCACTAGCTGTGGCACAGCAAAACGCCGGGCGGCTGGGTGCCAATGTCACATTCTTCGTATCGGACCTTTTGGCACGAGCTGAGCACCCTTACGACGCGATTATCGCCAATCTTCCCTACGTTGCTAAAAATTGGCAGCGTTCGCCCGAAACACATTTTGAACCAGCCCTGGCGTTATTTGCCGAAGACGCCGGGTTAGAGCTTATTAAAAAATTGCTCAGCCAGGCGCCGCAGTGGCTTACCAAATATGGCTATGTGGTGCTCGAGGCTGACCCGCGCCATTTTGTGCATATTAAAAAAGTGGCAGAAGCCGCATTTACACATGTAAGAAGTGTTGGTTTTACAATAATTCTGCAAAAGATTTAGAGATGGGGGCCACGCGGTGTGCGCGCCCCCGGCCTACTGCTTTGCGGACGATGAACAATCCTGTGGCTGCACTGTGCATTACTGCGGGTACTCAGCAAGCGTCACATGTAACTTTTGTTCCTTGCCGTCGCGCAATAGCGTAACTTCAACTTTATCGCCGGGTGAATATTGCGACAGAAGTGACGCCAAACCTTTGCCCAGTGCAATTTTTGTATCGTTTACCTGCATAATAATGTCACCGTTTTTAATGCCTGCATTTGCGGCCGGACTGCCAGGGATCACTGCTGGGTCGGTAGCACTACCACGCACCAGCGCGCCTTCTTTAACTGGCAGTTTTAGTTCATCAGCAATGTCGGCGGTAATACTCACGTACCGCACGCCAACATAAGCTTTAATGAGTTTGCCCTTGGTCAGCACCGAATTTATAACTGCTTTTGCGGCGTTAATTGGAATCGCAAAGCCAAGTCCCTGGCCTTCGGTAGAAACTGCCGTGTTAATGCCTATCACTTCGCCTTTTAGGTTAACTAGCGGTCCACCTGAATTACCGGGGTTGATCGACGCGTCAGTCTGGAACATGTCTTCGAGTTGCTCGGCGTTCATTCCTTCTTCATCAGATGCCGTAAGTGGGCGGCCAATGCCCGAAATAATACCGCTGGTCACACTGTTACGGAAGATACCCAGCGCATTGCCGATTGCCACCGCTTGCTCGCCTGGCTTAACTGGCCCAGAATCGCCAATAGTTGCGGGCGACAGAGTATCCACACCGTCAATTTTAAGGAATGCGAGGTCATTGCTTGGGTCGCGGCCGACCACACGTACATTTTCGTATTCTTTTCCATCGTCGGCAATAACGGTTACACGGTCCGTGCCCTCCGGCACCACATGTTTATTGGTTAACACGTAACCATCTTTAGACACAATGATGCCACTCCCCGCACCCTCACTCACCTGCCCTTGGAACCGGCCCGCGCCTGACTGGACTGATTGTGTGGTAATCGCTACGGTGCTTGGGCTGACTTTTTTAAATACTTCGGCAATGACTTCACCCTGCTGTGCAACAATTGCTTGGCTGTTGTCGGTAATGGTTCGACTGGCGTCAAGTTTTACAAAACCCGTGCCTACAAATAGCCAAGCGCCTAAAAAGCTGCTGGCAAAACAAAGCAGCACTGTGCCGAGTACTGACCATACTTTTTTATTTCGGGCATGTGCCGGGCGTGCTGCTTTTAGCGGCGCAGGTTCGATTGGCGTTGTGCCTTTTGGCTGAGTTCCTAGCATATACCCCCTTTTTTTGTTAAACGGTTACGTCCCAAGACGAGAAGAACAAAATAACTGCAAGTAAAGCCGCGCCGAACACAACCGTCCCCTGGAGCATGGGTTTAGTAAGCTTGTCAGTTTTGCTAAAGTCGTACATTCGTGCCGCGCAAAAACCAATCACCAGCATAAGTAACGCGATTTGCGGAATTCTTATTGGCAAGCCTAAACTGTACACGTTAGTCCAGCGGTACGTAATCCAACCGAGTTCAACCATAAACAGGCCCCACACGGTGGCAAGCAGTTCAATGTACCGTTCTTCATAATTGCTCACTACATGCCGCGCGGACACGTAACCAATAAGACCGCAAGCTAGCAGCACAAAGACTTCGGGTAGCACAACCGAAAAGTTAAACAAAGCGACCAAGCTGACAACTTGCGCGATACCCGCCTGCAACAACACGCCATGCTGCGTTGAGCGCGGTTTAAGCACCAGTAGCCACACACCATATAAAACTGCCAAAATCACCTGAATCGCAAACGAACTACTAGCCAGGTAAATAAGCGCAACGGCGCTAAGGCCGACCATAATGTCGGCAAGATTCGCCTTAAGGTTTGGCCACCAAAAGCGTGGGCGCAGCGCCAAAATGCGCCACTTACTTAGAATAACAATCGCAAACGCCAAATACGGCGGGTCAAGTCGCACCAAAAGCAGCACTGCCACTGGCAGCAACAGATTGAGCCCGGTGTAAATTGTATTACTCACTCGTGTACGCGTGGCTTTAGCCCGCAATAAGTCAATCACAATGGTTTTATTATATCACCTGTTATCTGAGAAAATACTGGCTTTCAGGCGATTTTTATTGCGTGCTTGCCGCTTCGGGTTGCTTACCAACGACCACCACAAAGTCTGCGGTACTGCTCACACCCGCTGGCTTGCCGCTTGTTACCTCTACGCCCAAAATTTGTGCGAGCTTCTTGAGGGTTTCAGGCTTCTTACCAGTCATGTCGTAGAAGCTGATTTTCTTATCGCCAAGCGCTGTTGGTGCGTTACCAACCGTGCCAACCGTCAATTTTTCGGCAGTGATCTTGTCGGCCTGTGTTTGCGCTATGCCCGGGGTGCCGCTTGCATTTAACACATCAATGCGTGCGTATTCGAGCGAAGCCGTATTACCGGTAGACAGCGCTGCAATAGCATCTTGAATTGCCGCATAGCTGTAGTTGCCGGCGTTCGGACAGATATTACCGCTGAAGCAGCCTGCGGTTGCCAGTGGCTTAATTTCGTTTTCGAGGCTAAACGACGTAATTTCGCCGGTTTTTATGTTTTTGCCAAGATCAATTAGTGTTTTAATTTCGTTAGCCTCAAAGTTAGTACGAAGGTTTTTACCCAATGTGTCAAGCAAACTGTTTACGGCAACCGGGTTTGCCAGCGTACCGGCGCTGCTTGCCTTGTCTTTTAGAGCGATCAAAATCTTACGCTGGTTGTCCTGGCGGTCAGGGTTCGAGCGGCTCAAACCATAGGTTGGCGCAACATCACCCCGGGCGCGGGCAAGTGCCAATGCGTGCTTGCCATCCAGGTTAACCGGCCCGTTCGGGTACTTCACATAATAGCACTTGTAATTGCACTCCCAGTCAAAGTTGCGATCCAAAATACCGCGCGGGTCATCGCTTTCAATGTTGACTGTAATGCCGCCCACAGCATCGACTGCCTCACGCAGCACCGTGTAGTTTGTGTGCGCGTAGTATTGAATATCGAGGCCGAGTACTTCGCCGATCTTTTTGCCGAGCGCAGCCGCAGCAATGTCTTCGCCCTGTTCTTTATTGCAACTATATACCACGTTAATTTTACCCTGGTAACCGGACACACATGGCTGGCCGTACTGTACGTGGAGATCACGCGGGATGCTCAGCACAAAGGCGTTTTTCTTATCTTGGTCAACGCTCAGCACCATAATTGAGTCAGTCAAATCGCCACCCGGGTGGCCCGGGTCGTCTTCTGAGGTACCGAACAGTACAATGTTACTGCGACCATTTTTGTCCTCTTTAAGGGGCTGGCCTTGGTCGAATAACGCACCAATGACATTACCCTTAAAAATTTTGCCGCCAGTATTCAGAAATTTGTAAATAAAGTAACCACCAACAATAAGAAGAATGATTGCGAGCACACTCACAACGATCACTGTAATTTTTTTACGAGACCATTTTTTGCGTGCGCCACCGCGTTTTTTGCCTTTTTTGCCGCCCTTATCTTTACCTCTTGCAGCGCCAGTTTTACCGGACTGTTCATCGTCCAAGTTAAGATCTAGATTAACTTCTTCGCGGTTGCGCGCTGGACTCGGCAAGTTTAAGCCATCTGCTTTCGCGGCATTTGAAGGCGCAACAGCCGCCAAGCCGCCTATGCGGTGCAATATTGGAGCGCCCTGGCGCACGCCATCCGAATTACCGGGGTTTTTAGAAGGATCAATCAAAAAACGCTCTGGCACATTACGCGAACTTGCGAGGCTTGGTCGCTGCCGCGTCATATCAGTGTTTTGCGCACGACGGCGCAAGACAAAACCATCAATATTGCTGTTATTACGATTCATAAAAGTTAATTAAAACTATAGCGTTTTTAGGCGCGCGGCACAACCGCACTTTGCTATTTTACCATGTGAGTGCTGAGCCGTACCTGAAGCGGTAATTAGGGTAGATTTTTGCATGTTACCCCTGTATTATAGAGCTTATGAATCCAAACCAACCGCTCGGCAACCCTGGCACGGGCGGCATTGTAACGCCCCCTGGCGCACTACCCCCTACAAATACAGGGTCTGTGGGTGATATTCCAGAGAACGGTTTTGGTTTTACTGACGAACAACCTATATTGCCGCCAGTGGTACGCCCACCTGCGCCAGTGCAACCACCCGCTGCTGTACCACAATCTGCGCCAGTCGCCCCAACACCTGTTGTACCATTTTCACCTCAGGCACCACCTTCCGCTCTACCAACGCAGGCAACTGCGATTACTGTAGCAACCCCGCCGCCAGCAGCAGTTATGCCGCCACCGCAAGTACCAGCTGTGCCCACACTCGCCCAGCCCGTTCAGGCCTTGGCTGGCACACCCGCGCCACAACCCGCACCAGCTCCGCAGCCTACAGCCTACGCTGCACCTGTCAGTATTGCTCAAGAACCTTTCGATCCAGCAAAAGTACCAGTCACTGCCACATCAACTCCTGTCAACCCAATTACCGCCAGCTACGGCCCGCAAACAAGCGTCACGCACCTGCCCGACGACATCGCCAACCGCATCAACGAAAAACCAATGCAAAACTCCAGTGATATCCTGCGCCAAATTAAACATGGCCTCGATGGCAGCCGCATTAAAAGTATTCTTTCATTCACTGTCTTTATTGTTGCCATTTTTGCAGCGGCGTTTCTTATTAACCAATATGTATTCCAGTCGTACTACGTTGAAGGTACGAGCATGACCCCAACACTGCAAAATAACGACCGTCTTATTATTAGCAAGGTCGAACGCACCATGGCAAGCGTACAGGGCAAACCGTATATTCCAGAACGCGGACAAATTGTAGTGCTCGATAGTTCAATTGTGGGACTGAACGGCCAGCACGAACAGCTTATTAAACGCGTTGTTGGCTTGCCTGGCGACCGCGTACATATTGAAGTGGGTACGGTTATTATTACTAACACCGAACACACTGACGGCTACGACGTAACCCAAGCGCTAGGGCTTACCAACCTCCAGCCAACTTACAGCGACGAGCCAATCGACCTGACTGTTCCCGAAGGCCACGTATATGTTATGGGCGATAACCGCGAGCAGGGCGGCAGTTACGACTCGCGCTCGTTTGGGCCAATTGAAGGCGACCAAATTCAGGGCCGGTTGTGGGGGCGCATTTTACCGCTCGATAAAGCGCAATTGTACTAGCACGATTTGCCTAAAAACCACCGAAACAAAAACTGCTCGCCGTTAGATGAGCAGTTTTGTAATCCGGTCGAGGTCATCATCTGACTTAAACTCAATGATAAGCCGGCCACCGTGCGCCATGTTGCGAATTGCAACTTTGGCGCCCAAACGCTGCGCGAGCTGCTGTGTGCCTGGTGTTTCTGTGCGGGTTTTTGCGGCAGCGGTTTCGCGGTCTTTAGTGCCCTCTTTATAGCCAATCACAAACTGTTCAGTCTTACGCACTGACCAGCCATTTTTAACAATCAAATCAAGCAATTCTTGCTGCACCTCAGATTCCTGAATCGCCACGATCTGGCGGGCGTGGCCTTCACTGATTTCACCACGGATAAGCGCAACTTTGGCGTTTTCGGGCAAACCCAGAAGGCGCAATGAGTTACTGATTGTGCTGACCGCCTTACCGCCAGCGCGTTTGCCGATTTCGTCGAGCGTCATATTAAATTGCTGTTGCAATTTTAAATATACTGTTGCAATTTCAAGTGGATTTAAATCCTCGCGGTTGAGATTTTCAATTAGTGCAAGCTCAAGTTTGTGCTGGTCGGTGTAGGTACGAACCAATGCAGACACCTCTGTAAGTCCCGCCATTTGGCTCGCGCGCCAGCGGCGTTCACCGGCAACAAGTTCGTATTTGCCACCACCTGTTTCGGTCACAATAATTGGCTGTAAAATACCGTGCTCTTTAATTGAATTCGCAAGTTCTTGCAGGGCATCAGGCTCAAACAAACGGCGTGGCTGGTGGGGGTTCGGCACAATAGACTTTACATCCAAATTGCGCAGCTCGCTCACTGCTTTGTCCTCAGAACTGGTGACATCAAATGCTTCGTCCAGCACATTTGTGGGAATTAACGAATCAAAACCACGGCCCAAGCCGCGGCCAGCAGGTTTTTTAGACACGGCCAAGCACCTCCTTTGCAAGCAGTTTATAGGCCCGCGCGCCCTTACTCCAGCGGTCGTAGGCACCTACAGGCAGACCGTGGCTCGGCGCTTCGGCAAGGCGGATATTACGGGGAATCACGGTTTCAAAAACTTTGTCGGGGAAATGCTTTTTAACTTCGGCCTGTACCTGCGAACTGAGCGTTGTACGGGCATCTACCATAGTCAACACCACACCAAGCAGGTCGAGCTTGGGATTGAGACCCTTTTTAACAAGTTGCATGGTTTCGAGCAGTTGGCCTAAACCTTCGAGTGCATAGAATTCTGCTTGAACCGGCAGTAGCAAGTGGTCGGCGGCAATTAATGCGTTCACGGTGAGCAGGCTCAGGCTTGGCGGACAGTCAATGACCACAATATCGTACGTATGCGGAGCAAGCGCTGTTTTAAGGCGTGTAAACTTTTGCTGCGCTTTGGCGAGTTCAACTTCGGCGTTTGCCAGCTGCGGCAATGTTGGCAACAGATGCAGATGTTTTTGGCTGGTTTCGATAATGCAATCCTGTAGCGGAACATTACCCTCAAGGACGTCGATCACGGTATGTTGCAGGCGGCGTTTATCTATACCAAGCCCACTCGTTGCGTTGCCTTGCGGGTCAAAATCAACTAAAAGAACGTTTTTACCGCCCTTTGCCAGATAGTATGCCAAATTGACGGCAGTCGTAGTTTTGCCGACACCGCCCTTTTGATTTGTGACCGCAATAATTGTTCCAGCCATTGTTGCTCTTGTTGTCCCTCTCTGTTTGCTGACCATCATTGTACCAGCTTTTGGGTGTGCGTGGAACGGTAACCAATGGAGACTTGCCAACAAAAAAACCGCTCCGTTTAGAGAGCGGTTTTATTTTATTTCGTACTGATCGATTCGATTTCGATTTTTGTGTACTTTTGACGGTGGCCAGTCAATGTTTTAACGCGCTTTTTAGCTTTAAACTTCATAATCTGAATTTTATCGCCTTTAACTTCACCTTCAACGACTTTTGCCTTGACACTTGCACCTGCGACGGCTGGCGTACCAACAGTTGCGGTAGTTTCGTCGAAAACCATCAGGGGTTCGAGGTCAACGGTCTTGGTGTCGTCGGCAAGGAGGTCAACTAAAAGCGTCTGCTTTTCAGCGACGATATATTGTTTGCCACCAATTTTGATAACTGCTTTCATGATCATTCTTTACAAGTTTAGATTAATAAGTTATATCCAGACGATTTTAACAGATTAACCCCTGACTGTAAAGATTATTCCTGTTCGGCTTCGGGTTGTTCGGCACCGAGGTCACGCAGGGCTTCGTCCCAAAAAGCCGAAAGCTTTGAGCCGTCGAGGTCTTCGGTGAGCTGCCATTTGTCATCTTGGCGTTCCATGTCGGCACGAATCGAATTGCTTAACTCGTCATCGTCGTCTTCGACGGGCTGGAACTGCATTTTTGGCTGCGGTGCGAAATCTTGTAATGTGATTTTCATAGTTTTTGTTTTTACATTTAGCGTTCGTTATTTAAACATTAGCATAATAATGCATGTAAGTCAATATAATGTTAGAAATTTATCATATACACTTGTAGTTCTATCCTACTTAGTGTATACCATAGGCAGCTGCGGCAACTTTTACCTGCCAATGCGAACGTTCCCCGCTCTGCAAAATTCGAGGAGACCGAAGGAGCAACACCGTGAACATCACCGAGGACGAAATGACCGCCACAGTTCCCCCGGACGACGCCGAGCGCCGTGGTTGGTTCGCGCAATTCGGCTACACGGGCAATCCGAACGAAGGGGTGACCCTGATCGGCCCCGACGGCGAGCCGATCTCCACAGTGACCGTCACCAGCATGTGGGCCGTGCGGCGCGGGCTGCTAGCTCTGAAAACGGACTACAGCGGCCAGTTCCACCGAGTGGGCAACTGGACAGAAGCTAAGCGACGCCCGATGGACCCCGCCAACCGGCTGTGCGACCGCGCTTACGGCCCACTCACCAGCCTCCAAACCGGCGAGTGGCTGCCGGGACGACGGGAGATCATCTGTTCCCTGCTCAAACGCGATCCGGATGACGAAGTGACCTTCAGCTTCCGCGAGCAGCCGCTCGTGCAGCGCAAGGAGGCACCTCAGACCACGTGAGAACCCTTCTAGCAGAGTGGAACGTTTCGGTACAAACCGAAATCCGCGGCGACCGGCTTATAACCGGTCGCCGCGGGCCACTCCCCTATGTTTATTATTATTTTGCTTTTGTAAGCGACACGGTGACCGCAACGCCTTCAACTTTAGCAACAGCTTGGTGTTCCTGGGTTTCGCTGGCAAGTTCTACCGCGAGTGTTTCTTGCTTAATTACCTCCGCGAATTCACTCACCGCACGCTGCACCAGCGCGTCAGCACTTTCAATGTGCAGCACAATGCGATCGTCAACGTTCAGGCCCGCGTTTTTGCGCAGGTTTTGTACGTGACGGACCAAATCGCGCATGGCACCTTCGGCCTTCAGCTCATCAATCAGTGCAACATCGAGTTGCACCGCTTTGCCCGCGAATACCACCTCTTTTACGTTCAGTTCTTCAGCCAAAATATCGCGGTACGTTTCTGGCAAATCTGCCGGGACGGTCACACTCGCCAGCGGCTGACGCACTTTCACTTTGGCTCCAGCGCGCTGGCTCAAGCCTTCTGTAATGACGTCACGCACGGCTTGCATGCCTGCCAACACTTTTTTATCAACTGTGCGGACTTCCGGCCAGTCGCTGAGGTGCACCGATTTTGGCAAACCACTGCCCTTGGTAACTTTGCGCCACACGTCGTCGGCAACAAATGGCGCCCATGGTGCGAGCAGCTGTGTTAAACGCACAATTGTGTAATACAACGTGGCGTAAGCTTGCGATTTATCGCCATCGTCTTCGCTCTTCCAAAAACGGCGACGGCTGCGGCGCACAAACCAGTTGCTGGTGTCGTCGAGCAGATCAACATATGCCTTCATGGCTTTTGGCATTTCGTATTTGTCGGCGTACGCGGTAATTTCTGCGGTTGCGGCATCGAGGCGCACGAGCATCCAGGTATCGAGCACGTTGTACGTGTGTGGGCGCTCAAGCTCTTTGCTCGGCTTCCACTTGTCTACTTCGGCGTACATACTAAAGAAGCTGGCCACGTTGCGCAGACGCTGCACCACGTTGCGCTGGGCTTCAACAAGCGCCTTGTCGTCGAATGGCGCAGTTTCGCCGCTAAATAACGAGCTACCGAGCAGGTAAAAGCGCACGGCGTCGGCACCAACGGTGTTAAATGTGCTGTCGAGTTCAGGGTAGTTTCCGAGATGTTTGCTCATTTTGCGGCCGTCATTGCCCAAAATAATGCCGTGCGCCACATTAAATTTGAACGCCGGTTTGCCGAACAGTGCCACGGCCATCACATGCAAGGTGTAAAACCAGCCGCGGGTTTGGCCAATGTATTCGGTAATGAAGTCGGCCGGGAAGCCTTCTTCAAACTGTTTTTTGTTCTCGAATGGATAATGCATTTGCGCAAACGGCATGCTGCCACTCTCAAACCAGCAATCGAACACGTCTTCGACGCGGTGCGCCAAGCGGCCATCTTTGGTTTTAAGCACCACGTCGTCGATGTGCGGGCGGTGAAAATCCACCACTTTTTCGGGATCAACAGCCAGGTCTTTAAGTTCTTGCAGGCTGCCAACAACAATCAGTTCGCCGTCGTCGGTTTTCCATACAGGAATTGGCGCACCCCAGAAACGTTTGCGGCTGATGTTCCATTCGCGGGCGCCAGCAAGCCAATTGCCGAATGCGCCGTCGCGCACGTTGCTTGGGTACCAGTCAATTTCCTGGTTAGCGGCCAGCATTTGGTTTTTAATTTTTGGCACGTCCACAAACCACGCACTCATGGCACGGTAGATGAGCGGCACGTCGGTACGCCAACAGTGTGGATATTTGTGTGTGTACAGCGCAGATTTAAAGAGTTTCTTTTGCTTATCCAAATCTGCAACAATCTCGTTATTGGCATCGAACACCAAACGGCCGTCGTAGTCTGGCACGTCTTTTGTGTAGCGGCCGTCGTCGTTAACTGGGCTAATGACTGGCACGCCTTCACGCTTGCCCAGCCAGTAGTCGTCTTCACCGTGGCCTGGGGCAATGTGCACCACGCCGGTACCTTCGTCGGTGTTTACAAAGTCAGCAGCAACTACTCGGAAGGCCGATACATCTTTAAAATAATCGAATAGCGGTTCGTACACCATGCCGACCAGTTTGTTACCCTTCATACGGCGCACAACTTCAGCGTCGTCGAGTTCTGGGTAGCGTTCCAACGCGGCTTCGGCTAGCACAAATTTTTCGCCGTCGCGGTCAAGTTCTACGTAGTCAATGTCACTGCCAACAGCCAACAGCAAATTTGCGGGTAATGTCCACGGCGTGGTCGTCCAGCCAAGCATGTAGCGGCCGTCGGCAAGCTTGAATTTTACAGTTGCCGTAATGTCTTCGCGATCGCGGTAGCTGTCGTCTTGACGGGTTTCAAAATTGCTCAGGGCAGTTTGCGCGCCGTAGCTGTATGGCACCACGCGTTCACCCTCGTAAATAAGGCCTTTTTCATACAGTTGTTTGAACGCCCACAGTACGCTTTCGGTGTAATTTGGGTCCATGGTTTTGTAGTCGTCTTCGAAGTCGACCCAACGGCCAACGCGGTTAACATAATGGCGCCACACGTCCGTAAAACGCAGCACACTTTGGCGGCAATAGTTATTGAACTTGGCAACGCCGTATTCCTGGATTGCTTTTTTGCCGCTTACACCGAGTTCTTTTTCGGCGAGTAGTTCTGGCGGCAGTCCGTGGCAGTCCCAGCCAAAGCGGCGTGGCACGTAGTAGCCGCGCATGGTTTTGTAGCGCGGCACGGCGTCTTTAAGAACTGAGGTCATTAACCCGCCCCAATGCGGTTTGCCATTGGCGAATGGTGGACCGTCGTAAAAGCTGAACAGCTCGCCGCCCTTGCGGCTCGCCACGCTTTTCTCGAAGGTCTTTTCTTTTTCCCACAGCGCGAGCATTGCCTCTTCGGCCAGTGCGACCTGGGTCTTTTGGACTTCTTCTTTATTCATATACGCTCACTTCTTTGTTATTAAAAAATCACCCGTTAAAAAAGATGTTGGAACCCGGATGCGGGCGGTACCATCCAACTTCTTTTTAGGGGTGAACCTGAAAAGCACTTGTTTTGCGCGTGGTGACGGGCGCTTGCCGGTGGGTTCTACTGGGGCGAACTTTTGTAGTTTGCACGCCTGTTCTTCCCACAGCGTTCGCGGGTGATAGCCGCTCATCTGGGCTATAAATGCCGAGAATACTGTATTTGGATTTTAACTGATTGGGGGGAATGGGGCAAGGCTCAGGCCTGTTTCGCAACTTTTTCGGCCAGCTGTTTAATACGAAATTTTAGAAGAAGCCAATCAGACTCTTGCGGCCTATATACATTAAATGCTTCAAAATCACTTGCCGTCTCGTATATCTGCTGGAACTCGGGAATTTTTACATCGTTGTACCATTTTTCCCAGTTATCATTACCTGCGAGGCCCACGATGCGCGATGCGGCAGTCGCGTGATTCGGTTGATTGTCTTCATTATCAATGCAATATTGCAAATAGGCTACCAAGTCCTTGATGCTTTGTAAATCGTAGATATCTTTCATATTGTTCTATTCTACCACCCGGAGCCTCGCGGCTCCGGGTTTGCTCAATGTTTGTTCCAACCGCGGTAGATGATCTCGCCTGTGTCGCTAAAAACGACGTGCAGATGTCCACCGTCTCCCTTAATTCGCGGGGCCACGGTTACATCAGTTGTCACGCACTGGTGATCGGCGCTCCAGCCGCTTCTGACTGTCACGCGCACATCATCGTCTTTATATTGCTCCTGCCTCTGCCCCCGGTTCATATGCCGGTTCATGCCCTCAACATAGGCACGTACCACCTGAGTCTCGAACCGCTGTTCCCTTTCGCGAAGGTCTTTTTCGTCCTCTCGCGTCTGGTTGAAGTCCCGAACTGTACCGGTCACATCTCCTGCATTTCGAGCCGCAGAACCGATGGCCGCCTTAAAGGCGTCCCACAGCGCACCCACAATCACTACCTAGCTCTCATAGTCGGAATAGAGCCAACGCACTCTACCACCAGTCCCCTCGACTTACAACACTTGGATTTCATTTATCTGAGAATGGGTATCGAGACTGGTTATGGAATAATTTAGCCGCCCACATCTCCGATATTAATGAAAAAGATCTAGACGAAAAGATCAAAACGCTTGCAAACACACCACAACTGAATCAAAAACAGATCAAAAAGTTCTTAGCCAAATTCAGATTTTCAAAAATCGGATGAAAATTTTTACTACCATGAAAGCGCTATCCAAAAAGCTCAAAAAAAAGTTCGCCGAACCAAGAGAGCAGCCCACATAAGCTAATTCAAGCTCATTCGCCAAGCTATTACTCGCTTATGTAGCTGGAATAGAGTATAAAAACTAAAATTCTTAAGCGATTTAGCGGTTCCATTTCAGTTATTTGCGTGCCATTTCTTTCTAGCAAGCCATTGCCGATCTCGAAAATTTCAACCAAGTCTGGATATTTATTACGCTCTTGCAAATCCTTAACATCTTCTTGCTGCCGGAGTAATAACATAATTTTCGCAATCACTTTAGGGGATTCGTCTCTATTCAGACTAGCATCGATGGGGTCAAGGATTTTTTTGAGTGTTTCTAGATCTTTTCTATCGGTATCTTTTTCTATCACCATTAAATTATTCTGCACTAGCGTTACTTTTACAAATTATGATCCCCCGGCAGGTTAATGCCGGGGGATCGCTCTTGCGACCTGTTCGAGGGCGGTCAGGGCTAGACTATTTTAAGTCTCTGCTCTTTATTTGCTCCGTGAGCCCACCATGCGTCAATCTGTCCATTTCGGATGATAATGTGTCCATGCTTGTCGCCGTCTGGCGCACCTTCTCCCGCATAGTAGATGTCGACTCGCGTTCTATCATGCGCAACCTATTTGTGACTTTGAAGTCTTTGTCCTCGACACCCCTTTCTAACGCAGCGCCAATGGCAACTATTTCTTTAAGTTCAGAGTATGTATTTTGTTGCACCCACTGCACAAAATGCTCAGAATTTTGTAAAGCTCCAATAGATTCCCCTAGCGACTTAAGCGAGCTATGGCTATTTATCCGGTCATTTAGGTAATTGGTGACTTCTTGAATTGTTTTAAAATTTGTTTGGCTAGACGAAGAAATACTTTTTTCGAGTTCATCATTACGTGTCTTTATTTTGGCCTTTATGGCTCTGAATGCTTTTTCAAAAATAGTCATTCCCGCGAGCATACCAACAGTTACCCCTAGTTACAAGCAGCTCTAACGCCTTCCCCTTACACCCAACCTCACATATACTTGTAGTGCAATGATTAATCCTATCCAAAAAGCACCAAAAGAGTTTGCCGAACGCTACAACCACATTGTAGATGGCGATGAGACTATAGATACAATTACCAAACTGAAAGAATTCTGGCTTTTTAGCATTGAACAGGGTCGACCGCACCCAGAAATGCGTGAGTACATTGCACGTTTTGCCCATAACATCCCCACTTCAAAGCTCGTACATTCAATGATTTTCTCTGACTACGACCTACGTGAATCATTTAATGAATTCGTCGCATTCAGATCTATAAAATCTCAAGACCCAAAAATTTCTGACCTGCAACTCAATGATCTGCTCTGGGGGAACATCGCAGATCATGTTACAGCAATTGATGAATCTAAATTGGATCAAAAAATAGACTCTCTTAAGACAACACCTCAGTTAGACCAAAAGCAAATTAAAAAGTTCCTAGTCTCATACAAATTTAAGAAATGAGGTAATGGCCGGCCGAAACCGGCCATTACCGCTCACTCGTCTACAAGAACCATCGCGTTGGGCTCCTCGGTTCGCCAGTGGGTCATCTTCCCATTCTTAACGACGATGTGACCATGACCTGTGCCACGAGGAGACTCTCTTCCGCCATAGAACACGTCGACTCGCCCTGCTTCGCCACCCCTATGGAAGCGAATGATCGCCAAATGATCACCGAGGATAGTGCAAGATCGAAGCACGGTTTCGAGATTGACCGAATGCCCCTCTGCAAGCCGTTTCGCCTGCCAGGTGAGCGCCTCGATTCGTTGCGCCTCCAGATCGACACCGAGCGAAGCGACACGCGCAAGCATGCGCGTGCGATATTCTTGTTTTGCTCTGTCGCTGTTAAAAGACTGTAGCGTCCCGCTTACATCTCCTGGGTTCCTGAGCGCTGAAACAACAGCATCCTTGAAGAGTTCCTTCCAACCCAATGAACTCACCTTCCCCTAGCCTCTGGTTTTTGTAGAGCCAACGCATTCTACCACCAGTTCCCTCGACTTACAACACTTTTTATGGTAAAGCTATAATTCTACTGGTAAATCCCCGGGAACTGCACCAAAACCAACGCAATCATTGCGGCAATCCACGCGCTGGTGAACATTTTGTCGTAGTCTTTGTCGAGCCACTCGTTAAATTTTTTGTGGGTTTTATGTTGCAAAAACAAATTATTATTACGAATGTTATACCGCAGCAGCGCGTCGAATGCGATGAGCGTAACGAGCGTCACCACTAAACACAGCGGGCACAGAACCTGAATCACGAATACACTCTGGAAGAACAGCCAGTACGCGAACAGCAGCCCCAGGCCAAACCCAACTTGCGCCCAAGCCATAAACCAGCGCGGCAGTTTTAGCCCGGCCAGGCCCACAACCGCCAGTGTAATCACCACCGGGTACGCCATAAGCCCAATAAACGAATTCGGGAACCCAAATACTTTTGCCTGCCACGTTTGCATGACCGTGCCGCAATTAAAAATGGCGTTAAAATCGCACACCAGCGGCGTGCTTGGGCTAGTTAGTTGTATATACCGTTCAATCGATAGCGTCAGGGCAGCCACCAGGCCCAACACACCGCACACTAAAATAGTGGTAAAAATATATGCATCTGACCGCTTTGGCGTTTTAGTAAAAAATTTGGCAAGCATTATTGTGCCGGGGGTATTATTTTTTGGTGGTCACGATCATTCAGAGCGCTTTCCTGCTGCACGTAATAACTGAGCTCGCTGTAGGTTGGCAGGCGGTCGGGCGGCCACATATTTTGCACGTGGCCTTCGTCGTCGGTGGCAAGTATTGTGGGGAATTGCATGACTTCGTATAGCCGCGAAGCATCGGCGCCTTCGCGCGAATCTGGGTCGAGGGTGTCTAACGCTTTACCTGTTTGCGCGGCAAAATCGCGTAAATAGTCGAGTGCTCGGCGTTCGTGTTCGGAATTTGGACGATACATCATAATCGTTTTCATTAGTTTTATTGTAGCACTACCCCCCCGGCACTTAGGTAGCGCTTGCAAGTATTCGTAGACCAGAACTTAAAAAATGATTTAGTCTTTGCCTTTAAAGTAGTGCCCCAACACAAAGGCCAGTATAGGTGTGATCGCACCGGATACCATCATAAATACGTCTTTCACATTGATAAGGGTGATGTTGCCGTCACCATCGGCAAAATAAGTTTGTGCGATTGCGTTGTACACCGGAATATAAAGCAGGACCAGTAATATGGTCGCAAAGTACCACCGAATAAAATTTTTTGCCAGATCGGACTGTGTTTGCGCTTTATGCTTCTTAAGATCAAAAGGCGCTTCTTTGCGCCTTTTGAGTTCACCGATGCCCTTTAATATAGTTCGCCATTCGTTTGAAGTGACGCCGTCTGGTCGTTTCTGGAGTTTCTGCAACTTTTTCAAAGATTCATCGAAGTCGGCCATATCGGTATAAAGGGATTACGGGTTATTTAATGGAGCTCTCTACCATCTCGTCGTATGATGCAAAGAGCGCCTCAGTTTGACTAACGAGCTTGGCTATGGTCGCACGGATATCGTCAATCTGTTCTTCAAGTTTTTGCTTGAGCTCTTTGTCAGTCTCACTGTCACTGATTGAATTGACTATTTTTTCGAGCCCTTGCGCCTGTTGAACTAGTGTTACGATCGTATCGACATTACTCTTAATCAGATTCCTGATGTTTTGGTAGCTGTCTTGGATATTGGGTTTCATTGCGCGTTGGTCTCCTTCGCTTACTAGTATATACCATAGGGGGTTTTGCCGTGCTACAATTTATGTGTCGAGAACCACAATAAGGCCGTTTTTATTTATCCCGAAAATGGGCAGCCATTTGCATAAAAGCGATAGGGATAAAACCTTGTTGTGGGTCTCGACAGCCAGCAATGGCTGTCCTTTTTTATTACCAAATGGAGGCAAAACCTATGGCACAACCTAAAGCAATGTATAACCGAGAGCAAAAAGGCCACAGCATCATTAAGTGGGTTTTCTTTGGCGTATTCGTTCTATGGATTCCCGCGATTTACTACACGTTTTCACCAAACCACTATTGGCACACTTGAAATAACAAATGCCAGAATAGCACTTTGTGCTGTCTGTGATTGTAGCGCCATGCAAACTCGTCGGCGTAGAGCTGCAAATAACCCGGTTCAATATGCCGATAGATACCCTTTATGCCACGCTTGAGGTGCGACCACACATTCTCAATATTCTGCGTGGAGCTATCCGGTGTGTAAAATTGCAGCCTTCCGTGGTCAGTCCAACGATGCGAGTAACCCATTCTAGGCAATCGCCGATATGCCACGTAGCCATCGGTATGTATTAGCGTGCCCGGCTTCACATTATCGCGGATGATAGGTTGTAGTACGCGAGCACCAGAAGATTTAACATGCCAAACTTTTACCGAGCCGCCGCGCTGTACGGCTCCGAACAATATAGGGCCAGTACGCCGAGCATCCCGGCCATATCTGCGCCGGGCAGACGAGCGTTTAAAAGGATTCGGGTGGATGTAGGTTTCGTCTAATTCCACCTCACCTTCTAGTTCCACATCTTGGTTACCCATTACCGAGCGTAATAAATGCATCATGCGCCACGCGGTGCGATAGTTGACCCCAAGCTCGCGCTGCACTTGCCGGGCGCTGGTACCCGCCTTGTTTGTGCTCATAAGGTAGATTGCATGGAACCATAACGCCAGCGGCACTTGCGAACCAAAGAAGACTGTATCCTGCGTAGGTCGCATATGCCTTCCACAACGTGAGCAAGCGTATGCATGTCGCCCTCGGACGTGGTAGTGCTTGGTAACAGCCTCACAATCAATACAGGTAATGCCGTTTGGATAGCGCTGTTGAGCTATGAGCGCAAGGCATGCTGCATCATCAGGAAAACTAGCATGAAGCTGCCTGACAGTATAGCTGCGTAAGCCGGTCATTAATGTAGTGAAATCGCCCACGGTCTACTGCAAAACTGGACATACCAAACTCACCCTTGCTATAATTAAGCCAGTTCTTACGTGCATTAAGAGTCGCCGCTCGGCGGCTCTTTGCTTTTATAAGGTTAATGAGTTATAAGTGTGTACGCCCTGAATCTACCTTTATTTGGTTTATATGGTGGATTCAGTGAGAATTGAACTCACATTTTGCAGTTCTTACGTGCAGGTAATGACCTTTATACTATGAACCCAGATGGGGCGGGTCCATTTAAGAAAAAATGGAGCTCCCGGGATGTTAAATCTCGAAACTCCATATTCGTAATTCCATTTTAGCATAACTCTTGCCGTTGTGTACTTGCAGGCGCTACACAAGTGCCACCCCCCCAAGTTGACGAAAACCATAAAAATATGTATAGTATGTTAATCATCCCCTGGCCTTACCTTTGGAAGGAGGCCGCTGTGCACATTGACGACCGCAACCGTGAGTCCGACACTCCCGGTGGTAACCCGAGCGCCGCGCCACTCATTTGGCACGACTACCGGAACGAGGTGCTGAACGCTGCGTTCAGCGAGCTCGCCCGCCGCCGCGACGTACTCAAGAAGTGCACCGAACGCACGCCGTTCTGGAAGCGCTGGTACATCTACGGGCCGCCGTGGCTGCTCGTGGCCATCACCGGCTCGTACGCGATAACCATCGCGCTCAGTCTGGCCGTGGCACTCTTCGTCCTCATCATGGATGGCGGGCTGCCGTGGCTGGCCAAACAGCGTTTCCAGGCGTTCGCGCTCGAAATCCGCAACGGTGCCTTCGGGCACGCGGTCATGTGGGAAGACGAGCCCATCTGGGGCATGCTTGTGGCCGGGCTACAGGCGTACAACATCCGGCTGACCGAGCTGTTCCGCGACACCGCGCTGAACAAGAAGATCACACCGGTGCTTACGGATCTCCTCGAAGAGACAAGCGCCAGTCGCATCATCTTGTACGCATACTACGGTCTGAATTTCCCCCAGGACCATCCCAAGCTCGTCCTCCTTGCCGACCGAGTAGGCAGGACGAGCACCACGATCTCGAGCATCTACCAGGCCCATACAGCTCATTGACCACAGCAAAAGGGATGCAGGGACGACTTCGGTCGTCCCTCTTTCTGTTTTAAAAACACAACAACGATATTGACCCTATGTCTAAAAGCTGTTTAAATATACCAATCCCCTGATCGCACTCTCAAGGAGTGGCATGCCGCACATTGAAGACATTCCCGAGCACGAGACATCGAGAACGGTGTTTGCCTGGTACGACGGGCGTGAACCGAGGCTCACAGAGGCATTCAAGCACCTCGCTACACTGCGCCAGAAGCCAAAGCGGCGCCTACGCCACAAGTTCACCTTCCCGACGACGCTCACTCTGATATGTATCGGCCTGAGCATTTCTACGGAATTCGCACGTACCGACCTACTACTCTTCGTAGTGGGGGCGCTCATCGGCGCATCGCCGTGGCTGGAAATCTGGTGGAAACACCAAGTCTACAGCCAAGAGGCCGACCGGCTCGAACTGCGCATCAGGCAGGGCGAATTCGGCAACGGAGTCATGTGGAACGACGACCTGTTGTGGGAGTTGCTCGACGCGGCGCTCAAAACGCACAACCTGAGCCTGGCCGACGACATCCTGTCTCACGCCGAGTTCGAACAATACACCACGCCGCTGCTCGCCCGCCTGGTCTCCGAGACACAGGCTCACTGCAAGGAGCTGCGTGAGAACTTCGCGAGCGACGGACTTGCCATCGAAGCCCTGCGCATGTTGACAGCAACGGCAGCAAGTGTCATCGCCCAATCACTGAACCTCTGGCAGACGCGCCCAAGAGAGTAAACGAACGAGGGATGCAGGGGCGGTTCGCCGCCCCACATTCTGCACGTAGTAAAAACAAGCTCCTATTTTGGAGCCTGTTTTATTAGGAGCTACCCGACTTAACTACAACCACTGGTCGAGCCACACGCGCTACAGATGTAGCAGCTACCAGCACGCTGGGTTAAGTTACCGCAGGCCGTGCACATTGGCGATGAGCCAATGCCTGGGTTTACCGTACGGGTCGCAACTACTTTTTGCGCAGTACCACTTTGTGTTTTTGCTTCAGCTTTTGGGCTTTCTTGCCCGGGTGTCGAGGCTGACGCAACGCTCAAAAGCAGTGGCTGGTTTTTGGATTGTTCTTTTTCGAGGTCGTCAAAGCTGGCGAGGCCAAGCTCCAAACGGTCGTCAAAACTCAAGTAGTCCAGGGCTAACCGGCGGAAGATGTAGTCGATCAGACTGCTTGCCGTCTTAATTTCTGCGTCGTCGGTCATGCCTTGTGGTGCAAAACTCATGTTGCTCAGCGTTTTAACGTAGCTCTTGAGCGGCACACCGTATTGCAGGCCGTGGCTCACGCTAATCGCAAAGCTGTCCATGAGGCCGCTGAGAGTTGAGCCTTGCTTAGCAACACGCACAAATAATTCACCTGGAGTGCCGTCTTCATATTCACCAACAGTCACGAACCCCTTGAGGTCAGCAACGTGGAACTCAAATGTGCGAGCTTTGCGGTTGCGTGGAAGCTCACGACGGACAGCACCAGCTTTAACCACGACTTGTGGTGCGAAGGCCTCTGCTTTTTCTTGCTTCTTTTCGCTCTTTTTGTCGCTGAGCGGCTGCCATGCTTTGCAATTGTCCCGGTAAATAGCGATGGCTTTAATGCCCATCTTCCATGAATCAAAGTGCAGCTGCTCAATTTCTTCAACGGTGGTGCTCTCAGGCATGTTCACTGTTTTACTGATTGCCCCGCTAATAAACGGCTGGGTTGCAGCCATCATTTTTACGTGGCCCAAATAGTGGATTGAGTTCTCGCCCACTGCGCAAGCAAATATGTCGAGATGTTCAGCTTTAAGATGCGGGGCGCCGACTGCGGTGCTTTTTTCGCTAATGTGCATCACAATGTCTTCGGCTTGCTGCTTGGTATAACCCAAGGTTTTGAGAGCGCGCGGCACAGTTTGATTCACAATACTCATACTGCCGCCGCCAACCAAAGTTTTGTATTTAACCAGGCTAAAGTCTGGCTCAATGCCAGTGGTGTCACAGTCCATCATAAAGCTAATAGTGCCAGTTGGCGCGAGCACGCTAGCTTGGGCGTTGCGGACGCCAAACTTTTCGCCGAGTTCAACTGCTTCGTCCCACGAGTTTGCAGCAGCCTGGAGCAGCTCTTCGCTCACCTGGCCCGGGTCGATGCTGTCGACTTCTGCGCGGTGCTTTTTAAGTACGCGGATCATGCCGTCGCGGTCGCGTTCAAAGGCGCTAAACGGCCCGACGCGCTTCGCCATTTTGGCGCTGGTGGCGTATGCGTGGCCAGTCATAATGGCAGTTAATGCGGCAGCTTGAGCACGGCCTTCCGACGAATCGTATGGCAAACCTTGCGCCATAAGCAATGCGCCGAGGTTTGCATAGCCAAGGCCAAGCTGGCGCAGCGCGCGGGTGTTTTTGTCGATGGCTTCGGTTGGGAATTCACTGTAGCCAATCAAAATTTCTTGAGCAAGGAACACGGTTTCAATGGTGTGTTTGTAGGCAGAAACATCAAAGCTGCCATCGTCGTTTAAGAACTTAAGCAGGTTAATGCTGGCAAGGTTGCACGACGAGTTGTCGACGTGCATGTATTCGCTGCAAGGGTTGCTGCCGTTAATGCGGCCAAATCTTGGCGTGGTGTGCCAGTCGTTAATGGTGGTGTCATATTGCACGCCAGGGTCGGCGCATTCCCAAGCAGCTTGCGCAACTTGACGCCACAAGTCACGGGCGCGAACCGTTTTGTGGACTTGCTTGTCTTTTACACCGACCAAATCCCAGTCGCGGTCTTCTTCGACGGCCTTCATAAAATCGTCGTTTACGCGCACCGAGTTGTTGGCATTTTGGTACTGAATGCTAATACTGTCGCGGCCGTTGAGTCCCATCTCGAAGCCCATGTCCTGCAAGGCATGTGACTTCTTTTCTTCGCGGGCTTTGCACCATACGAATTCTTCAATGTCGGGGTGGTCAATATTGAGAATCACCATTTTTGCAGCACGGCGAGTTTTACCACCGCTGGCAATAGTTCCAGCAACGCTATCGGCGCCACGCATAAAGCTGACCGGGCCGCTGGCTCGGCCGCCGCTGGCGCTCAGGCCTTCAACGCTGCCGCGCAGTGTGCTGATGTTTAAACCGGCACCCGAACCGCCTTTAAAGATCATACCTTCTTCGCGGTACCAGTTAAGGATTGATGGCAGTGTGTCGTCGACATGCAAAATAAAGCAAGCGCTGGCCTGTTGCACACGGTCAGCAACACCAATATTAAACCACACCGGACTGTTAAAACTGGCGCGCTGGGTGGCTAAAATATATTTGAGTTCTTCGTTAAATACGTCGGCTTCGGCTTCACTCACAAAGTAACCGTTTTCGTAGCCGTGGCGGGTAACGGTGTCGGCCACACGGTCAATAAGCTGGCGAAGGCTGCGTTCGCGGCCATCAGTACCGGGCGTACCGCTAAAGTACTTCTGGGTTACAATGTTTACCGCGTTTTGACTCCAGCTGTCAGGGAACTCAACGCGTTTTTGCTCAAAAACGGTCTTACCGCTACCTGGGCTTACAATTTTAGAATCTCGCTCAACCCATGTGAGCATGTTATACGGGTGCGTACCCTCTTCAGTAAAGTAGCGCCCGAGCGCCAAAGTGGCTGCGGTGTCCGCCATAGCCTAGTCCCCCTCCATTAAGATAATTTTGGAATTTTTGTTTGCCGCTTGGCCAAGAACCTCCCCAGGTCTTGCTCCAGCACTTGCTACCCTCTTTTGTACATCAAGTTCTGGCGCTTTGCAAGCAGCTTATGTTTATTTTGAGCGTTTTAGGCGCGTTTTTATGCGTTCGAGTTCCCGCTCAAAACTTTCAATGTCAGTGAAATTGCGGTACACGCTGGCGAACCGTACGTACGCGATTTGGTCGGTGTCGGCAAGAATGTCCATAATGATGGTGCCAATTTGGTGCGAGGTAATCTCGCCATCGGCAGTATCGTATATAGCTTTCTCGACCGTATTGACCAAACTCTCGAACTGGTCACCGCTGATTGGCGTTTTCTCGCAGGCCTTTTCTAGCCCGCACACCAACTTTTCCCGACGGTACATTTGCCGCGTGCCGTCTTTTTTGACTACTGCGAGAGCCGGCCGTTCCAGCCGTTCGTACGTCGTGTACCGGTGGCCGCAGCTTAAGCACTCACGCCGTCTGCGGATGCTTTCGCCAGTCGCAACATCGCGCGACTCAACTACCTTGCTTTCGCAGTGGTGACAGTGTGGGCATTTCATCTGTTATTGAACCTAAAACTTTACTCGCACGTTTTTGTAACGTCGCGATAAGCTTAAGCATAGCGCTACATGCAGCGCGGTACAAGACGTTTTAAACACAACATGTAGCGTACTTTACCATATTTTTGTAACTTGCACCAAAGTGATTAAGGAGGTAAAATATACTCGCTTTACCTCTTCCGGGTGAACGTACTTCCTATCCCTGCCGTAGTACTGGAGGCTGTACCTCTTGTCAACACGCACAGCACTACTTATTATTGCAGTCGGCATCACGCTGATAAGCATCGCTGCTGCCGCGTACTTGTTGTGGCGCAGTTATAAGCAGCCGACTAGCGCAGACGATCTGCTCCTCAACAGAACACGTGAGAACGCCCACAGGGCCATCAGCCACCTCAACCGTACCGTTCAAGAATCCCAGTTCGAAACGGGCACAAGCGAGCTGCTGGACCGGCTCACACAAATGCTTGAACGGCTTGGCGACAACGACCACGCCGTAACCGAGCGCAATACTGGCCGGCAGCAACGCATTCTCCTCGAGCTGCTCATTGAGTATCAGGCCCTAGCTGCTGGCCGCACATCAGACACTGGCATGCTGCTGGTACACCCGAACGACGGGTCGAAGCAGCAATACACCAGCACCGTCTACCGTGGTCTTGCTATGGATGCAGTCAAAATTGCGGCAGCAATTCTCGATGCACACGACACGCGCGATCAGCTAACGGCGCTCTGCGATGAAGTCGAGCTGGCCATCACCCAGAACGCCGATCGCAATGCCGGACTGCGAGCGCAAGCCGAACAGGTCGACCTCTCACTCAAAGAGCTGGCGAAAACGGGTTATGCGACCACGTTGCTGCGACAGCAACTTGCCGCAGCACGCGGCCGGCTCACAAAGGCGACAGCTGAGCACGCCGAGGCGAACTACCGGACCGCACACGCGCACCTCAAAGCAGCCGAGGCTGCAATTGCAAGAGTCCAAACCGCAGCCGAAGATCTGCCGCGGCGCATGGACACATTGCAGGGGCAACTCGTAGCTTTTGAGATGCAAGCCGACGGCACTACGGCAGCCTTGGCAGCCGCAAGAAGCCTGCTTAACCAGCTGCGGCGGCGGTACAACGCTGACGCCCTGGCTCAGGCAAGCAAAGACATGGCAACAGCGCATCGCACCCGCACAGGATTCGCCGGGCAAGTCGTCAAACTCCGCGGGCATCTCGAAAAGTACGAAGTCAACGAGGCCGAGGAAGTTGCTGCGGCACTCGACACGGGGCTGCGCCTCGTCAGGGAAATGCCGGCTCGCATTCAGGCGCACCGGGGTTCATTGGAATATGATTACAACCAGTTCGTCGTTGAGGCTGCTGCAAAGGCTCTACAGCTTGCGCAACTTGCGAGACGTATTGACGAACGCCAGGGCAACCAACGGCGCCATCTGGCATCCGTAAAAATTCTGAAGGATCGTGTCGCTGCGGCCAACGCGGCCGCTCGCGCTAACCCGGTAGCAGCACTGGCAGAAATCAAAGCGATCGGCACCAATGCGACCAAACTAGAAGCACGATCCGCGACCGCGCACGCCGAAACGCTGAACCAGTAACTGCACACCCGGAAGAAAGCAAAGGCCGGAACTTCGTACGCACCACGCGCGAAGTTCCGGCTGCTTTTTTATTAAAATAATATGTGGGGATGGCCATTTGCGGCGTCTCAGCAACATAACGGCGGCGCTTTCGCCACCACACTGCAATCGTTCCGCAACTTCATGGCAACTAAAAACCGCGCGAGGTGCGCGGTTTTTATATTTTATATTATTCGTCTTCTTTTTTGCGGCGGCGAAGGAACGCGGGCGTGTCAGCTTCGTCGTCGTAATGCCAAATACTGGTTGGCTTCGGGTCGTCTTTTACAAAACTTTCGCGGGCGTCTTCTTCTTTTTTATCATCCAAAGACATGTCCATTTTGGCCATGTCTTCTTCTTTGACTTCTTCAATAGGCGGTGACGCAGGAGTAGTTGGCGCTGGCGTTTCATCCGTAGCGGCATGTTTATTGCGGAAATAGGCACTGTCAAAACCAGTCGCAATAACCGTAATAATCAGTTCATCTTCGAGTTCAGGCTTAAGAGTGGCACCAAAAATAATGTTGGCATCGGGAGCAACCGCATTGGTAATAACCTCGGCAGCCTCGTTAATTTCGTGCATCGACATGTCGTAGCCGCCGGTAATATTGAACAGCACACCACGAGCACCGTCGATCGAAACTTCAAGCAACGGTGATTCAATTGCTTGTTGGGCAGCTAATACGGCGCGATTTTCGCCACTCGCGCGGCCAATGCCCATAAGAGCGCTACCAGCATTTGCCATAATAGTCTTTACGTCGGCAAAGTCCAAGTTAATCAAACCATGTTCGGTAATAAGTTCCGAAATACCCTGCACACCCTGGCGCAACACATCGTCAGCAATTTTAAACGTTTCGAGCAGCGGTGTGCGACGGTCAATAGTTTGCAGCAAACGATCGTTCGGAATAGTAATGAGCGTATCAACTTGCTGGCCAAGCTTGTTAATTGCCCATTCGGCATTTTGGCGGCGTTTTTCACCTTCAAAACTAAATGGCTTAGTAACAACGCCGACGCTTAAAATACCAAGTTCACGTGCGACTTCGGCGACAACTGGGCCTGCGCCGCTACCAGTGCCACCACCGGCACCAAGTGTAATAAATACGAGGTCTGCGCCTTCGAGCGCTTTTTTGATTTCTTCTTTGGTTTCTTCGGCAGCTCTTTGGCCAACCGCCGGGTCAGCACCAGCGCCAAGGCCACGGGTCGCATCGCGGCCAATGTGAATTTTGCTATTCGCTTTTGAGTTATGCAGAGCCTGCGCGTCGGTGTTAACGGCAATATATTGAACACCTTGCAAGTCTGAATCAGCCATACGGTTTATAGCAGCACCACCGGCACCACCAACACCAGCCACTTTAATAGTAGCGAAGGTTTGGATATCAGCTGGTTTTACTTCAGGCATTTTGTGAGGTCCCCCATTTGTGTTCACATTAAGTATACAGGCAACTCGCCAATGCCACAAATATGTATTCGCGCTTGGTCCCGCGAACAAAAATCTTACCTAAATTTTGAATCGTTTAAACAGATCAGTCGCTTGCTTGAACAACTTTCCGTAACGGTCGCTGCCGCTCTGTTTGTTGCCGCCAGCGCGTGGCGTGTTTTTGCGATTCACCATAGGTGTGGCTTCAAAGTCAGTCATCATAAGGCCCAATGCACTCGCGAATTCCGGCTTGGCAATGCGTTCGCTCATGCCGCTAAAGCCATCGAACTTGGCCACACGTACTGGCAAGCGCAACTTTTCTTTAGCGTAATGTGCAAGTAATTTAAGGTTTGCACCGCCACCTGTAAGCACAATACCACCTGGCAGTTTACCTGCGCGGTCAATGCTGGCGAGTTCATGGTCGATTGCTTCAAAAATTTCATCAAGCCGCGCACCCACTATCATTTCTACATCCTTGCGGTCAAAATCCAAAGTTTCACTCCCGTGATTGTGGGCAATTTTTTTCGTCGCTTCTTTGCCGCCAGCAATTGCGGATGCGTGTTGCAATTTCACCCCTTCGGCAATGTCTAAATCGGTGCGCAGGCCAATCGCCAGATCGTTGGTAATATTTACACTGCCCATTGGAATAATCGCAACATGCTGCAAGTCGCCTTCTTCGTACACCACCACGCTGGTGGTTGTACCGCCGAGGTCAACAACCGCAACGCCATTTTCCATTTGCTGCGGCGTGAGGATCGCTTTTGCAGCCGCAAGCCCGGCAACAATCACGTTGTTCATTCCAGTTTGGGTCATCTCAAGACTTTTGAGCAGATTTTTTACATTTGGCCCGAGCGCGGTGATCACGTGCGCGTCAACTTCAAGGCGCACGCCGCTCATACCCAATGGGTCTTTAATATTTTCCTGGCCGTCAAGTTGGTAACTGCGCGGCGTCACTTGCAGAATTTCACGGTTCGCAGGCAGCTGGAGTACCGTCGCTGCCTCTTGGGCGCGGGCAATATCTTCTTCGCTGATCTCATGGTTTGGCGAGTTTACAGCAACTACCCCTTTAGACGACATTGCCATAATGTGTGCGCCGTTTACCGTAATGCTCACACCGCTAATTTGGTGGCCGCTCATGCGCTCGGCTTCGTCTAAAGCCGTATCAATCGCCTGGGCAACACCAGTAATATTCACCACCACACCTTTGCGCATACCAGCGTTCGGCGCCTCACCTACACCAACTATAGTTGCCGATGAACTGGCGCCATCTAAATGGCCGACGACACAGCGAACATGCGTTGTGCCGATGTCGAGGCCAACACCGTAGCGTAAAGATTCTTGCATGAGATCTAGTATAACGGTTGTGCTTGGGGTAATGCAACTACCGGGCGTTACCAAGCGGTCAAAATTTCGTAGCCGTCCTGTGTAATAAGTACTGTGTGTTCAAAATGCGCAGCCAAACTGCCATCGATGGTGCGAATCGTCCAGCCATCAGCGTCAACTTTTACGTGGTGGTCGCCGAGCGTTGCCATTGGTTCAATCGCAATAGTCATGCCCGCTTTTAAGCCCGTGCCCGTGCCAGCCATGCCGTAGTTTGGCACGTTCGGGTCTTCATGTACCTGGTGGCCCACGCCGTGGCCAACTAAATCACGCACAATACCAAGCTGCGCGGCGTCGAGTACTTTTTGTACGCCCGCGCCAATGTCGCCGGTTTTTACGCCATTTTTCACTTGTTCAATACCAGCGTACATGCTACGTTCGGTTTCTTTGAGCAGACGTTTTTTAGTCTTGGTGCTCGTACCAATAACCATGCTAAACGCACTGTCGGTAATCATGCCTTTGTAACTTACGCCGAAGTCAAAGCCAACAACATCACCATCTTTAAATGAAACCATGTTTGGAATACCATGCACCACAACATCGTTTGGCGAAATACAAATAACATCGGGGAAGCCACTGTAACCCAAAAACGGCCCTTCTGCCCCGAATGCTTTTAGCTCTTTTTTGCAAAAATCCGCAATGTCTTTGCCGGTTGTGCCGAGTACTGCGCGTTCTGGAATTTGCTGTAAAATTGCGGCCAAAATTCGGCCGCTTTCGCGCATATTTTGAATTTCTTCTGGAGTTTTTACACGAGTGAACATGCTTCTAGCTCAGCCTCAATGCGGTCATGCACCTGGCCCACGGTTCCTGTACCATCAATGTGCGCAATCCGGATTTTCTGTTGGTTAAAATAATCCAAAATCGGGTAAATTTTATCCCTAAAAATGTGCAGGCGTTCTTTAATAACTTCGGGCGTATCATCAACGCGGCCGCGAATTTGCAGTCGCCGCACAATTTCGCTCTCGGGGACTTCCAAAATAACAATTAATTTAATAGAACGATTATGCTGCGGCAGCGTGTCTTCGAGCCATTTTGCTTGGCTCAGCACACGGGGAAAACCATCTAAAATAAGGTGGCCAATATCTTTTGAACGCTCAAGCGCCTGGCGAATTACCTTGTTGGCAACATCGTCGCCCACCAAACTGCCAGTCGCCATTTGCTTGTGCAATTCTGGGTCGTGCGTGTCGCGCAGCAATTGCCCAGCGCTCAGCCAACGCCATCCGTGGCGCGCAGCTAAAATTTGCCCCTGAACGCTTTTACCTGCGCCAGCGGGGCCAAAAAAAATGACCATTCCTACTCTACTTTCTGTTTTACTGCGGCCGCAATGCGAGCGCCATCTGCGCTCTGGCCGACTTTCGTTTTAACCGCGCCAATGACCTGACCTATGTGTGCTGCGCTGCCCAGTTCGGCAATTGCAGCCACAACAACTTGGTTCAGTTCGTCGTCGGTCAGTTGTTTCGGCAAGAATTCTTCAATGATACCCTTTTGGTAATTTTCGGCGTCGGCAAGTTCCTGCCGGCCGCCTTTTACATACAGTTCAGCAGCTTCGGTACGTTTTTTTGCCTCGCGGGCAAACACCTGCTGAATTTGGTCATCGGGCAAGCCCCTATCGCGGAGGCCTTTGGCGACTTCCTCTAATAAAATAGCGGCTTTTAACCCACGCAAAACTTCAACTCGCGGCTTATCGCCAGCAAGCATTGCAACTTTGATGTTGTTAGTAAGACGCTCTTTAAGCATTAGCGAATGCCCAAACGAAGACGCTTGAGTTTGTCTGCTTTGCGGGCTTTGCGGATAATCGCACGTTCGCGGCGGTCGCGCTTGCTCATTGGCTTTTCAAAATATTGCAATGCTTTTACGCGGCTTAGTACGCCAGATTGCTGCACCTTGCGGTTAAAGCGGCGAATAAGGTTTTCGTTGGCCTCTTGGCTGTCTTTACGGGTAACTTGAATCATATGCGTCTACTCTATCAGATCAGCGACAACAGATCAAGCCCTTCTATGGAAAATTTTACGTAAACCCTGTATACTGCATAATCAGCACCTTCTACATCCCCTGGAAAGAGGCATCGTGCAATTTGAGCTACCCGAGGACTGGCTGGTACGCACAGTGGCTGCGTGTCAAACCGATGATGAGCCGACGCGTAAACAGGCATGGGACGAACTGGCGCGGAAGTTGCTGCCGATCATTACGAAGATCGCCTTCCATGAGCAGGGCAAACTTTGGTTCAAGAATCCAAGTAGGTCCGTCGCCGAAGACGCAGCAATGGAAGCATTCCTGTCATTGTACCTGCATATTGACCGCATCACCGACGCAACCGGTCTGCTAAAGTGGTTCACTCGTGTAATCCAGAATAAACTGCGCGATACGGCAAGGGCAAGAGCGTTCAATAGGCATGTGTCTTTCACCGATGAAATGGAGATGCTTGACGCCGCTATTCCAGCCTCTCACCCGAGTGATTACGATGATCTCCACGAAGCCATCCGCTCACTTGACCCGACTAAAAGGCAATTGATTTGGCGAGCGTACTGGTTGGGCTTTAGACCGGGCGAAATTGCCAAACAAGACGGCAGACCAGTGCACCAGGTCAAGCGCGACCTCTGGCGGGCACGCACGAGGCTGGGACACGCCATGCAAAAAGGCAACGCGAAACCGCCGATGTGAGCTAATGGGAAGTCGTAATTGTAGCGTGGATTGGCGGTATATGTGGATAGGCGTTTGGCATTGCCGAGCTGCCACCACTGACCGCACCCCGCCCGCCTAAGTAGCACCGCAACACGCGTGCCAGCCAGGCGGGCGTTTTGCTTTTTACGAGGCGTCAGCAACTTTAAGTAACTGGCCTTCCAGCTTAACCACGCCACGCCATTCGTTTTCGAGTAGCGTAAACCACACATCAATAACTTCACCTGCATCGTGCAGGTATTTTTGTGCCTGACCAAAGCCGATCAAGCTCCACGTATGCCCTGCTTTATCGCCAATTTCGAGCTTTACATGTGACCCGTCGGCACCCATTGTGCGACGGCCTCGCACCACCGCCCCGCGCACCTGGAATACTGGCTCGGGGTTGCCGTGTCCAAACGGTTCAAGCGTTTTTAAAAATGCCATCAACTCATGGTCGAGTTCTTTAAAGTGCTCAACAATGGCATCGGTTTTTGGTTCTAAATGGCGCAGTTGATCTTTTAATTTTTGGGTATGGTAAAAATCATTCACGGCTTTGCGGAAATTCACAATGTTGTTTGTTGTAAGTGTTACACCGGCTGCAAATTTGTGGCCGCCGCCTTTAATAATGTGAGCTTCTGCTGCGCGAATCGCATCTACGGCACTAAAATCGCCGTAACTGCGTGCCGAGCCTTTGGCTTCGTCGCCCATTTCTTCAATTACAAATGCTGGCTTGTGGTATTTTTCTAAAATTTTTGCCGCCACAATGCCAATAATACCGTGCGACCAATCTTTGCCGCTCAAAACCAACACCGGGTCGTCGGCAAACTTTTCGGCCTGCACCTGGGCTTCTTTAAAAATTTTGTCTTGGTTTGTGCGACGCTGTTTATTCATGACGTCTAGTTTTTGGGCCAGATCGTAGGCCTGCATTGGGTCGGTGGCGGTCATGAGGTCTAAACTGTACTGCGCGGTTTCCAGGCGGCCGGCAGCGTTTAAACGCGGGCCAAACACAAAACCAAGCGTGCGGGCAGTCAATTTTTCTGGGCGAGTTTCGGTGGTAGCCATGAGCGCTTTAAACCCTTGGCGGCGTTTTTGCGCCATAACTTTTAAGCCACAGTACACGTTGGCGCGGTTTTCGTCTTGCAGTGTAACCACATCACACACAGTGCCAAATGCGACCAAATCGAGGAGTAATTTTTCGTGGCCGTCGGGTATGCCTGGCAGCTTTGTTTGCAGCGCCTGCACTAATTTAAACGCCACACCGCAGCCTGCCAAGTCTTTAAACGGGTAGTCGTGGTCGGGGCGTTTTGGGTTTACCGTGGCCACGGCCGCAGGCATTTCGGGCGCCACGTTGTGGTGGTCGGTCACAATCACTTCCATGCCAAGTTCGTTCGCCAGCGCGATTTCGGCGTGGCTTAAACTGCCGCAATCCACGGTTACAATCAACTGCGCGCCTTTTTGGTGCAACGCCTGTATTGCATCTTTGGTGAGACCGTAGCCCTCAACAAAACGGTTGGGAATAAACGCGTCGTGGCGAATGCCGAATTTAGTGAATGCATCGTGCAAAATGGTGGTCGCGGTAATGCCGTCGATGTCGTAGTCGCCGTAAATGTACACAAATTCGCCGCGTTCTTTTGCAAGCACCAGGCGATCAACTGCGGCTTGCATATCGGGCAGTAAAAACGGGTCGTGCCGGAACTTTTGGTAGCGCGTGTTTAAATCGGACTCGCAAAAATCCGCCAGAATTTTGGCGTCACTGAGCCCCCTGCTTGCAAGTAGTTGTTCCTTTACCCCCGGCATGTGTACTTATTGTAACCCACATACCACGCTATTGCTAAAAATTAATAATTATGCTATAATTTATAACAACCCGCCAGGAGATTCCTGGTGATTGCACCAGAGGAGTTACAATGCGACTCGACACCCCAGATCTTGCCCACGGCCTTATTGGAAACACCGCACCACGCAGCAAAACAAAAAAAGGGCGCACCGCGTAACTGCGAAGCGCCCTAACTTTTTGCCCAAAAATAGAACGTTTAGGCAGTTGCAGCTTTGCCCTTACCGCTGTTTTGCTGCGATTTAAGCACAATTCCCTGGAGCTCTTTAAAAATGATGAACTGCTTGTTGGTGCTATAAATTTTGGTGTTGCCTTGTTTTTCTGAATGCAAGAAGCCAACTTTTTCGAGACGCTTGAGTTCACGTTGAATATTGCCCGGGTCTTCTTTGATCAGTTTTGCCAAACCACGCACGTGCGTGCGAAAATCTGGGTACTTTGCATACACCACAATAATTTTGCGGCGTACCCTTGATGTTATAAAGACGTCCAGTCCGTACATGTTGCTCAATCACCTCGCTCAGTTTAGTTGCTTCGTCAATCAGGTCGTTGCTAATAATTCTACACCTTGCGGGCCCGAAACGCAACCGCGCTTAGCGCCAATTCAACACGATATTGTTAATGATAGCGGCCGCTTGGTCATGGGTGGGTACGTCGTCAATATCATAATAATGCGCGGTGTCCAGGTAGTTATCGGTTGCGCTTAGTACGTGCAACTCGTCAGCCAAAATGTGCATACGGTCAACAGCATCAACTGCGGCAACTGGTGCGGCAATAATCAGGCGCTTCGTTTTTACTGGCTTTAAAAACTCAGCAGCCGCATCGAGCACTTGTCCGTCTTTTAGGCCGTCCGCAACCAAAATCACCACGTGCTCTTGCAGTAAGGTAACATCCAGCGCGCCCCCATCGGCAAGCAGCCGGTTAATGCGGGCTGTTTTTTCGCGCTTTTGATCGTCAATATAGCTGTGGAATTCACCGTAGTAGTCATCGCGTTCGCCGACCGAAAGATCTTCATTATATGTAAAACCACCACCTTGGCTCACCGAGCCGATACTCAAATTTTCGCCAGGAATATCTATGCCTTCTGTCAAAAAAAGGCCCAACATGCAGTGGAGCCGCTGTGCAATGGGCGCGCCAACAACGACACCGCCATGATTAAGGGCAACAACAACTGTATTCTCGTAGCGGTATTGCAACAGGCGTTCGGCTAGCCGTTCGCCAGCTTCGGTGCGTGAATGAAAATACATATAACTTCAGTCTACACTGGCTCTAGTATGCTTGGCCAGTACGTTCGCGCTATAGTAAAGCGGTGAGATACTTTTACCTTGTGGCACCGACTACTGTTGTACGCACCACTGAACACGCCTATACATACCACACCGATACACCACTTGCCATTGGTACATTGGTGCGCCTGAGCGTGGGCAAAAAACTCACGAACGGCGTAGTGCTTAGTGAAGTACCAACAAAGCCAGCATTTACCACTAAAGCGATTGGAGCAGTGCTTATTGGACAGCCGTTGCCAAAACCGTTGCTTGTTATGGCACAGTGGCTCAGCGAATATTACGCGACGCACATGGCAAATACGCTACAAACAATTTTACCCAGCGGGCTTAATAAACAACGTCGCGAACACAAAAAAAATGCCATTCACCCCAGAAGGAAACGAACAACAATTGTGCTCAATACCGATCAAAGAGCTGCTCTGAGCGTGCTAAATGCTCAGGCCGCAGGCACGTTTTTATTGCACGGTGTGACCGGATCTGGTAAAACGCAGGTCTACATTGAAGCCGTAAAACACGCAGCCGCTGCGGGTAAGTCGGCAATTATTTTGGTGCCCGAAATTGCGTTAACGCCGCAGCTGGTTGCAGAATTTGCAAATCATTTTAGTAATCTTGTTGTCACTCATTCTGGCCTGACTGAGGCACAACGCCACAATGTGTGGCAAAAGGCATTGCAAACTGCCGAACCCATGGTCGTAATCGGCCCCCGTTCTGCTCTGTTTATGCCGCTTAATAACGTGGGTATTATTATTGTAGACGAATGTCACGAACCAAGTTACAAACAGGAGCAGTCTCCACGGTATTCTGCCCTGCGTGCTGCCAGTATTTTGGCGCGGGCACACGGCGCAAAACTGGTGCTTGGCAGCGCGACCCCGGCGATTAGTGACTACTACCTGGCCGAACAAAGCAAATCGCCTATTTTGCGGCTCACTAAACCCGCCGCCCAGTTGCAGCCAGTCGAAGTAAAAGTTATTGACCTTAAGGTCAAACAAAACTTTTTACGGCACCGATTCCTGAGCAACGAGCTTTTAGGCGCCATTGACCGCGCACTCGAAAACCGATACCAAATTTTACTCTTTCATAACCGCCGCGGCACCGCGCCGACGACAATTTGTGAACACTGCGGTTGGACCGCGCACTGTCCGAACTGTTTTTTGCCTCAAACATTGCACGCCGACGCCCATGAACTGCGATGCCATTTATGCGGCGGCGTCGAACGCGTTCCGCCAGCCTGCCCGGAATGTCACGAACCAACCGTTGTATTTAAAGGCATTGGCACGAAGCTCATTGAAGCCGAAATTATAAAACGCTACCCCAAAGCACGCATCGCCCGGTTCGATGCTGACACCAGCGAAGCAGAAGCCGTACACAACCGCTACCAAGAACTCTACGACGGCGAGATCGATATTATGATTGGCACGCAAATGCTGGCAAAAGGCTTGGACATCCCACGGCTTGCATTAGTTGGCGTTATACAGGCCGACAGCGGCTTGATTTTGCCCGACTACACCTCAGAAGAACGCGTATTCCAACTGCTGTACCAGGTAATCGGCCGAGCTGGCCGCGGCGAACATCCTGGCGAAGTGGTGATTCAAACCTACCAACCAGATCACCCTGTAGTACGGGCAGCAATCGCCCGCGACTATGCCGGGTTTTACGAAGCCGAAATTGCCTCACGCGAACGCGGGCACTTCCCGCCTTTTAGGTTTTTACTGAAGCTCACGTGCAACTATAAAACAGAGGCAGGCGCCATTAATGCCAGTCAAAAATTAAGCCGCGAGCTGCGCAGAAACTATCCCATGCTCAAAATCCTCGGCCCAACACCTTCTTTTCACGAACGGCTCGGCGGCAACTACCGCTGGCAACTCGTGGTAAAAGCCTCGCAGCGCAGCGATCTAGTGGTAATTGCTAAAAATGTACCCGCCGGCTGGATGGCAGATCTCGATCCAGCATCGTTGCTCTGATCTGTTAAAGCTGCTATAGTTTAGGGCAAATGATGACCCGAAAAAATATTATTACGCTGCCAAACCCGCATTTGCGGCAGAAATCACAGCGCGTACGCGTAATTACACCCGACGTACAAGAACTTATTACCGATATGCAGTCGGCCACTTTAGATTGGGAAGACAGTCGCCCGCACGAACTCGGCGTGGCACTTGCCGCCGTTCAAGTTGACCGCATGCAGCGTGTAGTAATTGTGCGCAACGACTTTGACAACAAAGACGACCGCACATTTATTCCGCTTATTAACCCCGAAATTGTAAAATTTGAAGGCACTACATTGTACGACCACGAAGGCTGCCTAAGTGTGCCCGACATTTACGGCTTAGTGCCCCGCGCCAGTAAAGTCCGCGTACGCGCCCTGAACGAACAGGGCCACGAAGTGCGCATGAAGGCCACCGACTTTTTAGCCCGCGTGTTGCAACACGAAATAGACCACACCGATGGCACCCTGTTCATTGACCACATTAAAGGCCAAGATGTATTCTTTGAACTAACCGAAGATGGCAAGCTAAAAAAGATAGACCATGAACACATTACCAAAAATAGTCTTCTTTGGTAGCGGGCCTGTTGCCAGCGCCACGCTTGAGGGGTTACTACCCCACTTTAGCATCGAAGCAATTATTACAAAGCCCCGGCCCGAAGGCCACCACGGCAGCGTCCCAGTATTAGAACTTGCTGAGGCAAAAGAACTACCCGTGTTTACCCCGCGCAACAAAGCAGAGCTGACCGAGCTTTTTGCCAGCGCAGCGTTTACTGCCCCCCTGGGCTTAGTTGTAGACTACGGCATTATTATTAGTCACAGCGTCATCAACTACTTCGCAAAAGGCATCATCAACAGCCACTTTTCGCTTTTGCCAGAATGGCGCGGTGCCGACCCAATTACCTTTAGCATTCTTGGTGGCAGACCCGAAACCGCAGGCGTAAGCTTGATGCTTATTAACGAAAAACTTGACGAAGGTGAGCTGCTTGCCCAAAAACCATTTGCGTTGCCGCCAACCATAACCACGCCCGAACTAACCAAAGAACTTGTCACACTAAGCAACCGGATGCTCATTGAACACCTGCCCTATTACCTAAATGGCAATCTGCAACCCCATCCGCAACCAGACATTCCCCCAACGTACTCACGCAAACTCACCAAAGAAGATAGTTTTATAGACATAACTAAACCCGCTGGCCAACTTGAACGCGAAGTGCGCGCATTTGCTGGCTGGCCAAAAAGTAAGCTTACACTATTTGGTCACCAGATTGTAATTAAAAAAACGCGCATAGCCAACAGCGAGCGCGACGGCGAACTTGTGATACCCTGCGGCAATGCCACCTTCCTCGAAATTCTAGAACTCACGGCGCCATCTGGCCGAACCATGAGTGGTGCCGACTTTTTGCGCGGCTACAAAAAATAACCGCCCAGCCGAGCGGTTATTTACCAAGCATTACCCGATGATTTTATCTTTGCTTGACGCAACTTCTTTTTTTAACTTTTCAAGTTCTTCGGCCACAACCGCTTTGTAATCCGGCCGATGGCTCTCCAACCAGGTGAGCGCTCCTTTTTCGTCGCGACCTTCAATGAGCTTCTCGAACTCAGCAAGTTTGTCATCGTTCATGCCTTCCGAAAGCCGAGTGCCCACGCGCATCTCAAGCTCCTCGAGCAAATGCTCCAAAAACATTTCTTTTTGGTCTTCGGGCATGTCGCCCAGGCCAACGCTTGCTAAAAACTGATCATCTAATTGAAACATATAACCTCGCTCCCTTCAGTTTACCGTAGTTACCCGCTGGGGTAAATCTCCTTAAGTGTTGCTGTTGGCATTATTTGGAGTTAGTGCCACTTTAACTTTAAGCAAACGCTGGCTCGGTCGCAGCCAAGAAGCCATCAAAAGCCTCCTGCGTAAACGGGCGCACACCTGGCGATACTCGTCCGAGAGATCTTAACCCGCGCTCGGCGTAAATGCGGCCAGCCGTGATAACACGAATGCGCCACGCACCCTCTGTTTCGCCAGGCTGACGGTTTGATGCATTAATCAGTTCATGCAACACAACGGCCATAATCTTGCGGGCAATCGGAGTCATATTAGGATTCCATGGAAGTGACGCGAAGGTGTCGGGCATACCACGAGGGTCTTCTGTAAGTTCCCCGAGTAGCCTTTGCTCTGCAGCGGTATATCTATTTGCGTAAGTGTAATTAGGGTTGCCATTCTGCCGGGCGCTTTTTGAACGAGTTGACTGGTTCGCATTCTTCTTCCACTCATCGCCATTCGAACGTCCATTATTTGATGTTTGCGCGCCCCCATTTTTTTGGTCGCCCTGCTGTTTTTGTTCGTTCGGGTTACCACCACCGGCAGCATTAGGGCTGGCATTACCCGCAGTATTATTTGGGTTACTGCCAAAGTTCGCACTCGTCCCATTGCCGCTCGCGTTGAAGTTGCTGCCTGAGCCGCCAGCATTATTCTCCTGTGATGCGTTCGGATTGGTTGGGCCGCCGTTTGGCGTCGCAGCACCGGGCGCACTACTGCCAGCGCCATTGGCCTTCTCGCCTTGAGCCGTATTCTGGTCTGAACCACCATTTGGCGAGGTTGCACCTCCCTGCGCGTTGCCCGTAGTGTTTGCGTTGGTCTGGTTCTCATTCGTAGCGTTCTGATTGTTCGGATCTGGGGTTTCGTTCCCGCCAGTATTGGTATCCGGTGCCGGAGGTGACGCAGGCTCTGCTTCACCCAAATTGCGACGCGCGTACACCGGAACCGTCGGAATAAAAATATCTTCTCCTTGTGTAAATGTAGCCATGCTTGACGCCGTTTCGGCTGGCGGCACAATTGCATACGTGTGCGCAGTAGTTATTGTTGGAGTCACAATTACATCGTTGATTTCTGGGTGCTTCGTGCCAACCACTGTCGCGAGTGTCGCAATTTTTGTAGCACCACCCTGAGTTGTATCGCCCTTAACGGCAACTTCCTGGTATCCACCAATAAACTTGCCCTCTTTATTAAACAGCGCGCCGGCTGGACTGTCTTTATCTATATCAATAGTCCCATCTGGGTCAATTGGAATTTCAAATGCATGAGTCTGCGTACCCGGTGACGCCGACAAGTACAGTTTAAGCTGGCCCTGCTTGGCGGCCTCATGCCAGTTCATGCCGCTTTCACCGTTGAATGTACCTTCAGCGGTCATACCTTGAATAGATATCCGGATATTACCATTGTCCAGCTGATTGTTGTTTAAACCAAGCTCGTTAAGATCGTACTTGCTCGTGTTTTGCGTGAACCACTTCTCGTGCGTGATCTTAACCATGTCTTGACGATGGTTCTCAACGAACCGAGAGGCACCCACTTTTTCATGCGTGACCTTTGGCTCGCCCTGCACCGGCTCTGGGTGGTGGATCACATTCAGGCGGTTATCCTTAAGTAAATTAAGAGAATTCTGATCCAACTGACCGTTTTTATTAATGACAGCGTCAATAGTAGTGCCATTTGGCATAGTTAACTTTAAGCCATTACCGTGCACTTCAGCACGGTAACCTTCGGGCAGTACCAATTTGGTTTTGTCGCCAATCACAACCGTATCGCCACCTTTAAATACTTCGCTGCCAATTGTAGTTGGCACTTCAGGGGCTTTAGCACCAATCGTATCAGGAACATCAGGTGCTTCGCCGCCCACCGACGAACCGCTGTAGCCACCGCCTATAGTGTCTGACACTTGCGGTGCTTTACCGCCCACAGTTGAGTCGGGCGGGATACCAATTGTGTCCGAAACCTCAGGTGCCTTGCCGCCAACGGTAGTGCCCTCACTACCAATGTCGGTGGAGTCTCCTGGGGCTCCACCAATTGTGTCCGAAACTTCGGGAGCAACTCCACCAACGGTATCTGTTTCGTTGCCTGTGAACACCATATCTATACCTGCATCAATACCAAAGAATTCACTAACAAGCGAACTTACCGCCTCATAAACATGGCTTGCCGCGAAGCCAACAGCCCCACCGCTCAGCACAGTAATAATGCGGCGCTTAAAGACACGTTTGAGCACCAATTTATTAAATAAGCGGTCTTGGGCTTTCATTTCACCTTTTAGGAACCCTACCATGTCGTCGAGCTCGGGACCAATCCAATCTTTATAATTGTCCCATTGGTCAATTTCAAGCGTGTTCCTCAATGCCTGGTTTCTAGGGTCAAACACTTTCCATACATCGGTCTCGAACTTCGCCATTGCAAGGTCAAGGTCAAAACGGCGGCCTTCCATTTCATTCGCAGAAATATCGGCAAAGTTAATCAGGCGTGCGCCGTCACGGTCAGAAATCTGAATGCGCGCCCGAATTTCAGCCACAGTCTTAATCGCCGCCTTTAAATCTTTAGGCTTGGTCATAATTAAATCACCGTTTTTGTCGTAGAAAGCAGAAATTTCATCCAAAAGTTCACCAGCCGGGCGCGATTCATACAAAGTTGCATCAAGCTCGGCTTGGTCTTTAATTCTGGTATTCGCTTGTTCGCCATTATCGAGTCGGCGGCCCATGAGCGCCCGTTCATCGCGCATTGCGCGGCGTTCACGAATGCCTGCAATAATACCAGCGGCCAACCCAGGCACGAAGGCGGTAGTCACACTAGCCCCCTTTTGGGCAGCCGCAAATGCCACCGACAGCATAGATGCGACAACCATCTCATTACTAAGCACTGCGCCTATTCTAGAAAGATTGCCTTCACTCGCGTGAAGCCATTCCACTTTTTGCAGCTTTTTAGCCAAGCGCTCCGAACGCGTCGCTTCAATTTCTACGCGTGAGCCAACTTTTGCTTCGCCTGTTACAAACTCTGCGTTTTCAATTGCTTCATCAAGCAAACGGTCACGGTCAATGTCGCTCAAGCCCTGGCGTGCGGCGATTGCTGCTTTAACCTGCTCGGCCATTTCGGTAATGTTGTGTGCCAAAAATTGACCTTTATCAATGTATTCTTGGCCAACTCCCTTCTCGCGCCATTCTTCGAACATGCGGTCTTGCATGGCTTCAAGGTCGTCTTTACTGGTGATGTCGCCGCGTGCAAACTGGCGTACCAGCTCAAGCGCCTCGTCGCGCATTTGCTTCACATGCACATTTTCTGCAGCCTCAGCTTCGTTCTTATCGAACTTATGGAACGTCTCACCCGCTTCGTCGTGAATCAAATGTTCGGCATATTCCGAACTGTAGCGGCGCACCGTGTCTTCGCGCCACTTTTTATCGTTTTCGTCTATACCTTTGTGGTAGCGCAAGTTGCCACTTTCTAAAATCTCATCGCGCGCCTCATGAGTAGCTTTCACAACCACATGTTCGCGCATCATAGTGTTCCACACACCCCGCGTCATGCGCTTCCATAGCGACCCCTTCTCTCGGTCGGCAGCCAGCTTATTGTGAGCGGCTTCACGCGCAAAAGAATCAACGTTGCTATCGAGGCTCGTGAGTACAATGCGTATATCGTCCAATTTTTCCTGGTTCGGGTCTGGTTGTTGGTTTGGATCAGCCGTGTTGTTAGGGTTGGGCCCTGTCTGCGTATTTGGGTTTGGTGGCGCCATTGTTGGCATGGTTTATGCCCCCAGGTAAGATGCCTGGAACTCGGCCATAACGCCAGCCAGCACTTGGTTTAAGTTCACGCCGTGGTCTGCAAGGTACGTTTCGATCTTATCTGTTTGGTTTGAATCAACTAAGTGTTCGAGTTCACGCTGTTCGTGTTCGTCGAGTAGTACCAAAATAGCATGAATAATCTGATTCTCAAGGCGCTCGCGCAAATTATTGTGCAATGTTTCGCGCACATCTGCCTCAATCTCGGTTCCCGCCAATTTGGAATCAATAAGGTTGTCTATAAACTTGGCCGCAGCCTCGCTACCCTCGAGCATATGTGTGTTTCTCTTATGCTTACTTTATATACCTTGAATGTACCACATTCATAGTGGCAGGGACAAGATCGGCAGTTTTACAAGCTATCTCATTACAGTCAGCTAGAGTTTGTTCCCCAAGCGGAGAGCAGCTGCGACCAACCCCGAAGGGCTAGGAACTGTCTCCGCTTGGTGGCGGTAAGTGCATGTACCGCGGCGGGCGGTGTGAACTTGGGGCCGTACTGGCCCGTCACTCACACCGCCCGGCCGCGCGTTTCACGTCAAGACCGGCGTCTTAGCCGACCTTCTTCTCGCGGCCGACGCGGATGAGGACATCCTCGCCCTTCCACGGGAAAACGAAGTACTCGTAGACGCGCTCGTTCTTAGTGCCCTCGTTGATGGTGACGACGTAGGAGTGTGTCACGATGATGCGCGAAGGCGTCTCACCGGTCCACATTTCCCACTCACCGTCACCTGTGCAGCGCTCGACTCCACGCGAATAGAATTTCATTTCGTGCTGCACGTTGCCCGGAACGGCGGGTAGCCAAGACTTGACCTCGTCGCAGGTGGCCGTGGAAACCTTGGGTGACTCCCCGGCGGGCTTGGTTGCCTTCGGACTGGCCGGCGCCTTCGAGGTCGGAGCCATTGTCGGGTCCGAAACAGTCGGCGTCGGATCGGCCGTGGCCGGGGCCTGAGTAGCGATCATCGGGTTAGGCTCAGACGGGTTACCACCCATCGAACCGAACGAAAGACCACTCAGACCGACCAGAATCCACGCCAGAATCAAATAAACCACAGCTATGGCCGCCGCACCCAGAAGGGCGAGGAGACCGTACCGGGGACTGTTCGGGATGTAGTCGCGGTCGTATTCCTCCGCGTTGGGGTCCAGCCGAGGGTCGTATTCCTCCGCGTTGGGGTCCAGCCGAGGGTCGGTTGCCGGGTCAATGACCGGGTAGCTGACACCCCAAGTGAGATTGTTGAACCAGTCCCCAATGCGGCTCACAGGCCAAGGGATGGCAATGAGCACCAGTGCGGTCGAGACGACGACCACGCACAGGAATGGAATCAACATTGCCAACCCGCTGATCGGAACGACAATCATGAACACCGCGACCACGATGGCCGCAGCGATGCCGAACGCAACGAGCTTATTCTGCCGAGTCCAGACCGGCTGGTTGGAACCACCGGTCGGTGCTGCGGTGCTTTCGGCGACCCGCACCGTGATGGCGGCAATGACCGCCAGAAAAAGAAGTAGTACCGAACTAGCGGTCATTGCTGAGCCTCCACAGGCAGTAGTAACGGAACAATCAGGGGATGTTCGGAAGTTCTTGTGCGGCTTACGGCTTGCCGCGACCCGAGGCAGCAGGGCGCGCCGGGCGAGCCGAACGACTCGCCGAGGCACTGGGCGGGGGGGTCGGGGCGGAAGCGGCCGGAGTCGGGTCCGGGGGCGGAACCGCACCGGGCACGGGGGGCTGCTGACCACTGAAGAGACCGAGAGGGTTGATCGGATCCGGGGCTGCGGTAGCCGGGCTCTGGTCGATCATGTCAGCGATCTTACGGAGCAACTCCGCCGGCGAAAAACCGGCGAGAACGAGCGCCTCAGCCGGCGAAACGCCGGCCAGAACCAGGACCGCCAGACGGCCGCGGAGCTCCCAATCAGGAAGTTCCTCGGTGTTGACCGCCTGTGCGCCAACGCCGATTGCCCAGGCGAGCTGGGCGGCGGTGAGGGCGACGGTCCCGTCCGTGACGGCGCTTGCGATCTGTTCCAGGTAGGTGGTGTCGACGGTGGGCTGTCCGGGCTGTGCCATGATGGCGAACCTCCGAGGTAGAACGGATGTAACGGAGAAACGTGTAGTGCACTTACCTCTGGGCAGTTGCCTGCCCAGATGCCCACTAACAGATGATGACCACTATTGGTCAATATTGTTGTGTAACACACATCATCTACTGATAAAATTCAATATACAAAGTGCGTTACACAACAGATCAGATCATCTGGACTAGTGGACTGTAATGATCTAGCTTGTTAATGTCCGCGCTTTGAGCTACCTCAATTAACGCTGATAAAAATTATACCACCAATGTTAAAAATGTCAATACCAGCATGTTCTATTTCACCCTTGTTCGCCACTTAAGGTAGATTGACATAAAAAATAAAATATGGTTAAATATATAACGCATAGCACCACTCCATTTTGGAGCGTGCGCTGTCGCACGTTACCAATTTGGATCAGAACATCTCTAACATCCCCTAAAGCTCAACCCAAGGAGTCCTCATGGTTAACCTGGCGGAGGCGTTCCAGGTCACCACCGGCACAACTGCCGGAAGCACTCACCGCACGGCACCGAACCTGCTCAACAACCAGGACGCGGTCTCCTCTGTAGTGGCCCCTCACCTGCATCTCGGCACCGTTTCCGACGGTTGTGGCTCCCAGCCGCAGTCCGGGTACGGGTCCCAGTTCATTGTGAACGTGCTTCCTAAGCTGATTCTCGGCCGCTACCGGCCGGGCATGACGCTCGACCAGGCCTGGTTCGACGCCCTCTACCGCGCCCTTGTGAAGTTCACGGCGCGGAAGGTCAAAACCGAATTCCTGGACCCCATCGAGGCACTCAACACGCACATGATGGCCACCGCCGGTGGCGTCATCGAGACCCCAGAGACCACCCACTTCTACGGTGCGGGTGACTTCGTCATCAACACCAACGGAGAGGTGATCGTGTGGGAGCCGGAGGAGGGCAACAAGCCCCTCTATCCCGTGCTCTCTCTCGCCTTCCCGGGCGACCCCCGCTTCAAGTTCCGCGTGCACTCCGTTCCGACGGCCAGTCTCGAGTGCTACTTCTTCGGCACCGACGGTACGAAGAAGTTGCTCGACATCTGCGCCGACAAGATGGAGTGCATCCCCGGCACCGACGACCCGGTGGGCCCGATCGACCAGATCTGGACCACCGACAGATTCTACGTCGGGGACATGCACCCCAACCACCCGACCACCGGCCCCGGTGAGGTCAGCGCCTGGCTCAACCGCCTCGCCCAGAATTGGCGCCTGCAAGGCCCAGCTCAGCACGGCGGCCTGCTCGACGACGACACCACCTTCTATGCCGGACGACGGCTCAAGGGGAGCATGAGCGCATGATCACTTCCGCCCTGATCGATGGACGGCCCTACACCTTCAACACGGAGGACGAAAGCCAGGTCATCGGAGAGGGTGGCGAAGCGATCGTGATGAAGTGGACCCCTTCACAGGAGTTCACTCGCAAGTATGGGGACGTTCCCTATCTGGTGAAGCTTTTCTTCGAGGACACCCCCCTGCAGGTAGCTGCCGCAAAAATGCGGCAAAAAAAGCTCCCGCAATTCCCGAAGAATCTTCGCAGAAACGCCATCTCGCCCATCTGTTTCGCAACAGACCCGCGAACCGGCCGCATCATCGGCATCGTGTTGCCCCTTGTGGACAACGTCAAGCCACTGGTGAAGCTCATGGACAAGAAATACCGGAAAGAAGTAGGCTTTACCCAGGAAGACGCGGCGAAGGTTCTCATCAATCTTCACGCACTCATCCTAGGGGTACACCGAGCAGGAGTCGTCATTGGCGACTTCAACGATAAGAACGTGTTGGTGAATATCGACACCCTTGAGGTCTTCCTCATTGATGTCGATAGTGCTCAGTGGGGTACGTGGACTAGCCTCGTTGCCACTGCTGAGTTCTCCGACCCGACCCTGCTCGACCAGGACCAAAACCTGCTGCGTGGCGCACGCTACTCGCAGACAAGTGACTGGTATTCGTTTACGGTGATGGTGTATCAGCTTTTTACACTGAGCCACCCTTACCGCGACGGTGTGCACCGCCCAAAGCGGAAGCCTGGCGCACCTCGCGAGGTGCGCCAAAATTTTTCGGAACGGGTTGCCTCGCGCCTCAGCGTGTTCGACCCAACAGTCCATCTGGACACAACGGGCGTAAAGCGTCCGCACCGTCCGGCGTCCTTGCCGGAGGAGCTCGGGCTGTTCATGCGCGATGTGTTCGTGAGTGACAGGCGTGAAACTCCCTTCCCCATCACCTTGCTCACGGCGTTCCAATGGATGACTTGCCCGGCATGCGGCCGCGAACATGGCCGTGTGAAATGCCCCTCACCACAATGTGGGGCTCCAGGCTTTCCTCCTCTCCGAACAAACGCTCAACCGCGACCAGCCGCTCCGCCACCGCCGCCAAGCGCCACACCCGCACCCAGCGGGCCGGCACCGGCAGCACCCGCGGCGACACCACGCGACACCCAGTTCATCACTACCGCCACTCAAGGCGGGAAACTGCTGTACGTGCACTATCAAGATGGTGCCTACCGCCGTGAGGATGGAGCCGTCGCGTGGCGCAGGCCACACCAGCCCGGACTGTCTGTGTTTATCGCAGGCAACCGTACGGTGTTTGGCGCGGGGTCCGAAGTTGCAATCGTGAACGGCTCTGCCCGACCAACGCAACTCAAGACCCAGCAAACGTTCAACAAACCAACTGTCGCGGCAAATGGCCAATTCGTGTACTGGATGGACGGAAGTTCACTCATGCGCGACGATGGCAACCCCAACACCATCACTATCGGCTCTATTCTACCCAACATGACTTCGGTCTGGGTAGGAGAACAGTTCGGAGTGGCATTGGTACAGGCGGGCGTCATCACGCAAGCACTGGTCTTCGACGCAGCTCGCGCAGGGTTCCAAGGTTCGTACAACCTCCCAATCAGGATCGGCGCTCAAGTGATCGATGCAACCTGCATCGTGAACGACAGTTACGCCTGGTTGGTAGTCACGTACCGCACGTCGAAAGGTGTGCAATCGCGAACCTGCTACGTGCTTAACCGTTCTGGCCAGCTACTGGCAACAGTGTCCGGGCAGAATGGGAACACGTGGCTCAGAAGTATTTCGTCAGCGGCACTTGCCGTTGGCGACAAGCTCCTCGTTCCGGTAACCGGCACGGGTATCACCCGAGTCGGCATTGCCGGGAGCACCCTCCAGAGTGAAGGCACCTACCGAGGATCTGCACAGATCGTCACCGACACAATCGCGACCGTGGGGCTTTGCCTCACACCGCGCGGTCTCGTACACATCGGGCGCACCAAGCTCACCCGAGTTACCACTTCCTGAGAGGCATCAGAGATGAACATCAACATCCCCGACACCACCGACGGAATCATCGTCTCCGGCGAACTCGACCCCGCCATGGCCGCCCTGCTGGACGCCGGCTTCGACGACGCCGCCGCCGACGAGATCAAGAAGACCACCGAGGCCAACCCCGCAGTGACCGACAAGATCAAGACCGGCATCAACCCGGACACCCTGTCGCAGCGTGTCGCGCTCGACGCAAAGCTCTTCGACAACACCGGCTCGATGGTCAACATCGTCCGTCTGGCCGCCGCCGCCCACGACAGGGCACTGGACACGGTCCAGAAGGTCACCGTCGACGAGCCCGTTGACGTATTGGCCACCGCGATGTGGCTGAACCCGTATGACGGCGACAAAGCCGGCGTGATCTACTCGTACACCCCCGTGGGCAACGCGCCGCGGTTCGGGAGCACGGGCATCCGACTGCTCGGCCTAACCGCCTGGTACGACCGCTACGCCGACCTCCTGGCCGGCACGGCGGCCCAGGCGGCCGACCTGGAAGGGTACAACAAGACGGTCTACGGCATGGTCGGCCTGGTCACGGACGGCTTCGACAACGACTCCACGGTTCACGACCCAGAGTCGCTGGCGAAGATCGTCCGTTCCTATCGGCGGATGAAGACCTTCGTCCCGTACGCCATTTACGTCGGTGAGATGCCCACCCCGGGCTCCTACAACTACGACACCGAGCGCAGCACGACCCTCCGTCGCCTCCGGGCGATGAGCGTGGACACGAACGACGTCGAGCTGCGGGACGCCGACCTGGAGACGCTGGTCCGACGCATCTTCACCAGCTGCGGGTTCGACCCGAAAATGGTGTTCATGCCCGGCCAGGACATGCGCCGGATCGTGGCGGTGTTCGTCGCCGTCAGCAAGCTGATGGCCTCGGTATCCCAAGGCCAGATGCCCGAGGGCCTGACCGAGATCTGATCCAACCTCCCGCACGTGAGGTAATACGTGCAAGAAGCCGCTCGTGCGGCGCCCCGGCAATGACTCCAACGGTCATGGGGCGCCGCACGGCGCAAAAACCCGCGTAAGCGAGAGATTCCCCGAAAGGGTTGAGTCACTCGGCCACACGCGGGCTTTTAATTTGTCTTGATTTTTCTACAAGCTGCGTTTTACAAGTTCGCGAGTAAAGAGTTCAACCTTATCTTCTTCTTGCAGCAACAATTTACCCTTGGTCTTAATTTGCAGACCACACATGTCACCTTCAAACACTTCTTTTACTTCTTGTTGTTGACGCTGTACGTGGGTAATTTCTACCTCGGCAATTTGTTCGTTTTTGCGCATAATTCGTGCGAGCAAACCTGGCATCATTTTGCCCTGCGTAACTTCGCCGCCACAAATAACTTCATCTTTAGACGTACGGAAAATACCCTTTATGGTAAGTTTACCAATCTCGTTCTCTACTACGTCAGGTGCAAGCAGGTCTTCGAGGGTGTCTTTAGCGTCATCAATTAACTCATAAATGATCTTAAACAAACGCACGGGTACTTTATCGCGCGCAGCAAGCCGTTTAACCGCTGGTGGCAGTTGTACGTTAAAACCGTACACCACCGCGTCAGCACTTTGTGCCATACGAATGTCGTTTTCGGAAATGTTACCCACGCCGCTGCTAATAATACGCGGCGCAACTTCGTCACGTTCAAGCAGTTTTAGACTGTCAGCCACAGATGTAAGTGAACCTTGCACGTCGGCGCGCAGAATCATGTTTACAAGCTGCTTTTCTTTGCGACGAGTCATAAGTTGCAGCAAATCGTTACTCGAAATCGCCGAGGATTGCACGTCTTCTTTCGCCTCAGCCTGGTGCTTAGTTACCAAAGTGCGCGCAGCTTTTTCGTTAGGAACGGCAATAAAGCGATCACCAAACTGTGGAATCTCTTTAAAACCAGTTACAGTTGCAGGAGTTGATGGGCCGGCTTCTTTAATTGCTGTACCAGTAAAATCTTCAAGTGTGCGAATTTTTGCGTACGTACTGCCCGCAACCAAGAAAAGCCCCGGCTTTAATACGCCGTGCTCAACGAGCATGCTCACCACGGCACCGCGGCCCTGCTCCATGTGCGATTCAATAATCAAACCTTCGGCGTTACCTTCGGTTTCAGCTTTTAATTCTTCAAGGTCAGATACCAACAAAATCATCTCGAGCAGTTTATCAAGGTTGGTGCGTTCTTTGGCGGATACTTCAACCATAACGGTGTCGCCACCCCATTCTTCCGGGGTAAGCTGGTGGTCAGTCGCAAGCTGTGTCTTTACGCGGTTCACGTCGGCATCAGGTTTATCGACTTTGTTAATAGCCACCACAATGCGAGCGTTTGCCTGCTGGGCAAATTTAATAGCCTCAATGGTTTGCGGCTTCACGCCGTCATCGGCAGCAACTACAATGACTACAACATCAGTCAGCGCGGCACCGTGCTGGCGCAGGGCACTAAAAGCCTCGTGGCCAGGAGTGTCGAGCAGTGTAATCTTGCGATTTTTGTATTCGGTCTGATACGCGGCAATGTGCTGGGTAATCCCACCAGCTTCGCCAGTTACCACCTTCATATTCAAAATAGCGTCAAGCAAGCTGGTTTTGCCGTGGTCAACGTGACCCATAACGGCAACAATTGGCGGGCGTTCGTGTGCGGCCTCACTGCTGGCGCGTTCACTTTTTGTGTTCACCTTAACTTCTTCGGCTTCTTTTTGCTTTAACTCAACGTCGAGGCCAAGTTCATCAACAATAATTTGCGCAGTCTCAACATCAATGCGCTGGTTCACCGTTGCCATAATGCCGTTCTTAAAAAGCTCACCGATGAGTTTTGTAACTGGCAGGTCCAGTTGAGCCGCCAATTCTCCGACGGTAATCATGCCTGGGATCACGAGTGTTTTTTGGGCCATGATCAGTCTCCTTTTCTTTGGCGGCTCTCAGGGAGCCAGTTACTTTATTTTTTCAGGCTCAATGAAATCTTACGGTTATCCTTTTGGATTTCCAAGATTTTGAAAGTCTTCTTCTCGTTGAGCTTAAAGATTTTCTCTGGATCGGCACCATCGCCTTCGCCGAGTTCAGTCACGTGGACCAAAGCTTCTACGGCTGGGCTCAGTTGGATGAATGCGCCGAAAGGAGTAATACGCGTCACTGTACCTTCGATTTCGTCACCAACGGTGAATTTCTGGACTTCCTTAGCCCATGGGTCCTCTTGCAATTGCTTGAGGCTCAGGCTGAGGCGGTCTTTTTCGATCGAGATAATCTTTGCTTCCACAGTTTGGCCAACTTTTACGTAGTCGGCTGGATCGCTCACACGCTCCCAACTGATTTCGCTAATGTGGATCAAACCTTCGATGCCGTCAACATTTACAAATGCGCCGAAGTCTACAACTCCGGTGACTACACCCTTAACGATGTCACCAACTTTGAGCTTTTCAAAGCGTTCTGCGAGACCTTCTTTTATCGCTTCCTTCTCTGAGAAGATGAGCTTATTGGTCTTTCGATCAGAATCAAGCACGCGAACCTTGAGCGGCTTGTTTATCAAAGCGTTCAGGCGTTGCAGAATCTCGTCCTTATCAGCACCAGCCACTCGTGGATAGTGTTCTGCGCTCAATTGGCTCACTGGCATAAAGCCACGAATACCTTCGAGTTCAATCAGCAAACCACCACGATTTGCATCGTAAGCAGTCACCTCAATAGTTTCACCAGCGTCGAATACACGCTTGATTTCGTCCCATCCGCGGTCCTTTGCAGCCTTACGGAGGCTCAAAAGGGCGTACCCTTCTTCAATCTCGGTATCAACGATACTTGCCGTAACGTCGTCACCTTCTTTCAGGCTGCGCATCCCGCCGATTTCGCGGCGCGGCACAAGGCCCACACCGTGAGGACCAAGGTCAACCCACAGCTCGTGCTTCTTTACAGAAAGCACCTTTCCATCTACAACTTCGCCGGGGGCGAGCTGCGTCATTTGCTCCTGCTCGAGGAGCTCGTCCATTGTAATAGTTTTGGCTTGCGCCATAAGTGTTAAAACACCTTTCCTTCGTGTATTTCTTGGGGCACACAAAAGTATGCCAAAAGATTAGCTTTATTGTACCGTAATTGGGGTCAAAAAGTAAAGCCTCCCTATTTTGCAAGGGATTCTGCCGCATAACGGCGGCGCGCACGAACATAACTGAGCGCAGCAAAAACAAACGCGGTGACAGAGGCGATTGGCAGAACCAACTGCTCCGCACCCGTCGCAGGCACATTATGAACAGCCGGTGGCCCCGTACTAGCTACCGTTCGTGGAGTTGACGCGCTCGAAGTGCTCTCTGCTGTACTTTGAGGCGTCTGCGATTGTGACCCTGGCTGGCTTTGCTGTGGAGAAGAAGTCACAGCCGGCGTTGATTCCTCTGGAGAGCCTTGTGGTTGGTTATCCTCGGTCGTCGTAGCCGTTTGCCCCTGTCCTGCTTGCTGCTGGCCATATTGGTCGGCGCGGCTCTTAGCCCACCGAACAGTCAAAATAAGTGCAGCAAAAAGTGCAATCGCAATAATGATGTAGAGAATGACGGGCCGTTTGGCGCCCGCACTAAATGGATTTTGCATACATTCCCCTCGGAATTACCTCTTATTTCCAATGTACAAGATTAATCCTGATCGCGCAAATGGGAAATTGTTGTACACTAACTTTATGATTACTGCGATTGATATCGGAGGCACCAAAACACTTATCGCCCAGTTTGGCGACGATGGCGTTATGCAACAGCCAGTACGCTTTTTAACTCCGCAAGACCCAGAAGAATTTTTACGCGAACTTGATGCGCGCCTAAGTGGACTTGGTAGCGTGACGTCAATTGTCGTAGGTGTGGCCGGTCGCGCGTCTGGAGGCGTTGTGAGCGGCGGTTTAAACCTACAGCAGTGGGAAGGCTTCGAACTAGTAAAACGCCTGCAAGAGACTTTCAAATGCCCTGTAGGTATAGAAAACGATGGAAATTTAGCCGCACTTGCCGAAATTAATGCACTCTCGCCCGCACCAAAAGTAGGCCTTTACCTCACCATCAGCACTGGTATCGGCAGTGGCTTGGTTGTAAATGGGGAACTCGCACCTCTGTTAAGTCGTCACTCCTACGGACATATGGTATTTAAGCACGAAGGCTCTTGGCGCACTTGGGAGTCTTTTGCCTCTGGTAAAGCTATGGCGAAATCACTGGGAAAGCTAGCTGGCGAAATCACTGACCCTGCAGAGTGGAACTGGATTGCCGAACAAATTGCAGTTGGGTTGGTTGCAGTTATTCACCCGGTGGCACCAGAAGTAATTGTGTTCGGCGGCAGCGTTGGGGGCTTTTTGGAACACTACCGCAAACCCCTTGAGGCGATTTTACAAGAACGGCTTTCTAACCCAAGCCTTATGCCAACACTCGCAGCAGCTCATCACCCTGACAAGGCAGTGCTTTACGGTTGTTACCACCATGCAACACATCGACTCGCTCAGTAGTAACATTATTGCGTCTTACCCCCATTACCACTTTGCTCAGAGTGACGATTTTAAGTGGTCGCCGGATGTCGTGACTATTTACCACGCCCCGCTCACCACGCACGAGGCCATCTGGAGCTTACTGCACGAAATTGCCCACGCTGAACTTGCACATGCCACTTATACGCTCGATGTTGAACTGGTGCAGCGGGAGGTTGCCGCCTGGGAGTACGCACGTACTGCATTGGCGTTACAACACAACCTGACAATCGACCCAGACTACATTGAAGATCATATCAACACCTATAGAGTCTGGCTGCATGCCCGCAGTACCTGTCCGGATTGCAGCCAAAATGGCTTGCAAACCAAAAACACCTACAGCTGTATAAACTGTAGGTGTGTCTGGCAAGCCAATGAGGCTAAAATCTGTGCATTGCGGCGAGTTAGGCTGCCGAGCCGAAGTCTGACTTCGTAGCAGCTTTGCGGCGGCGGCTAATCATGCCACCCTTACGGCCTGCTTCACGAGCAAGCTCGCGATTTGCAGCAAAACCACCAGTTGTGCCCAGTTTGCCGCCTTTAGCGCCAATCTTTGCATAGAATTCTTTACCGTGACGAGCACGGTTAGTTTGAGCAGCTTTAAGGCCGCCTGCTTTAGTACCTGGCATAGTGTTTCTCCATTAAAAACTCACACCTGATATGTGACTATAAGCATTTTAGCAATACTTATGGTTTTTGTCAATATTTACACAAGCGCCATTCATTGTTTTATATTTTTGCAGGTATCCCACGACTACTGTTACTACTATTGTATTGTGTGGGTTAAAAAATAGTCATGCAACTGCATGACTATTAAATCTTATAAAAGATAAAGCCCCCGGCAGTAACCGAGGGCTTCATATAAAACGGCATCGTGCTAGTTTCCCACCTAAAAGGCAGTATAATCGCCGCAGCTGGGCTTAACTTCTGTGTTCGGAATGGTAACAGGTGTCTCCCCAGCGCCATGGACACCGAAAACCGTATTGGTTGCAGCAGCGTGCAACAAAGGCCTCGCACTCAACCAATACTATTTTCGGCATCAATGTGATGCTGTGTTTTGATGTGTCAAAGAATGAACGTAGTATGAATGATTCACACTAACTACTAGTCAAACCTACCTTATCTGCAGACTTTCCGCAAGCAGAAAATTTCACAGAAAAGGACATAAAAAGTCATTCGCCCTATTAGTATGCTTAAGCTCCACGCATTACTGCGCTTCCACCGTGCACCTATCAACCAGATAGTCTTTCTGGGGGCTATAGGGAAATCTAATCTTGAAGTTAGTTTCGCGCTTAATATGCTTTCAGCGCTTATCTATTCCGAACGTAGCTACTCGGCACTGCGCTTGGTAGCACAACCGACACACCAGAGGTTCGTCCGCCCCGGTCCTCTCGTACTAGGGGTAGATCTTCTCAAATTTCCTAACGTCCGTACCGGATATAAACCGAACTGTCTCACGACGTTCTGAACCCAGCTCGCGTACCACTTTAATCGGCGAACAGCCGAACCCTTGGAAGGTGCTCCCCCTCCAGGATGTGATGAGCCGACATCGAGGTGCCAAACAGCGCCGTCTATGTGAACTATTGGGCGCTATAAGCCTGTTATCCCCGGGGTAACTTTTATCCGTATACGCTGGCAATCCCACATTCATGTACATAATGTACGGCCAGCGGTTCACTAACTCCAACTTTCGTTTCTGTTTGGATGGTCATCCTCACAGTCAAGCTGGCTTATGCGTTTGCACTATCACTTCGATTTCCATCCGAAGCTAGCCAACCTTTGAACGCCTCCGCTACTCTTTAGGAGGCAACCGCCCCAGTTAAACTACCCACCATACACTGTCCACTAACCGGATAACGGTCAATGTAAGAATAAAATCACAACAAGGGTGGTATTTCACCTTTGGCTCCACCAGAGCTAGCGCCCTGGCTTCAAAGCCTCCCACCTATGCTACACATGTTGTGACCCGATTCAATGTAAAGCTGTAGTAAAGCTCCACGGGGTCTTTTCGTCCTGGTACGGATAGACGGCATCTTTACCGCCAATGCACTTTCACCGAGATGTTCCTAGAGACAGTGTCCAGATCGTTACGCCATTCGTGCGGGTCGGAACTTACCCGACAAGGAATTTCGCTACCTTAGGACGGTTATAGTTACCGCCGCCGTTCACCGGGGCTTCAGTTCAAAGCGTGAACCTCTCTCCTTAACCTTCCGGCACCGGGCAGGCGTCAGCCCCTATACTTCCACTTTCGTGTTTGCAGAGACCTGTGTTTTTGGTAAACAGTCGCCTGGACTCTTTTGCTGCGGCCTCCATTGCTGGAGGCGGACCTTATCCCGAAGTTACGGTCGCTTTTGTTGCCGAATTCCTTTAGGAACATTCTCTCGTAAGCCTTGGTCTACTCGACCTGAGCACCTGTGTTGGTTTGCGGTACGGGCGGCAATACCCACGCGTATGAAAGCTTTTCCTGTCGGCTTGGCTCACACAACTCACACCCTCGAGGGGTGCTCGCATTCGTGCTTCACCAGAGGTAAACCTCTGACTAGACACTTAGACGGATATAACCATGAATCCGCTTGTGCTACCATGCCGCGCACTTCATACAAAGTATTACCGGTACAGGAATATTAACCTGTTGTCCATCGCCTACGCTACGCGCCTCGGCTTAGGCCCGACTAACCCTAGAATGATTACCATAGTCTAGGAAACCTTGCTCTTTCGGCCGAGGGGTTTCTCACCCCTCTTAAAGTTACTCATTCCAGCATTCTCACTTGATAACGCTCCACCGTACCTCACGATACGACTTCGCCGCGATATCAACGCTCCTCTACCACTTGCAATAAATTGCAAATCCATGTCTTCGGTAATACACTTGAGCCCCGTTACATTTTCCACGCAAGATCTCTTGACGAGTGAGCTGTTACGCACTCTTTAAATGAATGGCTGCTTCTAAGCCAACATCCTCGCTGTTTAAGAAATCTCACTTTGTTTCCCACTTAGTGTATATTTAGGGACCTTAGACGATGGTCTGGGCTGTTTCCCTTTCGAGCACCGATCTTAGCACCGATGTTCTAACTGCTGCGATTCCACAGATGGTATTCGTAGTTTGATAAGGGTGGGTACCCTCGCGGGCCCCAGTCCTTTTCAGAGCTCTACCCCCATCTGCTACCACGCAACGCTAGCCCTAAAGCTATTTCGAGGAGAACCAGCTATCTCCAAGTTCGATTGGCATTTCACCGCTAACCACAGCTCATCCGAGCACTTTACAACGTGCGGCGGTTCGGCCCTTCACGTCGTTTTACCGACGCTTCAGCCTGGCCATGGTTAGGTCACTTGGTTTCGGGTCTAATTCATACAACTATGTCGCCCTATTCAGGCTCGCTTTCACTGTGCCTCCGCCAAATGGCTTAAGCTTGCTGTATAAATTAACTCGCTGGATCGTTCTACAAAAAGCACGCCGTCACAGAACAAGTCTGCTCCGACTCCTTGTAAGCACACAATTTCAGGATCTATTTCACTCCCCTCCCGGGGATCTTTTCACCTTTCCCTCACGGTACTAGTACACTATCGATCACAAGATATATTTAGCGTTGGAAGGTGGTCCTCCCAGATTCAATCAGGATTTCTCGTGTCCCGACCTACTCGAGAAAACAAATATAAGGTCAGCGTCGTTTTCGCATACGCGGCTCTCACGTCCTTTGGCTAGTCATTCAAACTATTCTGCTAACCACGCTGATTTTTTACCTTACGACCGGCTGACAGGCCGATTCTCGCAAGAAACAGGTCTCGACGGATCGAAAACTGTTTCCTGGTCATTTGCAATCTCACAACCCCGTTTTTAGGTATTCGTCTGTCAACTTATTCACCTGGAGTTATGAAGCTGCAAGCAGCTTCGACATCTCAATAAATTGAGATGATAAATTACCAGGCAAAAACCTAAAAGGTTTGCGCTCTTCCCATTTCGCTCGCCACTACTTTGGGAATCATTTGTTATTTTCTATTCCTTAGCCTACTAAGATGTTTCAGTTCGGCCAGTACCCTCTCATTACCCTATATATTCAGGTAACGGTACTACGACATGACTCGTAGTGGGTTTCCCCATTCGGAAATCCCCGGATCAAAGCCTATAGGCGGCTCCCCGAAGCTTATCGCAGCCTCTCACGTCCTTCATCGGTATCTTGTGTCAAGGCATCCGTTGTGTGCTCTTGAGTAACTTTTTATGCATTGGTTTGACCAGTAGTTGGTATAAACCAACTATGTCGTCATCCTTTTACATCATCAAAAACTCGAATTGTTAATCTACGGAACCCTGTTGAGTTCAGGCATAAGCACTGGTAAGTACTTTCTTGTCTGGCCTCAAGTGTCCTAATGGTATCAGACTCTTGTATCACTTGTAAAGGACAATTTCGTTGCAATATTTGCACCAAAAAACCTCTGGTAACGTATCGATCATTTTCGATTCGTTGCCAGAGGTTTTCGGGAACGAAAACATTCGCTGCTTGATAGATGTATACTATCAAATTTGTACCACTTATGCAACCCTTTTGCAAAGGAGAATAATATCTGGTGGGCTTGCCAGGATTTGAACCTGGGACCTCGTCATTATCAGTGACGCGCTCTAACCAACTGAGCTACAAGCCCATGGTGGAGCGTCAGGGACTCGAACCCTGGACCCCCTGCTTGCAAAGCAGGTGCTCTAGCCAACTGAGCTAACGCCCCAAATGTTTCGGACAATGTGTCCGCCTCCCTATGGGTTGGGAATTTTAAAGAACAGTTTGTATTTTACTTGAAAATACCGCCCGTAGCAAGAGGTAATACGTACTAAAAACGCTTCTCATGGCGAGAAGCGTTCTAGCTTTAACAACGTAGTAGTGCAGGTCAACCGTTTGTACTTTTGTCTCTATTCTTGTCCCGAAGGACTAAAGTTGTTTTGTAGATCCAGCAAAACAACAAGATCAACCTCGCTTCAGCATAAGATTACTCGTTATGCTGGCGTAACTCCTCTAGAAAGGAGGTAATCCATCCGCAGCTTCCGCTACGGATACCTTGTTACGACTTAACCCCAATCATCCCCCCCACCTTAGGCCGAAATAAATTCAGACTTCGGGTGTTGGTGACTTTCGTGGTTTGACGGGCGGTGTGTACAAGACCCGGGAACGTATTCACCGCAGCATTCTGATCTGCGATTACTAGCGATTCCGACTTCATGCAGGCGAGTTTCAGCCTGCAATCCGAACTGGGACCGGCTTTGATGGGATTTGCTCCGTCTCGCGACTTGGCTGCCCATTGTACCGGCCATTGTAGCGCGTTTGTCGCCCAAGGCGTAAGGGTAATACTGACCTGACATCATCCCCCCCTTCCTCCCCGTTACCGGGGCAGTCTGACTAGAAAAATCCAACTAATCATAAGGGTTGCGCTCGTTGATGGACTTAACCAAACATCTCACGACACGAGCTGACGACGGCCATGCAACACCTGTCACTGAGTTCCGGGTTACAATACACAATTTCATTCACTACACCCCACGCTTAGAATATACATATTGTAAATGTATAGACAGTACGTGTGATGCGTGAATAATTCTGTACTCTAACCCGGCACTCACTCCTTTCGGAGTAATTCTCAGGATGTCAAGCCTTGGTAAGGTTCTTCGCTTACCATCGAATTAAACAACACGCTCCACCGCTTGTGCGGGTCCCCGTCAATTCCTTTGAGTTTTAGTCTTGCGACCGTACTCCCCAGGCGGAATACTTAACGCGTTAGCTTCGTTACACACAGGGTCGATACTGCATACAACTAGTATTCATCGTTTACGGCGTGGACTACCCGGGTATCTAATCCGGTTCGCTCCCCACGCTTTCGTGCCTCAGTGTCAGAAATGGACCAGTATCCTGCCTACGCCATTGGTGTTCCTTCTCATATCTACGGATATTACCCCTACATGAGAAATTCCAGATACCTCTTCCATTCTCGAGTTTGCCAGTTCGAATAATAGCCTTATGGTTGAGCCACAAGATTTCACTATTCGCTTAACAAACCACCTACGCAACTCTTTACGCCCAATCAATCCGAATAACGCTTGGGTCCTACGTATGACCGCGGCTGCTGGCACGTAGTTAGCAGACCCTTATTCCTATGTTACCGTCATATTCTTCACATAGAAAAGAAGTTTACGACCCTAAGGCCTTCATCCTCCACGCGGCGTTGCTCCATCAGGCTTTCGCCCATTGTGGAATATTCCTAACTGCTGCCTCCCGTAGGAGTCTGGACCGTTTCTCAGTTCCAGTCTGACTGATCATCTTCTCAAACCAGTTAAAGATCGTCGACTTGGTGAGCCGTTACCTCACCAACTATCTAATCTTACGCAGGCTGCTCCCAAAGCGGATAAATCCTTTAATCCGAAGACCATATGCGGTATTAGCCACCCTTTCGGGCAGTTATCCCTCACTTTGGGGCACATTCCTACGCGTTACTCAGCCGTCCGCCGCTCGTCAGCACCCCGAAGGGCCTGTTACCGCACGACTTGCATGTTTTAGGCACGCCGCCAGCGCTCATTCTGAGCCAGGATCAAACTCTCCAAAAATGAATATCAAAGTGATATTCGGTTGTGTTTCTTAAACACTTTTTAAACTGACGTTGACTTGCACTACTACATTGTTAATGTACTGCCTCACACTCTCCCACGAGAATTCGCTGACAGACTGGTAGTTATCTTATCGCGCCAACCCTCCCCTGTCAATAGATTGGGCGGCAGTTTTCGTTACAAAATTTGCAACAGTATGTAACCGACGGCAAAACCAACGATTGCGCCACCTACGACCTCTGGTCCCGTGTGGCCATACGCAATGCGAAAACGATCCTCTACTTTAGTGTGTGCTGCCACTTTGCGCAGCACATCGCCCTGTTCTCCCACAGAACGGCGCACGTTTAATGCATCGTAAATAACCAGTGCGGTGAACGCAACACTCAGGCCAACAATTGGCGAACCAATCCCCTGAGTCCCAACCAAAACCACAAGCACCGTTACCATGACTGAAGTATGAGAGCTGGGCATGCCGCCGGCACGGAAGAAAATTTTAAGACTCTTCTCCCGGCCGCCAGATGCTACCAGCGTTATAACAAACTTTGCGACATGTGCAATGAACCAACCAACAAATGGCGCCAGCACATATATAGACGGAAAGTCGTTATTCATTATTTCCCGCTGTTATACCAGTTGTTGGTTCAACCGATTCTTCATCCTCTACCAAATCACCAGAGTCGGCTACAATGCCCACAGTAGCCACAGTGTCCCCCGCGCGTAGCCGCATAATACGTACACCCTGTGTAGTGCGGCCCAAGGTCGGAATACCCTGGAGTGCAAGACGGATCGACTGCCCTTTCGATGAAATTATCAGCAACTCTTTAGAATCTTCGAGAAGTGTACGCACGGTTACAAGCTCACCAGTCTTTGCGGTCACAATCGCTGCTTTAATACCAACGCCGCCACGCTTATGGGATGGGAAGTTCGCAACCTTGGTAAGTTTGCCATAGCCGTTCTTGCTAATCACAAGGAGTTGGCGGGTTTCGTCAACAAGATCAGCACCCACCACAACATCTTTAGGACGAAGGCGAATACCCCGTACACCGCGAGCCGAGCGGCCCATTGAGCGCACGTCTTTTTCGCTAAAGCGTATTGCCTGACCAAGAGATGTTGAAATAATCACCTCATCTTCACCGCTTGTGAGGTGAATCCAACGCAGCTCATCGCCGTCATCTAACTTAATGGCGATCAGGCCACTAGTACGAATATTGCTGTAATCAGTTACGGGAGTTTTCTTAATAACACCTTGTGTAGTGGTCATGAACATGTACCCCTTGTCACCATGTGCCTTATCAAGACGGACCATTGAGGTAATATTCTCCTCTGGTTGTAGTTGTACGAGGTTTACCGCAGCGACACCCTTGGCGGTCAGGCTACTTGCAGGCACTTCATATGCCTTAAGACGGAATACGCGACCCTTGTTAGTAAAGAGCAGTAACCAGTCATGGGTACTTGCAGTGACTAACTGGTCAATCACGTCTTCCTCTTTAGTGGTCATAGCACGCTTACCTTTGCCACCACGATTCTGGCGACGGTAGTCGGTTACTAATGTACGTTTAATATAGTTCTCTGTAGTAAGTGTTACCACAACTTGCTCATCCGCAATCAGTTCCTCATCGCTAAACTTGCCAAGATCCTGGCCAATTATTTGCGTACGACGTTCGTCGCCAAAGGTCTTCTTCATTTCGAGCAGCTCGGCCTTAATAATCTTGAGGATCTCTTTCTCGTCCGAAAGTACACCTTCGAGTTTAGCAATGAGCTTACGCAGTTCGGCTAATTCGTCTTCGATCTTTTGGCGTTCCAGCCCAGCGAGACGGCGAAGTTGCATTTCAAGAATCGCCTGTGTCTGGATCTGGCTCAGTTTAAAGCGTTCCATCAGGTTAATCTGCGCTTCTTCAGTAGTCGGACTCTTGCGGATAATCGCAATTACTTCATCGATGTGGTCAAGTGCAATACTCAAGCCTTCTAAAATATGCGCTCGTTCTTTAGCCTTCTTCAGTTCATACTCAGTACGGCGGCGAACTACAACCTGACGGTGCTTCAAATATTCACGGAGGATCTCCTCAAGGCCCAAAACACGCGGCTGAATACCGTCGACTAACGCCAACATGTTGTAATGGAAACTTGTTTGGAGTGGCGTGAGTTTAAAGAGCTGGTTTAATACCTTCTTTGGATATGAATCTTTCTTAAGCTCCACGACTATGCGAACAACACCACGTGCACTTTCGTCACGAAGATCGCTAATGCCAACGATTTTTTTCTCTTTAACCAGGTCAGCGATACGTTCAATAAGTGTTGCTTTGTTTACAGCATATGGAATTTCGGTAACGATGATACGGTGTGAGCCCTTGCGCGTACCTTCCTCGATGTCTGCTACAGCGCGAACAGTAATTCCACCGCGGCCAGTTGCATATGCTTGGCGCAAACCACCACCACCGTACACAATACCACCCGTTGGGAAATCTGGACCTTTCACATATTGTAGTAAATCATCCAACGTTACTTCTTCATTCTCAGCAATATGAATTGTTGCGTCAACAAGTTCCCCTAGATTGTGTGGTGGAATATTCGTTGCCATTCCTACAGCAATACCAAGCTGACCGTTGAGCAACAAATTTGGCAACTTGGCTGGCAAAACCGCCGGTTCACGTTCGCTCCCATCATAGTTGTCGCGGAACGGAACAGTCTCTTTTTCAAGATCCTCAAGCAGTGCTTCACCATGTTTATGTAGTCGCGCCTCAGTATAGCGTTCGGCAGCTGGTGGATCGCCGTCCATAGAACCAAAGTTACCTTGACCCTGCACCAGCAGATAGCGAGTCGAGAAATCTTGAGCCAAACGAACCATAGCGTCGTAAATGGCAACGTTACCGTGCGGGTGATATTTACCCATGACATCACCTGTAATGCGCGCACTCTTAGTAAATTTACTACCCGAGCGCCAACCGTTCTTGTCCATAGCATACAAGATACGGCGGTGCACTGGCTTTAAACCGTCACGCACATCTGGCAGTGCGCGTGCAATAATCACACTCATTGAGTACTTGAGGTAGGAGTCCTCCATCACGTCTTCGACGGTACGGAGTTCAAGACCGCGAGCGGCATCAACTGCCGGTTGAGTAATCTCCGGCTGCTTTTCTTCTGGGCTAATCACTTCACCTTCAACAATTTTTTCTTCTTCCATGTCATGCTCCCCTAAATATCCAGCTCATCAAGGTCGGCAAATTTCGCGCGCGACTGAATAAAGTTTTTACGTAGCTCAACTTCGGTGCCCATAAGCTTATTAAAAATTGCATCGGCTTTTTCGGCGTCAGCAACTTTCACCTGTATCAGCACACGGTTTTCTGGGTTCATTGTGGTTTCCCATAACTGCTCAGCGTCCATTTCACCCAAACCTTTGTAACGCTGCAATAGCGTCACACCAGCCTGTTTGTTGCGATCAGCAGTCGGATCAATCTTAGTACCGCGAGCTTTGCGCTCTTCGATCAACTTGGTAATAATCTCGTCACGCTCTTTGTCACTATACGCGTAATGCTTTTTGTTGCCGACGCGCACCAAGTAGAGAGGTGGTTTTGCCAAGTAAATGTGACCACCGTCGATAAGCGGCGCCATAAACCTAAAGAAAAACGTCATAAGCAGGGTACTAATGTGACTACCATCAACATCGGCGTCAGTCATGATGATAATGCGGTCGTACCGCAAACCGCGCATATCAAACTGCTCATCAATGCCGACACCAAGTGCCTTAATAAGACTTACGATTTCGTTGTTCGCTAGCATTTTATCGAGGCGGGCGCGTTCAACGTTGAGAACTTTACCACGAAGTGGCAAAATTGCCTGAGTTTTACTATCACGGCCACTCTTCGCAGAGCCACCGGCCGAGTCACCCTCCACAATATAAAGTTCTGAATTCTTTGGGTCTTTGCTCGAACAGTCAGCAAGTTTACCTGGCAGACTCAAGCCATCCAGCGCACCTTTGCGAATTACATTCTCGCGGGCAGCGCGGGCAGCTTTGCGGGCTCGGGCAGCAAGCAATGACTTATTAATAATCTTCTTCGCCGTCGCCGGATTTTCTTCCAGGTAGTATGCGAACCATTCGTTCATTACTTGTTCAACATAGCGGCGAATTTGAGGGTTGCCAAGCTTGTTTTTGGTCTGGCCTTCAAACTGTGGGTCAGGTAATTTTACCAAAATAATGGCAGTCAGACCTTCACGCACGTCATCGCCGGTCAAGTTTTCTTCTTTTTCTTTCAAAATGCCACTTTTGCGTGCGTATTCGTTAATGACGCGGGTAAGTGCGGTGCGAAAACCCACCAAGTGTGTGCCACCGTCTGGGTTGTATACGTTGTTAGCGAATGCTTTAACGGTTTCAACGTAGGCATCAGTGTATTGCACCGCAATTTCAACCATGGTGTCTTCAACCTGGCGTTCTACATAAAAAATTTCGTCAGCAACAATATCTTTACCGATGTTCAGGTGTTTTACGTATGACTTAATACCGCCATCAAAGTAAAATGCGTAACGATCGCCAGTACGTTCATCAGTTACCGACGCGCGAATACCTTTTGTGAGATAGGCCTGGTGGCGCAAGTAGTCGAGCACCCATTTATAGTCCATCTCAACAGTTTCAAAAATAGTTGCGTCTGGGTACCACGTAATTGTCGTACCGTTACTGGTCGACTTACCCACTTCTTTAATAGCACCTTGCGGCACACCAATTGCGAATTCCTGGCGGTACAGCTTGCCGCCCTTACTAACCTCAGCTATCAGCTTAGTCGAAAGAGCGTTTACAACGCTCGAGCCCACACCATGCAAACCGCTCGACACTTTATAGCCACCGTTACCAAATTTACCACCTGCGTGCAGCACAGTGAGGACTGTTTCGAGCGTACTCTTGCCAGTCTTCGGGTGAATATCTACAGGAATACCGCGGCCGTCATCAATGACGCGTATGCCGCCGTCAGCTTGCAAAACGATATCAACGCGGGTTGCATACCCAGCAATTGCTTCGTCGATACAGTTGTCGGCAATTTCTTTAATTAAATGATGTACGCCATCGTAGCCAGTGCTACCAATGTACATGCCGGGGCGCTTGCGAACTGGCTCGAGTCCTTCGAGTACCTGGATCTGATTGGCGTCATAATTGACGTCTTGTTTTTGTTTGGCCATGTCTCCCCTCGCTCAGGAATATTCAGTATTTACAACTTTTCTATTATAAAGCTTTGCTGCTATTCAGTGCAATGGCGGTCTTTGTATAAAATATTTATGTTTACCTATTGAACTGAACATAATTGTTATGCTAAATTTAAGATCAAGGAGTCATAAAAACAAAAATGTTTCGGAAACTTGTTTCCAACTTGCCCTTTAGCCCGGCACTCGTTGGTCAACTAGGATTCTATGCAAAACGCTTGCGTAAAGAACAATTTACTCGCAGATTGGGTATATTCTTTACAATATTTGCGGTGCTTGTTCAGTCGTTTACAGTGTTTACTCCACCCGAACAAGTTTCAGCAAGCACCGGGTCAAGCATCATACAGGGCGGTGTTCAGTCGATTGGTGACATTCTTAATGCTTACGATGCCAGTGCAAAAGGCAAGGGCGACTATAAAGACATCTTCGACTACTTTGGCGTGACTCGTGCCGAGCTTTCAGACATGAGTAATAAGGTTGTGTACATTTGTTCAACCGACAAATCGATCATTAGTTTTGGCCGCAGCCACCACTACTCTGCAACCGAAGGTGAGCTGGTACACAATATTCCACGCTCAACCGGCGGATTCAGCACGCTGTACTCAGTGCCACTCCATCGCTTCGACAGCGTGAATAACAGCACAAACTGTTATGACGCGTACGTCGGCCATTCAAAAACGGTTGGTTGGTTTGCCATCATGCGCAAATGTGCCAATTTCCAAATTAAAAAAAATGTGCAAAAGTTCCCTAAAGGCCATTTTGTCGCTGCAAGTTGTAAAACTGTACAAGGCTACGCCTACGACGAACGCCAAACGGATCTGCGTACTAAAGTTTACCTGTATTTTGGTGGCCCTCCAGGCAAAGGCAAACAATATGGTCCAATTATGGCCAATCAGTCGGCACCAAGCTCGCCAATTGGCAGCGGCTATGGATTCAGTTTTGCAGTACCTGACGAATACCAAAAGTCGACCGGTAACACCCAGGTTTGGGCCGTCATGCAACCCCTCCCTGGCTGGAACCAGGCAAATGTACAGTTCGACAACACCGTTACTATTCCCAACAACTGTACCCCGGCTAAAACACCGGTTGCGAGTTGCTCAACTATTGGTATTAGTAAAATCGACCGCACCAATATTACAATCGAGGCCAACAGTGCAGCGACTGATGGTGCTAAAATCGAGGGCTACGAGTTTACCGTAAGTGATAAAAATGGTAAAAAAATCTACAATAAAACGGTTGCTTCCACCGTCCTTAAACTTGCTTCAGAGAAAATTGATTTAAAAAATCCCGGTGAATATACTATAAAAGTTGTTGTTAAAACATCAATTGGCAGTAAAGAATCAGCTGACTGCATAAAAACAACAACTGTCTCACCAACCGACAAATGTATTTATACACCTAATATCACAAGTAATGACCCCGCTTGCAAGCCCTGCCCCTACAAACCCGGCATCTGGGTCAAAGACGAAGACTGCGCGCCGACCATCACTCAATCTAAAGAAGCACGCAATGTTACCCAACAAGTAGCTAACGCAAACGGCACCACCGCTGCTCCTTCCGACCGAATTGAGTACACCGTTTATACTACCAACATCAGCAGTGCAGCAACAACAACCACTATTATTGAAAGTTTGGAAGATGTTATGCAGTACGCCGAACTCTCATTTGACGGTGGTGGTACGTACAACCCGACAAACAAAACCCTTACTTGGGAAAATGTGGCTATTACAGCTCAAGGCACTGACAAACGCACCTTTGCCGTACAGATTAAATCAAATATCGCCGCTACCCCACGCGCCGCAAACGACCCTGCTGCTTATGACTGTGTCATCACTAATTCATATGGCAACACCATTAACATCAATATGCAGTGCCCGATTGTAAAAACTATTGAAACCACAGTTAAACAGTTGCCGTCGACCGGCGCCGGCGAGAACATACTCTTTGCAGCTGTAGTACTTATGGTTGTTACCTACTTCTACGCACGCAGCCGCCAGATTAATAAGGAAGTTCGCTTGATACGAAAAGAATTTAACGCGGGAGTATTATAAAAATGCCAGGCCCAGAACACACACCTCGCTCCCCGGAGCGTAACAATGAGCAGTTACGAGACACAGAAAAAGTGCCAGAATTCTTGGACCGAAAAGCTGAAAAAGCACTCGAATCGCACGAGGAAGTAGAAAATAATATCGAAAAGGCACGCACAGAAGCGCAACAAGAAGCTATCTCTGGTGATGAAGTAAGCAGCGGTGAAAAAAAGGCAAAAGGCAGCGACAGCCCGCCGCCGCGTGTCAGCCGCAAGGAAAGCTACATCCACACCATGAAAGTAGTACGCAGTGAAATGTCAGCCCCTGCACGAGCATTTAGCAAGGTTATTCACAACCCAGTAGTCGAACGCACCAGCGAAGCCGTAGGCAACACCATAGCGCGCCCTAACGCAATTTTAAGCGGGAGCCTCTTCGCAGGTTTTGCAGTACTTACGCTCTACCTCGTTGCACGGCACTACGGCTTTGCCCTACAGGGTTCTGAGACCATTATTGCATTCGTATTAGGCTGGGCAGTTGGTATTATGTTTGACCTTTTGCGAGGTATGATCACCGGCAAACGTTTATAAACATAACACCCTCTACTCTGGCTTTGCCTCAAGCCTGCGGCTTGTCTGCAGGCTTTTGAGACGGCGCCGCTTCATCCTCGGTGCGATGATGCAAACGACCACGCACATCAATATATATCTCGTCAAAGTCAGACTGCGGTGTTTCACCAGGCACAATAAAACTATCGGGTGACGGGCTGCCGGGCCGACTCAACCTAAGTTCACCACTACTTGGCTGGCCACGATGCTTCTGCCGCACTTCTTTGTGAGCCATAATGTCAGTAGCCTTCGTTGTTTCAAGCGCATGCTCGAGAGCAACATGATCCTCATGAGTCACACTCTTTGGTTCAACATCCAGATGCCCAAAGCTAATGCTGCCACCAACACCTCGCTGCTGCAAGGCTTCAAGCCGGACATCGTGTTGTGCTTGCGGCGTAGGATGTGGCGTAAACAAAGGAGCGGGGTTTTCCGGCAACACAAGCGAGACCGGTGACTGTAGGACAGATGAAGTCTCTTGCTGTACCGCTTTAGCTGCAACTGGATTTTGTAATGAGGGCATCAGAGATGCTGAGCTTTCAATGGATTGTTGTGCCTGAATACTCTGCGCAGGCGTATGAACTGGTGTGGCAAGTTGAGGCGTCGGCGTTGCCGCAGGCATTGGTGTTGTAGCGGCGGCTACATTTGCCGACTTTGTATTCGCTGGTTTATTAGCAACCTGCTGTTTACGCTTTGCGAGCCATTCATCAAGAAATGAGCTGCCACTTGGCTTTGGCGCATCAATCGCTACACCCGGCTGCATGCGGTCAAGCGCGGCCTGCTTGCGTGCGTCACGCTCAGCGTCTCCTGAGCGTAAGCGGGTGAATATATCTTGTTCCACCTGGCCACGAGGCTTGCCATACTTAGCCGAGGACAACCGCTTCAATGCGTCAGTCAGTTGTGGATTTGGCTTACCAAGTGGCGGAATTAGCGCCATGCTAAATGGCGCCGACGGCACATTGTTCACCATGACCGAAGACACTGCTTCAAAATTCGGTAGTTTTGTAAGATCCTCAGCCGTAAATGTGGGACTAAATTTCTTTACCATAAGTTCAGCGTCGGTTGTACCAATTCGCCCCGACACCACAGTTCCAACGTTACCAATAATCGCCTCACGAATTTTGTCTGTGAGCTGAGTCATAAACTGGTTCGCTAAGACAAGATTCAAACGGTATTTACGAGCTTCTGATAGGATACTTTCAAATGACTCTGTGGCAAAGTTCTGGAACTCATCCACATACAGGCTAAAATCTTCGCGCTGGTCTTCAGGCATATCGGCGCGGCCCATAGCAGCGGCCTGGAACTTCATTACAAAGATCATACCGAGCAGCTGCGAGTTCAGCTCACCGGTTTTGCCCTTGCTTAGGTTCACCAGCAAGATTTTTTTGTTGTCCATAATGTCACGCAAATTAAAACCACTCTTAGTCTGACCCAAAATGTTACGCATCATTTCGTTGCTTAAGAAGGCACCAAATTTGCTTACAAACCAACCAAGCACTTCACTTTTATGGTAATCACTTGTTTGCGCCATTTCCTTGTTCCAAAAATCCAACACAGTTTGGTCTTTTACATATTTGAGCTTCGACTTTGCAAATGCATCATCGTTAAAAACCTGCGGAATATCAATGAATGATGTGCCAGCAGGGTCAGACATAATAGTGAGAGCACCATTACGGAACCAGTGCTCGTAGCGCGGCCCAATAATACCTGTGTGACCTGGATCATACAAGCGGTACAACATTGCAATCGCTTCTTGAATGAGAAAGTCTTTTTGTTCTTGTGTGTCGAACTCAAAAAGGTTTAAACCAATTGGGCGTTCCATGTCGCCAGGCGAAAAATAAATTACATCCTCAACACGTTCCTTCGGCACCATTCCAAGTAGTCGTTCTGCGGAATCGCCGTGCGGGTCAACAAATGCAAAACCTTTACCATCAAGCATATCTTGTAATGCAAGGTTTTCAAGCAAACCAGACTTACCAGTACCAGTCTGACCAATGATATAAACATGACGACGACGATCGACATCGCCCAAACGAATTTCTTTTTTAACACCACGAAATAGGTTGTAGCCTAACAACAAACCTCTTTCCGACATATGGTTAGGACCATCTACCTGCTTCGACATTTGGCGCTGCAACTGTGAAGTCTGCGTGTGACGCTGATCTGGAAAATGAAATATTGTTGCAAGTTCAACACTATTTAATATGTTCGTGGAAACCTCTTGTGGGAAAAACCTAAATATAAACGAAGTGACAAATTGCTCAATATTTTTAGAAACAGCAAACTTAAAGCCGTTCTTACCTGGTGCATCAAAAAGTGAAAAAACTGCCACCATATTTTTTAGAATTGTTTGCGAACGTGTTGCCGTGTTAGATGAAGCAATAACACGAACCAGTACCTCGTATCCTGGGTGTCGTGTTTTGTCTTCGATGGCATCAACTGTTGCTTGCTCAAGAGTACTCAGCTGTTTTTCTTCAGGTTGTTTCTCTTTGTTTTCTGGCGGCTTCCAAAGTGCACCGGCAATATCTTTCATAGACATAAGACCACCTGTGCCATGGAGCTTTTCTTTGCGAATACTCGCTGTGCGAGCAAGTGAAGTCTTCACCCACTTATCACCTGCAGGCCGTAACAAAACCTGCATAGCCGCACCGTCCTCACGGCCCAGACTCGACATAACGTTCAAAAGCGCTTGCATTGCATCCCGCTTTGAATCTTCATATGTAGCAATAGGATAACTATATTCCTTTTTAAGAGTGAGCTCACCACCAATGGTGCCACTCAACTTACCTACTTCGCTAAATATGTTGTGTTCTTCACACTCTTCTAGCCTGGCGGTTGGATATGCAGCGATAACTGCCTGTTTTACAACATCTATCAGTACTAATGGCACAACCACGTAGTAATGGATTAAACCTTTTGTTGCAATAATCTCAAAGGCAAAATGGCGCTGACCATACAAACGACTTTTAAATCCCTTAGTGGCAGTACTCGACACAATGTTATACATAACCTGGGCCTGGGAGATCGCTTCTTCAGCAACATCACGTTGGTCTCGAGAACCAAGATCAATGTCATCACTCGATGGCGGCAAGTGGATAAGCATCGGCACCATCTTAAGTCCGCGCTCGTAATTTTTAGCTTCGCGCAACACTTTACGATACTGATAGTACACGGCATACAAAATCAACGCCAGTAGCGCCCCCGTAATGATGAAGCCAATAATTATGTTGATCATACCACCCTAGCCATTTGTAGCTTTAATATCTTTTCCGTAGCGTTTCTTAAGATAATCAGCCTGCAATCTACTCACCTCTTGTTCCTGCTTGTAGGGGTCGTCTTTTGTTTGCGTGATAATCTTCTTTGCTTTGTCGACCCACACTTTTTCGATTACTTCTTCGTCGCCAGCGACCGTTGGGTTGTCATCAGAAGATGTAAGCGGTCGCAGTAAGGGTACGGCTGGCACAGAAATTTGAGCTGGCTGCTGCGCCGCAGGAGCCGGTAGTGAAGGAGCAGCACCCTGAATAGAAATTGCAGACTGTTGTTCCTGCAGCGAAGGTCGTTCCGGACGAACTTCAGTCTGAACATGCTGCGAAAAAGCCTCCGGGCGCGGCGGCAACACCTGCGGGTTGTAAGCACCTGCCTCAGGTGAGTTAGGTACTGGCAATTTTGGCTCCATAACTAGCTAAATTGTATCACAACCAAACTTGTTATGCGGGGCAAGATCCCTATTTTGCACTACGACGCAATGCGTAAAAACAACCAAGACTTACAAGTGTAAAAATTAATACGATTTCAAGTATATCGAGCTGCCCAAGAGTGTTAAGGGCAACAAATAAAACGGGTGCAAGTGCAACAATACTTACTACGTAGTACCCGCGGCGTAGAAAAAAAACTTTGCCAGGCCGCAGTATGTGGACTACCGCCCCTACTAAATGAAGTGCAGCTGAAAGGGCGCTCGCAATAAGCACATACAACAGGACAAATACCACAAGAATAATAAGCGGTCCGCTCTCAAGCGGGTTTGTCATATTTAATACTGCGCCCAGCGCCAGAAACACCAACACTGGCGCTGCATAAATACTGGCTGTATGTATGCGTTTTATATAATGAGAGATATTCTTCATAGCTTCTTCAGTCTAAATGATCACGATAAAAATATCCAAAAAAGCAAAAGCGGGAAATCCGCCCATTGTGTATGACTTAAATGGCGCTTCCCGCTAATTGCAGCTGACCGCTCTCTATGAAGAGAGCGAAGATCATCGCTCAAGGGTTATCTAGTTTCAACCCGAGCAATGTATGAACAAATGTCTCAATGCGATTTGGCTAGTGTGATGCAACAAATCAACCAATGAGGGATTCGTTGCAAGTTGAGTAGCCAAACCGCAGAGACAACTGTTGAGGTAAAAAAGGTGCAAGCCTTCAATTTTTGTTTTCGTGTTTTTTGTTTTACGAATCATCAAAAGCTTAGTTACACTGTAACAAACATAAGTGTTTATGTCAACAGCTTTGTACAAAATAATGTAGTTAAAAAAACTACGTAACACTATAATGCATTGACTTAATAACAACAGATATGACAATTCATGTGTTGTTATATTTGCTTTTATAGATGAACCCCTGGTGTTAAACGTCACGTAACGAGATCATATTACGTGACACAATTTATGTCTAAAAAATGAGCATACGTAGTGTCACTTTGTAGTTTTTTCGTGCAAAAAATCTACAAGAATTCACGTCTAAAACCAAAAATACAAGCACGCATCGAAGCAGCTGGCTCGCTGGTAACTAAGATTAAGTGTTACGCTGCATACAAAACGATTCATTGCACGCCGCCCAACCCTATTCCATATGTACCATAACCATGCACATACATTTAGTTAACAAATGAACGGTGTGACGCCTGACAGCAGCTACGGCCAGCGTAGACACTAAAACTAAAGCGCCCTCGCGCCCTAGTAACCTAGCAAATAACTGCGCTACTTAAGTTTTCCACAGCTTTTACACATTACAAAAATCACCGTTGACATAGACCTATGTGCCCCCTATTATAGGGGTAGCACTTGAATAAAAAAGGTGCTCAAAAACAAAAAACGAAAAATACTAAACAACGGCTTCTCGCAGGCCGTTGTTTTATATTTAAAGTGTTCTACGAACCAATCCAATAACAAAATAACCAGCCTTTAGAGCTGGTTATTTTACGTGGTGGAGCTGCGGGGTATCGCACCCCGGTCCGCGCGGTGATCGCATATCCTTCTACAAACATAGTACGTTTATGTACTTGTACGGCTAATAACGCACAAAGCGCTGCACAAGGTTGGTGATGTATGTCGATTCCCTACTCACCAATCGGGTTTCCGAGCCAAAGCAATATAACACAAGGTTCACCCGTGTTGGCGCGGGGCGGCTTGCGGCTCTAGTTAAACTAGTGCTGGAGCGGTAGCAAGACGAGGGCTGAATGCTGAAGCAAGAACAGCTACCTTGTCGCTTACGCGCTGTGCAAAAGATTTTGCAGTTGTTGGTTGTTACGGTGACGGTGTAACATCCGGTTTGCCAGATACACTTTCAAGGTCCACACGTCGAAGCTAATTCAGCCCCACGTACACTTCTATTATACCATGCTTGTGCTTGTAGGCAACCTATGTAATAATTACGGCGCCATGACAGCAACGGTTTACAGCGCCACAAATGTAGGGTTTGACGGACGGCTTATTGAAGTTGAGTGCGATGCCAGCAACGGTCTGCCGGGTCTGCTTATTGTTGGCCTTGGAAACAAAGCCATCGACGAAGCACGCGAACGCGTGCGCAGTGCTATTAGAAATTCAGGTCTTGAGTTCCCGCGAAAGCGCGTCACTATCAATCTCGCGCCGGCAAACCTACCTAAACATGGTGCGCACTTTGACCTCCCAATCGCCATTGCCCTACTCGTCGTGAACGGCCAACTGCCTGCTGATTCCGTACACGATGTGCTTTTTGCAGGTGAACTCGCCTTAGACGGCTCCTTACGGCCAATCGCAAATGCTATTACCCATGCCGAGATCGCCAAAACTTATGGCAAATGCAGTGTGGTTGTTCCCGCAAGCAACGCAGCACAGGCTGGTCTTGTTCCAGGCATCGAAATTATTCCCGCAAGCAACCTTGCTGATGTCTGCGCTCATCTCTTAAAAAATAGGATAATAGATGCTTACACTCCCACCATTCAGCCGGTAGCCACAGCTAGCGCTATTGCATTCGCCGATGTGAAAGGCCAAGAACAAGCAAAGCGTGCACTTATTATTGCGGCTGCAGGCCGGCACAATATATTGCTGAGCGGACCGCCTGGCGCCGGTAAAACCATGCTTGCTCGCGCATTGGTTTCTATTTTGCCGCCGCTCAGCCAGACAGAGGTTATCGCTACGACCAAACTTCATAGTATGGGAAGTGCACTCCATGACCAACCAATTACTGAACGACCATTCCGCGCACCACACCACAGCGCAAGCCACGTTGCACTAACTGGTGGCGGCACGATTCCCCGCCCTGGCGAAATTAGTCTTGCCCACCACGGCGTACTTTTCTTAGATGAACTGCCTGAATACAGCCGCCAGGCACTCGAATCACTCCGGCAGCCACTTGAAGACCGCTGCATCACCATTGCGCGCGCCCACGATAGCGTAAGCTTTCCGGCTGACTTTATGCTGGTCGCAACCCGTAATCCGTGCCCGTGCGGGTACGCTGGCGACATTCAGCAAGAATGCATATGCCGCCCGCAACAAATCGACGCATACCAAAAGAAACTTTCCGGCCCGTTGCTTGATCGCATAGATATGATTGTTGAGGTGTCACGAGTGGATCATGAAAAATTACTCAGCATGCCAGCCACTAATCCGCTTACCAGTATGTATACGCAAATTGCAGCCGCCAGACGCGCGCAAGCAAAAAGGTTTAATCTCCCCGACCAAGCAAATGCATCCATGACGAGCCGAGAAGTTATGGAACTTGCGCAATTGGAAGTTGCAGGCAAAGCCCTTCTTGACAGAGCAAGCACCGCTCTTTCGCTCTCTGCACGCAGCTATTTTAAAGTCATAAAAGTTGCTCGCACCATCGCTGATCTTGCTGGTTCATCCAGCATCACCGCCACGCATATTTCGGAAGCCTTGCAGTACCGACCGCGCGTCAAGGTGTAACAGTTGCTATAAGCAGTGACCTCTGCTATAATCAACCCTCGAATATAGACTAAAGCAACGAAGGAGCAGGTTTTATTAGTAAATCTGTGCGCATGAACGGAGCTATCAGCGCTCCAGAGCTACGCGTCATCGGTCCAGACGGCAGCCAAATTGGTGTGCTTTCCCGTGGCCAGGCACTTTTAGAAGCAGAAAAAGCCGGGCTTGACCTGGTTGAAATTTCGCCGGAGGCTAGTCCTCCTGTGGCTCGCATTGTTGACTGGGGCAAATTCTTGTACCAGAAGACTAAAGAGCAACAACGTAGCCGTAAAAACGCACGCGTGGTCGAAATTAAACAAATGCGCCTCGGTCTTAAAATCGGTGCGCATGACCTCGATATCAAGCTACGCAAAATCCGCGAGTTCCTGGAAGCCGGTAATAAGGTAAAAATTATGGCATTCTTCCGTGGCCGCGAAATGGCACATCAAGAACTTGGTCATCAGCTGCTCGCAAAAATTGTCGAAAAACTGGAAGACGTTGCTGTAGTCGAACAAAAGCCAATCATGGCTGGCAAAAATTTAGGAATAGTCGTAAGGAGTACTGTACATGCCAAAGCTCAAAACCCACAAGGGAACAGCGAAGCGCGTTAGAATCACCCGCAACGGGAAAATTTTACGCCTCCGTGCCAACGGCGGCCACCTTCTAGAAAAGAAGAGTGAAAGCCGCAAGCGAGTAATCGCCAAGAAAGCCATCATCACGGGGGCGCTGGTCAAACGAATCAAGCGTTCACTAGGAGTTAAGTAATGAGAGTTAAACGAAGCGTCACTGCACGCAACCGCCACAAAAAAATTCTGGATCTTGCAAAGGGTATGCAACACGCACGCCGTCGCTCGTTCCGCCTTGCAAAACAAGGTGTTATTAAGGCGCTACAATACGCATACCGCGACCGCCGCAATAAAAAACGCGACTTGCGCGGGACATGGATTACCCGTATTAACGCAGCTGCCCGCGAAAACGGTACCACTTATGGTAAACTGATTGCTGGCCTCAAAAAAGCCAACATTGAACTTGACCGTAAAATACTCGGCGAACTTGCCGCGACAAACCCTAAAGCATTTGAAGCAGTTGTAAAAGCTGCAAAATAGTCTTACGGATGAATTTAAAAAACCGCCCATGGGCGGTTTTTTAATATCAGATTGCCTGTAAGCCGGGTTCTGTCTGGGGCGATCATCTATCTAGTTACACAGTTACCCGTGTAATCAAGCGGTTAAACGGTTCGCCTAGCGGACTACTACTGGTAAACCAGTTGGCGAACCTCCTTGCAGCAGACAGGGTTTACCTTCTTGCCATGTCACCATGACACGCTGTGGGCTCTTACCTTATCCTTAGCGCTTGCGCGCCAGGATTATCCCGGACAAGCCGGGCCCACTCCTTTCACCCTTACCTTGCCTTACGGCGAGGCGGTATCGTTTCTGTGGCACTTTCCCTGGGGTTGCCCCCGGTTGCGGTTAGCAACTGTCACGTCCTATGCTGCCCGGACTTTCCTCTTGTTCCCGTAGGATACAAGCGATCACCTAGCAATCTGACCACTGAATTATACCTGATGTGTGTAAAATAACCAAATGCCTTATGCTTGAGCGTCAAGAATTTTGTTAACCATCGCGTCAGCCTCTTTATTGTACTCACGGAGTACATGGATAAAACTGATCTCTTTAAACCTCACAATCAACTCTTTGATGGCGCTATGAATTGGCCAAAGATCACGATTTTTTATCTGATAAATACCTGTCAATTGATTAACCACGAGCAGGCTGTCCATGCGAAACTGCACATATCGGGCACCCATTTCGAGAGCTTTTTCGAGCGCCAGCTTAACTGCCTGATACTCAGCCTGGTTATTAGTGGTCACACCCAGGTATTTACCTCCCTCGAATAGCAGGCGGTCACTTGCATCCTTAATAACAAAACCAGATGCCGATGGCCCTGGATTACCCCGTGAACCACCATCTGAGTATATTATAACATGGTCATTTCTCGTTGTATCTATTACAGCGATTCTCTGCGTGTTTGCAGATTTCTGATCTGATTTTGCTAAAGAAACACCTAGTTGCAATTCAGACTGTGTAAAATCAGTAACATCATTCAGTTGTATTTCAGACATCTTTTTCCAAGTGTACTTGTCATGCTCGCTCGATAATTCAATGCGCTCGATCGCTTGTGCACTCGCCCAAAATACCAACGAAATATACTGGCGCTGCTCATCAATATCAAATGTTGAATATACATCAAAGAGCTGTACTGTTGTAATTTCTAGGCCAGTTTCTTCGGCCACTTCGCGTAACAAGCCGGCTTTTGGGTCTTCACCAAAATCAATTTTACCGCCAGGTAGTTCATACAAACGTTCATATTTAGGATTACCGCCACTGCGGCGCAGCAGTAATATCGCATCATCTTGTTTTATAATGGCTCGAACCGTAATAATCTGTCGCATCTTTTACACCATATACCCCTATTACTGCATCATGGTCGAACAGAAGCGAAAACTTTTGAACGACTACTCAGTAGTATAGCCGATTGGCTTATTGAGAGTCCACTACCCACATGGAGTGAAGACCTAAGGAAGGCTGCAAACACAACACACCATCTGGCATACAGCTACTAACCAGTGTTTTAAAGTATAGCGTGAAGCGTTTTGAACGGGAAAAAATAACAATGAATGAAAACCAAAAAAGCATGGGGGTGGACACCCAATCTATGGTGGCTTTAGACCCTCGTCAGGAGAGATTTATAAACTCGTACTTCGATGTTAGTAGTGTAACATTCGGAAACTGTTATCAATCCGCGATTGGCGCAGGGTACAGCATCCAAACAGCACGAAATCTTACTCACAATCGCCCAACCTGGCTATCGGAAAAACTCGGACAGCTCCATGTTATGGAACCAGAACTTTTATTACTAAAATTGACCACAATTATTAATAGCCCTGCTGAGAACACTCAGAATAAATTACGAGGAATCGACATGATGATGAAATACTATCAGATGTTCGGAAAGTCAAAACACAATGCTAAGACCATTACTATTCAGGATGTTTTAAATTAATCGCTACTTCTACACTCTCGGCTACTTTTGACAATCTTGCTAACTTGTATTTAAATAGGTTAGCCTTGGCGCATTCGCACTGAGGAAGCCGCTCTACGCCAAGTAGAGCTGATCCAACAATTGGCTTGATGCAATGACACGACGTCGACGTGGAGGCGGAGAATCCGCCTTCCAGATGTTTACACGTATGGCAAACGAGGGTCGTAAGCTCCGAGAGGGCAGAGACCGAGGACGGCGCGATCGCGACGAGGGTGGCCACAGTGGTGGATTCGACTCCGCCATCCATGGCTCACTCGATGGGCGGCCGGTAACAGTCGCTTTCGGTTGGGGCAGCAAGGAGGGACATACTCTTCTTGCTGATGGACACGTCAACCTCTCCACGTTCAAACAGCACGGGGACCACAATCACTACGGCCCAGGCGATGGGCCACACGGCAATGTGAAGGATCGCTTCCAGTATAGCGGTCCCGGCCACTAAGCCAGAGTGGGGGTCAAGACATACAGCTCTTGACCCCCACGACCCAACAACCGCATACTATTTATAGAAAGACTTAATATGTTGAAAAATTTTAGCCAGCCATTTGAAACACACGCATCAATGACCTATTTACTCATCGAAGATAGCATCTCTGGAAATTTTCTGTCACTTGAATCAGCTGAAGATGTTGAAGAATACGGTGAGGGTCGGGCATGCAGAACACTCAATCTCAACATAGACGAGCAGCAAGATTACACGAGTCAGCTCGTCAAATTTTTGTATCACAATGGCATTGTCCTGGTCAGCTTTCGTGAACTTTTACGAGAAACGGCTGTATCCTTCAGTTTTGCTGACGATACAGCCGGAAGCCAGTCTAGTACAGTTTGTTTGCATGTTATAGCCGATATTATTAATGACAAGCCAATTGGCAACAAAGATGATGCGGCTCAATTCATACCTCTTACTGATTTGTCACAAAAGCTACATGGGGGAGAATTTGGGCACAAGATAGTAAATGCCTCCCTTATACACTTAATGCTAGAATGTGAGTAGATAAAGGCGCGTTAAAGCGGATAGCAGCTCTCTGCCCTATTTACGCCTCTGCTCGTCAGAACGCCGTTGTAACCTCAACATAAACCCCATGATGATACCACCAAAAACCGCACCCAACATTACAACCACAAATGGTAGCCATATCATTACCCACCCGTAGGCATTAACCGTAAAAACCACGGACACAACCAACGCCAGCACATTTAGTAGTGGGTTAATACCACCCCTTCTAGTGTCGAACAAACCATGTATTAATCCTTGGATAATATATACAAAAATCATATGTTAGGACTCCTTATTTAGAGATGCCAAATGCTTTACGAGTTGCCCTGTATATATCCTCACCTATAATGGCGGTACTGGTCTTACCGTCTGTATATGCGCGTATAGCGTATATCTTGCCGTTCTTCGTTGCGAACTTATTGTAGGTCGCACCATCAATAGTGTTTGTGTTCTCCAAACAATACTCAGACGACCTTTCGGCAAAAGTTAGTCGTGGCGTTAGAGGTAACTTTGGTGAAGGCAAATCATCAGGTAGCCCCAAATTCGGTTACGACAGAGATGAAGTAACAGGACTATACGAACCGAACAAGTTTTTTGACCTCGTACAACAGGGTTGGCAAAAACGCCTACAGGGTGAAAGCATCGAAACAGTAACAAAGTTCCTGATTGATGGTGACTATCAGCGAGTGACTAAGAATAAAAAGAAGTCTAGGGCTATTACGCCAAAAATTAGCGCCATAGCAAAGATGTTCCATGACCCTTTCTACTACGGTCTTTTAGTACAGACCGAGCAAACAATAGATCTACGGGAAGTCTACAACTTTACAACAATGATGGATGAAGAAACCTATCAGCAAGTGCAAATGTTAAGTTACGGACGCACCAAAGATAGATTTACCACCAAACGCGCCACCTTCTATCCCCTACACGGTTTCGTTTATTGCGCAGTTTGCAACAATACAACGCACATGGTCGTCGGTAAAAACAAAAACGGTAGCGGAGAGAGCGTCTTATCGTATCGATGCGACAACCCAACATGTACGCGCAAGCCTAAGTCCTTACGAGCTAAGTACATTTTTAATTCAATCTATCCATGCTTGATAATTTCGAGCTAACAGACGAAGCCTACGAGCGCTACAGTAAGCGTCTTGACGGACTAACAGATTCAAGAATCATAGAAATAAAACACTCCATACAAAGCCAGCGAGGAATCTTAGCTCACATTAAGCAAGAGATCGAAGAACGTGCGCTCAACACAGGTTTGATGGATAAAAAGTCACCTATCTATAAGACAAACGAAAAGCGCATCAATGAGTTAGCTATACAGCAGTCAGAGCTAGAGTCGACAATTAGTAAGCTTGAAGAAAAAGTAGCCAACCCACACAAGATTAAGCTCAGTAAGCAAGAGTTTTTGAACGTGATAAAAACGGCCTCCAACAAGATGAAGGCAAGCTCAGCAATCGAAAAAGATGTACTTTGCCGTATTTTGTTTTTGAACGTACATGTTGATAACGAAAAAGTGACCTCCTACCTCCGGCGCGAACCGTTCGCATCGTTGGTGAAAGCCACTGAATTACAATCTGGTCGGGATGACAGGACTTGAACCTGCGACCTCACGGCCCCCAGCCGTACGCGCTACCAACTGCGCCACATCCCGTTGTAACCATACAAAAATCCCGCAGCAGTTTGACGCTAAAGTGAGTTATTCCCCGCGTTTATGTGCAGGTGGGTGCTCGCAACATTCTTCCACGGAAGGATATAATTTGAAGCTCCCTATTCTACCGACTGTTCAGAAAATATGCTCACCCGCGTTTCTCTGCCACAGGATACCTCTATTATAACGCCTAGTAGATTACTTGACCACCAGTTAAAACACTGATGAGCGCTGAAAGCAGCTGAGCAAAAGGCTGTGCAAGAAACATTGAAAAAACAAAAAAGAAGAATAAAATCGCCATAATCCCCATCGACTCAATACGTTCCATAACCCTCTGCACTGGCTCAGGGGCAATTGCATACAGCACGCGTGAACCATCAAGGGGTGGAAAAGGAATAATATTGAACAAAAAGAATGACGCATTGACCAAAAGAAATAGCGCCAACACTTGGTTGACCACAGGATCAAAGCCAGCGCCCAAAGTGGTGAGCATAAAACCAGCGAGAGCCGCAAGAATTAAGTTAGTGAGTGGACCGGCAGCAGCAACGATTGCAGCGCCAAACTCGTCGTATTTGAGCCGGTACGGGTTAAAAGGCACTGGTTTTGCAGCGCCAAAGGGTGGCAGCCCGGCAATCACCAAGGTCAGCGGTAAAAGAACTGTCATAATCGGGTCTATGTGAGCCAGCGGATTGAGCGTAAGACGTCCCTGTAAACGAGCAGTGTCATCACCTAACCAGTCACTTGCGTAGGCGTGCATAGCTTCGTGCAGAGTCATAGAGACTAAAATACAGCCCAAAATAATCAGAATGTTTTGAATATCCATTAGCACTAGTATACCAATTTTTACTGAGTATTGACGTAACAGATTAAACAAAGTAGAATATTGACTAGTAATCGAGAGAAATTAAATGGCTGCACAATGTGAATTGACGGGCAAAGGCAAGCAGTTTGGCAACAACGTGAGTTTCTCACAGCGACATACCAAACGCGTTTGGCGTCCAAACCTCCAGAAGAAGACGTTTGTTGTAGATGGCCAAAAGGTCACTATGCACCTCTGCACCCAAGCGATCCGCACCCTAAAGAAAAAAGGGATCATTGCGAAGGTTGCCAAGGCAACTGCTTAGGCCTCTGAACCATAACTAAAAAAGCTCCCAATCGGGAGCTTTTTTAGTGTTCTATGCTATTTTGTCCGCTCGAGGCGATATACGGTAAGTTTCTCTGGCAATTGGCCAGCCTTGAGCTTCAACTTAGACACCGGTTCTTCGGCAGTAACACCTAGTTCTTTTAAAAATTCATCGAGAGATGCTTGAGTAACCTCGTAGGCCACACCGTCCTCTGCGTAGTGCACGGGGACGACAATTTTTGGTTCAATCGAGCGTACCAGGTCAACAGCCTGTTTTGGTTCCAAGGTGTACCCATACCCGCCTACAGGCAGCACGAGCACGTCCACTACTCCGATCTCCTCAAGTTGCGTATCTGAAAGCTTAGGTGCGATGTGACCAAGTATGGCAACGGTAATTTCGTCGAGGTCTAAACGGTACATAGTGGCTGTCTTCGGGCCTTCCGGCGCCAAATGTGTACTTGCGGCAATGCCCCATACAGAACAATTGTTTACCTCATACTCACCCGGGCCATCAATAACAATAGTTTCGTCAGCATGAGGCGCAGCAAAGCGGTTTTGTGTTAGGAGATGCACTGCTGCGTTCGCACCTAAATCCTTTAAGCCAATGTCGCTCAGCTTAGGGTCGGTAATAATTTCTTCCTTCTTGTGGGTAATAACAACACAGTTACCACCTTTATATTCAAGTTCCATACGGTCTCTCCTTTTTATGCTTCTGACAGAATATGTTCGGTATCTTGCAGCAATGTGAATTTACCATTCATTATATCTGTTACAAAACGATCTTTAATGCTTAAACGGTAGTAGAAATCTTCGTAGGTCATAACAGTATAGTTAAGCGTCCGACCCTCTTCGTCTTCCATCTCTTTAATAAACTTTTTGGTCTGTGTTTTATTAAAGCTGCCTACCAGAAGTACGTCGACATCTGTTGTACTCCCCCGCACTAAGCTACCCGTAAAAAGTGCAAGGCGAACGTCGCCCAGACCTTTGAGGCGTTTACCCCAGTCGCTGGAAGGCGTTTCAGCCGCAACAGTGGTAGATGCGCCATCACCAAAAATAGCCCGGAGAGGTTCATAGTGTGTATATGCTTGATTTACTTCGTAATAGAGGCGATTGTTCGAGCTATCGCTCTGGATAATACCGATACTCAGCATATTCGCCAACTCGCGACGGACCGAGTTAATTTGTTCGTCGATTTTACGAGTAATTTCGCGCACGTAAAAAGCCCTGTTAGGGTTATTCAGGAAAAGGTGGAGTAGTTTTACCCTTGTTTTTGAGCCAAATAGTGCGTCAATCATAATCCCTCACGGTTGTCTTGATTATTGTAACAGACTAGCGTAGGTCAGGGATAGACTCATCAAGTTTATTCTGTTGTACAAAGTGTTCAATGGCGGCTTTAAGCTGTGATTCGTCGCCCCACACCACATACGGATTACGTCTAAGCCAGGTAACTTGGCGCTTTGCGAGCTGCATGTCACTTGTGATGAATTGTTCAAGCGCTTCTTGCAGGGGCAACTCGCCCTCTATGACTGGACGCATGCTGCGGTAAATATTACCAGTCATTGCTTCGCCTCCCCAGCCATATCTGTCACCAAGCCGCCCTACCTCTTCAAGCACACCCTCAGCCACCAGTTGCTCAGCACGTTTCGCTACACGAACTCTTAAGATATCACGATTTGTTGTAATTGCAACTACTAAAGTATTGGGGCGGAGCTTCTTTTTCTGACTCAAGAGGCCGCCCATCTCGACGGCACGGACAAGGTGGCGTTTGTTCTTAATGTTGAGTGGCAGCGTATAGCCCTTCTCGAGGCAAAGTTGTTGTAATTGTTCAACGGTCATACTTTGCAACTCTTCGCGACGCTTGGGGTCGGCAGCATCACCAAATTGGTAGTCAAAAATGACTGAGTCAACATATAATCCAGTGCCTCCAACTATAATCGGTAGCTTGCCGCGACTCGCGATATCGCCTATTGCCTTTACTGCTAGCTCTTTAAATTGCACAGCAGTAAAGACCTGATTCGGCGCCACCACATCGAGTAAGTGGTGCGGAACTTCTTTTTGGTCTTGTGCTGTGGGCTTGGCCGTGCCAATGTCCATTCCCTTGTATACAGTGCGAGAATCGGCACAAATAAGTTCGCCGTCGTATTGTTTAGCAATCTGCATAGCTAAAGCAGACTTGCCGCTTGCTGTAGGACCGGCAATGACGATAAGCGGACTAGCCACGGTCTGGCCACCACTGTAATGCTGCTATGTCTACCGCAAAATCGTCGTTCGCTTTTACACCTTCACTTGCAAGGAGCGCAGCATGGGCTTCGCGGCCGCCGTTTGGCCAGCCGCCCGCAAGCCCACCCTGCTTATTTACTACACGATGCCACGGCAGTTCTTCAGGACCAAAGTGAGCAATTTGCCCAACTTCCCAAGCACCCCTTGGCTTACCACACAAAGCGGCAATCTGACCATAGGTCATAAGCCGCCCTTCAGGAATCTGTCCAACGAGTGCGTATATGCTATCTCGAAATGCTGTATCTACTTCTGCCATATACTATAATTGCTGTAAAAATTGCTTCAAGCCTTTGAGGTCGACCTTGTGCTCTTCGCCATGAAGACGCACACTCACCTGCCCAGCTTCGACATCTTTTGGACCGACAATGAGCACTACAGGGATCTTCAAACCGGCAGCATCACGAATTTTACGGCCCAGCGATTCATTACGATCGTCTACTGAGTAACGGAGTTCGTTGTACTTTACTGGCTTCATGAGAAGTACGTCGTCGAGCTCTTGTGTAATTTGCGCAACGTAGTCCATAACAGTGTCATTAATAGTTAAAATGCGCACTTGTTCAGGAGCGAGCCAGAATGGCAACCAGCCCGCAGTCTTCTCGAGAAGAATCGCCATGAAGCGTTCGTATGAGCCCAAGATTGCACGGTGGATCATAACTGGTGGCTTTTCGGTGCCATCGGCGTCGGTGTACACAAGGCCAAAGCGCTTAGGGGTAGAAAAGTCTAGCTGTACAGTTGAAAGCTGGCGTTCATTGCCCAGCACATCTTTGTACATAAAATCGAGCTTTGGTCCGTAGAGTGCGGCCTCGCCTTCCATTTTCTTAGCATCTAACCCTTGTTCATCCGCAAGCTCTTCGAGCATCGATTCGGCTTTGTCCCAGTCGGCGACATCGCCAATATACTGTTCTGGTTTGCTGTAATCGCGCACAGATAGTGACACCCAGTGGTCGCCGTACATACCGAGGGCACCATGGAAGTCTTTAATAAATTCGCAGAATTTGCCAACTTCTTCTTTGATCTGATCAACCGTACAGAACAGATGACCGTCATCGACAGTAATTGCACGCACGCGGCCTAAGCCACCAATTTGGCCTGGCTTTTCGTCACGGTACTGCATGGTTGATTCCATGTAACTGATTGGCAGGTCTTTGTAACTGCGTGGTTGTGCGGCATAAATTTGCGTGTGATGCGGGCAGTTCACCGGCTTCATCACAAAATCGATATCATAGTGGCTTTTAACCGCAAACAACTCATCGCTAAATTTTTGGGCGTGACCAGATATTTCGTATAGTTCACGCTTGGCGATGTGCGGAATGCCTACTTCTTGGCCGCCATATTTTGCGCCTGTTTGCAGCAAGGCCTGTTTTAGCATATTGCGAATAGTAGTACCACGCGGAGTAAACAGAGGTAATCCTGAACCAACGAGATCCGAGAAGGTATATAGGTCGAGCTGTTTGCCAAGTAAGCGATGGTCGCGCGCCTTCGCTTCTTGGAGCGCAGTCAAATAGGCGTCGAGGTCTTCTTGAGTTGCGAATGCGACCCCATAAAGGCGCTGTAGCTGGGGATTACCCTCTTTACCGCGCCAGTAGGCGCCAGCGACACGCATCAGTTTAAATACACCGACTTCTTTGGTGTTACCAACGTGCGGACCGCGACAGAGATCAGTAAAGGTACCGTTACGGTAAAATGATACGTCACCTACTTTGCTCTCACCTTCTGCGGCAAGGCCGAGTTCTGCGACATCTAAATCTTTAGCAACGGTAGTCCCCTCACGTTTGAGGTCGTTTAAAAGTTCCACTTTATATGGCTGTTTTGCTTCCTCGGCCCAAGCAATGGCTTCATCGGCTGGTTTTGTAAAGCGCTCAAAATATTGCCCCTCGGCAATGATTTTCTTCATTTGTTTTTCGATTTTGCCAAACTCAGCTTCGGAGATCTTCCGTTCGCCAAGGTCGATGTCATAGTAAAAGCCATTATCCACAACTGGACCGACGCCAAACTTGGCATCCGGCCATAAACGCTGCACGGCGGCGGCGGTAATGTGCGCGAGGCTGTGGCGCATTGTATATAAACTATCTTGGTTTTGGTGAGACATACTGCTCCCTTTTAAGGATTAAGGTCTTATAAAAAATCGTTTGAGATATAAATAGTACCCCTAAGGGGTCGTGATTGTAACTTGCAAACGAATAACCTTACACATAACTTCTGTTTTATTGTACCCGCCCTACCCCCGGAGAGCAAGAAAAATACCCCAGGTAAACTGAGGTACTTTTCTTGGTGGGCTCTACAGGACTCGAACCTGTGACCTCTTCCACGTCAAGGAAGCGCTCTAGCCAACTGAGCTAAGAGCCCGCATATTGCTTCAACATAATACAATAAGCGCCGCAGCCAAGCAATACCCCTGTTAAACAGGGTCATAAACCATATATGAGATAATCTGAGCACTACTGGAAGTTGACAATCTAAAGCGCTTATGCTATATTAAAAATGTTATGAATCAACGACACCCAAACGTTCCCATGGTACAAAACCAAGAAAAATCAGAATTAGAAAAATTTACGCTCTATTACGAGCACCACTCGAACCCGCGGCCAAAAAACAGGTACCCTACCAAATAAATGTAGCGGTCAGAAAACACGCATTCAACAGATCCGGCACATCATGTACGTGCCGGATCTTTTAGTTATCCCCAATCCACAAGCATTATCCACTGGATTTTTTTATAGTTAAATGACAATATATAGTCATGGTGTGCCCATTTTGTCTTCACAAGAAAACTGACGTGTATAATACCCGCGGCACTACCAAAGGAGTGTGGCGTCGGCGCCGCTGCCTTAACTGCGGCAAAGCTTTTACGACACAGGAGCAGTTTAACCCAAGTGGTGTATGGAAGGTCATAGATGGCAAAAGAACAGTGCCCTATTCGCGGGCAACATTAAGTATGAGTATATTACGAGCCTGCGACCACCGGGCCAATCAAAACGATGCTGCGTGGTACTTATTTGAGGTTGTCGAGCAAAACCTCACGCCCCTACTGAGCGACAAACAGACCATTACTACTGCCGACATTATTGAGACGGTGATGACCATTCTGAAACGGTTCGATGCAGCCGCCTACGTAAAGTATTTAAGTCATCACCAACCCACTATGGATGCGCAGACGCTGCGCAAGCACCTGCGCCGTGGCTAATCTTTACGGACTGCTTTAACAGTGACGTCGAACTTATCGAGATACTTGCCTACAAAGAGGCGTGTTTGCGAATAAAATGCTGCTGCTGCGCCGTAACAAATTGTGGTGATTGGCATAAAAAGCCACTGTGCGAGCATAAAAATATTGCGGCGGCGCTTATAGCGCTCTGGGCGTGGGGGCAACATTTTAAAGGTTAAGAACACGGTTATAAATAAGCCAAACATTGCCAGAAACTGCAATTGGCTGGCAATCTGCGGCAGCTCGTGCGCCACAATGCTGTGCTGAGAATCGGCGTTAATGAATAGAGGTGCCCACGCGCCGAAGGTGATAATAAGTGGTGCGGCTGCCCAACTCACGTGGTTATCTATGAGGCGGATAAACCGCGCCCAGAAACCCCAGAATGGCACAGTGCGATCCTTGCGCAGACCCTTGTCGGCAACATAGGCAATATCTGATGCGCCATAGGCCCAGCGCCGAAGCTGCACAAATTGCGCTTTGATTGTTTTGCTGTAGGTCTCTGCAAGCACAGCATCTTGGTAAATTGGTACGTAAATTGGGGTTACGTCGTAGCCGCCATCGAAGGCGAACCAACTGCGCCAGTACTGGTGGCCGTCTTCTACAATGGTACGTACGCTCCATAATTTGGTGCGGCGCAGGCTAGCCATGCCTTGTGAGTGCGATGCAAAGTTGCGGAGCGTATGTGGGCGCGTGGCGTTAATAACGGTAAAAAATGAATTGCCGGTTGCGAGCACACGCATGGGAGCTGGAGCATCCCAGATGTTATTAATGTAGAGTGCGATTGGCTGGTACGCGCGGCGATTGCGTTCGGCGTCGCGAATGTATTCGTACATGGCGTACGCAAGGTACATTGGGTGGGGACGGTTGTCAGAGTCAAGAGTGGTCACCAACACTCGTTCATCACTAATCCCCTGCTTTTTAAGAAAATCTTGCAAGAACCTACCTGCAAATGTAATGTTGCCGCCCTTACCGCGTACTTCGTGTGGAAGACCATCGGGGTGTTCAACTGCGGCTGCGTAGAAACATTTGTCTTTATATTCAGTCACAATGTCGTGGGCCAATTTATGACAGCGCTCTGGACCACGGCCTTCGTAGGCGATGATCAAAATCATCCGGCTGAGGTCATAGTTGCTGGCAAATAATGCGCGCAAGGTTGGTTCAAGCACATCTTTCGACTCATTGTAGAGCGCAATAATAACTGCGTTGTAGCCTTCGCCTGGCTTAAAATATTTTCTAGGACTCCCCGCCACTTGCTTGAGCGACCGATGGTGGTCGGCAATGCGCCATGGGCGGTTTTTGGCTTTAAGCTGCGCTTCGACGCGCATGAGTGCAAGCTGCGGGTCTTCGAGGTCATCAAGGCGCTGGCGCCAGTCAGTCTTTTGCGCTTTCTCGAGAGCACCATAGCCCTGAATAGTACGATAGGCACCGGCAATCGCCTTTACAAAGAACATGATAAGGTACGTCACAATAAATATGGTGGCGATGAGCGGGTTAATAAGACTCAGTACTATTGGCAGCAAGACTAATGAGACACTCAGAATAAACGGCAGCATTTCAAAAAAACGATACTTCGCTGTGCGCTTGCCTACTGGAATTTCAAGATCGGTCATAAACTTGGGGCGAGGTTGAACATGGCATTAATAATAATAGTTGCAAGAATTACAATAAAAATGCTCATGCCGAGCAACCCCAAGCCGAGCATACGGCGCAACTGGTATAAACGAACTGCCAGAAAACCGTTCACCACAGCAACAATAAATGCCAAACCGACATAACTATACTGAGTGTACCACTGGTCACGATAAATAAACGTTTGTCCAAAGCCAGTATACCGCACCGGAATCTGAATATCACTTGGGTGCAACCGTAAAACTACTGTTGCAATTAATAACACGCATGCAACCACAAGACCGAGCACAAGGAGTACGGCAGTTCGGTCTTTGGCAATTTTTAACCAATCGGCTTTTTTAATCATAAGGTGTTTATTACCATTAATTTTAAGTATACCGCATTGGTGCGGGTACTGGGAATCGAACCCAGCGCTTAACCTTGGGAAGGTTACATATTAGCCACTATACGATACCCGCATACATTTGGAGCCACCTGCCGGGATCGAACCGGCGACCTACGCTTTACGAAAGCGCCGCTCTACCGACTGAGCTAAGGTGGCATGCCGCACAGGTTACGAAGCACATTATATCAGATACCAGCACACGCGTGCCACATAGCGTAGTAGTATTACTATATGAGCGACTACGATATACTTCGCAAACAGTACAAGCCTAACCACATTAAAATATTATGTATTGCTGAGTCGCAACCGCCTGCTGCCGGTGTTGCGAGCAGCCGCCAGTTTTACCGGACTGATAGCTTGTACCACGAAGACCGGTTATTTACGAACACGATGCGCGCCCTCTACTCTGACGCAGCCGATGCTGTCGAAGCAGATTTAAAAAACAACAAGGAGAAATGGCTGCGCCGCTTCCAAAAAGACGGCTTGTACATGACCGAAGCGCTTACCAGCTCTTTGGCACACGAGGTCACTAAACGGCAGCGCCAGGAGTTAATTACCGCGCACTTGCCAACCCTGCTTGATCGCGTGCATAAGCTTGCTGAACCTGATACTAAAATTATTTTGATCAAATCCAATGTATTTGATGTTGCCGCCAAACCACTACGCGCAGCGGGCTACCACGTACTCAACCATGAGTTTCTTGATTACCCAGGCCGCTTTAACCAGCGTGCCTACCGCGAAAAGCTTGCGAAGATAATCGCTGCAAACTAAGCGTTGTTGTTTTGTGTATAGGCAGCAATAATGAGTTCCCGCAGCACGGGCAAGTTTACTTTATTCATGTCTTTAATGTAGATGCAGCCTTTGCCCGTTGTCACGCTGCCCAACTCTATTATGCGGTCTTGATTTTGCTCATACTACAACACGCCATATACGGTAAATGCAGCTTTGCGAGGCGCAAAACCAACCGCCACAGTGTCGCCTTGTGGGCTGGGTTTTATTCTCACTCATGGTGTCATTGTAACAAAATTATTGCTGGAGCGAGCGGCTGTTGGTAATTCCGATAGCTGAAACAATGCCACCTGCAATAAGAAGGAGCGCTGTTGTTAAAATTCCTCGTTTAAAGCTTGCAGCATCAAGTGTAGTACCAATAACAATACCTATGGCCGCCACACCAACTAAGCCAGCGACACGGGCTACCGCGTTGTTGACTGCCGAACCAATTCCCGCTTGCTGGGGTTGGATCGCACCAAGCACCGCAGCCGTAAGCGGCGCCACCGTTATAGATAAGCCAATGCCAAATAAAATTACCCCCGGGAAAATGTGGCTCCAATACGCATGCTCGCTCCCTGCCAGTAGCATAAATAGGAATCCACAACCTGCAACAATTGGCCCGACCCCCATAAATAATCGTGGGCCAAACCTACCAGCCAGCGCACCAAATCGTGATGACAGTGCAAACATAAGCACTGTTACCGGCAACATCGCCAAGCCTGCCATAACCGCGCTGAACTGCCAAACCTGCTGCAAAAATACTGTGACCAAAAAAGTACCGACCGAAAGCGCTGCGTAAATTGCGGTGGTCGCTATGTTGCCGACTGCAAAGTTGCGCACCTTAAAAATACTGAGTGGCAGCATTGGGTGCAGCGACTGACGCTCGCACAGTAAATAGCTGGCGAACGAAAACAATCCGACTACCAACGGTATATACACTACCGGGTTTCCCCACCCGTAATTTGCTTGCTCAATAAGTGCATAAACCGGACCGCCTAAACCAACCGCACACAACACCGCGCCAAAGATATCTACCTTTACCCGTTGGTTTGTTATATCCTGCACGTCCATGGTGCGCATGTACAGCAGCGTCATGATGACGGCGGGAATATTGACCGCAAAAATTAAACGCCACGACATAAAGTCAACCAGTAGTCCCCCAAGAAGCGGTCCCACCACATAAGCGATTCCAGTCCATGCTGTCCAGGTGCCGATTGCCTTACCTTGGGCTGAACCTTTAAACGTACTGATGATGAGCGCGAGCGAACTCGGTACCAAAAATGCGCCACTTACACCCTGCACCGCGCGGGCAACAATTAAAAACTCAGCTGTTGGCGCGATAGCACACAAAAACGAAGTAAGTCCGAAGCCTACGAGCCCAATTGCTAATATTTTTTTGCGGCCATATATGTCAGATAACGAGCCGGCGATCAACATAAGCGCGCCGAGCGTAATAAGGTATGCGTCGACCACCCACTGCTGGGTGACTAAACCGCCGCCAAGTTCTGCGGCAATTGCTGGCAACGCCACAGTTACACCAGAGCCGTCAAGCCCAGCCACGAACGTAGCAAAAATACTTACGAGCAGGACTACCTTTTGCGCTTTTGTCATGCGCTCATTGTAGCACCGCCCTACCGGGCGCCAGCACTACAAAATGCATGCAAGGAAAAGCACCACGTTCGGTGATGTTCTTACTCGGCGGGCCGTAGCTGAGGAGGTTTAGAACTATTTTCCCAAAAGGCCACAACTACCTAATGGGCTGTTGATATTTCTTGGCGAGCGCTTCAATATCAGGCAGGCCAAATCTTTTCGACCACTCTTCAAACTTGACAGCCTGTTCGGGCAGGCCCTCTTTTAGTCGCGTGAGAAAGGTATCGTATGCATTGAATATAGGCTTCTTTGAATGGAAGCGGTCTGCGTAACACAGTAACTCCCCCTCAACACTGCTAGGGATATAATCACGGGCAGGAAGCGGCCAAGGCTTTTCAATAATTTCCTGTTTCGATAAGCCCAATAATATGTGCGTTTCTACCAACGACGCCACGCGGCTATCAATACCCTCATCAGCTATAATCTTGGCACTCAAGATAGCATGAAGCGGATAAAGTCGCTCGTTCCCAACCTTACCGTTATCATCAAAAAGAACATACGTACCGATGTCGTGAAGTAATGCAGCACTGGCCAGTAGTTCGATATCTACCGTTTCTTTACTGCTGATATTGGTTGCACACCACTGCGCTATCTCATTCACTACCTGGCAATGGCCGTAGACTAGCTCGTAAACTTTATCGTTTGGCGCATACTTACGGTGCATTGCTTCAATCCGTTGAGTGGTAATCATAGACATAACTATATCAAAAACTTTAGCAAGGAGTCCGAACAAAGCACTGGTCTTAACTGATTTTACATAACAAAAAAATGACTCACACTTGGAGCCACTTTTTTGCTGCGTAAAAAATCGTGATCAATCTTGGCGGGCCATAACTTTGGAGGTATGGAACTTTTTTGCAAAGGGAGAGGTTCTTATACCTCCCCTACCTCAAATAGAGCCTAAGCCGCTTGCAGTATAGCGTCTACTTGACCGTGCTTAGCATGTAGGGCTGATGCTATTGTAGCTTGTCTCTGTGTCTCGGCTTCACTTAGTAATTCCACTGAGTTATTGACTGGCTGACCAGTTTCGCCATCAACGAGAGCTGTTATGTCGGCTACGCCAATATTCTTGCCGAATTGAGTTAGCATAAAATCCTTACCAACAGCCGAGCCTAGCTCTTTGTCACTAGCTTGAGGCATATCTTCGATTAATCGCTGCTTGGTCTGGGATAGTTTGCGTTCTAGCGTTGCCGTGTTGCGTTCTGCAACCTCTGCTGGCTCTTTAAACTTCGCTACCTCAGGAGCAATAACATAACTGTCTATCGTCGCGTGAACTAAGTCAGCGTCCATCTCATAAGCGGTAGCCAACCATTCAGCATCAGTCTTTTCTCGCAACCTACGCTCTACGGTTTCATTGGCTTTCTCAAACTTATCTACAAATTGCAGCTCTAGGCTAGGGACTAAGAAGTCTACACCGCCGTAGTTAACAACTTCGGCTGTTTCATGCAGATAATCTGGCGGCAATTCATGAAGTCCCTTTGTTTGAGTAACAGGATAAATCTCTTGGCCACCAAAAACTGCCGTAAATCTGTGGCTATTTGGGATTGCGTCATAACTGTCGGTAGTTACGCCGTAAATCTCAAAGTCACTGTGCGTACGATACGGCACTTCTGCCATTTTCTTGTTCCTGCCATCAACTTCGCCCTGCAAGGCTAGTTCTGCACCCGCACCCTTACCAAGCAGATAGGTAATGTTACCGCTCTCATCCCGCTGAGGCATTAAAGCGCTAGTACCATCTTAGCCGTAAAAGTGTCCATATCGGGCATAATGATGCCGTCCTGGGATGTTGCTTCATGCCAACCTTTAAGCTGCGCTAACTGTTCTGTTGTAGGCTCAGCTTCAAGGTGACCCGAACCATCAATTTCTAAGCCAAACTCATTGTTAAAGTAATCAATGACTTGACCTACTTTTTCGCCTAATTCAGGGTTAGCTAAATTATTCCCAGCCGTAAGGCTAGGGTCTATTACAGGGTTAATGTGAAGTGCATTTTCTGACATTTTTGTTTTAACCTATTTTAATCTAACAGATCAAATACTAGCACAAATAGTCAAAATTGTCAAATGATACTTGCGAATGGTGTCAATTGGCTGCAATCGTATAATACAGTTATGAGTAATGGTAAACCGACTTTCCACCAAAACACATTGACGACATACGCACCAAGCTTATTAGCCGTTGTTGCACATTTCGCGCAGGAATCAATCTTGGCGGGCCCGACCGGATTCGAACCGGCGATCTCCTCCGTGACAGGGAGGCGTGATAGGCCAACTTCACTACGAGCCCAAGATGTTGACTTGAGTTAGTCTACCAATTTTAAGCGATTTTAGCAACAGCTATTGGCTTTGGATCGGGTTTTCAATTTGGTCAACGCGGATGTATTCATTTATCTTATTGTGATTTTTAAGGTCGGCAAGCTTTTGCGCTACTAACTTGTAGCTGACGAAAATTTTCGCGAAGCGCACATCGCCTGTGTCCCGCTTTTCAAGGAGTTTTACCAAGTAAAAGCCGTCTGTACCTTCGATGGTGCTGGATGTTTGATTTGGTTGCAGAGTGCTCGCAACGGCGATCAAACCGTTGGGGTCTTCACTATTCCTGCTTACAAAACCGACATCACCGCCATTTACTTTGGTCAAAGGATCTTCACTTTGCTCCATAGCAATCTTTGCAAAGTCGCCTCCAGTGCCGATTTGCTGAAAAGCTTGATTAACCTTAGCCTTTGCAGCTGTATCGAGGGTAGCATTTACCTTTTTACTCAGCAGCTCCTGGCGAACCGAATTTTTATATTCATCAAAGCTCCAATCGTAATAATCGCTAATTACCTGCCTGTACACATCTTCTTTAACGCCAAGTTTGTTGCTGGCGATTTGTTTTCGCACAAAGTCATCGACTTCTTTACTGTCGACGCTTACGTTGTTTTCATGGGCAAGTTTGGCAATGTAGGCGTCACTAATTGCTTTATCGAGACTTAAACGCTTTTGATAGTCAAGCTGGCGCTTACCATCGGCTGAGTTAAAATTAACAGCTTCTTTGGTGGTCAGGTAGTGCACAGCACTGCGCAGTTCCGAAAGGTAGTCGCTGTAGCGCACCAATTCGGTATCTACCTTCGCTACTGGCACTGGCACAACACGGGTCAGGCCGTAAGTAAACTTGTCGTATGCTTGGGCAAAGTAAAGCTGCCAGGAAAAAAAACCAATAAACACGAGGAGCGCGAGTACGCTAATAATAACGCTAATAATAAGCACGCGGTGCTTTGTGTATTGCAGCGGGTACTTAAACTTACGACCACCAGCCAACACCCGTTCGCGGTGTTCGGCAACGGTTTCATTAGTAATGCGACCGCCTGTTTCTGGCGGTTTGCTCCCCTGCTTAAATACTTTATTCAACATTTTTTTCATTGCTGAGTTCGTTGTTCCCGTGTTGTTGTATCGCGTTAGTTATATCGTTGTAAATTTTTGCAGGGTGTTCGATTTTATCGAGATATAGATCTCCCACATACGTTTGGATAACCAGTGTTCCAAACCCAAACATCGATGCGCTTAAACCAGGTACATTATAGCTTATGTTTTGGATTTTCGACAGGCCGAGGTCTATGACACTTCTGTTGAAGAAGCCTTTTTGGGTAATTTGGCGCAGCCGCTGGTTAGTTACAATAAAAATACTGAAGTACCAACCAAGCCAGTGGTAGAAAAATAACAACACCCCTATCGCAAGACCACCAAAAGCGACCCACAAATTATTAATATTTTCGGGCCACACCAACACCGGAATAGATGCGATTAAAAACGGTATGGCGAGCATATAGAACGCCTTACGGATTTTAATAAGGTGATGCCGAAATACGAACAACACTTCTTCGTCTTCGTGCTGGCCCTCGAATTGCATTGGCATAGCTCAATTATAAACTAGTTATTCTTGGTGAGCCACTGTTGCAGTAAATAGATCCCAGCAAGTGTTTGCCCGTCGTTAACCTTACCACGCTGCACCATTGCAGTAAGCTCATTCAGCGGAAAAAACTTACCATTCCGAACAAGGGCCTCGTCTTCATGGCTTTTCTTGCCTGTCAAAGTAAGGCCGCAAGCAAGGTAGATGCTCATCTTTTCGGTCATGATACCGTTGCACACTCGGGTTTTGCCGAGGGGCGTCCATTGCTGAGCGAGTATCCCCGTTTCTTCGGCGAGCTCCCGCCTTGCCGCAATTGCAGAGTCTTCCCCATCACTACCGCCACCGGGCAGCTCCCAATTCCATGACTGATCGGGATAACTGTAGGTATGCACCAAAAACACTTCTGAGCTGTCGTTTACGGCCGCAATCATTACTGAATCAGCCGTTTCTACCACGCTATATACTCCCCTTTCGCCATCTGGTCGTATAATTGCATCTTCGCGCACGCGCAAGTAGGGGGTTTCGTAGGCAATTCTAGAGGTAAGCGTTTGGTACGGATGGTCGTTCATCCATTCATGATAACAAAAAAGGCTCAATGAGCCTTAATATGCATTTGGTGCCCCGGGTTGGACTCGAACCAACGACACCCTCCTTAGGACGGAGGTGCTCTATCCAGCTGAGCTACCGAGGCAAAATGGCGGCCCTACATCGTGAACCACCAGTTAAGCATTGGTCTAGTAATGCTTAGTATACATAACGGCATCATTGCCGAGGTCATAATCGTGGATCTTTTCGTCGCCAAACCACAGCTTAATTTCGTTCTTAGCTTCGTCAGAAGTTTCGCTGGCGTGGAACAGATTGTGAATTGAACGCTTTTCTGTGTTGGCGACTGATGGGCTATCCACCGAAAAGTCACCGCGAATAGTGCCTATGTCCGCCTTGTACGGCAGCGTGTTACCAGCAAGCTTCCGAACCATGTCCACAGCCTGAATGCCTTCGACCACCATTGCTACTACCGGACCAGACTGCATGTACTGCATAAGCGCATCGAGTACGCTCTTTCCAAGCACGGAGGCATCGTCGGTACCAAGGATTTCTTTAGGATTCGCATCCGGCAAGTTTTCAAAACCGCTTAAACCCTTCTGGCCAAGGCGATTCACCCACGCTTCGTCACTGGCCGGATAGTGCGCGCGAATTATTTCTTCAGTTGGTACCAGCATCTTCATGGCCACAACTTTAAGGCCGGCCTTTTCGATGCGATGGATAATCTCACCGACCAGCCCGCGCATCACGCCATCTGGTTTGATCATGCAAAAAGTTTGTTCGTACTTCACGTTATAGATTGCAGGGTGCAGCTGTGTATTTTTGGGCATGTTCTTGTGTGGGCTCCAATTAAATTCCTTGCCTTACACTCTACCACACTTACCCCATGAGGTCACCGCGGCACAAGCAAGAGTGTTGCAATAACCACAAGCGCCAAACAAATGCGGTATATGCCAAAGCCCACAAGATTATTGCGTGCCAAAAACTTGAGCATAAAACCAACTGCGAGAATACCACACACAAACGCCGCAATGTTGCTGACCGCCCAGACTGCAAAGTTATTGGCGATGAACTCGCGGCCGTCACTACCAACAAACCCAAGCAGCACGACACCAGCCATGACCGGAATCGAAAGCATAAAACTGTATTCGGCAGCTTTGGCGTACGTGAGTCCAGCCAAACGGCCGGCAATCATTGTTGAGCCAGAGCGAGACACACCAGGAATAAGCGCCAGCATTTGTGCCAAGCCAATACCGCCTGCACGCTGTATATTTAAGTCTTCGGGTTCAATCGCGCTGGCCCGCGGCAATTTTTCGAGCACAATCATAAGAGTACCGAACACAATGAGTGTCGTCGCTACTATCCACGGGCTTTGTACAATTGCGCTTTCAAAAAAATCCTTGAATACAATACCGACAATCCCAACAGGCACGGCTGAGATGAACAAGTTTCGTGCAAGCCGAATATCGCGTTCTTTAAATAAACGCACGGCTAAATCCCACAGCCGCTTGCGGAAATAAAATAGTAGCGCCAAAAAGGTGCCGAGGTTTACTAATGAGTCAAATGTTGACGAATGCTGTACGTTCAAAAAATACTGGCCAACAACTAAATGTCCCGAGCTGGATACCGGAATGAATTCGGTTACACCCTGTAGGATTCCTAAAATAAGTCCGTCTAAAATTGTCATAATTATATTGTAACCGGACTCGTCCGCTATGCATATTGAATACATTTTTTATACTTTTCTACCCCCGATAGTATGCTAAACTATAAGCAGTATGAGCCATTACACGTCGGAACTTATTCAACCTTTCCTGGAATATTTAGAGATTGAACAAAACCGCTCGCCCAAAACGTCGCGCAACTACGAGCTGTATATTAACCGGCTGGTTGATTTTGGCCAAGACCCGCCTATTGAAGCAGTCGACGATGAGCTTGTGCGCAAATGGCGCATGTGGTTATCGCGTTTTAAAGATATTCACGGCGAATTACTTTCAGCTACAACACGTGCCTACCACCTTATTGCCCTGCGCAGCTTTCTAAAATTTTGCAACAAGCGCGGCTACGAAACAATCGCACCCTCGCACATAGAACTCCCCCGTGTGCAAAAAAAACAAATTAGCTTTTTAGAAACCGACGAGCTCAAACGGCTCTTTGACACTATTCCGAGCGATACGCTTATCGGTAAACGCGACCGCGCAGTGATTGCGCTCCTCTATTCTAGTGGCCTGCGCGTATCGGAACTCACCAATTTAGACCGTAGCCACATTAATATACGGCGCGGCGAATTTAGCGTACGTGGTAAGGGGCAAAAAGACCGTACGGTCTACATTGACCCTACCGCGGCAGATCTTATTAGCGTGTATCTAAAAGCGCGGACTGACAACTTGCCACCACTGTTTGTAAGTTACGGCGGGTACCAAATAGTTGACCAATCGGGCGATTTTAAACGCCTCACGCCCCGCAGTGTACAGCGCATGGTCAGCAACTTTGCACGACTCGCCGGTATTACAAAGCATGTTTCGCCACATACACTGCGACATTCATTTGCTACTGACTTGCTTAGAAACGGTGCCGATTTGCGCAGTATTCAAACCCTGCTGGGTCATAGCAATATTGCCACAACCCAAATTTATACACACGTCACCGACCCCCACCTCAAAAAAATCCACAATCGTTTCCACAAGGGCATTGCTGCGCAGTAGCTTACGGGCAATTGTTCGCAGCGTAGTCTGCGGTGTTTGTTGATACTTGCATGTTTTTACAAATATCGTTGGCGATTTCGGCAGCAAATTCCGGGTACTTGCTCTGTGCGTTTACAATCACACGAGCCTGTAGGCGGCGGAACACATCGGCAGCGCGGCCAGTTGCATCAATTGTTGGCTGCACTTGGTCAAAGTTTACTTCTGCACCACTGTTTACCAGCGCCACACGAAAGTGTGTTGCACCATATATTGGTGTGACGCGCAAATAGTAGGTGTTCGCGCTGCTTGCAAATGTGCCACCTGCTGGCAGTTCAAGCAGCGCTGTGCAGGCATAACTGCCGAGATTGCTATTTGGAGTTGGTTGGCACTGAATTGTGCGCGGTGATAGTTCGGCGTCACCAAATGCGCCAGGATTCGGGTCGGCAGTACCGAGGTTAATTGCGCTAGTCGCTGCCTGGCCGGTTTGCCCGGGAACTAAGAGTACCGAGCGGCTCCGCTGAGTCATTGCATTGCGGTCAAATGCCCCACTGCTTGGGTGGCCGAATAATTGCACGCGGAGGTATGCCGGGAAGCCAAGCTGCCCCCAGCCCACTGGGTGTGTGGCCGATGCATTTTGCGGGTACAGTAGCGGACCGGCTGCGTAATATGGAGCCGTCCCAGGTGTTGCGCCTGGCAGCCCATCGCCGTCTTGGCCAACAGAGGTACTGAGCAGGTGCCACGAAATACGAACTTGCGAAAAGTTGCCGCCGACCGCGCGCAACGGCACAATTTCGCTCTTGCCTGCCGACGACTGCGACAGGTAGTCCGGCGAATTGAGATTAACCGTTAAGCATGAGTAGGCCTGATTAATTTGACTGTTGTTCACCACGTTGCCGGTGGCCGACAATCCCAGGTCAATCCCAACCTGCGACCCGGTAATTGAACTACAGCTACTCGCGTTGGGTGCAGTCATTTGCGCATAATACGTTGCTCGGTCGGTGGGGTTAGTGATGCTGGCAAACTTGAGCACTGCGCGCTTACCGTCTTCAATACCAGACTGAGCCGACGCCAATGCCGACGACGACAGGTCGTTATTGAGCGCCTGTTGCTGTTCGGTTGCGGTAATCTGAATGAACCCAAGTGTAATAACGGTAACCAACATCATAAAAAAGATGGTCGAGAATAGCGATACAAACCCGCTTTCCCGGCTTACAAGTGTGGTGTGGTGCGACATATTAATTACCTCCTCCTGTCATAACCGTGGTACTAAAGTTAGATGTTGCACAGAACTGACCCTGCGTGCCACCTTGGGTGCATTTACCGCCATTAATTGCCGGGTCGTTGGCAACAGCGAGGTTGATTGCAAGGTCCATGAGCGGAGCATCAACGCTTGGGTCGGTTAGGGTGATCGACATAACCCACACGTTGCTTTGCAGAATGTCGGTTGCCTGCGCTTTTGGCACATTTGGATAGACCCCCGATACTTGCGAACACATCGCTTTGCCTGGATCGTCGACACGCGCAAGTGTAATTGGTGAGTCATCACCATATTTGTTAACGTTAATGGCTGTATTCCACAAGTTCCATACATAGCTTACGGTACCAAAACAAGCACGCCGTTGCGTATCAACTATACTTACCGCGTCCGGGTCTGCCGTGCGTAATTGGCGTGACATTTCTTCGAGAGTAGTGCGGCCTGCCTGGTTAATTTGCTTGACCGCCAAACCTTTGTTGTAGGTTTGCATGACCTGAATGACCGCAGTTGTAGCAAAAATAAGAATAAATGCGGTAAATGCGAGCGCCATCATAAGCTCGACTAGCGTAAAACCTTGTTGGTGCTTAGCGCGATGGGTCATATAACCTCACAGCCGTTACAGTTCTTTGTTGGCCGCCGACCGAACCAGTCGCCATCCAGCAGGCGCGCACTACAATGTCGACGTACGCGGGTACGACTCCGGTCGATGGTGCTGTTTCAACCCACAAGCCCCGGCCTGCGGTAGCATAGGTTGTTGGCGTGAGTGCTGCATTAAACGGAGTACGTAGCACTACACCGCTGGGCCGTTCAAGGTAGAATGCCGTACCGGTTTTTGCGGTTGTTACTGCGCAGCCGTCGTAGTTGGTTGCGGCATTATTGCTGCCGCTAATCACGCTCACCCAAGTAAGGCCGTCAGTGCTGGCACTGTTAACCGAATATTGATCACGCAAGTACCGCAGCAGTTCGATCTGACGATTCACTTCTTGGCGCGCTTGTGAATGCTCGAGTGCAATTTGTGCCGATTGCATACCGCGGCTCATAAGTGTCACCGCGCCAATAATCACAACGCTTAGCACCACAAGCGACATTAAAACTTCTACTAGTGTGTCTCCGCGTTGTTTATACACCGTTGCACTCCGTGTTTGGCGTGTTAAATAGCACCTTTGCCGCTTCTTGGGTCGGCGCGCTTGTTATTCGTAAATTCGCTTGCTGGCCGTTGCCTTCGGCGTCTCTAAAGCAAAAGTTAGTGGTCTTGAGTAAAGTGTTGGCATCACCCACAACCGACGACAAGTTGTTTGGTACAATTGCCGGAACAACAAATGTGTAACTCACGATGCGCGACGATTTAGGACTACGAATAAGCAATAAGCCGTTGGCGGCCACATTGTCGCTAGTCCGTTTAAAGCCACTCATTCGTGCACCCCACGGTAAATTGTAGGTGCTGGTAGCAGTGGCGGTTACCGTTGTGGGTGTGAAAGCTGCAATAAGCGTATTGTCGCTTTGCGAATAGTCAACCGCTGTTGGTTCTGACCCAATTACATTATAGATGTTTACTATCGAGCTGGCCTGGCGGAACACAAGTAATTTGCCCATGAGCAAACAATTGCTGCTGCCAACAGTTTGGCCAGTCGTGGTAGTAATGACACCTGCATTACAGCTGATAGAGTCGCTGCGGTTGTTTAAGCCGTTTACAATGTCGTCGTACTGTTTTTGCGCAAATGCTTCAAGCGACCACGATGTGTCGGTAAAACGGAACGTGCGAATAGTATTGCCCGTGCCAATAAGAGCTATCATTAAAAGCAGCCCTGTAATAGCCATGAACAGTGATATCTCGACAATCGTAAAGCCCGCCTGGCGATTCCCAACCATTTGGCGTAATTATAGCATAAGCGGGTTAGGTACTATAGCCCAATATAGTCTAAGTACCAACGAATAAGCTGGTCGCCCCAAAGGCCAGCAATAATAAAGCCTGTAATTAAGAACGGCCCGAACGGTACACGACTGCTTGGTCTGAGCCTGCCAGCAGCAAGCCCAGGCAGTACAACAAAAAAGCTAAGTATGTTGGCGAGCATAAATGCCATAAGCGCCAGCTGCCAACCTAGCACTACGCCAATAAACACGGCGAGCTTTACGTCACCAAAACCTATCCACTTCCCTTTAGAAGCCGCGTACAATGACCAGTAAATTCCCGCTAAAGCAAGCATGCCCAAACCGGCATGCAGAATGTAATCTAGCACTCCGGCGCCGGATTGCAGGCCTACGCGTAGAGCAGCGTCTATGAATGCGACAACAATCAGTGGCAGCACAAGCTTGTCGGGCAGCAACATCCAGCGCGCATCGTATATTACTAGAATGGCCAGCACCACAATGTAGCCAAGCCAGAGTATAAACAGTGTTGTTGCCTGCCATGGTACAAAGCCGAGCGGCCAATACAAATACGACAACACAAAGGTAGCCGCAACCAAAACTTCAGCAGCGAACGGCAGCCAGCCAATTGGCTTTTTGCAGTAGCGGCATGTGCCGCGCAGCAACGGCCAGCTGAATATGGGGATCAAATCAAGCACGCCTAATTTATGATGGCAATGCTCGCATTCGGACCGATCATTGGCAAGTTTACGTTTAGTATGGATTCGCCAAGCCATTGCACTCGCGAAACTGCCAAATGCAGCACCTAACACCCCAAGAAGTAGTATAATTTCAATCATCATTAGCATTATGCTAGCAGGTTTAATGAGCATAACAAAATCGCGCCCCCAGTGGAGCGCGATTTTGTAGTAGCCCTGCCTACTTACGGGCGTACTAATTGCTCTGGCAGTAGAAGCCACCCTGTTCTTGTTGGATGACTGCCGCGAATTTACGGCTAGTTGCATCGAAGGTGCCTGTTACTCCTGTTCCACCACAGGTTAGGCCACGGTACACATTAACGCTGGTCGCAGTCACCGCCGATGGTGCTGGTGCGGTAGCAGAGGTTGCAACAGTAACCGTGTAATCACCGCCACTACTTGGGTCTGCAAACGGTGTACCGCCAACACGAAGGTAGTTAGTCAGGAAAGTACCCCAGGCAGTTGCGTCAGCGGGCAATGCACCCTGGTTATTACTTTGGTATGCAGTCACCTGGCTCATAAATTTGCCGAGGTCATTTTTACGTTGTGTGTCACGCTGACCACGCTGCAATGCTGGCAAAGCCAGGAATACAACGAGGAAGATCAAACCTGCAATGGCAAGCACCAACACGACTTCGATGATGGTGAAACCCTTAGTTTTATTTGGAACGTTCATGGACGTTGCCCACCCCCTTTTAATACCTAGAATGGTTAGTTATATTGCTTATGATTATATACGTTTGCCGGTTGTATGCAATAGCACTTTCAGGTTATCCACAATAAAAAACTCCCTGCTACCAGAGGAGCTTTATTAGAACGACGTATTCCCCACCAAGCCGTACACCGGCAGCAGAATTGCCCCAACCATAATACCAGCCACCACTGCAAGCACCACCATAAGAATTGGCTCGATAGCCGTTGAGATTGAACGAATAGTCGTATCAAGTTCATTTTCGTAGTATGTTGCCGCCTTGCCCATCATTTTGTCGATCCCACCAGATTGTTCGCCAATGCCAATCATCTGCGGCACCAGGCTCAACACATACTGTTCGTTTTTAAGTGACTGCGACAGTGCTTTACCACCTTTTACTTTATCGGCGGCGCGCATAATTGCGGCAGAAATGACCACGTTGTTAACGGCGCGTGATGAAATCCGCAACATCTCGAGCATTTGCACACCACTCGCCATAAGAGTTTGCCCAGTACGGGTAAACCGCGCCATGTATAGTTTGCGGAACATGCCGCCAAACAGTGGTACATTTAGCTTAAAGGTGTCAAATGCCCGGCGGCCAGCGGGTGTGCCAATGTAGCGCTTCAAGAAGAAAATACCAGCGACCGTCATAAGAAGCACTAGCCACCAGAAATTTAGCATAAAGTTTGAGATCGCCACCATTGCGGCAGTGATAAACGGCAATTCTTTTTTAAGGTCACGGTACAGCACCTCAATTTGCGGCACCACGGTGAGCAGCATAAACGCGATAACCCCCATAATGACTACCAGAACGATTGCCGGGTACACCATTGCCCCGCGCACCTTACCTATAAGCTCAGCGTCTTTTTCTTGCTGATTGGCAACACGTTCCATGGCTTCGTCGAGCGTACCTGATGCTTCACCAGCGGCGATCAGTGCAATATACACGTCGTTGAACACCTCGGGGTGTTTGCTAAACGCAGCGCTCAGGCTGCTACCACCTTCGATGGAGGCGAGTATGTCATTGGTGATAGACACAAGCTTTTTATTCTCAGTCTGGTCGGTCAGCGTGCGCAAGCTTTGCGCCAGCGGCAAACCGGCGTTAATAAGCGTGGCCAATTGGCGCGTAAAGATAATACGGTCTTTTGTGCCTACACGGTTGGTGAACTTACTGAGTAAATTGCTTTTTTTAGTCTGCTCAATCAGCTCAAGTGGCACAACCCCCTGGGCCATTAGCAATTTCGCGGCAGAACGCTCAGACTCAGCAGAAACAGTCGATTTAACAATCTTGTTACTGGTTGTGTCGCGCGCAGTGTAATCAAAGGTTAGCATGGTTTAGCCTCGCATCATCCTTTCGAACTCACCAAGGTCGACGGCATAATTGCGTGCTTCATCGTAGGTGACTTGCCCGCCTTGCACCATACCCACCAGGTTTCTGTCCATTGATTGCATGCCAATATCGCCACCAGTTTGAATAACTGCGTCGAGCTGGTGCGCCTTGCCTTCACGAATAATGTTGCGCACGGCTGCGGTGGCGATGAGAATTTCTGCAGCAGCAAGTCGCCCGCCACCAATGGCTGGCACCAAACGCTGCGAACAAATTGCCTGCAAAATGTTGGCCAGCTGGCTACGAATTTGTGGCTGCTGGTGCGGCGGGAACACGTCGATCATCCGGTCGATCGACTGCGCGGCGCTGTTAGTGTGCAAGGTTGCAAACACCAAGTGGCCAGTTTCGGCGATGGTAATCGCTGCACTAATCGTCTCGAGGTCGCGCATCTCACCAATCAGCACAACATCTGGGTCTTGGCGCAAACTTGAACGCAGAGCAGCGCTAAAGCTGTAGGTGTCGTAGTGGACTTCCCGTTGCACAATAAGTGAACGCTTTGATTTATGCGTAAATTCAATTGGGTCCTCGATGGTAATAATGTGGTGCGATTTTTCGGTGTTAATTTGATCAATTAAAGCCGCCAGTGTGGTTGATTTACCAGAACCGGTCGGGCCAGTCACCAACACCAACCCACGCGGGTAGTTGGCAAAACCATTAACCGTAGTCGGCAGCCCAAGCTCAGCAATACTTTTAATTTCGTTTGGAATCAGGCGCAATGCGGCTGCCAAGTTACCCCGTTCGTGGAACGAGTTTACTCGGAATCGCCCGAGGTCGCCAAAGGCAAAACTAAAGTCAAACTCTTTGTCTTTGAGCAAAATTTGCTTTTGCTCTTCGTCCAAAATAGCAAAAACCAGATTCTCCACTTCTTCTTCGTTGAGCGCTTCGTAGCCAGGAATAGCGATCAGGTGGCCATCAATACGCAACATTGGCGGCATAGCCACTTGCAAATGAAGGTCAGAGGCGTGCTTTTTTATCACCTCCTCCAGCAAAATCTCGATGCGTAAGTTTTGTGCCATTCCACCCTTCCTTTAGGCCATGTTTGCCGCGACGCGGTTTACTTCTTCTAGTGTTGTGAGACCTGTTAAAGCCTTGAGGTATCCGTCCTCGCGCATAGTAATCATTCCCCCATGGTTGATTGCGGTACGCTGGATCTCGGCACTGGTCGCGTGCTTGATGATGAGATCCTGGATATCTTCGGTGACTTCCATAACTTCGTAGAGACCAGCACGCCCCTTGTACCCACCCGGGGTTTGCGGCGTGTCCTTGCCCTTGACCAAAGTATAAGCTTTTTGGCCCGCCAGCGGCAAGTCCTTGTAGCCCAAGTCGGCAGAAATCCGGTGCACTTCTGCCTTGGTTTTTGGCAAAAGGTGGCCAATGGTATCGTGAATACTCTTGGTTTCGAGTTCGTTTGACTTGTAGGTTTCGCGTTCGTCGGCGACACGGCGCACAAGGCGTTGGCCAATGATCACGTTGACAGTGCTGGCAATAAGGAACGGCTCAATACCCATGTCGAGCAAACGCGGCAGAATGCCAGCCGCACTGTTGGTGTGCAGCGTACTAAACACCAAATGACCCGTTAAGGAAGCCTGTACGGCCAGGTCGGCGGTTTCTTTGTCGCGGATTTCCCCCACCATCACCACATTCGGGTCCTGACGCAGAATGCTGCGCAGGCCGGTCGCAAATGTAAGGCCAACATCGGTGTTCACCTGAATTTGGTTCACACCAGGCATTTTGTACTCCACTGGGTCTTCCAGGGTTACAATATTGATTTCGTCGCTCTTGATTTCTTGGATCAGCGCATACAAGCTAGTAGATTTACCAGAACCGGTCGGGCCAGAAGTAAGGATCATGCCGTTCGGCTTACGAATACCGCGGCGGATCATACGCAGCGCGCGGCCAGCGTACCCCATTTGCTCAAGCTTAAAACTACTGCCTGACTTGTCCAGCAAACGAATCACCACCTGCTCACCCCAAACAACCGGGCTAATGGCAATACGAAGGTCAACGTCTTTACCCGACATATGCACAGCAAACTGGCCGTCCTGCGGAATGCGGTGTTCATCGATTTTGAGGTTGCTCAAAATTTTAATGCGGCTGATAAGCGCCGGCTCAATGCTCTTTGGCAGCTGCATGATTTCGCGCAGCACACCATCAATACGACAGCGAATCTTGAGCGCGCCTTCCAGAGGTTCGATGTGGATGTCGCTTGCACGGGCGCGCACGGCATATTCTAAAATGGTGCTCAAAGCGCGGCTGATTGGCGAGTCCTGGACAATAGTTTTAATGTCCTGAGCACCCGTCTTTTTGCCATCCTTTTCTTGAGGTGAGTCATCCTGTTTTTGGCTCGATTCAATAGCAGCGCTTACACCTTCCGCTAAATTGGTGCGGTACTGGTCAAGTACATGTCTGATCCCCTCTTCAGAGGCCATGTAGACCTTAATTGGGTGGCCAATACGATTCGCCAGGTAGTCAACGGCCTGCACGTTGTTGGCGTCGAGCATGGCAACTGCCAGGCGATTTTGCACTTCGCCTAAAGGCACGGCCATAAAACGCTCTGCGGCGTCACGTGGCAGTAAATCGAGTATGCTTTGTTCAATCGCGGCGTCGCTCAGGTCAACGTACGGCACACCGCTCACCTGGGCGATACAGCGCGTTAGGGCCTCGTTTGTAATAACCTTTTGTTCAACAAGCAGACCGAATAATGGCTTACCACTGCTGGTAGCTTGCTTGCGAAACTTAGTAAGTTCGTCGGCTTTTATTAAGCCCTCGCTCACAAGGAGCGCTTCCAACTTTTTTTGGTTGTCGTCGGTTAAAATGCTCAAGGCGTTGCCCTCACCTGCGGGGCCTTATTGCCCTGTGAATGGTTGTTGATTACCTGGATTACCAATTTGGATTACCACGGTTGGGTTAATAGCGTCGCGATTAAATATGGTTGGGCTAGGCTGCACCAAAGTGGCCGATATAGCTTCTGCTTTCTCTACTTTGGTCGCGCTGTTCCGTGGTTCACCAAATAATCCCTTCACGATCAGGAATGAAATCACCAATGTAATTGAAACGATGAGCGCTAAGACTGCAATGTCGCTTTTTTTCATTTCACTGTCTCCTCACCTAGCTTGACCGACTGCGCCGGTTGGTAATACGTCACGTAATCGAACGCCGCGCGCAGGTTATTATCGCTGCCGTTAAGCGTTAAGCTCACAAGCTTCATTGGGCGGACTGTACGGTTCAAGTCAACCATGAGCGACTTGATCTTGTCGTAATTGCCCACTACCGCAAAGCTGAATTTCACCTCTTGCGATCCGATGACCACTGTCTCTTTGCCTTCTGCATCTGGTGGCACAGAAATACTTTCTACCGACACGCCCGACCGGCTCAGAATAACCTGCTGTAGTGACGTTGCAAGCGCAGCTGGGTCGAACGATGTTGGCAATGCGTCAAGCACGCTCTTGGTGTTTGGGTCGCTCGGATTGGTCTTAATACTCGCTAGGTCCTGGTTTGCGGTTAAATTGTCGACTTCCTCTTTGAGCTTTTCGGCATTCACAATATTGTTTGTAAGTGTTTGTGCGGTGGTGCTTTTTTTGCTAATAACCTTGTTGTTGTAATCCCACTTTGCAAACAGATACTGGCCCGTTGCAATACAGAAGCTTACGGCGACTGCTGCAATGGCAACCCATACAAACATGGTGCGCCCGGCGACTTCAATTTGCTGTCGCTTTTTAAGACCGGTCAGGCGGCTCACTTTAAGTTCTGCTGGTGCTTTTTGTTGCTCTGCCATTACTGCGCCTTGCTGTCATTAAATAATTGGCCTGACTGCGGTGATTGAGTGACCGATTGCGTAGTCGTAATGCTTGGAACGGTTGCTTTAATATCGATGTTTTGTACATTAAACACAGATGGGTCGTAGATCGTCTTGACGGTGAACGAGACCAAAGTCTTGCCCTCAGTACGTGCCAGGCCACTTGCTACAACAAGAACTTGCTCAAACATTTTCTTCTTTATATCGTCACCTTGGCCGCCGTCTTTGTAGCTGATTTCGGCATTCTTTAGCGTGTCAACAAACACATTGAAGGTTTCAAAACTTGCGCTGGTACCCGTCAAGGTCATTGAGCGTTCTGCTGAATTAACTTGCAGTGTACTGAGGTTAATATTATTTGGTGCGCTCGGGTTTAATACGTTCAAGAAGCTGAACAAGCGGTCATACGAGCCCTTGTTATTATGCAAATCTGGCAGTGCTGCAAGTTGCGCCTGCACCGTCAGGTATTTATCGATATCCTCAATACCTCTAAGCTGGAGCTCTTTGCGCTTAATGTCGTCGGTAGCCAAGTTAATTTGCAGTTGCTGCAAGAAGGTTACATATACGAAGAGTAGTGCGCTGACCCCCAGTGAACCAATCGTCGTTAAAATTGATATGCTAATGACCAAGCTTTTGGTCTTTTGCGCCTTAATATATTCTTTTTTAAGATCTGGAAGGAGGTTTAACTGAATCATGAGGCTTTGCCACTTCGCTTAAAAATAATCATTATATTGTTCGCTCCGCTAAGCCGACAGCAACCGCGAATTGCGGAGCAACCTGCATAAGCTTATCGCGCATGTCGGGACTAAAACGCACGTTACCCCACGAGTTACCCGCGACCGTTGGCATTCCTGCCTTTGTGGCAATATATTCGCCAAAGGCTGGAATCGACAACGTGTAGCCAGATAAAATAACTGAACTCAGCGGCACATTCGGATAACGGGACTGGAAAAACTTCGCTGACTTGGTAATTTCTGCCACAAACTGTTCCAGGGTCGCGTCGAGCGATTTAAGAATCTGCCCCTCGAGGCGATCCGGATACAAACCAAACTTCATAATAAACTGCGTTGCTTGGTTGGCGTCAATGGTCAGGTTTTGCTGTGCAACCTTAACTAAAGTTTGCATCCCCACAGGAATAGAACGGATTAAACGTGGCGCACCGCTTAGAACCAACACAATGTCGGTCGTAAAATCGCCAAAGTCGATGATCATGTGTGCATCTTTGCTGCCAATTGGCACTAGTGAACGCACCATTGCCAGGCTGTCTGGTTCGAGCGCGACTACATTTAGTCCCAAACTTTCAACAAGGTCGAGCCGCGCTTCGCTGAATTTGTTTGAAACGCTGGTTAGCAAAACTTCGATTTTACTGGTGTCGCGCAAAGACTTACCGAGCACCGCCCAGTCAATTTTTACGTCCTCGATTGCCATGGGAATAAACTGTTCTGCCTGATACTTAATTGTGGCAGCAAGTTCTTGCGCAGGAAGGTCCGGCAAGTCGACCACCGTTGCAAACGTTTTGTTAGACGGCATACCGACCACTACGTTGTGTGTGGTAATACCTGTTTGTGTAATGAGGTTTGTAATAACCTCGCCCAGCCTACGCTGATCGTCCATTGCATCGCTTGCGGCAACTTTAATATCTACAGGAGCGCTGCCGTATTTGGCTAAACTCCATACATCGCCGTTCTTCCTGAGCTCAACAACACGGACCGCAGTGGTACCTATGTCAAGCGCGAAGAATTCGCCCACCGAGGAAAATATCTTCATACTGTCACTGATTATAGCATAAGCTTGTTCACGCGGAACCCTTTTTCGTTAAAAACGTGGGGGTAATTCGCGAACCTGGCTCGTGGTTATTTTTGCACTTGTAGTTTGATTAAGTGCGTTTTTAATATAGACCTCTGGACTCAAGTTAAATACTTCGGCTGGAGACTTCTGTGCGGCTGGTGTGGAGCCGTCTGCACCGGCAGTGCGGAACAAGTCTACCCTATTAGCGCTGACTGACCCATTAATCGTGAGCCGGGAGTTACAAGTGCCCGTAGTGGCCGGTTCAGTCTTTGGATAGCACGTATAGAATGTGCCACGGCTAATAAATATACCATCGAGTTGCGTGGCTGCTGCACCTATTCGAATGTCGCCCGTGGCGATAATTACCAAGCTTGGTAATTGGCCGCTGCCACTAAAGTTTGCCGGGTATGTGAGGCTGTTATTAATAGTCACGTTCCCATTTATCAAGTACACACGTTGCGAACCTGCACCCATGCTTGCGCCCACAAAGTTTGCGTCGCCGTTAACACGCCATGCGCCATTGCCACCGCCAGCTACGCTTATATTGCCCCCGCCAATAACTGGCGAGGCCTGGTATGTACTTACGTAGTCTGCAATACAGTGCTGCCCGCTATTAAAGAACCCGAGGTTCCCAGTATTTGTGTTGGCGAATGTCCAGTTGTCGCCAAGACCACTGGCAGTCACCTGACCCATACTACCACTGCCAAAACTGGTAATGCGGCCAAGCGCAAATGCGGCATACGTAGTGCCCGAGCCTGGGCGTGAACCATCAGCAGTAAGTGCCTGGCCACGAGTTACCGTACGAATATCGGCATTATTTGTACATGTGCCAGGAGCAACTGCGGCAAAACCACCACCTGCCCACACGTCACCGCCGGTAAAATGTACATACGGCGATTTAGCAATGCGCACACATGCTTCTGCGGTTTGATCGGCTGGGTAATTTGTGTAATAGCCAGCTGCGGTTGGGCTGGTTATCGTAATAACGTCACACACCCGCGAACCAACAGGGATATTGTCTGGCGAATCGTATGTATTTTGATCAAGTTGTACAGATGCCCCGCTGCCAATCGTAATATTGTTATTGCCACCGGTTGTTTGGCATGGCTGCGCGCCTAAGTTGTTTGAGCCACCTGCCGCAGGGTATAGCGTACGGGTAATACTACAGGTAACTATAATCGGTGAGGCATTTTGAGTTGCAGAAATAACTGGCGTGAATGTTGCCACATCACCTGGTGCCATGGCTGCCGGGTTCGCGCTCATTGCTGCTTTTAATTTTGCAGGGATCGCCACTGTGACACACACCTGTGCACCACGGCCGTTGCGGGTATACCCACTTTCGTCAACAGGGTCCCACCCCACGCGTCTGCATATTTGCTGGCCATTCGTAGCGTTACTCGGGATTGTCACTACTTCAGTGCGTACCAATTTTTCCTGGCCGTCAGCGAATGTGCCTGCATTACCCGATCCAGTGTCTACAAAACTTGGCAGCTCCTCGGTGATCCAGCTAATCGTCGTTGGTGTGGTGGCCGTTGGGCCGCTGTTTCTTACGTAATGACTGAATGTCACTTGTTCATTTGGCATAACTACACTTCTGTTAACAGCAGTGCGGCCACTTATGGTAAAGTCGTAATCATTTGGAATTGCTGTGATGTTACCGTTACCCACCGGGTTTGCGCACTGGCGGCGAATACCATACACAATCGTGCCACCGGCATTGCGGAACACAATGGTAGACGCGGTGCCATTTTCATCGTAGAACGCATCGTCGTTCGGGGTCCCGCCGCCTCGTGGGCCTTGGTAAAAACTGTTCAGGTTGTAACTGAAGTTGTACTTCCAGGTAATACGACCCATTTCCGCAGCATACCGCACGCGGTTTTCCCATTCGGTAACTTGCGTGGCGGTTGGCGGACGGCTGCGGTTGGCGCTTGCCGTATTGATCATGGTGTGAATAATGAACGACGCACCCGTTTTTTCTTGAGCGTTACCACTACCGTTGCCGTCAAGGTCGAGCTTAGTGTACTTAATAAAGTGAATAAATTCATCCACGGTGTCAACATCGGTTGGAATCGCCAAACCGTCGTAGTCATCGGGTAATACATAAGTGCCCCAATCGTCAAATACGTTCGTAAAATAACCGCGGTGTTCGTCGCGGCCATATAAGCCATCCGCTGGCCACGCAGCAAATGCAGCAGTTGAACCGTACCCTACAAAAAACGCAGCGATAACCGCAACGCCAAATGCAATACGTTTCTTGTTCACACCGTTCCCCCTAGTGACGTAATAATTTTACGAATTGACTCACGATCTTGTTCGGTTAATGGGCCGTTTTCCGGCACAAGAGCAAGTGCTTTCTTGTAGAATTCGACCGCTTTTGGCTTATCGCCCACCTGCTGGTACGACTCACCCAACAACCGCGTGACTTCATATGTTTGCGATACCTCAAACGCCTTCAAATACTGGGCAATGCCGCCCTGAACATCTCCGTTGTTCGTAAGCACATTGCCCTTTTGAATATAGAGCATATACTTTGTGTTGTTGTCGGTTGCACTATTATCCAATGCTTCGTCAATCTTCTTTTTTGCTTCATCGGTCTTACCAGAACTTTGCAAATTCTGCACCTCTGTAATTAACGGCGGGAGTTTCGCGGCAATGTAGCCGCCTTCGTCTTGTGATGCAGACGGATTTTTTCCGTTAATGCCGCTTTGTTGTAACATTCGCACTAAAATACCAAAACCAGCCGCTGCGGCAATTACAACAATTGTAACAATACCGGCGACTACCTGTTTTTTTGTCAGATGAAACTTATGTGCCATTAGTTAGCTCTCACTTTGCTTATGCTTAATATAGCACATTTTTATAAAAATGGCGGCGGCAATCACATGCCATTCATATACGACAACAAAAAAGAGGCACGAGAAGCTCGTGGTGCCTTCGCGCCTCTTCTCGTGCCTCGAATGAACGAAGCGTCTCCTCAGCCCGGTGTTGCCACCAAAGCTGATTGTTGCAGATCCTCCTTGCTTGGCCGCGGATGCACTACAATGCCCATCGCAAGCCACAACGCGCCGAGACCGGCGATAATTGCCGTGTGCAGGCCGGGATACACGTTGTCATACACCTCAGGCCAGTAGTACTTTAGCGGAACCTGGAGCAAAATGTCGACCACAACCGCCATGGCTAGCATCGTATACATGTCGGTGGCCGTGATCAGCACCTTTACGCAGATGCGCGAGGTGTCGCAGATGGCACCAATGATTGCAACAGGAAGCACCAACCACCACCGGTCACTACACATGTGCACCACATTGATGGCCGTACTCCAGCTCGCTGCACCGTTGCCACGGGCTGTCTGGAACAACCCCCACAGCACCACGGCCGCCACACCACTCAGGGCGTATACCACGATGCGCGCCAGTGAATAGACCGGTGCCGCCGCAACGCCGTCGTGCACGCCGCGGTACTCCTGGATCTCGGCGTAAGCCAAAAGACCGTTGCCGAACAGTGTGAACGCGATGAGCGCCACGACTGCCCAGATGCCATTCCCCTGGAACAGCTTAAAGCCGCCCTCGAAGATGACGATGCTCGCGCCGACAATCGTAAACACAATCGACGACACTAGCCGGAGCCACCACATGCGACCCTTCGGCTTCATCTGCCCAAAATAGAGTTCCATAAATGCCAGCGGAATGATGGCACATGCCTTGGCCGCAGAAATTCCCGCGGGCGACAGCTCTGTGACCAGCGTGATGACCACAGCCTGGTACAAAAACTGGAGTCCCCCGCCCCAAAGCGCTGCCATGCGAATCCCTGGCTGCACCACATCACGAACGCGCACCATGCGCGCACTGCCCCGCAGTCGTCGCTCCAGCCAAGGTCCAAGTGCAACAACTGCTGGGAATTTAAACCCAAGGGCGAGCCATCCCGTGAGCGCCGTGAACATAAGCACGCGCATCACCGGATCGTCGTGCGTACCGGCGTACTCCGCGAGCGTGGGCTTCTTCAGGGCGAGATTCACCCCGTTGAAGATTGTCACGCCCATCATCCAGCTAAACGCAATCCACCGTAAACGGTACCGCGCCGCCGCAGAAAATTCTTTGAGCCGTGGTTTTACTTGCACGCCTGCCACAGCCTGCCTCCCCATCAGATTGGCGCCTTTTGACGCATTGAACTGTGGTATGGAGTTTTTTGATTGCTTCTGTTCTGCAACACGCCGAAGCGCCCTGCCAGTTGCCTACTATACCTTTATACTTAATACTGTCAAGTTTTATGTTGGCCAGATGATTTACCTCTGTTACTATTACGCATATGAACATCCCAAGTCGCTCCAGTTATACCTCCAACGAATTGACCTCACGCCACTTGTTCGTACGGATGCTGGGCGACATATGCACGACCCAAGGTGTACCACTTGACTGGTCGTCTGAAAACTGGGTCGTCCGCTTACAAAAAGGCACCCAAATACACCTTATATATGGGTACACATTCCCCATCAATACCGCTGCCGTAGCTGGCGTGTTGCGCGACAAAGCCGCAACCTATGCACTTTTAGCGAAGGCTAACGTGCCAGCAGTGCCGCACTTTTTACTGCGGCTAAACGCACTGCGCGATGCGCACACAAGCGCCGCGGCATTACAGTTACCATCTCTGCCTCTTGTCCTTAAGCCAAACATGGGCCAAAGCGGCGGGTTCGATGTGTTGCGCTGCGAATCGGCCGACGAACTTACCGCCGCACTCCGCGACCTCGCCACGCGCCACCAAAACCTGGCGGTCTCACCATACATCACAATCGACCGTGAATTCCGAGTGGTCATGTTGGCTGACAAACCACTACTGGTATTTGAAAAAATACGCGCATCAAACGAATGGCGGCACAATTTGCGTCTTGGAGCGATTCCACATCTTATAAAAAATGTAAAAATAAGTGACTCGCACGTTGTCCTCGCGCGCCGCGCCATGCACGCAACCAGCGCCAAACTTGCAGCCGTCGACATTGCCGAAACCCCAGACGGCTACAAGATTATGGAAATTAATGGTGGAATTTCGCTGGCGTCGTTTGCGGCGCATTCGGCAGCCTACGAAGAAGCTGCTCGCACCACATACGCCACACTTATAAAAACAATGTTCACTACTCCAAATTGACTTTTTCATTTCTCATGGTATTATAATCACATCTCAGCTCTCCGAAGGTCGGAGGTAAACGATGGGAGGCAGCATGGCCAGCAGTAGCCGTCATGAGCTCGAATTCGGTGACCCCGCGGTATTCGACCGAAACCGCACACCACACCACAAGGACATGCTCCTTTCAGAAATGTCCTTTTACACGGTGATCAACGCCAGCTCGCTCATCGGTTGGATCGTGCTCGGCACCGCGGCATTTGCTCTGCGCGGGTGGACCCCAAGTGAGTCATGGCATGGCTTGGCCCTCATTGGTGTTGTTCTGGCCTCGATGATCGTGGGCAGCATCATCACGACCAAATTCAGGTCGTGGAAGGTTTCGGCCCTCGCGTACCTCGGACTGATCGCCGCGCCGCTGGGCTTGTTGTTCGGGCCGTACGTGCTGGACGTTGGCGGCAAGAACATGGCCTACCCGCTCCTGGCCACCACAGCCTTGACTGTCATCATGACCTTGATCGGCCGGGCGATTCCGGCTGACCTTGAGCAAAAAAGCTTCGGCGTGATGATCGTCCTGCTGCTGAGCATGTACGTCACAGTATTGTTCGTGGCCGTAACCTCAGGAACGAGCACGGGGGTAATGATCATCATGGCCGTTATCGGAATCGTTATCTTCTCGCTGGGACTGGTGTACAACGCCAACCGCTCGAAGTTCGTGCCCAAAACACTCGGCAACGCCGTTCACATCGGCATGCAGAACTTCCTGGAGACCGTCAACATCGTGCTACGCCTGGCGCAGATCTTCCGACGCGTCCATTCATGAGCTGAGCTGACCCGCGGTAGCCGCACCAGATTCTGGTGCGGCTACCCGGGTGGTTTTCACCCGTTATTATTCTTACCGCGGCATGGTGAGATTTTAACCAGCTGCCTTTTGAGATGAAAGTAGCTATGCCCTTGCCGGATCGGGGTGGGCGTGGGTATTCAGATAATCTTGTAAAGCAAATACTTAGTGCACTCTATACATGAAATGTCGACCACTAGACTCTTGATGGTTGAGGCAACTCCTGATAGAATTCGCCTACAGTCTTAAAACTGTATCGTTCTCACTCAAAACAGGAATCCAGAGTGAAAAAACTGACGGATCCGAGCAAGGTAAGCGCAACCATTGCTGCCGGTCAGGAGCGGGGACGCTTCTTGCTGGAAGTGATCCCCGCCGACTTTGACCCGGCAACCAACCAGAAGTTCTTCCGCTAAGGCGACTTCACGGAATTCAACGAGGCGTTCACAGGCACCGGGACTCCGCACCGCGAGCCCACATCGTGCTCAGCACCAACCCCGACTGCTTCTTGATGTCGGGTGATGCGCAGGCTCACCACATACCTGCCGACGGAAACGTTTACGTCTTTGACACAACGCTCCCCCATACCGCCCTCAACGCGTCGCGCGAAAACCGAGTACACATCACCATGGCGCTTGCCGACGAGGAGATGTAGGGACGTAATCAGCTCTGAAGGACGGACGATTCGGTTGGCTCCTGCGAAGCATCGTGGGAGCCAACCGATCAACCACGTTGTCTTTATGCCTAATTCTCTTTATTATGATAAAGATATAATCAGTACCGGAAAGCAAAACCACCATGCCCAACAATAATCCCTGGCAAACAATTTCTAGTGAAACTATTTTTGAAAATCCCTGGATCAAACTTGTTAAAGACGAAGTAATTACACCCACCGGCAAGCCAGGTAGTTATACTATCCTAGAAGCTAAGCCGTTCGTTATTGTCGTGGCAATTCAGGGTGACCAAGTCTTAATGATCGACCAGCATCGGTACCCAATCAACAGAACGACTTTAGAATTTCCCGCCGGAGGCATTGATAGTGCTGAAACGCCCCTGGATGCCGCTAAGCGAGAGCTAAAAGAAGAAACTGGCTACGAAGCTTCGAACTGGGAAGGTGTAGGCCAATTCTATGAAATAGTCAGTATCAGCAGACAACCAGGCCATCTCTTTATTGCTCGCGATCTACATAACACAAATGAACACGAAATGAGCGAAGATGGCATTAGCGGATGTAAGCTTGTAAAAATTCAAGATTTAGAGAATATGATCGCGGACGGCAGCATTGTAGACGCGTTGACCCCCGCAGTACTCTTCAAGACACAATTACATATTCGTAATAAGTAATTAACATAAATCAGGCCCAAGCGCCAAGCTTAGCAAGAGTTTCTGTTATTCTACTTTTAGATTTAAACTACCTCTGTTAAAATGATTATATGAGTCTATCTATAGGCATAGTGAGGACTTAGCTATACCTTTTGTTGCTACCTATAAAATGCCAGCCAGGAATAATCGCGGCTATAGCAAATAGTATCTTACGGTCATTTCAATCACACATGAGTCATATGAGCACTCCGCATTATCCTAATGCAAATCTTCTCTTCAATTTTATGGCACACCCGTGACCTGACGTTCACTAGAGGTTGAAGCGTATCAATCGCTCATGCATCTGCGCACAACCTGTTTGCCTGCTCAATGGCTTTTAGTATTAAGAAATAATATTGACAACATAACACGTTGATATTACAGTTAGATGATCCCATTCCCTCCTATGAAAAAAGGTATTGTGGGATTCCTTACCCTTAAGTTGGGCGCACCCGCGCCCCTGAGGACACAAATCAGCGGCAAATTGTCAAGCTCCCACTCCCCGCAACACCCTGTCTCGCACCTCTGTTGTAATCTGGTGAATAGAAAGCCTACTTTTAATGGTATCTTGTTCAAACCCAGCGGCGTAAGCCGCTGGGTTTGTTCTGAGCGCAGTATGTATCCGGCTGGTGTTGTAGTAATGCAGCTGCCGGGCAATGGCTTCTGCCAGCTCTCCCAGGTCGTTAAAACGGTTGAGCTGTTTGGTATCTAATTCCAGCTTAAACTCACGGTAGAAACTCTCCTGGAATCCGTTTTGCCAAGGGGAACCCTTGGCGCTGAAAGATAGCTCAATCTCCAAAGAACCGCACAATGCGTAATATCTCTTTGAGCAGTACTCTGAGCCTTGGTCATTGTGAAGTATTGCTGGGGGTTGGTGTTTGCTGGTTGCATCCAACAAAGCTTCCTGGATGAGCTGGGTGTCGTGGTGGGCGCTGAGCGCCCAGCCGACAATTTGCCTGGTGCAGAGATCTAAAACAGTCGCAAGATAGTACATCTTGTTTTTGTATTTGAGATACGTAAAATCTTCAGCCCAAATGTGGTGAGGGTACTGAGCTGTGACGTTGCGTTGTTTGAGGAGGTTGCTGCGCACCTCCTCTGGCAATGTGTCGTCTGACGCGGCAGTTTGCGGATTGTAAACAAACTGCTTTTTGCAAAGAGCCAGTGGGACTACACCAGACGCTCGCATGAGCCGCCGGGTCTTGTTTGGGCTCCAGGCTAGAGCTAGGGCCAGCCTACGGTAGCCGTAGGCTGGGTGGTCTTTGTGGACAATCTTGAGCTTGGTTATCTCCTGTTCGTCACGCTGCTTGAGCTGTGTTGGTTTGCGGTAGCCCGCGCTGCGGTCTATCTCAAACCAACAGGCAAAGTGTCTAACCCAGCCTGGTGCGACTTCACCCAGCAGGGCGTACAGCTGCTCATTCTCCTTGCGAAGCCGATTGTTTTCCAGAGCGAGGTTACGATCTGAGCTAGCTAGGCCATCTCTCAGCCAGCGGTAGATGCTTTTGGTGCTAATGCCGTAGTCGGTACTCGCATCTCGAACACTCATACCCTCATGGATTTTATTGATTATTTCTTGTTTGGTTTCATTGGCGATGATCTGTGACACAAAAATCTCCTTTTTGTCTGGATGGCATGCTCCGCATAGCCACACAGACACCATTTGGCGCAGCCAAATGGTTGTTAGCTTAGTTATATTTTAACTGAGCTCGCGAGACTCTGTGTTGATTTTAGTGGGAGCGGGTCAAAATACAGTCCGGATAACACCGGCGTGTTCGCCCTGAAACGTCAATTGGTCGAGGCGGGCCTCGAGGTCATGTTCCCGGTTGGGGATACGATCATCGAGTACTCCTTGGGGTTCGCAATCACGGTACCCCATCCCCTTCCACACCACTGAGATCAAGTTCTTTCGCGAGATCAAAGCGAACGACCTTCAGGTGACGTACGACCTTCACTGCGACAATGAAGGATACGTCGGTGAAAACACGGCAACTGAGACGGCTTACGCACTCGTGTGCAACAAGCCCATCATCATGCTGCGCCCGCCGACAAACTACTCGGCCACGCTAGCCCCTTCTATCCAGGAAATCATCGAGCGTTACAAAAACGCGATGATCACCGCGAGTATCGACCAAATGCCCACTGATCAACTGCGTAGTTTCCTTCACCAGGTTGCTGCGCTCAAGGTCAACTACGGCTTGACCGACGACGAGAAGGAGACGGTCTTCCGGGAGGCGCTTACGCTCACCCGGAAATATCAGGCCACCTGGCAAGAATATATCCGGCAGTAATACCGTCGGATGAAAACGGTCCCCGGAGTCGCAGCTCCGGGGACCACTTCATTTTTTGAAATCTGTTAAAATAGTTTTATGATAGAAATCGAACGCAAATTCCGCCTCTCACAAGAGAAAAAAGCACAAATACTGAATAGCCTTGAAACGCAAGGAGCAGACCTGACGCCAATACATCAGATTGACCAAGTCTTCTTACACGGGATCGAGTCATTTAAAGAGTTTAAGCCAGGGATGCCTGTGGTACGCTTGCGTACTGTAAATGAAAAGACGACCCTTACATATAAACGCGCTATCAATGATGCCGGTGATTCTTTAGAACATGAAACAGATGTTGATTCTGCTCAGGTGATGCAAAGTATCCTCGAAGAAATGGGTTATAAGCAAGTCACACTTGTTGATAAGACCAGGATTGAAATAAAAAAAGACGAACTTACGGTTGTAGTTGACAACGTAGCTCGCCTCGGCGACTTCTTAGAGCTTGAGATTTTGGCCGAGGAGGCCGACTCGGGCGATGCTGAGGAACGTATCCTTAGCGCCGCTGCCGAGTACGGCCTCACTCGTGACGACGTAGAAACGAAGAAGTACGATCAGCTACTGAGCAGCCTGCCTGCGTAGAGAGCGCTTAATACTGCGCAACGCCGCTCCTTGACGACCGTCCTTATTGGGGACGTAAGTAATGCCGTCTCGATGAGCCAGGTACATCTCTCGATACAACCTCGCCTTTTTAAGACGCACTACGATGTCATCGGTTCCTCGCTGGCGCTGGAGCATCCTTGCGGAGAGGATGTCGGCATAACTATCAGGGTTGTCGCATCACCTTTTCCGAGCAAGGCCCAATAAAAAAACATCTGTTTGCGATGGCCAAAGCGTCCAAGCGCTCTTTGAGCTTAAGTGCGTCTTCCAAGTTCATGGTCAAACACACATACCTGTACTGTCGCATTCGCGCCAAGATGTCCGGCAGCGATGTGCCAGTGGAGCCTTCTGGGTAGGTTGCTTCCTCAATGAAGTCTCCCTTCTCTGACATCGCACGGAACTCTCTAACCAAAAAAGAATCCGTAAGTATGCCGCTAAGTGGCTTGAGACACAAAGTACGAGCAGCATGAGCACTGACTCATCCTCTTTAAAGAGCCGCCTTAGAGAGCTTGAGAACGAGCAAAAACGCTATATAGATGCCTACGGAAAAGGCTTCATGCCAGAGCAATTATTTGAAGAGAAAATGACAAGTCTTAAGAAGCAAATGTCCGCCCTTGAGAAAGATATTGCTCACGCTTCGGAAAACGGGGGTAATACTGATAAAATAGATGCCGAACAGCTTATTAAAAACGCGACACAGAAAATTGGTGATCTTGCCTTTGAGCAAAAGAAGTTCATCATTGAGCGAGTCGTAGATAAAATCATCGCAAGTCCGCAGGAGATAACAATATGGGGACACATTCCCGCACCAGCACTAACCTTACCCGGAAAGGTCAACCATGTCCCTCAGCATAGGCATGGTGAGGTTTTAACCCAACTGCCTTTTGAGATAAAAACTACTATGCCTGCTACCGATAAAGGTAAGCGTGGCTACTCCGATCAATATATTGCACAGGCAAAAGCTGATCTTTCGGCTGCACCATCTTCCTGAAACCAACTTTCGGATTCTATTTTTGTTTTTCTTTTTATCTCAATTAGCAGCCAAATAATGCCCATGCCTGATGATGCAAACAATATAAGTAATGGGCCACGATGAGTAAGTAGTCCGCGCAACGATTGCATTAAGAGAATGATATTATATACGGCATGGGTTATATTAATCTACGTTTTATCATTGGAGCGATTACCATTTTCACTGGATTCATGCTTATAGTGTGGGGCGGAACACCTTTATTTTTAAACGGTGAACGCCTATTCGGTATTGTCTCTATTGGAGGAGGCGTTTGTGTCATCATGCTTGGTTTCAAAATATGGCATGCCTCAAGAAAAAATAAAACCTAAAATTAAGCACCCCCGCGTGACGATCTCGTCACGCGGGGGCTTCGGGCTAGCGGGCGCTTAGTACTTCCAGCACCACGAGCCGCCCAGCGAGAAGGTGATGCCCGCCCGCTTGCGCGGGTTCGCGTAGTATGCCTGGGCAGCGCACACCGTCACCATCGACTGGCAGGTTCCCGCCAGCAGCATGTAGCCTTGCTGGCCAGCATTCCAGCAGATCACGGTGGCCGCCCAGTACGAGCGGCGCGCCTGCTCGGTCTCGTAGTCGTCGAGCATGAGGTCGACCTGGAAGGCTTGCGCCCCCGGCCGCACCGTCACTGCTTGAGCTGGACTGGGAACCGTGAGAACCGTTCCCAGTACCACGGCCGCTGCGACAGCAGCCCTGGCAAAGAGTTTGCCCTTACGCATCGGTAGCTCCTAGCGTCAATGTCGCCACAAGAACGAACGTTCAGGTGGCGGTAGTGCATTTACCCCTGTAGAAGCAGGCAACGCGGGCAATCATAACAGTACTTCCCTCTACTTACCATAGTTTAGTAGATAATAATGCTGCGAAATAATCAACATATACATCTGTAATGCGTAGCAAAATGGCGGCGTTACAGGGGTAACAACCGCCAACACAAATGTAATTTTTCATGGGCGCGGCTCCTGCCGGAGCTACCGCGGACAGGAGCCGCGCGATCATGGGAGGCATACGTAAGGACAGTGAGGAGTTGCCGTAACTCAAACCGCCTGTAACTTACCCTGCCTGCAATCTTAAAAAACTACGTGCAGTAGTCATTCTAACAAACATATCGCTGTTAGCAATCTTATTTCTACTTTTGAATTTACATTACCTCTGTTAAAATAACCTCCATATGAGCTCACTCCAAATCGGCATCGTCGGCCTCCCCAACGTCGGCAAATCTACTCTGTTTAATGCGTTGACCGACGCCAAAATTTTGGCCGCCAACTACCCGTTTGCAACCATCGAACCGAACACTGGCATTGTGCCTGTGCCCGACGCGCGCCTGAACGTGCTCGGCAAATTATATGATACGCAAAAAATCGTACCTGCCACAGTTACTTTTGTGGACATTGCCGGTTTGGTTGCTGGCGCGAGCAAAGGCGAAGGCCTGGGCAACAAATTCCTGGCGAACATTCGCGAATGCGACGCCATTTGCCACGTGGTGCGCGCCTTTGCCGACGACAACGTGGTACATGTTGCCAACCGCGTGGAGCCGCTCGAGGACATCGACATTATCACCACCGAACTTATGTTGGCAGACCTTGCCACAATTGACGGCCGATTGAACCGCATGGGCAAAGAAATTAAAGCCAACCCCAAAATGAAGGTCGTGGCCGAATACCTCGAAACCCTCAAGCGCCATTTAGAACAAGGCATTCCCCTGCACAAACTGCCAAGCCTCGACGCTGAACATATTCAAGACCTGCACCTGCTCACCGCAAAGCCAGTTATTTACGCGTTTAACGTGAGCGAAGAAACCCTTGCCGACGACGCTGTAAAACAAAAACTCGAAAGCTTGGTTGCGCCAGCTGGCAGCATTTTTATTTGCGCCAAACTCGAAGAAGAACTGCGCGAGTTACCAGAAGAAGACGCGCGGGAGATGCTGGAAACTTACGGCCAAACCGAGTCTGGTTTGAACCAACTCATTAAAGCGGCGTACGCAACACTCGGCCTGCAAAGTTACCTCACGGCTGGCCAAAAAGAAACCCGCGCCTGGACCATTAAAAATGGTAGCACTGCGCCGCAAGCAGCAGGCGTGATTCACACCGATTTTGAACGCGGTTTTATTGCCGCCCAAATTGTAAACTACGACGACCTGATTGCCGCAGGCAGCGAAGCCGCCGCCAAAGCCGCGGGCAAAATGCGCACCGAAGGCAAAGAGTACGTTATGCAAGATGGTGACGTGGTTGAGTTCCGATTTAACGTGTAGTTGCACATTTGTATTATCGGGGTCACACTGTTGACCTTCGAGCATTTTTATTATAAAATATTCCCAGTCAATCTGCCCCGCCCATACTGCGGGTTTGATGAAGCACGGACCTGGGAGGCACCCGATAAGCACCACCGACCTGACCGACCGCGACCAGAGCGTGATCGAGCAGCTGGAAAAGCTGCCGCGCTACGACCATAAGGCGCACTTCGCCCGGGCACTCGAGCTCGGCGCGTCCGATGAGCTGCTGCGCGGCATCGCGACCAGCTACCTCAGCAAGGACGACCCCGCCGACGAGTACCGCGTCACCGGCCTGCCGTACATCGACGTACTGCTGGCGGGCGGCTGGGGCGTGGAGCGCGTGCGGCAGTTCGTGTTCACAATGCTCACCACCACCGACGACCTCATGCCGTATCACCAAGAAGGATTTCTGAACAGCGACGAGGCCTGGCGCATCTGCCAGACCCAGGAGCAGCTCATGGAATTCATGCAGGCGGTGTCGGCGCAGATCGTGCTGAAGTCCGAGATCCACAAGCGGCTCATCGCGGCCCTGACGGAGTTCCACGGCAACGCAGAACACGCCACGCGTGACCTCAAAGCGTTCGAGGACCAGGCGGTGCGCCAGCTCGAGCACATCGAGACGGCGCACCAGTTCACCATTGTGCTGCGCACGCTCCCCCACAGGGGGCGGCGCGACCGCATTGCGCTGGCACACACACTCCACCCCACCGGGTGGAACCTGGCGTGCCTGGGCTACATCCTGGCCATGGACGGCGAACGCGAGCTGTACGGACCACTGGGCACTATGCGCAGGTGGCTCGACGACTGCCCTTGGCAAGGCGCCGACATGCTGCGCTGGCTCATCATGGGCTACCAGCTGAGGGAACCGAAGTACTGGTTCTTCCGGCTGGAAGGCTCGACGGTCTGGCAGCAGTTCGCAGAGGCCGGCTGGCACATCGTGCAGGTCACCGCCACCCCAAACGGGCAGCTGCAGGCTACGGTTTCCCAAACGGGCGGGCAGCGGATCACGCTGATCCACCAACCCGGTGAACCGCTCCAGGCAGGCAGCCGCGTAATCGTGTCCCAGCAGCAGCTCGAAAAGCTGACGCCGCGGCACACGCCGGGCGGCATGCAGTACACGCTGCCGCTCACGCCGGCTGCCCCGCCGACCGAGGAGCAGCTCGCCAACCCGGGCAAGGTGTTCTACGCCGACCCGCACGGCACACATGGCCTCCGGAAGGTTACAGTCTACAAGGCCTGGTAGGCCACCCGACCCCGCACGCTTCCACAGGCGCGGGGTCGGGACACTTCCTGTTGTATGCGTACGCGCATGGCACAGGCAGTGTTTATTCGTACCCGGTAAACAGGTATAATGGCCGCTATGACTGGCGATTATTTATTTGTTTACTACGGCTACAACGGTGATTTGGCACCGCAGATGACGCTCCATACAACAGGCGCTGAAACTTTTGAACACCTCAAGCCCGTGGGCAAAAATATTACCGTTACTTTTAATAAAGATCAACGCTTTTGCACTGGCTGGCACGACCTGCAAACAAGTGAAAGCTGGCCCTGCCCCGACGCCACAAAACTGCCCGACCAATATTCACAGTGCCGCCACTGCCAACAAAAAACCGGTTTTAACCCGGCGTTTTACAATGCCATGAGCGTGTCGCTGCAACAGCAAGCACGCAACGCGCAGCCACATATTTTATATCTTGCTCAGTTTGCACCCGGTGTGGTAAAAATCGGCATTAGCTGGGCTGACCGCGGAATTCGCAGGCTACTCGACCAAGGTGCGCGCAGTGCACTCATTCTAAAAACGTACCCAACCGCCACCATTGCCCGCCAGTACGAAGCCAAAATTGCAGCACTGCCCGGCATTGCCGAAACACTGCAAGTTAAAACAAAACACAAATTATTAGGCCGCAATTACGACCCTGCCGCTGCTGCCGAAGAGCTTATTGCCGCCCGCGAACGGCTTGTGCGCGAAGTTGGCATATCGCCAGACGACACTGCGCCGCTCCATTTAGATAGCTACTATTTAGGCAATAGTATACTCAACCAACCCATAATTTTGCACGGCGAACACCACATTTCGGGCCGCTGTGTGGGTATGCTCGGCAGCACACTTTTAACCGAACAGAGTGGCGAACAATATGGCTTGTGCGTGAGCGATTTTACTGGTTATGTAGTGACTATCAGCGACGAACTCGTCGCAAACACTCACCAACCACAACAAGCAAGCTTGTTCTAAATTTTTTGCCCGGAGGCAGCCAGCTGGATCGCATGGCTGTCTCCGGGACTGTCCCGTGTTCGTCAGTTAGAACTGGTAGGCCGGCCTGGATTAGGCCGTGAACCGCGCCGGACGGCGACGGCGCACGAAGAACAGCGTGCTGCCGCCCAAGACGAGCAGCACACCGGCCGTCATGACCCAACCGAGCGAAGCACCCGTCACCGGGAGCTGCGGCTCGTTGTCACCACCACCCCCGCCGGGGGCCGGGGTGGTGCTGGTGCTCGCCGACGGCGTGACGCTCGGGCTGGTCGACACCGACGGCGAGGCCGAAGGGGTGACCGACGGGCTCGGCGACGGCGTGGTAGGCGTCGGGCAGTCGACCGTGATGGTCTTCTTCTTGAACACGCACCACGACCTGCCACCAGCCCAGACCGCCGCAACCAGCTCGTGCTCGCCGTTCTTCACATCCTGGAACGTGAAGACGGCCGTCTCGCCGGCCTTGACCCACTGGACCTGCGGCTCGCTGTCGCCGATCTGCACCTTGATCTTGAACGGGTACTCGGCGCGGTTGGTGACCACGACGTTGTTCACGTTGCCCTCGTCGGTGACCACGCAGCACTTGTAGTCGATCTTCGGCCGCTTGATGCAGCGCGGCTCGTCGTCGCCCTTGTCGCCGCCCTTGGTCAGGACGATGGGGGCGTCGTCGGCGAGCTTGCCGGGGTGCGGGTTCGCGCCCCGCCCGTCGCACCAGTTGTACCGCTCGCACTTGTCGCCCGTGCACTGGTCGTCGCCACCCTTGTCCTTGTCCGTGAACGCACCGAGGTCGGTGGTCACGGTCGTGGTGCTGGTGTCGACGCTACCGGAGTTGCCGTCGGTCGCGTTCGCCGGGCCGGCCAGAAGGCCGAACCCCACGGTGACGATTGCGGCGACGGCAGCGAGGCCACCGATCCAACGTCTGGGACGCCGGACGGATCCTCGCGTTTCGGGTGCACTCACGCGCAGTTCTCCCTTGCTTGTTCCAATGTTCCGAACAGGAAACGCGTGCCGTGAGCTTTTGGCCCTGGCACGCAAAAAGGATTATACCACACTATCAAACATTTTGGGTATATATACCACGCGGGTGTATCATAAAAATAGTAATAAAAAGGATGGGTATGATTCTTTATAACACACTTATGGGCGTTTCTGCGGGACTCGCGCTTATTCTAATTCCAGTTTTGGCGCAGGCAATTATGCAGCGAAAACCAATCGCCACCGAAGGCTGGGCGCTCACTTTGGGCATACTTGGCAGTATTCTTACGTTCCTCGGCGGACTCATGTCGGTCACCTGGCCGCTGACTGTAAATCCGCCGATCAACATTATTTTTGGCGAACCAAATTTTATGCTTGGTTTACTTTTGCTGGCTGCGGCAATCTTTTTGTGGCGGCACAAGGCCAAAGATCTTACCGACACTAATTACCTTAAACAAGTATTTGCGCCAGTCAGCTGGCTGATCGGCACAATTGGCCTCATTCTGTTAGCATGTGCGTTCGCAATTGTACGGTTCAACCTGGTTGGCGGGGCGCCCGTCCAGGAACCAATTACCGGCTTACTGCACGATTACCCCGTTGTCGAAAATACGTTTTTTGCACTTTTGTATGGTTTGAGTGCCATTGCAACATTGCTTGCACCAGTAGTAATTGCCCGCCCAAAAAGCAAATGGGTGCGGGTTGCAGGTACATGCATGATCAGCGCTGGCGTACTATTTTTGCTCTTTTCGATCATGAACTATTACACCCATATTGGGCTGCTCATAAACCTGCAAAACAACACACATATCCCGTACTAACGGGCAAATTTTGTGAGCAAATAAAACCGTTCGCGATTGCCTTTTGCCCCAGCTACATCGCTGTCGGCCTTTGTACGAATAACAAACAGACTTTTTGACCACAGTTCAAAATCGCGCAAAATATCGCGACGCATGGCATCGTTTTTAATCACGCCTTTGTGTTTGGCGCTGCTGCCGGCTTCAAACTGCGGTTTTACCATGGCAACTATTTGCGTATGCGGGCCGCTTAACTGTGCGACGTGTGGCAAAATATCACGCAGACTAATAAAACTCACGTCGATCACTACAATATCGGGCGCATCACTCAGACTTTTCATATCGCGAATGTCTGTTTGTTCATGTAGTTCAATTGCCGGATTGCCGTGCAAACTGGGGTGCAACTGATTAGTGCCGACATCTACCGCTATAACTTTTTGTGCGCCGTGCTGCAAGGCATAGTCGGTAAACCCGCCGGTGCTACTGCCAACATCGAGCACAGTTTTGTCTTTAAATTGCAGGTTGAGCGCTGCCGCAACAGAGGCCAGTTTGAGCCCTGCCCGCGATACGTATTGCTCTTTTATGTTTAGTTGGATCTTTGCGCTTGGCGCAACAAAAAACCCAGGCTTTTTAATTTCGCGCCCGTTCACCTTAACTTTACCGAGTTTAATCCAGCTTTCTGCTTGCGAACGGCTCGTTATGAGCCCGCGCGTCACCAATGCTTGGTCTAATCGCTGTTTTTCCATTACTTGACATATTAACAATATTAATATATAATTGTCAATGACTACATCCCCTGTGGTCATTTTCATGTCCACCGACCGTAAGTGAGGCAACATGACGCACCTGCCACAGCCCGAGCCCTTCATGGCTCCGACGTTGCTCCCGATCGCCGTGGAGGCCGCCACCCTTGCCCTACTGGGCCAGATCATCATGGCGCTGGACGACAACCCCTTCGGAGCCAGCCTGGCCACCCCGCACACGATCGTGCTGCCGGGTGAGCGGGGCCAGAGGAGGTACGCGCTCCACCCCAGCCTCGAGGCTCTCCTGGCTCGTATGACTAAAACCGGCGGCATTCGGAACGCCGTTATCACGGGCGCCAATGGCGGCAACGCGATAACGCTAAACCTGGGTACGCCGACGCTCGACGCGGCCGAGTTCGAGCTCTACACCCAACTGGTCGAATTGGTCGACTGGTTGAACGCTGTAGCCGGCTCTACCAAGGAGATGCAACAGCTCGGCCAACAGTTCGCGAACCTGACGGATCTGAACCGGTCCGATCGCGTGCAGTTCAACGAGGCGCGGCACAATACCTACGCCGCAATTCGTGCGGCTCTGATCACCGCGTTCAACCGCGCGCTGCACTTCACGAACAAGACCATGCCGGGCACTGGCCGGTAATGACCGACGCCCAGCGCAATCCGAACGACCGCGAACTGTGGCCCCGAGTCACCGTCATTGCCGGATGGGTGTACAGCGTCGGCTCCATCCAACCCATTCAAATGGGGTTCTCGCTCTCACCATCGTGGGGGCCGCCGCCTAACTTTGAACGGGAGGCAAACCGCGCCAGCGAGCAGCTAGTGCAGCGAATGCACTTCCCCGCTACGCTGGAATGGTGGCTGTTGGAACAGTTCCGCAGCCGCCACCTCACCTCGGTGAGTATCCAACGGGCTTTGGACCGGTGGCGCATCCACCTAAACCTCAGCGTCCGTGACTACGAAATGGACGAGCTGGCAACCGCTGTGGAAAGCCTGCTCGCAGCGGCTAACCTGCCATCCGGCAGTCACGGTCAACGAGTTGAAGAACTGAACAGCATCAGCCTAGAGAACCCCGACTTCACCGAGTCGGATGCGTTCTTCCACTGGCTGGGCGACCGGATCAAGCTGGCGGTCCAAGCCATCTTCGATGCCGGCCGGGGGTGAAAATCCCCTAAAACGTACAACCGGCCGCACCCAATGCGGGTGCGGCCGGTTGTACCGTAAGTCTTACAGACCCAAGCGGGTCTATTTTTTTCGCTCTAAATAGTCGCCAGTGCGGGTGTCTACTTTAATAACATCGCCTGTTTTAATAAATGACGGCACTTTAATAACCTTGCCAGTCTCGAGGGTGGCGTCTTTTTGCACACTGCTGGTGGTATCGCCTTTTACCACGTCTTCAGCGTAGGTTACTTTAAGGTATAAATTGTTGGGTAATTCCACATTAATTACTTTTCCGTCAAAAAATTGCAGGGTCACATCGTTGCCTTCCTTCAGGTACGGTGCGGCGTCCGCAACAAAGTCCGCAGGCAGTTCAAACTGCTCGAACGTTGTGCCATCCATAAAGTAGAATGTGCTGCCGTCGCTATACAAATACTGCACGGCGCGGTTGTCAACGTTCGCTTCGTCAAAACGGTCTGAACCCTTAAATGTCTTTGGAATAACCGCACCATCGAGCAGACTTTTAACGCGCACGTTCACAATGCTGCCGCCGCGGCCCATTACTTTTTGACTGTATTCGACCACCCGGTAAGGCTTGCCGTCGAGCTGCACGAGCGTACCTTTTTTGAGATCAGTAATACTTAAACTCATCATTAATCCTTTTAAGTGAGGCACTCATTGCCTCTTTACGTTAGCGCTATTCTATACCATTTACCTCTGTTATACAAGATTAGGCCCGGACAAGTAAAAAGTCCGCGGGATATGCGGACTTTTTACAAAATCTTGCGAACAATTAGTTGTTTGCAACGAATGGCAGCAGTGCCAAGTGGCGCGCGCGCTTAATAGCGGTTGCCAGTTGGGTTTGCTGCTTTTGGCTGAGGCCGGTTTTGCTGCGCGGCTCAATTTGGCCGTACATGTTTACAAAACGCTGCAACTGCTTCACATCTTTGTAGTCGAAGTATTTAACTTCGTTCTTGAATCGCTTCATAGTGTAATTACTCCTTAGAATGGGATTTCGCTCAGGTCAATTGGCTTGTCGTCGATTTCTTCGACTGCTTGGTCTTTTTTGGTGCTGGTTGCGCGTGGAGCGCTGCTGCGCGTGGTACCGCCATCGCCGCCTTGGCCGCCACCATCAAGGAAGGTTACGTCGTTGGCAATAACTTCTACTTTGCTGCGCTTTTGGCCTTCTTGTTCCCAGCTGCGCTGGCTCAAACGGCCTTGCACCAAACACTTACGGCCTTTGGCCATGTACTGGTTGACCAGTTCGCCAAGTTTACCCCAGGCAGTGACGTCAAAATAATCGACAGCTTCTTGGGCCTGGCCGTCCTGGCCCTGCCATGAACGGTTCACGGCTAGACTAAAACTACATACACTTTGGCCCGAAGGCGTGGCGCGCAGTTCTGGATCGCGCGTGAGATTCCCCATTAGAATGACTTGGTTAATACTTTTACTCATACCCCGCTCCTTATTCGCCCTACTCTTCTTCTTTGGTTTCGGTCGTTTTGACTTCTTTAGCTTCAGCCTTGGCTTCGCGCTCTTCGGCTTCGGCCTTGGCGGCAATAGCCTTCGGATCAACAGCAGTCAGCAAGTACCGCAAAACTTCGTCGGTAATGTTCAATGTGCTTTGCAGCTTCTTAACTGTCTCACCAGGAAGGGCTACTTCCAGGTATACGTACATAGCAAAGTCTTCTTTGCCGATACGGTAGGCCAGCTTGCGCTTGCCCCAGTTTTCTTCTTTTGTGATCTCACCTTGGTTGTCAGCAATAATCTTGCGGACCTTGGTGAGTGGTTTCTCCAGATCGATTTCGAGATCTGGGTGCAGCAGCACTACGAGTTCGTAGTCGCGCTTCATACTCATTCCTCCCTATGGAATCCGGTGCGTCCGGACGCGTTCAATCAAACGCAGGTTAGTTATTAACAGTAGTCATTATAGTACAAACACCGGTGGCTGGCAATGCAGATATTTGACATAATGGCGTATATCGTATAGGAGTAACATACCAGCCGCTTAAACTATTCTGACACGCTGTTAAAAAGGGTTTGAAATAAAGAGCGGGCCCCCGGCGAACCGGGGACCCGACCATCATGAAGATGGATTCTTGTCAGGCAGCCTGCCCAACCGGACGCGGAAGCCGCAGGACCGTCAGCGTCTCCTTGTAGCCCTTGGCCTCGAAGACCTTGGTTCCGGAGAGGATGAGATCCGGCAGCCCGTTGTCGGTGGGCGGCTGCTGGGTGTGCGACGTGTACAAGATCAGGTAGGTGGCGCCGACACACGTCCGACCCCGCCACAGCTTGCAGTAGGGCCGGTTGATTGCCGTCCCCACCGACTCCTCGGTGAGGATGATGGTGTCGATCGGGGTGTTCTTGTCCACCCACGTGCTGACCGTCCCGAGGGCCTGGTCGCTGCCGCCGTAGAAACGGACGGACGCAGCGCTGAGCCCACCGAGCATCACGACCACGGCGAGCGCCCCGACCACGATGTGGCGGCGTGTGCCGTAGCCGAAGCGATTAGCCGGCATCGAGGCATGCGCCTCAGCGAAGGTCTTCGCCTCGCTCACGATGAAGCAGTACATCGGCACGATCGCCATCATGAAGTACTGCGGGAGCTTAACCTGCACGCCGCCGATGAGCAACACGCCAGCCAGAGCCCACGAGTACAGGAGCGTCTGACCGTAGTTGGGCCCCGCCTTCACGGCGGCGTTCTGCTTGACGATCTTGACCGTCCGGACGACAAGCAGCACGCCACCGAAGACGAGCATGATAACCGTCGCCACGTAGATCTTGTACTGCGCCATCAGCGGCTCGACGACGTCGCCGAGACCGTTGATGCTCCCGCGGGAGACCTCCTTGCCGAGACTGCGTAGCACCTGAATGCCCGACTCGCGGGCGTAGGTGTCGCCGTAGATCACGAACATAGTGATGAGGTAGGCACCGATGGTGGCCGCCGCCGCGCCGAGCAGCACGACGTGACCGCCCTTGTACCGGCGGACGATGATCCAGTGGATGACGACCGCCAGCAGGAAGTATATCCCGTGGTGCTTGTACGACGCGAGCGCCCCGAGGGCGAAGCCGGCCAGGGCGAAGCTGCCGAGCTTGTCGTTGTTGAGGAGGGCGCGGTGGTACAGGTACAGGGCCAGGACGCCGAGCGGCATCATGGTGTTCTCGATCCAGGAGATCCGGTTCGTGAGTACCATCCAGCCGTCGAACGCGATCAGGCCGACCGCCAGGAGCGCCCAATTACCGATGAGACGGAGCAGGAACACCCACAGCAGAGCCAGCGTGACGATCGAACCGATCGCCGCGAGGACACGCGCCTGCGTGATCCCCTCCCCGAACATCTTGAACCAGCCCGCCAGCAGTCCGTAGTAGAACGGCGGATGGTACAGGTAGGGCTCGGGCTGCGCGAGGATCTCGGTCTTGGTCTGGATCTCGCCGTGGTCAGCCAACATGCGGCCGACCCAGGTGTAGACGGGCTCGTCCCATTCCGTCCCTGGCCGAGAGCCGATCTGGAAGAAGCGGACGAATGTCGCGGCGATCAGCAGAAGTATGCCGATCCCCATGTAGTTGCGCGCAGGCGACGGCGTCTGCCGTCGGTGCGTACGAGTGGTGGGGGTGGTCATCGAACTGCCTCCGAGTATTCCGCAGAAATCTGTCGAACTTCGAGTGTTTCGGTGAGCACCACGCCCTTCCAGCTCTGCCGGATGAGGCGATGCGCGATGCCGTACGTGAACGCGAGACCAAGGATGAACGTAACCGCCGGGTAAAGGAACCCGGCAGCCGTCTTGGTCTTAACCGCGCTCATCGTGCTGACGGCGATTGCCGCCAGCATACCTGCGACGATCATCGCGAGCGGTGCGAATACCAGGCTGAGCACACCGGCCACAGCGGCGAACAACATCAAATTGAGCTGCCGCCCCCGGGTACGCGAAAATGCGTCGTCGGGAGCGTACGCCATGTAGTCCATGCAACCGTTGCCGGCCGAGCGGTACTCCTTCGGTAGATCGAGGAAACCCTCGCGGTGCCGGTGGTACGCGGCCAGTCGGGCGTCGCACAGGATGCTGTAGCCCGCGGCCACCATGTCGCTGAACCACACGTAGTCGTCGTAGGTCTGGGTGAACTGCTCGTGCAGTCCACCGACCACCTCGTAGACATCGCGGGTCAGGAACACGTTGGCCGTGATGGGCAGCTTGTAGCCGGGCTTCCCGATGGTGTCCTGGTCGATCACGTAGGCGTCGTCCATACGCGGCGTTTTACTGCCAAGCACGTTCTTGTCCACGTAGTCCGACCAGAAACCGGTGCCGAGGCTGATCATGCTGCCGGCGACCACCTTGTGGCGGCCGTTAGCCAGCATGTCAACGCCGGTCCGAACCCAGTTGTCGGGCATCTCCATGTCGCTGTCAGTCAGCGCCAGGATCTGACCCCTCGCCCACTCCAAGCCGATGTTGCGCTTGGGGTTGGCGTCCCGGCCGTCGGCGACGATGTTCGCCTCCACGATCCGGATGTGCGGGTGGCCCATCAGGTCTTGCAGCGCGAGCCAGGTCGGGTCGTTATAGCTCCCGACCAGGATGGTCTCGATCCGGCCGCCGTGCTCCCAATAGTCCTGACGGAGCAGGGAGTCAACGAGCCGACGAATAACGTCCTGACTCCCCCGCACCGGCACGACGACCGAGACAAGGGGGTAGCCATGGAAGGGCCGCTTCGCGGAGATGGGTAGAACGGCTGTGACGTCCACGGAACCCGCCTTGTCAGCAGGCTCGGACGACCGAACAACGGTCACCCCGCGCTGATCGTAAGTACGCTTGCTGACCAGGTAGTTCACGACGAACGTCAGCGCCAGGCAGAAGGTCTGCGCGGCGAAGAACGTATAGTTCAGCAGGCCCGGGTGGGCCGGCAAAAACTGCGTGAATACCCACGGCAGGACAGTCTCGCTCAGCACGGGGTACAGCACGAGGTTGACCGGGACGGTGAAACCGACCCGAGTCGCGTGAAACATCAGGAACGCGCGAGCGAAGCTCACGCGATGCCGCTTCACCTTGTAAGTGATGTAGTGGTTCAGCAGGAAGTTCGCCTCGACGCTGATCACCGTCTGAATGGCATAGGCCACCAGGGGGATCAGGCCAAGGACGGACTCCATGAACCACAACTCGACGAAGCTCATCAGCATCACAAAAATGCCGACGGCTCCAAAAAGCAGGGGCTCGCGGTGACGCCCAAAGAGCGCCCTGAGGTTTTGCACGGTGATGCCTCCTGGATGTGAAGTACACGTCTTTTCAAGGCAGCCCGCAAAAAACGACACATCGATGTGTCGTCTTGGGGGCCTTCTACCCGCAAGCCCGCACTGGATCAAAGGATCTGCGGGCTGACAAGTTAAATATAACTTTACAAGATGATAGGATTTATGTCAACTTACCTCTACCCTATCTTGCAGAGGTAAACCGGCCAGTGACATGGTGGTTTACGCGTTACGCTGTTTTGGTGCGGGCCCCGACAGTTGCACGCCAAATTTCCATCACCGCGAACGCCAGAATCGTTCCGACCGCGTTGGCGATGAGGTCGTTCCAGGTGTCCGATGACTCGATCGACATGACGCGGGCACCGACGAGCGTGGCTTCAGCCAACTCGTTGACGACCCCGAAGGTCGAACTAAACGCGAAGATCGCGCCGAAGCGGATCCACCGGATGTCGAAGGTGATCCCGAGGGACTCCTTCAGCTCGCTCACCCGCTGCCTGTCCAGGTACCGCTTGTGCAAGTACCCATACAGGAACGGAACGATGAGCGCACCACCGATGATGTGCGTGGTCGTGCTCTCGGAGTTGCCGATCGGAATATTGAGCGCGTGAATCGAGGCGATCCACGACAGAGCCGCTCCGATCAAGTAGCCCACGCCGCACCAGTACCCCTGGTACAGGCTGCGCTGGGTGGCGAAAATAACTCGCACCAGCACGGGCGGTACCAGAACGATCAGAACGGGAAGATACGTGCTATACAGATCGACCGAATACCAGCCGAGATGAAAAATAAACAAAATGCCTCCATGTGCAATCTGACCATGCCACTGGCTAGCAAGTACAGTATAATAATTTCACTTTTTACGCAACCTAACAAATGTCCTGGAGTTGCTCCGTGAGGCGGGCGTCGAGGCCCGCCTCACGGGTTTCTGGCTTGAAGGCGCCAGTGGCCTCTTCAGTCAAATGACCGGCAGTGCGGTTTGCAACAGCGGCGAGATGTACCCGATGTACGTGGCCGTGCTGTGGTAGCCGTCGAAGTAGACGACCTTTCCATCGATCACCGGCGGGCACGTCGTTGCCGTGCAGAACCACCGTGTGGAATCGATGAACTTCACCTTAGCCTTGGCCGTCCCCTCGCGCACGATGGTGCGAAGGTTCTCATCGTTCCAGGTGGCCGCGTAGCTGCACGCTTGCACCGTGTTGATGTTGCGCTCCAAGCACTCCGGCACCACGAACTCGGGTGTCGGGGTCTGCCCGATGACCACGACCTTGGCGCCGATGTCCTGGAACCGCTGGGCGGCCTGGACAAACGACTCAGCCGTGACCTCCGGCTCGGCGCGCGACGTCATGATCACCATCTTAGGCTTGATTCCCACGATGGAGTTGTACGCCGCCTCCCGCCACGTCTCGCACCCCGGATACGGGATGCGGGTGGTCTTGCCGCTCGTAGAAATGAGCGTGCGGAACGCCGGGTACGGCTCGGGTGAACACGAACCCTTCGCGAATAGCGTCACGCGCCAGTGGCGCTCCTTGCCGATGAGATCCATCGCCGGGAGCCACTGCCACGCCGTCGAGCTGCCGAACAGCACGACCCGCACCGACGACTGAGTGTCGCCGACGTCGCACGATCGCAGGATGTCGACCTTGAAGTTGCTGAAGCACTTCCAATCGATGTCGAACCGGTCGTTGAACGACGGCGGAACCGCCGCCTTCTCGTCCCCAGTCAGCACCTGCTTGGCCGTCCCCTGCTCGATGAACTGGGGAAGCTGAGCCGGATTGGAGATCGGTGCCCGTGTGGCCTGTGCGGCCACCGGATTCGCCGACGCCAGCGTGCTCATCAGCGCGAACGTCGCCGCGATTGCGACGGCGCCCGGGATCAGCACGAGTAGCGACTTCTTCTTGCTCTTCAGAGCCTCCTTGAGACCCTTGCTGTCGCGGATCGGCTTCTCGACGCCGTAGTACGTAGCGAGCGAGAGCGCGAACGTCAGGATCAGGATCTTGACCGTCCCGCCGAACCCCAGCTCGCTTCCGAAGAAGATCGGCGCCAGGATCAGCAGCGGGAAGTGCCACAGGTACAGCGAGTACGAGATGCGGCCCATGAATCGGACCACACTGTTACCGAGCACGCGCTCGGCCCCGTTCGCTGGATTGGCACAGCCGCCGACGATCACCAGGACAGCGCCCAGAACCGGACCGCCCACCAGGTAGCTCGGGAGCTGCGACTGGTGGCCGTGGATCAGGAACGCGGTGACCGGAATGGTGATCAGGCCGACCCATGCCAGGACCCCTGCGAGCCGCTGCGGCATGCGCGCGAGGCGCTTGCTGAACAGCGACACCATCACGCCGACCGCCAACTCCCACGCCCGGGAGTGTGTCCCGAAGTACGTGTAGGGCTGGTTGCCCGCCGTGGCCAGTGTTGACCACGACAGCGAGACGATAACGATCGCGCCGAACACCAGAGCCGCGATGCGGGTCCACTTGGTGCGGAACAGCTTCGCGATGCCGATGATGGCCAGCATGAGCAGCGGAACGAAGACGTAGAACTGCTCCTCGACGCTCAGCGACCAGTAGTGCTCCAGCGGCGAATGCGCGCGGCCGAAGTACTCGACCGTTTCGCTGGCGAACCAGTAGTTGATCATCGAGACGCTCGCCATCTTGGCCTCGATCACCGTTGCCGTGAACTTCGCGGGGGCGATGAGGTAGGTCAGGCCGACCGTCACCAGAAGTACGAGCGTCGCCATCGGCAGAATCCGCTTGAAGCGGCGCGCGATGAACGACATGTACGACACGGTGCCGGTCTTCTCGATCTCATGTTGGAGCTGGTTCGCCACCAGGTAACCCGAGATTACGAACGAGACGTCCACGCCACCGACAAACGGCAGCCCGGCGTGGCCAAGAATGACCAGCCAGACAACGGCGCGGAGCCCTTCGATATCGGGACGGAAATGACGGAGTGTGGGTTGGTTTTCCTGTGGGATTACCACGGGCTGGATCTCCCCTACTGCAAGGGATGACACAGTTGCCTCCGATATGCTCAAGAATGTGCGTTACAACGACTAAGGATGTTGTGAAAGCCGAAATTATATTGTCATAAAATAACTGCCTAGTCAACGTAACACACCTGCTATGTATAAAAAATGGGTTTACCTTCGAGGGAACTTAGCGTAAGCTCGTTTAGTACCCGGGTAGTTAGTTGACTACAAACAACTTATTTGAGAGGGAAAAGAATGGCCAGATTGCCACAACCCGGCTCCGACGCAAATGTCTGGGGCTCTATTTTGAACGACTTTTTACGATTGGAACACAACGATGACGGTACGCTTAAAATTCGTGCCACCATCCAAAATAAGTACGACTTCCCGGTTGGAGGCATCCCAGAAACAGATCTTACGCCAACAGTACAAACAAAACTTAACTCCACTGCGACTGCGTCAACTTCGTCGGTTGGCGGCATTCAGCTTGCGGGCGATCTCGGCGGTACCGCAACCGCCCCTACCGTTCCGGCCCTGCGTGACAAAGTACCTATCACGGAGACTGTTACTACAAATAGTGCCTCTGGTACCGCTATCACGATCTCGGATATCGCCAACACGAGCATCTACTACATCACCCTAACCGCGAACGCAACAATCACTCTGCCCGCCGCACAACCAGGCCAGAGTTTCACCATCGCCCTTAAACAAGATGCCCTAGGTACACGCTCCATCACTTGGCCGTCATCCGTAAAATGGCCAAACGGCGTGGCAATGCAGCCCACGTCTAGTGCAAATGCAGTCGACATTATTAGCTTTTTAAGCGTAACTGCCGGCACGTGGTTCGGCTTCCCTGCGGGGTTTGACCTGCGATGAGAGCAACAATAACCGCCCGGCTTTCTGCGCAAAGCGGCGACCCTGTTGCAGAGCGCGCGGTCAACGAACTCAATGCGTTCGGCGATTGGCTCAAAGCGAGTAATGCCCGCGGATTAATCTCCGAAATCGGCTGGCCGACAAACGCCGACCCACAACAATGGAGCCGCGTCCTCGATCGCTGGTACCAAGAAGCCGACCGGCTTAAGCTCCCCGTGCTAGCGTTTACCGCACAGGGGCCAGGCACCACATTTAACCAGCTCACCATGTACCGCCGCAGCTCTGGCAGCGTGTCGGGTGGGTCAAGTATCGACACTGCCGCGCCGCAGGCAAAAATCCCCGAAGCACACCCTGGAAACACCAATTACTGGCGTGGCATCGATGTATTTGGTGGTGCGGCCAACGACGGTGGCGGTAGCGGTAACCCGGCCGTTATGTCTAACACCAACCAAAACACCTGGTGGTACGAAAACCAAGGCACGTTTAACTACCTCGCCAGCCGCGGCTACACTGTTGCCCGCACCGGTTTCCGCTGGGAACGTATCCAATCAACCCTTAACGGCGCGCTCGATTCGGCCGAACTCGCGCGCATCACAGCTGCCGTTGCGAGCGCCGCAGCCGCAGGTATGAAAACCGTGCTCGACCTTCATAATTACTGTATGTACGTTACTGCTGGCGGCGTGCGAATGCTCGGCACAAGCGCCCTGCCTGTGTCGGCTTTTACAGATGTGTGGTCACGCATTGCTACCGCATTTAAAAATAGCCCCAACGTGCTGGCATACTCCCTTATGAACGAGCCACACGATATGCCGATGAGTCCCCTCGGCACCCCCGCCGCACAGCACTGGGAAGCTGCCGCACAATTAGCCGTCGACGCCATTAGAGCTACCGGTGACACCCACGAAATTCATGTGTCACTGTACGAATGGGGCCACGCCTACCCTGTTGCAATCAACCACCCGTACGGCGCCTGGATCACCGACCCAGCAAATAATATCCGTTACGAAGCCCATCACTACCTGTACGGTAACCGCAGCTCGGCAGCAATGTACCCCGACACCTTCGCCACCGAATTACAAACATCACGCGGCAAGTGGTCGCGCGTTAACCCGCACACCACAACCTGGGCATCTCGCACTGGACAAAACTGGTCTGCACTCTCGAACATATAAAAAAGGAGAACATATGGCATCATTCACCCCTAACCTCGAACTACGGCAGCAAGGCCCTAACGACCCCATCGATCCGGTCGAAGCTTTTGCAGCTAACTTTGGTAAAGTATCGACACTCTTTATGATAGGCTCGGCGCCATCACAAGGCGTCGCCGTGTGTGACCGCCGCAATGCAACCGGCACCATTAGTCACACATCGGGCGACATACACTTTTCGTACTTCACCTCGTACCGCGGCAGCATTAGCGGCGGCATCGTCAGCAAGGTAGAAATGCGCCTGGGACCACAGGGGGCCACCGGCCTTACATTGGCGCGTGTCGGCCTTTATACCGTTAATGCGGCTACACAGCAGCTCACATTAGTCGCAAGCACCTCAAATGACACCACTGGCTGGAGCGGCGCGTACTCGACCGTTACTAAAAACCTCACCGGTGCTTACACATTAGCCGTTGGGCAGCGCTATGCACTCGGTACGCTCTTTATAGGCACAACCCCAACAAGTTACACCCAGGCTAACGGCAGCTCAGATTACGGCCTCAACGCGCTCCCACCGCGCCTCTGTGGCAAGCTCACCGGCCAAACAGACCTGCCGAGTACCGTCAACGACACCAGCCTACAAACAACAGGCGCAGGACCGTTCGCAATATTGCTTCCATAATAAAACGCCCAGGAAGACCTGGGCGTTTTATTATTACTCTTTTTTACTGTGGGTCGCCAGCGCTGCCAATAGCGTCATCCAGACTGCTCACCAACACATCGCGTGGACGGGCGCCGTCGGCCGGGCCAATAATCCCCTGGTCTTCCATCTGTTCAATCAAGCGGGCGGCACGAGCGTAACCCACACGCAAACGGCGCTGTAATAAGCTGGAGCTGGCTTTGCCGCTTTCAATCACGCAGCGAACGGCATCTTTGTACATATCATCATCACCACCACCATCGTGATCCATAATCACGCCGCCTTTGCCATTAAGTTGCACCGGCTGCGCAACGATCTCTGGGTCGTACTGTGGTGGGCGCTGCATACGCAGGTGGTCGGTGACCTTAACAACTTCAGGGTCGTCAACAAAGGCACCCTGGATACGTTTTGGTTTGTTAAATTCTGGGGTGAGAAGCAACATGTCACCTTTACCAAGCAGCTTCTCTGCTCCGCCTTGGTCTAAAATGGTGCGGCTGTCTATCTGGCTGGCAACAGTAAACGCAATACGCGCCGGCACGTTGGCTTTAATGAGGCCTGTAATAACATCGACGCTTGGGCGCTGCGTGGCAAGCACCAAGTGAATCCCCACGGCACGGGCTTTTTGGGCCAGCCGCACTATCAGGGCTTCGACGTCGCGAGCGGCCATCATCATGAGGTCAGCAAGCTCGTCGATTACAATGACAATGTACGGCATACGTTCATCTTTTTTAAGGTCGTTATAACCGGTGATGTTGCGCACTTTTTCTTCGGCCAGCAAGGTGTAACGGCGCTCCATCTCGTTTACGGCCCATTTGAGCGCGCTAATACACTTTTCGGGCTCAATAATAACTGGGGTCAGCAAATGCGGTATATCGTTGTACGGCGTCAATTCCACCTGCTTTGGGTCAACCAAAATAAGCTTGAGGTCACTTGGACTGTTCCGATACAACATGCTCGTGAGCAAAGTGTTAATCATAACTGACTTACCAGACCCGGTCGAACCGGCGATCAAAAGGTGAGGCATCTTGTCGAGCACGCCGACTGTGGCGTCACCGGCAATATCGCGGCCAATTGCAAAACTCAGACTGCTCCCCGCTTGGTTCCACTGGGGCGAATCGAGCACGCCGTACAAACGCACATCTGCTGCTTTGCGGTTTGGCACCTCAATACCCACAGCACGCTGGCCAGGAATTGGCGCTTCAATCCGAATCGCCTGGGCGGCAAGGTTCAGCGCAATGTTAGTTTCGAGCGCGGTAATGCGGGTCAGCTTAACGCCGGCCGGTGGTTTTAAGGTGTACTGCGTGACTTTTGGCCCAATGTTTGCGCCTTCCATTTCGACGCCAATGTTAAATTCGCCAAGTGTATCGTGAATTACCTGCGCATTGTGTTTTACATCACCGGCATCGGCTGGCGATTGTTTTTTCTCGAGCAAATCCAGGCTTGGCGGCTGCCAATCTGGGTCGGTTTGAATAGTAAGCGCAGACTGTTCAGCGGTTTGCGCTTGTTTTTCGAAGGCATTCTTAAAACTGCCTTTGCTGTTGAACGTTGGCACGCCTTCGTTCAGCTTAAGCTCACCAATAAGTCCGCTCTTTTTGTCGAGTGCTTGCGCCTTTTCGGCAACTTCGCGATTGTGGTCTTCGGTAGAAACTTCGCGCTGGAACAAATTAATAAACCATTGCACCACCGTCATGGGCGAAAGTTTGAGTACAAACAAGCTGGTAATAAGTGCCATAACCGCAAGTACCAGCCCGGCAGTCTTGCCATCGAGCAGCGCAAGGGTTGCCGTGGCAACGCCATAACCCACGAAACCGCCACCATCCACGCTATTTATGGCCGGGTCAGCGCTAAACAGTTGAATAAATCCGGCAATCTCACCCATAAACAAAATGGTCGCCAAAATGACAACCACTGGCAACCGGTTGTTTTCGGCTTTAAAAATAGCAATCGCAAGATATACGGTCACTACCGGTAAAATGAGCAAACTCCAGCCAAGCAGCCACTGTAATGCGCTGTGCAGACTGGCGAGTAGCGGACCGCCGGTGCCAATCATGGCCAGCAGCATGAGCAATGCCAGCACAATTAATACAAGCGCGGTCGCCTGTTGCCAAAAACCATCTGGCAGCGTGTGCTGTGCAGTTTGCATTTTTTTACTGGAACGTCGTTTTCTTGTCCTAGCCATAGATGTTTGTATTCTACCCCTTTTTACAAGGGTTTACCATGAGCATATTGTAGCAGTTTTTACACTAAAATGCAAATGCTTACTCCAGCACCACAAAAAATGCCTCACTGAAGGGCCGCAGCTACGTTACCGGTAGTTCGTAAAACTTAGCGGAAAATCAAAATTCTGCGTTTCAAGAAGTTGCATTACCCCTTGCAGTTCATCTTTTTTGCTGCTGGTCACACGGATTTCCACACCTTGGATCTGCGCTTTTACCTTTGGAAAATGTTCGCGCAGCAACGCCGTGACTTTTTTAGCTTTTTCTTGGTCGAGGCCTTTTTTAAACGGCACATCAAGAGTGGTTTTAAAATTGCCGACCACTGGTTTGCCACTGGTGTCGAGTACTTTTTGACTCACGCCGCGAGTCGCAAATTTTTTGCGCACAATGTCTAAAATTGCATCAATATGGTAATCGGTGTCCCCTATTACCTTGAGGCCTGTTTTATCGGCATCACGGAATTCAAGGCTTGCACTTGTGCCTTTAAGATCATAGCGGCTGCCGAATTCGCGCTTGCTTTGATCAACACTATTAATGACCTCTGCAAGGTCGTAGTCACTCACAATATCGAAAGAAAAGGTTGAAGCCATACAAATAGTATGGCATGAAACGACCCCCAGCGAAAATGCGAGGGGGTCTACCAGATTGGATCGGGCTCTGGGTGGCGTCCGTGTCTTGGGCCTTTTATGGTGGCCAAACCGGGGGGATGCGCTTAGCACTTACACGAGGTACTTGCGGTAGCGTGGCAGCAGATAATCTTCGATCCACTCCTCGCGATCCGCTTTATTCACCACTTCCGGGTTGTAATGGTTGTGCATGGCGTCCATGTTGGCAATAAGATGACTGCTGGTGACTGGTGCCAAATACGGCACCACAAACCCGTCGTCCATGGCACGGAACCGGTTGCTCAGCGGGTCAATAGCCCAATTGGCCATCGACCTGCGGATGCTCTGATCCCCTGCCTGCCCCCTGAACCACACGCGGCCCGAAGAGATCTTGTGGAACGCGCTGTCGCCACTTGTTACGTCGGCAACGCCATTCATTTTGTTCTCGTCGAACGGATGCGGCCAACCGAAGCGCTCAATGACGTCGAGCGACCACACGCGGGTTTCAAACTCGTTGGGCGTTGTATCGTACAGCAACGCCACATTGGGAATGAGATCGTTACCCGCCCCGTACATCCGGAAATTCGGAATATCCACAGGCTTTTCTACGCCCGGGATAGTCCCCGCCGGGATCAACAGACGACCCCGTGTAACGGTGATGTCGTCGCGCATCCAGTTGGAGTACTCCAGATAGTTCGGCGGCTTAACAGCCCAATGTCCAACCTCGTGCAGCAAATGCCACCAGGTGGCATAGCCTGCATTGGACTCCACGGGGAACGGCAGGTTGATCTTCGCACAAAGGCGAACGATCCCGATCGACTTTGGATCGATCAGCTGCGGGTTGTCGAACGTCGGGAACAAATCCCGCCACGACAACTGTTCCTTAAGCAGGGGTTGAAAGATACGACGCACTATAGCCTCCATGCTTGTGCCTCGCTGCCAAATGGCAAGCCTTGTTGCTCTCACTAATCAGTGAGAAGCATATACTACACTACAAAAACAATAATGTCAAGCTCTTTGCTACTACAACTGTAGCAAAGGCTATACTAGAACTCCTTTTGCTGTAACTTCTTCTCGGCTGGCGCAGGAGCCCGAAACGGCAGTGGACGAGCTGGCGCGTCACTCACTTCTGGGCGGATCTGGCCACTTGGCGTGGTGTTAATTTCGTTCACCACAGGAATTACAATTGGCGTACGCCGTGTCTGGTCGTACAAAATGTGGGTGATCTCGTCTTTGAGTTCCTTCTTGAGGCCTTCAAGATCGCCCTTACGACTATTAAACCCACGGGCAACTTTTTGCTTGAGGTAGCTGCGGATAGTGTTCATCAGCTCTTCGCTGTCACGTAGGTAAATGAACCCGCGGCTGATGATGTCAGGGCTGGTGAGCAAACGGCCGGTTTGACGGCTGATGGTCAGCAATACAATAAACATACCCTCACTGGCCATGTGGATACGGTCCTTCAAAACCACTTCGCTCACAATTTCGCCGCTGTCGTCGTACATAATACCGCCCACTGGAATGCGCCCGGCTTTGCGTGCCAAACCGTGTTGGTCGAGTTCTACAACGTCCCCGCTGTCGCACACAAAAATACGGTCACGAGTAATGCCGCACTCTTTTTCGGCAAGTTCGGCGTTGTGCACAAGCATGTGGAATTCACCGTGAATTGGCATGTAATATTTTGGTTTGATGGCGTTAATCAGTTTAACGTGATCGTCGTAATAGCCGTGACCGCTCAAGTGAATGCGGCCAATTTTGTGCAAGTGCGTACGGCGGTCCTGAATGACATCTGAGCCTTCGCGCATGAGGTTGTCCACGGTGCGCACAATGTATTTTTCGTTACCAGGAATGCTGCTTGAGCTAAACACAATCACGTCGGTATGTTTTACTTTGAGGTTTTTGTGGGAACCATTCGCCATGCGGTTGAGTACAGCATTGAATTCACCTTGGCTACCCGTACACAAAACAGTCGCTTTGCCGTCAGGCAACTTCACGACGTCTTCCATTTTTACGATCACGTCTTTTGGCACTTTAATGGTGCCCGTGCGCAAAGCGACTTCGACATTTTGGATCATGCTGTAACCGGCAATGGCAACTTTGCGGCCGTGTTTTGCAGCTTCTTCCAAAATAAGTTGAATACGATGGATCTGACTACTAAAACAGCTAATAATTAAGCGGCTCTTAGTGTAATTCTCCATGATTTGGCCAATGCTCACCTGAATGTCGCGCTCACCGTGTTGGTGCGTGCCTTCGTCTTCACAGTTGGTGCTTTCGTTCATGAGCAGCAGCACGCCTTCTTCGCGGGCAATTTGCTCCATACGTGGCAGGTCAAACTTAATGCCGTCAACAGGATTTTCTTCAAAGCGCCAGTCACCGGTGTCGATTAACACGCCGACTGGGGTGCGAATTACCACCGCAGTTGCATCTGGAATGGAGTGGTTTACACGGACCAATTCAATGCTGAACGATTCACCAAGTTGCACACGTTCGTGCTTCTCGGGGTCCATGACGTTATAGATTGGGCGGTAGCCGCTTTCTGATTCTTCCATGACGCGCTCAACCATGGCGAGCGTAAATTTACCGCCATATACAGGGGCCGGAATGCGGTGCAACAAGTGCCGGGTCGCGCCAATGTGGTCTAAGTGACCATGGGTAAACACCACGCCACGGATTTTGTGTTTGCGCTCCTCGAGGTAGCTGATGTCGGGCACAATGTAGTTAATACCTGGGTAATCGGCGCCGGGGAACAAAAAGCCCATGTCGATCACAATAATGTCGTCGCCATATTCAATGGCCATCATGTTTTTACCAATGCCCGCTTCGCCCAAGCCGCCAATTGGAATGACTTTAAGCGTTTGGCCTTCGCGGCGCGGAATTGTTTTTTGCATGTTCAGCGTAAATTGCTGGCCGCCGTAGCCGTTATACAGCGTTTTATTTACTGGCACGTCAATCACATGCTGGCTGGCCTGGATGTTGACGTTTTCGCTGGTTCGGCGAATAGCGCGCTGCACTTCCCCGCGGCGGGTCTGCGTTTTGGCGAGCACGCTGTTATTTTGCGGCGGGCGCTGGCCCTGCTGCTGGTTCTGGTTGTTATTTTGACGCGGGTTGTTACCACCGCGTTTGTTACTGAGCGGAGGACGGTTTGGTTTCCCGCTTTCCTGGGGCTGGTTGTTGAATTTATTCATAATCTTTCTAAATTATTTCCTTTCGAGTTTTTTAAGTGTGACAGCCAGTGCTGCAAAATCTTCCTGGAGTACTGCCAGTGTAGTACGGTTGTACAGCGCTGCTGCCGGGTGGTACACAGGGAGCACCGGCCACTCGCCGCCTTCGACGAGCTTGCCGTGCACCTGGGCAATTGTTTGGTTTGGTACAAAGTACCCCATGCTGTGCCGGCCCAGGGTAACCACCAGCTTTGGTTGGATGACTCTAAGCTGACGCAGCAAATACGGCCAACTTTCTTCTTTTTCACTCGGTTTTGGGTCACGGTTGTTGGGCGGCCGGAACTTCACAATACTGGTAATAAACACGTCGTCGCGCTTGAGGCCGATACCTTCGAGCAACTGGTTGAGTAATTTACCGGCAGCACCAATAAACGGTTTGCCAGTGAGATCCTCGTTACGCCCGGGTGCTTCACCAATAAACACAATGTCGGCGTTGGGGTTACCCTCGCCTGGCACAATGTTTGTGGCGGTCTTGGCCAGATCAGCACAGACACCATCTGCCAACATATCTGCTGTGATCCGGTCAAGATTTTTTTGTGTATCACTATTCATTACAAAATTGGTACCATCGCACACGTATCTCAGAAAATTCTGCCCTGTTTAAGTTGTGGAGTGAGCACCTTGTAGGTGAATGGTACTTGAATTATACACTTAACAAAGTTGTATGTCACGTGTTTTGCCTGTTATTACAACATAATTCTGGTACAATACAGCGGTTAGCTTGGCGAGTACGGAGGCAAATGTATGGACACCACTGCAAACCGCCAGTTCGGCCAGCTCATGTACAACCTCATACGAGGAAGAATCGTTGAGGCAGAGATTAAGGTGCCGCTTGTGACAGTGGGCACGCTCGGAAGCTTTTTGGTAACAGCGGCCCTCGAGGTCAGAAGCTGCGCCGGCGAGCTTTGGGCAGCAAATCTGCCCAAGCACGAAGCACCTGACTTCGATAACCCGCCCGCCTGGCTCGAAGCAATCGTGCAGTGGAACCCGCGTGCGCAGCTGATCATGCGTACGTTCCTGCCCATGGTGTGGCTCAGCCTACTGGACACGACAGACGAACGCCGCGCTGTGCAGGTTATCCCCCACACCAATGAGTTCTTCAAGGCACGGGGTTACCGCGAGCTGGATGAAAAAGAGCTGGTACGGCTAACCGAACAGGTTGTTGTGCTGAGCAGCCGCCAGCATCGCCCAGGACTACTGGGCGCAGCGGGAGATGCGCTGCTCAATTCGACAAGAAGACCGGTGAGCAACCTGCCACCTGGCAGGGGTGATCAAGGTATGAAGCGCAGACGCGCATACCTCCAGGAGGCGTGGCAGCTGTGTTCCAAAGTGGAGACCACTCAGGCGCTTGCAGACCGAAAGGCGTTCGCCAGTGAGCTCGGCGAGAAGCTCGAAGCTGAGTTGCGCGCAAGCCGCGCCGCGAACACTTCACAGATCATGGGCTTGTTTTGGGAGGAATTCAACCTGTTCTTCAGTGGTAGCCAACTCGCAAAATAGCACGCCGCCACACCCGTCGCGGCCTGAACGAAAGGTTCCTATGTCCATCGTAGACACTCGACCGGACACCGAACAACTGTACCGCGCCATCGCGACCTTCATGGCCCTGCTGGTAATGGGCACAGCCGTGCGCATTGTGTGTCAGGTGTTCAGCGGACCCGCAATTGAACCCATCGGACTCGGGATTGCCGTGCTCAGTATGATTCTGCTGAGCCTTGCGGTAGTCTCAGCCGGCCCGTCCCGGCGCAGGCTGGGGCGACGGTTCAAGCAGACGATCGCCTTCCTGTTCGCGTGCAACACCGTATCGCACCTGGTGTGGCTCGCAACGCTGGCCATCGGTGGCTACCTGTAACACAGGAGCCACAAACCAAGGGGCACCGGAATCCCGGTGCCCCTCTTCATTTGCCCAAAAAAGAACCTGGTGATCACCAGGTTCTTTTTTTGCGATAACGCTTATTACTTCGCGTCTTTCATACTCAAGTTCAAGCGGCCTTGTTCGTCGATGGCCGTGAGTTTTACCTTCACTTTGTCGCCCTCATTCACTACATCGGTCACTTTTTCGACACGCTGATCAGCCATTTGGCTAATGTGTACCAAGCCGTCGCGGCCTGGCATAATATTCACGAATGCGCCAAATTCCATGAGTTTCACCACAGTACCGTCGTAAATTCTGCCAATTTCTGGTTCTGCAACAATTGCCTGAATCATGGCGATTGCAGCTTCGATGCTTTTACCGTCAACGGCGGCAACAGTTACCAAACCGCTGTCTTGAATGTCAATTTCGGCACCGGTTTCAGCAATAATCTTGTTAATAACTTCCCCGCCCTTACCAATAACTTCGCGGATCTTCTCTGGCTTGATCATAAGTTTTTCAATGCGTGGCGCAAACGGACTGAGTTGCTTGCGTGGTTCGGCAATGGTTTCGATCATGTGCGCCAAAATGTGTGCGCGGCCATCTTTGCCTTGCAAAAGCGCCTGGCGCAGAATGTCGATTGGCAAACCGTGCACCTTCATGTCCATTTGCAGCGCGGTAATACCTTTGGCAGTACCGGCAGTTTTAAAGTCCATGTCGCCAGCAAAGTCTTCGGCGTCAGCAATGTCGCTGAGGATTACAATTTTGTCATCAGCCTTCATAAGGCCCATAGCAATACCACTGACTGGCGCCTTAAGCGGCACACCGGCGTCCATAAGTGCCAAACAGCTGCTGCACGTTGCAGCCATGCTGGTTGAACCGTTTTGGCTCATAATTTCGGTCACGCTGCGCATCATGTACGGGAAATCTTCTTCGCTTGGAAGCACCGCAGTTAATGCGCGTTCTGCCAAGTAGCCGTGGCCAATTTCGCGGCGGCCGGGGCTGCCGAGGCGTTTGACTTCACCAACGGTGTAGCCTGGCGCGTTGTAGTGGTGCAAAAAGCGGCGCTCGCCTTCGCGTTCCATGGTATCTACCATTTGTGCGTAGCTGAGCGGCGCCAAAGTAACAATGTTCATGCCCTGGGTCATGCCGCGGGTAAACAGGCTTGAACCGTGAGTGCGTGGCAAAATGCCAACTTCACTGCTGAGCGTGCGAATTTCGGTCGCTTTGCGGCCGTCTGGACGCACACCTTCTTCGATAATGCCTTTGCGCACATCTTTGTGGATCGCCATCGTAATTGCGTCGTCGTACACACGCTTTACATCGGCGTAGACTTCGGCACCAAGTTCTTCTTCAAAGTGGTCGTGTGCTTGGTTACGGAGCGTCTTAACAAGATCGTTGCGTTCTGGGTATGGTGCGCGTAGCGTTGCGCCCATTTTGTCTTCAAGCCATGCGGCAACGGTGTCAGTGATTGCTTCGTCAGGCAAGGTCAGTTCAAAATCTTGCTTCTTTACGCCAAGCTTTTCAACCAATTCCACTTGCAGGGCGATTGCCGGCTGCATTGCGTCGTACGCCCAAGCCATGGCTTCAAGCACGACTTCTTCGTCAACTTCGTTGGCACCGGCTTCAACCATCATAATGCCGTCTTTTGTGCCAGCCACAACAAGGTCGAGCTCATTGCTGTTCATATCTTCGAGCGGCAGGAATGCCTGTGGCTTGCCGTCTTTCAGGCCAATGCGCAAGCCCGCAACCGGGCCGTCGAATGGTGCACCGGTCAGCATAAACGCAGTGCTCATGGCGATCATAGCAACCATGTCCGGGCGAAATGTCGGGTCCATGCTCAAAACGCTGGCAACACCCTGCACTTCGTTGTGGTAGCCTTTTGGCCATAGCGGGCGGATTGGACGGTCAATCAAGCGGCCAATCAAAATCGCTTCTTCGCTTGGGCGGCCTTCGCGCTTAATAAAACGGCTGCCGCTCACCTTGCCGGCTGCATACATTTTTTCTTCGTAGTCAATGCTTAGCGGAAAGTAGTCAAACCCGCGGGCTGGACCTTCGCTGACCATTGCAGTACCAAGAACAACAGTGTCGCCGTAACGAACCAACACGCTGCCACTGGTGCGGAAGCCGACACGGCCGACTTCGAGGCTCAAAGTTTTACCGAGGAAGTCGGTTTCTACTTTAATAATATCTTTGCCAAAAGGGTTGATTGTTCCCATTATGGGTAAATCCTTTCGTTTCGGCGAACACCCAGGCGTGGTAACGGGTTCCTGCACAGAACTTTTGTTCTGCATAAAAATCCACCACCAGCGTCTGTGACACGTGTGCGCCGGGTTAGTTATTCGTTAATTTGATAAAGAACGAAACAGGGGCCGCTTACTTGCGCAGCCCCAGTTTTGCGATAACAGCTTGGTACGCTGCGTAGTTCTTCTCTTGCAGGTATTTTAGAAGGCGCTTGCGGCGGCCAACCATTTGCAGGAGACCACGTCGGCCGTGGTTGTCGTGCTTGTTCTGCTGAAGGTGAGCAGTCACTTCCTTGATGCGTTCGGTCAAAATTGCGACCTGTGCTTCAGGGGAACCAACGTCAGTTTTGTGACGCTGCGTGCCAGCCATTACCTTAGCTTTGTTCTCTTTAGTAATCATCTCTGGGATTTTAACAGATATCCCACTACTTTTCAAGATACATGGTAAAGTAATCTCCCCCACCCACAAAAAACGCGAACGGGCTTCCCTATTTTTTATGCAGGGCGGATCGCAATAGCTGCGGTCGCCCAACGGCGACTCTGCGTAATGGTGGCAGTGAATGGCCCCTGGCTACCAGTACTAAGATTAATCCCCAGGCACCGCTATCGGACCCGGGAATTGGCAGTCTGGCCACGTAAAGATTCCCTTAGCTACTTTAAGCATAAAGGTAATAAGGGGTAGTAGTCAAGCGGCGCTACATCTGTTGAAGTGCTGTAGAAAAATCTTGTTCATCGAGCGTAACGGCATCTTGCACCAGCCACCTCCCCACTCTGGTACGACGGAGCTTCGTGGTATATGCGCCCGTACCCAGCGCCTCACCAATGTCGGCAGCCAGTGTGCGAATATACGTGCCGCTCGATACATCGCAGCGAATTTTTAGATTGGGATACGCGTAATCAACAACGTCAAGACTGCTAATTGTAACCTGGCGGGTTGGCATCTCCACCATCTGCCCGGCGCGCGCCAATTTGTATGCACGCTGGCCATTAATTTTAATGGCACTGTACATGGGTGGCGTTTGGGTAATTTCACCGCGGAATTCCGCAATGGCCGCGTCTACTTCTTTGCGGGTTGGTTGGCGGTCACTGACGGGAGTAATATCGCCTTCCGGGTCGCCAGTCGTGCTTGTTTCGCCCAGCCGCACGGTGGCTTCGTAGGCTTTGTCGAGCTTACTGAACTCCCCAGCACGCTTGGTGTAATCGCCCACAACAATAATCATAAGGCCAGTCGCAAACGGGTCGAGTGTGCCGGTGTGACCAACTTTGACCTTTTTGCCCGCAAGCTGGCTGAGGCTCCAACGCACACGGCCAACAACGCCAAAGCTGGAAATCCCCGCTGGCTTGTCGACTAACAAAAGGCCGCTCTGCATATGCATAACGGCCTTACTGTACGTGGAGTTGGCGCAGCTGTAAAGCTTATGCGCCCGGAATCTTAAACTGCTTCGGATCATCGGCCTGAGGCACCGGTGTTGGTTGCGGGGGTTCTGACGCGAGCGTTTCGCTCATTGGCGGCAAAGGTGCGTTCAAACCTGGCAAATCAGGAGCTGGCGGCAGTTCCGAACCCGATGTAGGCAGCGGCGGCATTGGCGGCAAAGGTGGCAAATCGCCTACCGGGGGAACGATCGGTGCCTCTGACTCTGGCGCGGGCGGCAGCGATTGGAGTGCAGCCGGACTAAGCGGCTCAGAAACCGGCATGTCAGGCATGGCTGCCATTGGTTGTGCGCCCACGCCTTCCAGGGGTTGTCCAGCTGGATTGAACGGCGCAGCGTCGAGTGCAGCACTTACTGCTTCACGGGCGCTGTCGAGGTCACCAACAACGTTCTGTACGGGCTGCGCAACTGTGGCAGCCGTAGCGGCGGCAGAATCAGCGGCCTGCGCGTCAACAACTGGTTCTGGTGCAACCGGCTCGGCAGGAACCGGTGGCTCAGGCAACGGCGCAGGTGCTGGCGGCAGTTCCGGCATTGATTCCGGTTCAAGAAGCGGAACTGATGCAGACGAAACCGCTGGCATTGGTTCTACCATTGGCGCGGACGGTGCAGGTGGCAAATCGGGCAGCTGCGGTGCTGCGGGCAACGGCGCAATAACAGGGGTCTGCATAGGCTGCAATACTGGCGCTGGTTGCGGCTCAGCAATTGGAACTGCCATTGGCTGTGGCGGCATAACTGGCGCTTGTTCTATAGGGACTGGGGCCAGTGGCAATGGCGCCACGACTGGCTCAGCAGGCAAAGCGGGTGTTGCGGCAGGGGTTGCAGTTGTGGCCGCAATGGCAAATGGAGTAGCTTGGGCAGGTGCGTCGTTCATATTTGCGTTCCCGCCATTACCTCTCCCCTTTTTGCCGCGATTGCGTCTGCTTTTTTGCTGTAGCTGCGCGTCGTCGGGGTGCGTGAGCAATTTTTTGTTGCGGTCAGCGTCTTCGGCTTTTTCGCTGGCTTCGTGCGCTTCTTCGGTGGTGGCGTTTAATGTGCCGCCAAGTGTTGGCGGTTCTAAGCGTTTGCCCTTCCACGAGCCATGACTGCTAATATAATCGCCCTCGCCATCCTCTTCTTTTTTGCCTTCAGCTAAAGCCGGGGTGTCGTTCACCGACTTGCCGCCAGGAACTTTTGCCCCCACGGCTTGTTCTTCTTCAGGAACGGCTGCTTCGAGATCTTCTTTTACCTCAGTCAGCAAGGTGTGCTGCACTTGCGGTGCTGACAGTGAGGCTTCCAGTTCTTTTTCTTGTTCGCTCAAGGTTAGTTCGGCAGGTTTTGATGCCGAAGCTGGAACAGGTGCCGGTACAACAACAGGGGCCGGTACTGGCTTTACCTGATCTTTTTCGTGTACAATATCGAGCTCGCCTGGTTCTTTTTTAGGCTTTGGCGGTTCTTCTGGCATTGGCGTTGGCACAGCAGCTGCTTGCTGCTTGGCAACTGGACCGGCAACGAGAACGGGCGCTGGAACGGCAATTTCTTTTGCCTTTTCGAGGTTAGTTGCAATAAGTTGTTGGTTTGCACCGGCGGCCATAAGTTGAGCGGCCATGGTCATCACGCGCGGGCTTGTGCGCGGGTTGCTAAAGCGGTCGGTGGCGGCAACAATACCGGTCAAAAGCGCGGTACTAATCTGCGCGTCCAAAATTCCAGGCTGCTGAAACGTTTCAGATGCGCCCACCAGCATTTCGCACAAACTGCTGGCAGCTGAATCTTGCCAATCAATTGACCCAAGCGCACTGCGCTGGTTGTCGGCATTCACCGTAATAACCGTGGCATCGTGCAGAATGCGGCCATGCGCCACAATTGCTTTATCCAGATCTTCGCGCTTCTCTACCCCAAGAGCAATAATCAGGTCAACGTTAAAATCGCCTTGGCTAAACTGCAAATCTTTTTCGCTGATGCTTGTTTTGTACGGCGTAATAAAAATGCGGACCACGTCGTCTTCAACTTTGTAGCGCAGGCGATCAGCCTTTTCTTTATCGAGCGAAATTATGAAGTCGCGCAGTGCGTCGACGTTGTTTTCAAAGCTTTTGTTTGGCTCCAAAAACTGAATCGCCTGCGGAATCACCCCACTAAATACCGCAGTTGTGTGTTTGTTCAATTTGTTGAGCATGAGCGTTAAGCCCAATGACGCGGCTAAGGCATCGACTGAAGGATTGTTGCCCACGGCAACGAGAATACTGGTTGACTGACGAATGCGCTCGACGACTTGTTGTCTGGCGTTGGTGCCTTCTTGCATGGTTTTACCTGTTTTTGTTTTAAAATGGAGATCTTTGGCCTCACTTTAGCACAAGCGTTATTTAGCCGTCAACAAAATTACTTCCAGTTCTTTCGCCCCTCTTTACAGATTACCGGCCTTACAGTATAATCTTATCTTGAACTTAAAAACAATTCTTAAACGAGACTACGCATAGTGCCAATTATCAAATCTGCCATCAAGCGTATGCACCAAGCTGCAAAGCGCCGTGCACGCAACGTGACAACCAAGCGCGACCTCAAGGCCGCCATCAAAGCGTTCACCGCTGAACCAAACAGCGCTAATTTGAGCAAAGCCCAAGCCCAGCTCGACAAAGCCGTTAAGAAAAACGTGCTCGAAAAGAACACTGCCAGCCGCCGCAAAGCTAAGCTCGCTGCTGCTGCAAAAACTGCCGGCACCAAAACTGCTGCCAAGCCTAAAAAAGTTGCCGCTCCAAAGGCCGCTGCCACAAAACCAGCAGCTGCCAAAAAAGCTCCAGCCAAGACGCCCACCGCTAAAAAACCAGCAGCAAAAAAGCTAGCCACTAAAAAAGCTGAATAACAGTCCTCTCACAAAAACAACCTGCCGCGATTTGGCAGGTTGTTTTATTTTGCTGCGATTTTTTGTAAGCAAAGTTGCAGTAAATCCCAGGGATCAGTACTTGTGCTTTTTAACTGCGTGTCGCAGGTCGCAACATCAGCCGCAACGCGTGCCACGCGGTCTGCGCCTAGGCGCTTGGCAACGGTTTGCGTTTTGCGCACCACAAAGGGGTGCAAACCAGAATCTTTAGCAATTGCATCGGCCGTGCGGCCGTCAGCCGTCGCGACCACCGCCAATGCGTGCGTCTGGCTGGCGAGGAGCCCGAAAAGTTTATAGGGGTCTTCGTTTATTTTGAGTGCCGAGATCAGCCGGGCAAGGTCTGCTGTTTTACCGGCGAGCGCGGCATCGAGCAGTTCAAACGCGGTGCCTTCGGGCGTTAGTTCAACTAATTGCTCAATGGCAGCGTGGCTTATTTGATGCTGGTACTGCACTAATTTAGCAATCTCGTTGGCGAGCCGCCATTGGTCGCGGCCTGCCCGTTCTACTAAAAATCGAGCTTCAACACCCCCGATTGCACCGCCATACCGAGTCGTCTCCCCTTGCAGCCAAGCTGCGAGTTGCTGGTCGCTGAGAGCAGCGAATTCTTTAAAAGTACTGTTGGTTTTTAAAAATTTGTACAGCTTGGTGCGTTTGTCGAGCGCGGCGTCGGCAATAACCAGCGTGGTGTCATCGGGCACGCTGGCCAGTGCTTGCACAAGCGGCTCAAGCATTGGTTTATTCGCACCTAAATTTTTAAGTACCACAAGCCGGGCCGGGGCAAACAGTGTCGACCCTTGCAGTAAATCAGGTAAACGAGCTAATGTCAGATCTTCGGCATCAACGCGTTCGACTCCATTGGGACCATGTTTTTGGGCAAAAGCCGCCACTAATTGGCGTTCAGCAACGGCAACGGCAAAACTATTCTCTCCGGTAAATGTGAGTATCACCTATCTATTGTAACAGAGGTATCCTACTAGTTTTAGTTGATTTTACTGCCTACCGTTTTTGCTGGCAATACGGACAAATGTGCGTACCACGGCCAGCAACGCGCAGTTTTATAATTATGGTGCCGCAGCGTGAGCACCCCAACCCCTCACGCCGGAACACATTCGCGAACGTTAGGTAACTGCCGCGTTTGCCTTCGGCATCTACATAGTTGCGGTCAGTTGAGCCGCCTTTTTGTATGCTCAAGCGCAATACGGCTTGCAGCCCCGTAAATAGTGTCTGCAATTTTGCGGCTGGCACATTTTGCACAGCGGTTTCGGGGTGAATTTTCGCCGCCCACAAACTTTCGTCAGCGTAAATATTGCCAATGCCAGCAATCACTGTTTGATCGAGCAACACCGCTTTTATGCCGCTCTTCTTGCGGCGTTGGAGCCGTTCTATAAACTGTGCGGCGGTAAAGTTGGCAGCCAGCGGTTCCGGCCCAACTTTTTGAAAAAAATCAAGATTTTCCACCTCTGGCGTGGGCAGTAGGCGCATCCAACCGAATTTGCGTTGGTCGTTAAAAAATAAACGGCTGCCATCGGTGAATTCGAGCGTTACACGGGTGGATTTGTCGGGCAAGTTCCCCGCTAAACTGGCATTGGGGTGACCCGCGCCAAATGCAGCGTCGTCGCTCCGGAACACCAGCTGACCGGTCATTTTTAAATGGATAACCAGCGAATAGTTAGTGCTTAGGTCAATTAGCAGGACTTTTGCACGGCGGCGAACCACCGTAACTTTTGCACTCACCAAAAATTCTGCTACATCGGCAGGACTATTCGGAAAGCCTTTTGGCCAATCGTGCGTTTCGCTGGCAACTGTGCGCCCGGGCAACAGGCCTTGCAGGCCTATACGCACCGTTTCAACTTCAGGGAGTTCTGGCATACCGCTAGTTTAGCAGGGGCAACAATTTTGGCAAATCTGCTTGAAGCTGAAGCATGCTGACATATTGTATAGCTTGCATACCAGCCACCCGCGCACCCTGGCAGTTTGCTGGTAAATCGTCAATAAAAACCGCTTCTTTTGGCTCAACGCCCAATCGCTCGGCCGCAAGTTTGTAAATTTCTGGCTGAGGTTTAATGAGGCCGACTTCTGAGCTGACTACTACGTCGTCGAAATACTTGATGCGCTCTGCCTGAGTAAAATATTTATTCATCGCACCAGGACTCAAATTACTAAGTAACCCCAGTTTGTAGTTGGCCCGCAGGCCTTCGGCGTAATCTAAAAGTGCTTCGTTACGGACCATTCGCACACCATACAATTGCTGACGGACGTCATCTTTTGACAAATTTGTCAGCTCGCTGTAACGATCAACGATTTCGGTGGCATCAACATGGCCAAGATCTTCGGCAAGCATAAGGTCGCGGAGTTCCCGCTGCACGCTTGGGTCGGCTGCGGCAATAAAATGGCCGAACGGGTCAATATAAAATACGCCAAAACAATCAAAAATTATGGCTTTAATCATGCAAGCTCCCTTGTGCTGCCTGCTGCCAGTTATTTACCAGTGCTGCCAAAACCGCCGGTCCTTTCTGTTGCATCAAGTTCGGTGACTTCTTCCCACTCTACTGGCTCATAACGGGCGATCACCATTTGGGCAATGCGTTCGCCATCTACAATTGTATATGGCTCGTTGCTGAGGTTGACTACAATTACGCCAATTTCACCACGGTAATCAGCGTCTATGGTACCCGGCGCATTTACCAAGCTAATACCATGTTTAAGCGCCAAACCGCTGCGGGGGCGAATTTGCGCCTCAAACCCAGCCGGAATTGCTGCAAAAATGCCAGTTGGCACAAGTGCGCGTTCCAGCGGGCCAAGCATAATTGGTGCGTCAATATTGGCGGTCAAGTCAACCGCGGCGGAATGCGACGTCTGGTGTACCGGCAACGCGTGCTTCGATTTGCTGACGACCTTAATCTTCATTCTGACTCCAGAGCAATCGGTCTTTGGCAAAAATGGTTTGTTTCATCTCCACCAAGTATACCATTCTGGCGCATTCCAACCTTTGACATAAAATAGTTTTATGGTAGAATATACAAAGCATTAGGTCGCCGTCATGGCAGCCTAGCGAGCACTTAGGAGGAGCACGTGACATCCCCGCACACGCCCCGGCGCCCCTGGTGGGTGCACCTGTTTGTCGGTGCCGCAATTATGGCACTCCTGTTCGCCGTGATCTTTCTTGTGATTCGCAACCTTTCCAGCAGCAACGATGCCGCCCAGGACTCTGCGGTCACCAGCGCACCACAGGAACAGAAGCCGGACTACCCCGACTTCCCGTCCCCGCAGGTAACGGAACCGACCGAAGAACCCAGCGCCAGCGCCATGCCGAGCGTGCGCCCCACCCCAAAGATCCCGAAGGGTGGCGACGAACGCGGCTGCCCCACCGGCAAGCCGGGCAAGATGGATGCTGACGATCCGTTCTGCAAGGAACGCGAGCGCCGCGAGGCTTACAAAAAGTACTTCGCGGCCAACCCGGCCTACGATTGTCCCGACAACCGCAACAGCGGTCTGGGCATCGACAACCAGGACGAGTTCGTGCCCTGCATCAACGGAGCGCTGCGGCTGGAACTGGTAAGCGGGAGTGGCTACGTCACTCTGTACAGCAGCACCACGACTAGTGCGTCGGTGGAACACAAGGTATCCAACAAGGCCAAGGCGCCCAAACCGGGTGTCACAGGTGTGGACTGGGTCATTCGGCAGTCGACCTTCGGCACTGACGAGCTGGGCGAGTTCTACCGGCTGCGATACTTCGCGAATCCGGATCTGCAACTCTACGGCGTGTACTACCGGGTGGGTATGGGCAGCTACGAGCTGCTCAAGAATCCCAACAACCGCAAGTTCTACACCGACACCTACTACCAAGTGGTGGTGTTCTGGAACAACCCGGAGCTGCCACGGCAGCCGGAAGCGCCACTGCCACCCTTCTTTGCGTGGGGCGACGTGGAAAAACCTGCTTCTTCCTAACGTCTCATGCCACACGGCGGATGCGATCCGGTAACTCCGGAGTCCGCATCCGCCGTGTGGCGACTACACCCAAAACCTGGGTGTTTTTTAATACCAAAAAATCGCCGGTAAAGGCGAAAGTTTACTATGGGACTCAGCCCGGAACCACCACATTGGTGATCCCGGGCCTCATCCGCGTTATTTAGTTATGCCGTCGGGCAGGGCCGGGGGTACACGCCCATGCCCGAAAAGCAGGTTGCCTTCCGGGGGGCGGGGGTGACACCGGTGAAGGCGCCTGCACCGTCCTGGCCGTCGCGCAGACGCTTGCTCTGGCGGGTCAGTACGCCCGCCTCATTGCGCCACGTCAGGGTGCATCGGGGGTCGAAGATAACCTGGTTCTCCGGGATCTTGGTCCCGTTGAACTCCGCGGCGAGCACCAGCTCGTAGGCCAGCTTGCCGAGGTCCAGGTCGAACGGCCGCTCCTCGACGGTGTAGTTCACCACCGAGAACCGGTCACCCACGGGGGTGATGTTGCGACGGAAGATGTCCCCGTGCGGGTTGGGGAGCTGCTCGTAGCGGGTCTCCTGCTCGCGGACCATGAAGTTGCGGGCATCGCCGGTCAGGCCGAAGCCCACCCGGGCTCCGAGAACGCAAACTACGAATACGTCCTTCATGTTCATCGGTTCGCCGGTCTCCTCGTGCACCAACAGCGCCATGAGGTCAAAGAAGTCCTGGGTTGACCCGTCCCGAAGGGCGTGCCAAACTTGCAGAAGCTGACCCATGACACCGGACCGGTGCACGGCAAGAATGCCGGGCGCGTCCGCCGGCATGAGGCCGAGAACGCGCGGATCGTGGCTCGGCAACCACACCATCCCGTGGGTACGGGCGTTGGGGTTTGTCGGAAAGCCGGGCTTGTTGGCTGACCAACCGGGGGTCACGACTTCGGTGACCTGGGGCCCGTTCCACGGGGCGAGCAGGTTGTCCTTGGCAGTGCGGGCCAGGTAGCCCGTCGGCAGGGCCAAACGGCCGGGCGCATCCAGAGCGACCTCGAGGTCGCTGAAGTTGCGCGACAGCTCGTCGGGACTGCCGGTCAGGCGACTCCACACACGGTCGGCGGTGGTGTCGATGTCGATGCCCCGTACGGTCCAGGGGGTGTTGGCGAGGAAGGCGCGCATTGCTGCGAAAGCGCCGAGCTCGGTCCATCCCTGTTGGTTGTACGAATGCACGAGTGCGGTCATGAAAGGTTCGCCTCCGATGGATAACTAAATGCGGACTTATGTATTATACAATAAAAAACAAGTTAAAACAATAGCCTGCCACTACTGCCAGTCGTTTGGAACCCCCGTGGTTACCGGTTGCAACATTTTAGACGTATCGTTGGCAGACTGACTGCTGCTGTTCTGTTGCTGTAATTGGCGTTGCACAGCCCCCTGTAAATTGGGGTCGCCATTATAATCTTCGGGATTGAGTGGAATTTCGCTTTGTTTCACCTGTTTTTCAAGGATCGGCACCTGCTCTTGGTTAAATAGCCAAATTCCAGCAATAAGACACACAACACCAGCAATAATCGCCACCAACGACCAGTTGGCCTCGCGCGATGTGCGCTGCATTGGAATCTTATCAATAATAGTAATTTCTGTGTGGTCACTGTTGTTTATTTGGACTGGCTTTTCAAAATCTTCAAAAAACCGGCGGCCGCCCGCCACTTGCTTAAGGTAAAAACCGCTCACAGCGTGACCCACAACCAACACCTTTTCTGTTTTGGCAAGCTTTTTAATCCGGGCGAGTGCCGCTTCGCAGCGGGCGATCACGACACCTTTTGGCTCGATATCTGATTCACCATCAATAGTGAGGTACCAACTGCTGGGGTGCTCTCTTGGCCGGTCAATCAACTGGCCAAAACCGCGTTCGCGAAGGTCGTCTATTACCTGAATCTTGCCCGTAAATTTAAGCTGCTTTGCAATAATATCGGCGGTTTCGCGGGCACGCACCAGCGGTGATGCAACAATCGCGGTGATACCTGTTTTTCTGAGGTCACGTCCAGCATTACGCGCCTGTGCCTGTCCTTCTTTGGTCAGCGGTGAATTAGGATTGCCGATCACCCTGTCTTGGTTGGCCTGGCTTTTGCCGTGGCGCACAAAAATGAAACTGCTCATAAGTATAGTGTACCGTATTTGACGTAGGGTGGTTCAGTACATTGAAGTCCGAGGAAACTACTGTTAATCTAGCGAGCGGTGCAGGTCAAAAGCCTGTGAAGTTGATGAGACCCACTATCATGTGGGTTTTGTTTGGAAGACCCCTTTTTAGAAAGGAAGAACCATGCGCAGATTGCGCACACTCATTCTTGTATACGGCATTTGTCAATATTATAAGGACCGTCCGCTCCCCACAATGACCAAAGGCAAACACTGGGCTTTGTATCTAAAAAATACTGCTCATACAAATAAGCAATCTTAGATATTTTTATAAAAACCTCACCTTTCATCTGTCCTCAATGTTCACAACTCACCCCAAGATTTCCCCACCTTCACATCTACCTTCAAAGTAACCGGCAACTTGTGCACGTTCTCCATTGTTATCTTCAAAATCTCTGCAACTTTCTCGGCATTCTCCGCAGGGCATTCCACCAAAATGCTGTCGTGCACTTGCAAAAGCTGCATGCCTAAATCACCAATTGCGTCTTCTACATGCAGCATGGCCAACTTCATTAAATCGGCTTCGGTGCCCTGGATTGGCATATTCTGTGCGGCACGTTTTGCACCTTCGCGCACGGCAAAGTTGCTGCTTTTTAGGTCGGGCGTAGGGCGCCGGCGACCAAAAACTGTCTCTACATACCCGTCGGCCATTCCCCGTGTAATAATGTGTTCAATGTACGCTTTTACTGGCGCGCGGAGTTCAAAATACTTGGTAATAAAATCTTTTGCCTCTGTAAAATTCATACCAGTCGCAATGCTCAGGCCGTGCGGACTCATGCCGTACATAATGCCAAAGTTCACGGTTTTTGCGCGGCTGCGTAGTTCTTTGGTAACTTCTTCGCGCGGAATTCCGGCAACTTCTGCCGCGGTCGCCACATGGATGTCGACGTCTTCGTTAAACTCTTTGATCATTTGTTTGTCGCCGGCCATGACCGCAATTAAACGCAGCTCAAACTGGCTGTAGTCAGCACTCACAAACACGTTGCCTTCGGCTGGAACGAACGCGCTGCGAATGGCGTGGCCAATGTCGGTGCGGGTTGGAATATTCTGCAAGTTTGGGTCACGGCTGCTTAACCGCCCGGTCGCCGCAACGTCTAAATCGTAGGTGGTATGCACCTTCCCCTCTTTGTCAGCGAATTTCGGCAGTGCATCTAAATACGTGCTTTTTAGCTTGGCGTACTCACGGTATTGCGTGACCAAATTCGGCAACGGGTGCAATGCGCGTAGCTTCTCGAGCTCGGCTGCGCCAGTTGAATACCCGGTCTTGCCCTTTTTTACGCCAGTTGTTGGCAAACCAAGCTTCTCAAATAAAATGGTGCCGAGCTGCGCTGGCGAACCAATGTTAAACTCTTGGCCCGCAAGTTCGTAAATTTTTTGTTCAAACTCCTGTATGCGCTCGGCAAATTTTGCGCTCATGTCGGTGAGCAGCTGCGAATTCATACGAATCCCGCGGTGTTCAATGATTGCGAGCAGCTTAATCATTGGGAAGTCCAGGTCGGTCGCCACCTTTTGCAGGCTCGGTTGTTGTTCAAATTGCAGCACCTGGTCTTTGTGTGCTTCCCAAATACTCGGCATAACCTGCACGGGATCGTTCATGTCTAGGGTGCGGCCGCGAATATCGCTTAAGTTCCGCGAACGTTCCAGGGCATTCAGAATAAATGCGCCAATGCGCGTGTCGTGCGCAACGTCGCCGGTCCATTCAACGCCTTCAGCAAGTAACATGCGGAATATTGCTTTAAGATCGTGGCCAATAACCGGGCCGTTCATCACTGTTTTAAGCAGCTCTTTGGTCTCGGGGCTCATGCCGCCTTCGCCAAATAATGTGCGGGTTGTGTCGTGCGCGAGCAGCGGCAAGTCGGCATTTTCGTCGGCTGCGCCACCTTCAAGCAGTGGCAGAATGCTGTACACTCCAGGCGCCGGGCTAATCCACAACGTAATGCCTCCGGGGTTGAGCGCCACCACACGCGGTTCACCAGTTTTGTAGTCGGCAACGTCGAACTTCTTTTTATCAATCGGTGGTAGCTCAGCTTCTTCCAGGTTCTTTTCGGCTTCAGCGAGCTGTTCTTTGGTCATGCCGGCTTCTGCCTGGCGCAGCAAATTTTTAAACTCGTACTTGCGCAGGAACGCCACAAATTCTGGCGTCACGCCGTCATGCAGTTCTGCGGCTTCGAGGTCTATTTGCGTGGGCGCATCTACCATGAGCGTGACCAGCTTTTTGCTGAGATAGGCCATGTCTTTGTCGCGCACCAGTTTATCTTTTACACTGCCCCGAATAAGTTCGATATTTTCGTACACACCATCGAGCGTTTTGTAGTCTTTAATAAGTTGCAGCGCGGTTTTTTCGCCAACACCAGCAACGCCCGGTATGTTGTCGGACGAATCACCTTTTAGCGCTTTTACGTCTACCCACTGGTGTGCGCTGACGCCATATTTTTCTTCAAAACTCGCAACATTAAATAGCTCAATGTTGCTGAGACCTTTTTTGAGCGTGTAAATATGGGTGTGTTCGTTTACCAATTGCAAAACATCAAGGTCGGATGTGACTAAATAGCTCTCAACACCTTTTGGACCCACCTGCTTTGCAAATGCACCCATCAGGTCATCGGCTTCGTAGTCATCGGCTTCGTACAGGGGCCAACCCAGTGCGTTTAACATGTCGTACAGCAACGGAATTTGTTCGTAAAAATCTGGCGGTGCTGGTTTGCGGCCAGCTTTGTACTGCGGGTACAGCGCCAAACGTGAACGGATATTGGTGTGGCGTTTATCCCATGCAACACACACATAATCTGGTTTTAGTTTCTTCACCACCTCAAGCGCCATAACCGCAAAACCATACACGCCGCCGGTGGGCGTGCCGTCTTTAGTGCTTAAACTTGGCATGGCGTAGTAGCCACGGTAAAAAACTGATTTTCCGTCGATGATGACGAGGCGTTTGGTCATGTAATTAGTATACGCCACTTCTTTAACAAGAATAGTTCTCATATTCTACGCCCATAACGTTCACCGACAAAAGACGGCGACCGCCTGCGGGAAGCAGAATGGCGTAGAATATGAGAACTATTCTTGTTCAATCATACATTTCCTAGCCAATAAAAATAGTACGGGGGTCAAGCATGAACCAAACAACACCGCCCAGCGCAACAACACTGAGCGTAAGCAGTGCCACGCGGAACCATGTAGGCAATTTTAACAACAGTACAGAGTAGGCAATGAAGATTGGGAACACAGCTAACGCGTAGCGGTTCATGCCAGTCAATGTGCCAAACAAAATTGGCAGGCTTACTGCAATACCGCTGTATAGCGCCAGCAGCCACTGGCGCATGCGCACTACCAACGCTAAACCACCAAACGCAATTACCCCAGTGCCGTACCACATAGCGGTCAACGCGTATTCCATAGTAACCACGCGATGCTCCCATAAATAAGCCAGTTCGTTGCCCACATTAGTGAGGCCTCCCCTGCCCGGCCAAAATTGCTGCACTGTGCGGTACGCGAATGGATCGCCGGTGTGCCACCACAAAAATGCCGAGAACGCGAGAATACCGCTAAAAGCGATAAGCCCCAAAATAACCGTTTGAGGCAACCAGAGAATCCAGGGCGATCGGGCCTTGTTATCCTGTCTTTTGGACCGTTCAACCAGCCAACCAGCCATAACCGCCAGCGCCACTGCAACTCCTACCGACCGCGTTCCTGTTGCCAGCCCTGCAAAAAAAGCGGCGGCACACCATTGTTTGGTATACACAAACCAAAACGCGCTCACCGCCAAAAGCAAAAACAAGCTTTCGGTATAGAACATACCAAAGTACAAACTAAACGGATTAAACGCTAGCAGAAGCAACGTCAATTTTGCCACAGGGCGTGTAAAAAGTTTGTTCACAAAATGCCATAGCACAACTAATGCGGCGGCAAAACTCATGGTTGCAACCGCCATTCCCGCCCACACCGTTGGCAGCAGTGCCGCCTTACTGACCAACCATGTTACAACTGGCAGCAACGGGAAGAATGCCACGTTTACCTGGTGGTCGATAACCCCGCTATAATACCCAGCGTCGGCAATGCTTTTGTACCAGCCGCCGTCCCAATCGCCAGCCCATGCCGCCAGCGAAAACGGCTCTTTAAAAAATGCTTGGACAGCGAACACCAAACCCCACACCAAAACCAGCCACGCCCCGGCTACCAAAAGCGGAAACTTATTGTTGCGCACAAAATGCTGTATTCCCCCAGAATGTTTCATGCGTTTAGTATACTGCTTTTAATTCGAGGGTAAACCGGGTATAATCGCTTGGAATGAACGACAAGCTCAAAATTATTGGACTTGGCGGCACCAACGGCGCAGGAAAAGACTCTGTTGGGGCTCTCTTGGCTGACCGTTACGGTTATTACTTTTATTCGCTCACTGAACTCTTCCGCGAAGAATGTCGCCGCCGTGGTATTGAACCTGTGCGCGAAAACTTGCGTATGATTAGCGCCCAGTGGCGCCACGAATCGGGCCTCGCCACGCTTATTGACCGTTCAATGACCGTATTTGAACAGGTCGGTGGCTTTGCAAACTACAAAGGATTCGTTATGAGTTCACTGCGCAACCCTGCAGAACCTGATCGCATTCACGAACTCGGCGGCAGCGTGGTGTGGATCGACGCCGACCCCCGCTTGCGCTATGACCGGATTCAAAAAAATGCCGCCGCTCGCAATCGCGCTGCCGAAGATAACAAAACATTCGAGCAATTCCTACAAGAAGAACACGACGAAATGCACCCGCCCGCTGGCGCCGATGCAGCCACACTTAACACCGCGGCTGTAAAAAACCGCGCCGATATTTTCGTGCAAAACAACGGTGACACACTCGAATCGCTCGACGCGGAAATCGTTCAAAAAATAGACCTGCAAAAACAATAAAACGCACTCACAGGGTGCGTTTTTAGTGCGTCGGGTGCGGCGGCCGGGTCGACCCGGCCGCACGCTCATCCTTCTTTCTTTCCGTTTCGTGGGTCGTCGATGTCGTCTTCATCTTCTTCGGTGGCTTCGGTGCGGCGCCACAAAATGAGCCACAACAGTCCATATGCCGCACCGAACAGCAGCATGTACACCGTGCCGACCTGCACACTCTCAGTCGCGGAGACCCACGCCAGGTAGCACTCGAGCATGAAGATGATCAACGCAACCCGGTAGGTCTGCCCCATCAGCAGCACGAACACGATAAGCGCCGCAACCTTGAACGTTTGTTCCCTGAATGGTTGCCCGGGGTCGTTCATTGTCTTGTTCAGACCGAGGAACGCACTCACATATAGCCCAAATAGTAACCAACTGCCGTTCATGAACCTATTTGCGAACAACCGGCCGCGGCGCTCTCCATCGTCATCATCACGGTCGTTACCCCGCTGAACACGCCGCACGAAACGGATGTCTTCCTGCCGGCGAGACCACTTCTTCGCGCGCTCTGGAATCATGCGCTTAAACATGCGCCAGATGAACATGAAGATGCTGGCGATCAGACGACCGACAAACGTGACCGCGCGCCAGATCCAGTGGGCGAAGAAACAAATGAGGCGCCAAATTGGCGACCCCACCGCAGCCAACCCACGGGCGATGTACGGCCATGTACGCTTGGCATGTGGCACACAACGATCGAGGGCATGAAAAATGGTGCTATCGGCCCCAGGCCAAAGCTTGTCGATGAAGTGCACGATCACAAAGATCGAAACACCCACCACCACTGCCTGAACGAACATCTCGGCGGTAATCCCGCGCGCGACGTGCCAGACTTCTCCGAGCATTTTCAGCTCGGGTTGTAAAAAGAGCCAAGCGACCCAAAGGCTCGGCACAGCTCCCCAGAGCCAGCCAGCCCATCGCTTCCAGCTTCCCATGTAGCCTCCCACTCATGGACAAAAGGACAACGCTACTATACGTTAAACTTTGTCAAAAAGCAAAGATGCGACAAACTGCTGATTATACTTATTTTTTACGATTGGATTTTATATAGCCGATCCGAATTTGACGCTCCAAAAGCGCAGCGCGTTTGCGCATAATTTCAGCCCGCTCTTCCCATGCCGGATCTTTTACAGCGCGGGCGGCAAATACTTTGTGCAGGCCTTGCGCGGCACCAAGCTGGCGTTTAGGCTCGTGCTTCCTAGTAGTTTTTGGTGTCACAATCGTAATATCTTCAATAAGAGCATCTATTGCCGCACGGTCACTCCACTCGCCGATTGCCAACATTTCGCCATACAAATTGGTGTCGGGAAAATCATTCAAAATATCCATGGCATGGGCATCACTCCCGGATTCAAGCAAGAATTGAGCAACAAAAGCCATCATTTGCGGCTTATCCATGTTACGGGTAAGCGTGCGGCCCAATGTATGCTCGTCGCGGGAATATAAACCAGAAATTACTATAAAGCGCAGATCATCCCACACATCGCCAGCACGGCCGCTTTGGCGCTGTTTAATAAATAACTTTACTCCTTCAGCCGCCTTACGTTCCACATTCGGCGGTGAAAATGCTTCATGCATTAGCCTGCCAAATTGCAAAATAATATCGGTGCGCTCTTCGATTGCTGTGTCTTCCGGCCACACTTCTTCCCATTCAATAAGCGCTTCAAGGGTATCCCAAGGCGGTATGGTACAGCGCTCACGCGCCGCTGCAATAGTCGTGATTTCTGGCTCAGGCGGAGTTTTTATAACGGCTTCCGTCTGCCACTCCGCACCAAAAACCGAGCTCACCATAACTGAATTAGAATGGGCATCAACAAAGTCGGCAAACGTTTGCTGCATCCATTCTTCGCCATGTATCCCCACCAAGCCATCAGTTACCTTAGCTATAATGGCACGCATCTCCAAATGATCCATGCTGTCTGAAGCGACTGCATGTGCAAGAAAATCGCCTATTTCTTTCATCATCAGGTGTACATCGGACGCGCCAACGAGCACTTCGGCAGCCATATCACTATTTGCCCGGCTCTGTACAATCAGCGCGCCGCCAAGATAAATGCGCATCATATCCCAATCACGGGACACACCATACCGTTCCTCATAGTGTTTAATCTGAGATACCGCCGCAGTCGTAACTTCTTGGGCATCTTCATAGTTAGCTAGGCGCTGCATCCAATGCGCAGGCTCGTTAACAACAAGCGCGGCAAGCTCGAAGGGCATGCTATGCCGACGCGCCATTGCAGTAGCTTCACCGCTTAAATGGTGTCGCCCAGATTCCCCATTCTCAACCGGTCGAGGCCCAAGCGAAGACATGGCTTACTGCAAATATTCGTACAATTTTTTAGCGTCTTTATGCTTGCGCAATTTGCTCAGTGCTTTGGCTTCAATCTGGCGAATACGTTCGCGGGTCACACTGAATTCCTGGCCAACTTCTTCCAAAGTGTGGCTCTTGCCGTCTTCCAGGCCAAAACGCATTTTTAAGATCTTCTGTTCGCGCTCGGTGAGCACGCTCAGCATATCTTTGACTTGTTCCTTTAAAAGCTGCGTGGTTGCGGCTTCTTCTGGACTTTGCGCATCTTCATCTTCAATAAAATCACCAAGAACAGAATCGTCATCATCGTCGCGGACGTTTGCATCGAGGCTGGTAATGTCCTGCTTAATCTTCATGACGTATTCAATCTTCTCTGGCTCCATTTCCATTTCGGCGGCCAATTCATCGATTGTTGGTTCGCGGTTAAGTTCCTGCGTTAAACGGCGCTGGGTGCGCAGCAGCTTGTTGATGGTTTCAACCATGTGCACCGGAATACGAATAGTGCGCGCTTGGTCGGCAATGGCGCGGGTAATTGCCTGACGGATCCACCATGTGGCGTAGGTACTAAATTTAAAGCCTTTGTCGGGGTCGAACTTTTCTACGGCGCGGAGTAAACCAGTGTTACCTTCTTGAATAAGATCCAAAAAATCCAAGCCACGGCCACTGTATCGCTTGGCAATACTCACCACAAGTCGCATGTTGGCTTCAGCCATTTTGTCTTTAGGGCGACCGAGTTTTACGGCTTGTAGTTTACGCTTACTGCACTCAGTTGCTTCTGTTTTTGTCAGGTCTCTCTCTTTTGCCTGAGCTTCGAGTTCAGAAATACGCGTTTGCGTCTCCAAAAGTTCGTCACGGTTAACAACGACTTCACGCGCAAGCGAAAGTTCTTCTTCCGGGTTGAGCAGTGGAATTTTACCGATTTCACGCAAGTACAAACGTACGCTGTCATCGCTAATGTCATCGAGGTAGCTAGGTGCAGCTGCCGCGTCTTCTTCGGTCCACTCTTCGTCTTCTTCAAGTTCATCAGGCAGTGGTTCATTTGGCTCATCAAGTGCAGGAACTGCGGTAGCGTCATCCCGAATTTCTTCTAAGTCTTCGGCCGCCACGCGTTCTTCAAAATCGTCTGCGGGTGTGGTTGCTTTTTTGCCCTTTGGCATAATGGCTCCTAGCGCTTCAGCGCTTCAATTTCTTTATCGAGTTGCTTAATGTAGTCGTTAACTTTGGCGCGATCAGCCTCCGCAACGGTGAACAATTTTTTTGCGAGGTTGTTGCGCACCGCTTGTTTGTATTCTCTTTTGATTCTTTTTGCAATATCAGCGGCGTCATAATACAGCGCGTCGGTCAACGACGGGTACTTCGCCTGAGCTATAAGCTCTAACTCACCTATTTTTACATTAATTTCGTCAGATTGCAACAGAGGCGCTCCAGATATGAGATGCTCGGCAATGTTTTGACGCAGCTCACCGGCAAATTCGCGGGCTTCCAATTTTTTGAGCGTATCACCAAGCGGTGTGTGCGCCAGGGCCATTGCCAGCAAGTGATCCTGGTAATCGTATTTGTTTGGGTCAACAGGTTTTTGCGGTTTTACTTCTTTTTTTGGTTGCGCAATCGGCTTTACGGACTGCCCCAATTTTATATTCAACGCTTTTTCGCTGGCTTCTACCCGGTGGGCAATTTTGCGCATATAATGCTCCAAAAGTACTGGGTCGGTAATGCTTTTTACCACCTCAAGCGCCTGGTCGGTGGCTTTGCGTTTGCCTGCGGCGCTTGTCAGGTCAAAACGAGTGGTGTACACATCAAGCAGCCATTCCACGGCATCGCGCGGGTGGTCAATTGCCTGTTGCCACAGTGCAACGTCTTTTTGTATAAGTTCATCGGCATCTTTTGCGCCGCTCTCGGGCGGGAGTGTGACAATCCCAAGGTTAATGCCCATGTTACTGGCCAGTGCAATTGCCCGTTCGGTGGCGTTCACCCCCGCTTTGTCAGCATCGAACGCAAGGCGTACGTCTTGAGTAAACCGGCTGAGTGCCCGCAAATGGTGTTCGGTAATTGCCGTGCCCGCCGTGGCGACTACGTTTTTAACTTCCGCTTGGTGACTGGCAATCACGTCCATATTGCCTTCTACAATTACCACGTAATCGGCCTGGCGAATGGCGTCTTTGGCGAGGTGCAGCCCGAACACATGCCGGCCTTTGTCATACAAAAGCGTTTGCGGCGTATTTATATATTTTGGCGCGTTCGGTTCGTCCTTAATAAGACGGGCGGTAAAGCCGATTGGCCTGCCCTGCGCGTCGGCAAGTGTGACCATCATGCGGCCACGGAACATGTCGCTTGGGCCGCCCCGGCGTGTGACCACCAAGCCTGCGTCACGCAAATCTTTTTCGCTAAATCCGCGTTTGGTTAACACCTGGAATAGTTCGCTGTTTGTGGGCGAATAGCCAAGTTTAAAATCGGCGATCACCTGCTTGTTCAGTTTACGTTTTTTAAAATAATCGATCGCAACACTACTGCGCACAAACACTGCTTGGTAAAAGTTCGCGGCGCTTTCTATGGCTTTAAAAAGTTGTTCTTTTTTCTTGGCAATACCGCCGTCACCTTTGCGGAACTGGCTTACATCCACGCCCGCTTTGCGCGCCAAAAGATCCATGGCACCCATAAAGTCGACACCTTCGACTTCCATAATGAAGGTGAATACATCGCCGCCGCGCCCCGAGCTAAAATCGTGCCAAATGTGCTTTTCGGGGCTGACCATAAAACTCGGAGATTTTTCCTGGCTGAACGGACTCAAACCTTTAAAATTACGGCCGGCACGTTTAAGCTGAACGTATTCCCCAATCACGTCCTCAATATTGAGCCTGCTCCGAATTTCTTCCTTCGCTTCCACTGACTTAATCCTACCACAGTGTAGTCAGGGGTGGCGCAGTCGTGTAGAATAAAATGCGTAGTTTCCCCAATAATGCAGGAGGCGTCTGTGCCATCGCTTATGGACACCGCAAAACAGCGGCTGACCGAAGTATTCACCGATGAAACACGTAACGGCATCGTGGTTGCCACGATGTCAGCCAAGAACGTCAATCGCGCCGACCTCATTGCCTGGGCTATGGACGACTTCGCTGGCGACCCAGACCCGAGCGACTCGAAGCCATTCCGGTCACTCTATGTGTGCAGCCAGCCCGACGTCTTGGACAGGGTGCAAAAAGCACTGCAAAAAGTGCGGCGCAGGAACACAAGCAAACGGGCAGACGACCGCGTCATTTCGGCGCAGGCCAGCACGCTGCCGCCGCTGCGCGAGTTCACGTTCTTGCGGCTGCGAACGCTGCTGAGGCTCGATGACCAGTTCGTTCCGGCCAGTCTGGACTTGCTGGTGTTGGATGAACGCCAGCCCGGTGAGATGGATATGCTGGCGCCGTTCGTGCTGGGGGTGCAGCCACTGCTGACTATCATGGTCATGACCCGCGAGCCAACTGCTGGCCACCCGTGGGAGCGCTTCGGTGAACCGCTAATCCTGCGTGGACCGGCGCAAACCCCGGCCGCGCCAGCACCCGCCGAACCGCCTGCCTGACGGTCGCCCGGCGCTGGCACCCTCTTGGAGGACGCTGGTCGTAAGCTCCGAAGTGATGCGCGGGGGTCCTGCCTGCGCATCACTTCGGCCCCACTCCATACCATTTGGTGTATTTTTTACCTTCAAAACTAGAGTATAATTGAGCGTATGCAACCAAAATATTACGGGGCGGCCGCAGAATATAACAAGTCACGAAACATCGGGCTTGGCCAAATTATTAAAATTATTGGCTTGATTATTGGACTTATTATTTTTATTACCATTGGGTACTTTGTTTTTACCGCGTTGACCAGCGGGGGTAAAGATTCGGCAGCTACTTTGGTTGCGCGTGAACGCGTAGTGTTGAGCTTTTTAACAACCAACCAAGCCACCATCGAAAACGACACTCTTAAAACCATTACCAGCAATGCCGCGAGCCTTTTGAGCAGCGATCACTACAGTCTTACCCAGGGCATGAAGGCCGCATACGGTTTGGTGGCGCCACCAGAAGAAATAAACAAGGCAGAAGCCGACACAACCAGTAAAAAAACGCTGGATACTGCAAAGGTTCAAAGCCGATTCGACGTTGTATACATGGAATTGCTGCGCGAAAAACTTGCGTCGGCACAACAGCTGGCACGCACCGTGCAGGGGCAATCGAACGGTGTATTAAAAACTGCAGCCGACACAACCATTAAGAACATTACAACGATTGATGAGCAGCTGGCGAAGTTGCAGTTGTAATAAAAACAGGGCCAGTGTGTTCATCAGCCGGGGCTAAGCTTCCTGCGTTGAACGACGGCGCTTTTGCGCCGATGTGTATCCCGGAGGATGAACACTGGCCCTGTTTTTGCCTCTTTAAGCTCAACCAAAGATATTATTCGTTCTTTCGTCTTCTATTTGCTTGCCAGGCTTCAGCGGCACCACCAAATAGTACGAATGCACAATTAAATCTCTGATCTCGTCGTTGTCAAGCTGACCCGAACAAATAATTGTATTCCAGTGCTTTTTGTTCAGGTGGTAACCTGGCACCACTGTTTCGTACTTCTCGCGCAATATTTCTGCAAGTTGCGGGTCGCACTTTAAGCTCACCCGCAGCGGATCCGAACCTTCCTGAATAATTGCAAACATTTTGTCGCCAACTTTATACACGGCAACACCCTCGCCAAAAGGGTAATCCAAGCGAGCGTTCGGCATTGCCAAAATAAGTTCTTCTATTTGCTTGTGTGTCATTAATAGTATCTTATCATATTTTCTCGGGTGAAGCAGCCAGCGTACAGCCAGCCGCTTCACCCTTCCGTCAGGACTGCTTGTCACCCTCAGGATCGGACTGCGCTGGCAGCAACCGGCGGGCCTCTTCTTCGGTTGCCTGGGCTACCGAGTAGGCCACCGCCAAAGGCAGCTGCTCCAGGTAGTCCTGCATATGCGGAGTGTCCCTCGCGTGAACAAGCTCAAAATTGGCGCGCGCTCCCGGGCGAAGCACGATTGTCCGTTCACGCCGGCCAATGGTCAGGTGCATCTCGCCCACCCGAAACGCAACACGCCGGCCAATGGTCAGCATCGGGAACCCCAGTAAATTGCCATCGCACTCGGTGGACAGCTGCGCTCTGGCTGCCCGGCTATCCTGAACCGACACATCGGTCAGGTGCGGAATTTGAAACAGAGTACCTTGGGCGGTGACCGGAATGAACACCCACCGCGCCTTGGTCAGTTGCTGCCGCAAATGCGGGTATGCAACACTCAGCAGACCATTGACCAACTGAGCCAGTTCGTTGAGCAGGACATCACCTTTGATGATGAACGCGCGAGCTACTTCCACTTTGCCTCCCTTAACTTAAGGTGCAGGTCGGGGCTAGTATAAAGTTAAATTTTCACCTTCGCAAGGTATGCCCGCAATTCTGCAATGCTTTCGCGAATGTCGCCCAGCGCTCGGTGGGCCTCAGCTTTGGGGAACTCAATGCCATATTTGCCTTGCATGACCACCTTCCAGGCACTCACGTCGAGCATTCGGTAGTGCAGACGCTTGTTTAAATTCGGCCACCACTGCGCAATAAACCCGCGGTCGCAGTGAATGGAGTTACCAGCAAGCAGCACCGGCTCGCCTGGTTCAAAATGCGCGTCAAGCATGTGAACCAGCATTGCTTCTACTTCTGGTTCGGGGCGGCCGTCGAGCGAGGTCTGCACCAGCTCTAAAGTTTCTTGTGGCCGGGCAGATGCCCACGGGTTGGCGGCAAACTGGTGGCGAATGACTGCTTCGTCTTGGTACACGCCGGTTTCCAGTACGTCGAGCTCGCCAAAATTCCAGTCAGTAATAATGGCGGCAACTTCAACAATGCGGTCATTTTTCGGGTCAAGCCCGGTCATTTCCAGGTCTACCCATAGCATTTTTATTGGTATAAAATCTGGCTTTTTGTCTGCCATATTACCCTTTCGGTTTAAAATCGAGTGAAATTGAATTTATGCAGTACCGCTGGCCGCCAGGTTGGTCGGGCGCGTCATCAAAGATATGCCCCAAATGACTGCCGCAGTTTGCGCACGTAACTTCTGTACGCACCATGCCGTGGGTAATATCTTGGTGAAACTCAACTGCGCCTTTTTTGGCGTCGTAAAAACTTGGCCAGCCACAATGGGCATTAAACTTGGTGTCGCTGCCAAAGAGTTCATATCCGCATGCGCCGCATACATACTTGCCAACGCCACCCGTGGATTCGTATTTACCGGTAAACGGCGCTTCGGTTCCCGCCTCGCGCAGCACGCGGTATTCGTCGGGGCTGAGCAGTTTGCGCCACTCGGCGTCAGTCGTTTTTTTATTGGGCATAATTATAGTATATCTGATTCCGCGTCCGGACGGCGAGGAGCGAGCGCTCAACTGACCGTCCGGACTGCGGATTGCGCTCAAGGCTTGCGGAAAATCCGTGCCTTGCCCTTGGTGTCGAATGCAACTATGTACGGCGGCTTGTGCTCCGGACGGTCGGCAACATCCATGAACAAGGTACCGCTTGCGGTGTGTGTAAGCCGGTAGCTGACCACAGCCAGGCCTTTGTGCGCGCCAGCAATCTCACTCTCGAACCCGAGGGTCAAAAAAGTAAGAACACGACTGCCACCTCTTGGGCAATGCACTACCAGTTCAAAATCGCTGTTGGAGCGCGCCCGCGGGTACACGTACTCGGCTGTTCCCACCATGCCAACCACCGATTTCGGTGCCACCCTGCTGTTGTTGATGGCCATTTCCCAACCAAATCCGCGTTGCACCACAAAGCTGAAGCGCAGCCCATCGGCAAGCGGGCAAATGAACGTTTTCTGGTCATTTGTGCACCAGTACCAACTCCGACGATTATCGTGTCGGAGATCCCGTACATACCCCGTTTCGGGGAACTTCGTGTACAGGACCTCTTCGAGTTGTGTGGTCTGCGGCGAATTCCGCAGTGCACGCAAAAACGCGAACCTGTGCGGTGGTTGGAGATAACCGCCGAAAATGGCAGGGCTTTCGTCCGGAATGATCACCTTAGTGGGCGTGCAGAGCAACACAATGCCCGCCGGTCCGCGGCACACCGTGTAGTTGCGCAGCAGGCGATCAACCACCTCGTGACCTTCAGTTGGTAACTCGAGCGGTCCGCTTGCCGCGCCCGGCTCCGCAACCGCCAACACCTCAGTTGGCGTCTTGGACGGCTCCTTGGTGACCGGTGCATAGCTCGGGCGGCTATGGCGTTCCTCGCGCGGGCGGGCCTCATTGCTTACCGGCTTGACTGCGGTAAAAACCTCAGTGCCACTCGGCTCCCACCAACCCTTCATGCCGGGTTCCAAAACGATTTCGGGTAGTGGGCCATCTTCACCGACCAGGTACAACGTTTCCACGATGAGCCTACCGGAGCGCTGCGAGATGTTACGAGTGGTACCACCCTGCCCCACAGTGCCGCCAACAGCAAACACCATAATCAGGCCGCCGGCTTCGTCAGTCACAAAGTAGGTAGAATGATCATCACCCATATAAGCGCCGGTTCCGGTCTTCCAGGAAAACAATTTGGACATAGTGCTTACACCACCTTAGCTCGGTTGTGTTCATGTACTGCCCTAGTTAAACCAGAGCTGCGGCAAACCTCCACCAAGGCTCGGCGCGGCTCTTGTTACAAGCGCTCAGGTGCGGCTAGTCCAAGCAAGCCTAAGCCATCTTTTAAAATATCAGCATAGAGCGTAACCAGCTGCGTGCGCAAGGCTTCGCGTTCGTGGCCAACAACGCGGCTTGTTTCGTAAAACCGGTTGAACGCTTGAGCAAGTTCGTATAAATACGCGCACACATGGTGTGGCGTCAGTTCGGCAACAGCTTTTTCGACGACCTCTGGGTATTCGCTCATTTTGCGGGTTAAGCTACGTTCAAGCGGCTGTAAATCCACCAGTTCGACTTGGCCTGGCGTGGCTTTTGCCAAAACGCTGCGGGCACGGGCGTGCGCGTATTGTATGTACGGGCCGCTGTTGCCCTCGAGCGCTACCGATTCACGCGGGTTAAAAATAATATCGCCGCCAATACGTTGCTTCAAGAACGAATACTTCACCGCGGCATACGCCGTGGCTTTTGCGCCTTCCGCCACTGCGGCTTCGGCTTCGCGCAAAACATCTGCGCCATACAACACGTTGCCTTTGCGCGAACTCATTTTTACACCACCTTCGAGCTTAACCATGCCATGCGTCAGGTGAATCGTGCGCGGCGGCAGCTCGGGCTGGAACTGCTCAATACTTTTGAGCACAACCTTCATGTATTCGATAATATCGTTGCCGGTAATAATCACCGACTTATCAAACGCGTAATCGCGCCATTTGGCCATTATCAAACCAACGTCTTTTGCTTCGTATGTTGGCAGGCCTTGGCTGTTAATGAACACACGGGTGTGCAGGCCGAAGGGCTCGCCTTCGAATACAATTGCACCGTCACTCTGTTTGTACACGCCTTTGGCGAGCTGCTCTTTTACCGTTTTAAGGCCGATAGGCGTTGTGGCGCTTTCTGGGTAGTATTTTTCGAATGCGTCCACGCCCAGCTCTTTGTAAAACTCGTCAAAGTAAGCGTAGCTCCAGCTGCGGCACAGACGGTAAATCTTGGCAAATGTACTGTCGCGATCGTTTTGCTCGTGCACCTGATACACTTTTTTGTTCACTTCTTTAATCTGTTGTTTTGATGTTTCGTCGTCGTAAGCTGCGTTGCCTTTTACGTAGTTGTCGGCCATCCAGGCAGCGCGTTCGTGCAAAGATTTGTCGGCCATAGCCTGTACGTCGGCCCATGCCTTTTCTTCGTCGCCGCCAATAATTGCCCACATCGCCCTGCCCACATGCAACCCTACATCGCCGCCAAAATTAACGCGGTGTACTTGCCCGCCAGCGGTTTGGATGAGTTTAGAAATAACATCGCCCACGATTGTCGTATATAAATGCCCGGCGTGCAGTGCCTTAAACGGGTTCGGGTCCGAATATTCGGTCACGACAACCTTGTTTTGGTAGGTTGTCGGCTTGTCGTGCACTGCGGCGGCGGCTTGGCCGAGCAGTTCGTTGTCGCTGAGGGTAATGTTAATAAAGCCCGGACCAGCAACAGCAATGCTCGTCACACCTTCACCCAGCGCGGCTTGTAAAGCTTCCACAATCTGAGTGGCGCAATCCCGCGGATTCAAACGTAGTTTACCGGCAATTTGCAGGGCAATATTGGTTGAATAGTCGCCGAACTGTTCGTCGGGGCGCGTGAGTACCACGGCAGATTCCTGGCCAAATAATTCACGGATTACGTTTTGGATTGACGTTGAAACAGATTGCATAACAAAAGTATTGTAGCACACCTCTGTTATATGGAACTAGATAGCGGCGTTCGGATCAGCAGATGCCATCGGCTTTGTGGGAGCATTCGCAGGAGCAGGCTCTGGACCCTTTTCGCCAGGTGTGGTGGGTTTGGCGTTGTGCGAGTTGTAGGCGGTAATGGCGTCGACGTCGGGCTGGCTAGTGGTTGGCAAGTCTGGGTGGTATTCGCGCTGCATGGCACGGCCGGCTTTTTTAGCCTGTTCAGGCGTAACTTCACCACCACGCCAGCCTTTGTCAAACAAAGCGCGCTGGTACATATCGTTGGCACGGTCAGCCGCCGCGAATTGTGCAGTACTTGGCTGTTCGCCAACAGGACGAACGCGGTTTTCAAAACCAAGGCTTGGCAATTGTGGGCCAAGTGGTTCGCTTGCCATGCTCGGGGCGGGTGTAAAGTCAGGCTTCGGTTCCGAAGGCGCGTTCACGTAGCTGTGTGTGCGGTAGGCACCGAGGTCGGTCACAAGGTGGCTGTAATCAAACTGCGGCTGGCCTTGACCCACAAAACTGGTTGCAGGCTTTTTGTTGCCTGCTGTGCTGAATTTGTAATTAAGCAGACTGAAAATTTCGGCGCCGGAGGTTGTATCAAATTTTTTATCAGACGCGGCAGGCTCTGGGGTAGGTGCCGTTTGTTCTTTGGTAAAAAGGTGTTCATCTTCTTCGCCAAGCATGCTCTCGAGCGCCAAAATCAAGGCAATTTGCGCGAATGCGCGTTCAACTTCTTCCTGAGTAAGATGCTCGCGGTGAGCTTCCTGTTCGGGTTGTTGTATGACTGGCGGCTCGAGTGTTTCTGTTGCTGACATTTTTTTGTTTTTTGTTTAGGTACTGCTTACATATAAGCATAAGATTTACAAAATGTCAAGTACAACATGCGGTAACAATGCGCCTACTTCTCCAAGAGCCTTTGTCGTTCCCCGACTTTAAGCAACCTGCTGTCCTTGCAGGTTGCGGAGGCTCGAGGAGACGGTAGACGTACTGCGAGCTTATTTCTTACGCCTCTTAGCCGCAGCCAACAACCCATCAAACAGTGGGTGCGGTTTGTCTGGGCGTGAGCGGAATTCCGGGTGCGCCTGCGTGCCAATAAAGTACGGATGGCTGGTGGCTTCAATAATCTCAACCAGCTTGCCGTCTGGCGATTTGCCGCTGAGGCGCAGGCCAGCTTTTTCGTAATATTTGTTGTATTTTTGATTTACTTCGTAGCGGTGGCGGTGGCGTTCTTCTACCCAATGCGTGCCATAGGTTTTTTCGGCCAGGCTGCCGCGTTCCATAACGCAGGGGTAGTTACCGAGGCGCATCGTGCCACCAGTGGATTCTTTGCCTTTTTGGCCGGTCATAATGTAAATGACTGGCGCCTCAGCGCTGGCGTTAACCTCTGATGTTTGCGCGCCGGTGAGGCCCGCCTTGCGAGCTCCAGCAATCACTGCCATTTGCATCCCCAAACAAATTCCCAGGTACGGCACGTTGTTGTCTAAACAGTAGCGTGCGCCGGCAATCATACCTTCCAAACCGCGCGAACCAAACCCGCCTGGTGTGATAATACCATCGTATTGTGCAAGCATTTCAACGCCGTCACTTTCGAGTTTTTCGGCATCAACCCAGTCAAAATCGAGGGCAACTTTGGTATGCCGAGCCGCGCTGCGCAGACCTTCAATGACCGACAAGTACGTGTCTTCGTTGTCGAGATATTTTGCAATTACGCCAATTTTTATGGTTTGCGCGTAGGTTGACGTGGCGGATTCCACAAGCCCGACCCAGCGTTTCATATCTGGTTTTTTGCTTTTCAAACCAAATTTTTTGAGTAAAATTTCACCGGCACGATGCGTCTCCAATGTAAGCGGGACTTCGTACACAGTCCGGGCGTTCGGCAAGCTAATCACTGATTCTGGCGGTACACCACTAAACATACTAATTTTATCGAGCTGACTTTGCGGCGGTTTACCTTCGCTGCGCACTAACGTCAAATCTGGGATAATCCCAACGCTGCGCAGGTCGCGCATAGCATTTTGCACTGGCTTGCTTTTGTACTCTTTGGTTGTGCCTAAAAACGGCATGTACACCACGTGCGCATACGCCACACGGCCAGGCATTTTAAGTCCCATTTCACGGATTGCCTCAAGAAACGTGGTACTCTCAATGTCGCCCACAGTACCGCCGATTTCAGCAATATGCACATCGCTCCCCTTTCCCGAAGCAATGATGTCTTCCTGAATAATGCTGGTAAAATGTGGCACCAATTGCACGTCTTCACCGAGAAACCGGCCGTGGCGTTCTTCTTCAATGGTGCGCAGGTACAGTTTGCCGCTCATGGTTGAGCTTGCTTGGGTGAACTCACGATCTAAAAACCGCTCGTAGTGCCCTAAGTCGAGGTCGGTTTCGGCCCCGTCTTTAGTAACAAAAACCTCGCCGTGTTGGGCGGGGTTCATGGTGCCCGCATCGACGTTCAGGTACACGTCAAGCTTTTGCATACTTACGTTTAAGCCGCGGGCACGAAAAACGGCGCCAAGTGACGCCGCGGTAATGCCTTTGCCGAGTCCGGAGATGACGCCTCCGGTAACGAATACATAGTGCGTAATAGTGGTGCGCTCCATGTGTGGTAAGTATAACCAATATTGCCACCTCTGTCTGCTAATTTGCTAAAAATTACTACGTTTCCTGTATGTTAGTTGGGGTGAGGACCCCGAGAGGCCCTCGCCCGAGTCGCTTTGCTTCTTTTTGTACTGCGGCCGCCACATACACCGGCGTTCCGGCTGGCGTGCGAATTGCAGGAATGCGGCCTTCACTCGCCGCTATAGCAAGCTGGCTGCACGTAATTATCTGCTGGCTGAGCACAGTTTTTTCTAACCACAACGCCCGTTTTGAATCGAGTGCATACCGCACCCAACGTGCTGCGTTCACGCCAGGATTGGCGCGTTCGCGGACGTACGCGACCAGACACCACCGATACATTGTACTCAGGTTTTCATGCTGATGCAGTGGACACCTAAACGAACTCTTCTGACGCCACGTAACAATGGCGCCCGACACCACTCCGAACACACACGCCAGCTGTGCCGTCGTTACTGGCTGCTCACATTCTTGGTAGAACGCTACACTGTCTGGCGAAACAAACGACTTATCCCCATTTGGTGACCGAATGTAAAAGAGTTCCCCCTTCCGCAGCAATGCACGGACATCATTATCGATCAGACCCAGCCGCTCCGCAGTCTCGGGAATAGTTAAAAGCGGCTCCGTGGAATTCAGCCGGTCATCTATCCAATCTTCTGCGCTAATCAGCGATCCAGATTGCACCAACAAAGACCGTAAAAGTGCGAGCACGCTTTCGCGGAGCGCACGTTTATAGCGGGTATTAATGGGGTCGCGCACCAGCAATAGTTTGCCGCTTCGGACAACACGGTTTAATATGTTCGACTCGCAAAACCCGAAAATCTTACCTACTTCATCGAGAGTAAAATCTTCGGCGTGTATCGCGCGTTCGCGGACGTACCGTTCGACCGACCGCAGCGACACCGCCCACGTTTTTGCCGGCGCAAACATAGTGACTCGATCTGCCCCTTTGCAATCCGGCGCTTGAGGTATCCAAACTTATTCCTGTAGGGCGTATCCTTCACCAGCAACGGTGCGGCAGTCTCGCGCATAAGCAGCGTAATTTCGCCCGACAAAATCTGTTCAATCGTCGGTGGAACCGCAAATCCTTTAGCCCGGCCTGGTGCGGCAAGCCACTCATTCACGTCGCCGTACCGGTGCCGGCCTTGCATGGCCATTGCTGGCTTCAGATCAGCTGGCCAGCGCGACAGAACGGTTGGCTGTAGCCCCAAGGCCACCGACAAATCACGCGTTGAAATGTACGACAAAGCTCCCCCTAAAACGACAGAGCAAAGCTACAATTAAAGTATACTATTACTGCGCATGACTTGTAACTTTTTGCATTTACTGTTCATATAAATAGCAGAGCTACCAACCTGGAAGCTTCCAACTACTTGGAGGACTTTTGTCCAGCATACCTCAACAAGGGCGACGGCTGCTCGTGGTGATAGGGCTTGCACTTGGCTTTGCCATGGTGCCTTCCTTGCCTGCTACAGCAACCACTGCTCTTGAGGCTACTCCCGAGTGCCCGCCAGTTCTGATGGCCAAGTGCAGCTTCGACGCTGCGGTCTACGTGAACAACAACCCCGCGGATTACACGGACTACAGCAACTACGACCTGGCCAACCGGCCGGCCGACGGCAACAAGATCCGCGGCGTCACCATTCACGATGTCGAAGGCACCTGCGAAGCGGCAGTCGACCATTACCAGGACTCGGGTTCGTTCGTGTCGGCAACGTACACGATCTGCGCCGACGGCCGCGTGATCCAGTCGGTGCCCCTCAAGAACATCGCCTGGACGGCCGGCAACTGGTGGTACAACAGCCACTTCGTACAGATCGAACACGCCGGTTACGCCAGCAGCCCGACCGGCTACACACAGGCTATGTACACCTCCAGCATTCAGCTGGTGCGGTGGCTGAGCCAGAAATACGGCTTCACTCTCGACAAGGCGCATGTGCAGGGTCACGACAATGTACCGGCCACGCGCGGTTCGGGCATTGCCACACAGCATGTCGACCCGGGGCCATTCTGGAACTGGCAGAACTACCTGGCGGCATTGCGGCTAGGTTCACCGGTGAGCATCAGTGGCAATCCGCTCACGACCAAGATGGTGACCATTGCACCACTGTGGCCGCTCAGCAAGCAGATCGTCACCGGCTGCAACGTCTCCAACGACGTGCCGCCGCCGTGCGTGCCCGCGGGCGGACCGTATGTCACGAACTTCGTGTACTTGCGGACCGCTCCGAGCCAAGCGGCCGCGCTCATCACCGACCCGGTCACCGGTCCCGGTTCGACCGAGATCGAAAACCGGTCGGCGCGCGCGTTCTACGGCAGCAAGTTCGCCGTGGCCGACCGCCACGTGGAGAGCAAGGGCATCTGGTACAAAATCTGGTTTGGCGGTCAGGACGCCTGGTTCTACAGCCCGTATGCCGCGCCCACGGCCTTCCCAGCCGGTGGGCAGTGCGCCAAGCCTACGGGCAGCACCGCGGTTCCGGTCTACGGCAGGCCACTGCCGGAACTGTCCGAATGGCCGGCGGGCTTCACACCGCCGCCCGGTTCGCAGCCAGCGCCGACCGCTCTGCCCTACACCGTCCAACCCGGGCAGTGCTACGCGGTAATCGACGCGGACGTCACACCGGACCACTACTTCACGTGGTCGTTCGGCAACGAACTGCCGCGGTTCCGTGTGGTGGGCGCCACCAAGTACGTGTGGCTGGACTTCAACGGTCGCCACGCGTTCGTGAAGAGGTCGGACGTCACGCTCGCCTCATAACGGCGTGACAAAAAGGCGCTCGGTGCGGATGAACATTCCCGCACCGAGCGCCGAACAAAACTTTTTGTTTTTATTTATTCGCTACGCAAAGCTTCAATCGGATTCAACCGTGACGCCTTAATTGCAGGCAGCGTACCCGCAACAAATGCAATCAGCATAATCAGGCCAATCACAAACAGTGCGCCGCCGGGGTTCACCACAAGCAGCGTAAAACCTTCAAAATCTTTTAAAAAGTTAGCGGACGCGTAATTGTTTATAAGCGCACTCGCCCCAATTGCAGCGCCCACGGCCACAACTGACCCCCAGAAGCCCACCAATGCCGCTTCAAAGGCAAACAGCAGGAACACTTTGCCGCGGCGCATGCCGAGCGCCTTCATGAGGCCAATCTCCTGGGTGCGTTCGTACACACTCATGAGCAGCGTGTTAATAATGCCAAAGCTGGCCGCAAGCAGCGCAATAATACCAACCACGTTGAGTGCGGCGGTAATTGCGCCAACAACAGTGGTGAGCGTACCAATACTTTCTTTAAACGACGTTGCTGTGTAGGTTCCCGCACCTTCAAGCCGGGCCTTCAGCGCTGATTCGTCGGTGCTTTCGTTGGCGTCTTTGAACGTGGCAATCAACTCAAGGTAGCGCTCCGGCTGACCTTGATCTTCGGCCATTGTTTTAACCGAATTCACGTCCATGTGCACTGTGCCAGTCGTGACAATCGCTTTGCGCGCCACCCCAACAATGGTGAACTGGCGTTCAATAACTTTGCCAGTGCGGTCTTTGTAGGCAATCGTCACTTTGTTATTAATAGCATGTTGGGCGTCCATGCCCAGCGCTTGCAGATAACCTTCGGGCATGACCACGCTCGCAGTGTCGTTGGCTTTTAAGTGGCGGCCACTTGCCAGGTCGAGGTTCAGCCCAAAATTTTGCTGCACCATATTAAGTGCGAACTTCTTACCGGTTGTACCAATAATGTATTCAGACGCGACCTGGTACATTGGCACCACAGACTCAATGCCTTCAACTTTTTTGACTTTGTCGATGTCTTCCTGCGTCATGCTGGCACTATAGAATGAGTCAAAGCTAGCTGGCTTGTTGTCAGGATCGTATTCCCGCAAGCCATCATCGCCGCCGACCGGGTTAAAGTCTACTTTTGGTGTGACTTCAAAAATGCCGGGCACCGCAATGTTGCCAAGCTGGCGGTCGAGATATTGACTGGCACCAGTGTTGAGTGCGGTGGTGAGCGTCAATGTAAAGCCGCCAATAAAAATTGCCAAAATCGTCAACATCGTGCGGAGCTTTGAGCGCCACAAGTTGCGGTTTGCCGTCAAAGCAATGTCTAAAATCTTCATTTCTTTTTCGCCTCCGTAAGCTGGCCGTCTTTCATGTAGAACTGGCGGTCGCATTTTTTCGCTAGGTCATCGTCATGGGTCACAATAATGAGTGTGATGCCCTTCTTGCGATTCAGGCTGAACAGCAGTTCTTCAACGCGGGCGCCGTTTTCGCTGTCGAGATTGCCGGTGGGTTCGTCGGCAAATATCACTTCGGGATCATTGACCAGTGCGCGAGCAATCGCCGCCCGCTGCTTTTGTCCGCCCGACAGGTCAGTAGCACGGTTGTTCTTTTTGTCGGTCAAATCGACTGCTTCGAGCGCAGCCAGCGCACGCTTTTTACGCGCGCCGTACCCGACCCCCGCAATTTTGAGTGGCAACAGAACATTCTCGAGCACCGTTTCGCGGCCGTTCAAAAAAAACTGCTGGAAGATAAACCCAAAGTGTTTACTGCGCAAGCCATCAAGCTGGCTAGCACGCAAACTTTCGTAATCCTTGCTGTTACAGGCAATAGTGCCGCTATTTACACGGTCCAGCGCCGCAAGTACATGCATAAGTGTTGACTTGCCTGAGCCGGATTTGCCAATGATCGCCACAGATTCGCCACGTGCAACCGAAAAACTCACCCGGTCGAGGGCAACAAAGGCGGTTTGGCCTTTGCCGTAAATCTTTGTAATATTTTTTGCTTGTAGAATCATACCTTAATGCTACCACAAGTACCGTGGCTGCATTTGCAATAACAATAAAAATATTATAGGGTAAACAACGACCGCATATCTTGCGGCTTCCGTTCATGGGACACCAACCGAAGGAGGCTTCGGTGTTACTTGACCCATTTAAGCTAGCGATCGCGGTCGCACAAGCAGCTGGCCGGAAATTATCCGGGCCGACAGTCAGCCAGCTCGCATGGGCACTCGGGAACGGCCAGGGCGTGGCTCTGGACCGCGAGTTCGTGTATCTGGTGCTGGATAATCCGCTGGTCGGCGACAACTACCTCACGCTGGTAACAACGAAGCGACCCACTGGCGACAAGGCGCGCAAAGCACGAATCAATGCTCAAGTAATCAGCGCCTTTGAGCTTGAATGCGGAAAAACGGATCTGGGTAGCAGGCCAAACAACGGATTGTGGCTGCCCACACTTCTGGCTAGTGACGCACGGATTTGGGTCGGCGGCTCACTGCCAAAGCCTGCACACACCACAGCCCATGGCTACGGTGTCCACTGGTATTCTCTCGACGAAGTGCGTCAGGGCGAGCTGTTCTTCTACCTTCGCAAAAAGGAAGGTAACCTGGCGGTATACCAGCGCATAGGCCCCCAGCATTTCGGGCTCGTCCAGGTGCCGGCTGCCCAAAACATGGTGCGCATGTCCGAGGTACTCGCGCTGCTAACTCCATCGGGCGAGAAAATCACCGGAATTCTGCCTACCGGCGGAGAGCCAACGCTGCTGCGCAAGCCGCCCGAGTGACCACTGTAGCGCCAAAAAGCACGGCGACGGCCCAGCGCCGTCGCCGTGCTGCACCACCCCATATTTGATTTATTTCCCAATCTGTTATACTTTTATTTGAATCGGGCTTCTCAGCCCGACCGTCATAGAAACATCCCCTACCGCATTGGAGTCTTCATGAGACTCGATCCAAAGGTGCTGGCGGCCGCAATTGCCAGGGCCGCAGATCCGCCCATTCCCGATTCGCTGTGGAACCAGCTTGCGCTGGCGCTCAGCAAGGGCGAAGGCGTAGCCCGTGCAGCCAACACCGCATATATTGTCCTGCGAAGCCCATGGGATGCCGACAGTCCGCATGATCCGGAGTTTAAACCCACACTGCTCTGCGGCCGAATCCCCGTCAAAACAGGGGCGAGGCGCTTCCGAACCACCAAACAGGTCATCGCCACGCTGCTCACCCAAGGTAGGCCGGGCAAAAAACCGCCGAATAGCCCCCTCTACGCGCCAGCCAGCACCCAAGAAGCTCGCGTAGCTCTGGGCGGTGTTAGCCTCGCAACAGCCGACCGCGTCACCGTGACGAACCGCGACCGGGAAACCGAGTGGTACGACATCAGTGGCGTTCCGATTGGCAGCTTCATCTACCGGGTCAAACTGAATGGCGAGACCGTGCTCTTCCAGTGTGTGGGCCACAACCAGTGGATGCTACTGTACTTGCAGGGCACGCGCGACATCGTGAACCTGCCTGAGGTACTCTACCGCATTTGCTGCAGTCTCTCCGGGGAGATCATCGGGCTGGAACCCCTCGAGGGCGAGCCGGTACTTCTGCGCACACCCATGTGACTGTCCAGCCGCACGCAGGATCGCTCCCGCGTGCGGCTGGTCACCGATGTTTCTATGACACACTTTCGTACACAAAAAAATGACCAGGTATATGCCTGGTCATTTTTATATGGCGGAGAGGGAGGGATTTGAACCCTCGGTAAAGTTTGCACCCTACACACGCTTTCCAAGCGTGCGCCTTAAACCACTCGGCCACCTCTCCATGCCACGCGGCTATTGTAACAAATTCGCTTGCTTTTGCCGCCAAAAATGTGAACAATACTGATTAGGGATTACGCACAATGTGTGTAGTAGCGATGGAGGAGCCTCAGTGGACTACCTATCTGACCTCACCGCCCAGTGCGGCGCGCAGCACCTGCCCAACGTACCCACAAAACGCATTGTGCTCTACAACGCCGGTGCGATCAAACTCGGGGTGTGCCCCCGCGATGAACAGCTGAACCATGTGCAATACCCGTGCAGCTGGATTATTCAAGTTTCGTCTGTCAAAAACGAGCTTGCGATCATTATTTACCGCGACGGTCGTGAACTAGCCCGAATCGTCCCCACAAACGGCCCGGAAGCAAACACATTCACCATCGAGACGATGCTCTGAGGCAGAGGAGCTGTCCTCCACCCACTCCCGTCCCCTGGGGAGCGCCACAATTGGCGCTCCCCAGGCGGTTTATTCCTCGTACAAACCACTTATTCTCATCTGTTGTTAAAAAAGGCCTATCTGCTGCGCCCCCCGGCTCCTATAATGGGAGTAACTCCACATCATTTAATAAAATGGATACTCATGCAACCGGTAATAGAACTTTTCGGCCTCAGCAAAATGTTCGGCGTGGGCGATGCCACTACCGTCGCGCTCGACAACGTCACCCTCACCATTCAAAAGGGTGAATTCGTGGCCATCATGGGACCGAGCGGCTCAGGCAAAACAAGCCTCATGAACATTTTGGGCTTGCTCGACACGCCGACCCACGGTGAATATTACCTGGAAGGCAAAGCCGTCGCCGATTTAAGCCAGCGTCGTCGCGCCAAACTCCGTCGCGACCACATTGGCATGATCTTCCAAAACTTCAACCTGCTCAGCCGGGTAAACGTCGTCGAAAACGTTGCGCTGCCGCTCACCTACAAAGGCGGCCTGCGCAGCAAAAGTCTGAGCCAAGCCAGCAAACTGCTCAAAACATTTGGCCTGAACGAACGGGAATATTACATGCCCTACCAGTTGAGCGGCGGCCAGCTACAACGTGTGGCAATCGCCCGGGCACTGGTGACCAAACCGGCAATTATTTTAGCCGACGAACCAACCGGCAACCTCGACACTAAAAGTTCAGAAATTATCATGAGCGAGCTTCGCGACATTCACCAGCAAGGCAACACCATTATTATGGTCACCCACAACCCCGATGTGGCCGTGTATGCTGACCGTATAATCCAGATGGTTGACGGCACTATTGCCAGCGACAGTAAGCACCCGGCCCCAACCGAAAAGAAAAAGAAGCGCCCGCTGAACACCTTTAAAAAAGCACTCGAGACCGCGGTAAGTGCCAACCGCGAGTTCGCCGAAGCAACCGCCGACCTGCTGCCGCCACCGCCAAAAAGCAAAGCCAAGCGCAAAGCCGCGGCTGCCCAACGGCGCAAAAAAATTGCCGCTAAAACCCGAAAGGCTAAAAAATAATGCGCTGGCTTGTTGATTTTAAAATTGCGCTCACCAACCTCAAAGCAACCAAAGTACGCACCGCGCTCACAATCTTAGGCATCGTCATTGGCGTGGCCTCAGTCACCATGGTCTTTGCCCTGGGCGAAGGCGCAAAAAATATGGTGCGTGGCCAGGTTGAAAGCCTCGGCGAAAACATGCTGACGGTGCGGCCCGGCAAAGCCACTCGCGACGGCGCGGGCAACGTGACCAGCTACAACTTTTTAGCGGCGCTCAGCGCGAGCACTCTGACCGAGCACGATTTAAAAACGGTAGCGTCCACGTCCGGGATCGAAAAAGCAGCGCCCCTCATGCTGGTAACCGGCAGCGTCAGCAACAGTGACCACCGCGTAGCGCACGGCACAATTGTGGCCACCACACCAGAAGCGCAAAATGTGCTCGACCTCGGCATTCGCGTCGGGGAATTCATTACACCGAACAGCCCGCGCGGCACCGTCGTGCTCGGTGACGACCTTGCAATCAAACTACTCGGCTCAGACACCGTGATCGGCCAAAAAATATTGCTCCGCGGCCAGGAATTCACCGTCAGTGGTGTGCTCAAAGATTTCACCAACTCAGCCAGTGTCAGCAATGTGTTCGACCTCAACAATGTGGCGTTTATTCAAATGGACGACGGCAAAGCGTTTAATCAAGGCATCGCGCAGATTCAGCAAATTAACGCCCGCAGTGCTGGCGGCACAAACCCCAGCCAGGTTGCAGGCGACGCATTCAAGGCGATGCTCAACAATCACGGCGGCGAAGAGGACTTCAGCGTGCTCCGCGCCGAAGAAACCGTGCAGCTCACCGACAGCGTGTTTAAAATTTTGACCAGCTTTACCAGCGCCGTTGCCGGAATCTCAATTATTGTAGGCGGCGTGGGCATTATGAACATCATGTTAGTGAGCGTCACCGAACGTACGCGCGAAATTGGGATTCGCAAAGCTGTGGGTGCAACCAATCAGCAAATTCTGTCGCAGTTTCTTATTGAATCACTCATGATGAGCATTGTGGGCGGCGTGTTTGGCGTATTGTTTGGCTACGCACTTGCCTACCTTGGCGGCACATTCCTGGGCTTTATGCCCGGCATTACGCTGGGCATCGTGGGCATTGCGCTCGGGGTGTCACTGTTGGTTGGCCTGCTCTTTGGCGCCGGTCCAGCAATTAAAGCCGCACGTAAAGACCCCATTGAAGCGCTTCGGTACTTCCAATAACTTTTTGCAATAATAATCAAAATATGGTACAGTTAGTAAGCGAAATGTTCCGCATATCCTCTCTCACTCTTAGTGGAGGCTCAAGTGAGAAGCAGCAAGGCAACACGCCGTTGGGCTAGGGAAGCCGCTGGCAATCCTGACCTTGTGGTGTGGTACGTGCCCCCTGGTCAACCCGTGGTGATCGGGTATGCAATACTGCCCGACGTCACCGAAAATGAGTTACCCGCAACGGATGTGCAAGTAACCCTGTTGGACGATGCGTCCATCACACATACCCGCGTGCTCAAGCGCAGCGCAAAGGGGGAAGACCTCTTCTGGATCACTGTAACAAACGGCAACGGCCCCATCCTGTACCGCTGGATCGCGCCCGACGGCATACGGCACGACTTCTTCGCTTTTGGCGATGATGAACTCGAGACCGCCGCTGCCCGACAGGCGACGGCAGACCGCGGCAGGCGACTCCAGATGCTTTGGAAAATCGTGTACCGGACCGGTCGGTCGCAAGAAGTAGCCAATCGTGTGAGTCGGCGCGTGGGCAACAAGCTCAGCACCACTCTCATCGTCTTCAAATTGGTGGTTGCGCTGCTCGCCGAGCACGGCAACAACGAGGACGCAGTCCGAGAGGAGCTCGAAAAACTACAGAACAGCGGACCCATGGATCGCGACACGCAGCTCAAGATTCGCGAAGCTGGAGCGAACTCGACCGAGCCGTCTGTCGTCAGCAGCATCCTGCGCGGTGCGCTGCTCGCGCTGGAGCGCAAGGATTAATGATGACCGGCATTCGCCAGGCCACGGCGCAGACATCGATGATCTGCGCCGGGCCAACCCTACCCTATTTTGTATTCACCTTACGCAAACGTACTACCCATTCAACTCTTTTTTAAACTTTTCTACTAAATCGACTGGCGACGGATTCACGCCGTTAAGGTATGCGAGGTACGTGGTTGCCATGTCGCCCAGCAGTACCAAGTACAGCAAATGCTCGAGCGGGCTATCACCTTTTGCTTCCACGTTAATCGACGCGGGGCGGAGACCGCTCAGCAATCGGTCACTCAGCACAAAGCGTTTTTGCACGCGTTCGTGCTCAAAACTGCTCAGCAGGTCAATAACAGCAAATGGTTTTTCTACCGGGTGGCTGCTCCAGCCAATAAATTCGTTGTGGTTAAACTCTGGCAATACGCCGCACCACGCGGTGTTTTTAGCATTTTCGTTCACGTCGATCTTCCACTTGTAGGCAGCGGGAGCCATGAGCGGACCACCGTAAATAATTGCTGTTTTGCCCGCGAGTTGCTGCGCGAGTTGCTTGGCGTAATTGCTGTTTTCAGGAATGTTGGCCGTCCATTGTTTTACTGCGGCTTCGAGCGGCTCCGCCAGTTTTTCGAGTCCCAAAACTGAGTCAGCAAGTACTAACTGGGCAGCCGTTAAAATTTCTACCAATGCCCGGTATGCGCTAAATACACCAACGCGGGGCTGTGGTGCGTCAGCCAACTTTGCCAGAATGTCGCCGTGGGTAGTGGCGTCATCGAGTAATCTGCCGCCGTGGGTAATTACTGCAATCTGCGCACCAGCTGTGCGGGCGTGCTTCAAAGCTTCAAGTGTTTCTTCGGTGTTACCAGAATAACTGGCGGCAATCACCAGTGTATCTTGGTCTACAAACCCTGGCAGCGTGTAGTCTTTGCTAATCACAAATGGCACGTTCAGCTGCGGCCAGGTGCGGGCAAACTCGGCAACCAGCGAGCTGCCGCCCATGCCCGTAAACACCACATTTTTTACGGGGCGCGCAAAATGTTCCGCGGTAATACCAAAATTGTGGCGGAGCTGTGCAGGTTGGTTCGTGGCAAATCCTAAAAATCCTTCGGGGTCGCGTTGCTTAATCACGTTCAGGTCGTCGAGCATGGTTCCTCCTAAAACTTTATTATACCGCGAAAGATTGAAGGCCGAGAAGCTGCACTTCAGCCAGAAGGGCACAGACAGGCGCAAGACAGCGCCTGTCTTTTGCGCGGGAAGCTAAATCCCTTCTGGCTGAAGTGCAGCTTCTCTGGCCGTATTGTATTCACAATCCCGCTTATGGTACATTTATACTTAAAGACTAGCGTAAGCAACTTAAGAGGTGGGAAATGAATCAAGATCCGCAGCATCCGCCAATGAATGGCAATGATGATTTAGCAAAAACCCTGAATGAAGGGTTACAGTTTGAAGAAACACCAATGCCGGGTGCCGCACCTGCTGTCGCACCAATTGCGCCAACTACACCCGAATCGCCACAACTACCTGCCGAGTCAGCCGCCGCTGAAGACGACATGAAGATGCCAAGCATGGACCCTGACGCTGGTGACCCCGACAACGAACCTTTTACACCGCCGACGCTCAGCAGCACGCCGCCAGCCGACGCGCCCAAAGAAGATAAACCAACGCCAAAAATTGAACACGGCCACAAAACAAGCCACGCTAAAGCCGATGCCTCCAAAGAAGACGCACCTGCCAGTACGGGCAACAGTGAACTCGATGGCTTAAAAGCATCTGCGCTCGAAGAACTCCGTCCGCTGGTTGGCAAATTAAACCTACCCGCCGAAGAACGCTTTGACACGCTCCTTCTAATTATTCGCAGCACCGATGATCAAAGTTTGCTCAGCGAAGCACATGCCGCCGCCAAAGACATCGACGACGACAGCCGCCGCGCACAAGCACTGCTCGATGTTATTAAAGAGATCGATTACTTTAGTAGCAAGCGCTAATACTACAAAATGACTTTAGAAAACAGGCGTACGCCTGTTTTCTAATATGGTAGCTTCCCCAAATATGTACTATTTTTTGGATTTTTAATAGGCCGTGCACTTTCGCACACGGCCCCCGGCATTTCGACAAAGTTGCCAGTTAGTACCCGCAACGGCACCCTTCGCTCGCGCGGTTCGCGAGGCTTTACCTCTTTTTTTGTGATGGCTAAAGGCTCAGCCCGTACGAGTTCCCCATGCTGTCGTTCCACGCAGGAGGCTGATAAGCGCGATGATTCTAATCGGAATCAAAACCAACACGTGCAGCACACCGTACCCCATAAACAGCAGCTGGCTAAACCGCCGTGTCAAGCTAAACGTTTGGCCGGGGGCCGCACGCCGAGCAAAAAAGGGGTACAAGGAGCGAATAAACCCGACCGCAAAAATTGTCACAACGTACAGCCCGATCGTTGTCCACGCGTCGCCCGTGTATGCCAAATAGCCTGTAACTGCCAGGCCGCCAAGCAACATGAACGGCAGCAAAAACTGCATGAACAGGTCGTACGTCATGTACCCGCTGTGGGACTTGAGTCCTTCCAAGCTCCACAGCATCTCGCGATAAAAGCTCATACTCCACCTCTTTTGCTGAGGCAGATACTCCTTCAACACCTTTGTGGGGACATCCGTCAAGCAGTGCGCCGTGGGGTCCATGACCACCTCGTAGCCCTTCTCAAGGATGAGGTTCGTAAGGTGACGATCGTCTCCGAACGTGCAACGATTACCCCTGAACATCTGGTTCGTGTACATGTCCATTACCAGGTCCGCTACATCCGCCTTGTAGGCGGCCAGCGGCCCGGAGCAGCACATCACACAACGCCAAAAGCTCTGAGCGGCGCGCTCCACATGGAAGGCTGACCAGTACCTCATGTCAATGAGGCGGGACAGCCAGTTGTCGGCCCAGTTCCCAACGTCAACGTACCCCGTTGCCGCGCCCACATCCGGATTCCGGAAGTTGAGCGCAATCCGGTAGATTGCGTTTTCGTCAAGAACGGTGTCGGAATCGACCGTCACGTACAGTTTGGCGGCGCGCGCAAGGCCCGCCTTCACCCGCTCCATCCATAGCAGCCAAGCGATCTCTTGCACATGTCGCTTGCCTACGTTTTGGCCGGATGGCTTAGGGATCTCGAAATGCGGCCGCGATGCGTACCGAATCAAGATTGCCTCAAGCTCCCACCGCTTGCGTCGATACTCACTGTAACGTTCCTGGCGTTGCGCTGATGTTTCAGGCTTTCGCCCACGCGCCCAAAGCCAGAATCGCCGACCACGCGTCAGCGGTGGAGCGGGTTGACTGTACTGTTTGAGACGCCCAAGGTAACTGCCATCGTCCACGACGATGATCGTCACTTTTGAACCCGGCACGGTTTGCTCAAAATAGACCGCCGCGATCTCGAGCGCATACAAGCACGCTTCAAGCCACTTTGGTTTCTCCTGAAACACCGGCACCCAAACGACAATCTCGTCTGGAATCGGACTCCCGGCACTCCCGCGGCGGTGACTCGCCTTAGACCGCTCCAACTGGCGTACCCGCACGTCATGTAACAACGCAAAGGTGTACTGCACCAGCAAATGTGTCAGGGCGAATATCCCGTACACCATGAGATACCCTTGGACAGAGAATGGGTCTGCTTGGACTGATGCCCACCAGTCCGACAATCCAGTCATAGGCCTCCTTACTGGGGATCGGGGTGCGGACAAACATTCTTGCCAACCCTCCTATGCCCGCCCTCAAAGAGCCGTAATATATTCTACAACAAAATTGCTATCTATGATAGGTGCTGCTACAAATTATTTCGCACGCAACACATGGAGTTTTATACCCAACACACCGTGTATAGTCTCGGCGTCGGTGTGATACCAGCGCGCAACTTCCTGGCGGATTTCCTGCACGTCGTTCACACCAAAATAACGGGGCGGGAACGCCGCAAACAAGGCCGCAAATGTCGGGTACCGTAACATGCCAACCACTTTAGCCACGGCTTCTTCGCGCGTGGTGCGATTAATAATTACCAACATGTCACCAAGCCGCAGGCGTTTGTGTGCGTCGTCGTTCAACCGCGGTTCAATAATTTTGCGGCCTTGTTTGATCTGTAAAAATACAGAATCAGCCACCTCAGAATAATGCGTCATAGTGTAACCAGTATACCGTAAAACGAACAAAGGCCGTGCACTCACCAATGGGTGGGCGCACGGCCTGTCCCGCTTTTTAGCAGCAGATGCCGGACAAAAGGCCGGACTTACTGTTCCCGGTTACAGCGGAGTATTGCTACACCAGCTCATCGTTCACAGTGAACGGCGCAAGCCGTGCAACCACCGCGACTTTGGTCATACTCCCATGTCTCATAAAGCAGGTTAGCCTACCCACGAATTTACCGTACGTAGCAGGGTTTACACTGGGTTTGCTCATCAGCTCAGCCAGCTCAGCCTTGGTTTTTTTAGCGTTATTAGGATCGGCGAGCAGCATAGCCGCTTCAACAACCCGCGGCGTCAGGGCTCCGGCCTCTCGCAGCTTAGCCCGAATCCGTTCCGCTTGCACGCGCCACTCTTCCAGCTTCTCGCCGGGTTCGGTGTATGCCGGCTTGCTTGGATCTCGCGGCGTGCCAGCCAAATCCGTGGGCAACATGTGCTCCACATAGAACAGCGCCATCGGACGGCGATAGTTGCTCGGCAAGCGCAGCCTGGCATTGATCTGACTCACGCGTAGCGTAACTTTGGTATACGGCAAAAGAAAAATCGTCTTGCTGATCTCTCTGTCGGGCCACCCCATGGCGACCAGCCCCATAATACGCCGCTCCGTCTCGGTCAGCTGCGCAACCAGCGCCACCAACTCTTCGGGCGTCCTCTCTGCCTCTTCAGCTGGAGTTGTCTCCGTAGCCAAAATTGCGCCTCCTAAAAAAGTTGCCAGGAACTTACAAATTATACAATACAATCTTTTACTCGTAAACAGACACGGCCGTGCGTAGCATATCGCCACGCACGGCCAGTCCTTGTGCTTGTCAGTGCCAGCTACGAACCGTACTCACAGCTAGTCGCCCAGCGTCTCCTGCAACTTCTGCAGGCCGTCGTGGAACGGCGCAACGAACGCCAGACGGGCGCTGAGGGTAGCGTTCTGCACTGTCAGCCGCCCGTTCTCTTCGGCCAGGCGGGTGTTCTCTTCGTTCAGGCTGGCGACTGCCTGTTCGGCGGCTGCCAGCCTTTTGCGCAGATCACCAATCTGTGTCGCTGCCCGCTCCAAAACCGCAACGGCGGCTGCCAGAGAGTCCTCCGCACCAACCTCAGCCGGAGCTGTGTCGCTGGCGATCTTGCCACCAGCATCGTCTGCCGGCGCGACACCCAAGCTGTCGCCGTTTTCCGGCTCCAGCTTAATGAAGTGCGTATACTTCCCGCCGCCCTTATTCTTGGATCGGCGGAGCTCCTGGTCGTGCAGCCACCGGAGGCTGACTTTCAACTGTTCTTCGGTCAGACCCAGCGCCAATTCCGCCAGGAGCGATACGAGACTGCCGGTCGTCTCCAGTTGGAACAGCCGGTCGCCATCATCCACCACGACGGTGCCCGGCAGCTTCCGGAGCTGCGCAAGCAGCCACTCGGAGCGTTCCGGCACGGCCATCTCGCTGAAGTCGGGAAGGTTCCTTGGGTTTGTGGCCTCTTTGGCCATGTCTACCTCCTAAAAAGCACTCGGACGGTTGCTAACTATAGCATAAAAACATTTAAAGTAAAAACTCTACCAAAACAAACACCCCGCCTCACAAGGGCGGGGTGTTATAACCACAGTCAGCGTAGTGGCTTGTGACCTACATCATACCCATGCCGCCTGGCATACCACCGGCAGCTGGTGCTGATTCCTCTTTTGGAATGTCCACCACGAGCGCACCCATGGTCATGGCCGTTGCGGCAATACTCACGGCGTTCATTATGGCTTCTTTGGTCACGCGGGCCGGGTCAACAATGCCAGCCTTCTTGAGGTCAACAAGCTTTGTGGCATCGTGCACGTTAAAGCCGTGGCCGGTTTTGTTGCTTTTCAAAACTTCTGGCAGCTTTTCGTCTGGGTTTTCGCCAGCGTTCGCCATAAGTTGACGGAATGGCTGCACCAGTGCATTCTTCAACAATTGGCGGCCAGCCGCATGGGCGTCGGTGCCTGTGACAGTAATAATTTTGCTGAGGTCAACAAACGTCACGCCACCACCCGGCACAATGCCTTCGGCCAATGCGGCTTTGGTTGCAGCTACTGCGTCGTCCACACGGAACTTCGCTTCTTCAATTTCGACTTCGCTCACGCCGCCAACTTTAATCACGGCGACTTTGCCGCTCAGGGCTGCGGCACGTTTATCGAAGTGTTCTTTGTCATATTCGCTGGTTGCAGCTTCGGCCTGGGCTTTAATTTGCTCAATGCGTTCTTTCACTTCGCGGTTGCTGCCAGCGCCTTCAATAACCGTAGTTTCATCTTTGCCAACAATTACTTTGCGGGCAGAACCAACCAAGCTCAGGTCGGCAGATTCAAAGTCGTAGCCCTGTTCTTTACTAATAACAGTTGCACCAGTCAGTGCGGCCAAGTCAGCCAAAATGTCTTTGCGGCGGTCACCAAAGCTTGGAGCTTTTACGGCAACCGTGTTGAATACGCCCTTCAGCTTGTTCAAGACCAGCGTGGTCAATACTTCACCGTCAACGTCTTCGGCAACAAGAACGAGGTCTTTTTTGCCAGCTTGGGCGAGTTTTTCAAGCAGTGGCAAGAATTCCTGCACGCTGCTGATCTTTTGGTCAGTAATCACAACAGCTGGTTTTTCGTACACAGCTTCCATGCGAGCAGGGTCAGTGGCCATGTAGGCGCTTACGAACCCGCGATCCATGGTAAAGCCTTCAACAACTTCGGCTTCAAGATGAATGCCCTGGCCTTCTTCAACCGTGACCACGCCTTCTTTGCCAACTTTGCTAATAACATCGGCAATAAGTTCGCCAATTTCTTTGTCGCCAGCCGAGATTGTTGCAACTTCCGCAACACGGTCTTTTTTGCTGCCAATATCTTCAGACATTTTGCTGAGCGCTTCCAAAACTTCGGCGCCAGCCGCTTCAACACCCTTGCGTAATTCCATTGGGTTGTGACCCGCAGCAATAAGGCGATTGGCTTCAGCCAGAATGCTATACGTGAGCACAGTCACGGTGGTCGTACCGTCACCGGCAACGTCGTTCATTTTGCTGGCAGCTTGTTTAATAAGTTCAGCGCCGACGCGGTAACCTAATGTTTCGTCGTCATCATCTGGTAAGTCAACTGCTTTTGCAACAGTTACGCCATCGTGCGTTACCGTTGGCGCACCGTAGCTTTTGCCAATCACCACGTTGCGGCCTTTTGGCCCCATGGTTACTTTTACGGCGTCGTAGAGTGCTTTTGCGCCGCCCAGCACGCGCTGGCGGGCTTCGTCATCGTAAAAAATCTTCTTTGCCATCTGTAATTCCCCTATTTTGCAAGCGTGGCGAGCACGTCTTCTTCTTTAACGATCAAATATTCTTTACCGCCGGTTTTTAGTTCGGTGGTGCTATATTCTTTGTACACAATGTGGTCGCCCACTTTGACCTCTTTCACTTCGGTGCCGACTGCCACAACAATAGCCACAGTCGTTTTTTCTTTGGCGGCTTCAGGCAAGTACAAGCCAGAAGCAGTTTTCGTCTCAGGCACTTCGCGAACGGCCACAATGTGGGTCGCAAGCGGTTTAAGCGGTGCACTCATGGTAAATAACCTCCAAGTTATATTCAGTACTTCTTATTATGCCAAGCAAATTGGCACTGTCAATGGTTGAGTGCTAATTTGTATGTTACAGTAGTGGTGGCAAGCCAATCGCCACTTTTGGAGGCAGCATGAACTCAGAAAAACTGCACCAGGCGTATGTGAGCGCCTTCGCTTGGCTCACCCCAGGGACAATCATTGGGCTGTGGATCAGTATTGCCGGCCTGTTGCTGGTGTTGGGGCTGGTGTTCGTCTTCGCACGGCCGCGGGCCATCGGCATACTACTGGCCACCCTGAGCCTGTGGCTGCTGCCGCACACCTGGATGTGGTACGCAGTGGCCACCATCAAACAGCAGGAGCCGGTACTCATCGCGCTGATCATCAGCATGCTGACCGTCAGCGCGATCATCTGGTGGGCGTCGGTCAAACCAACCGCCCGCGAGACTGGCCAACGCATGTCGCTGCAACTCATCGGCACTGGCACCAGCCTGTTCAGCATGTACCACGTACTCCAGTACATCCTCTGGAGCATGCCCCACAACCCGCCGCACCTCAGTTTCTACTGGCTGTCGTTCGGCTTGCCACTGTTCCTGTTGAGCGGCACGGCGTTCATCCTCGTTGGCGTGACCACGGGAATCATTGCGCGGGCGCAAACCAACGCGCCCTTCCGGCCAATCGAAATGCCGTAAGTCTGCCAGCAAAAAAACGGGCGCACCGGGGGTCATTCCCTGGTGCGCCCGTCCCGCAAACTTCGCAATTATCCTTTAATGACAGTCACAACTTTATCAACAAGCTCGTCCAAAGCTTCCTGACTGCGAGCTTCGGCGTTCAAACGCAGCACCGGTTCGGTGTTGCTGGCGCGTACGTTAAACCAACGGCCATCTTCCATAAAAATGCTAATACCATCGAGCGTGTCTTGCTTGCTATCGGCAAAAGCTTGCTTAATGCGCTCAACAGCTGCAACTTTGTCTTCGACTTCAAAGTTTGCTTCAGGAATTGCTGCGTAATGCGTATAGTGTTCGCGGATCTCCGAGAGTTTTTTACCGCTCAGCGTCGCAACATACAAACCAATTACCGCGGCAATCAGGCCAGAGTCAGCATACCAGTTGTCGCGGAAGTAAAAGTGGCCCGACGCTTCGCCGCCAAATGGTGCGTCAACTTCGCGCATTTTTTGCTTAATTAGCGAGTGCCCCACGCGGCTAATTACGGCTTTACCACCTGCAGCCTCAATTATCTCCGGTACTGTGTGGCTGTTACGGGCATCGTACACAATACTAGCGCCCGGGAACTCGCCCAAAAAGTACTCGGCCAGCATCGCCGACATCACCCCACCGGTTACCACTTCACCGGTTTCATCAATAATAAAAGCACGGTCGCCATCGCCATCGAAGGCAATGCCACCGTCCAAGCTGTTGTCACGAATGTTTTTAATTAAATCTGCTAGGGTTTCAAACTTCAGCGGATTGGCTTCGTGGTTCGGGAATGTCCCATCAAGCTCAAAGTACATTTCGTCCACGTGCCATGGCACGTGTTTTTCGAGGCTCGGGAAGATTGCCCCAGCCATACCATTACCAGCGTCGACCGCAATTTTCAGCGGTGTCAGCTTATCGGCTTCAATAAAGCCAAGTGTGTGGTTGATCCACCCTTCGGTCACGTCGCGTTCGCTCACCTGGCCAGCTGTTTCAGCGCCGGTAAAGTCGTTGGCTGCGGCTAAGTCGCGAATTTCGCCCAAACCGCCCTCGAGCGCCATTGGTTTGGCTTCTTCTTGGCACAGTTTAATACCGTTATATTCACCAGGGTTGTGACTAGCGGTAATCATTACACCACCGGCCAAATTGCCATCACCCACGGCAAAATAAATCATGTCTGAGGTCACCTGACCAATATTTACTACGTCGCGGCCACCAGCCACCAGGCCTTTCGTGGCAGCCATTGCAAGTTCTTCTGAATCCGGGCGCATGTCGCGGCCAACAGCCACCGGGCCGCTCTTGGGTAACCACTGCGCCATTGCACGGCCAATTCGTTCAGCTACATCTGTTGTTAACTCGGTACCCACCTTACCGCGGATGTCGTAAGCTTTGAAAATCTCAGTGTTCACTGGGTTCTCCACATTCAATTATATCGAACTTTTAGTATACCATAGTTGACATCTTAGATATTTATGCTATAATGCCTTAGTTACATTCAGTTCGCACCTAACATCGCCCGGAGGTGATGAATGACTACTAAGTCTTCTTCCCCCGGCACTGAGGCACGTCACTACCTGGTGTTCGCACCGGGTACCGAGCCCCTCGGCCGGGCAACTGACACGTGCACGACAGAAGCATTTGGTGCCTTCGCAGGTGACCCCGACGGTTGGATGGTTCTTATCATCCGACTCGCGGATCCTGCCCAAGTGCAGCAGCCGAGTGATCTCTGGCGCCGTGTCAGAATCTACCCGGCGCAGCACACCTTCAGAAGCTCCGGCAATAGCCGTTTCGGTTGCAGTGGCCACGCATGGCTGCTCGACCAGGACGGTTTGGACACAGGCGAAAAACTCACGTTCTCCGCCGAGTTCAAGATTGCCGACGGGAACCCCGGGGACATCCTCGGGGAACTCACCCTGTAAGGTCAGAGTTCCATCCACATCCCCTAATGCCTCTGGAGGCTGCAATGCTGTGCACCGACCTGCTCGACCCGACCACTGTGGAGACCCGCGTCCGCGCCCGTGGCGACATGGCGGCCGCAACCTCGGCCCGGTTCGAGCTCCTCGCGCTGGTAGCCGAGGCCGCGGCGCCAAAGGGCTACATCACGACCTGCACGGTCGCCTACCAGATGCCGGGCCAAGAGTTCGTGCAGACGCACACGCTGGAGACGCACTACGCCGGCATCTGGGCCTGGTTCTGCAAGGAACTGGGTACCGAGCTGGCAGCGTGGGGCATCAAGAGCCTACCGGGCATGGTGTCGACCTCGTCACCCATCAGGATGGCCTTCGGCCGGCTCATGCCGGGCGAGACCTCCGCAATGCCCGACCGGGTCGTCACCGACGGCAACAGCCCGGATCTCCTCCGCCACGTCATGACCGCCTTCTCCGTCGCTGCGGCGACCCGGGAGGGCGACACCCACGACGTCGACGACATGGAGATGTCCACCCGATAACCAACTGAAGTAGCGAGCCCCGGCTCCCAACTCGCGCAAGCGGGAAGGGGCCGGGGCCGTTCAATTTTTACGGCATTTTCTGCTAGGCTAGAAACATGCAATGGCACACAGGAATTCCGGGCACCGATTGGGACACATCACTCTTTGCGGGCGGCGGACACTTTTTACAGAGTAGCCACTGGGCTGCATTCAACACTGCCCTCGGCAAAAAAGTATTTTACGGCCAAGCCGAAGGCTGGCAAACACTTGCCATCCTCGAAGAATCCCGCACCGGCACTCGCCTGTACTGCCCGTATGGCCCACTCGCAACAAATGAAACGAGCTTGATTGCGGCGTTTACAGCCCTCACCAAACTGGCTCGCAAACACAAAGCCTTATTTGCGCGCATTGAACCTATTTTGAGCGACCAAAAAGTTGCGTTCAGCGATTTTAAACTGAAGCGCGCGCTCAAAGATATTCAACCCGCACAAACCTGGGTGCTCAACTTAAACCACGACGAAGAACAGATCATGGGCGAGTTCACACCCACTAACCGTAACCTGTACCGCACGGCTAAAAATAAGGGACTCAGCTTCCGCGCCAGCCGCGAACCCGAAGACATGCAAATCTTCTTGCAGATGATCCACGATGTAGCCAGCCACACCGGCATAAAACCGCACAGCGACACCTATTACACCACCATGGCCAAGGTGTTATTGCCACGCAAAGCCGCCACCCTGTACATTGCCGAGCACGAGGGCAGTCCCGTGGCCGCAGCGTTTGTATTTGATGCGCCCAACACGCGCTATTACGCGCACGCCGGTAATCTGTTAACCACGCGCAAACTACACCCTGGCTCTCCCCTGCTGTCGACTATGATTTTTGACGCCAAAAAGAACGGCCAAAGCCATTTCGACTTTGTGGGCGTGGCTCCAGTTGGAGCCGAAAACCACCCCTGGGAAGGTTTTACAAAATTCAAAAAGTCATTTGGCGGCGAATACAAGTTTTACGGTGGCACCTGGGAACTGCCCACGCACCCGCTGTACCGATTGTACCGAGGTGTGTACCAGGCACATACGAAGTTTAAAAAATCTAACTAAAAAGCTCGCTCACTAATTTGTGGTCACTCCACGGTAACCGCTGGGTGCCAAGTTGGCGGTATGGGCGCAAGGTTGTGCTCGCAATCACCAAAATGTCACCGCGGCGGGCAATGCTCACCGCCTTTTCTATGGCAGCTTCGCGGTCGGCAATTTCATCTGTTTTTGCTTCGCCGCCTGCGCCAAGAACCCCCTGTAGCACATGCTCGCGCACTTGCTGGGCGCTTTGTTCAGGGGCGAATTCGCCATCTGTAATAACCAGACGGTCGGCAAACTGGCTGGCAATTTCTCCCATCAGGGGCCGCCACGTTGGCAATACTCCAAGTGGTGCACCAAACACCACAATCAGGCGATTTTTAGCAAAGTGTTTTAGTGTTTCGAGTGATTCCGCTAAACCGCCAGGGGTGCTGGCTGTATCTATCACCACCTGGTACGGGCGCTGAATCGGAATAAATTCAAGGAGCCCCGGTGTCTGAGCCATGGTAGCCACACCGTCTTCAATGGCGTTGATTGGCACATGCAAAATGTACGCACCGGCCGCCGCCGCTGCTGCGTTATATATAGCCTGTTTACCAGTGAGCGCCGTGGTCAAGTTAATCTCAGTTTGGTGGTCAACAACAAGCTGCATCGCGGCGCCCTTGGGATGTAACTGCACTTGGGTAATGCGGCATTCCGCCTTTTTGTGTGTGCCAAAACTAATCACGCCCTCTTTGCCGCTAAGGTGGCCAAGCTCTGAACTTGACGGATCATCGCGGTTATATACCACCGACTCCGGTTTGCGAGCCAGAATGTTACTAAGCATGCGCAACCGCGCCGATACGGTAATCTTGTCAGTGTAGTCATCCCCACAACGACGAACAATCACCATTGCTGGCTTTAAACCCACAAACTGATGGCGCGGCAACTCTGGCGGCACTTCAAGTACAACATATTCGCACCCGGCTTTGCGCATTTGGGCCATGAGTGCCTGCAACCTGTACGGGTCACTGTTCAAATCGGCTTGGTCGCTGCCACCAACTCGTTCGCTGGCGATCTCTACGTAGTTTTGGGTTACAACGCCAACTACATGCCCGGCAACTCGTAAAATTGCTGCCAAAAATGCAACAGTTCCTACAGCACCATCCTGCCCAACAACAAGTACCACCTGCATTTTCTCAGATGGTTTACCGTAACGCATTGCTGCTGCATGCGCGCGGGTCTTCAGTTTCAGGCGAGCGAGTGCTCCCAATTTATGTAGTTCCATTACACCTCCCAGGTCTGTACATATACTACCAAAAACACTCTCAGCTTTTTTTGGTGTAACCGAGTTCAGAAAGCACCTCGCGGGCGACTTCTGGGTCGCTCCACGCTTCTTTTGTGCCACCCATGTTACGTGCGGTTTCGTGGCCCATACCAGTAATCACCACTATGTCGCCTTTGCCCGCGCTACTGAATGCTTTGCGCAGTGCCTCGCGTCTGTCAGCGATTTCAGTGGTTTTACTCCCGCCTTTTGCTTCTTTTACGCCCTTCATAATTGCTTCGCGAATTTTTGCACCGTCTTCGGTATACGTTTCTTCATCGGTCACAAAAATGCGATCTGCGGTTTCGGCAGCGATTTTACCCATAATTGGGCGTTTGCTGCGGTCGCGATCCCCAGTGGCACCAAAAATCAAAATCAACTTGCCTTTGGTCAATAAGCGCAGTGCGTTCAACACATTTTGCAGCGCATCTGGAGTGTGGGCGTAATCCACGACCACTTCAAATGGTTGGCCCGCAGCAACCCGTTCCAAACGGCCAGGAACAGTTTTGACTGAATCAATTCCCTTCGCCACCTGAGCTGGCTCCATCTGGAGGTAATACCCCACTGCCGCTGCTGCCGTGGCGTTATATACATTAAACCTGCCCGGCAAATTGGTGTGTACTTTTAATTCGTGGGCACCGTCGAACACCAGGCTAATATCGCTGCCATCTCTGCTAAGATTCACATCTGCAATCTGCACACTCGCATCCTGGTTCGTGCCGTAGCTCACCTTGCGTTCTTTAGCTAAAAATTTGTTGTAATATTCATACCATTCGTCATCATGGTTCAATACAATCAGGCGCGGGCGCATCTGAAAAAGTTTGGCCTTTGCCGCTGCGTACCGCTGCATGGTGCCATGGTAGTCCAAGTGGTCTTGCGTGAGATTGGTCATAACGGCCACATCACATGGCACACCCCAGAGGCGATTCTGCACCAAACCCTGGCTCGTGGCCTCAAGCACAATGTATTCGCAGCCCGCCGCCTTCATTTCGGCGAACATTTTTTGCAGCTTGTAGACGTCCTCAAGGGTACGGCTCCCTTCTTTTGGCACGACTTTACCGCCATAACTGTAGTAGGCAGTCGAGTTAATGCCCACTTTGTGGCCGGCGTTGGTGAGCATTTGGGCAATCAGGCTGGCGGTGGTGGTTTTGCCGTTAGTACCGGTCACCATAATCACCTGCAATTCTTTGGTCGGGAACCCGAACCGCACGTTGGCGGCAACGGCCTCGAGCAAATGGTAGCTGTTTAAGATTGGCTGCCGGGCATTGGTTGGCAGCAGCTTTTTAAGAACCTTTTTAACCTGGTGCATCATTCCCTCACTTCAAAATCTACTACCAGTATCATAGCAGATGCTTGCAAGTGGTGGGCCATCTGGTACAATCAAGGGCGATTCCGATCGAAAGGACTCGCTATCATGCGGCAGTTCATTTACACCGCGTCTACCTCCCCTACCGGCGGGCGCGTGCCTGTGCTATGTCTCGGCAAGGGGTCAGGCCGCGCTCATGTGGGTGCATACCTTGTGAATTCGGACACCTGGGGCGTCGACGTGCGCAAGTACAACGTTGGGTTCCATCCCTGTTACAACAGTGGAGGATGGTGCACCATAGCCAGTGTCTTGCGCGCGGTGGCTCTCGCGGTCAAAAACACGGCCAAGGGCTCAACGCTTGCTATCGGCGTCACAAACGCCGAAGTCACCCGGCTAGTGCGTGAATGGCGCAGTGACGCAACTAACTTGCCGGTTTGGTGCAAAGGCGCGGGTAACGAGGACATTAAGCAACTGGCGGCCAAAACCGTAACTTCACCCAATCTTTTCACCATTCGGACAACCACTACCGTAGGTACCCTCGAAGGGCACGTGGGCCGCCAACTGCTAAAGTTGCTACTGACAGCAGCGCGCGGAGAAGACGAAGAGATGAAGACTACGCTAAAAGTAAACGTGCCGCTGGTGACTGCAAAACTGACAAGCATCTGACTACCGTTGGGCCTGGATACAACCAGGCCCAACACCCCAACAAGTAATACGGTACACTATTTGTATGATTATCCTTGGCATTGAATCCAGTTGTGATGAAACCGCAGCCGCAGTCGTTCGTGACGGCCGCGAGCTTTTAAGTAACGTTGTGCAAAGCCAGATCGACATCCACACTGCTTTTGGCGGCGTGGTGCCAGAGATCGCGGCACGTTCCCACATTGAAGTTGTTTTGCCGGTCATCGACAAAGCTCTTGAAGATGCCAAAATAACCTGGGACGACATTGACGCCATGGCCGTGACCTTCGCTCCGGGTCTCGTTGGCTCACTCCTAATCGGCACAATGGCCGCTCGCACACTTGCGATCATTAAAAACAAGCCGCTGTACAATATTCACCACGTTGAAGGTCATGTGTACGCTAACTTCTTACTGCCAAAGGAACCAAAGTTCCCCATGCTCAGCCTGATTGTAAGCGGCCTGCACAGTCAATTGGTACTCTTTGAAAACCACGGTAAGTTTACACTCTTGGGCCAAACACAAGATGATGCCGTAGGCGAAGCATTCGACAAAGTAGCACGCCTGTTGGGCTTCCCCTACCCCGGCGGTCCGCAAATCTCGAAAGCTGCCCTGGAAGGCAACCGCCACGCTTTTAAGTTCCCCAAAGCCCGCATGCAAGGCAAATATGATTTTAGCTTCTCGGGTCTTAAAACGGCCGTGTTGCGCCAAACTCAGGCTCTGTGCGGAAAGACCCATGACTTTCCATCAAACGGCCTTGCAGAGCTTCTCACGCCGTCACAGCGCAATGATATCGCAGCGTCATTCGAGCATCGTGCCGTTGAAACGCTTGTCGACAAAACCCTGCTCGCCTACCAAGAGCACTCCCCTGCATCGGTTGTTATTGCCGGTGGCGCTGCCGCCAACCAGTATTTACGCGCGCAACTAAAAGAGCGGCTGCCAATCGCAATTGACTATGCCGCTCCAAACCTGTGCACCGATAACGCTGCAATGATTGCTTCCCTAGCCTTCTACCGTGCAAAGTTGCAGGAACCATGCGACCCCTACGCACTCGAGATCACCCCGAGCCTGTCTATGACTCGGCTGTAATGCCTTTTGCTTCGAGGTACAAGTTAAAGCCTTCGTTAAAGAAGTCTTTTGCGTCGCCGTGCGCACATGTGTAGTCACGGAATGCTTTTGTTTTGTCTGAGTTATCGGTGAACTTTTCGTCGTTCTCTGTTGCACAGTAGCGGTTCAAGCCTTCACGCATGAACATGCCATCAAGCACGTGCGACGACATCATAGTAATAACTACCACTGCAAAACCAATGTTTGCAGCAACCGATAACGAAATAAAGAACGTCTTCCAGGACATTTCCCACTTTGTTGTGGGTTTCTTCGTAGCTGGTTTATTTGCAACTGCCATAGCATAACTCCCTTATCATTAGGTATACCACAAACCTTTAGCTTTTTCACCCGCGGAAAAGCTGTGGATAACTTTTCTATTGCAACACGAGGCAACCTTCGCTAGTCTTAAACAGTCAAAAACAAACAGACATCTGTGACTCAGGGGTAAAAACGTGCTATCATGGGCTGGAAAAATTCCAGATTTATTAGCGTATTTTCGCGTGAAAGAAGCATTATGAAATTAGCAAAAACATACGAGCCGCGGCAGTATGAGCCCCGGATTTACACTCTCTGGGAGAGCTCGAAAGCATTCGCGCCCCACGAGAAGGCAAAAAAGGGTTATTTTAGCCTGGTATTGCCACCACCAAACGCAAATGGCAACTTGCATGTGGGTCACGCACTCGTGGTCGCTGTTGAAGATGTTATGGCGCGTTACCACCGCCTAAAAGGGGAGGCGACCAGCTTTTTACCAGGCGCCGACCACGCTGGCTTCGAAACATGGGTTGTATACGAAAAACAACTCGAAAAAGAAGGTAAAACACGCTTCGACTACACGCGAGAGGAGCTTTACGCGCAAGTATGGGATTTCGTTGACGCTCACAGAGGTAACATGGAAATCCAACTGCGCGAACTGGGCGCAAGTTTAGACTGGGATCACCACACATTTACACTCGATAAAAAGGTGGTGGACCGCGCTTACAAAACCTTTAAACAGTTGTGGGACGATGGGTTAGTGTACCGTGGCAAACGCTTGGTGAACTACTGCACAAAGCACCACACGGCTTTTGCCGACATCGAAGTGGCTTACGAAGACTGCACGACACCCCTGTATTACATGAAATACGGGCCTTTTACGCTGGCAACGACTCGCCCAGAAACCAAATTTGGCGACACAGGCGTTGCCGTGCACCCAGATGACGAACGCTACAAAAAGTACGTAGGCAAAGAGATCGAAATTGAAGGTGTAAACGGGCCGTTCACCGTAAAAGTTATTGCCGATGAACTGGTAGATCCGACCTTTGGAACGGGGGTCGTTAAAGTGACGCCAGCGCATAGCTTTGACGACTGGGAAATGGGGGAGCGCCACAACTTACCAGCCGTACAGGTTATTGACCAAAACGGCAAAATGACCGAGAAAGCCGGCCGTTTTGCGGGCATGACCGTATTAGAAGCTCGCGAAGCAGTTGCAAAAGCCCTGGAAGAAAAGGGCCTCATGGTCAAAGTAGACAAAAAATACAAAAATCGCGTTGGCGTGTGCTACAAATGTAAAACCGTGATTGAACCCATGCTCATGGACCAGTGGTTCTTACAAGTAAAACCTCTGGTAGAGCCAGCAATTATCGCACTAAAATCCGGCGAAATTACATTTACCCCAGCCAACAAAGGTAAAGTGCTCGCAAATTACCTAAAAGGGCTCAAAGACTGGAACCTCAGCCGTCAAATTCCATGGGGCATTCCAATCCCCGCCTTCCAAAATGTCGACGACGAAAACGACTGGATTTTTGACGACCGTGTTGAAAAACCGACAATTGAGGTGAATGGCAAAACCTACAAGCGGGAAGAAGACACCTTCGATACCTGGTTTAGCTCGGGCCAGTGGCCATTTGTAACTACCGACCACCTGGATGGTGGGAAACTGGCCGATATGTACCCCCTAAGTGTTATGGAAACTGGTGGCGACATTTTGTTCCCATGGGTGTCACGCATGATTATGCTCGGTATTTACGCCACAGGCAAAGTACCATTTAAACATGTATACCTGCATGGCTTAGTGCTCGACGAACATGGCCTAAAAATGAGCAAGAGTAAGGGCAACGTGATCAACCCACTCGACATCGCGCACGAATTCGGCTCGGACGCGCTGCGCATGGGCTTGCTTGCGAGCCGTAGTGCCGATGTAAACCAGTCATTCTCGACTGGTAACGTGCTCGCAGGCCGCAACTTCGCCAACAAACTGTGGAATATGGCTCGCTTTATTGAGGACAAACTTGGCGACGATTACAAAGACCGTCAGCCAAAACCAGAAACCATTGCCGACCACTGGGTGCTCGACCGTTTAAACAAGGCCAGCGCCGAGATTGGCAAACTTATCGAAGATTACCGCTTTGCTGAAGCCTACGAACTTATGTATCACACCGTGTGGGACGACGTTGCCGACTGGTACATCGAGAGTAGTAAAACTAACAACAATTCCACAGTGTTGGCATATGTGCTCGAGAACATTTTAAAACTGGCTCACCCATTTGCGCCATTTGTGACCGAGACTATTTGGCAAACGCTCAACTGGGAAGACAGTATCTTAGCAGCCAGCCAATGGCCAGAGAGGGTAAGCGTTGACACTGCCATGATGCGTGAATACGAACAACTACAAGCGCTAGTTGCCGAAATCCGCTTTGTAACCAGCCAGTTCGGGTATAAAAAGCAAACGCTGGTGTTTGTGAGCGACGAACTAATCGAAAAACACCGCGAAGAAATTACGCGGCTGGCAAAACTCGAAGTCATTGAGCAGTTGCACGAGGGCAGGGGACTGCGCCTGGCTATTGCCCAACATGAAGCGTGGCTCGACATAAGCGCTGAGGCACTCGACGAGCATCAGACAAAACTTGAAGAACGCTTGGCAGAAACTCGGGAGCAAATAAAACGCCTTGAAGGTCGCCTAAGTAACAAGAGTTATGTTGACGGTGCGCCAGAGGCTGTCGTGCAGCAAACGCACGACCAATTGCAAGAACAACAAACAATTGAGCAGCGCTTGGTACGCGAGTTGGAGATTACTAAAAGTTAGGTGGTAAATTGCAGCGCGGTGAGTTCCCACCACAGGCGCAAACGATCAGAAAGGCGGTTATGAACCATAGCCGCTTTTTTGTGATGCAGCAAACGCAGCGAACGGGTGTCGGACAGGTGGCCGTCGCCATGCTGCACTTTTACCTTGTCGGCATGGTTATGCAGGTCGCTCACAGCTTTCACCATTTGGTGGCCCGAGTCATCGGTCTTTTGCTTCACTTCTTGCCAGAAGACCGGCAAGGTAACGGTAACAATATCTTTTGCATGCGTACCGCTCAGGGCTACGGCAGTCGCAATAAGCAGGCTGGCAAAAGTCATTGTGGTTGGAGTGGTACGCATGTTTTTAATGTATTTTTGTTAATTATTTTTGTGTTAATGTAATATAACATTTAAAACTTTAGCACGATATTGCGCTTATGTCAATATTGGTTTGGTCTGTGACTATGCCGCGATCGAGCAACCAGCGTTTAAAACGCAAGTTTCGCAGCCATAGCTGCAAGTGCCTCATGATCTGGCTCACTCATGTCTTCGCGGGCGGCAAAATCCGCAGGTGTCTTACAGGGGAGCACGTGCACATGCGTGTGCGCAACATCAAACCCCATCACTTTTAAGCAAATCTTGTAATCTGACCCAAACACTTCGGCTTGGCGCTTAACAACTTTTTGCACCGTAGCCATGAGATGTTGGTAATCCTCGGCCTCGAGCTCGTGCAAATAAGCAACCTGCTTTTTAGGCACAACTAGCAGGTGTCCGGGCTGCGACGGGTGAATGTTCATAAATGCAAAGGTGTTTTCGTCTTCGTAGACTTTGTGACTGGGAATTTCGCCACGGATAATGCGGGTAAAGATTGTGGGTTCCATATTTTTATTATGACACAACCGGAGGGGCGACAGCGCTACAGTTCGGGTTCAAATCTACTTCAACAAGAGTAAAGACCAGTCGCTACGACTGGTCTTTACTCTTGGCGGAGAGGGAGGGATTCGAACCCTCGGTGACAGTTACCCGCCACACCGCTTTTCGAGAGCGGCACCTTCAACCACTCGGACACCTCTCCGGGTACGCGACCCTATTGTAACAGCTTAAAAAATCTTTGCGTTTTTTGCCAGCATACGCCCTATAATTATACGCATGAATATTGCACTTCGCATTACGCGCTGGTTGCTTGCCATTGGCATAAGCGCCGCACTGAGCCTCTGGATTTTTTTGGCAACTATTAATGCAACCGTCGCCAATCGTGATGTAGTAAAGGGGTGGCTCGCCAGGAGTGGCGCCTACGATGCTGCACTACACAGCTTTCTGCGGATTTCGCCCAAAACACAGCCTGACCCGCTGCTGCGCGACTCGGCACAGCAGGCGCTTGAACAAACATTCAGCGGCGCATTTATACACCAAAGCACCGAAGCCGCCGTTGATGCATCGTACAACTGGCTGGAAGGTTCAGCAAATACCATTACTTTTACTATTCCCCTGCAAGAAAAAGAAGTGGAATTTTATGCTAACCTGTCGAATATTCTTGCACCAAAATTACGCGAATTACCCGCTTGCGCCACGCGTGTACCTGTGAGCACGGCAACTATTACTTGTTTGCCTCCAGGGATCGACGCCGCGAGTTACGCCAGCCAGATTACCCGCCCAGCAAGTGGCGACGGATTATTAAAAAAACCGCTTACCCACGAAACATTTGCCAGTGCTCCCACTTTGCCGTGGCTGCCCATGGCAGTGCAGTGGCTGCATATTAGCCTGTGGGGGCTGCCTCTGGTAATACTGCTGTTTGGCTTGTTATATATGTTGGCCAGTCCAGACCGCATTCGCGGTGTGGGTCATATCGCCCGCAGACTTACACTTGGCGCGGCGATTACGCTTGTTGGCGGCGCGTTCATGTGGTTCACAGGCACTGCAATTAACCTTTCAGGTGCGATCGACACCAGCGACCCCGGCCAAACTGAGCAGCAGCAAGCTATTGTCGATATGGTCATGAACCCAATTGCGCGCACGGTCTTACCAGACGTTGGACAGGCGCTGGCACTCTACAGCAGTCTTGTAGTCGGAATTGCCGGTGCAATGTGGCTAGGCGTGGTTATATGGCGTCACAAGCGCAATTCTAGCGGCCCGGCATCACCAACGCAACCGCCGCAAAATACAAATGGCCCGAATGTCCCACCGCCGCCAACAAACCCCCAAGAATCGCAGCTGCCCACGCCGCTTGCTCGTCCGTAGTATAGCTGCGACATACCGCGCGTGCCGATAATCTGAGCACGCAAAGAGTGCATAAAAAAAGAACTCCCCGAAAACGAGGAGTTCTTTTAAATAATACTGGTACACCCGACAGGATTTGAACCTATGACCTTTGGCTCCGCAAGCCAACGCTCTATCCAGCTGAGCTACGGGTGCATGTTGCAGCCCTAATAACGAAATTCATCATCAAAGCTACACCTTGAACTATAAAGTACTTTCCGTTCGCACGGAACAGAGACGACTATAGCATAGATTAGGCGATCGTAAAAGCGTTTAGAACCGCAATCGGTGCATGATATGGTCAATAGCATCGGGTTCAATATGCTCCATTGGCAAGTGTGAACCAACAATATCGACGATATGTTCACCCTGCGCTTCAGAAAAATATACGCTCAGCGATGGCGAAAAGCGCTTAACCGGAATTAACGTCATGGTATAAAATGCGCCTTCTTGCATAATGCCGAATGCGCGAAAATCGTTATAATGGAACACTTTGCTGGCAATTTGCACGCCGTTATCGTTAAGTGTGTACCGTATAACATGCGGCGGACGAAAAGCAAAAATACCCATCGTCACCCCCATAACGACCACGAGTATAAGGAACGTCCACGCCTGTAAATACAAGGCGATCCCGGCAAATATAAGTGTGATCGTAATAAGACCGATGAGCCACGTGCTTCCCTTATCATTGTGCACATATTCTGAAGCTTCCCAGGTAAGGGTGCTCGGCACAGCATTGACATTATGTGCGGGTGCAGCGTAAGGGGAAGGTAACACCTCGGGTTGCCCAACAGGTTGAGCTATGTATGGCGCAGGCGCTACAGGCTGGTAAAAACTCCCTCCCTGCTGACCTTGCGGCTGCATAGGGGTGGGCGACGACTGCGGCTCTTGTGGGACCGGTGGGGTCTGCGGCTCTTGCTGCATATTATGTTAAGTATAGCACTAATGGTTGTTGCCACGTAAACAGTAACTAGGTTAATTACTAACAGATGTGCTACAATATTTTTTGACCACGGAGAGGTGACCGAGTGGTTGAAGGTAACGGTCTTGAAAACCGTCGTGCCAGCAATGGTACCGAGGGTTCGAATCCCTCCCTCTCCGCCAAGAGAAGCAGCTGCAATTGTGTGGCTGTTTTTTGTTGGCTAAAACTCTCGCTTAACAGGTTAAAATCTGGTACAATAATCCCGTACTTACCCGCATGGAGGGGTACCCAAGTGGCTCAAGGGGACGGTTTGCTAAATCGTTAGACTGGAGCAATCTGGTGCGAGGGTTCGAATCCCTCCTCCTCCGCCAAGAAAAGAGACTGCCTTAGCGGTCTTTTTTCTTTGTGTTGTCGGGCGATTGCCAAGCGGCTGCCGCAGCGACGACTTCGGTGGCACCGGCTTTTTTGAGTACCTCAGCACAAGCCTGTAGGGTTGCGCCCGTTGTACAAACATCATCAATAAGCAAGACTTTTGCAGGCGGCTGCGTGCGCACTCCAATGCTTGCAGCGATCCCCTGACGCTCAGGCCGGGTGCGGCCAATTTGCTGAATATTTTTAATGCGCTCAAGCGAACGTGCAAATGGAAGCTGTATAATCCGCGCCACTTCTTTGGCAATAAGTACTGTGTGGTCATAACTGCGCTGGCGAATATGTGGCGCAATAGTCGGTACCGGCACAACAATAAACCCAGCAAGGTCGGGAAGGGGAGTAGCAATGAGCTGCGCAAGAGGTTTGTAGGCGTCGCGGGCGTGATCAAACTTAAAACGGTGAATGAGTTCGGCCACGGCATCATCGTAGTATGAATGCACCCACACGCGGTCGAGCGCGGTTTTTGGTGCGCAGGTGCTACAAGGCTGCCATTCTGATGTGCTTTTACCGCACAAAATACATAGCGGATTAGTGATGCACAAAAGGCTTTTTGCGCACTCAAAACACACTATATTGTTATAATTACCACAAAGAATACAACGATGTGGTGCAATAATGGCTACGGTTTTCTCGAGTAATGATGTCATATTTACGTGACCCGAAGATAATATTGCCATACTTTGCCTCTTTCCGCTATAATTGACCTACAGTTACTCATTGTTGAGTCCAATAGATTAAGTGGAGGTGTGTCAATGGCACGAGGTCAAAAGCAAAACGATGATTTGCTTATGGAAGACGAACTTGCCGCAGCCTTCTTGGGTGATAATGACGACGCGCAGGTGGGTGATGCGACGGCCGCTGTTGCCGAAGAAACGTGGGAAGAAGAACAACCTGTGGGGCAACTCGCAGTTGACGTCTACGAAACTAAGGAAAAACTGGTAGTCAAGGCTCGCACCGCGGGCGTGAACAAAGCTGACCTCGATGTCAGCATTTCTGATGGTATTCTTACCATCAGTGGCACGCTCACCAGCGGAGAAGAAGAAGTAGAGCAGTGGCATTTGCAAGAATGTTACTGGGGTGACTTCTCACGCACGCTTGCGCTACCCGTCCAGGTAAAGGAAGAAGAAGTCGAAGCTGTCCTCAAAGACGGCGTACTGACTATCGGCTTTACCAAGATCAAGCAAGAACACGCACGCAAGATCGAAATTATGTAGCTTACGCTACGTAGCAAAACGCCACCCGCATGGGTGGTTTTTTGTTTGCTCTGTTGTAGCGAAAGCTAAATGAGCACAACTACTGCAAGGGCCCAGGCAACTGCAAAGATAGCAGTTGCCTTTAGCGCGGGAGGCTAAATCCCTTTGCAGTAGTTGTGCTCATTTAGCTCCAAGCCTGCTCGATGGGCAGGGGCTGTTGGACCAGACTGCTTTCTACTCAATACCAAAAACACACCCGATTGGGTGCGTTTTTGGTATTAGCTGTACAAATTAAGCTTGGCGAGTGGTCGATACCTGGGCGGTAGACGTACCGGCGGCCAGCTGGCCGCTCACAAAGTTCACGGCTGCGTATGCCAAGAAGGCAACAACAATACCAATGATAGCGTAGAGAATAGTATTCTTAGCGCTGGTAACTGCGTTTTGGTCACCGGCAGACACGACGTAGCGAATACCGCCAATAATCAGCATGATCACAGCGATGGCACCAATAATAAACAACATGATGTTCGTAATGGTTACAAAAATACTGTTAGGCCCAAACAACTGCGCAGGCGCGTTGGTTGGTTTAGCACATTCCGCGCCGTGCGAAATGCCGCCAGTCGTGACAACGTCACAACCAGTAGCAGGCTCTGCGGCTGCGTAGGCTGGGGTAGCAACACCGAGGCTGAGTACCAAAGCTGGTACAATCAGCAGCGCTGTAGAAACTTTCTTAAGCAATGCTTTCATCTGTTAATTCTCCTTATGTCCTATATTGTACCACCCGCGGGGTGTTAGTAATACAACTATTTAATATTAAACGCGCCAATAATGAACCGCACTAATGCGTACGCCATAATAGCCACAACCACACCAATGAGCGAATACATGATCGTATTCTTTGCGCCGGAAAGCGCCGATTGGTCACCCGAAGAAGTGACGTAACGGATACCGCCCACAATCACCATAATAACCGCGACCGCGCCAATAATGAAGATCAGTACGTCGGTCACTTGTTGCAGCGTACCAGCTACAGTCCGGCCGTCTGCACTACTGCAAATGCCACCGTTTGGTGCTTTGCCGTCGGCCTTCCAGGTGCCGCCCGAACCTTCACAAAGGGCCGAAGCGCTACTAGCTACCACTGGTGTTGCTACTGCCAGCGGAGCACCAATGCCCACGAGCAGCGCGAGACTTGCGAATACAATAGAAAGTTTTTTCATACTAAATATTAGTTAACACAAAATTAACAATTGCGTTAGCCATAACCGCAAGAACTAGGCCAATGGCGGCATACAGAACGGTATTTTTTGCAGAGGTAAGTTGCGCCGGTTCACCATTGCTGGTGACGTACCGCAAACCGCCAATCACAATCATAAGTACGGCAACCGAACCAATAATAAAGGTGAAGGTGCTTAAAATGCGGTTCCACAGACCGCCCGCACCAAATAATTTGTCGGTTTTGGTAGCCTTACATATAGTGGTGTCTGAACCAGCACCGTTACAATTGTCGAACACATCGACGGCAGCAACTGGCGTGAGCGGCACGGCTACAAGTGTAAATACAGTAATAATTGCGGCAATAATTTTTTTCATGAAATTTGTCCTACTACAAATTGTACAATGGCGAAGGCACTAAGCGAAACAACAATACCCACGACAGCATATAAAATAGTGTTTTTTGCTTGCGTCATTTGGCCTTGGTCGCCGTTGCTGGTGACGTACCGCACGGCGCCGACCAACAAAAAGAGGGTGGCGAGGCCGCCGACTAATGTGAATACGGCGGTAAGAATCGCACCTATTGTTGCAGCGTTTACCGCTATCTTGGGAATATTGTCGACGGGAACTTTTGTGTCGGTGACAGCTAAAAATTCAAGTAGCGTCATGGTCAGAGTGCTCCTGCAACAAAATTGACTATAGCTACAGAAATCATGGCAAGCAGCAAACCAAAGAGGGCGTTATAAATAATTTGGCGTGCTTCATTGATTTGGCCAGGATCACCTTGGCTTTTGATGTATTTAATACCACCCCAAATAATAAAACCGGCGGCGGCATAACCGGCAACCTTAATTGCGTCTTCGAGCAGCGGCAACAGGATAAGCCACACATCAGTGAGGCGCGTGATTTGCGGCGAGCCATTCGCTTTAGTTAAACAGGCGTCCCAGGATTTAAGCGATAGGAATGCAGCAACTCCGCCAGAACAGGCGCCAAAATTAGTGAGGGGCGCTGGTGCAGCATGAACGGGAGCGGCTGCAAACACCATACCACCAACAATTACGATTGTTGCCAGTGCCTTTTTGATCACCTGATAATGCCCCCGGGAATCAAAAACTGCAAAATTGCATACATAAATATGAACAGCAGCAGCCCGACGACCGCATTAATAATGATATTCTGACCCTGCTGGGTTTGCGATGCATTGCCGCGCGCAGTAATGTACATGTACGCACCCCATACAATACCGCCCACAACCGCCAGGCCAATACCGCCAGCCATGAATATAAGAATATTGCGCAGGTAAAAAAAGATTGGGTTTTCGGCAATGTCGGTAGTGCGTGCGTTTATAGGGATACATTTTGTACCGCCTTGGTCAACGGGCAGGGTGATTTCTTGCTGGTCCTTGCTGCACGCAGCGTACGCAGGCAGCGGAGTGGTTGCAAAACCGAAAACCGCCACAAAAAAGGCAACAGATACAAGTAGGCGGGTTCTAAAGGGTGAAATAAGTGTTCTCATTGTAATAATCTTCCCATTTACCATAGCGTATTTACGTACTTTCGCCAAGTAGGGCGGCCACGAAGTTGCCCCTGTGAATGAGGCATGATTTAATGTAAATAGCCACCCATATAGCTACGGAAATTTTTACAAAAGGAGGGAACCATGTCGATCAATCACGATCGCATAGTGACACGCCCTGGGGAAGTAGTTGGCGCCACGAGCCCAGGACGGTCAGAAACACGCGAAGGTTATGATAGCACGGACACAGCAGAAGCCGCAAGCTTCTTAACACGCCGCCGGTTTGTACTGGGAGCAGCAGGAGCGGGGCTCCTATTCTTAACTGGCGGGGGTGCATACCTTGCCACCCGCAGTGGTGGTGATACCACTGAAGAAACCAATCCAAATGTGAATCAAAACGGGCCCGAAACGGGGCCTGTTTTTGAAAAAAACCTGGCGCTCAACCACATGGTGCGCCCCGAAACATTAGACGCCCCCACGTTCGATGGCGTTATAGAAAACATGGGGCTAGCGATTCAATATGCGGTAAATAACGGTGACACAGAGCTGCTGCGCAGGCTCATACCTGGCGGCCAAGCTGGCGTTTTGCAGCCCGGACAATTTGAGCTGCGGGCTGCATTCATAAAAGGCTACCGTGGATCATCGCGCGGCACAATGAACGATGACCCAAACAACCCCAACGACACACGGTACTACCCGTGGGGCTTTACAATGACGCTGGTCGAACAGTTGAGCCATGTCGGTAGCGACCCGCAGGCCGCCGAAACCACCAAGTTGCTCGCCAAAGTACGCGTAACCATGGGCGATGTTCCGCCGCTCGTTACCATGCAAACCGTAGAAAATACGGTTGAGCCGCAGAAAACATTTGAAGTCGATATTGAACTCACCCGGTTTGCTAGATACGAAGACGGCCGCTTTGTGGAGCTGCCCGACATTGACGGCACAACAGGCCGCGGTTGGGGGCTGGCGAACATGAGTCAAATGTACCCGGTACCCACATTTATGACCGGCGCTCATTTACCAGATAGTTTCACTGAAGTACCACCCCTGTACCAAAAAAGCTAACAACAATTGGTGACGCTAACACGCCGCTGTGCTATAGTAAGCGTAATATATGAAGCGTTTACTTGGTGGCGGACGTATGAAGTGGGCTCATCCTGTCGCAAAATTCTGGCAAGCAGGCACTGCTGTTGTAGTCCTTGCCGTTTTGGGTACACTTTTTGTCGCGCAATCAGCTAACGCCGCGCCTGCAACAAGCGGTAAGTGGCTTAACCGCATGTACATCGTCGACAACGCGGGTCAGAACTACTTCGACACCAACACATACGACGACACTTACCAATATGTTGAACAAAACCCGGTCGACGGCTGTGCTGACTCGTTTACTTTTGTGTACCTGGCTGCTGGTGGCGGGGCAGACCCGTTCCGCAACGGTAACTTCTTTTATGACCAGAGCGGCCCGAACAGCCTGAATACACTGCCAAACAATTTTTGGAAGGTGCAGCTACAGGCAAGCAGCAAATACACCGGCGGTGCTGGTGGTGAAACATGTGGCACTGCAAGTTCCGCGCCAAATGGATTCCAAATAAAAGACAACATCCCGCTGAGCAACGCGAACAACCGCCGTCTTACTTTTTACATGAACGGCAACGATAAAATTATATCGTTCCGTTCAAACATTACGTTCAGCCGCAAAGGTGACTTCAAGGGCGTTCCCCGTTACTTCCGCGACGACGAAGTAGCCGATACTAACAACAGCTGCCCGGACATGATCCTTCTGCACGCAGCAAACATTAATACCGGTGGCGAATCTATTTTTGGCCGCGGCAATGTTGCTGGCAGTTCCATGTTATTTGCCGTACGTAAAGACGACAATCTGAGCCGTACCGCAGAGAGTTATGACCGCGCCAGCGAACCGAATGCCGTTGGCCGTAACGGCTGCCAAGTAGAAGCCGATGCCATGAACGGCCGCAAAAGCGGTCACTACGGCATTACAGGCTACGATGACAACAACCACGACGGGTACTACTTAGCGGGCGGGCTGCAAGACGACGGTACCCCTGCAACCGGCGGCGATGAAGACGACGACACGATCATCATTTTTATTGGTGATATGTCGAACATACCAAAAGATGCCACCGGAACGCCCGTTACAAACCCTGGCAACCCAAATGATGGCGGCGATAAGATCGACCAGCAAACATGTAAGGGCGGTGCGCTTGGCTGGGTGATCTGTCCACTTGTGAGCGCAATCCAATCGGCGGCCGACCTGCTTAAAGACACCATGCAAAAAATGCTGACCGTAAACCCATTGCCTCTGGGTGCTGGCCAGCCAATTTACGAAATTTGGAACAACATGCGCAACTTTGCAAACATTGGGTTTGTGATTGCGTTCTTCTTTATTATCTTTTCGCAGGCGACATCTATTGGGATTAGCAACTACGGTATTAAACGGCTGCTGCCACGCTTGGTTTTGGTCGCAATCGTTACCAACTTGTCGTACTTTATTTGCGCGTTCCTGGTCGACTTCTTTAACGTGCTGGGCGTGGGCGTATATAACCTTATTGCCATTGCAAATGGCGGCAGCCAAGGCACGGTAAATGTAAGTAACGGCGCAGGCGCGGTATTAGTTGGCTTGGGTGCTGCCGGTGCAACCGCGGCGTTCTACACTGGGGCGGTTGTGCAATTGTTCCCATTGTTGGCGGCGGCGTTTATTGGCATGCTTATTACGTTTATTGTGTTGGTCGTTCGTCAAGCGGGCATTATATTCCTGGTGGTTGCTTCGCCGTTTATTGCGCTTGCATTCTTATTAGATGGCACGCGCCAGCTCGGTAGTAAAGGTGTGAACGTTGGTATTGCGCTGCTCTCTATGTACCCACTTATTATGCTGCTGTTTGGCGGGTCACGACTTGCTGGCGATATTTTAACGGCGGCGGCGCAGGGAACGCAGCTTGGCACACTTGTCGAAGTTGTGGGCCTAATTATTCAGGTAGTCATGGGCTTTGCGGCAATCTTTATGTTTAAGTTCGCAATTGTTGCCAAGGGTGCACTTGGCCGCGTTGCTGGCAAGCTTAACGACAGCACCAAAGGCCTTACTGGCCGCGCCAAAGACTTTGGCGAAAACCGCAACTTTTACCAGCGTCGCCAGTTTGCACGTGACGCTCGCAAGCAGGAGCAACGCCGTGCGAATGTTGAAGACTACGCGGCTATGGCAAGTGCCAATACTAGACGAGGCCACCTGCTCCGTCGCCGTGCAGCAGGTGGCCTAGTAGGGCAAGTACTTAACACGAACGAAGCCGGTCAGCAACGTATTGGCCAAGCTGCAGACGACCAATTACGCAAGCAGCGCCACGAAGAAACACAACGAGCCGGACAGCGTATGAGCCACATGGGTATCGAAGGCGATGCCGACTTACTTGCAATCGCCAATACTCCTGCTGGCACGGCCTTCCAGCAGGCGCGTATGAACGCGGCTGGCGTAATGGCTCCTACGGGCGTAGAAGTGCGCGTGGGTGAGGCGGAACGCCAAGCAGCGATTAACAATTTAGTGCAGCAAGGACGAACAAGCCAGCTCCGTGGTCTTGAAGCCACAGCTGCTCGTGGTCCTGGCGGTCAACCAGTCACCGAAATGCACCGTATGCTCGACGAGGCCTATCAAGAACACGGCGCTAAGCTTGCCGACAAGGCACCAGACCTTATGCCAAACCGTCGTGCATCTGAAGGCTTGGCCGCATTTACCGACCTCAAACCCGAAGATGTTACTGCATGGCACCACTCAACGGTGGATGCAGCAGCAGGCTGGTATGGTTCAACTGTTGACGCCCGGGGTAACGCATTAACTACCCCGCAAATCAATGAACGTGTCGCATCTCGTGATCAAATGCTTCGTGCGTTTAGCGCGGCTACGCAAAACACAAGCACACGTTCAAAGTTAAGTCTCGAACAAGTCACAAGAACTCGCGCAATGATGAACGATGCACTTGCTTCGGGTGCGACAGTCGACGGCACCGTGCAAAACCATATCAACAAAATGTACACCGACCTTGGTGGTGTCTAGAAAATAATTTGCAAACAAAAGCACGCAATCATGCGTGCTTTTTTATTACCTGGGTCGTCAAATGTTACCCACTAAGGGCGACAGCCGAAGCTGCACCCTTAGTGACCAGGAGTATTCTTACTGAGGCAGGCGTAGAGGAGTCCATGTATGTAGATTGCGCCAGCCATAAAAGGGAGGCCCGCAAGACTCACGCCGCCCGTGACGGGCGCCAACGCGATGCAGCCAACTCCAATGACAACGTAGGTAATCACAGAGATCATAAACCAATTCTGCTTGGCGTGGTTATTGTTGTCATGCGGCGTACCGCTCACGCGACTCAGCTCCTAACTTGTGCAAGTCCGGGAAACAAACTTCCTGTGCAGTATATTGCATCACAAGGTGATAATAAAATCAATTTTCTCCGGAGTGCAGGGCTGATGCCTGCACTCCGGTTGCTCGACCTTTTCCGACCCGTTAGGGGATGTTACGACAACCTACGCTTCGCCAGATCAGACTAATCCGGTACAGCCAACCCGATAGATCTCATGTGGTTGACGAGCGATACGCCGACCGCTTCTACTGCTCTTTGAAGCTTCTCGGGTGTAACTGCGCCGACATTGCCGTCACTATTCAACAGCAAGCACTGGTGTGCGTATTCCTTCATGCAACCACAGGCTGAATCGACATAGCTCCACCGCACTGCAGGCTCTGGCTGTATGAACAGATAGGACTTATTGAGGACTGTGACGGTGAGGTCGACGAAAGGCCACTTGTGCCCTCGGTCAATACCACATCCGTCGAGCCCAGGCACACCTTCCCAGCGATTCCGCCGCTGCCGCGCTGACCGGCGCACATACTTCCAACGATGGTCCGCTTGATATGCACCAATGAAGCCATCGACGTACGCGTTGATCTGATCGCGGTAGGGTTTGATGAGTCGTTCGGTGTGTTGCCGGGCCACGTTTGCGGCCCTGGCCGCGGTGGCCTCTTGAGCTGCCGTGTGTGCTGAAAGTCGTTCAGCGGCATTTCTCGCGTCTTGCCAGCTCACTTGCTACCTCCTCATAGTCGAGCTGCTATATAAAACCATTAGTCCACTAAAATGTCAACACCCTCCCCGCACACAGCAAAACAGCGTATAATAATTGGCAATGGCCGTTTACAAAGTCCCGCAAGATGTGGAGGCGGAAGACAAGCTTATAGGGCCTTTAAGCTTCCGTCAATTTGTGTATGCCGGCATTGCTGCTGCCGGTATTACTGTGGGTGTTTTCTTGTTCCAAATTTTCCCGCTGTTGGCGCTTATTCCTGCGCCGGTTGTTATTTTGTTTGGCGCCATTGCTTTGCCACTGCGCAAAGACCAGCCAATGGAAACATATTTGCTGGCGCTACTGCGTTTTTACCTAAAGTCTAAACAGCGCATTTGGAACCCGGACGGCACCATTACCTACGTCGAAATTATTGCTCCAAAAGAGGTAGAACAGCACCTCACTAAAAGCTTTACCGGCCAAACAGCTCAAGAGCGTTTAGACTACCTGGCCCGTGTTATGGACACCCGCGGTTGGGCGCTTAAGGGGGCGGTGGAATCACAAAACAGCGTGCGCGCCGACATTACGGCCGAAGTGCAATCTGCCAACGATGTCATGGACGAAGACGCAAACTTGTCGCGTTCAATCGACAACTTGATTGCTAAAAAAGATCAGGAACGCAAAGAGGCAGCGCGCGAACAAATGGCTGCCGCAGCATCGCAGCCAGTACCTGCCGCCACACACAATGATGACGACACCACGCAAACAACAGCTAAAGCCACTGCCACAACCGGACAACCACACCAACCAGCCCGCCCAGGCGACGAAGGTGTGTCGCCACTGCACTACAACCCATACCCAACGGCGATCCACCAAAAAATTGTGCATACCATGGACGAACAGCGCGAAACTGCCGAAGCCCTGACTGAAGCACAAAAAACAGCAAAGGCCACAAAGCCAGCCCCTGTACCTACACAGGTTTCTCCTGCTATAATGAATCTCGTACGGAACAGCCACGGATTGTCTGTGAGCGCTGTCGCCAACGAGGCACACCGGCTCGAAGACAAAGAAGAGGTTGTGATTAATCTACATTAGGGTGGGAGGACAGGCGCTGTATGCCGCCACAAAATACTGGATATCCAAATCAGCAGCCACAAACCCGGGCGCCTGTGCCGTCGGCTTCTGTTGGTGTAGCGCCGGGCCAAACAGCACAGCCTCAGCAAATGCAGCCAGGCATGCCACAGCAACAATTGCCGCAAATGCCATCGCCGCTGAGTATTCCTACGCCACCAGCAAAGGGTAAGGTCGCGCCGCAGCCCCAGGGCAACCCAAACAGCACGCAAAACGCGCTGCTTATTAGTGAAATTCGCGACGGCATGGTGATTGTTAACGACGGCAGTATGCGCGCCGTGGTAACCTGCCAATCTATTAACTTCGACCTTATGAGCGACCGCGAACGCGAAGCGGTCGAATACTCGTACCAGCAGTTCCTCAACTCACTATACTTCCCGGTGCAAATTCTTATTCGTTCGCAAAAAGTAGATATTGGGCCGTATTTGGAACGCCTCGATAAAATCCGCCGTGACCAAGACAACATGCTACTTGGCGTGCTCATGGACGATTACATCAACTTTATTAGCATTCTCGCCCAAGAAACAAACATTATGGATAAAAATTTCTACATTGTGGTGCCATACTACCCGTCGGGGGACATGACCAGCGCCGTGAACAGCAGCAAAAATTTCTTGGCGAACCTCTTTGCGCCACAAAAACAACAACACATTCGCATTGACGAAAAAACGTTCACCAAGGCAAAAGATGAAATTAAAAACCGCGTGAACACCGTAACCGGCGGTTTGGCACAAATGGGAATCCGCGCCGTGCAGCTGACCACCAAAGAGTTGGGTGAACTGTATTACAACGCCTACAACCCCGACACCGCCGTGCGCGAGCCGATTGGTAACTTCGAGAACTTAACCGCGCCAATTGTAACCAAGGGTCAGGGAGCTGCGCCGCAGCCGCACCTCGATAAGGAGATTCTGTAATGGCATTTGGCCGCAAAAAAGCTGACCCAATAGATATTGCCGAGCAACAGCGCAAACGCGAACAACAAGAGATTGAAGCTGAATTTTTAAAGGGAATTACCACGCTGCGCGATGTTATCGCGCCAAGTTCGCTGGAAATTCAGGCAACACATTTTAGGTTGGGCACAAAATACGCCCGCACTATTTATGTATACGGCTACCCGCGCCAAATTTACACCGGTTGGTTAAGCCCAATCATTAACCTCGACGAAGTCGTAGACGTCAGCATGTTTATTTACCCGGTCGAAAGCCAGGTGGTACTGAACAACTTGCGCAAAAAAGTTGGTCAGCTGGAAGCCAGTATTAGCATCAATAGCGAAAAAGGCAAGGTACGCGACCCAGGTTTGGAGGCCGCAATCCAAGACGCAGAAGAACTACGTGACCAGTTGCAGGTTGGCCAGGAACGGTTCTTCCGTTTTGGGCTGTACATTACAATGTATGCCGACAGCCTCGACGAGTTGCAATTTATTCAACACAAAATTGAGACGATTTTGGGCCAGCAGCTGGTATTTAGCAAGGTAGCCAGCAGCCAAATGGAGCAAAGTCTAAACAGCACCATTCCACAACTGACCGACCAACTACAAATTCGCCACAACATGAACACCGGTGCCATTAGCACCAGCTTCCCATTCACTAGCGCCGACTTGAGCCAAGAAAAAGGCGTGCTGTACGGCATTAACATGCACAACAACGGGCTGGTTATTTTTGACCGGTTCTCCTTAGAAAACGCCAACATGGTGGTGTTTGCAAAGTCCGGTGCAGGTAAATCGTTTACCGTGAAACTCGAAGCACTGCGCGCCATGATGATGGGCACAGAAATCATCATCATAGACCCAGAAAATGAATACCAGCGCTTGTGCGAAGCAGTAGGCGGCAGCTACATTCACCTAAGCTTAAACAGCGAAACACGTATTAACCCATTCGATTTGCCGCGCGTGATTGAAAACGACGAAGCCCAAGACGCCTTGCGCGCCAACCTTATTACGCTGCACGGTTTGCTGCGCCTCATGCTTGGTGGTGCGCAGATGGCGCAAGGTGGCCTTCAGCTGCCAGCACTCACACCGGTAGAAGAAGCCGACCTCGACCAAGCATTGATCGACACCTACGCTCGCGCTGGCATTACCAGTGACCCATTAACCCACAACAGCCAACCGCCAACCATTGCCGACTTGTACGAAACACTACTGCACATGGGCGGCACTGGCCCGCAGTTGGCACAGCGCCTACGCAAATACACCAGCGGTACGTTTGCTGGTATCTTTAGCCAGCAATCAAACGTAAACATCAACAACACCATGGTCGTGTTCAGCATTCGCGACCTCGAAGACGAACTCCGCCCGGTCGCCATGTACATTGTGCTCAGCTACATCTGGAACAAAACACGCAGCGACCAAAAGAAACGCCTGCTAATCGTAGACGAAGCCTGGCAGCTCATGAAGTACGATGACTCCGCCAACTTCTTATTTAGTTTGGCAAAACGCGCGCGCAAATACTTTTTAGGCATGACCACCATTACTCAGGATGTTGAAGACTTTATGGGCAGCAAAATGGGCCGCGCCATTGTGGCGAACGCTAGTATGCAAATGCTGCTTAAACAATCGACAAGCGCCGTAGATGTGTTGGCAGAAGTCTTTAAATTGACCGATGAAGAAAAGAAACGCTTGAGTCAGTTCCCAGTAGGGCAGGGCTTGTTCTTTGCCGGCGCGAACCACGTGCACGTACAAATTATTGCCAGTCCAACAGAAACTCAGCTTATTACGACCAACCCGCAGCAATTGCAGCAGCTCCAGGCGTTGTACCAAAATGGCGGCAACCCCGGTGCTGCTGTGCAGCCGCCAATGTCGCAGGATTACTCCGCACAATCACCAAATGCAAGTTACGATACCACAGTGGGGCCAGCACCGCAGGTGTAATAGCATATGGCAGAACCAGCCCGTAAATTCCCCGAGCAAGACCCCCGTGACCACAGTTGGCAACCACGTGTGATTGCTGGCGGCGGCGAAGCTAGCGGCGATCGGGGAAACTTGCACAGTGTTCCCACAGGCCACAACATTGAAACGCCAGCCGAGGAATCCGCTCGCCACCTGTCGCTGGTACCTGCACTTAAAGAAGCTGAAGACAACGCTGCCGCTGGCGCTGGTACAAAACAAACCGGCACCATTGCAAGCCGTGAAAACACACCGAACAATTACTACAAACCACATGATGGCCAAACAAAAGCAACCACCGCTCAAGCAATTAAAGATGCCAAAGCCCGCAGCGCAATCTACCGCCAAAACGGCGGGCGTCGCCGCGGCTTGCTTATTGGACTTGGTGCGGGCGGCGGCCTGCTGAGTATTGTCGCTGGGTTTTCTGCGCTCCTACCCTTAAAACTACCCGGCATTATGGACACCATTGTGGGCGATGCAGGCAAACGCGTCGAAAAAGTGGTTGAACGCCGCGCCGAACGCGTGCTGTTCCAGTACATTTTGCGCGGCTCAACTATTGCACTTAAAAACGGCGCGGTTATTGCAACTGGCAACCCAATTGGCGACCTTTTTGCCAACATTCGCACATCTACCTTCGAAAAAAATCTTAAAGCAAATGTTGGCCTTGAATTTGAACCCGGCCCCAACAAAACCGTCAAAATTATTCACAATGGCAAAGACCTTGGTAACGTTAAAAATACCGAGGACATTCTAAAAATCCTCCAAAAAGGCGAAAATGGGCAGTCGCTGAGCCGTGCAGACATCCGCAAAATTGTGCGCACCCAAATACCGGCCTGGCGTTTTTGGAAACGTGCAAAATTTGTAAATTGGCTTCGTATAAAATATAACGTTCCAAGATGGGGCACTCGTGAACAAAACGAGGGCGAAAAAGACGAAGACTACGAAAAAGCGGTTAAAAAAGAACATATTCAGCGTGTAGAAACAGCCAATGTGCAAAACCTCGTGGACTTTGTAAACTGCGCCGCAGAAGCCGGGGACTGCGTTGACCGCACTGATGAAGGCGGCAAAATGACTGAACAGACCAGCAAGGCGGTTACCGAAGCGGCTGAAGAACTTTCCCAACAAGGCGTCAAAAAATCATCGTCTACTGTGGTGAAGCTTATTATTAGTAAATTAACCGCCAGTTCGGCGGGTGCTGCGATTCCGTACATTGGCTGGATTGATGTTGCTGCACGAGTGGTACACGGCGTAGGCGAAATTATCGACAACGACTTGCTGCAAAAGAAGCATGCCGAATATATTAAACGTTCATCGGCAGTGCTGGCTACAACCTACGCGGGCTATTCCGACCAAACAAAGGCTGGCGATAATAAAGCCGAGATTGTGGGCGGATTCTCTAATAATTTTGACGGCTGGGAAGATTCTGCCAGTTACGGCATTATACAAAGCGCCGCGCTTGGCACTCCGGTTACCGGCGAAGTTCTGGAACCCATGGAAAAGGCGAATGAGTCGATTGAACCAACTAGCTTTATGAGTTTTGTAAAAACCATGTTTGGCACGGTTGGGTGGATTGGCCGGGCGCCGCTTGAAGCGTGGTATTACACGGTCAGCCAGGTGTTCGACTTTGTCGGTGGTCTGCTAGGTGATGCCGTTAGCTGGATTGTTGAGCATACGCCAGCGGCGGCCCTGCTGGCGCAGCTTGGCCCTATTATGGCCGATATTTTTGCTGGCATTATGAAGTTCGTTGGCATGTATGTCGACCCACTGGCTGTTGGCGCCAAGCTGGCATTATTTATTCACCAGGGTTTCCTGGCTACCTTTAACGACAAAGCAAAAGAAGACGGCATGCGCAAATTAAGCGAATCGCAGGCATTGGCAATGGACCAGGAAATCAGGCAAGACCACATTGCCGACCTGCAAGGCCAGTCACTGTATGACCGCGTGTTCAACCTCGACAGCTCAAATTCGCTGGCAACCGCGCTAGTTACCACCATGCCATCGGGCGCAATTACTGACCCAATTGGCAGCTTAAGCGCCGCAAGTGCCCGGTTAGTCGCGAGCGTGCCAAACAATTTGGCGCGGGCAACAACCGCAAACGTATCGGCAATTACAGCTACTACCACTACATCAGAAGGCCTGTTTGGCCTTAATACGTATGGTGGGCTGGAGAGCGATTTGTCGGCCGAACTTGACGACAAAGTAATGAGCCCCAGCAAAACATGCCCGGAAAACAACGACAATGCATTTAACCACTGTAAAATCGACCCCGATGTAGTGACGAGCATGAACTGTGTGTTTGTAAAGTGCGCGGACATGTACGGCCAGCAAGCCAATCTTGACGGCGAACCACTATTTGCCTACGGTGCCGAAGGCCCAATGTACGGCCCCAATGCCGTAGAGACAAAACCAAAATATGGCGCGGTTGCAGTTGACTGGACCAAAACCGGCGGATTGCTCGCCGCATTAGTCCCCATTGGTGCACTCGAAGTAAGTAGGAGGAAACTCACGTGATTCGACAAAGACTTAAAGTTGCTGCACGCGGCCTTTTGCTGGTTGTAATGGCAGTTTTATTGGTAGTAGGCGACCCAACCACAATGGCACTTGCCGCACCAATAGAGGGCGACACTGAGCACAAAGGTGACCTTGACTACTACACGAACAATGGCATTATTTTTTATGATGGGGGTCAATTGTACTGCGGCGCCGACAGCCAAATTACAGGCGGCGCCGGGGGCATGCTCACAAAACAGAGTTCACTCGACAAAGAATGGGTGCCTATTATTTTGAACGCCGCAAAAGAAGCCGATGCTGACCCAGTCGCCATGGCATCGCTGCTTTTCTGGGAAAACCGCGGATTCCCAAAGATTGACGCCCAGTGGGGTGGCAGCGACAGCATTGGCCGCGGCCCGTGGCAAATTGTTAAAGGCACCTGGCCTGCAAGCGCCGGGCCGTACGCAAAAGGTGTAGTCGACCCAGTTATTTCTACTGGGGTCGCCGCTAACTTAGTTGAAAGTTGGGGCGGCAAAGCGGGTATTCCTATTGGTTCTATTGACCAAGACTTTAGTAAAGGCAGCAACATTCCATCTATGGCAACAGTAGCCAAAAACTATAACGCCGGCCGGTTCACTTGGCGTGAACCAGGCGTTGCCGGGTATAAAGCGGGCGGGCGGTCATGGAAGCAGCCAAGCGGCACCTGGTTTGGCCAAAAACAAACCATCATCGACGAATACATTATGGCTATGACGTACGCCTATTACCTTATGGGCACCGGGCAGCAATTACCCGCAAAAGGCAAGCTCGATAACGATGCATTTGTAGCAAAAGCCGTGCAAAACGCCGACAACATTAAAAAGTTCAAAATTGGCGACGGGGCAAATGTTGCGAATGAATGCGAACAAGAAACAGGTGCAACGCCGGGCGATGGCAATGGTGACATTGTAAAAACTGCTGAAGGATTAGCCTGGAAAGGGAGAGAGAAGGACAACCAGCAGCAAAAATCAGCAGCTACCGCCTTGTACCAAAAAGTAATGCCGCAAATACAGGGCAGAGGCACTGCAAATAGCGTTGACTCCAGAGGAAGAACTGCCTGGAGCGACTGTGGCTTATTTGTGTCGACCGTTATGCGCTACAGCGGGGCAGATAAAAAATACGCCCAACGTGGCACTGGCACGCAACTGGCGTATGTAAGACGCCACAAAGAAAAGTACGATGTGTTTACAAACCTAAACAACACGGGGCAGCTAAAACCAGGCGACATATTTATTATTGATGGCCACACCTTTTTACATACCCATAAAACACCCTATAAGGGTACCGACGGTAAAAAATATAATGGGTTTAGTGCATCGTGGGGGGACCGCGTGCCCATGGCAAACAACACCTACTTTAGCGACAGCCGCGGACATTACACAGTAGCTCGGTTAAAAGCGCCGGCAAACCCAGCGCCGGCGGCAGCAGGAGGCCAATAGTATGAACCAGCAGCAACAACGCATACTTATAATGATATTTGCAGGTCTATTTGGCCTACTCATTCTTATTGGTGTAGGCCTGACCATTTACAACAGCCAAAAAGGCAAAGTAGTTATTACCAGCATTGCGCCCCAAGACGCGACCGTAAAACTGGACGGCAAAGATATTAAAAAGGGCACCCACTACATTGAACCTGGCAAACACCAATTTGTTATGAGTCGGGCCGCCTTTACCGAAAAAAAGGTAGACTTCGAGATTAAAGCAGGCGAAACCAAAGGTTTTGAACTCTACATTCGCCCTGTAGACGACAATGCAGGTGTGGAATGGGAAATGCAAAACCCAGACGAGGCATCAGAAATTGACGGCTACTCGAGCCGCGAATATGAACGTGAGTCCCAGAGAGTATTTACCGATAACCAAATTTTAAGTGAACTACCTATTATGGATTCAACGTTCCGTATTGATCATGGGTTTTCTAAGACGGGCCGCGACTTTGCACTCTATATTCAAGCAGCCGACGATGCCGGTAAGACTGCTGCGTTAGAAACACTGAAGTACTTAGGCTACGACCCCGATAAATTTGAGATTATTTACACGCAACCAGAATAAACATTTGCTTAATTAGGGAACTTATGTTTATATAAGTGCCGTCCGAAACAGTCTAGTTACGGAGGTACCCCGTGCACCGCACATGGAGAGCAACGGTCGCGCTCGGCGCGGCCATTGCTTTTTTGCTCAGTGGTTGTTCAACCGACAAGAGCGACAAGGCGAAAAACAGCGGAACGGCCGAAATCACCACGAATGGCGGCAACTTCACCGTCGGCGACATCGCGTTTAACGTGGTGCCCAAAACGGTAGAGAAGACCACCAAACTAACGGTGTCGGCGCCGACCGTACAGAAGGGCGCTACACCCCGGCCGCTCGGTACCGCAACCAGCACCAACGTGCAGTTCGACATCTCACTGGCCGGCGGCGCACAACCACTCGAGCCGCTCGACGTGCAGATTCCGCTAAACGGCGCGTTTCTGCCTGCCGGCGCGAAGCCCGAGAACGCACGCATCTACACACCAAGTGATGATGGCTGGCGACTCGTGCCAAGCGTCGTAAAAAACGGCGTGCTACATACCAAGCTGGCACACCTGTCACCCAAGAATATCTCGTTCGCATTGCCCGGCGAGATCTGGGACAGCATCAATCCGTGGAAGCCGCAGGAGGTGAAAAACTGCAATCGCGAACTCACCACCACGGCGACTGGCAAGGTCACGCTTGGCGGTGATGGCTGGAAGAAAGACACCAGCAGCGTACTGCACCCGTGCCTTGTGCAAGAAAACGGCAAGGCCATGCTGCGAGTCGGCAACAACGCCGGCATCATGTGGTCGGTCGCATCCAACGGTCCAAGCATCAATTCTCCCGACGGCAGCGTCGAAATTGGCATGGTAAAACTGATCGCCAAAACGCTCGCACCGAACAACAAGGTGAAAGCTTACTTGGCAGAAGGTGATGCAACCTGGACGAAAATCGACCAAGGTAACCTGCCTGTCACCCTCGAATTCAAGGCCGACCCCAGCACATTCCTGTCACAAGCGTTGTGGGTTGGTCTGAACATGAGTGTGGGCATGTTCACCGGCACAAGCGGTAGCAAGACTGTCGCATACGTCAAGAACCTTCTCGAACTTGCCGATGTAGTCGGCTGCCTCAACAACGCAGCCGAGACCGCAACTGGCAACTTCGACGCGAATAAGATCGTCGACGTCATGTTCAGCACTTGCGGCGAAATGATCGCCAAGAGCCTGGGCGTGGATGTGAAGTCGGGCGAATCTGCCGATTGGGGATTGGGTGGAATTCTCGCTGCACTCGGCGGCGTTAAGGATTCCATCGGACTCCTCAGCACCGCGTTCCAAGGTGTCATGCAGCAGGTGAACGGCAATGTCACAGTAAAAGTGACGCGAGCCGCACCACCATGTGCGACACTGGCGGGATTCAAGCAGGCACTGCGCAAGTTTAATGTGGTAGTCACAGGCGTGCGCAAAGTCGAATGCAGCAACGGCTGGGCACAAGGCTCAACTACAACCGGTGACGGCGGGCCTTACGACTTCACGTTTGTTCTGATCCGACATGTAAACGGTAAGTGGGTGCACGCGAGGACGATGAACGAGCCCATCTTCTACGGCACGCCCGAGACAGACAAGCTGTGTGCTGAATTGCCTGCAGACTTCCGCAAGGGGCTCTGTGTACATCTCTAGCACCTGACGGACAAACCACCCCCCGGCGTAGCAACGCCGCGACCGGGGGGTGGCGTTTTTAATTTAGAGTACTTTATTACGCCGATCTAACTCTTTTTTGAGTCTGCGTTTTTTAATAGATGTGTACGTCCGATGAATAAAGAGTGCGATAACAATACAAACTAAGGATAGATTATGACCCTTATCGTTATCTCCAAGAAAAACAGCGCCAAATATATTGCCAGCAAGTACCACGACCATTACAGCAACCGCGCCCTTTACCACACCCCTCCGAAGCTTAACACCCCGATCCTTTTCATGAAGTGCCTTCTGCTCAAGGCTACCATAAATGTCACTTCGCGTAAGCTTATTTTGAAGTTCATTCATGATTTCATATGCAGTCGCAAAAATTTTCTGCACATCTTGCGGAGCACTGAGATGATTTGGCCAATAAAAATATAAATAATTATCAATTATCTCAGTGTCACAGCGGGCGGCATGTTTTAAAAGCGTTTCCATAATATCTGGTGCAAGAACATTTACTGCCGACTGTTCATATGTTTTTGGCGAATACACCGCAAAGTATTTTGAAAAATCACCTTCAAATGTAATTCGTTGACTCACATCAAAGAAGATTGGAAGCACAGACCCTGTGCTGTCTACATCTAAATGCGCGTCGATTACGAGGTGGGGAAGAACACGAGGTAACGTAAACTTAAAAACAGTCGCATGCCGTATAGATTTTCTGTCATTATTGCCGATAATTTTTCCGGAAAAATGAAACAGCTCAAAAGGAATACCTGCAAAGTTACCCGAAAATATATTTGCGAAATGCTTTGCATTACACACAGTAAAAAGAGTGCCAGTCCCCGCATTAAGACCCAGTGAAACCCGCTGATACTCGAAGCCATTTGCCGCAGCTATGGCAGTATAAACCTCAGCATTATAGCGGGCGTTTGCAAAATCAGAGTCGTCTACAACTGGTACTTGCAAATATGCGAGCGCGCTAAAATCAAGTGGTTTCATAATCGACCATATTAAACTACAAGTTGCCTGCAGTTACAACTAATTCCGCTCCGTCGCAATCACATGGTACCCCTCTAAAAAGTGCTCCACAATCGCATCGGCATCGGTGGTGGTAATAAGCGTTTGGTAGTCTTTGGCGAGCTGCGCCAGGGCTTGGCGGCGGCTGGCGTCGAGTTCCGAAAACACGTCGTCGAGCAACAGCAGCGGCGCACCATCAAAATGCTCATGTAACATGCGCAGTTCAATTATTTTAAGCGCCAGCAACAACGACCGCATTTCGCCGCGCGACGCGCTTGTGGCGGCTGTAGCGCCGTCGAGCTGCACAATTAATTCGTCGCGATGGGGGCCGACGGTCGTAAATCCGCGGTCGCTGTCATGCTGTGTGTTTGCCTGCAAAAGTTTGAGCGCGTTGTTGCGGTAATCTTCGCCAGGCACAGTACTTTCGTAGGTTAGCGCAACGGTGTGATCGCGCCGCGCAATCGTGGAATACACATCGCTCATGTGCGCCGCAAAATGAGCCACTAATTCTTGGCGGCGGCGTACAATTTGCTCGGCCAGTTCGGCAAATTTGATATCCCACACAAACAGCTGGTCGTCGCGCTGCGCGGGCGGCAACCGGCGCTTCAAAATATTATTGCGTTGCAGCAACACGCGTTCAAACTGGTGCTTTAGCCACGTAAAATCGGGCTGGGACTTGGCGAGCAGGGTATCCAAATAGTCGCGGCGGTGCGTTGGCGATGCCCGCAGCAGCCGCAAATGTTCAGGTTCAAACAACACCACCGGGATGCGCTGCGCGTGCATGAGCCGCGCCTTTTTAACGCCGTCTAACGTGAACTGTTTGTCCAATTTGCCCGTGGTATCGACTTGGGCGGTCATGGTGCGCTGCAAGCCGTCGTGTGCAGCCTCAAGCCTAAACCAATCGCCGGCGTGGGCGATCATTTCGCGGTCGGTGCCACGGAACGACGTGCCGTGACTGAGCACGTACAGCGCCTCAAGCATATTTGTTTTGCCACTGCCGTTTGGGCCAACAATAATGTTTACGCCCGTGCTGAACTCTACGGAATATTCGCCGTAAGAACGAAAGTTATGCAAAGTCAGCGACGAATATGCGCCCACGGGCGAGCCTTAACTCTTAAGCGGCATGATCACGTGTTGGTAGTCGGCCTCGGTGCCTGCCGCGGTTAAAATACACGGCGCCAGTTTGCCGCTAAAACGGAACTGTACCTTTTTGCTGTCAATGCAGCCCAGGCCGTCAATTAAGTACCGCGAGTTTAAGGTAACCTGACCTTCGGCGTTAATTTCGGCTTCGGCTTCGGAAGTGTTTTCCCCCAGCTGGCTGGCCACACTGTGGATACTTAATGTACCGGTTTCCGCATCGGCGTTCAGGGTAACACTGCCGCCAGATTCGCGGGCGAACAAGCTGGCAACTTTGGTGATACGGCCGAATTCATCTTTTGGCAAACTCACCGTGGTGTCGCTTTCTTTTGGAATAAGCTGGCGGTAGTCGGGGAACTGCCCGTCAATAAGCCGCGAGGTGACTTCAATATCGTCGAGCAGCACGCGCACCTGATTGTCGTCGAATTGCAATTTGGCTTCAGCCATGTCGTCGTTCATCACGCGCAGGATATCGTTTAAGGTGGTGACCGGAATCACTGCCGAAATTTCCTGCTGCGTTTTTGCCAGCCGGCGTTCTGCCAGCCGGTAGCCGTCGGTGCCCGCAAAGTACAAATTGCCTTCGTGCGCATGGCAAAATACCCCAGTTAAAATTGGACGGGTGTCGTCGGTGCTGGCCACGACCACCGTTTGTTGAATCGCGCGCTTTAAATCTGCAATCGGCAAGGTGACGGCTTGTTTTTCTTCAATTGCGGGCAGTTCAGGGAATTCATCGGGGGCCATGCCATTAATGGTCGACTTGTACGCACCGCACACAATGTTCATTTTTGTGCCATCAACAACTTCGAGTTCCACGTTGCCTTTTGGCAGGGCGGCCACGAATTCGCTCATAAGCCGGGCAGGTACTGTCACGCTACCTTCGCGTTCAATTTTACTGCCAACATGTTGGGTGATAGCAAGTTCCAGGTTGGTTGCTGCTAAAAGCAATCTGTTGTTATCGGTTCGAAACAATATATTGTTCAAAATAGGGAGTGGCGTTTTACCCGAAGCAACCCGCCCAACGACTTGCAGGGCGCGGTTTAGATTTTCTTGTGTGACGGTGAGCTTCATGTTTTTCCTCTCTTCTCTTATGTATATATTAAGTAATAGTAGTAATAGTAGTTGCTGTGGATTGTGCGGAAAACTGGCGTTTTGATCTGGTAACTAGATCCACAGGCCTGTGCACAATTTGTGTGCAGAACCGGGCAGTAGCGGTGGATATATGTGGGGATAGTTTTCGGTGAGCAGTTTGTATCCACAGTTTGGTATACAGCCTGTGGATGGTTGACCCACCGTGTGCCCACTGCCCACGCACAATTTGTGCACAGTTTTTAGACATATAATTTCTCCCGGATGTCGGCAATTTGTTGCCGTACAATGTAGTCCAGCTTTACGGCTTTTTCTATTTTTTCTACCGAATGAATCGCCGTGGTGTGGTCTTTGCGCCCCAGTTCGGTGGCAATTTTTGGGAAACTCAAATGAAGCTCGCTGCGCAGCAAATACATTGCAATCTGGCGGGGTACCACAATGTGTTTGTCCCGCTTGGGACTGGTAATGTCTACCGGGTCCAGCTGGAAGTGCTTGGCGGTTTTTTCAATAACTTGCCGGGCGGTTAAGTGGTGTGGCCGCGTTTGGCGCACGTTGCCGAGCAATCCTTGGGCAGTCTGCAAATCGGGGTCGATGCCGCGCATTTCGCAAAATGCCAACAGCTGGTTTAGGCCACCTTCCAGTTCGCGAATGTTGGTTTGAATGCTTGTTGCCACATATTCCACCACGTCGCGCGGCAGTTGCATGCCGTTTTGTCCGGCTTTGGTCTGCAAAATTGCGCAGCGGGTTTCAAAGTCGGGGCTTTGAATGTCGATCGCCATACCCCATTCAAAGCGGCTGCGCAGCCGCTCTTCCAGAGTAGGAATAGCTTTTGGTGGCTTGTCTGAACTGATGATAATTTGCTTGTTCGCTTGGTGCAGTGCATTAAAGGTGTGGAAGAATTCTTCCTGCGTTTTTTCTTTGCCCGCAATAAACTGCACGTCGTCAATAATTAATACATCGGCGGTACGGTAACGGCTGGCGTCCCATTTGCGCTTGTAGCGGATGCTATCTAAAAATTCATTGACGAATGTTTCGGTGTTCGTGTATAGAATGCGGGCCTTCGGGTTATTTTTGGCAATCTCGTTGCCAACGGCCTGCATCAAGTGGGTTTTGCCCAGTCCCACGCCGCCGTATAAAAACAGCGGGTTGTATTTTGTGCCGGGGTCTTTGGCGACCGACATACAGGCTGCGTAGGCAAGGTCATTGCTACTACCTACAATAAATGTTGCAAAGGTGTACTTTGGGTTAAGTGTTGGTTGCGGCCCATTGCTGCGCATTGGCGTCACATCGGCCAATGGTGCAGGGGAGAACTGTTGTGATTCAGCCACGGCGCCCGTTTGGCGGCCTGGTGTTTTTTTGCCACTACTAATAACGTAACTAATACGAGCAACATCCACGCCATTGCGCTGTAAGCTAGTCTCAATTTGTTGATTGAATTTCACCTCGAACTGCTGTTTTGCAAACACGTTCGGTACGCCAATAACCACGTCGCCACCGTCTTGTTTAATGAGCTCAGTGTTTTTGAACCACGTCACAAAACTAGCGCGGGATACGCTTAATTCAATTTCCCCCAGGACAGTCTGCCAGAGTGCGTTCTTCATTCCCCTCCAAAGCTCCGAACAATTTCTTCTGCTTTTTACTATAGCGCGGCGTCAGGGTTTTCCACAACCATAACCGTTAGGGGGAATTCTGCTGACCCGAAACAGGGGAGCGAGTTATACACAGTTTATAGTCGCCTCTGTAAAATGTGTGGAAAAGTACTTGCTTCATGTGGATAAATCTGGCACTATAGAGCGAGTCGTTAGTATAAAGTTTGAACAGATGCACAAGTAAGGAGCAGTAATGCCAAAGCGCACTCACCAGCCTAAGACACGCCACCGCGCGCGCGTTCACGGCTTCCGTAGCCGTATGAGCAGCCACGATGGCCAGCGGGTTCTCAAATCTCGCCGCGCGAAGGGCCGCAAGGTTCTCGCCATTTAGCAAAAATACCTGGTGTATGCCAGGTATTTTAAGTGGTACAGTAAACACATGCTTGCAGCAAAATATCGATTCCACGGCTATGGTGCCTTCAAGTTTTTATTTGGGCATGGCACAACCTATCGCTTTAAGAGCGTGTCCATTCGTACTGCCCGCAATCCGCGCCGCGAGCATAGCAGGATTGCACTCGTGCTCAGTAAAAAGGTGTTAAAAGCAGCGCCAAAACGCAACCTGGCACGCCGCCGCGTGTACGAAATTGTGCGCACGCATTGGGATGACATTGTACCCGGCCACGATATTTTAATTAGTATTTACGACCCTCATGTGCTCGATATGACGCACGACGAGCTAAAACAGGAATTGCAGCACGCGTTTGCTACGTCACACCTTTTGGTTGACGATTCTACAAAATAAAGTTTTTATACCGGCCGTAACTCTGGTATGCTAGAGGACAGTATGAATCTTTTTGATCTATTTTTAGTCCAGCCAATTTTTAACATTTTGATTTTCATTTACGGCCTGGTGCCGGGGCAAGATTTTGGCGTTGCTCTGATTATCTTTACAATACTCGTGCGTCTGCTTATGTGGCCGCTCATTAAAAAACAGCTACACCAAACAAAAGTAATGCGCCAAATTCAGCCTGAACTCGTTAAGATTAAGGCAAAAGCAAAGGGTAACCGCCAGCTTGAAGCCACTCTGTCAATGGAGCTGTATAAGGAGCGCGGCGTCAGTCCGTTTAGCTCGATTGGCACATTGTTGTTGCAGCTGCCAATTTTTATTGCGCTGTTTGCGGTTGTTAACCTTATTACTGGCGACCACAATAACATCGCTAAGTTCACCTATGATTTCCTCGAAGGTGTCCCCGGTATCCAAAGTGCCGTTACGGGCCACCTAAACGACACGCTGTTTGGTATGATCGACCTGACAAAGCACGCTTTTGCTGGTTCAGAAACATACTGGCCTCTGGTGGTGATGGCGGTTATCGCGGCAGTCTTACAATACTTCCAGTCTAAAATGTTGCTGCCGCAGCCAAAAGAAAAGCGTAAATTGCGTGACATGCTTAAAGAACAAGCCGATGGCAAGCAAGTCGACCAGTCAGAAATGAGCGCTCAAATGACCAGCAAGATGATCTGGTTGTTCCCAATTTTGACTTTTTGGGTGTCGACCTACCTGAGCGGCGCGTTAGTCCTGTATTTACTGACCACCAATGCCGTGGCTATCTTCCAGCAGTATCTTATTCTTCATAAAGACGAAGAAGAACTTACCAGCCCGAAGGTAAGCGCTCAAACAAAAACCCGCGTGCAAAAAGCCGTGGACGCCGAAGTTGTAGAAGAAAAACCAAAGAAGGGTAGCAGCAAAAAGAAAAGGAGATAGTATGGATCGCGACGCATCAATTGATTACGCTAAGCGTTACTTGGAAGATTTACTTTCGTTCTTTGGCCTGAATACTGATGTGACGGCCCGCTGCGCACCAGATGAAGAAGTGATTGAACTGAGCGTGCCGTCGACACATCTAAACGGGTTTCTTATTGGGCAGCGCGGTGAAACGCTGCGGTCACTCCAGTTTTTATTGAGTATGAGCCTTAAAAATAAAGAAGCTGCTCTAACTCGTATAAACATTGACGTCGCCAACTACAAGCACCACCGTGCAGAACGTGTGGCTGACCAAGTTAAAGAGTGGTGTGAACAGGTTGAAACCAGTGGCGAGCCCATGCATTTGCAGCCAATGACCCCCGTTGATCGTCGTACTGCGCACCGCGTTGTGGCAGATTTTCCAGATCTCACCAGCCATAGCGAAGGGGAGGGGAGAGACCGCCATCTCGTGATTGGGCGCGCTTCAGCCTAGTCTCAGAAATATATTTTGTAAGTTTTTTATAAAAATGCAAACTGTGGAAAACTTGTGGACGCGAGGGGAGTAGGAAAAGTTTTCATGCTCGGTAGAAATATGTCCACGGACATGAACAGGTCTCGGTAAGGGTGTGGCATTCATGGTAATATCAAAAATAGTAACCAGATTGATCGTCGCTCCTCCCCGCCTGTTTTTCAATAAACGGGGGTCAAGGTGTTAGCGCTGGTTCAGGACATCGTTGTAGATTTTGAGCGTTTGTTCGGCCATTTTATGCCAGCTATAACGAGAAGCTTGGATGGCGCCGCGTTTTTTTAATTCTTCAATGCGTGCCTCATTAGAAATCACACGATCAATCGCTGACGTCATATCAGCTATGTCGAATGGGTCAAAATATTCGGCCGCATTTCCGCAGACCTCCGGGATACATGTTGCGTTACTTGCGATAACTGGCGCACCTGATGCCATAGCCTCGAGCGCAGGTAAGCCAAAACCCTCCATGAGTGATGGGAATACGTATGCTTGGGCGTTTTGTAGACACCAGCGCATTTGGTCGTCGGGCAAGAAACCGGTATAACGAATTCCCTGGAAACCCTGCTTTTCCATCCATGCTTTATTACGAATTAACGGTAAGCCATTTTTACCCGAAAGCCTTCCAATTAAGACAAGCTCTAGTTCGTTTTTTGTTTTTCTGATTTGCTGGTGTGCTTGCATGAGACGTTTAATATTTTTGTAGTCGCTTTGTTGGCCTATATAAACAAGGAATTTTTTACCGATAAGTGGCTTGTATTCACGGGGTGTTGCCTCCCCTATGTCACAACCTTCAGGGGTGACGGTGATTTTGTTTGGGTTAATGTTGGCGAAGGCAGCAAATTTATTTTTAACGTAATGAGTGGGAGTAATAATGTGGTCTGATTTTTTTCCTACCATCTTAAAAACGGAGCGGCCGATCAGCTGTTTGGCATGAAAGGCGAGCCAATTTTTATCGCTATTGTATGTATTAAGTAGGATAAGATCGTGGACTGTCGTGACATGTTTACCCCTGTAGCCAATTGGTTGCTGAGGCATGCAAAAATGGACTAAGTCGGCATTGAGTGTATCGAGATATTTTTTAAAACCGATTTGTTCGGCAAAGCTATAATTGGCAAAGTCGGCGGATTTTATCGTAAAGTTCGGATTTCGTGGTTTGTAAAAATCCTTGTCCTTAGTCGGAACGAGAATTATATATGTATTTTTGGTATCGATGTTTTCTAGATGGTGTAACAGACGCTCCACGTAGCGTCCCGTGCTTGAATTTATAACTCGGGCATCAATTACTATTCTCATACGATCCGCACTTAACTTGGAAGAGGTTATGATTTACAATCACTAGTATACCAATTAATCCGGGCCAAGACCTACACATGAAGCGAAAATTGAAGATCATTGCCAACGTGGGCAAAAAAGCACTCCTAAAGACGACACATTTGACACATGCTAACTTCTATCGGGGTTATAGCGCTCCCGAGACACTTGCTAAGTTTTTGGCATACCCTTTCAAGCATGGCGCGCGCGCAACTATGGCGCGTGTAAAGCGGGAAATGCTTCGCATCGGCGGTAAGAATACTGTAAAGCATACTTTTCCTAACGGTCTCGTGAGCGGTATAGAAAAGAAAAATATCCGTCCGTGGTATGACGCCCATGGGCGCAAGGTAACTATTGTTATTCCAAGCTATAATGACTGGGCTGTGTTGAAGCCGGCGGTCGATAGTATTCGTGCGACATGTGATGAAAGAACATATCAGCTTATTGTGGTCGATGACTATTGCCAACCTGAGAACGCTGAACGCCTCAAGCAGCTAGAAGATGATAGGACGCGCATTATTCTTCGTGAGAAGAACGGTGGTTTTGCAAAAGCAGTCAACACTGGTATTGCAGCGGCAGATTCAACTCATGATATCATTTTATTCAATAGTGACGTTGTTGCGCACTCAGGTTGGCTTGAGGCGTTGCAATACGGCGCCTACGAGTTTGGGAATGATGTTGGCATTGTTGCCCCCCAGCTTCTCTACCCCGATGGGCGTATACAGAGCGCGGGAAGCTACCGTAATACAGAGGCGCGCGAATGGTTTGATCATTATTATAGATTCCAGGAATCAAATTACGGTCCAGCAAATGTTCCGAATTATGTGCAGTCGGCTACTGGCGCACTGCTCTATGTTAAGCGTGAATTTTTAGACAAGGTAGGGGTATTGGATGAGAAGTTTCCATTCGCGTTTGAGGATGTTGATTGGTGTTTGAGGGGTTGGGAGGCTGGATATCGTACATTATACTTCCCTGCCGCTGTCCTGACTCATATGGAGTCGGCTACGCGCACTAAGAATAAAGATATTTCGTCTCGCGAACGTAGTTCGGTAGTGTATTTTTGGGAAAAATGGGATAAATGGTTCAATAAGCGCAATGTACGCGGTGAAGACGACAGAATAAAAGTTATTTATGTGTTGCAGACAGTGGGTTGGAGCGGTGGTATAAAGGTTGTCTTCGAACACGCTAATCGCTTGCAGAAGCTTGGCTTTAATGTTGAAATATGGAGTCTTAGCAATAAGTCTGTGTGGCCACTTGAGGTTCCAATGCGTGCGTTTAAAAATTATGATCAACTGGTGGCTGCACTCGAACCGATAGAGGCAATCAAGGTAGCCACATGGTGGGAAACGATTCATCCTGTCTGGATGGCAAGCATTAAGAACGGTATTGGCGTTAATTTTATGCAAGAAATCGAAACATGGTTTTATCCTGACGATTACGACGCGCAGCGAGTTGTCGTATCTTGTTATCGTAAGGAGTTTATAAACCTTACAACTAGTGGTTATAACTTAGATGAAATTCGTTCATTCGGGCTTGATGCGACGCTTATTCCTTGTGGTTATCAACCTGAAGTCTTTCATCCTCGTACCGACGTGATTCGCCAAGATAATGTGTTAATCGCACTCGGTCGCAGCTTTTTTCAGAAGAATTTTATGTTCAGTTTTCGAGCCTGGAAAAAACTTGGTGAGAAACGGCCGAAGTTTTGGCTGTTTGGTGGTGAGCCTGATATAAATTCGCTCGACGGTAAAATTACCTACTTTACGAAACCGTCTGAAGAACACGTAAACAGGCTCTATAATGAAGCGACCGTTTTCGTGCAGACGTCGTATCACGAAGGTTTTTGTTTGCCCATTTTGGAGGCGATGGCGTCGGGCATACCTGTAATTTGTACTGATGCTCATGGTAATCGTGATTTCTGTAGTAACAACAAGAACTGTATTGTTGTTGAGCAAGACAATGAAGAGGCACTTGCTGGGGCGATCAAAAGACTAATGCACGATCCTAAACTGCGGCGACGGCTTGTTGCTGGAGCTCAAAAGACAGTTCGAGATTATCAATGGGATGTTGTTACTAAGCGGCTGGGAGCATTCTACGAAGATGTTGCGGAGCCGAAGCCGATTGCAAAATTTGTAGCAAAGAAATACGGAGATACATAGTATGCGTTTGCCTAAATTTTTCACTCCGCAAAACCAGACGCTTTTGCGCCAACTGGTAATCACCGATTTTAAACTGCGCTATCAGGGCTCAATGCTCGGGTATTTGTGGTCGCTGCTTAAACCGTTATTACTTTTTAGTGTTCTCTATGTAGTGTTTACTTATGTGTTGCCGGTTGGCAAAGACGTACCTCACTACCCAGCCTATTTGTTACTAGGTATTGTCCTTTGGACGTTTTTCGTTGAAGCGACTAGCCTTGGGATGGGTTCGATTGTTGGCCGGGGCGATCTCATTCGTAAGGTAAAGATTTCCAAACCGGCAATTGTCATTGCTTCAACGCTTTCTGCTGGCGTTAACTTATGTCTAAACCTGTTGGTCGTTGTTCTGTTCATGGTGCTGACCAGTGCCGAATTGCAGCCGGAGTTTATATACTTTCCGTTCCTGATTATCGAACTTGTGCTGTTTGCGCTGGCGGCTTCGTTGTTTCTTTCGGCGCTGTACGTAAAATTCCGCGACATCGCCCCGATTTGGGAAGTTATTTTGCAGATTATGTTTTACGCAACGCCAATTATTTACCCTCTGACGCTCGTAAAATCAGAGACGCTCCTGAGCATTATCTCACTCAACCCAGTCGCGCAGATATTACAGGACGCCCGCTACATTCTTATTACACCCGAAACAATCACCACGCATCAGGTGCTCCCTCTTTGGCTGAGTATTGGTATACCTATCGTCTCGCTTTCTGTCCTCATTGTTGTATCGATTTTATTCTTTAAAAAAAGTGCTAAAAGCTTTGCGGAGAATCTGTAATGAGTAGCCGAGTTGTCCGAGTTAAAGTTGACCATGTGACGAAGCGGTTTAAGATTCCGCACGAACAAACGCGCAGCCTTAAACAAACCGTCGTTAACTTTCGTAAGCGCGGGTTTGAAGAATTTAAGGTGCTCGACGATGTGTCTTTTGAGATTTACGAAGGCGAGTTCTTTGGTATCCTTGGCCGTAACGGCAGCGGTAAAAGCACGCTGCTTAAGTTGCTTGCCGGTATTTACGAGCCAACCGAAGGCAAAATAACAGTTAACGGTAACCTCACACCGTTTATCGAACTTGGTGTTGGATTTAACGCTGAACTTACGGGTCGCGAGAATGTGTTTTTGAACGGTGCGATTTTAGGGCTCACTCAAAAAGAAATCGAACAGAAGTATAATGATATTGTTGCCTTCGCCGAACTGGAACGTTTTATGGATCAAAAGCTCAAGAATTATTCTTCGGGCATGTTGGTGCGCCTCGCATTTTCGATTGCCATCCAGGCGCATAATGCAATATTGCTCATCGACGAAGTTTTAGCCGTGGGCGACGAACGCTTCCAGGATAAATGTATTAAAGTGTTTGCGAAGATTAAGAAAGATCCGACTAAAACGGTCGTTTTTGTGAGCCACGACATGGGCGCCGTGCAGCGTTTTTGCGACCGCGCGGCCGTTGTCCATGATGGCAAGCTCGAATTTGTCGGTAATTCTGCAGAAGCGGCGTTGCGCTACAAAAAGCTCAACTTCCCAGAGACTATCCTGAATGAAGGCGTACCAGAAAGTGAACTGCCGGTACGCGCCAAACTAACTGACGCAAACGGCAAGCGCAAGAATCTGTTTAAACACGGCGAATCGGTGGTGGTACGCCTGGACTGGGAACCAAACGACCGTATCCAAAATGTGGGGGTCGCATTGTTTAGAGATGACGGCCAGTATGTATTTGGCACGAACACGGTTGTTGATAAGTACAAACTTTCCGGCAACAGCCTCGAATATACGTTCCAGGCGAACATGGGTAGCGGCCGCTACTACGTGCAAGTTGGCTTTTTCGGTGAGACCGACTCTGATAAAGTCTACTTTATTACTGAAGGCCCGCAATTTACTGTCTCTAGTGCCGACGCTTGGGGCGGCCTCACTCATCTAATCCATGAGTGGAAAAATGTCTAACTATACCAACAACTTGTTTGACCCGAAAGTTAAAAATAATTCTTGGACGCACCTGTTTGACTACGTGCCTCAAAAGGCACGGGTTCTTGATGTAGGCTGTAGCAGCGGCAATTTTGGCGCTGTCCTCCTGCACGAAAAAAACTGCGAAGTTGTCGGACTCGATATCGACAAAGCAGACATTGCCGAAGCAAAAAAGAAACTGAGCGCCGCGTATGTGCGCAATGTCGAACGCGACGAATTGGCCGACCTAGGTAAGTTCGATGTTATCATCTTTGCGGATGTGCTCGAACATTTGCTCGACCCTATCGGCGCGCTCGAAAAAGTGAAAAAACTGTTAAAACCAGAGGGCAAGATTTTATTTTCGATTCCGAACATGGCGCATATTTCTATTCGTTTGCATTTGCTGCGCGGTTTCTTCGAATACACGCCGATTGGTTTGCTAGACCGCACGCATCTGCACTACTACGACGAACATGAAGTGCAGCACATTTTTAATGAGGCACTTTTGCACGTTGAAGAAGTTAATGCCTGCACGAAGCCGTTTGCGAAATCTCAAATTTCTGAGCGTTTGTTCGATATGGGGCTGGGTATTGTGGATGATAAATTCTACGAGTTGCTCGACCGTACAAAAGCCGAGGTCTTCCAGTTTGTCGGGTATGCTGTGCCAGCTGCGACTAAGCAAAAAGCAACGCGCCCTACCCGGTACCTTATGCCAGACGAAGAAATGCACCAGAGTATGCAAGCACGCGATGCCGAAGTGCAGGACATGTCTAAGCGCCTCAAGCAAGTAGAGCGTGAAAACAAACATATGAGCGAGTTCTACCGCAATCCAATCCTAGGCGGCGCGAAGCGCATTGCCAGGCGAGTCCGCCGCATTGTAAAAGGCCAATAGAGCTTAGTTTAAGCGTAGCCGTCTTTACCTGAGGCCATATTGATGATATGGTCGGTATATAGTTATGTTATCGATACACAAGAAAAAACAGATTACCAAAAACAAAAAGTGGATTGGCATGGGCATGATCGTCTTGACCGCTATTGCCGTGGCGTATTTTTTTATTGCTAAGCCTTTTAACAAAAGTGTAACAGATACCGGCACCACCCGGCCAGCTAATTCTGTAGATTACGGCCCGCCGAGCGATGAACAAAAGGCGGCAAGTGATGCCCAAAAAGAGCAGATTATCAAACAGAACGAGCAGGGTTTGCCTACGGGTGAGCCGCAGCAAAACAGCTCTACGCTCACGGTAACAGTATCCCGTGCCGGCCAGGCCAGCGCCAATGGCAGTACGGCTGGCCAAGCGGTGAATGTGCGCGTGCTTGTAACAGGAGTCAGCAGCGGTGAATGTACGTTTACGTTCAGTAAAAACGGGCAGAATAATGTTATTAAAACAGCGCCTATTTCTTACCAGGCGACAAATTCAACATGCGGCACGGACATCCCTGCCAGCGATTTTGGGGCGAGCGGTGATTGGAAATTAGTGGCGAAAGCCGTAAACGGTGTTTCGGAAGGTTCTGCAGAACAAACCGTAGGGGTTGCGAAATAGTATGAACCGTATGCGACGTATTGTGAGGTCCGGCAGTCTTGCCGCCTTTGTGCTGCTTGCCACATTCAGCATGAGCGGCATAACGGCTATTCCGGTAAGTGCAGTGTCTGGGGGTGACTGGCAAGCGGGCCGCATTATTGACGACGCCGTCTTCTATAATAAGTCGGCTATGAACACCGAACAAATCCAGCAGTTTTTAAATGCAAAAGTGCCTGTTTGCGACAATTGGGGCACGCAGTCTTACGCGGGCACGACGCGGCGGGCGTATTCTGAAGCCCGTGGCGTTACATTCCCTCTCGTGTGCGTAAAAGACTACCAAGAGAACCCCAGTACTCACGCGAATAACCTTAACGGCAGCCCAGTTCCTTCGGGCGCTAAAAGTGCAGCCTCGATTATTTGGGAAGCAGCGCAGGAATATAATATTAACCCCCAGGTGCTTATTGTGCTGTTGCAAAAAGAGCAGGGCATTATTACTGATGACTGGCCGTGGCCAATTCAGTATAAATCTGCTACAGGATATGGATGTCCGGATACGGCGCCTTGCGACAGCGAGTACTACGGTTTTTACAACCAGGTAAAAAATGCCGCCCGCCAATTTAGGCTGTACGCTAACAACCCGAATTCTTACAACCACGTCCCCTACCAGAACAACAACGTCCGCTTTAACCCAACCGCATCTTGCGGTACGAGCTCGGTGTATATCCAGAACCAAGCAACTGCGTCGCTGTATAACTACACGCCATACCAGCCAAACCAGGCTGCACTTAATAATTTGTATGGCACGGGCGACGGTTGTAGCGCATACGGTAATCGCAATTTCTGGACGTACTTTAACGACTGGTTCGGGATGAGTTTTGGCGATGGTTTTGCGCTTGTAAAATCTGACAACCCCAACGACCTGCGCCAGTGGGTCATCTACGGCACAATAAAGCAGTATGTATCCGATTCTCAGACAATCTATGCCTGGGGGCTGCAGAACGTACCGCTTGGCACGATGAGCAGTGGTACACTTGATGCTATTTCGACTGGTCCGCCTCTAGATCGGCTTATGCGGATTAACGGCGGATCGGTGCTGTACTTTGTTGATAATGGCCAAAGGTTTAGAGTGCCAACAAACCTGTATGATGTGTGGAATTTTGGCGGTGTCACAATAAGCAGTGTAAGCGACGGCTTAGGCAATCTACCTGGTGATGGCGGGTATCTTGCGACGAGTATTAAAGACCCTGGCTCAAACGACATCTACATGATGGATGGTGGAGGCGGCGGCCCGACGGTGATCCGGAAATACCAAAACGACACAGTAAGGGCGGCATGGAACGGTGATAACTCTGCGTACACCACAATCTCGGCTGATTATTGGGATGCTATTAATAACGCAATCGGTACACCGCTCACCCATACGAAGATAAGTTACAGTGGCGCAGAGTATCAGACACTCTTAGGCTTCCGGTTTGAACTGTTGGGCCTCGGATCGCTATATCCTGGCACGGCGTTACCGGTTTCGGCCGCAACCATGAACCGTTTAGCGGCCGGTGGTTCGATGTCACACATAGTTCGTTCTGCCTCAGGACCTACGGTATACATGATTGACGGTGGGATGCGCCACCAGGTGTTATGGCCAGACCTATTGAACGCATGGACAACACCGTCGACGCGCACAATTATTGTGAACGATGCCTACCTTAGCCTTATCACTGATGGTACCGCAGTAAGCTCCTACTTTGCCGACGTAAGCGGGCAAAGATATATCGTTGACCGAATAAAAACGGTCGTCCCTTCATCGTTGAGCACGGCGTACGCCAACGTGGTCACACCGTTTAGCGCAAGTGCAGTACTTATGGATGTCTTCCCTACTAACAGTGCCCAAGCGACAGGCTTTATAAAGGGCAAGAGCACGCCGCAAACGTATTTGCTCGATAATGGCGGTAAGTTGCGGCACTTAGAATGGGCCGACAAAGTTAGCTCGTGGGGCGGTTACATCAGCGGCGTCACTGTGTTGTCTGACTACGTCATCAGCGGGTTAGGCAGAGCTGCGAGTCCGCAAATATTTGTGACTGACGGCTCAACCGAGTATCTTGTTGATGATGGCAAAAAATATACAGTATCGACTGACGTGAAAGCTAAATGGGGGTTGTCCGGCGCACAATCATTTGCCGATGGCACGCTCGATAGGCTGACACCAGCAGGTGCACTCGTCTCAGACTTCCGTGCGGGCAACGGTTACTTCATTGTGCGGAACGGCGCATCGTATGGCACAGGCGACGTGTTGATCGCCGATGCGTGGGGATTGTTAGACCCTGCCAAGCCAACATATAGTACTGCTATTTTAGGGCCGTTACCGGGACGTATGCTTACTCGCTATGTTCATTCCGACCAACCAGGCGATAATCGTGTATTTTTGGTTGATAACGGCACGTGGTGGAACTTGCCTTCGCAGCATTATAATAATCTAGGTGTTAGCGACCAGCCGCTAATGTATCTTGATCCTGCAAACGCCCCAACGGCAATCACAGATTGGGATAGCACAGTTGTTAAGAATCATCAGAATATGTACTTTGTGATTGATGGCGGCGGGCGGCGTATTTTTCCAAATCAGACGATTCAGGATCATTGGACTGACTTTGGTAATGCTTCTGTCCCGGTAGTTACGAATGGCTTTATAAATTCATTTAGGGTAAAAGGTATTGTTGAGCGTGTAGTTAAGGGGGGTGCTCCGCAAGTCTACTCTGCCCAGAATGGCATAAAGCGTCATATATTGTACCCTGATACGTATAACCGTTATTACGCACCATTTGGAGTGGTGAGCGATGCGCTTATTAATGCTATGCCAACAGGTACGCCAATACCGTAGCTAGTTGTTGATGGTGCAAGGGATTTTTTGACTTATCTTCTTGTATACGGTATTATCTTTTCGGTTTATACCTGCGGTATTAGATTGGATGAGCATGTTCCGTTTGCTCACGGGTAATGCGCATTACTGCGACACCCGCCCACAGCCAACGTACGTCCCAACCGAACCGGTTATGCCTACGCACGAGTTCGTGGAGGGTGTTCGTCGGATCGTCGACGACTCCCCTTTGCCTGTCGTACTGTGCAGCCAGGAAGTGATGGAGCACATGGTCGTCGACATGGCCGCTTACATGGGGATGCCGTATTTCACCTTTGCACCCATGCATCACCTGGTGGGTGGCGAGACTAATCGGCGGCTGGGGCTGGCGATTTTCAGTACGCTGCCGTTCACGAAGGTCGCTGTCCCCCGCGCCTACAGTGCGTTCGGGGACTTCATTCCGCAATGTTGGGATGATCTCGACTTTGACGGGTTGCCTACGAGTGCTATCTGGCAAGAGGCGACGGTGACGGTCGACGGTGTGGTTTATCGCATCGGAAACACGCATTTCACTCAGTCGCCGGGCGGGCAGTCTACGCCGCCACAGATGGCATCGCTCGATCGATTGCTGGCAACGATGGACTCAGGTCTGTGTGCTGGTGACGCGCCGCGGTCGCTTGTCTGGTGCGGCGACATGAACATGCCACGTGGTTCGCATCCTGGGTGGGACAGGGTCTGCCAGTATTACACCGATAATATCCCTGCGGAGGTGGACAATTCGCTCGATCTCCGGATTCACAACGCCGCCAGGGAGCGTGGTGTGCGGGTGATGGTGGACGGCATCTTCTCGACGTCGGATCTCGAGGTGGGCGGGTTCAGGGCCTATGGCGATCTTAGTGACCATCTGGTTTTTCAGGTGACTGTGCAGTACGCCTGAGACGACGAGGTAAACTACAAAGCCTTGTCGGTTCCGTGAATAGCGGGACTGGCAAGGCGGAATTTGCAATTATAAATACCCACACCTCTGATCGCTAGCCCTTGTACGTAAACGCCGCCCCTTGGTATAGTGGATGTAGTTTAATCTGGGGGTAGATGGGATGATTACAATCGCGGCGCCTATAATTGGTGACGAGGAAGTTGCGGCTGTCAATGCGGTTTTAAAGTCTGGAATTTTAGCACAAGGTCCTAAAGTAAGTGAGCTAGAAGAAGCATTCGCTACCTATTGTGGCACTAAATACGCCGTTGCGGTTAATAGCGGCACCGCAGCGTTACACTGTGCCCTGCATGCAGCCGGTGTTGGCCCGGGTGATGAAGTTATCACGACATCATTTACGTTTATGGCGACATTTAATACAATTCTCATGACCGGCGCGATACCGGTTCTTGTTGATATTCGCGCTGAGGACTTTAATATCGACCCTGCGCTTGTCGAAAAAGCTATTACTCCAAAGACAAAGGCGATAATCGGCGTTGACCTTTACGGCCAAGTGTACGATTACGACGCCCTCAAAAAGATTGCCGACGACCACAAGCTCGCATTAATCGAAGATGCTTGCCAGGCAATCGGCGCCCACTACGATGGTAAGCCTGCCGGCAGTTTAAGCGACATTGCTTGTTTTTCGCTGTACGCGACAAAAAACATTATGTCTGGCGAAGGTGGCGTTGTTACTACGAACGACGAAAATGTCGTTGCGTCTATAAAGCGGTTCCGCCAACACGGCATGACCGCTAGCTATGATTACGCCGAACTCGGCTACAATTACCGTCTTACTGATCTTTGCGCCGCGATCGCCGTGGAGCAGCTCAAAAAAGTGGACGACTTTACCGCTGCTCGGCGCCGTAACGCCGGCATATTTAACGAAGGCCTCGCATCACTCAAAGGCATTATTTTGCCAACGGTCATGCCAAAACACGACCACGTATATCACCAGTACACGATCCGTCTTACGAAAGACGCAAAAGCAACGCGCGACGTCGTAATCGCCCACTTAAAAGACCGCGGTATCGGAAGCGGCGTGTATTATCCTAAGGCACTTTCTGGCTATCCTCATGTTGCGAAATTTGGTTTTAAAGACGGTGGATTCCCTGTTGCCGAACAAATGGCACGAGAAGTTTTAGCGCTGCCTGTCCACCCGCGTGTAAGCGAAGACGACGCCCGTAAGATTATTGCCGTTCTGCAGGGGGTTTTATAGTGGCTCCGGATGAGCTGCGGGTTGCGGTTATTGGTGGCGGCAACATGGGCAAGAATCATCTTCGGACATATGCCGGGCTAGAAGGCGCGAAGGTTATAGGGCTGGCGGATATAAATCCGAAAGCCAAAAGCCTGGCCGACCAATACGACACTGCCTATTTTGAAGATTACATCCGCATGCTCGACGAAACCAAGCCCGATGCAGTGAGCGTTGTTGTACCTACTCCACTGCACCACAAAATCGCGCTCGAAGTCTTAAAACGCGGCATTAACTGTTTGCTCGAAAAGCCAATTGCGAGCACGGTAAAAGAGGCCGACGAAATTATCGAAGCCGCAGAACGGGCTAAAGTTGTGCTTGCGATCGGCCACATAGAACGGTTTAATCCGATGGTCCAGAAATTGCACAGCATTATTAAGAAGGGCGAGATTGGCGAAGTAACATCGGTGATTGCCCGCCGCGTTGGTGGATTCCCCGAGAACGAGCCGAATTCGAACGTTATTATCGACCTCGCAGTGCACGATATCGACGTGATTAGCTACCTGCTCGACCGCCAGCCACAAGGTGTGCACGGGCACGGTTCTAAGACGCTCCACAGCCGCGAGATTGACTCGGCAGAGCTCCTGCTCGACTACGGCAGTGCATCTGGTTTTGTACAAGCAAACTGGATTACTCCGGTGAAGGTACGCAACCTGGCAGTGACCGGTACCAAAGGCTATGTTGAGGGCAACTATATTACCCAGGAAGTCACCTACTACAAGCACAGCATGGTGCCTAAAAACGATGGTTTCAAAAATTTTGTTGTCAGCCTCGGCGAACCCGAAAAGCATTACCATTCCGAGACGCCAAAAGAGCCGCTGGCGATTGAACTCAGCGCATTCCTTGATAGAATAAGGGGTGACGAGACCGCCGAAATCGTACATCCGGCTACCGCCCGCGATGCGCTCGACGTTGTACTTCTCGCAGTCCAAGGTATCCAGGCACGAATCGCATAACAAAACGGAGGAATATACCATGAAGCGCATCCTTATTACTGGTGCAGGCGGTTCGCCCGCTGTCAACTTTACCCGCTCTTTACGCAAAGCGCCCGAAGACTTTTATTTAGTCGGTACCGACTTCGACAAATATTATCTTATGCGTGCCGAAGTCGATAAGCGTTACTTGGTGCCAAGCGCCAAAGATCCGCAGTACATCGATGCCCTCAATAAAATTATTGACGAAGAAAAAATCGAATTCGTTCACGCCCAGAACGACACCGAAGTCAACGTTTTGAGTGAAAACCGCGAAAAACTGCACGCTAAAACACTCTTCCCTGCCCAAAAGACGATCCGTATCTGCCAAGACAAGTTTGAATCATTCAAGTTGTGGGAAAAAGCCGGCTTAAAAGTACCAAGCACGATGATTGTGAGGAGCGAAGACGACCTGCGCCTCGCGTTTAAAGAATACGGCGACAGCTTGTGGATCCGTGCTATCGAAGGTGCGGGTGGCAGAGGTTCTCTCCCTGTGCATGATTTTGAGACGGCTAAGAACTGGTTAGACTTCCAGAAGGGTTGGACCGGCGACTTTACTGCGTCTGAACTTTTGGAGTCAAACAGCATTACATGGATGTCCATGTGGCATGACGGTGAACTGGTAGTGGCACAAGGACGCAAACGCCTGTATTGGGAGCTTGGCAAAGTTTCTCCTTCTGGCGTTTCGGGTGCAACTGGCGCTGGCATGACTATTTCAGATCCAGAACTCGATGACATCTCGCAGCGCGCCGTTATGGCAATTGACCCTAAACCAGAAGGTTTGTTTGGTGTCGACCTTACCTTCGATCGCAATGGTGTGCCAAACCCAACCGAAATTAACATTGGCCGTTTTTTTACGACACACCAGTTTTTTACTGAAGTTGGTGTAAATATGCCATACATGTTCGTGAAAATTGCATACGGTGAGGGCGTGCCAAAAGTTAAAAAGAAGCTTAACCCAGCGCCAGACAACATGGTGTGGATCCGCGGCATGGACTTTGAGCCTGTGCTGACGACAGTGGACGAGGTTGAAGCTAACGTTGGTAAGCTCAAGGAGCTAAGGGAAAGTCTTTAATGAAACTCCTGATAACTGGTGGGACGGGGTATCTTGGAAAAGGCGTGATCGAACGCTGTTTGCGGGAGGGGCACGAAGTCGTCCTATTGGGGCGCCATAAGACAGCGCGCGCGATTGCCGGAGTAACGTTTATAGCCGCAGACATAGCTTCTAAGGAGCAGCTAAAAAATGTGCGAGTTGCGGTCGGTGATGTAACGACACTTGTCCATCTTGCCGCTAAGGTACCGAAGGAGCCAAAAGAGGACTTGGCGGAAGATATGGTTATGACTAATGTTCTGGGTTCCCTTAATCTTTTAGATGTTTTTGGGGAAAAACTTGAGCATGTAGTATATGGCAGTACGGCCGAAGTGTATGGCTTATCGCAAGATGCCATACCAATTACAGAGCGGCAGCTTCCTGTGCCTATGAGTAACTACGGTGCTTCTAAATTGTCGGGGGAGTTATTTATTCGGGTTTTTTGTGCTGCGAAGGGTATAAAATGTACCATGCTTAGATTTTCGGTTATGTATGGTCTGCCTGACACTATTTCTCGAGCCATACCTAATTTCATTAGCAGAGCTAAAAAAGGTGAACCGCTCGAAATTTATGGTGGTGAAGAACTGCGTGACTACCTTCATGTCGATGATGCCGCAGAGGCCGTGTTGTGCGCCGTGCGCGCTAAGAAGGATGGGGTGTATAATATTGGATCTGGCGCGGCAACAAGTGTGAAAGATGCTGCAAAGGCGATACTGCAGGCTACAAAGTCGTTATCGGAACTTCGCATACTACCCCGTCAAAAAAAGGCGGCTGACCTCGTCTTTGACAGTTCTAGCGCCGGCAAAGACCTCGAGTATCACCCAGTGTTTGTCTTCCCTTCTGGTTTAGAGACCCAATTGTGACGGATAAGCCTAAAATTTTCTTCGACCTCGACGGCACTGTTTTGGACGTTTCAGCACGGCACTACCGCATATACGAGCGCACGACACGCGCCTTCGGGGGCACCTCACTCAGCAAACGGGAGTATTGGAGGTCAAAGCAGGAGAAGTTGTCATGGCCAGATATGCTTACTAAAAGCGGTGTCACCCTAAACAAGCTCGACGATTTTATGGCTGTGTTTATTGCAGAGATCGAAAACCCCGAAGAACTCGCCCAAGACAACCTCATTGAAGGTGTGGCTGAAACGCTACAGAAGTTGCATAGCGAAGGATACTGCATGTATCTGGTAAGCCTGCGCCGTGGCCATGAAAAGTTTTTGCAGCAGCTAAAAGATCTAGGTATCGCGCGGTATTTTGCAGAGACGCTTTCTGGTCACACTGATGAGAACACCCCCGATTTAAAAGCGAGCTTGATTGCGTCAAAATTAGGTGATGGCAGAGGTGTGATGATTGGCGATACCGAAGCTGACGTTTTGGCTGCTAAAAAAATAGGCATTGTCTCTGTTGCTGTGACGAGTGGCATTCGCAGCGAGGCATTTCTGCGGGAGCTTAACCCTGACTACATACTTGATGATGCTACTTCTCTGCCGGCTGTGCTGGAACAGTTTTAGCGTAGCACCAAGAAAATACCAAGGATAATAACTGATGCGCCGACAATTTGTGTGACCGAGAGCTGTTCTTGCAACAAGAAGTGGTTGGCTACAATAACGGCCACAATGCTCGATACGGTAATGATAGCCGTTAGCGTTAGGTGCCCATTAGCAAGTTCTGGCTGTTTAGATGCAATGTTGTTAATGATAACAAAAATAAAGCGTGCAACGAGCGCTAAAACGCCTCCTAGCAAGAATTGCCAGTCGAGCAACAAGCTCGCTAATGATTTTATTGATAGTTCGCCCAAAATTGACGTTGGATTGCCTAAGAAGATAATCGAAGCCGCAACGACAACATCGTATAAAAGCGTCCATAGAATAATTTCGATCACCGGTTTGCCCTTTTATTTATTTTCATTATTTACATCCATTATGAGAGCTGTGAGCAGAAGCTGGAAGCCCAGGATAATAGGCAGCACAGCCAACATAACAGTGCCGCTAGATGGTGTTGTCGCGAGCCAAATTTTTGCAACGAGCAGATAGGCGCCGATAGTGAAACCGATGGCGCTGAGCAGGAGGCCAGCGAACAGCAGTAAAGCGATAGGGTGGAAGCTGTAAAGGACGTATTTGTAGTATATGCGCAACCAAAAGCCTTGCCAGACAGCCCGAAGGTTTCGTAACGCCGTAGGGATAAGTTTAATGCTAGATGTCTCTTCTCCGTAATGGGCGGGCACTGCGTGGTCTTTTATACGTGCATTTGCAATCGACAGTGCGGTAAGCATACTTGTTTCGTAGTCGTAACGGTGCTTTATAAAATCAAAATTAACCTTCTCTAATATGCTGCGCCGAAGGAACCCGCAGCCGTTTGTAATATCGGTGATACTGTAGTATCCGGTGGAAAATTTTGTGAGGAGGGAAATAAAAATATTGCCAAACTGGCGGTAACGAGGCATTTTTTTAAACGCTTCGCGGTGAAAAAATCGGCTTGCCTTAATGTAGTCTAAGTTATAATCGATAAAATCATCCAACATCGGTTTTAAGTATGATGTATCGAATTGAGCGTCGCCGGCAACTATACCAATCGCATCGGCTTTGGTGTTTTTGAGCGCATATTTGTATCCGCTAATAAGCGTGTAGCCGATGCCTCGGTTTTTGTCATTCGTCAGCACGATTAGCTTTTTGTAAGTTTTTGTAAGTTTTTGTAAGACAGAAGCGCTAGCATCGGTGCTGCCGTCGTTGACGACAATGATTGTGTCTATGAAATCAGGTAGCTTATCGAGTGTTGTGCTAATTAGTTTTTCTTCGTTGTAGGCGGGTATAACAACAGCAGTGTGGAGGTTCCTGTACATGAATATATCTTACTCTATTTTTTAGGTAATCGGGAACTTACCAATATCACGGGTGCGGTCCGGGCATTGTTTGATTGGTTCTGTTTCGGGCGTGGTATCGAGGTTAACGATGGTAAGTTTGGCGTATTCGACGTCGCCTAAATACGTGCGGAGGTGCGAAAGTACAACTTGGTCGCCGCTGATTACGTGTATGTTGCGGGTTGGTTCTGTCATCGCTTGTTTGATCGACGCAAATACGACGTTTTGGTCGTGAGCGCCAGGATTAAATGAATGTCCGTGGCGGATTGGGTCGAATGTGAGCGCGGCAATAAACAGGTTCGCCCTAATGTCATCGCCCCGGTTACAGCTACCTATAAATATGGTGTCGGCCGCGACGGCGGGGCCTTTCGTTACTTGGTTAATGAGCGCCAGTGCCTGAGGGCCGCTCATGCCGCCAAGCGAACCATTTGTGTAAGCATCGGTCTTAGGACCTTTTATCTGCCACCATACTAAGCAGCTTGTAATTACTGTGAGCGTACATAGGGTAATAAGCGCCGCGCGTTTAAGCCTGGCGGGGGTGAGGAACTGAGAAACAATATCGAGCGTAATCGCACCGGCTATTGCCACACCGATAACGATAAATGTGTAGGTAGATTTGTAATAAAAGTACCTAAGCTCTTGCAGTTCGTGCAGTTGGTAAAGCATGAGACCGAACGAGAATATAATACCCACGCCTGCAATAAACATGACCGCCCGGAGGGCTCTTACCCGCCACCGCGCGATTGTGTAGATGAGGCCGAGCCCGAAGATAGTAAGCAACGCTATCATTGATGTCGGGTCTATATCGCCGCGCTGCAAAATAATAGGGAACTCGAACTGCACGGGATAGATAAGGTAGAAGAGTGGCTGCAGCAAGGCGATACCCGCCAATAAAACGAAGGTTGCAATTACCGGCCATGACGGGAGTTTTTTGAGCCCTATTGTCGTTGCAAGTACTCCCGCAGCAACGCCGCCGCACGTAATAGGCATAATAAACACCCAAATAAAGTTACTGCCAACCGCTAAGATTGCGGCGACAATAAGCCATGGATACCGTTTTGCGGCAGGCAAAGCGAAAGCCTCGGCAACTGCGAACGCCGCCATAACAAGCAGCGTGAGCGCGGCAGTTTGAGCCTCGAAACCATGAGTGAACAATTGTAGCAGCCAATGGATGGTAGCACCGCCAACAACGGCTGCCGCAGCGATTAAACCAACGACGTGCGGTTTAGGAACGGCAAGTTGGCCGAGCCTGAGTGCAAGGCGCGTAATAAAGAATACCAAAAGTCCGAACCATATAAGCGAAGCCGTATAAAAGAGGAGGAGTATTTTGCCCGGGCGGTTTTGGTAGTGTAGCAACGGGTCACTCATCCATTTGTAAAAAGCGACATTAAAGTGCCAGCCCTGCGGATAGTTTATGGCGCCGCCAGGTGCGTTCACCCTGTTGTTTTTGCCGTAAGCGACGCCCTGGTTGAGATCGCTTGTTTTGATTATGTCCAAATGGGACGAATTATCGCCGCCAGCAGAAATAACGCGGAGGAGTGTTGCTGCATTTGTGGCTTGCAGTACTGGCGTAATGATGAGCGTAAGTGAGATGAGAGCAATGACTGCTGACACAATTTCGTAGCGATCCGCTCGCCACGACCGTAATTCTGGTATGTTTTTGCGTTTTTGTTGTCCGTTGAGTAATCCGAGCAGCGCTATTAGTAGCAGCAGAATCAACTGCGCACTAAGTGGCACTCCGACTGTCCACGCTCCGATTGCAATAAAAGTCACCATACAGAGACTTAGTCCGAGACTCAGCAGAATACGAGTGATTATACCTAGTTTTCCCAGTGGCAGTAGTCGTGTTGCAACGATAAGTAAAAGTGCGAATGACACAATCTGCAGGGGCGTGAGTACGAACACTGTTGCAGCGCTTAGCTGGCCTTCGGTTGTTTTAAGAAAATGCAGTGCATTGCTAAAACTTAAATGTGACTGAAGCTTGTAGGGCATATATTTGATTATATCTAAGTTTTGTTTATCGGTGTGTTGTTCTATAAATGTAGAAAGTTTTATTTGGTAGTTCGAGTGTATGCAATTCAGTGAGACAAGTAGATTTTGTAGGATGAACCGATAGAATATATTTCGCTTCTTTTTGCACGAACGGATCGCACCCATCAAATTTAATGTGGAACATGTCGTTTTGCACTAAATACATTGGGGCTGGTGCGTATTCTGAGAACACTGCTTGGGCGTAGCGGTTGTAAATGTCGGCGTGTTTGTGTTCTGGGTCTATTTTCTGCCAAAGATCGAATTGCGGATATTGGTACACGCCGGAAATTGTGCGAATCCCCTGCGCTGGCAGATACGTATTGTATTCAAGGCTGTCAAGAATGATCCACGCACCCGGCTCAGTAGCATTAATTTCCTCTACACTTTTACTAAGTGGCGAATCGATCAGGGGACTTAGGCCTATATATAGTGGGTTGACTTTGTATGTCGCGAAGAACGAGATTGCAAACAAAAGGAATGCGGCAGCTACAAGACGCTTTTTGATGAATAGATAAAATATAGCTGTGACGGTCGTGGCAAGCATTAATACAGTACTGCTGTTAACATATCCTGGGTAATCACGGTTGATGCGCCATCCAACGTAAAAGACGGTGAGGGTGGCAAGGATCGTCCCCCATTTTCTAAGGCGTTTTGGGTAGAAGATATTTTGCTGTTCACGTGCAAGCACAATAAGCTGTAGCATACTTATAAAACCTATCCCCAGTAGAATGCGGTTGTTAGGGACGATACGTAGTGTAGCCGAAAGACCCTCGCCGGTAATTTGTGTTAAGAACCTTAAAGCAAATACGACTAAGGTGATATTCAAAAATAGGAGGGTGTACTTATGCGCAGATTTTTGCTTGAAAGCGCGGTAAATAATGTATCCTGAGGGAATTAGGAGGAAAGGGGAAATAAGTATGAAATTAGACGACTCGCTCTGGTTGCTAAAGTAGTGTGCGGCCGATTCAGCGCTTTGCAATCCAGCTGAAAGGTAGCCGCCAAGCAGTTGCAAAATGTCTAATTGTATTATTTCTGCGGCACGCTTTCCGGGATATATTGTGCCTGCTACGATACCCAAAACTTGTGCGTGAGTTGCCCAAAACAAGCAAAGTGCTCCAATTGCCGCGCCAGTAGGCGCAAGAATGTACGCAGCATGGGTTTTGATGTTGGTTTTTATATTTTTCCAATGGTCGAGTATGTGTCCGCCGAAAAATGCCGCGACGCTAATCGCTACCGGGATTAAGAATGGCGGGTACTGCAAAAGCGCAAAACAGGTGAGCGAATAGCCAAGTGCGCAAGCCCAGAGCAACCGCTGGCGTTTGTTGCTGGTGTGTAATAACTTTAAAAGAAGCGTCGCAATAATGAACCCATAAGCAAGTGATAAAATAGTAATGGATTGGTACCACCATTGTACATATGGTGCGAATGCCATGCTAAGCGCAATGAGAATTGCGAACCACTTTTGGCGAGGCATGAGCGTGATAATAAAAAAGTAACAGCCTATAATAAGCGCTGCAAGCAGCAGCCACCATTTGAGCGCAAACGCATGCTCAACGGGAAAGATAAAGAACGGCCAGTTTTGTGGCTGGAATAACGCTATCCAGTTTTTGTGCGGCGTATCAATAACAACACTGAGATCTTCGCCGTTGCCAATGTTGGGATTATGTTGCTCGAGATTGTTTTTTGTTTGGGCTACGGCCGTTGGGGTAACCACAAGCCATTCATCGGAACGGATAGAGCGGGGTTGTCCAAAAAGCAGGTTATTGTCTGGATGCTCTTTGCCGTAAAAGAACTGGTTGTAAATACCGATTGATGATCCGCTCACTTTGTATGCCGCCAACCCCACGACGACAAGCGCTACAAGCACCGGAAATAACCATATGGACTTAGAAAAGTGAATAAGCTTTTGTTTAATCATTACTCATAAATATACGTCAATAGGGGGAAAAGTGCTAAATATTTTACAGTCAGGTACTTCTCGCTTAGAATGGCAGTAATGAAAAAGGATTATATTCAGCATCTGAAGCAACTTACTCTCTTATTCCTAAAATGGTTTTCGGCACCGGCAGCCATGTATGCGGTAATATTTTTTATCACCCAACCGCATTATTTTACGAGTTTTTCGACAGGTTTTTTCTTAGATAATGGTGATGGATTCCAGAATGTCTGGAATATCTGGTGGGTGAATCAGTCGGTAGTCATTGACCACGCTAATCCATATTACACGACTATGCTGCACTGGCCGCACGGGACAACGCTGGTGCCACAAACGATGGCGATATTCAATGGGCTTATGGCTATTCCGCTTATGGGCATTCTCAACTTCAGTCTTATTCAGGCCGTCAACTTTGCCGTGACCTTCAGCTTTGTTATGGGCGGGGTCACGATGTTTTGGTTTATCCAAAAACTCCATAAAAAATATTGGGTTAGTTTGATTGGTGGTGCGCTGTTTACGTTTTCGAGTTATCATTTTGCGCACGCGTTTGGTCATTTACAATTAGTCTCGTTTGAATGGATTCCATTATTTTTGTTGGCATTCTGGACGCTTCTCGAGAAGTTTCGCTGGCGCGATGCGTTTTTTGCTGCCGGCGCACTCTTTTTGGTATTATTGTGCGACTATTACTACTTATTTTGGTCCGTGATGGTTGGCGGCGCATGGCTCGGTTGGAAGGTTTATAAAAAGGAGATTGCTTTCACCAAAAAGAACTTTGCTGTTTTTGGATTGTTTGTTGCGCTCTGTCTTATACTCATCGGGCCGCTGGTGTATTCGCTTTTGCACTTAAGCAAAGCTGACGGCGGGTTACTTGGATCGCATGATCCGGTTATGTTCGGCCTCGATCCCCTTGCGCTTATTATTCCTGGCGGATCGTGGTATTGGGGCGAGCTGACACAGTTTTATTGGAGCCGTATTCCCTATCTTGCCGAAACAAGTATGTTCTTTGGATACGGGCTTCTTATTGTGTTGGCTATCGCTGGATATAAGAGGTTGTTTAAGCGCCGCGAATTTAAGTTTCCGGTATGGCTTGATTTTTGGTGGATTATTTTCATCGTATTTGGGCTTATCGCGCTTGGGCCACGGCTTCACATCGATAATGTGGAATTTAATGATTTTCCTATGCCCTATTCTTTGCTTGAGACGATTTTTCCGACGCTACAGATCTCAGGTATGCCGGTTCGTTGGATTTTAGTAGCCCTTATTGCGGCAATTGTGATTGTTACCTATATGCTCTCACGACTGGATATGAGCCGGGATAAAAATAAGCAGCTCATTGTACTTTTCGTACTTATAATGGCAGTTGACCTGTTCCCGGTGCAATTACCACTTACTAAAATACCAACTCCGCAATACGTTGAACAATTAAAGAATTTTTCTGGCGGCGCAGTTCTCGATGAGGCAGCGCCCAGTGAACCGCAGCAGTTGCGCAATCAGACTGTTCATGAGAAACCTATGCCATTCGGTTACATTACGCGTTTGCCTGCGAGTGTTGATAAACAGGATCGTCCTATTTTTGTGGCAATCGATCAGCATCGTTATGCCGATTTGTGTAAAGATTTTAAGATACGCTACCTAACAGAGCCAGCCGCGCGGCAGATGCCGTATTTGAGTGATGCGCTTATTGTTTATCGCGACGAGCAGGCGAAGATCTACGATCTTTCTTTGTCGTCTGAGTTTTCTTCTTTGGTTGATGAACCGCCCTGTCACCTAAATTAGATTCCTTTTTGGTTTTAGGGCTGGCTGTGACGATGTGCTTTTTTTGCTTGCGGACGGCCGTGTTGAAGTAGATAATTTCCCAAATAGCTTTAACGCCGTCTTTAACACCGATCTTTTTACCCTCTTCTTTGCTGCGGCCGTAATATGAAATGCCAATTTCGTAGACGCGAAGGTTACGTTTTGCGATATGCGCCGTTACCTCTGGCTCAAAACCGAAGCGCTTTGATTGTAGTTTTTTGGCGATTTCGCGCGCGTGTTCGCCCGAGATCATTTTGTAGCATGTTTCCATGTCGGTAAGATTAAGGCCGGTAAAGATGTTGGAGAGCATCGTGAGGAACTTATTTGCTACTTGGTTGCGGTAATAAATAATGCGGTGTGGTTCGCCGCCTATGAAACGTGAGCCGTACACTACATCAGCATGGCCGCGTTGAATCGGATAGAGAAGGCGTTTGTACTCATGCGGGTCGTATTCTAAATCGGCGTCTTGTATGATCACGACGTCACCAGTTGAGGCCAGGATGCCCCGTTTGAGTGCTGCCCCCTTGCCCTGGTTATCTTCTTGGAACAGTATCTTGTACCCAGGTTTGTTATCGTATGAGTTGAGGATGTCGCGCGTACCATCTTTGGAGCCGTCATCCACGATAATGATTTCTTTTTCAACGCCTTTTAGGTTGACGCTGTCGATTTCTGCGAGGATTGTTTTTATCGTGTTTTTTTCGTTGTAGGCCGGCATAACGATTGAGAGCTTGTGTATTTTCGGCATGGCAGGTATTCCAATTACATTTTACTGTTATGGTATCATGGTTTCGTGACATTTATGAAACAAGTGAAGCAAGGCCTATATAGTGTGGTGCGTAGGCAGCTGCAACGAGAATTCGTAAGGTTTTGCGTTGTTGGCGTTGTTGGGTTCGTTGTTAATCTAAGTATGCTTACATTTGCACGTGAGTTGCTGGGGCTGCCCATCGAATGGTCTGTTCTCATAGGTGGCGAGGTTGCACTTTTTTCGAATTTTTTCTTTCATAATTATTGGACTTATAAAGAGCGCCCTCAAAATAAAAAGATTGGCGTTCTGTTTTTACAATTTCATGTAGCGTTTTGGTCGGGTAATGGAGTTAATGTTATTCTTACCCTGATTATGATTAAACAGTTTGGCTGGAGTTCCGTCGTGTCGTTGGCGATTGCTTCGGGTGCAGTTTTATTCTGGAATTTTGGCTGGACGAAGTTCTATATTTGGCGCGCAAAAGATATTACAAAAGAAATTTAGTTGCGGGGTGAAAATGTTGAGTGCTACAATACAGCAGATGTATATTGTAGTAGTTGGGACAGGGTATGTTGGTCTTGTCACGGGTACCTGCTTAGCCGAAATTGGCCATGACGTGACCTGTGTTGATATTGACGAAGCAAAAATTAAACGGCTCACTAAGGGTGACATTCCTATTTACGAGCCGGGTCTTTCTGACTTGGTGCATAAAAATGTGGCGGCCGCACGCCTGCATTTTACAACCGATTACGCACAAATTGGTGCGCCGGCGGCAATCTTTTTTGCGTTGCCCACGCCGCCAAATGGTGACGGCGAAGCCGATTTAAGCTTTGTGCTTGCGGCTGCAAAAAGCGTGGCGAAGGTCATGAAGAATTACACTGTCTTGATTAACAAGAGTACCGTGCCTGTGGGAACCGCCAAAAAAGTTCGTGCCATGATAAAAGAGCTCACCGATGTACCGTTTGACGTGGTGTCTAATCCTGAATTCCTGCGCGAAGGTTTTGCGGTAACTGATTTTATGCAGTCTGACCGCATTGTGGTGGGCTCGTCGTCGCCAAAAGCTCGTGCGGTTATGGAAGAACTCTACCAGCCGTTCATCAACGCTGGCGTGCAGCTTATGCTCATGGACGAAGCATCGTCTGAGATGACAAAATATGCAGCAAACTCGTTTTTAGCAACAAAAATTAGCTTTATGAACGAAATTGCTAATTTGTGCGAAATTGTTGGTGCCGATGTTGATTTGGTGCGCGAAGGCATTGGGTCTGACGAACGCATTGGCCGCCGGTTTTTGTACGCTGGTCTGGGGTACGGTGGCAGTTGCTTCCCTAAAGATGTGTTGGCGCTGCACCGTGTTGCCGCCCATAATGACTACGATTTTAAATTGCTCACCGCTGTTATGGATGTAAACGAACGCCAGCGTTTGTTGTTGGTCGAAAAAATTACCGACCGGCTTGGCGAAAACCTTGACGGTGTGCATATTGCCGTTTGGGGTTTGGCATTTAAGCCAGACACCGATGACGTACGTGAAGCGCCAGCAATTGCGATTATCCGCGATTTACTTGGTCGCGGCGCAACCATAAAGGCCTACGACCCTGAAGCCATAGCGAACGCTAAACGTTTGATTGACGATACCGTTCAGTATGCAGATAGCGCATTAGGTGCTCTTGTGGATGCTGATATATTGGTTATTGCCACTGAATGGAAGGAATTCGCCGCAGTAGAGCCGGAAGTTATTGCCAAAGCGCTACGTAAAAAAATGGTTTTTGACGGCCGCAATTTGTTCGCCACTGCTGACATGCGCCAAGCAGATCTCATTTACGTGAGTATTGGCCGGGAGGCAGTTGAACGTGCGTAACGTATTGATTGCTGGTGGCGCTGGTTTTGTTGGGTCGCACCTTGCCAAAGCTTTTTTAGATAAAGGCGATAGCGTGGTAAGTGTTGATAACCTCAGTACGGGCCGCCTGGAAAATATTGTGCATTTGCAAAAACACCAGAATTTTACACATATAAATGCAGACATTACCGAGCCGCTGCCTGCCAGTATCACTAACCAAACATACGACATCATAGCTAACTTAGCCTCGCCTGCCAGTCCGCCAAAATACCTGCATCTGAGCGTTGAAACGCTCATGGTAGGTGCGCTTGGTACAAAGAATTTGCTTGACCTTGCGGTGCGTGATAGTGCGCGGTTTATGCAGGCGTCAACAAGCGAAGTGTATGGTGACCCGCAAATCCACCCGCAGCCTGAAAGCTACTGGGGCAACGTCAACTCGTACGGTGCGCGCGCAATGTACGACGAAGCTAAACGCTTTGCAGAGGCGCTTATTTGGGTCTACCGCAACCAAAAAAATACCAACACGTGCCTGGTGCGTATTTTTAACACATATGGGCCGCACATGGACCCGGAAGACGGTCGCGTCGTGTCTAATTTTGTGATTCAGGCGCTCAAAAATGAGCCGATTACCATTTACGGCGAAGGTAAGCAAACGCGCAGTTTTTGTTACGTGAGCGATCAAATTGACGGCATGATCAAGCTTATTGAATCTGATGAACACGACCCAATCAACGTGGGTAACCCTGGCGAATTCACTATGATTGAACTTGCCGAAAAGGTGATTGCCGCCACCGGCAGCTCATCGCAAATCGTACATGAATCACTGCCGCCGGATGACCCAACGCAGCGCAAACCAGATATTACTGTAGCTCGCAAAAAACTTGGCTGGGAACCAAAAATTAGCCTGGACGAAGGGCTGAAACCAACGATCGAATATTTTCGCAGCCAGCTTGGGTGAATATTGTAAAGATTTAGATTTTATTTTATAATCTGCTCTATGCTAACCAAGAGTGTGGAGCTGGGGTCCCGGCTCATTCCGCTGCCGTTCGAAGATACTCCCGACTATCGGCGAATGATCGCCAACATCTACGCGAGCATGTGGGGTTCGCACCCCACGGTGTGGGAAATGCACGTCATCAACAGGCAGTTTGTGGAGTTTGAAGGTGTCAGCGCCATCCCGGCGACCAAGCACTGTGTGGCGCAGGCACTACGGGCCGACGTGCTCGCAGACATGCTCGGACTGCGTCCGGCACTGACGCACGAGCTTGTGGCCGGCGTGCTGCTCACGGATTCCTACAAGGCCGAAAAGCGGCGCTATATGAACCGCGTTAGTCCGAGCTGGGACAGTTACGCAGAAGCGCAGCGGCTCGCCAAGGCATCATGGGTGGATAGCGGTATGTTCAGCCCGAACGTCATCACGATCGCTTCGTCGGTAGCGCACGAGACGCTTCTGGACATGGAGCAGATCTGTGACGGGAAGTTCGACCACCTGTGCCAGGATCCTTTCACGATCGCCCGGCTCGTCGCCCACTACGTGGATGACATTAGCCGTAATCACGACTGGGTCGAGGAAGCGGGTGAGCATGGCAACATGCTTGACCTGCGCATGCAGCACAACGCGCGGAATCCGGCGTACGCCCAGCTCAATGAAGAAGGCCGGCTGTGTCTCCGTCAGGAAGCAGTGGATGCGGGCCTTCCGCGGTACTTCACTGGTTACGAGACGACCTACGAGGCACAGGCCCGCGTGGGCCACCGCGTCGAAAGGGTGCTCGCGAGGCTCATCGGGAGACGATTCGATCTCTACGTCGAGCCGATCGACCTGCCGGTCATCGTCGACAACTCGATCCGAGGCGGGATGATCGACTTGATGAGGGCCTAGAACGCGCAGCCTATTGGCGTGATCGCCGCCTTGGCAACCGGCTTGGTTGGCCCCTCACTTACTGCTGCACTAGTAGTATGCGAGGGGCTTTCAGTTTTTTTATGGTTCGAGAAATTAGTTATTTAAAAACGATTGTTTTGTAAGCGATGTACGTCCAGCTCATTTGCAGGCCAGTCGCGATAATCTTGGCAATCTGCGGGTTGAGGCCAAGGCCAATGGTGACGCTTAAGAATACCGACGAGAATCCGAAGTTAAATAGTAGTAACCCTATATACAGGGCAAGTTGCCGTCTAAATGCGGTGGATTCGGTGCTGCCAAACGTCCATCTGTAATTAACTGAAAAGTTAAAAGCGATTGACGACCAATACGACGCGGTGTTTGCCAGTAGTACATCCCAGCCGAATACACTATGGAGTACGCTAAATAGCGCAAAGTCTATGGCGAATGTCGTACCACCAACAAGCAGATACCGTACAAAGCGGCGTCCTGTTAACGACTGTACATATGGGGCTAATTTTTCCATTAGCCTTTGCGTGTGAGGCGCAGCAAATACTTGCCGTAACCGCTTTTTATAAGGTCCTGGGCAATGTCTTCGAGCTGTTCGTCGTTAATAAATCCCTGGTTATGGGCGACTTCTTCGATACAGCCGATTTTAAGGCCGGTACGCTTTTCGATGACTTCTACAAACTGCGCGGCGTCATTCATGCTGGCGAAGGTGCCGGTGTCAAGCCAGGCGGTGCCGCGGTCCATGGTCTGTACTTTGAGTTTGCCGCGCTTTAGGTATTCTTCGTTTATGCTGGTGATTTCCAGCTCGCCGCGTTCGCTTGGCTGGATGTTTTTGGCAATTTCAATCACGTCGTTATCGTAAAAGTATAAGCCAACCACTGCAAAGTGTGACTTTGGATTTTCCGGCTTTTCTTCGATAGAAACAGCGTTTAAATCGTCGTCGAATTCAACCACGCCGTAGCGTTCAGGGTCGCTTACGCGGTAGGCAAATACCACACCTCCATCTGGGTCGACACATTGTTTAAGCGCCGTACCGAAGCCTTGGCCGTAAAAAATGTTATCGCCCAGCACGAGTGCGACTTTGTCGTTACCGATAAATTCTTCGCCGATAATAAATGCTTCGGCCAGGCCATTTGGTTTTTCCTGAATGGCATATTCAAACTTACAGCCAAGCTGCGAACCGTCGCCAAGAAGGCGTTTGAACTGGTCTTTGTCGGCGGGTGTGGTGATGATCAGGATCTCGTTGATGCCGGCCATCATCAACGTTGACAGCGGGTAATACACCATTGGCTTGTCGTAAATGGGCATGAGCTGCTTGCTGATACCTTTTGTAATTGGGTACAAACGGGTGCCCGACCCACCGGCTAAAATAATACCTTTCATGGTCTAGTTTTCCTTTTCCTTGGCAACATATTCGGCGAGGTCAGCCTTCCAGTCTTTAAGCGCGAGGCCGGTTGCCTTAATTTTACTGAGATCCATTTCGCTTTGTAACGGACGGGGAGCAATGCCCGTTTTACTCTTAAAATATTCTTGTGTGGAAACACCAGTAACTGCCAGGTCATCGCGGCCAAGGTTTGAGAAAATGGCGCGGGTGATGTCATCCCAGGCGGCTGGCTGGCCGTCGTTACTCGCGTTGTAGATGCCGTAGGCGGCGTTTGTTTTAAGCAAGTGTTCAACGGCGTCTACTAGTGTATGCGTAAAGGTGAGGCGGCCAATTTGGTCGTTCACAACACTTGGCGAAATATTTTTTGCAGCCAGGCCCATCATGGTGCGCACAAAGTTCGGGCCGTCGCCGATTAACCACGAAGTACGCAGCACATAGTATTTTGGCGTAACACTTACTGCAATATCGCCGGCGGCTTTGCTTTGTGCATACACGCCAAGCGGCGTTACAGGTTCGGTTTCTAGGTGCGGTACTTGTGTGCCGTCAAATACGTATTCGCTCGAAACATGGACCACGGTCATGGTGTGTTCGGTTGCAAGTTTTGCCAGGTAGCCTGGGCCAGTAGCGTTAATTTGCCAGGTCAGTTTGCGGCCTTCTGGTGTTTCGGCACCATCAACATTTGTGTAGGCGGCGGCGTTTATAATAACGTCAATGTTCGACCAGTCTTGCTTACTTAGCATATCCCAGTCGGTCATATCGAATGTGTCACGGTCAACGGCACGGGCACCCGGGAAACGGGTTTGCAGCGCTGTGCCGAGTTGCCCATGCGCTCCAATAATGAGCATTTTGCTTTCGTCCATAGTTACGCCTCCATTGGGGTTATATCGGCCAGCATTGGGTGGTTGCGGTCGCGGTCGCTCATGGTTGCTTGGTTGAGCGGTATTGGCCATGTAACGCCAAGTGCAGGGTCGCCAAGGTTCACGAATGTTGCGGTTTTGTATGCATCTTCTGACCAGTGGGCGTTCACGCTATACATGTAGTGCACGTCGGCGCTGGTGGTTTGGTAGCTGTTGCCGACGCCCTTTGGTACGAATACGGCTTTGTTTTTGTCGGCTTCGAGTGTGACGACTTTGCCAAAACTGTTGCCGCTGCGCAGATCAACGTAGGCCACAAAAATAGTCCCGGTGACCACCGAAATGTACTTGTTCCAAGGTTCTGCGTGGAAGCCACGCACCACGCCGCGTTCCTTGTTGTAGGCAATGCTGGTCTGGATCACGGTAAAATCTTCTGGCAGACCCGCGGCAACTAGTTTTGCGCGTTGGTATTTTTCCTGGAAGTAGCCGCGCTCGTCGCCAACAGCAGTAACGTCAAACCAAATGAGGCCGGGGATGCCGGTTGTGTGACCAGTTACTTCAGTTGTGGGGACTCCCATTATTTTTCCTCCTTTTGTAGGCCATAATTTTTCGCCATATAGATTGCGGCGATGACAGGACTGTCTTTTAGCTCCCCGCTTGCGATCATTCTCTCAATTTTTTGGATATTTATAAAGCAGCGGCTGGTTATGTCCTCATTTTCATCGGTGGGTTTGCCACTGCCATGTACGTTTTTCGCCAGGAAAATTTCTATTGGTGCATTGCCTGTGCCCGTGATTTGGTAGATGCGGCCAAGGTTGTGCCAGTCGGTACTTTCGAGGCCGCATTCTTCGGTGAGCTCACGTTTAGCAGCAGCGAGCGGCTCCTCGTTTTTTTCCATGAAACCAGCCGGTATTTCCCAAATTCTTTCTTTTAATGTGTAGCGGTACACTTTTTGCAGGAGGATTTCACCTGTTTCGTTGCAAGCAACTATAAAAGCCGCGGGATTTTGTAGCTCCATATAGCTGTAAACGAGTGGTTGCCCTTTTTGGTTTAACACTTTGTCGCGTTTGACGCGTATCCAGGGGGATTCGTAAACTACTTGGGACGAAACTGTCTTCCAGGCGATCACGTTACCTGCCGAGTTCTTTGTATTTAGCTTCGGTTGCTTTTTTGAGCGGCTTCCACCACCATTCGTTTTGTGAGTACCAGTCGATGGTTGCGTTTAAACCGTCGCGGAAGTTGGTGTATGTTGGCTGCCACCCAAGTTCGTTCACGATTTTGCTGTTGTCGATGGCATAGCGCAGATCATGGCCAGGGCGGTCGTTCACGTGGTCGTACCAATCTGTTGGCTTACCCATAAGTTCGAGCATGATTGCGAGAACCTGTTTGTTGCTTTCTTCGCCGTTTGCGCCAAGCAAGTAAATTTCGCCGCTTTTACCTTTTTCGATGATGGCGTGCACGCCGCTGTTGTGGTCGTCAACGTGGATCCAGTCACGGACGTTTTCGCCATTGCCATATAGTTTTGGCTTGCGGCCTTCTAAAATCTCGGTAATCTGGCGCGGAATAAATTTTTCGACGTGCTGGTATGGCCCGTAGTTGTTTGAACAGTTGCTGATTGTGGCGTGAATACCAAAGCTGCGTACCCAGGCACGTACCAGGTGGTCAGAGCTGGCTTTGCTGGCAGAATACGGGCTGCTGGGGTTGTACTTGGTCTCCGCGGTAAACTTGGCGGGATCGTCGAGTTCGAGGTCGCCGAACACTTCGTCGGTGCTAATGTGATGCATGCGTTTGCCGTGTTTGCGGACGGCTTCCAAAATGGTATAGGTGCCTATAAAGTTGGTTTGCATAAAGGGCCAGGGGTCGTGCAGGGAGTTGTCGTTGTGACTTTCGGCGGCAAAATGAACAACGATATCGTTCTCGGCTATTAGTTCATCCATAAGTTTTGCATCGCAAATGTCGCCTTCAATAAGTTCGACTGTATCTCCGAGCGTTTTAAGGTTGTCTCGGTTGCCAGCGTAGGTGAGTTTGTCTATTACGGTCACTTTATATTCAGGACGGTTCTGAGCGGTATAGTGCACAAAGTTCGAACCAATAAACCCTGCGCCACCGGTGACAAGCATGTTTTTCATACTCCTTTATTGTACTACAAGTTCGTGGCCGCCGCCGGGAATGTATGGTATAGTAGCGCCATGATAGTCGTTGTTATTGCTGGCGGGTCCGGCACTCGTCTCTGGCCGCTTTCGACACCTGATTACCCGAAACATTTGTTACAGCTTGATGGCGAAGAATCGCTATTACAAAACGCGTACCGCCGCGCCAAAGGGCTGACCGATGACATTTATGTTGTGACCGATACAAGCCATGCGCACCACGTGAAAGACCAGCTGCTCCAGGTAAACGAGCAACATCTCATTATTGAACCTGCACGCAAAGGTACGGCAAACTGCCTGCTTGCCGGGCTACACCGCATTAGTCAGCACCATGGTCATGACGAACCTATTGCGTTTATTGCCGCCGACCATTTTGTGCGTGATATTGACGGTTTTATTCAGTCGTTCCATATTGCCGGCAACGCGGCTGAGGCGTATAAGCGCATTTGCCTGGTGGGTGTTGAGCCTACCTACCCATCGACCGGTTTTGGTTACATCGAAAAGGATGACCTATTGGGCGACGAAGATATGGTCTACAATGTGGGGCGTTTTAAAGAGAAACCACCGCATGACGTTGCGCAGGAATATATGAAGAGCGGGCATTACCTTTGGAACTGTGGGTATTTTGTGGGGTCATTCAACACCTTTATGGAGGCTATTAAAAAGCACAGCCCGGTCATGTTCAAGAATTTTGAGATACTCAAGCAAACGACCGATGCAGCAGCTTTTAGCGAAGCATATCTGTCGTTCGACACAGACACGATTGACTATGCGCTTAACGATCACGTTGATAATTTTATGGTGGTGCCTGCGACGTTCGACTGGATGGACGTTGGTTCGTTCCAGGATTTGTACGATGTAACCGATACTGACGAGCAAGGTAATGCGGTCACAGGCGGTCATGTGTTGCTGGAAGACGTACAAAATTCATTTGTGCGTAACGAAGAAGATAAGCCGATTGCGGTTATTGGTGTTGACAATATTGTGGTGGTAAACACGCCGAGTGGCATTGTTGTAGTCCGTAAGGATCTGGCGCAAAAGGTGGGCGAGGTGGCGAAGAGGTTTATTGAGCAGTAAGGGCTTAATCTTGGTGGTAGCACGTACCGTCGTTGTAGGAGCTGCCAAAAGTGCAATTTTCCCATCTTCCAAATCATATTAGGATTTCGTTAGGCGACGCCTGTACAGAATTTGCCTGTAAACAATACAAAAGTTGCGTTGGCAGAAAAAAATGGTGACCACAAAGCCGAACTTTGCTTGTTGTTATGGACTACAATAGTGGGCGTATCCCGGCCTTTAACACAGTATAAGTAAATAAAAAACTGGCTACTTCCCAGCCGGTTTTTTGTGGGTTTCTACAAATTTTTGCACCTCACGCACAAACCGTTCTTCGCTGTAATGTTCGGCATGTGCTTGCATAATTTTTGGTACAAACTTCATTTTCTGGAAGCGTTTGAGCGCGGCAACCAAGCTTTCTGGCGTTTGTTCGCTAAAGAAAATGCCTGTTTTGCCGTCCGCCACAACATCGAGCGCACCGCCTTTAGCAAAAGCAATCACCGGGCAGCCCGCGGCGATGGGTTCGATCTGGGTGATGCCCCAATCTTCTTCTTGCGGGAAGATGTAGCCCGCGGCTTTAGTGAGCGCAGTTGCAATCTGTTTGTCGTTGGCGCCTTCTACAAAACGTATGGTTGGGCCGGCAATGCTTTTGAGCTGCTTGTGATCTGGGCCGGTACCGTAAAGTGTGAGTGGCAGCCCCAGTTTGTTGCAGGCGTCAATGGCAAGATCGAATCGTTTGTATGGCACTTGCCTGCCGACAACCACAAAACCTTCGCGTGGGCCAGTAATTTCAAGTTCACGAAAGCGCATCATGTCGACAGGGGGGTGAATAATCGTTGCGTCGTGGTCGTAATATTTGGCAATGCGCCCAGCAACGGCCGATGAGTTGGCGATAAAATAGTCCACGCCAGCAACGGCGCGCAGGTCGATTTTGCGCATCATGTTTACAAGTGCTGGCAGGGCAACGCGCATGAGCGGATTGAGCGGCCCCATGCCGGGCGAGGCAACATATTCTTTGTAATGGCTCCAGTAATAGCGCGTGGGGGTGTGGCAATAGCAAATATGCACGGCGTTCGGGCGCTTCACCACCGCCTTGGCTTCGGCGCTGGCGCTGCTAATAATAATGTCGTATTCGCGCAGGTTCAGTTTGCGGAAGGCGCTCGCTCGCTGCAAAGGGAACAGTTGGTGCTTGCCACGCAGAGGCAACGGTAATTTTTGTAAATATGTGGTGCGCACGTCTAAATTACGGAATGCTGGCATGGTTTCGGGTGTGAACACCGATGTGTAAATTGGCGCGTCCGGAAATGCTGTATGTAGCGCCAAAACGACTCGTTCGGCGCCACCCATGTTGGTAAGCCAGTCGCAGACGATTGCGATTTTAGATTCCGCCATTAATGTGCGTCCCCTTTGCGCAGTACGGCCGGGAGTGTTTTGAGTAGAATCTTAATATCCAGCCAAAAACTCCAGTTTTGAGCATAGTATAGTTCAAGCTCCACGCGTTTTGCAAATGGCAGGTCGTCGCGGCCAGAAACTTGCCACAGACCTGTCATGCCAGGTTTAACGCTATGCAACAGTGAACCGCGGCTTCGGTAAAATCCCAGTTCGTCGGGCAGAATCGGGCGCGGGCCAACAAGGCTCATGTCACCGCGCAGGACGTTCAGTAACTGCGGTAACTCATCGATTGATGTCACCCGCAGGAATTTGCCAAACCGCGTAATGCGCGGGTCGTTAAGCACTTTGCGGTGAGTGCGGTATTCGTCAGCCAGGTCTGGGCGGTTCATACGCATAAAAATTTTAATAGCGTCCTGGCCAGAGTATTTGCGGCTCATGGAGCGCAGTTTGTACAGCCCAAAAGGTTGCGCGTAGCGGCCCAGGCGTTTGTTTACAAAAAATACCGGGCCTGGGTTACAAATTTTTTGAGCAACCAGGATAAGCAAAAGCAGTGGCGACAGCACAGCAAGGATCACGAGCGTTACCGTGACATCAAAAATGCGTTTAACGACCTCGCCCCAGCCTACGAGTGGCGTTTGGTGCACCGAAATTATTGGGTAGCCTAAAAATATGTCGATGATATTTTTACCAGAGTAAAATTCTGTTTCGCCAGGAATAAAACAGTAGTTTATGTGCAGAGTCTGAGCGGCGCTCAATACTTTTTGATTGCGTTCATTGTCGTTGTGCAGATCAGTTTGAATAATGGTGGTAATACGCTGCGATTGCAAGTGGCGCAGAGCTTCATCGACGGTGCGGTACTGTGTGCCATGGAACCGTTTTGGCAGAACTGATTTTGGCCCCGCGATTGCGACAATGTGGTAGCCTGAGCGTTCTGTGTCACTCAGCTGCGTGGCGATGTCCCGGGTGGCCGGACTGTTGCCAATAATAAGCACGCGGCTGATTCCCCGGCCAAAGCGGAACATGAGTGCCCGCACACCGCGCAGAAGTTCGCGCCCCACAATCAGCGCTACAAATGACCCGACAAAGGCGTACACTGCAACCAAACGGGCCGGGAACACCGGCGCGTCAATGATAAAACTGTAGCCAATGACAATCAAAATGCCGATCACGGCGCCAACCAGCAGCCTGCCCCATTCAGCCAAGCGTTTGCTGTAAATATTGCTGCTGTACAGGCCAAGGAGGCCGAACACAATAATCCACAGCGGGATTAATACGAACGCGGTTTGCAAAAAAGCAGTGCTACCGACTTCGGCTACAAGCGGTCGGTGGTCGAACTGCACACGTACAATGTACGCTAATGTGAAGGCGGCGAGCAGCACAAAAAAATCAATCAGAATCAAGGCAAGGCTGTAATAGCGGGCCGATCGGGTTGGCATAGGGGTATTGTAACATCTCCCCGGTTATTTTTTAGCTATGAACGGTCGTAGTGGGTGGTTATGCCGCCAATGTAGCCAACACTACCGATGGTGAGAAGCTTCATGCTACTCATCGAACCACGCGCCAGGTATGATAATGGTAATGAGTACTTCGCGTCAGTCCCTCGCTAACAAGGTAATTGCAATTTTGGCCGTATGCTTGGTGACGATTTTGGTGGTTCTGCCGGTACACGCGTTTATAAGTACGTGGGGCGGCACGGCAATTGGCCCATTGCTGGTCTGGAAGAGCTGGAAAGAAATTTTGCTGGCTGCCCTCATTCCGTTGGTTATTGGGGTATGCGTGTTGCGCCCCGACGTTGCGCGTACAGTGTGGGGCCGGTGGTACAACAAGTTGATTGCCGCGTATGTGGTGATGACGTTGGTTATGTCAGTTGCTTCGCAGGCATCGGGCGAGGCGGTGGTCGCCGGTGTGCTTATAAACCTGCGGTTCCTGGCTATGTTTGTGCTTGCCCAAGTGGTGCTTGCGAGCGGTTTGCCCTGGGTTGAGAAGTTCAAAAAGCGTTTGGCGACGTGGTTGGTTACGACTGGAACGTTACTGGCCGTGATTGCATTTTTGCAAGTGACCGTGCTGCCAAAGGACTTTTTGGCGCATTTTGGTTACAACAAAGACACCACAATTGCCCCGTTCATGGTAATTGACGACAACCCGGATGCCCTGCGTGCGTTTGCCACAATGCGCGGCCCGAACACGTTCGCTTCGTATCTATTGTTGCCGCTTGCTGTGGCTTTGCTGCTGTGGTGGCACAACCGTAAGCAGTGGTGGATGGCGGGGTCTGCGGTACTTATGGCTGCCGCGATTTTCGCCACACATTCACGCAGCGGTTGGCTAGGTGCGGCAGTTATGACGGCAACGCTGGCGTTTGTGGCGCTCCCCCGAGAGGCGCTAATAAAATGGCTTAAGTTCGGCACAGTTCCGGCAATTATTTTGGTTGGCGTGGTTATGTGGCTGGCAACCACGGTTCCGGCAATTCGCCTGGCGGTGTTCCATTCTGGTGGGAATGACGTCACTGAATCACTAACCGAAGGCTCCAGCGACAAACACTGGCGGGCAACTGCCGAGGGCACGGCAGCGATTGTCCGCGAGCCGCTTGGCACGGGCGTGGGCAGTGCGGGTCCGGCGTCGTTTTATACCACCAACAGCGGCGCGCTCATCCCCGAAAATTACTTTGTGCAGATTGGCCAAGAAGTTGGCGTGGTAGGCTTAGTAATATTTATCGCAATGAGCGTGGGCATTGCCCGCGAGTTGTGGCGTCGCCGCCAAAATGTGTGGCCGCAAGCACTTTTTGCCAGTTTTATTGGCATACAAGTGATTAACATATTTTTGCACGGCTGGGCCGACGATCCCACTGCCATGACTTGGTGGGCGCTTGCCGGACTCGTCCTTGGCACACCGCCCGTAAAAAAGGTAAAATCTAAATAAATATGGTTATTCGTCCGTACTACCAAGGGCCGTCATTCGCCCGAATTAACAAAGGCATGCTGGCCAAATACATGGCCGCAGGTGCCGTGACCACACTGACCGACTACGCCGCATTCACCCTGTGTTTTAGCATTTGGAACGCTGGCCTGCTGACCGCAACGGTCGTGGCCTACATTGCTGGCCTTATTGTGAGCTACGTGCTCAATCGCTACTGGGTATTCAGCCACGGCGGCGACCGCCAAAGCGCGGCGAGCAGTTTGTGGCGCTATGCAGCGTTTTTGTTTGTGAATCTGGTCATTACTTACGGTATGCTTTGGGCGTTGGAACAAGTCGGCATTTCGCCTTACTTTGGTAAGTTGATTGTGGGCGCATTCATGTTCTTTTGGATTTATTGGGGCAACACCGCATTTGTGTTCCGCGGCGAAAAAACGGGGCCAATTCAATTATGAATGCCGAAGCGCGGCCAAGCAAAAAACAGCGCGAACTTTTGAGTTTTATTGACGCGTTTATTAAACAGCACGGCTATGGCCCCAGTTACCGCGAAATTATGAACGGCCTGGCGTATAAGTCGGTGTCGACCGTAGCGACGCATGTAGACAACCTTATTACCAAAGGGCATTTGCGCAAACGCGACTATTCTGCCAGGTCGTTGGAGGTGGTGAACAAACCCGATACTGAATTTAAAGCGATGGCAAAAGTAGCAGCAGCCGACAGTAAGTGGCTGGTGGCGCAAGTTACTGCACGGTTTAATGCCGTGGAAGCTGACACAAAACTGCGCACGACCGAGATGGATAATTTGTATGTGTTGGTCGGTGCGCTGCATGTGTTGGGCCTTACGGAGGCTGCGGCCGCGTTTAAGCGACGGTTGCTTGCGCTGAGTAAGTAAAATAATTCAGCCTTGACCACATCTGTTATTACAATTATAATAGCGCTCGTACCTTCACGTTCCGGGGTAGCGCAGCGGTAGCGCAGTTGACTGTTAATCAATTGGTCGCGGGTTCGAATCCCGCCCCCGGAGCCAAGCCGTACTAGATGAGGTCAGAACTGTTAATTCAGTTCTGACTTTTTGTATACCCAGACTGGAATTGAAACTGATAATTATTTTTCACACTAGCTGTAGCGTAAATTGATAATCGACATCGGTGCTACAATTTAGGTACATATAAAAGCATGGAGGCTGGCATGTCCAGAAGAATTATACTGCAAGAATTTATTACCTTAGATGGCATCATGCAGGCACCAGGCGGATCTAAAGAAGACGAGGCAGAAGGATTCAGATATGGCGGTTGGACAGCTCCATTTGCTGAGATTGGGTTCAAAGAAGGCGAAGAGTTCATGAAGAGATGGATGGAATCGACCGATATTCTGTTAGGTCAAAAAACTTTTGAAATTTTTGCAGGATACTGGCCCAAACATGAAGATGCGTGGCCAGGCATAATCGATGTTACAAAATACGTTGCTAGTACCACAATGTCACAATCAGACGTAGATGCTTCGGGTTGGGATAACTCTGTATTGCTTAACAATGTTGAGGACATCAAAAAGCTGAAAGAAACGGACGGAGAAGTTATAAAAGTTCACGGGAGCGGTAACCTGGCTCAGTCCTTATTCAAACACGATTTGGTTGATGAAATGTTCCTTATGACATTTCCCATCACTCTCGGTACAGGTAAGCGATTATTTGGTGAAGGGGTAATCCCTGCTGCCTTCAAATTGACAGATAATTTAATTACCTCAAACGGTGTGATATTTGCCTACTATAAGCGCAACGGTGATGTTAAGACTGGTGAAATGGAGTAATAACGAATAATCTACATACCTGGCATTGGTTCCATATCTAGCTTAATCACAGTTATAACTTCCTCTATTGTGGTGAGCCATGGCAAGCAGCCGCATCAGGCGACTAGTCATATGACCTGTTTTTGATTGGCTCCTTACTTAGGCAGAAGGAAATTATCAATGCTGCGTATAAATGACAGTAGACTTCTTAAAGATTGCTGAAAAGTTTCGCACCTCATGGTACTATAATTTAGCCATGACTTCTACAACAGTTCTTTCAATCGTCGTTCCGGTACATAACGAAGCGGCCGGTATTGCGAAATTTCATGATCGCTTGACCCGTGTGGTCGAGCCGTTGGTGAACAGCAAATACGAGGTCATTTACTGCAACGACGGCAGTTCCGACGCGACAGCAGAAATATTGCTCGGAATAGCTCAAAAAGACACACATTGCCGGCTACTTTCGCTTTCTAAGAATTTTGGTAAGGAACTTGCGGTTGTCGCTGGTATTCATGCTGCCGGTGGCGAAGCAGTGTTACTCATTGATGGTGATGGGCAGCACCCTGTGTCTGCGATTCCAGCTTTTTATAAACAATGGAAGTCGGGCGCACAAGTGGTGATTGGACAACGATCAGCAGAAGACCAAGAAGGTTTCAGTAAAAAGATTGTATCGAAACTTTTTTATGTAAGTTACAACGCGGTAACGGGTAATAAACTGGATGCTCGCGCTACAGATTTTCGATTACTTGACCGCGAAGTTGTGGACGCATACTGCCAGCTCTCTGAGACAAATCGTTTGAATCGTTTCTTAATCGACTGGCTGGGCTTTCAGCGGACGTATGTTTCAGTTGACCGCGAACGGCGTATAGCGGGTTCCTCTAAATTCAGATTCCGCGCATTAATTCAATTGGCGCTTGATACGTTTGTGTCCTCGTCGGCAAGGCCACTGCATATTTTACTTCTGATCGGTTTTGTTATTATGGCCGGGGCATTCCTGTTGGGCCTCGCAACGGGCATTGAGCAGATTTTATTTGGCGATCCATTGGGGTGGAAATTTACCGGAACGGCCTTATTAAGCATTTTGATATTATTTCTTGTTGGACTGCTGCTTATTTCACAGGGGATTGCATCGCTGTATGTTGCTGCAAGTTATCGCCAGGTAAAACAGAGGCCACTGTATATTATCAACAGGCGCTTGTCGTATAACGTCGCAGATTACAAGGACAGATGAAGTCATTTTTTTCTGCGGCTCGTGCTGACACCAGGGCACGGTATTTTGGTATTGGAGTAACGGCATTTATAGTTGAACTTGCCGTTTTATTTGCTGCACAGGCGGCTGGTGCACCGGGAATTTTAGGGGTGACCATCAGTTTTTTTGTCGGTCTTTGCGTCTCTTTTCTACTCCAGAAAACCATTGCTTTTAAAGATAGGCGTTTTCATAAAAAAATTCTTATGTCGCAGACGCTTCTGTATGTAGCACTCGTTATTTGTAATTTTGGTTTCACTATAGCGGCAGTGTGGGCGTTAGAGAATTACTTCCCCGTTGCACTTATTAGGACGGTGGTGCTTGCGACAACAGTTGTTGGGAATTACTATTTGTATAGAACCTGGATCTTCAATAGCGATAGACACCCATGAAACTCACAAAAAAACAGCTTTTTCTTATTTCTTCTGTAGCCGTTTTGGTCCTTACGACGGTGTACTGGTCTTTGCTGAGCGCTTTTATTCAGCAGCAAAATTCTGACCAATTGGCCGATCCGGCTTTATTCGAAAACTGGGATACGTTTTCACAAAGTGTATTCCCTACGCAGCACACATTTTTTTTAAAATGGCCACTGTTTTTTCTTGTGCAGCTAGCTCACGGCTCGCCAGCTGCGTTTATTGCGGTAACTGTAGCAGTGTGCCTCCTGACGGTAGTACTTTTTGCCTGGATTCTTTCACGAATCGAAAAACGACCAGACATGCTGGGCCTACTCTTTCTCGCGTTGAGTGCCGTTCTATTGCTGGTTCCGATCGAGCCAAAACCCGGGAGCTTGCTGCCAGTTGGCATGGGAATGATAGCCACCAGAAATATTGAATACATCATTTTTTTAGGTGGTATATTGTGGCTTTTTAAAAAACGTACACGAAAACAAATTTTTACACCACGCATTATTATATCGGTGTTTTTGTTGACTCTGCTTTTTGTGTCGGATCAGTTGTTTGTGGGACTTCTGTTTGGCGGGGGTATTCTGCTGCTGATTAGTTCGTCTGTTTTCCATAGAAAAGATATACGCCAAAGGGCGGCGGACATCCTGGCTGTTGGTGCTGTTTCGGTGATCTTCAGTATGTTTGTGTTCATTATCTTGCGTTTTTTGGGTGTCTTAGACTCTCCGGCAAGTGCGGTGGGGCCATATGGCGTCGGTCTTTCTTTTAAAGATTTTGCACTGGGAAGTATCTACGCTGTAATGAGCTTCGCAGCTCAGTTTGGGGCTAATCCCGTTTCTGGAACGGTGATCGCTGCTGATATACCTACCGCAGTGCTGCAAAGTCTTCGCTCACCAAGCAGTATCGGATACCTGGTAAATGCTGTCATCGCAGCCGTCATAGTGGCCGCATCATTCTTTTTGGTAAAAAATACGCTCATACAACCACCAAAAAAGAAGAAAGACTCACGGCAGGATATACGGTATTTTGGTCTGTTCATTATCATGTCAGCGCTTGCAAGTATCGGTTTTTTTGTTGCCACAAAACACTATTATGCGGCCGATGCCCGTTACATTGGGCTGGTATTTTTTGCAGGATTCATTGCACTGGCAATACAGGCATCTCGAATGAAGCTACAGCGGCGATCTATGATAGCGGCATCAGTTATTCTGGCCGTCGGATGTGTATGTGGTACTTTTGGTGCCTACCAGTCATTTCAGAATTCTCGCGAAGCCTACAATGAAGTGAGCCGTCAAAACACTCTGGTTGCTCAGGCTCTCCAGCACCACCTAGTCAAAACGCTAGCCGCCGATTATTGGCGCGTGTATCCTATAGTGACCGAGACGAAAAGCCAGGTAAAACCTCTTCCGCTCAGTAATTGTTTTGAACCAAGAGATGTACTGGCAAGCAAGATATGGGCGCAGCATGCGTATCAGGAAAGTTTTGCGTATCTTCTTACAACCGAACAAACGGGTACGGGATATCCAGCGTGTGAGCTTTCGAAAGCCCGAGTGGCATTTGGATCACCCAGTGACACATTGGTAGTAGAAGGCACCGCCGAGAAACCGAAAACGCTTTTACTTTTTTACGACAAAGGAATAAACAAGGCGAAGTCTGAAATAATGATCCGACCAAATGACACGTCGCTTCTCAGGAATCTGGACGAACTAAAAGACACTGGTTGTGACAGTGGCCGTACAATTCTTCAGACAGCGGCGCACCAAGATGATGACATTTTATTTATGAATCCCGATCTATTCCAGGGAGTGAATACAGGTGACTGCGTACGAACGATCTACTTTACCGCAGGCGATGCGGGTGCCCAAGAGGCGTATTGGCTAGGCCGTGAGGAGGGTGCAAAGGCAAGTTACGCACGTATGTTTGGCATTGAAGAACCGACGTGGCGATCACGGGACGTACAGCTGTCTGAGCATCATCAGGTGAAGATAGCCCGCTTGCTGGAGTCAGACCAAGTTCGTGCTTCTCTGATTTTTATGCGTTTGCCAGATGGTAATGTTGACGGCAGTGGATTTGCAAGCGACCGTTCGGAGAGTCTTAATAAACTTATGAGCGGAGCAATATCGTCTATTGGCTCTGTGGACGGAGCTTCCACATACAGCCGAGCAGATGTAATACTTGCTTTGGGGCAGCTTATGGAGCACTACGGACCTGTGGTAATTCGTACGCAAGCAACGCGTAATCATGGCGTGAAGTACAAAGATCATAGTGATCATATAACTGCTGGCAGATTGACTCAAGAGGCTTTTGACGGGTATTACACTACTCACCCCGGTGCGGTTATTCGGCATTATATTGGATACCCCATACGTGCTGAGCAGGTTAATGTTACTGGTGATGATCTGATTTTGAAAAAGATATTGTTCTTTACGTATGCGGCACACGATTCTTCAACCTGTACATCAGATGTCGCATGTGAAAAAACTTCGTATAAGTATTATTTGAATCGACAGTATACTGAGTAGTCATGAATTTTTTGTGCGAGTGCGCAGGTAAACCTGGAATCTACCCTCGATCACTTCGCTCACCTCAATTGGGCTGTCCAAAACTGACGCAGACACTATACCTCAGTCATAGCCTATGTAAACCACAAGCGTTTACCGGTATACTGAGTTAAAGCCTTATCTCAGGTGGGAGTGCGGTAATAGACGGCAACATGAAGCGTATTTTTTTGGTGTTAGGAACGATGGTGGGTGCTGCCGCGATTATTTTTGGCGTCGCCAGCCAGTGGTCGCGCATAAGTCCGCAGTTTAGAATATCTGGAATTACTGAGGTGGCTCTGCAAACGCCAAGCCAGGCTGAGCTGCAAACACAGCAAATCGCCAAAGAAACACAGGAACTGCAGGCAATCGCAAATGGCTTTTCAGCAAAATACCCCAACCAGTTTGGCATTGTGGTGACCGATCTGGCGAATGGTGCCACCGCCACTGTAAACGACAGCCACCAAATGGTTGCGGCTAGTTTGTACAAACTGTTTGTGGGGTACGGTATTTACAAAAAAATAGACGCCGGGGAACTAAAGGCAAACAGTCCGGCCAAAGGCAGCGCGCTCAACGTGACCCAGTGTTTGTACATAATGATCACCATTTCCGACAACGATTGCGGGTACTACCTGGGGAGCATGGTTGGCTGGTCGGCACTCGACATCGATTTGTCGCGTCTGGGCTTAACTCAAACAAAAGTAAACAACTATGTCAGTGCTGGTAGCGGGGTGGTCAATGGCGACAAATTTACCTCGGCTGCCGATGTTGCGCTGTTCATGCAAAAATTGTACAAAGGCGAGCTGCTCAGCGAAAGCGCCACACAATCCTACATTGATGTTTTGAAAGCCACAAAGCTGAATGCTTGGCTGCCGTCTGGCCTGCCGAAGGGTACGGTCATTAGCCATAAAACAGGCGCGTTGTACAATTTAGTGCACGACGCGGGCATTATTTACACTTCAAAAGGCGATTATTTACTAGTCGTAATGAGTCGTGACTGGGAAAATGCTACCAAGCAGCCGCCGCCTGCTTTTGCTGATATTTCGCGGCTCCTCTGGAATTATTTTACTGGATAGGAGGTGACCGATGCGCGACCCATTACATATAGAACTAAAAAGTGTGAGCCGGGAATACAAAATTGGTGGCACCCGGCAACAGGTGTTACAGCGGGTTGACATTGCCATTCAGCGAGGTGAATTTGTGAGTATTGTGGGGCCCAGCGGCTCTGGCAAAAGCACGTTTGCGCATATTTTAGGCGGGTTGACCACGCCAACTGACGGCAAATTGTTGGTAAATGGCGAAGAACTCAGCCGGGCGCGCGACCGTAAATTGGCACATTATCGCAATAAACAAGTTGGGTTTATCTTCCAAAATTTTGGATTGCTGCCGCATGTAACGGCAGTCGAAAACGCCGTGCTACCCCTGGTGCTTGCCAAAGTGAAGCGTCGCGACCGATTAGAGCAAGCGGCGCATGCCTTGCATCTGGTGGGTTTGGGCAACCGCCTGGACTCACAAGCGCACCAGCTGTCTGGTGGTGAACGCCAGCGAGTAGCTATTGCCCGGGCGATTGTGATGCAGCCAGAGGTAATAATCGCCGATGAGCCCACCGGCAGTCTTGATTCGCATCAGGGCGATGCCATTGCTGACTTGCTGCAAGGGCTGCACGAGCAGTTCAAAACTACTCTTATTTTAGTCACACACAACCCCGAGATCGCTGCTCGTGCCGACCGTACCCTGCACATGTTTGATGGGCGATTAACAGAGGTAACTCATGTGGTTAGCTGATTATGTACGCACCGCTTTCATGTCGTTTGGCCGCCAACCGGGGCGCACATTTTTAACTGGTATGGCCGTGGCTATCAGCGCCACTATTTTGATGACTCTCGCCGCTATTAGTTTAGGTTTGAACGACGCCGCTCGCACCACGCTCACCCCAGATGACACCATGAATGCGGTAGTCGTCACACCCACTCGTACTGCCGCAACCGCCGGGTTATTTGGCGGCGCGCAACAGGTCAGCCAGGGCGACGACAAACTCACCGACGACACCTTGGCGAAACTTCATCAAACACTCCACGTGGCGTCGGCCACGCCGCTCGCTGAGATTTGGGAGTTCAAATCGTTCCGTGTCGATGGCAGTGAAAAGTCATTTGTAGCCCAGGCCGCCGGTGTTGAACGGCTCGAACGCGGACTGGCCGCCGGTCGCACTATTGCCCCAACCGCTGACCGCGAAGTGATTTTAGGCTACGGCTATGCCAAAGAACTGGGGTTAGAACCAGCCGCGCTCGTGGGCAAAAAAGTCATCATTACTACGCAGAACGGTTACATTGGCGACGGTGCCGCAATTCCGCAGCCCGGCGCAACATCGCAGCAATTAAAAGATTACACAAACCAACCTACCACGCTCACGGCTACTGTAGTCGGAGTGCTGAAAGAAGGCATAGATGAAAGCCGCGTGTACGCGCCGCTGGCTTGGGCGCGAGAAGTCCGCACGCACCGCACCACAGATGTGACGGCTGCTGGTTTGGTTTTTGAAAAGCGCGACGACCAGGTCGCCAAAGACGGCTACAGCAGCATTATAGTGCAGGCCGACGCGCCTGAGAATGTACCGGCAATTGTTGCTGCTGTGGATGCCATGGGGCTTGGCGCGCTTTCGACTGCCGATCAACTGCAAAAACTCATGCAATTCGCCACAGTGATTTGGGTGGGGCTTGGCGCGATCGCGCTTGTAACACTTTTGGCCGGAGCACTTGGCATTGTAAACACCATGTTGACTGCGGTTGCCGAGCAGCGTTACGCAATTGGCGTGTGGCGAGCGGTGGGCGCTACCAAAGGGGTGATTGCCCGTATGTTTATGATCCAGGCGCTTCTTATGGGTGTTCTTGGCGGGCTGGTGGGCGCTGGCCTCAGTTATGTTGCCGTGGTGCTCACCAACGATCAGCTGCGCAATCTGTTGCAAGCCCAGCACATCGCGGTGGTGAACGTGGCGAGTCTGCCGTGGTGGCTTGTTACCGCCGGTGTCGGCATTACCGTGATCTTTGCGGTAATTGCAGGATTGTACCCCGCACTGCGCGCGGCGCGGCAGGACCCGGCGCGAGCTTTGAGCGGAGACTAATATGTAGGTAAATGGGCTGAGATTGAGCTTAAGAAATAAAAGTGGCCCGAGTGGCCACTTTTAGCGCACTTTACTCAATCTTGTACGCACTCGCTCTGGTGCCAACCGTTGCTTATCGGCCCGATTTGAGATAAGCGTGAGGTACACACTGCTCAGCGCTGGAATAGCAATTAACAGCGTTGGCAGTGGGCTACGGCTGCACATTGTGGCAATTGCCAGCACAGCAACCGCAAACAAAATCTCGGCTTTGTTGGCACTAAATGCCTCGCGCACGCTAATCTTGCGGTGAGTTTTAGGGGTCACCAAGAACACCGACTTGTTAAAAATCGACTTAGTGCTTGCCTTAAGGCTCACAAAAAACATTGACCCATACAGCAGCACACTGTGCCCGATGTACCAAATAAGTTGGCGCATCTTGAGCTTGCCGCCATAAAAGATCATATCGTTTAACAGTGGTGCAATCAGGAAGACGGCCGTTGGAATTAGCATCCACACCGGGTACGTAATGTTGTAGCCCATTAGGGGTAGCGCGACCACGTTAATAATAATGTAAAAGCTAAAGAATGCGGTGAGCGGCAAGTTATAGGTAAACAGAATAATGTCCAGCTTCTCAAACCAGCGCATTTTGCTGCCAAACACCTTTGGCGTGTATTTTTTAATGAACTCCATGTTGCCTTGGGTCCATTTGTTATGGCGCTTTTTGAACGCCAGGTAGTTAATTGGGTACTCTTCTTCGCAAATAATGTCGGGGGCGAAAGCCACAAAGTACCCCCTGTTGCGGGCTTCAATGCTAAAGCACAAGTCTTCTGCCACCAAATGCGGGAACCCACCAACAGCGTCGTAGCATTCACGGCTCACCATGGCGCCATGCCCCAAAAGTGATAGGAATCCGTGGTGGTGCTTGGTTGCCTGGTAGGTGAGCCAGTGGCTGTTCACCCCAATAGCAAAGAGATCCATAAACTTGTTGCGATTGCGGGTGGCAATGTGGTTGGCCTGCACAATTCCCGTATCTTTAAAGTAGGCGAAGTAGTCGAGGCAGCGCTGAGTAAAGTCTGGGGGAATGATTTCGTCACTGTCTAAAATAACAAAGTAGTCGTAATTGGCGCGCCCCAAGAAGTTATTGAGGTTGCCGGCTTTAAAGCCTTCGCGATCTTTGCGGCGCATCACATAAATGTGGTTTTCGCGGGCGAATTCCATAATAGCTGCTTTTTCTGACTCTTTTTTAGAGTCGTCCAAGATGACGACATCGTATTTGCCGTAGTTTTGCTGCATGCTGGCCGTCAGGCTCTCGGCGCTAAAATCGTCGCAGGCACAGTAAACAAGCAGTACATACGGTTCTTTTTCGTTGCCATGCACTGATTTGTAATACCCCTTTGGCGGCAATTTTATGAGTGATTTTTTAAAGAGGTAGTAGTACAAGGTGTATACCACGTCTTTTGTGCCGTTCAACCAGAAGTAACAGATGAACAATGTGCTTACAAGTACCAAGCTAAATACGCCCCAGCCGTAATCGTTGGAACGCTGGATCTCAACTAACAGAGGTAGGGATGTTACGGCAATGAGCGCCACCCAGATTCCGAGGATCAACAAATACAGGCGCGATGATTTGCGCATCGTGGATTGTCCTTTCATTTACTTTTTCGCAGGTGTATAACGGCGTATGAAGTACGCCAGTCCATACCGTAACAATCCAGGGGTCGCATGAACACGAGAAATTTCACAAAGTGAGGAATTTGTGGCCTGTGGAGGGATTTTCATTGCGCTTTTCACTGGTAAGCTTGGTATGACATCTGTTATTTTTTATTTTTCAATTGGTAACACAATTCTGTCGTGCCGCGCAAATGAAACCATAAACATTTTATACAATATTATTGACTTTGTGAACTTTTTATTATAAAATAACCATGATCGTAATTAGGGCCTACACTCGTGACCCATAAGAGAAGGAGTTTTTATGAAGAAAGCAAGCATTTTAGTTGCTGCTATCTCAGTAGGTGCAACCCTGATCGCTGCTCAGCCAGCCCTCGCGTGGCACCCAGAAGTAGATGTTATTAAGAAGGTTCAGAACGTTACCTCTGGTAGCATCCTGGCCGACGCTAACACAAACTACGCCGCTGTGGCTGCAAAGCCAGGTGACACACTCAAGTATGTCATTGTAATCAGCAACCCGGCAAAAGCTGCCGACAAAAAGTGGAACGACTTGGTTAAAATTACTCTTACCGACGACCTTCCAACCGGCGTTGAACTTGTAAGTAACCCTGCCACTCGCAAGATTACCGAAAAGATTGATCGCCTTACCCCTGGTCAGAAAGTGACCAAGGAATACACAGTTAAAGTAACCAGCAAGACTAACGGTGCATACCTTGACAACAAAGTATGTATTGATGGTAACAGCGAAGCGAACGACGCGTACCGCAAAGACTGCGACAATGCTATTGTTAGGGTAAACGTTCCTGTAACGCCTAAGCCCGAACAGCCAAAACCGGAACAGCCAAAACCGGAACAGCCAAAATCTGAAGAGCCTAAAAAGGAAACACCTGTAGTTACAGAAACTCCAGCAGTAATTCCTTCGACTGGCCCTGAAGCCTTTGCGGTAACTGGCCTTGGCATCAGCGCTGCCGCTTACGGTGCCGTTCGTGTCGCTCGCAGCAAGCGCACAGCCCGCCTGTTTAACAAATAAGCTGACTGACGTTTTCTACACAACAGCCCCGCTATTTAGTGGGGCTGTTTTTTGTGCGCCAGTTGTAACATGGTCGTGCTGAGTGCCAGGAACATGCCCACGCTGAGTGATACAATGCTCAGAATCGGTGCTACAGTGTAGCAGGTAACACCCATAATTAGTAAGAACGCCATGCTGAGCACAAGTTTTATGGGGAAACCGGCCTTAAATACGTAGTGCGCTACAAGCAGCATGCCGACAAACGCAATCACCAGCACCAAAGATGCACTCAACTGATCTTGCCACCATGGCGCCATGCCGGTTGGAATAGTGTGGTCGTGGCCTTCGTGGCTAAAAAATTGTAAGAATCCCACTGTAATCTCCTAATTTACAAAATGTTGACGCAGCCATTCGTCGGCAGAACCGCCGCCGCTGGCGCCCATGAGTACCACCATGTCGCCATCTGCCAGGTGCTGGTTAATTTTTGCAAGTAATTCGTCGTTTAGCTTTGCGGGTTCGGCAACTTCAGCGTTGCTAATGTACGAAATCAGGTCTTCTGGAGTGAGCGTTGCCAGTTTAGGGTCTTCGCGCGCTAGGTACGTCGGCACCCAATATATGTGGTCGGCACCTGCAAAACAGTCTTTGTAGCTGTCTTTTATATAGTGCTGACGGCGGTTGGTGAGCGGTTCGTACATAACCACCAGTTTTTGGTTTTTTGGCTTTGCGAGTTCCAGAGCGGTCAGCATGCCGCCTTTAATTTTTTCGGGTGTGTGCGCGTAATTGCTGTACAAGTTTGGCGCCAGCAGCTCCATGCGCTGTTTGAGGCCGGGAAACCGGTCAACAACGGCAATAAGTTTGGTAATTGGCGTGTTGGTGAGTTTGTGCACAACCAGCACTGCTTGCCACGCATCTTGGCGGTTGTAGTCGCCGGGCAGGGCAATGGTGGCGATTTCTGGGGTATCGGTGCTAATAATATCCAACTTGGCGGCTGGCTCTAGGCCCAAATGCGCAACTTCTTGCCGCCACATAAGTGCGTGTTTACTTTGGTCAATGAACTGTTTGTACGAGCTGATATAACTGTCGCGCGTGGGGAATATTTCGTGGTGGTCCCAACTGATACCCGTAATAACTGCCCAGTACGGGTGGAACGCCAAGAAGTTGTGGTCGAATTCGTCGCATTCGTACACAAAATATTGAGCGTCTTTTTGCAGATCACCCATGGGGGCAAAAGGCAATTTTGCGCCAACCGAATGCCCAATGGGCACGCCAAGCTGCCGGAACAGCCAAATCACCATGGCAGTGGTGGTGCTTTTGCCGTGCGTACCAGCGACACCAATAAGTTGTAGCTTTTGGCCGGTAATAATCTTGCTCAGCAGTTCATCGCGCAGGCTTACTTTAATGCCGTGCGACTTGGCGAACATAAGCTCGGGGTGGTTGGGATTACCACGCGTAATGGCACTGGTTACCACAAACCAGTCAATTGGGGTGCGGGCGTGCACTTTGGCAATGCTTTCGGCGGTTTGACCGATGTAAAAATCAACGCCCTGTTTTTTGAGCAATTTTGTGTTAACCGATTCCTGGGAGTCTGAGCCAGAGACTTCGTAGCCAGCTTGCTTGGCAATTCGTGCCAGCGGGCCAATGCCGCCGCCGCCAATGCCGCTAAAGAAAATATGCATAGTTTTAGCATACCACCACTGGCAGAAAAGGTGTTAGCGCTGTTCAACCATTGCGTTCAAGCGGTTCGTGTTTATTAAGTAACGCTGCCGTTTGTAGCGTAGTACGCCGCCTTGTTCCAATGCTTTAAGTTGTACGCCGGTTGTTTCGCGGGTCAGTCCTAAAAAGTTAGCGAGGTCTTGTTGCGTTAATGGCAGTGTCATGTGGGCGCGGCTTTTTGTTATTTCGCGTCCAAAGCGTTTAGTCAAAAAGTTGAGCGCGCAAATTAGTTTGTCGAATGCTTTTGCTTGTTCAAGGCTCGAAATATGTTCGTGACAATCCAGGGTGCGGCGAATTAAATAGTTAAACATCCGCTTAAAGAGCCGTGGCTGGTTGTGCATGAAGTTTACAAAATCTGCACGTGGCACCGCATACATTTCGGCGGACGTGTAGGCTTCGTAGAAATACTTTGCGCCTTCTGAATGACCAAAGACCGTATCGACAGGGAAAATATCGTTCTTCCCTTCAAAACTGATAGGTTTTTCGGTACCTTCGTTAGTTATCAAATATGTTTTGACAAAACCCTTACTGATGATGTAGCAACAGTCTGGATTCGTATCCTGGCAAATGATCATTTGCCCTTTGTCAAACTTTTTAACGGGATACTGTGAAAGGAATGATCGCCATGCGTTCATATATCTATTTTATCGCGTTACCATGCAAGATATCTAACTTCGCGAGTTTTACAACATGATTATACTACTAGAGCAATAGAGGTGGGACAGGGGCGTGACATGGGTCTGCCCCTATTAAAAGAGTGGCCGCGCGGCCACTCTTTACTTTGACTGAGTGTCCCATTGCGATTACTCGCTGAGCATTGGGCCTTCGTGGTGTTTTAGAGGTGTTTCTTTAAGTGCAAAACTGATCAGGAAGGCAATTGCCATAACCACAGCCGAAAGAAGGAAAATTTGTGTGAGGCTGTGTGCTAGTCCGCTTTGCAAGGTGGCAACAAAGTGCTGGAAGGCATCGAGGGCTGGTTGTTGCGCCGCATTCGGCAGCTGCTGCAAGTTGTGGGTAATCGTATTTTGCGCTTCGGGGCTCACCACGCCTTGCATTGAATTCACATCGAGGTTGCCGAATTGTGCACCTTGGCCAGTTGCTTCGGCGATTTTTACAAACGGTTCGTCTTTAGCGTTCGCCAGCTGGCTGGCCAAAATATTGTTGAGGACGCCGCCCATAATTGCCAAGCCAACAGTACCGCCAATGCTGCGGAACAGCTGTGTGCTGCTGGTAACAGCGCCGAGATCTTTTTGTGGCAGCGCGTTTTGCACGGCCAGGTTAAAGATTGGCATTGCGATACCTAGGCCCAATCCAGTCACTGCCATTCGCCATGCCAGGTCCCAATAACCACTTGTGGTAGTCAAAGTGCTGAGGGTAAAAATACCAATGCTCGCAACGGCCATGCCAGCGATCACAAGTGCTTTGTATTTGCCAGTCTTGTTCACAATTTGGCCGCTGCCAATGCTTGCCACGGTCAGGCCAATCACCATTGGGAGCATTAGAATACCACTGTTGGTGGCGCTAAATCCAAGCACTTGTTGGGCAAATGTTGGAATGTAAATAATCGCGCCAAAAAACGCCATACCGAACAACAGGAACAAAATGCTGACCACGTTGAACACGGGGTTCTTAAAGAAGCGCAGTGGCAAGATTGGGTCTTTTGCGCGGCGCTCGGCAAGCAGGAACAAACCTGTCGCAGCGGCAGCGCCCATAAGCATGCCAATAATTTGGAATGAATCCCAGGCCCAGCCGTCGGTACCGCCCAAGCTGGTAGCAAGCACTAAGCAGGCAAGCGCCACGGTCAAGAGTGCGGCACCCAGGTAGTCAATAACTGGCTTGGCCGCCGCTTTAATGGTCGGCATGTATTTGGCAATCAATCCAAAGGCAACAATGCCAACAGGAATGTTAAGCAGGAATGTCCAGCGCCAGTCAGTTATAACGCCAAAGACGCTGTGACCATCGGTCAGAAAGCCGCCAAGGAGCGGGCCAACAAGGCTGCTCAAGCCAAAGACGGCACCGAAAATACCTTGCCATTTGCCGCGTTCGCGGGCGTCAAACAGGTCACCAATAATCGCGAAGGCATTTGCCATTAAAATACCGCCACCAATACCTTGCACGGCGCGGTAGGCGATTAACTGGTTAATGTCGGTGGCTGCACCGCATAAAAGCGAAGCAAGTACGAACACCACAATACCGGTCAGCAGCAGAATGCGGCGGCCGAAGATGTCACTGAGCTTACCGGCGATTGGCACTGCAATCGTGCTGGTCAGAAGGTACGCGGTTACGACCCACGTCAACTCCTTGAGTGCGTTAAACTCTGTTAAAATTTTTGGTAACGCCGTTCCGACGATTGTTTGGTCGAGGGCCGCCAGGAAGAGTCCTGACATAACCGCGATCATAACAATCACTTTTTGGCGTTTGCTAAGATGATGTAGCATGTTATTCTCCTTTCGCTACGCTGTCGTCTTTTGATTTGTCGAGCATTTGGCGCATTGTGCTCAGGTGTTCTGACATACGAGTCATCATTTCTTCCACCGAGTCGAGCTTGCATATGCCGACCATGCCGCGTTCTTTAATACCAATGACCACAACCTTATCACCCGGCTGCATGCCAAGTTCTTCCCGTGCTTCAACAGGAATAACAATTTGGCCTTTGGTGCCGATCGTTGCGGTGCCGTAAAATGATGGTTTATATGGTGTGGTCATAGTATGAAAAGTATTACTCGTCATACTTTACGCTCGTTGCTGTATAAATGCAAGATATTTTTTTACACACAACAAAACAACCCTCCGTAAAGAGGGTTGTTTTGTCCGAGTTCAAATGAATGAACTACCAGCTGCGCTGACGGAAGCTGCCACCGTTGCCACCACGATTGTCATCGCGGCGACCACCAGCTGGGCGTTCTTCGCGTGGGCGAGCTTCGTTGACCACAATGTTGCGGCCGCTGAAGTCTTTGCCATTCAGCGCTTCGATTGCTACCTTAGCCTGAGCGTCGTCAGCAACTTCGACAAAGCCGAAGCCCTTTGAACGGCCAGTTTCGCGGTCGTTGATGACCGAAGCTGATTCGACGGTACCGTATTCTGCAAAAAGTTGTTGCAGGTCGGCGTCTGTTGTGCTGTAGGGCAAATTGCCTACATAGAGTTTTACTGCCATGCTATTCCTTGTATTACTATCTGCAGGACGACCGTTGTTACGCTACGCACCGCTTCGTAATACATACTTATTCGGGCAACACATACCTGCACTCTAATTAGAACACGTTACTGGCACTTTTGGCAATAGCCTAATAGCTCTACGGAGTGGCTGAGGGCCAAAAAATGGTGGCTTTTTGCTAATTTTGCGAGCGTTGATTCAAGCTCTGGACTGGTAATATCAATGGTCTGACCACAGTTTTGGCACATGGCATGGTGGTGGTGCGGGGTAAAAATTTCACTCAGTTCAACTTGGTGTTTAAAACCGTGCCAAATTCTATTGACAATACCCAAGTTTTCAAAAAGTTCGACGGTACGGTATACGGTTGCGCGGTCTGTAGTAGTGGTGAGCTGCTGCGCAAGCATGCCTACACTGAGCGGTCCGTGCGTTGCGAGCTGGCTAAAAACGGCCACACGTGGCTTGGTTGCGCTATATTTTGCGGCTTTAAGAGTTGTCTTGAGTTTGGCGGCGCTGGATTCCATCAGTTTAGTATAGCTTTTTGCGATTTTTTTGCAAAATATGTATGGCGCAAACTAGCAAAAGGTATGAGTTGTATCTAGGGTGCATTTTACATCAAATACCCCTGCATATGGTGGTATAGTGAGAGCTAGAAGTTAACAATTCACACGCATGGCGGCTGGAAGATACGTGCAAATCGTACACTGTGCCGCAACGGTAATCGCGCTGTCTATGAGGGTAGTAGCACGAGAGTCCGATACGCCGCCTTGCGTTATATTCCCGAGCAGGAACAACGCCCCGTTTTGAGGGCGCTTTTACACACCTGCTCGCGAGCAGGATTTTTTATATGCACGGGGCTTCAGCAACACAAACAAAAGAGAGGGAAGCCGAGGCTGCATATGAGCGGTGGGTTCAGAGTGAACTTACGGGCGACCCACGCTTGGCTGCCTTGCGTGTGCTGTATAACGATGAGCGCGACTACCGCGATGTGCGCCCCGAAACCTGGGATTACTTTGACCTGCAAGAAATGACTGGTGGCGCCGAGAGCATGGATACGCAGCACATAACCATTCTGGAAGGTGAGTACGACCCAGTCACCGATGAAATTGTTGCGGCGACTGCCGGTGGCGAACGAGTCACGTACGATTCCTTTACGGTGAGCGGTTTAGAGCGAGCCCGCGAACGCGCCGCGCAGAACCCTGACTTTACATTCCAGATTACGCGTGACCAGATTTACCATGACAACTACCACGGTCCGGTTAAAGAAATGTGGCGCACGCAAACCGACTACGACACTGTTTTTTACGGCTCGACCTTCCCACAAGATGTGATTGACCAGCTTGGTGAACGCGGCCGCATGATAATAAAAGAACTCGCCTACGACGACGAAGCGAAAAAAGGCTTTTTGTACGGGTTTCGCAAAGGCAAAGACGATAACATGGAATTCTTCGCCATTCGCTTGGCCAATGCCACACCAGAGTTTTTTGCAGGTTATTTGCAAAAACATGGGTTCAAAGCTGAACAGTTCGCGGGCGTTGATTCGCATGAGTTTGGGCAGTTTGTTGTCACTGCAAACACTGGCGACACCGATATACGCGAAGTGGCCAAAGCCCAAGCCGCACTGTTCGACCAAGCGGCCGAGGAGCTGACTGGTGAACGCCACCATTATGGCCAGCTCGAAGAGGGCGTCGATGCCTACGACCTCTTTAAACGGGCGCCAAACTTATGGAAGGCCTACCGCCAATACCACCGCCACCTCGCCCAGCATTTTAACGGCGTACCGATGCACGACGATTTGTACGATTATTTGACCGCACTGCACACAACCACCGGCGATCACGTGTTGACCGACAATGAACAGATTCGTTTGGGTCGGCAGTTAAATAATGGCAAAATTACGGCCGATTTGGCGCTGGCTTGCAAAAAACTCATGACGTATTCGCATTACGCCACGCTCAATAAAAAGCTTGAAGACTACCGTGCCACCGGTGTCATTACCGATATTGACGGCGCCGATATCATGCAAGCCTACGGTGGCGCGGCCGGCGGCGAAGGCTCGGCTGCGGCAGAACGCGGCGAAACGTTCAACGACTGCGACATGGTCTACGGTGAACAATCCACCACAAATGCCGCCGAAATGGCTGACCGCATGGGAATTAGCCTGGAAGAAGCTCTGCGCCGCTTGAGCCAAAAACCAGAACGCTGGAGCGGGGGCGAATGCCGCAACTGCGAACGCGACACACAAATTTGGGCCGAAGCCGACGGCGGCTGCAATGTGTGCCGCAAATGTGCCAACGAGCACACGGTGTGGGGCGAACAAGGGCTTGAGCGGGAAAAGCGCAGAGCTCAGGCAGAGCGCGAAGTCGCGGAACGATTGAGCGTGCTTGAAGCCGAACTGTACGAGACGACCGAAGAGCTGCTGGAAGAAACGGCGATTCCCGAAGGTACGACTCGGTATGTTGCCGGTCAACAGCAAATATTTATGCGCTGGGTTACGCTCGGCGGCGCCCGGCACGCTTGGGTAAATACCGCAACAGGCCGCCCTGTAGACGACGACCAAGCATAAAAGCTATACTTGGGGCAATGATCCGTTACTACTACAAGAACCTGCGCTCAAAAAAAGTAGGCGAACTCGAGACGTACCATCCGGGTGCCTGGATTTACGTTGAATCGCCAACTAGCGACGAAGTTGAATTTTTAGTGCGGCAATTCAAGTTAGACGAAGGCCACATTGCCGACGCGCTCGACCCCGACGAAATGCCCCGATTGGAACGCGAAGGCGACATGTCGTACATTTACATGCGCTACGCCCATACCGCAAAAGATTTGGAGCTTACGACCGCGCCACTCCTGTTTATTATTGGCAAAGATATTTTTATTACGATTGCCCGTGGGCGCATGCCGCAGCTTGACCGCTTCTTGAATGGCCACATTTCGTTTGCCACCACACAGCGCACCAAACTGTTTTTGCAAATCATGAACCAGATTTCTGACCAGTACGAAACGTACATTAATACGATTGCCCGCCAAATTAGTATTGTGCGCAACCGGCTTAAGGTGCACGAAATTAAAAACCAGGATTTTGTGGATTTTGTGCTGATTGAAGAAGAACTGAACGACTTTTTGTCGGCAATGCTGCCAACCACGGCGCTGCTGCGGCGGCTGACGATTGGTAAATACATGCAGCTGTTCGAGGAAGACGCCGAGATTGTCGAAGATTTGCTGCTGAACAACGAACAGTCAATTGAAGGCTGCCGCGCGCATATTAAAACCGTGGCGAATATTCGCCAGGCCTACGCCACAATCAGCGGCAACAACTTGAACCAAACTATGCGAATCCTGACAGCAGCGACTGTTTTGATCACATTGCCTAACATTATTTACGGTATGTATGGCATGAACATTAACCTGCCATTTCAGCATGAGGAATGGGCGTACTTTTTTGTACTCGGCTTAAGTGGTGGTGTGGCCGCGTTGGTGTACTTTTTGGGTAAGCGCAAGCGTATTTTTTAATACAACATATACACATTTTATGCACAGTTCAGAGGTGCTTATGCTTGACCACGAGGCCTACTTTTAGTAAATTTGTCTTTGTGCATTCGGTTTAGTGTGACCGGCCAGACTTTGCCGGAACCATGCGCGCCATTTAATGAGGAGCATCAAGCTATGCCAATTGAAATCCGCAAGGCCCGTACAAAGGCACAAAAAATTGCGGTGGAGATTGTCCCAGCTGAGTGGCAAGAATATCTTGCCCACTAAGCACCACCACAAAAAACACCCTATCTGCGAGAGGGGTGTTTTTTGTTACGTTTTTAGAGGTTATTCTTGTGGTTGTGCGGTTGTTTGCGCATTAGGATAAGCGGCTTTTACCACTTCGTCAACGGCAGCTGCGAGGTTGGCATTTTCAACTTTTTTGCCGTCCAGAATGAATGTCGGAGTGCTGGTTGCCGTAAACACTTGTTTGCCAGTGTAAATATCACGGTTAATTTTTTCAGTGAGGTCTTTGCTCGTTAGGTCGGTTCTGTATTGGTCAAGGTTCAGGCCAATTTGAGCCGCATAGTTTTCAAAGGCCTTCCCGCGGTCGCCGACGCTTGCGCTACTCCAAGAATCTTGACTTTGGAATAGTATACCGTACATGTCAAAGTATTTTTCCTGTTTGCCGGCGGCTTCGGCGGCCGTCGCGGCGGCTAGCGCGTTCGGGTGAATGTGAGTGAGCGGCAAGTTCCTAAAAATAAAGGTGACTTTATCTTTATATTTTTCGGTAATTTCTTCTACGGTTGGGTACATTTGGCCACAGCCAGGGCATTGGAAGTCACCATATTCGATTAGGGTTACTTTTTGGTCCTGCGAACCTTTTACGTGGTCGGCAATAGGGCCTTCGCTGATAATTCTGTTTGCGTCACCAGTAAATTTTACTTCGTTGCTTTTGCCCAGCCAGATGATACCGCCAAACACAGTAAGTACGACAACGGCAAAGATAATCCATTTCACTTTATTCATGCGTATATTTTAGCATGCAAACTCAGGTACAATAGTGCTTATGGAATGGCCTGTTCAGTTTGTTGCAATTTGTCTCAGCTTACTTTTAGCTGCGGTTAAGTCTATGCGCTACCAGCCAAATGCTGTAAGCGAATTTGAGCTTGACCGGCAAGTGAAGGCGGGCGACCCTGCGGCGGTTAGCGAAAGAGAACGCCGAGCGTTGCTACCCACATATTTAGCGTTGCAATATACAAAAGAAGTGGCGCTGAGTGTTATTTTAGCTGTGATGCTGCTGAGTGTGTATGGGTCGGCATTCGGTGCGCTTTTGACCGCGCTGTATTTTGCGGCGGCGTATGCCATTGCGGCGCGTGGGTGGATCGGTAACGCGGTGAACAAGTTCCAACGCAGCCTGGAGCCGCACATTACTAAATACGTTATTACATTAGCGCCACTGTTTGGCTGGTTGGCACCAAAAACTTCTGGCGAGCACCACGGCGGATTCCAGTCGCGCGACGAACTACGCCAATTAATTGCCACCGATGACCAGTTGCTGGCACCCGCAGACAAAGCGCGCATGCTTGGGGCATTCGATTTTAGCAGTCTAATTGTGGCAGATGTCATGGTTCCGGCCAACAAAATTAAAACGGTAGATGTTAAAGAGACGATCGGGCCGGTGCTGCTCGATAGGCTGCATAAAGATGGCCACAATATGTTCCCGGTGGTGAAGAAGGATATTGACCACGTTAAGGGTTGGTTGTACATGAGTGATCTTACCCCGCTCGACCCTGATTTGAAGCAAGTAAAAGACGCCGTGCGCCCAACTGTGCATTACTTACCGGTGCATGCGCCGCTTGCCGACGTGTTGAGCGCCAGTCTGCAAACAGGGCGGCAGTTGTTTATTGCGGTAGATGACGACGGCAAGACCAAAGGGATGGTGGCGCTCGCGGATGCTTTAGCTTATTTGAACGGGGAGCCGCTGGCTAAAACTTCGCCCGTAAGCACCAAGCCAGAATTTTAGCCGGTCCGCCAGTTCTGCTAAACTAGTTGTCAGGTTTGGCATATTTGTGGAGGCAACGGTGGACATTGCTCATCATGCAGCAAAGTTTTTTGGCGAGTACTCGGCAGACGACGACTGGGCAGTGAGCGGGAACCTCAACGGAGCATTTCTTAAGTCGATGGTGGTAGAGCGACTGAGCAAGAGCTTACTGCCGACTGAAGTGGCAGCGCTTGAAGTGGCAGCGCTGGGAAGCGATGTTGCGGAGCTGGAACAGGATATTCGCCGCGCCATCGCAGACGACCCCATGTTTGGCGAGTCGCTGCGGGCCATGTTGATCCGCGAGCCTGAACTCGCCGCAGAGGTTTCCCACGCTCAGCTCATCGATCGCACGCTGCTCAAGCAAGATGAGTTTAAACCGTGGTCGCCTTTTACCCTAGCCCTTTTGGTGTTTGGCGCCTTTGGGTTGCTGGTGGTAGTACTCACGGCGCTTGCCGTGGCGTTCTAGGCTAGCCTGAGTTGCTGCGGCCGCCCGAAATGGGGTGGCTGCAGCAACTGTTTTTATTTTGTAACGCGCTCGGGTAAAGTAGTAGTAACTAACCCGGGAATGTAAGATGAAAATAATGATTTTTGGCGATTCGGGCGCAGGCAAAAGCACCTTTGCTAAAAAGCTGGGCGCGGCCACAGGTATTGATGTGCTGCACCTGGACGAAGTCATGGAACGCATGGGCCGCGAAGACAAGTTGGCTATTGGCGAGTTTATTGCAAAAGAAACGGCGAAGGCCAAGTGGATCATGGACGGCAATGCATTTACAAAAGACAGACATGCGCGTATTGCTGCGGCTGATCTTATTGTTGTGTTTGACATTAATCGTTTTAATGCATTGGCGAGGCACATTGTGCGCTACCTAAAACTGCGAACTGGGCTACAAAGAGTGGCCACGGGTGGGCATTCTAGCAAGCTGAACTTGCCGTACTATGTGCCCTATATTTTGTGGCAGTTCCCTGGGCGCAAAAAGGCTGCAATAGAACGGGCGAAGGCTGCCGGTAAAATAATAGAGTATGTGAAGAGTCGTAAACAGGCTGAGCGGCTTGTAGGTAAACTTCACGGCGAGTCCAAGTAAATTTGAAGTTATATAATACTTTTCTACAACAATTTTTGGGGTCAGGGCCTATTGAAAGGCGAGGGAACTGCTGATACACTGCTTGCGCTCACAACTGAAAGGTGGTGGCGTAGTGGTTGGTCCTCGACCAAGACGAAGCGACTACGTAGTGCCCGGCCTCGGCGGCAGAAGAATCTTCCGCCAAGCAGCTTACGAGGATGCCGTCGGTAGCTGGGCAAGACGAAGGGATGAGGAGCGAGAGCAGCAACAGGTAAACAGGAGTACTTGGACGCCTGCGGGTTCACAAAACCCAGACGCAGGCGTCATTGAAGGAACCGACCACGTCGTGTCATTTAAGACCGGCGGCCCGAATGGCGATGAGACACTGATTGCAGATGGCGACTACAGTGATGACAAGGCGGGGTTCAACGGCCCCCGGGGGAGTCCCAGCCACGATCACTACGGTTCAGCTCGCGAAGGCGGCTGGATCGACAAGGTTCGCGGCTTCTTCACTGACCCGACCGACTAGTTAAAGGGCAGGGGTGGTAGGCGTTGAAGC
>Ga0307516_10000002_pt1:365000-467851 | contig 467851 bp, 420 predicted proteins | sample 19_EM_MG_FD_203310 | JGI IMG/M metagenome (GOLD analysis project Ga0307516, IMG submission 203310) | Populus trichocarpa ectomycorrhiza microbial communities from riparian zone in the Pacific Northwest, United States - 19_EM | ecosystem: Host-associated > Plants > Roots >... | reverse complement strand
GCAAACCATCTTGGCGAGGGGCCAACAGCACCCTCAGACCGGACATATGGGCGCAAGCAATCCGATCGTGAGCCAACCTGCGCCTCACCTTGCAAGCAGGGGGCCGTCCACATATGGGTCCTCGGCATTCCGCGCGTTCCGCGCTCCAGCCGAGGATGACGTCAAAGATTGCGCGTCTCACTTCGTCGGCTGCACCTCGACGACCTTGTAGGTCAGCGGACGGCCATCCTCATCGGTGACGGTCACGTACTCGCCCACGGCGAAACGATGCTGGCCGAGCCGGTGGACCGGCTCATCGTCCACCGTGTCCTCGTCGTCATAGTCGAAGAACCAGCGCGAACCGCGGCGGGCCAACCGGCCGTCGACCGCGTCCTCGTCCGGCGCAAAGCGGCGAACCGTGCAGGCGTCCCGCGCCTTGGAATAGGCCGCCTCGTCCAAGTGGCCGTCGGCTGTGAGCGGGGCGGTGAGCGAATAGCCGCGATGATCATCACCCCCTGAAAACTCGGTGCCAGGGTTGCGGGCGAGCCGCATGACGATGCGCGACAGGATCATTTCAAACCTCTCGAAGACCTAGTGAGACAGGAACAGCGACGGACGCTCTGAGTTCAGCATCGTCCGCGTTGCGCCGCCGAAGATGAACTCCTGCAGGCGCGGGTGGCCAAAAGCGCCGGCCACCAGGATATCGGCCCCGACACGTACGGCCGCCTTCAACAGGGCCGGCGCGGCGTCGCCGGTGTCCGACAACAGCTCGACCTCGGTGCGCACGCCGCGCGGCGCATAGTAGGCCTGCAGGCGGGCGGGGTCGAAACTGCGCGACGTGGCCTTAGGCGCGGCGATGATGACGACACGGGACGCCCGCTCCAGCAGCGGCGTGGCCAGGCGCGCGGCGCGGGAGGCTTCCTTGCCTCCGTCCCAGGCCACCGCCACCACGCCGCCCACCTTCAGGCCCTCGCGCGCGATGAACACCGGCCGCTGCTCGTCGGCCACCATCTGCTGGAAGGTTTCGGCCAGGGGACCGCGCCCACGGGCGGGGTCATTGGTGAAGACCACCACGTCGCAAAGCCGGCTCTCGGCGGACAGGCCAGCCCAGACGGGCGACTGCAACGCCATGAACTGCTTCTTGCCATAGGCGCAGGCGGCGAAATGCTCGCGCGCCTTGGCCTCGCCGGCGGCGGCCGCCTCCTTGAGCGATTCCAGGGCCGTGGCCTGGACGCCGCCCAGGAACCCCTCCCCCATCCACGGCAGCACGTCGGCCACGTCGGCAGGCGCGTACACGCCCGCCAGCTCGGCGCCGAACGGTTCGGCCAGCATCGCGCCGGCCTCCAGCACAGCCTTGTCGGCGTCCCCTCCAGAGAGGGGCGCCATGATCCGTGCCCAGCTCATGGTGGTCTGCCTTTCCTCCGGTAGTCTTGGCGCCAAGGATGGCGCTATGAATTGATCTTTCTCAAGCCCCCTCAACCGAGGCGACCTTGAGCATGAGAGGAACGCTTGTGTGAGCAAAGGGCTGCGCTCCACGTCGAGCCCGCCGCGCGCTTGGCAGCGGATGCTGTCCGGGCGCCGACTCGACCTGATCGACCCCTCGCCGATGGACATCGAGATCGGGGACATCGCCCATGGCCTGGCCCGCGTCGCGCGCTGGAACGGCCAGACGGTGGGCGAGCACGCCTTCTCGGTCGCCCAGCACTCGCTGGTGGTCGAAGACGTGATGGCGCACCTGAAGCCCGCGGTGGAGCCGCGCTGGCGCCTGGCGGGCCTGCTGCACGACGCCTCGGAATATGTGATCGGCGACATGATCTCACCGTTCAAGGCCGCGCTCGGCCTCGACTATCGCCGTTTCGAGGAGCGTCTGGAGAGCGCCATCCACATCCGCTTCGGCCTGCCCGCCAAGGTTCCGGCCCAGGTCAAGGCGCTGATCAAGTCGGCGGACCGGGCCTGCGCCTATTTTGAAGCCGTGCAGCTGGCCGGCTTCACGCCCCAGGAAGCGGCGGCCCTGTTCGGGGCGCCGCCGGACGGCTACGACCTTGTCATCGAATCCCAGGCCCCCGCGGTGATCCAGGCGCGTTATATCCAGCGCTTCCACGTCCTTTCGGAAGCCGCCGGCTTCGAGGGCGCGGCCGCCGCCTTCGACACGGAGTAAGCCTTGACCCTGATCATCTGCGGCCTGAGCGAAGTGGAGCGGATCATCGCCGCGCGGCGGCCGTCGCACATGATCACCCTGCTCGACCCCGCCAGCATGATCGAGACCCCGCCGGGGCTCGCCGCCGAGCGTCATCTGCGCCTCGGCGTGAACGATATCGCAGAACCGATGGAGGGTCTGACCCTGCCCGGCCAGCGGGCCGTCGCCGACATCATCGCCTTCGGCCGCGCCTGGGACGCCAGCGCGCCGATGCTGGTCCACTGCTGGGCCGGGGTGAGCCGCTCCACCGCCGCGGCCTTCGTCATCGCCTGCGAGCGCAGCGCACCGGGCAAGGAGAGCGAAATCGCCCGGGTCATGCGCGAGGCCGCACCCCACGCCACGCCCAACCGTCGCATCGTCGCCCTCGCCGACGGCATGCTGGGCCGCCAGGGACGGATGGTGCAGGCCGTCGAGGACATAGGGATCGGCGAATACGCCCTCGGCTTCCCGTTCGACCTGGCGGCGCGGCACGAATGAAGCCGCCCCAGCCACCCGCGGTCGTCATCGGCCTGTCGGCCGTGGTCGTGGCGATCCAGGACGGCGAGGCCTGCGTCCTGACCGTGCGGCCGCGCGGGCCTACCGAGCCCGACGTCCCGCGCCTTCGCGGTCTGCCGTTCGGCCCGTTCGATCCGGAGGGCGACCGCACCTTCGAGCTGGCCCTGCGCGCCTTCGTGACCGAGCAGACCCGGTTCGACCTCGGCTATGTGGAGCAGCTCTACACCTTCGGCGACAAGGGCCGGGACGCCCCCATCGCCGACATGGGCGAGGCCGCGCGCGCCGCCCGGGTCATCTCGGTGGGCTATCTGGCCTTCGCGCCGGCGGCCATGGAGACCGACGCGCCCAACTCCGAGTGGTCCGCCTGGTCGCGGTTCTTTCCGTGGGAGGACTGGCGGGCCGGCCGGCCGCCGGCCCTGGAGCCGATCGCCACGGCCCTGCGCCGCTGGAGCGCCTCGGCGCCGGGCGCCGAGGGCGCGCGGCGTCTGGCCGGCGCGCGGCTGCTGTTCGCGTTCGACGGCGCCCCCTGGAACGAAGAGCGGGTCCTGGAGCGCTACGAGCTGCTCTATGAGGCGGGCCTGGCGCCGGAGGCTGTCCGCGACCGCGGCGAAGGCCCCTTCCCGCTCTCCGAGCCCCTGGCGGCGGCGCTTGGCGAGCCGATGATCTCCGACCACCGGCGGATCCTCGCCACCGGGCTCAGCCGCCTGCGCGGCAAGCTCAAGTACCGGCCGGTCGTCTTCGAGCTGATGCCGGAGGCCTTCACCCTCTCCACCCTGCAGCGCACCGTAGAGGCCGTCGCCGGCGTGCTCCTGCACAAGCAGAACTTCCGGCGGGCCCTGGAGCGCTCCGAGTTGGTGGAGGGCCTGGGCCGCATCGACGCCGACACGGGCGGGCGTCCCGCCGAACTCTTCCGCTTCCGCCGCGAGGTGCTGAGCGAACGGCCGGTCTCCGGCCTCACCCTCCCGCTCCTGCGGGAGTGACGCACGAGAAAGCCCCCTTTCTCGCGAAAGGGGGCTTCTCCCGTTCCCTCGATAATGCCGTTCAGACGCTAGAAGCGGCGCACGTAACCCATCGACCAGACGTTGGCGTCACGATCGCCATTGGTCGCCTGCTGGCGCGTATAGTCGGCGCGTACGCCGTTGGCGCCTTCGCCGAAGAAGTGCTGGGCGCCCGCGCCGAAGTTCCACGACTTGACGGTGTCCTTGTCGGACGCCGTGACGCCGTTGGCGTTGAACTGGCTCTTCAGCTGGGTCGCCCCGTAACCGACCCGGGCGAAGACGTCCGTCTTGGGCGAGACCGGCAAGAGGCCCACCCCATAGACAGCGCCCTGCTTGGTGATCCGGTGGCGGCTGTCCAAGGCGCCGTTGCTGTCCTTGTCGCTCCCCACACCAAGGCCGACCTCGCCCTCGACGGCGAGGTTGTTGTTCAGCCGTGCGCCGACCCGGCCCTGGACCGCGCCCACGTCGGGCCCGTCATAGTCGTGTTGGGCATAGCCGAGGCCGCCATAGACGCCGGTTGGGGCGGCGTCGCCCGTCTGGGCGGCGGCCACGGCCGGCAGGGCCAGGATGGCGGCGATGGGCGCCGCGAGTATGTAAGCCTTCATGGTGTACTCCTACTCGTACGCTTCAGCTCCCCAGCGACCCCTAGAACCGGTCCGAACGTGGCGGGCGAGGATCGGTTCTGCGGCGAACATGGGTTCAAGCCGCCCCTGTGGCCGTTGCGTCACAGGGCGCGGGACGCCGCCGCAGGTCCTTGCGAGACCGCTCATCCCGACGGGGGTCTTGACCTATATTTTTGTGATTTTTCCGTCGCTTGTACGATCATCCACACCTTGTCGGGAGCGACAAAAACGCCCCGACCAACGCCGTCGCCGGGTGGCGTGGCGGATGGAAGTCCCGGGATTAAATATCTCTCACGTCAGGCCGGCCCCTGCGGATGCGCCGCCTTCCAGTCCATGCAGCGGCGGATGCGGACGCCGACCGACGGGTGGCTGTAGAAGACCAGCTCCTCGAGCTTCGAGGGCGTGGCGGCGCGATATTCGATCGTCTTGACCAGGGCCCGCGCCAGGCCGTCCGGCTCGTTCGCCCGCTCCAGCGAGAACCGGTCGGCGTCGGACTCGGCGATGCGGGTCACCCCATTGGTCAGCGGTGTGGCCAGGAGGCCCAGCACCGTCAGGATGATCCCGATCACCGGCAGGCCGGCCGGGTCGGCGAGCCCCTGGACGCCCTCGCCGCCGACCAGCTCCGCCACGACCGGGAACAACCGGTCCACCAGGAAGAAGGCCGCCAGCGCCATCAGCGTGTAGACCAGCGCGCCCCAGAGGGTGTGGGCGTGGGCGTAATGGCCCATTTCGTGGCCCACCACGGCGCGCACCTCGGACATGTCCGCGCCCTTCTTGAACATCACGTCGCTCATGACGATCTGGGCCGAGCCGAAGGCGCCGGAGACGTGGGCGGTGTAGCGGTTCGACTGCTTGGAGCCGTCGAAGATCACGATCTTGTCCGAGGGCACGCCGTTCTTGCGCGCCAGTTCGACCACTGCGTCCCGCACCGGCCCGGGCGGGGCGGGCGTGAACTTGTTGAACAGCGGCTCGATGAAGATCGGCGCGACCACCAGCAGGACGACGAACATGAGGCCCGTCAGCCCGCCGCCCCAGAGCCACCACCGCTTGGGCGCGCGGCGGATCAGGGCGTAGAGGCCCAGGAGGAAGAGCAGCGTCACCACGCCGTACACCACATCCTTGAGCAGTTCCTCGCCGAGCCAGCCGAGGTAGGGCCGGCTGGTCAGGCCGTAGCCGCGCTCGCGCCACCAGTCGGCATAGCTCTCCCAGGGGATCTCAAGCAGGCTCTCCAGGGCGATGGCGGCCCCGCCGACGGCGGCGACGGCCAGCCACGGCCGGCGGCGGCTCGTGGCGATGCGCCGCCGGATCCGGACCAGGATTCCCGAGCGCAGCAAGATCCAGGTGATCGCGATGGAAACCACCGCGCTCCAGAGCAGCAGCCAGTGCTCGCCGTGGGTATAGGCCGCGGCCCGGGCGTGGGCCTGCGGCGAGAGTTGCGCCAGATAGGCCGCCGTGGCGGCGGCCGGGTCGAATCCCCCCGCAGTCTGCGCCATGCGTTCCCTCTCCCCCGTCGCGGCGGCAGGAGGCCAGAGTCCAGAGCGCTTGTCAGGTGGAAACTATCCAGGCGGGCTACGCCTCACTCCGCCGCCGCTTGAGCCCCGCTGTTCACCGGGCCGCCCCGCGCGACGATCACGGCGGCGCCTTGCCAGGGCCCGATCGGCCCCTGGGAGCTGTCCTGGAACGCCTCGGGCAGGTCTTCCACCATGGCCCAGGTCGCCGCCAGGCGGCCGACCCCGACGCACCACGCCACCCACAGGCCCAGTTCCACGATCTGCGGCTCGCTGTAGAAGTCGCGCAGCCGCTCGTACATGGCGTCGTCGATGGACAGGTGGTTGGTGGCCATGCGCTCGCCGTACTCGATGGCGAGCTTGTCCGCCTCGGACAGGTCGTCCGCCTCGTAGGGCTTTTCGAGCGAGCAGACCGCCCCTTCCTCCAGGCCGTCCTCCACCGCGCTCGCATAGCGGATCGCCATGCAGCTGCGGCACTGGTTGTGGAACGCGATCCGCAGCCGGACCAGTTCCATCAGCCGCTCCGGCAGCGTCCGGTTGGCGCGCAGGGCTTGATTGTACTGCAGCATGGCGAGCGAGAGCGGCGGCCTGTGCGCGGTGATGCGCGAGACCCCGAGCTCGATCTCGCTGGGCCTCGTAGCCCCAGCCATGGATTTCAGTTCCAACGGCCAAGACTCGAACGGAACCAGGCTGATCCTCGGCATCACGTCACCTCCGTGCGCCCGGTCTCCTGCCAGGCGGCGACGTATTCCTTACTACGATCATCATAAACCGGCAATCAACCCGGGGTATTGCGCGTCGCTGAAGGTCCACCAGGCAGGTGCAGGTTCTTCACCACCAGGTCCTGCACCTCCAGCCGCCGGATCCGCACGCGGCCGACGCTCAGCCGCCCGATCGCCAAGCTTCCGATCGCCAGCGCTCCCACGGCCAACGCCCCCACGGCGAGCGCCCCAACCGCCAGTGCGCCCACCGCTCCTGCCCCGAGCGCGCCGCGCCGCAGCGCAACAGCGGGCGGCGAGGCCTCAGCAACCGGCTCAGGCGCGGACATGTCAGCGGTCCTTTTCGCGCTCCCCGATGGCGGCCTGGGCGGCGGCCAGCCGGGCGATCGGCACACGGTAGGCCGAGCAGCTGACATAATCCAAGCCGACCGTCTCGCAGAACTGGATCGACGCGGGGTCGCCCCCGTGCTCGCCGCAGATGCCGAGCTTGACGCCCGGCCGCGCGGCCCGGCCGCGTTCGGCCGCCAGCCGGATCAGGTCGCCGACGCCTTCCTGGTCGAGGGTCACGAACGGGTCGCGCTCGAAGATGCCCTTGTCGATATAGGCGTTCAGGAAGCGCCCGGAATCGTCGCGGCTGATCCCGAAGGTGGTCTGGGTCAGGTCGTTGGTGCCGAAGGAGAAGAACTCGGCGTATTCGGCCAGATCCCCGGCGCGCAGGGCGGCCCTAGGCAGCTCGACCATGGTGCCGACGAGATAGACGATCTGCTGCTTCTTCTCGGCCATGACCTGCTTGGCGGTCCGGTCGGTGAGCTCGCGCAGGTACTTCATCTCCTCGCCCTTGGCGACGAGGGGATGCATGATCTCGGGCACCGGGGCGGCCTTGCCGCTGGCGACGATCTCGCAAGCGGCCTCGATGATGGCGCGCACCTGCATCTCGTAGATCTCGGGATAGGAGACCCCCAGCCGGCAGCCGCGGTGGCCCAGCATGGGGTTCACCTCGTGCAGCTCCTGGGCCCGGCGCATGAGCTTGGTCGGATCCAACCCGGTCGCCTCGGCGACGGCCGCGAGGTCGGCCTCCGTATGCGGCAGGAACTCGTGCAGCGGCGGGTCGAGCAGCCGGATGGTGACCGGCAGGCCCTCCATGATCTCGAACAGCTCGACGAAATCCTTGCGCTGCATGGGCAGAATCTTGGCCAGCGCCGCCCGGCGGCCGGCCTCGTCGTCGGCCAGGATCATCTCGCGCACGGCCGCGATCCGGTCGGGATCGAAGAACATGTGCTCGGTGCGGCAAAGGCCGATGCCCTCGGCCCCGAACTGGCGAGCGGCCTTGGCGTCCACCGCGGTCTCGGCGTTGGCCCGCACCTTCAGGCGGCGCAGAGCGTCGGCCCAGCCCATCAGGATGGCGAAGTCGCCGGACAGCTCCGGCTCGATCATCTGCACCACCCCGGCCAGGACCTCGCCGGTGGAGCCGTCCACCGTGATGATCTCGCCGGTCCGGTAGGTCTTGCCGCGGGCGCGCAGTTCGCCCGCCTTGCCGTCGATCTGCAGTTCGCCGGCGCCGGAGACGCAGGGCCGGCCCATGCCCCGGGCGACCACGGCCGCGTGGCTGGTCATGCCGCCGCGCGCAGTGACCACGGCGCGGGCCGCGTCCATGCCGCGGATGTCCTCGGGGCTGGTCTCCTCGCGCACCAGGATCACCGAGACCCCGGTTCCGCCCAGACGCTCGGCCTCTGCGGCGGTGAAGACGATCTGACCCGTGGCCGCGCCCGGCGAGGCCGGCAGGCCCGTGGCGATCACGGTGCGGGGGCTGGAAGGATCGATGGTCGGGTGCAGGAGCTGGTCTAGGGAGGCGGGCTCGACCCGCATCACCGCTTCCTCGCGGGTGATCAGCCCCTCGTTGGCTAGGTCCACGGCGACCTTCAGCGCGGCCTTGGCGGTGCGCTTCCCGTTGCGCGTCTGCAGCATGTACAGACGGCCCTGCTCCACCGTGAACTCGATGTCCTGCATGTCGCGATAGTGCGTTTCGAGCTTCTCGACGACGGCCTTGAACTGGACGAAGACCTCGGGAAGAGCCTCCTCCATCGAGGGGTTCTTCTCGCCCATTTCCTCACGGGCGACGCGGGTCAGGGTCTGCGGCGTGCGGATGCCGGCGACCACGTCCTCGCCCTGGGCGTTCAGCAGGAACTCCCCATAGAGGCGGTTCTCGCCGGTGGACGGATTGCGCGTGAAGGCGACCCCGGTGGCCGAGGTCTCGCCCATGTTGCCGAACACCATCGACTGGATGTTCACCGCCGTGCCCCAGCTTTCGGGGATGTCGTGCATGCGGCGGTAGAACTTGGCCCGGTCATTCATCCAGCTGGTGAACACCGCCCCGACCGCGCCCCAGAGCTGGGCCTGCGGGTCCTGCGGGAAGGGCTTGCCGAGTTCGCGCTCGACGGCGGCCTTGTAGTCGGCGACCACCGCTTCCCAGTCCTCAGCGGTGAGGGCCGTGTCGACGGTGACGTCCAGCCGCTCCTTATGCTCGTCCAGCAGCTCCTCGAACATGTGGTGGTCCAGGTCGAGGACCACGTTGGAGTACATCTGGATGAAGCGGCGGTAGGAATCGAAGGCGAAGCGCCGGTCGCCCGACAGGAGCGCCAGGCCGTCCACCGTCGCGTCGTTGAGCCCCAGGTTGAGGACGGTGTCCATCATCCCGGGCATGGAGGCGCGGGCGCCCGAGCGCACCGAGACCAGCAGGGGATTGGCCGGATCGCCGAAGCGCTTGCCGGTCTGCTGCTCGACCTTGGCCAGCGCCTTGTCCACCTGCGCCTTCAGATCGTCCGGATATTTCCGGTCGCTGGCGTAGAAGTGGGTGCAGCACTCGGTGGTGATGGTGAAACCGGGGGGCACGGGCAGGCCCAGCGCCGACATCTCGGCCAGGTTCGCGCCCTTCCCGCCCAGAAGGTTCTTCATCGAGGCGTCGCCGTCCGCCTTGCCGCCCCCGAACGCATAGACCCAGCGCGTCAGGCTCATCGTATCAGCGCCCATTGGTCCCTCTTCAGCCTGTAACCTGCGAGAAGTCCGCGACCCGGCCCATGGCCTCACGGACCTGGCCCAGAAGCCGCAGCCGGTTCTCGCGTTCCGCCGCAACGGTGGAATTGACCAGCACCTTCTCGAAAAAGGCGTCAACTGGCGCCCGCAATGCGGCGAGCGCGCGCATGGCGCCTGAGAAATCCTCGCTCGCAAGCGCGGCGCCCACCGGAGTCGCCGCGGACTTGAGCGCCGCGATCAGGGCCGCCTCCTCCGCCGGGGCGCCGGGCATGGCTCTCGCCTCGCCGGCGGGCAGCGCACCCTTCTTCTCCTCGGCCTTGAGGATATTGGTGGCGCGCTTGTAGCCGGCGAGCAGATTCGTCCCGTCCTCGGTCTCCAGGAACCGGGCCAGCGCCTGGACCCTCGCCACAATGCGCACCAGGTCGTCGTCGCCCAGGGCGAAGACCGCGTCCACCAGGTCGTGCCGCTGGCCCTGCTCGCGCAGCTGCACCTTCAGGCGCTCGGCGAGGAAGCCCAGGACCTCCTCGGCGACCTCCGGATAGGGCCGGAAGCGGTAGAGCACCGGGCGGTCCGGCTCGCCGCCGGCGACTCTGCGGGTGCGGTCGAACTTGACGTCGACCTCCTCGTCCATGGCCACCACCAGGGGCGGCTCATTGGCCAGAAGGGCCTCGTCGAACTCCTTGAGATAGACCTTGAACTCCTGCGAGGCCTGCCGGCCCCGCGCGCCCAGATAGCCGGTGGTCAGTTCGGTGGAGACGAACAGGGCCCGGCCCGGATCGACGAAGCAGCGCAGCGAGCGGTACCAGGCGGCGACCAGATCGCGCACCGGGGCCCTCGCCTCCGAGCCCAGGAGGATGCGGATCAGGCCCAGGGCCGAGCGGCGCAGGGCGTAGGGATCGCGCGAGCCCGTGGGCTTCTCGCCGATGGCGAAGAACCCGACCAGGGTGTCGAGCTTGTCGGCCAGGGCCACAGCCATGGTCACTGGCCTGTCCGGCGCCTCGTCGCCCGGGCCCACCGGCCGGTAATGGTCGGCGATCGCCTCGGCGACGACCGGGCTCAACCCCTCGGCGCGGGCGTAATAGCCGCCCATGATCCCTTGCAGCTCTGGGAATTCGCCCACCATGCCGGTGGCCAGGTCCGACTTGGAAAGCCGCGCAGCCAGCACCGCCTTGGCGAGGTCCGCGCCGACCTTGGGCGCGATCTCGGCGGCCAGCATCTCCAGCCGCTCGACGCGCTCGTACATGGCGCCCAGCTTCGCATGGAAGGTGACGCCCTTGAGCTTCTCGACCCGCGCCTCGAGCGTCTGCTTGCGGTCCTCGGTCCAGAAGAACCGCGCATCGCTCAGGCGCGCCGACAGCACGCGGGCGTTGCCGGCCGCGATGGCCGCGCCGCCGTCCGGCGCCTCGATATTGGCGACCGTCAGGAAGTTCGGGGCGAGCTTGTCGGTCTTGGCGTCTCGGACCGCGAAATACTTTTGGTGGGTCCGCATCGAGGTGCGGATCACCTCCGGCGGCAGGTCCAGGAAGGCCGGGTCCATCTCGCCCAGCACCGGCGTCGGCCATTCGGCCAGGCCCGCCACCTCGTCCAGCAGGCCCTCGTCATCGACCAGCTCCAGCCCGCGGGCGAAGCAGAGGGTCCGTGCGCCCTCCATGATCCGCCCCTTGCGCTCCTCGGGATCGAGCACGACGAAGTGTTTTTCGAGTCCGGCGGCGTAGCGTTCGAAATCCTTGGCCTTGAACGGCTTGCCCGAGCCCATGAACCGGTGGCCCTCGGTGACGTCCCCGCTCTCGATCCCATCGATGGCGAAGGGCGCGACCTCGCCGTCGAAGGTGCAGAGGATGCGCTTGAGCGGCCGCACCCAGCGCAGGGTCCCCGAACCCCAGGTCATCGACTTCGGCCACGGGAAGTCGCGCACGATGGCCTCGACCATCTCGGCGATGATCTCGACCGTGGCCCGGCCCTTGCGCTGGATGGCGGCGAAATAGACCCCGTCCCGCTCCACCAGCTGGTCCATGGTCAGGCCCGTCGAGCGCAGGAAGCCTGAGACGGCGGCGTCGGGCGAGCCGACCCGCGGACCCTTGCGCTCCTCGTTGCGGTCGCTTTGCGCGACCGGCAGGCCCTCGGCGATCAGGGTCAGCCGCCGGGGACCGGCGAAGGTCTTCAGGGCCTCGGGCAGCAGGCCGTGTTCGGCCAGCCGCTCACGCGCCATGCGCTCCAGGTCGCGCGCCGCCTGGGCCTGCATGCGCGCCGGGATTTCCTCGGAGAATAGTTCGAGCAGGAGCTGGGGCATGATTACTCTCCCTTCCCCCTCGATGGGGGAAGGGTCGGGGATGGGGGTGAGCCCGCAGCGACAAGGGAACGATCGAAGGCCGGCGCCGACTCAAGACCTTCCGGGGCCGCCATGTCGACACCCCCACCCAACCCTCCCCCATCGAGGGGGAGGGCTTTGCGGGTGCGAATCTCAGCGCCGATGACCTGAGCGACCGAAGCCGGGTCAGCCAAGGCGGCTTCATTCGGGAAGCGCAGCACCTTGTACCCCTGGCCTTCCAGCCACTGCGTCCGCAGAGCATCGTGAAGCTGCGCCTCGTCAAGCGCATGGCGAGGACCGTCGACTTCAACGACCAGCCGCGCCGAATGGCAGGCCAAGTCCGCGATATACCTACCGATCGGCGACTGCCGCCGGACATTCAGCCTTAGCTTACGCACCTCGGTCCATAGCTTTTCCTCAGCCAGGGTCATGTCCCGGCGAAGCCGGCGGGCTCTGCCGGTCGCGCCCGGCGCGTGATGAACCCCGATCACCCGTTCGCCCCTTCGTTCGCCACCCAGGCCTCCGCGCACATCTTGGTCAGGTCGCGGATGCGGCCGATGTAGCTCTGGCGTTCGGCGACGGCGATCGCCCCGCGGGCGTCCATCAGGTTGAAGAGGTGGCTGGCCTTCAGCACGAGGTCGTAGGCCGGCAGCACCACCGCCTGCCCCTGCGGGCCCTTCAGGGCCAGGAGGCGGGGCGCCTGGATCTCCATGTCCTCGAAGTGGCGCTTCAGGGTCGCCACGTCATAGCCCTCGAAATTCGCCGTGGAGTGCTGGCGCTCATTCTCCAGGAACACCTGGCCATAGGTCATGGGCGCGGGTCCGTCCGGGTCGTTGAAGGCCAGGTCCTGGAAGTGGTCGACGCCCTGCAGGTACATGGCCAGGCGCTCCAGGCCATAGGTCAGCTCGCCGGCCACCGGCGAGACGTCCAGTCCGCCCACCTGCTGGAAGTAGGTGTACTGGGTCACCTCCATGCCGTCGCACCAGACCTCCCAGCCGAGGCCCCAGGCGCCCACGGTGGGGTTCTCCCAATCGTCCTCGACGAAGCGGATGTCGTGGAGCTTCAGGTCCAGGCCGATGGCCTCCAGGGAGCCCAGATAGAGGTCCTGCAGGTCGTCGGGATTGGGCTTCAGGATCACTTGGTACTGGTAATAGTGCTGCAGCCGGTTCGGGTTCTCGCCGTAGCGGCCGTCGCCCGGCCGGCGCGAGGGCTGCACATAGGCCGCGCGCCACGGCTTGGGGCCGAGCGCCCGCAGCACGGTCCCAGGATGCAAGGTCCCCGCCCCCACCTCCACGTCGTGCGGCTGCAGGATCACGCAGCCCTGACGGCTCCAATAGTCGTGCAGTTTCAGGATCAGGCCCTGAAACGAAAGCGGCTTTTCTGAGGGCATCTAGGGGCTTGTTCGCAGGCGCAAAAAAAAGTCGGCGGACCATAGGGCCCGCCGACCGTGGCTTCAAGCTGCGCTTGGCTGGGGCTTCAAGCTGCGCCTGGGAAAGGGCTCAGTTCCCCTTTGCGGCCGAGTGATTGCCCGCCCGCGACAAGGGTTTGTACTTCGCCCGATTCTCCGGGGTGTCCGGCACCGGGCCGTTGGTCAGGGTCAGGTTCGTGGTGGCGCTGGCCGGCGCGGCGGCGGCCGTCGAATCGGCGGCTGGGGCGGCGGCCGGGGCGGCGTTGGTCGCCGCGCTCGCCGGCGCTTCAGCGTTCGCCGGCGCTTCGCCGTTCGCCGGGGTCACCGCCTGCGCGGCTTTCTCGGCCTGGTCCTGCGCCGCCGCCGAGGTGGTGGCGTCCTGGGCGAGCGCGACCCCGCCTGCGAGGGCGGAGGCCGCGAAGGCCGACGAGAGAAGGATCCTGAGGTTCATGTCGCTTACTCCTGTTAAACGAATGCGCCGCGTCCCCCTCCCGCCGGAACACGCCTAGTTCATGGGGCCGAAGGCGAGGCCGTCGAGGGCGCCGTGGCCGATGCGGCCGCGCCCGTGCCGGTCGCCGCGACCGGGATAAGCACCTTGTCGATCACATGGATGATCCCGTTCGAGGCCATCACGTCGGCCTGGACGATGTCGGCGTCGTTGACCTTCATCGCGCCCTCTGATCCGTCGAGCTCGACCGGCGCGGTCGCGACCGTCGGCACGGCGCCCTTGGCGCCCTTGATCTTGGCCGCATCCAGCCGCGCATTGATGATGTGATAGGTGAGCAGCTTCTGCAGGCGCGGCTTGTCGGCCATCAGCTTGTCCAGTTCGCCGGGCGGCATTGCGGCGAAGGCCGCGTCCGTCGGGGCGAAGACCGTCAGGTTCTGATTGTTCTTCAGCAGCGTCGTCAGGTTGGTGGCGTCGGCCGCCTTGACGAAGGTGTTGAACTGGCCGGACAGCTTGATGGTCTGGATGATGTCGCCATTGGCTACGACGCGGCTGGCCGGCGCGCCGGACGCAGGCGCCGCGGCGGCGGCGGGCGCGGCCGGGGCAGCGGGCGAGGCCGCCGTCTGGGCCGAAGCGGCGCCGGCCGAAAGGCCAAGGACGGCGACCGTCATCAAAAGGTGGTCAATGCGCATTCATATCCTCTTTGTTTCGCCCCCGCGGGCGGCTGTCTCTAAGCCAGGGTCGCGACCACTACGCGCGATATTGTGACCGGTTTCGCGGAATCACGGTTTCGTGAAACACGGCCACGGCGAAGCCTCAATTCCACCGCCCGCGCGCCGAAACCAGCGCTGCCGGCAAAAAAATCGCACAGTTCGTGAGCGTTTTTGCGTCTTGGCGCCCAGAACTCAGGCGCCGGGGGCATTAACAGGTGCGCCTTAACTGCGCCGCGCGCAGCCCGGCCCACGGCCCCGATAGCGTCGCCCTGCCGTCGAGCCGGTAACCATCGGTTGGGGGACGGTTGGGACAACACGAGGCGCGTGTCGGGCTTGGCCGCGCGGGAGCGAGCGGATGAAATTGATCATTGCGATCGTCAAACCCTTCAAGCTGGACGACGTGCGCGAAGCGCTCGTCGCCGCCGGCGTTGAGGGGCTGACGGTCTCCGAGGTGAAGGGCTACGGCCGTCAAAAGGGGCAGACGGAAATCTACCGGGGTGCGGAGTATCAGGTGAACTTCGTGCCGAAGGTGAAACTCGAGGCCGTCGTTGAAGACGCCGCGGCCGCCAAGGCCGTGGACGCGATCAAGACCTCTGCGTCGACCGGCAAGATCGGCGACGGGAAGATCTTCATCGTGAATGTCGAGGACGCCGTACGGATTCGGACCGGCGAGACCGGCGCCGCCGCCCTCTAGGGCGCTGCTCATCGGGACAAGGGGAAATTAGGCAACCATGAAAACATCATTTTCCAACCGGCTGGCCGGGCTTTCGCTCGCGCTGGCCCTCGTCGGGGCGCCCATAGCGGGCCCGGCGTTTGCGCAGGATGCTGCGCCCGCCGCGCCGGCCAATGCAGTCGCCGCCGCGCCAGCGCCTGAGGCGGCGCCGGCCGTCACGGCCGCGCCCGCGGAAGCGGCGGCTCCCGCCGCGGCTCCGGCTCCGCAGCCGAACAAGGGCGACACGAGCTGGATGCTCGTCTCGACGCTGCTCGTGCTGCTGATGATCATCCCGGGCCTGGCGCTCTTCTACGGCGGCCTCGTCCGTCAGAAGAACATGCTCTCCATGCTCATGCAGGTCTCCACGGTCTGCGTCGTCGGCATGCTGGCCTGGGCCTTCTGGGGCTACAGCCTGGCCTTCACCGACGGCGGAGGCCTGGACAAGTGGGTGGGCGGCGCCTCGCGTCTGTTCCTGAACGGGCTCACGCCGGCCTCGAACGCGGCGACCTTCTCCACCGGGGTGGTGATCCCGGAGCTGGTCTTCATGTGCTTCCAGATGACCTTCGCCTGCATCACCGCCTGTCTCGTGCTCGGCGGCACCGCAGAGCGGATGAAGTTCGCCGGCGTGGTGATCTTCGCCGTCCTCTGGCCGCTGCTTTCCTACTATCCGATCGCCCACATGGTCTGGTGGTGGCCCGGCCCTGACGCGGTCGCGGCCTTGAAGGACGCCTCCGAAATCAAAGCCGGCATGCTCTGGGGCTTCGGCGCCATCGACTTCGCGGGCGGCACCGTCGTCCACATCAACGCCGGCGTGGCGGCCCTGGTCGGCGCGCTGGTCCTCGGTCCCCGCAAGGGCTACCGCGTCGAGGCCATGCCGCCCCACTCGCTCACCCTGACCCTGGTCGGCGCGGGCCTCCTGTGGGTTGGCTGGTTCGGCTTCAACGCCGGTTCGAACCTGGAGTCCAACGGCTACGCCGCCCTGGCCATGGCGAACACCCTGCTGGCCACGGCCGCAGCGGGCATCTCCTGGGTCGCGGTGGAATGGATCACCCGCAAGAAGGCCAGCATGCTGGGCCTCGCTTCGGGCCTCGTCGCCGGCCTGGTGGCGGTCACCCCGGCGGCCGGCTTCGCCGGTCCGATGGGCGCCATCATCCTCGGCCTCATCGTCAGCCCGATCTGCGTGTTCTTCTGCTCCACCATCAAGAACGCGCTGAAGTACGACGACAGCCTTGACGCCTTCGGCATCCACGCCATCGGCGGCATGGTCGGCGCCATCGCCACCGGCTTCCTGGTCAATCCGGCCTGGGGCGGAGCGGGCGTCGTCGACTACCTGACCTGCGGCCTCGACGGCGACATCTCCACCTGCGACACCGCCCCCTATGTCATGGCCACCCAGGTCATGGCCCAGGTCAAGGCGGTGCTGGTCAGCGTCTGCTGGTCCGGGGTGGCGAGCACCATCGTCTTCCTGCTGATCAAGTACACGGTCGGCATTCGGGTCTCGGCTGAGACCGAAGAGGAAGGTCAGGACATCGTCGAACACGGCGAGCGCGCCTACCACGCCTAAGGCTTTCTCCTCGGAGAAGACGGAACGGGGGTCCTTCGGGGCCCCCGTTTTCGTTTGGGGGCGACGCGATTGCGCGAAAGCGAACGCCGGCCTTCGGGTGTTCAGCCTGTTTTCAGAGGACGCGCGGATCAACCACGGTGCGAACCGGGGTCGATGGATCCGACATGCTGGCCAGGGCTTCGCCGACGCCGCTCAGGCCGATCCGCTCACCGAGCCAGGGCCGCATATCGATACGGCCCTCCGCGATCGAGCGCAGGGCCAGCGCCATGTCCTCTGGACCCTCGCCGCGGGCGAAGCTGATCTTCAGCAGCTTCATCTGGGCGGTCGGCACGTAGAGCGCCTCCGGCTCCAGGCAGAAGCCTCCCATGACGATCCGTGCGCCCATGCCGACGCTGTTGACGATCTCGTTCAGCAGACCCGGCTTGCCGACGCATTCATAGACCAGGTTGGGGCTGCGCCCGCCCAGATCCACATGTGGCGCGTAGGGCGAGGCTTCCCGGGGATCGACCACGATGTCAGCCCCCATCCTGATCGCGATCGCCCGGCGGCTTGCGTCGAGGTCCGCAGCGACGATCGGGCCGACGCCCTTGAGCTTCAGGCCGGCGATCACGCCCAGGCCGATGGCGCCGCAGCCGATCACCAGGGGGATCTCGCCCGGCTGCGGCTCGCCGACGCGCGCATGTTCGAGGCCGACCGCCAGCGGTTCGACCAGCGCGGCCAGGTCGTCGTCGAGGCCGTCAGGGACCTCCAGCAGGAGGTCCTCGTCCAGGATCATGTACTCGCCGAACCCGCCCGGCAGCTCGTTCTGGTATCCCACGATGCCGATGTCCGCCGGCCCTGGGCCCAGCTTCACCATGGGGGTGGCGGTGACCTTGCGGCCGACCTTCACAGGGCGGCGGCTGCCGGGTCCGTAGTCGACGATCTCGCCGACGAACTCATGGCCCATGACGATCGGCCGGCTGAGGTCCACCCCCGCATAGGGCCCGCCATGCTCGCGTGATTTGGCCACGACCGTCTCGCCCGAGCAGAGGAAGTGGGCGTCGGAGGCGCAAAGCCCGCACCGGTGGGTGCGCACCAGAACCTGCCCTTTCTGGGGGACGGGATCCGGCAGCTCGCCGACCTTGATTTGCCCGCCGTCGAGAATGGCCGCCCGCATGGGATGCTCCTGTTTCTGTCAGCGTGACGCGGCGTAGGTCGCCAGCGCCGCATAGGACGGATCGCCCCGATCGCGCGCGCCGAGCATGCCGGGGGTCATCGGCGTGATGTCGCGGATCTCGTCCATGTCGATGATCGTCACCCGCTTATCGATGCCCCAGCGCCCGTCCCGCCGCGACCAGCGGTCCACATAGCGGCACCAGGTCGTGATCTGCTTCAGCTGGCCCTCGACCTCGAGCCGCAGGGTGGCGGTCACATAGGATTCGCTGCCGGCCCGGTCGCCGTCGAGATCGATGACGATGTTCGCCAGCTGGTGCGTGTGCACCAGCATGCGCCGGTGCGAGTCGCACACCCAGTCGATGAAGCCCCGGCCGCTGCCCTGGTAGATGCCCTCGCCATAGTCGGCGATCCCGTCCTCGTGCCAGACGGAATAGCCGAGTTCGGCGTCGATGCGGTCCATGGACCGGCAATAGCGGTAGATCAGATCGGTGATGGCCTGGCGGTCCGCGACCTGCTGCAGAAGGGCGTTCTCAGACATGGCGTCCTCCGTTCAGCTTTCGCCGAAGATCTGCTTGCTGGCCTGGTCCATCCCCAGGACGCGCGCCCGACGCATGCTCGCCGACATTGGCGCAAAGCCCGCCTCGTCCTCAGCCAGCCCCCAATTCTGGACGGGCCCATCTTTCAGCCTGGCCAGCCCCATGGCCGCGACGTCCTCGGCCGAGGCGATCGCAGCCGGCGCCGGCATCCCCTTCTCCGTGAGCAGGGTGCGAAGCGCCGGGGTGTCGGTGGTGGTCATCATGAGGCACAGGACGTCCACGCCGTGCGGCTTAAGCTCGGCCCAGAGCCCTTCGGCGAAGCAGAGATCGAAGGCCTTGCTGGCGGAATAGGTCGCCAGGAAGCTGCCGCCGCCATAGGCCGCCGCCGAGTTCACCAGCAAAAGCCCGCCACGCTTTCGCGCGCGCATGGGGCCCGCGAAATGGTGGCAGCACTGCAGGACGTTCATCACATTGCGCTGAACCAGCGCCAGCCAGGTGTCGACCGCCTTGTCGAGGAAGCGCGAGCCGTTCGGGTCGGCGCCGGCGTTGCTGACATAGAGGCCGACCTCCCGGTCTCCCACGGCCGCCACGATCCGCTTGAAGGCGTCCGGCGCGGACAGGTCGATCGCGGCGGTGACGCACTCGACGCCGTGCGCGGCGCGAAGCTCTTCGGCGAGTTCGACCAGCGGCCCCTCGCGGCGCGCGATCAGGATGCAGGAGACGCCTTGGGCTGCGATCTGCCGGGCGAAGGCGCGTCCTGTGCCTTCCGAGGCTCCGGATATGACCGCCCAGGGTCCATAGCTCTGTAAGAAATCCATTTCCTCGCCTGCTCTTGTTTGCGGATCCGCTGGGACGCCTGGCGAGAGCATTCATCGGCGCCCGCCGCGCGCCTAGCACTTTCTGTGTCGATCGAAATCGCCGGCCTCCCGAGGCAGGCCGGCCGCTCAGGCCGCGTCGGGCCAGGGGCCGCCCAGCCGGCAGCGGCGCACCCACCAGTCCGGGCAGATGACCTCCAGGCGCTCGGCCAGGGCCTCGGCCTCGATATCGCCGGGGCATAGGGCGAAACAGGTCGCCCCTGAGCCGCTCATCCGGGCGAGCAGGGTCTCGGGCTCGCCCGCCAGGGTCTCCAGCACGGCGCCGATCTCAGGCGCTGCGGCCAGCGCCGCGGGCTCGAGATCATTGCGCTGACTGGCCAGCCAAGCGGCGACCTCTTCGGCGCTCTCGAAAGCCTCGGGCGTGCGGGGCCTGTCCACGTCGCCGAACCGGCCCGCCGCGTCGAAGCCCCGGTAGACCTCGGCGGTGGACAGGGCCACGCGCGGATTGACCAGGACTGCGTCGAGGACCGGTAGCGGCGGCGCCGGCGACAGACGCTCTCCCCGCCCCTCCGCGATCACCGGACGGCCGAACAGGCAGGCGGGGCCGTCGGCGCCCAGCTCGCCCGCGATGGCGGCCAGCTCCGTATCCGAGATCTCCAGGGACAGGGCCTCGCGCAGGAGCCTCAGCGTCGCGCCCGCGTCGCTGGAGCCGCCGCCGAGGCCCGCCGCCACCGGCAGGATCTTCTCCAGTGTCAGGGCCACAGGGGGGATCGGTCCGCGGGAGCGGGCGATGAGCGCCCGCGCGGCGCGCGAGACCAGGTTCTGTTCCGCATCGCCCATCTCGCCGGCGAACGGACCATTGGCGCGGAACGTCAGGGCGTCGGCCGGATCGATCCGCAGGCGGTCGCCGCAGTCGGCGAAGACCATCAGGCTGCAGATCGGGTGATAACCGTCGTCCGCAGGCGGCCCCACATGGAGGAACAGGTTGAGCTTGGCGGGCGCGAAAGCGCTGCGACCCATCGCGCTCAGATCCCCGGCTTGGGCGCGGGACGATCGGGCGGCAGGCCCGCGGCCAGTTTCGTCTCGGCGGAGGTCTTGATCTTTGCAGGTGGGTCGAGGGTCAGGACGCGCCGCCACTGGAACCGCGCCTCGTCGCGCCGCCCGACGCGCCACAGGGCGTCGCCCAGATGGTCGTTGATCTCCGGCTCGCCCGCTTCCATCTCAACGGCCGCCTCCAGGAGGTCCACCGCCTTCTTGTAGTCGCCCAGGCGATAGTGCGCCCAGCCCAGGGAGTCGGTCATGGCGCCCGACTTGGGATTGGCCGCGACGGCCTTTTCGACCAGCGCCATGCCCTCTTTGACCCGGACGCCGCGGTCGATCCACGAATAGCCGAGATAGTTGAGCACCTCCGGATCATCCGGCTGCAGCTTCAGCGCCTGCTCCAGGTCGCGCTCGGCGTCCGGCCAGCGGTTCAGGCGCTCATAGGCGACGCCCCGGGCGTAGAACAGCCGCCAGTCCGGCTCCTTCGCATCAGTGATCAGGCCCGACAGCAGGGTGATCGCCTCGTCATAGTGCTCGTTGACCCGCAACAGGTCGGCCAGGTTCAGGCGCGCGTCGGAATCGCCCGTCGCGGCCGCTTCCCGGGCGAGCTTCAGCGCCGCCTCGGTGTTCTTTTCCGACTGATAGCTCCAGGCGAGCTTGGCGCGCGCCGTCAGGTAGTCGGGCGAGCCCGGCTTGGGCTGGCTGTAGGCTTCCCGCGCGGCCTGGATATCGCCCTCCTCGGCCTTGACGTCGCCCAGCATGACCCAGGCCTCGTCGCGCGTCGGGTCGAGACGCAGCGCCAGGCGCAGATTGGCGAGGGCCAGCTGGTTCTGCTTGGCCGACAGCATAGTGGCCGCGGGCGCCAGCAGCGCCATGCCCGCGCCCTGGCGGAGCGTCGGCGCCGGCGGCGCGGGCTTGCCGGCCACGGCGCGGTCGCGGGCGGCCTTGACCCCGTACGAGCCGGGATCGCGCCCCAGGGCCACGTCATAGAGCGCTATGGCGTCCTTGCGCCGGCCCCGCCGCTCCAGGAAGGCGCCATAGGCCAGCACCATCAGCTGCGGCGGCGACTCGCCGTTGGTGACCGCCTTGAAGTCCGTCTCGGCCTCGTCATAGCGGCGGACGCGCTCGAAGAGGTGCGCCTGGCCGAGCTTGCCGAAGTACTCGACCATGCGGTCGCCGCGCACCTCGGGAAGCACCAGCGAGCCTTCCACGTCGCCGGCCTCGGCGGCCGCCCAGGGCGCCAGGAGAACGGCGGCCGAACGATGGGGAAAGCCGAAATCCTCCGCTCCCAGCATGGCCTTGGCGGCCTTCCCGTCGCCGTCGGAGAGCGCCTTGACCGCCCGCACGAGGCGGCCCAGGCGCTTGACGCTGTCGGCGACCTCCTCGCCCTGCGGGGCCAGGGCGGCGGCCCGGTCGATGTCGCCGGCGAGCAGGGCCGCAGTGAAGGCCCGCTCGGTCAGCAGGGATTCGTCACCCGCCTTCTGCAGGGCCTTGGCGAAATACTCGCCGGCCTCATGGCTCTGGCCCTCGTTGAGCGCACCTTCCCCCGAGAGGAACAGCCCGTAGGCCGAACGCCCGCCGGCGTCGTCCGCCAGGTTGGTCGGATGCGGCGCCCCGGAGCTGGAGGCGCAGGCCGCCAGGAGAAGCAGTGGAAGGATCATCGTTGCGGGGCGCATGGCGTGAGCCTTCGACGCTTTCGGGGCGGCCGGCAAGCGCCGCCCCGCTTTATTACATATTTGGATAGTTGGGCCCGTCGCCGCCCTGGGGCGTAGTCCAGACGATGTTCTGCGTCGGGTCCTTGATGTCGCAGGTCTTGCAGTGGACGCAGTTCTGGAAGTTGATCTGGAACTTCGGGTTCTGCCCCTGCTCGTCATAGAGCACCTCGTAGACCCCCGCCGGGCAGTAGAGCCGGGCCGGCTCGCCATACCGGGGCAGGTTCACCGAGATCGGGATCGACGGGTCCTTCAAAGTCAGGTGCGCCGGCTGGTTCTCGTCGTGATTGGTCGAGGACAGGAACACCGAGGACAGCTTGTCGAAGCTGAGCACGCCGTCCGGCTTCGGATAGACGATCGGCTCGTAGTCCTTGGCCAGGCCGGTCATTTCCGCGTCGGTCTTGGTGTGGTGCATCGTGCCGAAGAACGAGAAGCCGCCGAGCAGGCTCGTGCACCACATGTCGAGCATGCTGACGAAGCCGCCCACCAGGGTGCCGAACTTGGAGAGGATCGGCTTGGCGTTGCGGACGGTGTGCAGCTCCTTGCGGATCCAGGACTTGCGATAGGCCTCGTCGTATTCGACCAGTTGGTCGCCCGCGCGTCCGGCCTGGATGGCGGCGAAGGCGGCCTCGGCGGCCAGCATGCCGCTCTTGATCGCGTTGTGGCTGCCCTTGATGCGCGGGACGTTCACGAAGCCCGCGCTGTCGCCCACCAGGACGCCGCCTGGGAAGCTCAGCTGCGGCACAGACTGCAGGCCGCCCTCGGAGATCGCGCGCGCCCCATAGGCGATGCGCTTGCCGCCCACCAGGTGCTTGCGCACGCTCGGGTGCTGCTTCCAGCGCTGGAACTCGTCGAACGGCGAGAGCCAGGGGTTCTTGTAGTTCAGGTGCACGACGTAGCCAGCGGCCACGTAGTTGTCCCCGAAATGGTACATGAAGCTGCCGCCGCCGGTGGCGCCGTCCAGCGGCCAGCCGGTGGTGTGGATGACCAGCCCGGGCTGGAATTGCGCGTCGGGGACTTGCCAGATCTCCTTGATCCCGATGCCGTACTTCTCGGGGTCGCTGTCCTTGCCTAGTCCGAAGCGGTCCTTCAGCACCTTGGCGATCGAGCCGCGCACGCCCTCGCCGATGAAGACGTACTTGCCGTGCAACTCGATGCCCGGCTGATAGTCCGGCCCCGGTTGCCCGTCCTTGCCGATGCCGAAGACGCCGGCGACCACGCCCTTCACCCGCCCGTCGGCGTCGAACACGGCCTCCGACGCCGCCATGCCCGGATAGATCTCGACGCCCAGCGCCTCGGCCTGCTGCGCCAGCCAGCGGCACACATTGCCGAGGCTGGCGATGTAGTTGCCGTGGTTGTTCATGAAGCGCGGCATGAGGAACATGGGCAGGTCGATGGAGCCCTGCGGGCCCAGCACCGAGAACACGTCCTTCTTCACCGGCGTCTCCAGCGGAGCGCCCATGGCCTTCCAGTCCGGGATGAGCTCGGTCAGCCCGATCGGGTCGATCACCGCGCCCGACAGGATGTGGGCGCCGACTTCGGACCCCTTCTCCAGCAGGGCGACGCTGATTTCCGCGCCCGCGGCCTCGGCCAGCTGCTTCAGCCGGATCGCCGCAGAAAGACCGGCTGGCCCGCCGCCGACGATGACGACGTCGTACTCCATGGCCTCGCGTTCGACGGCTTCGCTCATGCTCTTTTTAGTCTCCAAGCTGCGCGGAGGAGCCCCCTCGGCCGCCCGCAGCGTTGATCCGTGGCGCGACTTATCGGAATGTCTTTAGCGAGCGGTCAAGCGTGAAGGCCGTCGCACCCGGGAAAACAGGCAGAAAGATGAGCGCCGTCGAGGGCATGGGAAGCGATCGGCTGGCGGAAAGCCTCCTCGGCTTCTGGGTCGAGTCGGGCGTCGACGCCATGCTGCTGGACGAGCCGGTCGACCGCATCGCCCAAGGCCGCATCGTTCAAGGCCGCACCGCCCCGCCGCGGCCCGCGCCGCGCGCGCCGGCCCGGGCTGCGACGCCGGCCCAGCCCGCCGCGGCGGTCGCCGCGGACCTGTCGGACAAGCTCGCCGAAGCCCGCGCCCTCGCCGCCGCCGCGTCGGACATCGAGGCCCTCGGCGCAGCCATCGCCGGCTTCGACGGCTGCCCGCTGAAATTCGAGGGCGCCGCCCAAAGATCGGTCTTTTACCGTGGAAGCTTGACCGCTCCCGTCATTGTGATCGGTGAAGGTCCGGGGGCTGAGGAGGACGTTCAGGGCCTGCCCTTCGTGGGCCGCGCCGGCAAGCTGCTGGACCGTATGCTGGGGGCGGCGGGGCTGGCCGATCGGGTGTTCATCACCAACACGGTCTTCTGGCGCCCGCCCGGCAACCGCACCCCAACCCTTGCTGAACAGCAGGTCTGCCGACCCTTCGTTGAGCGGGCTATCGAATTGATTTCACCTAAGATTCTTCTTTTGGTTGGCGGCGCCTCAGCCAAGGCGATGCTGCGGCGGGACGAAGGGGTCCTGTCCCTGCGCGGCCGCTGGTTCGAGTGGCGGGACGAAGCCGGCGCGCACGAGATTCCCGCCATGCCGACCCTGCATCCGGCCTTCCTCCTGCGCCAGCCGGCGGCCAAGAAGCGCGCCTGGAGCGACCTTTTGACCCTGGTCGAAAGGCTTGATCGGCCGGAACGACCCGGTTAGGCAAGCGCTGTCATTGGGATTAGGGCCACGCTTCATGCGAAATATCGCGGCGCGTGGAAGAGACGGCATGACGCGACTTAAGCGCATGCGGATCGCGGTCCTGGCCATGATCTGCACCGCAATTTCGATGGGTTCGGCCGCCGCCGGGGCGCCGCAGGCCCTCTCGCCGACTGACGCCAAGAATTATCAGGCCGCCTTCGAGGCCGCCGAGCGCGGCGACTTCATCGGCGCCCAGATGTCGTCCGCCGACATCACCGACCGTTCCCTGCTCGGCCTCCTGGCCTACACCCAGCTGATGCACCCTTCCGCCCACCGGGCGAGCTTCGACGAGCTCTCTGCGTGGCTGGCGAAATATGCCGACCTTCCCTCAGCGGCCCAGGTGTTCAACCTCGCCGCCAAGCGCAAACCCATGGGCGCGGCCGCGCCGCGCGCGCCGCTCCTGGCCGGGGTCGACTGGACCGGGATCGGCGAGGCCGCCAACGACTTCATCAACCGCCTGCCCGGCAGCCGCGGCCAGGCGGCCAAGTCGGCCTTCTACGCCGGCGACGTGAAGAAGGCCCTGGCGCTGGCGCCGGGCGCCGGAGACGAATGGATCGCCGGCCTCTCCGCCTATCGCCTGCAGAACTACCCGCTCGCCCAGACCTATTTCGGCAAGGTCGCGGCCGACCCGCGTGAGGATCCCTGGCTTCGGGCCGGCGGCGCCTATTGGGCGGCGCGGTCGGCCAAGATGCTGGGCGACGGCGCCAAGGCCGACGGCTTCATGCGCACGGCCGCCCGCTACCCCGACACCTTCTACGGCATGATCGCCGAGCGCCAGATCGGGCTGCAGAGCGCCGACCAGGGCGCGACCGCGCGCCAGGGCGACATCGTCCCGGCCGCCTATAGCGGCCCAACGGTCGAGCTCGTGCGCTTCGTCAAGACGGACGCGCGCGCCCACCGCGCCGTGGCCCTGGCCCAGATCGGGCGCGCTTCGGAATCGGCTCAGGAGCTGCGCGCCGGCCTCGCCCTCGCCAAGACGCCGGCCGAACGCCAGACCTGGACCTCGCTGATCCTGGCGCTCAACCCGCAGGCCGTCAGACCCGCAGGCGCGGCGGTGGTGCGCACCGCCTCGGCCGCTGACTATCCGACCCCGACCCTGGAGCCGAAGTCCGGCTTCACCCTCGACAAGGCCCTGGTCTACGCGATCGTACGCCAGGAGAGCCGGTTCAACCCCATGGCCCTGTCGCGCGCCGGCGCGACGGGCCTGATGCAGCTCATGCCGGAGGCCGCCGCCCGGGCCGCCGGCGACGACAAGCTGAAGAAGGATATGAGCCCCTTGCTCGACCCCGCCTTCAACCTCCGGGTCGGCCAGGACTACCTGTCCTGGCTGATGGAGCGCGGCGTGGGTCACGACCTGCTGCGCACGGTGGCGGCCTATAACGGCGGGCCTGGCATGCTGCAGCGGACCGCCAAGATCCTGGGCGGCGACGCGGACACCCTCCTCGTCATCGAGTGCCTCCCGGCCCTGGAGACGCGCAACTACGTCGAGAAGGTGATGGCGGCCTACTGGACCTATCGCCGGATGTTCGGGAAGGAGAGCCAGACCCTGGACGCCCTCGCCCGCGGCGCCGCCTTCGTCGACGCCCGCCTCGACGGCTAGGGCGCCGCCCTACCTCCACCGACGCGGAGCGGCGGCGGGAGGGGGACCGCCGGCCGAAGAGCCGGTGGTGGAGGGGGCAGGCCACGACCGCCGAATCTCCACGCGCCGAGCCTCCGCCAACCTGAGAACGCCATCCACGACCTCGCCGAGGTCCCGATAGACCGACGACGCCGGAATTCGCATCACCTCGATACCCTGATCGCACAGCCACCGGTCCCGTGCCGCGTCACGCGCACGGGCTTCGTCGTCCCAATGGGTCGAGCCGTCGATCTCCACGGCAAGCCTCGCCGAGGGACAGTAGAAATCGAGAATGATCGAACCGATCGGATGCTGCCGCCGAAAGGTCGGCCGGCCCGATCCGCGCCCACGCAGGCGACTCCAGAGCATGACCTCAGGTTCGCTCATCGCCTTGCGCATGGCCCGGGCGCGGCTGGCGATCAGGGTGCGATGCTGCACGGTCCCGCCCCTGGCTTGCCCCCTCCACCGCGCCCTCTTCGGGGCGCGGTCCCCCTCCCGCCATCGCTCCGCGATGGGGGAGGTAGGCGCGGTGTCGTCGCGACGGGATCGATCATGAACAAAAGTGGAACATACGGTGGTGGGCGCGGTCAAGCTCGCCGAGTTGCGGGGCCGGCGAAGGAGCCTCAGCCAGCCCACTAAACCAGCCGCGCCGCCCGCCGTCCCAGCCTTCGCCTGAGCCCGGCGAGATCCGCCCCCGCATCCAGCCCTTCGAACTCCGCCCGCATAGCCAGGACGCCGTAGGGGCGGGGCTGGAATGCGGCGAAGAATCCCCCGTCCCCCTCGCCGCGCACCACGCCCGCCCGCACGCCCCGCCCGAGCGCCTGGTTCAGGCGGCGCAGGCCGTCCTCCGGCCACCGCAGGCTCGTGGGCAGGGCCAGCAGCACGTCGCGCCGCGCCGCCGCCACCGCCTCGGCAAGGCCGCCCAGCACCAGGACCGCGCCGGCGTCCTCGCAGAGCTCCGCCATCTCCTCCCCGCCGAGCGGGTCGGCCACCACCACCTGATGGACGAACCCGGCCACCGACCCCGGAACCAGGGCCGCCAGGGCCAGGGCCAGTTCAGGCGTCGAGCTTCGCGCAAGAAGGATCACAGAGAGCACGGCGCCAATAACCCGGCCCGGGCGGCAGGCGTCAATGGCCCGGCGCCGCGCTGTCAGGTTCGCGCTTCCAGATGCCTCAGCTTGTCGGGATTGCGCATCACGTAGATGGCGGCGACGCGGCCCTCCTCGATGAGGAAGGCGGTCGTCTGCAGCAGGCCGTCCGGCTCGCGCGTGACGAAGCCCGGCAGGCCGTTGATCAACCCGAACCTGATGAGCTCCGAAGGCCCATACCGCTCGAGCAGCTCGGCGATCCGGACATGCACCTTCATCACGTCCTCCGCCCCCACGATGGTGCGCAGGGCCGCCGGCCGCACCCCGCCGCCGTCGGAATAGAGCGCCACGTCCTCGGCCAGCAGGGACCGCAGCCCGCCCATGTCGCCCTCGCGGGAGGCGGTGAAGAAGGCCTGGGCGATCTCCATGCCCCGCGCCGGGGGCACGGCGAACCTGGGGCGCGCGGCGCGCACATGGGTACGGGCGCGGCTGGCGAGTTGTCGGCAGGCGGCCGGCTCGCGCCCCACCGTCTCGGCGATCTCGTCGAAAGAGACGCCGAACACGTCGTGCAGCAGGAATGCGGCCCGCTCGAGGGGCGAGAGCCGTTCCAGCGCCAGCATCAGCGGCAGGGTGACGTCGTCCAGCTCCTCCAGCCCCTGGGCCTCCAGCATCGGCTCGGGCAGCCAGGGGCCGACATAGACCTCCCGCCGCCGGCGGGCCGACTTCAGGACGTCCAGGCACAAGCGGGTGACGATGCGGCGCAGGTAGGCCTCGGGCTCGCGCACCTCGGCCACCTTCGCCTCGCGCCAGCGCAGGAACGCCTCCTGGACTACGTCCTCGGCGTCCGCCACCGAGCCCAGCATGCGGTAGGCGACCCGCACCAGCTTGGGCCGCAGCGGGTCGAAGACAGCGGCGGCGGCGTCCTGGCCGGCCATGGCTCAGGCCGCCTTGGCGACGGGTGCGGTCAACCCAGTCGGCGCCACGCGGAAGCCGACGCCGAAGCGGTTGAAGGTGTTGATGTTGCTGATGAGGATCGTCAAGGCGACCACCTCCTCGTCATTGAACTGGGCGGTGACCGCCGCATAGGCCTCGTCCGGCGCTCGCGTCTCAGCCAGCCGGGTCAGGGCCTCGGTCCAGGCCAGGGCGGCCTTTTCCCGATCCGTATAGATGGGGGCCTCATGCCAGGCGTCGAGCATGTAGACGCGCGTTTCGGTCTCGCCGGCCTTGCGCGCGTCGCCGGCGTGCATGTGCAGGCAGACCGCGCAGCCGTTGATCTGTGAGGCGCGGATCTTCACCAGGTGCTGCAGGCTGTGCTCGATCGGGCCTTCGTCGGCGGCGACGGCGAAATCGACCAGGCGCTGCATTTGCTCGGGCGCGGCGGTCCAGGGGTTCAGGCGGGTCATGTCGAAGCTCCTTTGAGCGGGGTTACGCCGACATGACGTGGCGCGCCGCGCGGATGTGACATGGGGCTAGAAAAAATCCCGCTCCGACGCCCGGCCTCAAGTGTCTGGCTCGACGCCGACCTGGAAGCTCTCGACCTTACGCACGAGGTTGTCCTGTACCCGCCGCCACTCTGACTGCGGAATGGGCCTGAGCGAGAAGCTGTATTCGCGACCGCCTCTCCGAAAACGCATCTGGCAGTGCCCCAGCCGCTGGAGGTCTGGATCGTAGCAGGTGGTCCAGGTCTCGACCCGCCCGGCCTGGTCCCGAAGAAGGGTTCGCCGGAACGTGCTTCCGCCCCACGTCTCAAGATCGAGTTTCGGGTTGAACTCCACCATCACCAGCGCTTGGCCGTTGCGCCGAGTTGGCCCATTGCGAGCCGGCGCAAACTCCGGAGCGTCCGCAAAGAAGGCGAGATGCGCACTCGGCCCGTCGGAAAACCGGGGCCCGTAATCCGCCGGGATCCGCCACCATCGACCGGCCACCAGGACGGGCTGCGTCGCCGCGACCTGGGCGCCCGCGAGCCCCTTGGTCGTCGGGACGCAAGAAACGGTCGGGGTGGCGGCGAGCGCGCCGGCCACCTTCACATCCGGCCTGAAGATGCCCTGCCGATAGGACCAGTTCAGGATCTCCAGGTGGCTGTCGCGGCGGACGACGAGCAGGGCATGGTACCGGCTGGGGACCCCATTCGAACTTGGGGCCTGCATGGTCAGGGGCGACAGATCTCGCCAGGACCTCGCCGGCCGATAGGCCCGCCCGTTCACGACCTGAAGACAAAAGGCGCGCCCGCCGGAGGCCTCGATCGCCGTGTCCCGCACTTTGAGCGCCGTCGAGGCCGCGCAGACCAGCACGACCATGGAGCTTGTGGCGAACGTCACCATGCCGACGCCCGCCAAGCCCACGGCGTCGCGCCACGCCGCTCGACGTCCGACCGCTACGCCCCCGATCGCCCCGGCAACAGCGAGCGCGGCGACGACGCTGAACGCGGTGTCGCCCGTAGTGGCAGGGGCCAGAACTGGAACGCCAACATAGACCAGGGGTGGGATCGCGAGTCCTGCGCACGCCCCCAGGGCCTGCCCAGAAGCCTCTCCGTCCGGCTCCGCCGCGTCCAAGCCCGGCCACAAACGCTTCAAGACGAAGGCGACACCGGCGCCCAGCAGGGTCCCGAACAGGCCGAACGCCAACACGACAATCCCAAAGGCGCCGCCAGGCCCGTCAACCTTTTCGCGGGACAGGGCGATGACAATCGCAAGAATTGTGAGAGCGAGGACGAACCAAAGGAGCCCATGCCAACGTCTTGGTACGACGAGGCCCACGAGCAGGAACACCCCCACTGGAACGGCGAAGAAACTCAAGAACATTGCACCCATTCCCGCCGCCGGCTCGCCTCCCAACGCTCTACCTCAGGTAGGTTAAGCCCTATTGTAGGCCCCTATGTTCTTGTTTTGTTCGCTCTGATCGGTCATCATGAGCTATGGCCGTTTCGCCCCCAAAACTCTCCGGCCGCGGCGCCCGCTCCAACGCCACGAGCCGGTTCGTGACCGCCAAGAGCGAAGCCTTCGACGACGGCTGGGAGCCCGCCGAGGAAGCGCCCAAGCTCGCCACCACCGTCCAGCCCATGCGGTCCAAGACGGTGATCGCGAAGAACGACAGCCCCGACGTCGGCTTCTCGCGCTCGATCAATCCGTACCGGGGCTGCGAGCACGGCTGCATCTACTGCTACGCCCGCCCCGCCCACGCCTATCTCGGCCTGTCGCCGGGCCTGGATTTCGAGACGCGCCTCTTTTTCAAGCCCGAGGCGGGCCAGCTGCTGGCGCGGGAGCTGTCGGCGCCCCGCTACAAGCCCGAGGTCATCCACATCGGCGGCGACACCGATCCCTATCAGCCCATCGAACGGCGACTGAAGGTCACCCGGGCGGTGCTGGAGACCCTGCAGCGCTTCAGCCATCCCTTCTCGATCATCACCAAGTCGGCGCTCATCCAGCGCGACCTCGACATCATTGGGCACATGGCGGCCGACCAGCTGGTGCGCGTGGCCGTCTCGGTCACCAGCCTCGACCGCAAGCTGGCCCGCAGCATGGAGCCCCGCGCCGCGACGCCGGAGCGGCGGCTGGGGGCCATCCGCGCCCTCTCGGCGGCCGGCGTGCCCGTCACGGTGATGTTCGCTCCGGTCGTGCCGGGCCTGAACGACCACGAGCTGGAAGGCGTACTGGAGGCCGCCGCGCAGGCTGGGGCGTCCGGCGCCGGCTATGTCGCCCTGCGCCTGCCCCTGGAGATCGCCGATCTCTTCCAGGAGTGGCTGGCCACCGACCACCCCGGCCGCGCCGGCAAGGTGATGTCGCTGGTCCGCCAGATGCGCGGCGGCAAAACCTACGACGCCCAGTGGCGCGTGCGCATGAAGGGAACCGGCCCCATCGCCGACCTCCTGGCCCAGCGCTTCAAGGCCGCCCAGCGCCGCTACGGCCTGGACCGGCCCCAGGCCGCTCTGGACATCACGAAGTTCCACGTCCCGCCCCAGGCTGGCGACCAGCTGGGGCTGTTTGGGTGATGTCAGTGTTGGCCAAAAGGATGCCGCAGGCGCTTGCCGGCAAACACCCGCGATCAACACCCTGCAGCTGCTCCACAGCGCGGCCTGCAATAGTCAAGCCCATGACAACGCTTACAGATTTTGGCACGCCTCGCGCCCTGCCCCAACCTTCCCAAGGGTGTTGTTCACCGCCGCGACATGTGTTTGCCGCCGAAAGGGTTACGGCGGATCGGCCCGGCCGACGCTCCCTTCCCGCTGGAGCGGCGAAGCTCCCCCTACCGCGCGAACACCGCCGCCAGCTCGATGTGCGGCGACCACAGGAATTGGTCCACCGGCAGGAGACGCTCGAGCCGGAAGCCGGCCTCGATCAGGGTCGAGGCGTCGCGTACGAAGGTGGCCGGATTGCACGAGATCCCGACCACGCGGGAAAGCTTGGAGCGCCCCAGCTCCGCCGCCTGCTGCGGCGCCCCGGCCCGCGGCGGGTCGAAGAGCGCCGCGTCCATGTGCTTCAGCTCCATGGCCAGCAAGGGACGGCGGGAAAGGTCGCGCACCTCCGCCGTGACGCCTTTCAGGCCCGGAGCGCTGGCGAGCGCCCCGGTCAGGGCGCGGATGGCGGGGCCGTCGCCGTCGACCGCCAGCACCGGAGCCACCTGGGCAAGGGGGAATGTGAACGTGCCGACGCCGCAATAGAGGTCGGCGATGCGGCTCGCCCCGGCCACGGCCTCCACCGCGAAGGCGGCCATGGCGGCCTCGGCCTGTGGAACCGCCTGCAGGAAGGCGCCGGCCGGCAGGGCCACTGTGGCGGGACCGAAGCGCACCTGGGGCTGGCGGGCGAGATAGGCGACCTCGCCCTCGATGGTCACGCGGGCGAAGTCCGCCGCCTGGGCGGCTTCCGCCAGCCGCATCCGCGCGTCGGCGGACAGGCCCCCGCCCTTGCGGGCGACGCCGGAGATGTCGACGTCGATGCCGGTGACGGTGAGGGTGACATGCAGGCTGGGCGCGGACTTCGGGTTTTCGAACAGCGGCGCGGCCAGCCGGCGCATGGCCGGAAACGCCGCCACAAGCCGCGGATCGGCGATCGGACAGGCCTCGACGGGAACCAGGGTCCAGGCCTTGCGCGTCTTGTAGCCCAGCTTCGCCTCGTCGCGCCGGCCCTGGCGGGCGTGCAGGGTGATGCGGCGGCGCGAGCCCGGCTGTGCGGCGAAGGGCGCCAGGACCTGCGTCTCGATCCGCTGGCGGGCCAGGGTGGCGACGAGGCGGCTCACCTTCCAGTCGAGATAGGCCGCATGGTCCCAGTGCTGCAGGGCGCAGCCGCCGCAGACGCCGAAGTGCGGGCAAGGCGGGGCGACGCGCTGGGGGCTGGGCTGCAGCACCTCGACCAACTCGCGACGCTCGCCGGCGCCGCTCAGGCGCACGCGCTCGCCCGGCAGGGTGAAGGGCGCATAGACGGGCCCGGCGGCCACGCCGTCCCCCTCCCCGCCCACGCTTTCGATCAGCACTTCAGACAGCGGCGGGGACGGCGCGGCGGTGGTGGAACTTCTATCGCTCAAGAGCCATTTCTCCGTCTCAGCCCGTCGCCGTTAAAGGGTCGCGAACGAAGATGAACGCCCCGCTCAAGGGCTATTCACCTTTCTTCCGCCACGGTGCCCCTCGAAAAGGGGGCGGACGGCGTCGCAGTTTATCACCCGCGACGCGGGTGACCTCGTTCCTATCCCATCGGGGAGAGTTCCAGTGACCATTCGTTCCAAGATCGCCAAGACTTCCGTCGCCGTCGCCACGGGCGTCATGGCCGTGACGACCTTCGCCGCGATCCCGTCCTTCGCCCAGGCGCAGGACGGCGGCTATTACTACGATCCGTGTAAGCGCGAGCGGACTAGTCGCGGAACCGTCGGCGGCGTGATCGGCGCCCTGGCCGGCGCAGCGATCGGCTCCAACGTCGCGGCGCGCGGCGTGCGCACCGAGGGCGCTGTGCTGGGCGGCGCGGTGGGCGCGGTCGGCGGCGCCATGGTCGGCCACAGTTCGGCGGCCTGCGAGCCTGGCGGCTATGCGCCCCGCACTGGCGCCTATCAGAGCGGCCCCGCCTACTACAGCGAGCGGCAGCCCCCGCCCCAGCCCTACTACGACCGCTCGTATGACCGCTCGCGCTATTACGATGATCGCGACCGCTATGCCGACAGCTACACCGTGGTCGACCGGCCGGCGGCCTCGGCCGACGACTGCACCCTGGCGGAAAGCCCCATCTATCTGCCGGACGGCCGCATGCAGAAGCGCTTCGTGCGCGTCTGCCGCGACTCGACCGGCCGCTACCAGGTCGTCGAGTAGGCCACCCTCAAGCGGCCGCCTCGCTTAGCGCGGGGCGGCCGACTTGCGCGCCCAAACCAGAAATTCGATCGCGCCCTCGCCGCCTGGCGTGGCGCTCTGCGCCGTCGCTTCGACGCGCCAGCCTTCCCCCTCAAGAAAACCCACGACCGCCTCCAGGGCCGCCTGCCGGGCAGCCGGATCCTTGACCAGGCCGCCCTTCCCCACCTTGTCGCGTCCCACCTCGAACTGAGGCTTCACCAGGGCCACGAGGTCCGCCCCCGGCGCCGCCAGGCCCAGCGCCGCCGGCAAGGCCTTGGCCAGGGCGATGAAGCTCACGTCGCAGACGACCAGTCCTGGAGCCTCCGGCACGGACGCCGGTGACAGGTCGCGGGCGTCGAAACCTTCCAGGGAGACCACCCGCGGATCGCCCGCCACACGCGGATGAAGCTGCCCGCGCCCCACATCGACCGCATAGACCCGGCCCGCCCCCCGTGCGATGCAGACCTCCGTGAAGCCGCCCGTCGAGGCGCCCACGTCGAGGACGACGCGCCCTTCCACCGCGATGGGCCAGGTCTCCAACGCCTGCAGCAGCTTCAGCGCCCCGCGCCCGACCCAGGGATGCGCCGGTCGCGCCTCCACCTTGGCCTGCGGCGCGATCAGGTCGGAGGGACGCAGCACGGGCCGGCCGTCGGCGCTCACCTGGCCGGCCTCGATGGCGGCCCGGGCCTTGGCCCTGCTCTCGAACAGGCCGCGGGCGACCAGCGCCCGATCGGCCCGCTCGCCCGCGCCCACGGGCTCAGCCCGCCTGGGAAAGGCGCGCCAGCGCGCCCTCCAGCTTGGCCTTGGCGTCCTGCGCCTCCGCCATGCGTTCGCGGTTCTCCTCGACCACCTCTTCCGGGGCCCGCGCCACGAAGTCGGCGTTGCCGAGCTTCTTGGCCGTCCGCTCGATATCCCCGGCCAGACCGGCGATCTCCTTGGTGAGACGCGCCCGTTCCGCGGCCAGGTCGATGAACTCCGCCACCGGAAGCGCCAGGGTCGCACCCTCAACCACGAACGGAATGGCCCCCGTCGGCGCGGCCGCGACGAAACTGACGTCCGAAACCCGCAGAAGCTGCGCGATCATCGCCGCATTCGAGGTCAGCACGCGCTTCTGGTCCTCCGAGAACTCGGTGACCAGCAGGGGCGGACGGGCCGACAAGGGCACGTTGAGCTCGGCCCGCACCGAGCGGCCCTCGCTGACCGTGGCGATGACGAACTCGATCTGGCCTTCGACCTCGGCGTTGACCAAGTCGGGCGAAAGGCTCGGCCAGGCGGCCGTTATGAGCAGCGCCTTGTCAGAACGGCGCGCGCCCAGATCGGCGGTCTCTTGCCAGAGCTCCTCGGTCAGGAACGGCATCACCGGGTGAAGGAGCTTGAGGATGACGTCCAGAACCCATGCCGCAGTCGCGCGCGTCTCATCCCTCGCCGCCTCGTCCTCGCCGTTGAGGCCGGGCTTGGCGAGTTCGACGTACCAGTCGCAGAAGACATTCCAGACGAAGCGGTAGAGCGCGTTCGACGCCTCGTCGAAGGCGCAATTCTCCAGCGCCTTGGTCACCGCCTGGGTCGTCCGGACCGTTTGGCCGACGATCCAGATGTTCAGCGGGACCTTCAGGGTCGCAGGGTCAAAACCCTCCGTCCGGGCGCAGCCGTTCATCTGGCAGAAGCGGGTGGCGTTCCAAAGCTTGGTGCCGAAGTTCCGATAGCCCTCAATACGTTGCCGCGAGAGCTTGATATCGCGCGCCGCCCCCGACATGGCGGTGAGCGTGAAGCGCAAGGCGTCGGCGCCGTAGTCGTCCACGAGCTCGAGCGGGTCCAGGACGTTGCCCTTGGACTTGGACATCTTCCGCCCCTCGGCGTCGCGCACCAGGGCGTTGATGAAGATGCGCTTGAACGGGACCTCGTCCATGAAGTGCAGGCCCTGCATCATCATCCGCGCGACCCAGAAGAAGATGATGTCGAAGCCGGTGACGAGGGTGGCGGTGGGATAGAACCGCTTCACATCGGCCGTATCTTGGGGCCAGCCCAGGGTCGAGAACGGCCAGAGCGCCGATGAGAACCAGGTGTCGAGAACGTCCTCGTCCTGGCTAAGCGGCTCGTCACGGCCGTAGGCGGCGCGAGCGGCGGCCTTGGCCTCCGCTTCGGTCTCAGCGACGAACACCTGGCCGTCCGGCCCGTACCAGGCCGGGATGCGGTGGCCCCACCAGAGCTGGCGCGAGACGCACCAGGGCTGGATGTTCCGCATCCACTCGAAATAGGTCTTCTCCCAGTGGCGCGGCTCGAAGACGGTCCGCCCCTCCTCCACCGCCTTGATGGCGGGCTGGGCCAGGACCTCGGCGTTCACGTACCACTGGTCGGTGAGATAGGGCTCGACCACTACGCCCGACCGGTCGCCGTGCGGCACGGTGTGGCGGGTCGGCTCGATCTCACGCAGCAGGCCAAGCGCCTCGAATTCCTCCACCACCTTCTTGCGGGCGGCGAAGCGGTCGAGGCCGCGATAGGCTTCCGGCGCGTTCTCGTTCAGCCGGGCCTCGGGATCGAGGATGTTGATCTGCGGCAGGTTGTGGCGCTTGCCGACCTGGAAGTCGTTGAAATCGTGCGCTGGGGTGATCTTCACCGCGCCGGACCCCTTCTCCGGGTCGGCGTAGTCGTCGGCGATGATCGGAACCAGCCGCCCGGCGATGGGCAGGCGCACGTTCTTGCCGACCAGATGCCTGTAGCGCTCGTCATCCGGATGTACGGCCACGGCCGTGTCGCCCAGCATGGTCTCGGGCCGGGTCGTAGCCACGACGATCTCGCCTGAGCTGTCCTCCAGCGGATAGGCGAAGTGCCAGTAGTGACCGTCGACCTCGCGCTGCTCTACCTCGAGGTCGGAGATGGCGGTCTGGAAGTGCGGGTCCCAGTTCACCAGCCGCTTGTCGCGGTAGATCAGACCCTCGCGATGCAGGGTGACGAACACCTTGCGCACCGCTTCCGAGAGGCCCTCGTCCAGGGTGAACCGCTCGCGGCTCCAGTCGCAAGAGGCGCCCAGGCGGCGCAGCTGGCCGACGATGGCGCCGCCCGATTCCGCCTTCCAGGCCCAGACCTTCTCCAGGAAGGCTTCGCGGCCCATGTCCCGGCGGCTGACATTGCCCTCGGCGGCGAGCTGGCGCTCCACCACCATCTGGGTTGCGATGCCGGCGTGGTCGGTGCCGGGCAGCCACAGCGCCGCCTTGCCGCGCATCCGCTCGAAGCGAATCAGCACGTCCTGCAGGGTGTTGTTCAGCGCATGGCCGATATGCAGCCGCCCGGTGACGTTCGGCGGCGGAATGACGATGCAGAACGGCTCGGCCCCCGGATCATCGGTGGGTGCGAACGCGCCGGACGACTCCCACGCCTCGTAGAGGCGCGGCTCGGCGGTCTTGGGATCGAAGGTTTTTTCAAGCATGCGGGGGGTGAATAGCGCCCCCTATGCGTCGGCGAAAGGCGCGCCGGGACGAATTGCGCCCTGACGGGCTAGCTAGCGCGCCCGGCCGCGGGCGATCCGCTCCACCTCTTCCGCCACGGCCGCCTGGACGATCTGGGGAAGATTGGCGTCAAGCCAGTCCTTGAGGAGCGGACGCAGGAGTTCCCGGACCACCGCGTCGAGCGTCAGACCGTCGGTCGGCATGGCCACGGCGGCGGAGAGCTGGCCGAACGCCGACGCCGCGGCGGCGGCCGCGTTGGCGCCCACCAGGGCCTCGATCGGCGCGGGCGCAGGCGCCGGGGCCGGCGCGGCGGCGACAGGCTCCGGTTCAGGCGCCGGTTCGAACTGAGGCTCTGGCGTGGGCTCCGGCACATAGGCGTCGATGTCGCCGTGGGTCGAGACCCGCTCGGTCAGTTCGAGCACATCTTCCTCGACCGGCTCGGGCGCGGGGTCAGGCTCCGGGACCGCCGCGGCGATCGGCTCGGCCACGGGCTCTTCCGGCTCGGGCGCCTCCAGGGCGCCCGGCTCTTCGGCCTCAGCAGCCCCAGCCGGCGCGTCGTCCTCGGATATAATTCGGCGGATGGAGGCGAGTATCTCCTCCATCGTCGGTTCCTGGGCGGTATCAGACATTTGCGGCCTGCTGGCGTGGTGCGAATCCGTCGCGCCAGCCTAGGCGCGCGGCAGAGATGGTGCAATTTCCGCCTGAATCCGCAAGGTCCGTGTTCGCTCTCGGGCGAAACGCCGCGGGCAGCGCTACTTCGCCGGCGGCGCGTCCTTGGTCTCCGTCGCCGGTTGCGGCAGCGGCGCAGTGTTCACCGGCGGCTCAAGCGGCATCTCCTTGACCTTGCCGGCGAGGACGGAATCGGCAAGGCCGATCGGCTCTTCCCAGGGCACCCAGCCCCAGGTGACCCGCAACTTCCGGAAGTTGGTCTTGGGGTCGTACTGCGGCGCGGTGGGAATAAGGTTGCGCGCCTCGAGACGGCCCATGGCGACCAGCACGGCGGCGGCGGCGGTATATTCGTCATAGCGGGCGCTGATCTGGGAAAGTTGCGCCCCACGCAGCTCCTGCTCGGCGTTCAGCACGTCGAGCGTGGTTCGCAGGCCGACCTGCTGTTCCTGACGGGTTCCTTCGGCCGCGATCGTGGCGGCTCGCACCTGCTCGTTGGTCGATGCGATATTGGCGCGCGCGGCCAGCATCTGGTTCCAGTACTGGGTAAGGGCCTGCAGGACCTGGCGCCGATTGCCTTCGATGTTGATGCGGTCGGCGTTGTTGCGCTCCACCTGCTGGCGGATGCGCGAGGAGGTCAGGCCGCCGCTGAACAGCGGCATGCTCACGCCGGCGCGGGCGCGGATGTTCTGCGACCACTTGTCGGTGTCGATCGACCGGCCGACGCCGCTGAAGCCGTAGTCGGCGTTGATCGAGACCTGCGGCATCCGCTCCGCACGGGCGGCGGCGACGCGCGCCCTGCTCGCCCGCTCAGAGTACTCGGCGGCGCGGATCTGGGGACTGTTCTGTTCGGCCACGTCGAAGGCGCGGTCGGCGTCGGACGGCAGAAGCACGGCCAGGGACGGCTCGGGCGCAAGCTCGCCCGGATTCTGACCCACCACCGCAGCGTAGGAGCCCCGGCTCGTGGCGAGCTGGGCCTGGGCCGATTGCAGCAGCGACACGGCGTTGGCCAGCCGCGCCTGCGACTGGGCGACGTCGGTGCGCGTGATCTCGCCCACGTCGAACCGCGCGTTGGATTCGTCGAGCTGGCGCTGGAGAACGCCCACGTCGTCCTGGCGGATGCGCACCGCCTCCTGGTCGCGCCGCACGGCGGCATAGCCCTGGACCACCGAGTACAGGACCTGCTGCTCGACGCGGCGAAGGTTCTCCCGGCCGGTCAGGATGTCCGCTTCCGACGCCGAGACCGCGGCCCCCACGCGGCCGCCGGTGTAAATCGGTTGCGACAGGGTGACGAAAGCGTTGCCGGTGTAGCTCTCGTTGACGCCGCCCGACGACACCGCGTCCGGGACGCCGTCCCCGTTCGTATCGATCACGCCGCGGCCGGCCCGGGGCGTGCGGCTTTCGAGGAAGGCGTCCTGCACGCCGATGCTCACGGTCGGACGCCAGCCGGTGCGCGCCTGCACGTAATTTTCGTCCAACGCCCGCTGAGTGGCCCGCTGCGCCTGGATGGTGGGATTGGTCTCATAGGCGAGCGCAATCGCGTCAGCGAGAGTCTCAGCGAAGGCCGGCGCTGCGCAGGCGGCCATAGCGGCCACGCAGATCGCGCCCAGCAGTCCCCCGCGGCGGCTCGTCAACATACAAAAATCCCCGACCTGACGACGACGGCTTCGTCCATATGACCGCAGCGACGGCTTAGGACCAGCGCGCGTACGCCCAGGGTTGTCTCACAGGCAAGTTGAGAAGGTGTTTCAAAATCGGTCAGAATGCGAACCCATGCTCGGCTTCGAAGCCCGCCAGGATCGGCGGCGTGGAGTCGAAGATGTCGCGCCGGCCGACCCCGTCTTCCGCACGCACATAGACCGTCGCCTTGCCCACTGGACCCTCCCGCTCGACAACGCCCAGGCGGCCCTGCAGATCCAGGGCGGAGCGCCAGGCGGCCGGGGCGCGCGTCACGGCGCCTTCACAGATGATGAGATTGTAGGCCCCACCCGCCGCCGGGGTAAGCGCCTCGCCGTCCAGACGCTCGACGATCAGGCCCAGCGCCTCCAGCACGGCCGCCGCATAGGGCGCGGCGATGGCCAGGGCGCGCTCGCCGGCCTGGGGCTTCAGCGCCTGCAGCAGCTTGGCGACATCGCGCGGCTTGAGCAGCCAGCGGCCGGGCGCGTGCTCGATCTCGGCGTCGGCATAGGCCAGATAGGTCTTGCCGGGGGGCGTGAACGCCTCGCGCGGGATCTGCCGCATGGCGTCCTGAATGCGCACGTCCGTGACGTCGTTTGTGCGCACCTGACTTTCCACCATGTTCAGGCGGGCGGCGGCGAGATCGGCGACCATGGGGCCTCGTGCGCTTGGGTTTGCAGGCTTATAGGGCCCCGGGCCAGGGCGACGCAATCACCGCGCCTCAGGCGTTGCCGCCGGCTGCGGCTTCTGTTAGCCATCCGCCTCCCGCATCGCACGGCCCTCGGCCGACGCGAAATACCGGTTGGGCCTGGTGGCGGAGTGGTGACGCAGCGGACTGCAAATCCGCGCACCCGAGTTCGATTCTCGGCCAGGCCTCCAACCTTTTCAGCGACTTATGGGTCCACCAAAACAGCGGCTTTTCATGCCCTAGCGTTTTCGCCCCGCTGATCGTTGTGAGTCGGGCCGCATCGCGACGTCGCGGATGAACCATTCGGCCCAGATCGAGACAATCCACGCCGCGGCAAACTCGCCTATGGTGTGGGCGATCCACGGCGCCGCATCAGCGCCTTCACTCGATCGGGGGCTTGAACAGCGCCTTGTAGAAGCCGCTCGTGTGGACCTTGACGGTCACAGGCGTCTCGCCGCGATTGCGCCAATACCACCCATGCCGCCCCGCAAAAGGAGCCGTGAACGCGCCCTGGCCGTTGGTCAGGTCGTTCTCCTTCCAGTAGGTGGTGACTTCGTCGCCACCCCCCTCGCGCTCCCCGTGCATGTCCGCCTTCAGCGGACCGCTGGCTTCCCAGCGGAAGATCATATGATCGCCCTCTGCCATGCGGGCCTTGATCTCGACGCCGGAGTGAGGCGGCAGAGTCACGCTCATCTCGTCGGACCGCATGGGCGTCGTCTTGGCGATGGAATCCTTGACCGGTATGGCCTCCGCTCCGGCGGCTGCAGGGGCTGCGAGCACCGGTTTCGCCACGGCCTCGGCTGCGGCGGCGCCCATGCCCGTGAGACCCATGATCGAACCGAGGCCGGTCAGATCGATCCCGCGCTCCGCGGGCAGGACAAACAGCGCGAGGATGATCGCGGCCCCGCCGGCCGCCGCCGTGCATACGGCCGCCAGGGTGCGCCCCGGAACCTGGTAGCGGACGTCGGTCATGCGGTGCGCTCCACGAGCAGGCCGGAAAGCTGGAAGCCCATCAGGACGAGGCCGGCGCACATCAGCGCGGCGTTGACCACGACGGCGCTGCGGCCGAAGTTCGCCGTCTGGCGCCAGAGGCTCATCAGGATGAGGATGGCGCTGAGGGCCAGGAACTGGCCGATCTCCACGCCCACGTTGAAGCTGATCAGGTTCGGGATCAGCCCGTCGCGCGACAGCGCGAGCTCCTGGATCTTGGTGGCCAGGCCAAAGCCATGGAAGAAGCCAAAGATCAGCACGGCGGCCTTGGGATTAGGGTCGAACCCGATGACCCGCTTCAGGCCGCCCAGATTGTCCAGCGCCTTGTAGACGACCGACAGGCCGATGATCGCGTCGATCACCAGCGGGTTGGCGTGAGTTCCGGTCAGCACGCCGAACAGCAGCGTGGTGCTGTGGCCCACGGCGAAGAGCGTCACATAATGGACGACGTCCTTCAGCCGATAGAGAAAGAAGATCACCCCGAAGAGGAACAGCAGATGGTCGTATCCGGTGACCATGTGCTTGGCGCCCAGGTAGATGTAGGGCGCGATGTGGACCCCGGTGGAGCCCTGGATGAAGGCTTTGTCGTTCTCGGCGACGCCGTGCGCCAGGGCTTCTGGCGCGAAGGCAAGCGCAGCGAGCGCCAGGAGCCCCGCGACGAACCAGCTCCAGGATCGAGAAGCGGTCAGATAAGCGGGGCTGCGCATGGCTGCATCCCTAGTTGATCGTGAAGGTTGTCGAGGAGCGTGCCTGGGTGGCCCTATCGACCACCATCACGCCCACCTTTGAGCCTGGAGCGAGCTTCAGCCCCTTGGCTTCAAACTTGTTGCCGCCGGCCGGCGTGAGCGGGACCGTGGTGGTCTTGCCGGCCTTCGTCGTCACGGTCAGATTGCCGGTCATGCCCGAGCTTGGGAGGTCATCCTCGTCGTCCTTGAGGTAGAAGGCGACGCCGGCGCCGCTATTGACCAGCTCGAAGCGGGTCTCGCCCGATGTCTGCACGACGCCGCCGTGCTCCGGTTTCGAGCTGCCATGAGCGTGGGCGGGCAGGCTGAGCGCCAGGGCCGCCGCCCCGGCGATGGCCGGCAGAGCGGACTTCCAGGAAATCGACGACATTTGAACCTCTTGGGACGGGCTATTCGGGAGCGTGCTGCAGCACGAAGGTGAGCGTCGCCTCGTTCTCGATTTTCGCCGCCTTCAGCGGCTCGTCGGACGGGCTGTCGTAGACGGCGTTGACGACGTTCATGCCCTGGTTGCGGACCGTGATGGTGGCGACGCCGTCCGCGCCGGTGATGATCTTCGGGGCGTCGGGATCGTTGACCAGGTCGGCGATCACCCGGGCGCCGGCCACGGGCTTGCCCTGGAACAGAACCCGGACCTGCAGCGGCTCGCCCATCTTCTCGGGCAGCTTGCCGACCGGGACGATCTGCACGACCTGGTCCGGGAAGGTCGGCAACGGCGCGCTCAGCGGCCCGGCCAGATAGACCGCGTACTTGAAGTTCTTCTCGGTGATGACCGCCTCGGGCGCCTCATCCTTGCCCTTCTTGACCCATTCGCCGTCGGGCATCTTCGCCCAGATGCCGTTGAACATGACGCCGGTGACGACGGTGACCGGGCTGTCGGAGTCGACCATCACCATCGGTCCGGCGACGCGCAATTTCGTCGGCACCGGCTTGTACGCCGCATCGTAGCCGCCGACCGATTTGACGAGGGGAAGGCGCTTCACCGAGTCCAGGTCGTCGGCGCCGACGCCGTAGATGAAGGCGAGTTGCTTGGAACGCTGAGCGAACCAGATGGCGTGCGCATCCGCAGACGCCGCAGAGAGGGCGAAGGCGGCGGCGCTCGCCGCAACCAAGGCTTTGGAGACGGTCTTCATGCGAGGGCTCCCCCACTGCCCGCAGAAAGACGGGCGACATGAAGACGGTATCGCGCCGCGGTAGGTGCGACGGCGCCGTTTAGGTCGGACACACAGGAATCTTGTGCTGAAAATGTGCTTTCGACGGTGCGGATTCTATTGGTTGGCCCACCACCGGCTCGCTCACCGTTTCGCTGAGCCCTAACAACAGCGCCTGCCCAACGCCCGGGTAGAGGCGCCTATGGCTCAGTGCGGCGCTAACCCCCCGGCGCGTCGGTCGGGAGAATGTTGGCCTCTGGATCGGCCGACAACTGATCGCGGGGCGGCCTGTCGAGGTCGACGTGCCCGCCTATTCCGGTGTCGCGCGGGAAGTCCTCGGGCGCTCGCGTCGGGCATCTCTCTTCTTGATCGTCGTGGTGAGTTCCCGCCATCGGCGACGGCGGGTCTTCCGCGCCGACATTCCGTTTGCTCTCGTCAGGTCGGTTCATTCCGTCCTCCAGACGCACCGCGAACGCCTCGCACCCGTGAGAAAACGGTTCGCGAAAGCGATCGATCCCGGCCCCTGAAGCATAGCGCCCCACGTGGCCGTCGGAACATTCTACGCCATGCCGCGCGAACTTTCGCGTGCGAGGTGAGTATTGAGCCTGCCCCGACGACCTTCGCCGCCGCCACCCTTTGGCTCCCCCTAGCCTCGGGCGCGGCGACGAACCTAGCCCCGGCCGCAATAGAACCACGCGGCCGGGGCCTTTCTATCCCAAGGGCTTGTCGCCAGCTGGCGCCCACCAGAGCCGGTCTTCATAGCGGCGGGAGACTCGCAGCCGGCCGAATAACAAGGACCGCCCTGGTCGCCCGGCGCCCATAAGAAAGCGCCCCCGGCCAGAGGCCAAGGGCGCAGGTTTAGCGCGGGAGGGGTCACGCGCTGAGCTATCCTGCTCCGCGGATGACTCGATCAGATTTCAGCAGTGAAGCATGTCCTACGCCGCAGGCATAAGCCAACGGCGTGACGGAACAATCCCGCGGCGCTTCCAGTTGGGGCGGTGCGGGCCGACCTCTCTCCACCACCGGCGAGTTGCCCCGCAGGGAAGCCTCCAGCGTCTCAGCGCCGGGGGCTTCGCCGTTCATACCCTTCGCTGCGCGATGTGGGCGCGGAACTGATCGGCATCGGAATTTAGCGGCCCGCCACCCAAACTACCCGCGTGCAAGCGGGGGTTCCTGCCTGCGCCCTCGACGTTCGCCGCCGTGGCCCAGGTCAGGAAGGGCAGCCCGGAAGTCACCCAGAGCATGTCCCGGTCGCGATGATGGCGCTGCATGACAATCTCCCTGATGGCTGGATGATCGCGCGCCGCGCCTGAATGGGCCGTGGGAGGGAAGCTTATCGGTCGTTCATGTGGTGAGTCCGGCCTCAGCGCATTTGACCTGGACCTCCTCGCAAGCTTGCGCCCTGTCGCCCCCAGGCCGATGCTGCGGCGAGCAACTATAAAGGGAGGACGCCATGAGCGGTCTTGATCTGGTGATCCGCGGCGGCCTCGTGGTGGACGGCTCCGGCGCCGAGGCGCGGCGCGCCGACGTGGGCGTGGCGGAGGGGCGCATCGCGGCCTTGGGCCGCATCGCCGAGCGGGGCGCGCGTGAGATTGACGCCGAGGGCCTGGTGGTCACGCCGGGCTTCATCGACGGCCACACCCACATGGACGCCCAGGTGTTCTGGGACCCGCTGGGGGCGAATTCCTGCTGGCACGGCGTAACCACCGCGGTGATGGGCAACTGCGGCTTTTCCATCGCGCCCGTGCGGCGCGGCCAGCAGGCGCTTGTGGCGCGCAATCTCGAGCGGGCGGAAGACATTTCCGGTGCGGCCATGGACGCCGGCATCGATTGGCGTTGGGAGACCTTCGACCAATATCTCGACGTGGTCGACGGCCTGCCGAAGGGGATCAACTACGCGGCCTATGTCGGCCATTCGGCGCTGCGCACCTGGGCCATGGGGGAGCGCGCCTTCGAGGAGAAGGCGACCGAGGCGGACCTGGCGCTGATGACCGGCGAGATAGGCCGGGCCATGGACGCCGGCGCCGTGGGCCTTTCCACCTCCCGCAGCGACGCCCACGAGACCTCCGACGACCGCCCCGTGGCCTCGCGCCTGGCCGACTGGAACGAGCTCAGCGCCCTCCTTGGGCCGATGAAGGGCCGCAGCGGCGCGATGTTCGAACTGGCGAACGAGACCCTGCCGGCCGAAGCCGGCGCGGTGAAGGCCTATTACGATCGGCTGGCGGACCTCGCCCGGCAGACCGGCGTCACCGCCACCTTCGGCGTGCTGGGCGCAACCTGGCGCCAACAGCTCGAAGCGATCGACGCGGCGGCCGAGACGGGCGCGCGGATGATCGGCCAGACACATAGTCGCGGCGTGACCGTATTGCTCTCGTTCAAGACGCGCCTGCCATTCGACCACCTGCCGGTCTGGGCGGAGTTTCGTCTCCAGCCCCTGGAGGCCCAGGCCGCCGGCCTGCGCGATCCGCAGATGCGCGAGCGTCTGACCCGCGCTGCGCGCGAGGGAGTCTACGGCCGCGCCATCGGCGCCGAGGTCCGCGCGCCCGATTGGGACAACCTCTTTCTTTATGACAAGCCGCTGCCGCCGTTCGCGTCCCTGGCCGAGCTGGCGCAGACGCGCGGCGTGCATCCGATCGATGTGCTGATCGACGAGGCCCTCGCGCGGGATCTGGACGCCTTCTTCATCCAGCCGGTCACAAGCCGCGATCCCGACGCCCTGGTGGCCATGATGCGCCACCCACGGACCGTGATGACCTTCTCGGACTCGGGCGCCCACGTCAGCCAGATCGCCGACTCCTCGATCCAGAGCCACCTAATCGCCTATTGGCATCGCGAGCGGCAGGCCTTCACCTTGCCCGAGGCGGTCAACATGATCACCGGTCGGGCCGCCGCGGCCTGGGGCTTCCATGACCGCGGGCTGGTGCGGGAAGGCTATGCGGCCGACCTCAATATCTTCGATCCCCAGACCTTCGGCCCGGCGATGCCGGAAGTGGTCTACGACATACCCAGCGGTGCTCGGCGGCTCTCGCAGCGATCCGTCGGCATGAAAGCCACGTTCGTGGCGGGCGAGGTGGTGATCGAGGAGGGTCGTCACACAGGCGCGGCGCCCGGACGCCTGGTCCGCCGTCGCGACTGAATTGCAGTTGACGGCCGACGCCTAGGCCGTCTCGACCACCGCCAGCTTCAGCTCTTCGATCATCGCTTCGCCCATGGCGAACTTCTGAACCTTGCCGGTGACGGTGGTCGGAAAGCCGCTCACGAAGCGCACGTGACGGGGGATCTTGTAGTGGGCGATCTGGTCGCGGCAGAACGCCCGCACCGCCTCTTCATCCAGCTCGGCGTCCGGCTTGAGGACGATCCAGGCGCACAGCTCCTCGCCGTATTTCGAATCCGGCACGCCGATCACCTGCACGTCCTGCACGGCCGGATGGCGGTACAGGAACTCCTCGATCTCGCGCGGATAGATGTTCTCGCCGCCGCGGATCACCATGTCCTTGATGCGGCCGACGATGTTGCAATAGCCGTCCGCATCCAGGGTCGCCAGGTCGCCGGTGTGCATCCAGCCCGCGGGGTCGATCGCCTCGGCCGTGCGCGCCGCATCGTCCCAGTAGCCGAGCATCACCGAATAGCCGCGCGTGCAGAGCTCGCCGGGTTCGCCGATGGGCGCGACGCGGCCCTGGCCGTCGACGATCTTCACCTCCAGGTGCGGCTGGATACGGCCCACCGTGGCGACACGGCGCTCCAGGCTGTCGTCGGCGCTGGACTGGAAGCTGACGGGCGAGGTCTCGGTCATACCGTAGGCGATGGTGACCTCCGGCATGTGCATGCGCTCGATCACCTGCCGCATCACTTCGATCGGACAGGGCGAGCCCGCCATGATCCCGGTCCGTAGCGAGCTCAGGTCGTAATTGGCGAACTCCGGGCAGGCGAGCGCCGCGATGAACATGGTCGGCACGCCGTAGAGGGCGACGCACCGCTCCGCCTGGATCGTCTCCAGGACCGCCGCGGGATCGAAGGCTTCGGAGGGATAGACCATGGTGGCGGCGTGGGTCAGGCAGCCGAGGTTGCCCATCACCATGCCGAAGCAGTGGTAGAGCGGCACCGGAATGCAGAGCTTGTCGCCGCGCCGCAGCCGGATCGCCTCGCCGACGAAGAAGCCGTTGTTGAGGATGTTGTGGTGGGACAGCGTCGCGCCCTTCGGAGAGCCGGTCGTTCCGCTGGTGAACTGGATGTTGATCGGGTCATCGAACTGAAGGCCCGCGCCGATGGTCGCGAGCGGCGAGGCGTCCAGCGGCTCACCGGCCGCGAGCAGGGACTGGAACGAGAAGCAGCCTGGGTGGCGCTCCTCGCCCAGGGTGACGACCATGCGAAGACTGGGCAGCCGCGCAGCCGTCAGTCGCCCGGGCTCAGATGCGGCGAGCTCGGGCGCCAGGGCGCGCACCATCTCCAGGTAGCCGCTGGTCTTGTGACGCACCGCCGTGATCAGGGCGCTGCAGCCGACCTTGTTCAGCGCGTACTCGACCTCGCTGAGGCGATAGGCGGGATTGATGTTGACGAGGACGAAGCCGGCCTTGGCCGTTGCGAACTGGGTCACGGCCCACTCCGCGCAGTTGGGCGCCCAGATCCCGACGCGGTCGCCCGGCTGCAAACCCAGCTGCAGGAGCGCCAGGGCGAGCGCGTCCACACGGCGCTTCAGCTCGCCATAGGTCCAGCGGATGTCCTGATGGCGGGAGACCAGGGCAAGGTCATTCGGAAAACCCGCGCAGACCTCGTCGAAGCAGGCGCCGATGGTCTTGCCGATCAGAGGCTGGCCGCTGGCCCCATGCACATAGCTGAGCCCAGTCATGGTCGTCCTCCCTCCCCTTCGCCGGCGATGACGCCCCTGCCTATCTGAAGGGCCTGTCAGTCCGCCTCAAACCCTTCCGTATCGCGCCCTTGCGCGGCTGACATCAGCGACAGGCGTCGCCAAGGTATTTGAGTTGCATCTAAGCAGGCCAGACCGTAGAGCCTGGCATGGAGGAAGCCGCAATGTACGACACGGTCATCCGGGGCGGACGCGTTGTGGACGGCTCAGGCGCGGTCGCACGAGGCGCCGACATCGCGATCAAGGACGGCCGGATCGCCGAGATCGGCAAGATCGCCGCGCCGGCCGACCAGGTGATCGACGCGGACGGGGCGCTGGTGACGCCCGGCTTCATCGATATCCATACCCACTATGACGGCCAGTTCCTCTGGGACGACCAGATGGATCCCAGCTTCTCGCATGGGGTCACCACCGCGATCGGCGGCAACTGCGGCGTCGGGTTCGCCCCGGTCGCGCAGGAGCACCGGCGCGAACTCATGGAGATGATGGAAGGGGTCGAGGACATCCCCGGCATCGTGCTCGACGAAGGGCTCGACTGGGGCTGGCGCACTTTCGCCGACTATCTGGACCGCCTGGGCGCCCGCCGGTACGCGATGGACGTCGCCTCGCACATCACCCATGCGCCGCTGCGGGTGTTCGTCATGGGCGAGCGCGCCCTGAAGCACGAGGCCGCGACGGGAGACGACATCGCCGCCATGTGCGGCCTCGTCCGTGACGCCATGGCGGCCGGCGCCGTGGGCTTTTCGTCGGGCCGCCTGGTCGAGCACCTGTCCAGCCGCGGCGCGAATGTGCCGGGCACCTTCGCACACGACGACGAGATCCTGGCCATCGCCCGCGCCATGGGCGAGAGCGCGCGCGGCGTGTTCCAGATCATCCCCAAGGGCGCCGTCGGCTCGGCGATGATGGACGAGCTGGGCCCGGCGGGGAGGCTGGAGGAGCACCGGCGGATCGAGGCGATCGCCCGCGCGGCCGGACGGCCGCTGACCTATTCGATCGCCGAATTCCTGAGCGACCCGAACGACATCCGGGTGATCGTGGCGGAGAGCGACCGGGCCGCGGCCGCCGGCCTCGAAATCCGGCCGCAGGTGGCGGCGCGCGGCGTGGGCATGATCCACACGCTCGACAGCTACCACGTGTTCCTCATGCGGCCTTCGTACCGGCAGATCGCCCACCTGCCGCGCGCGGCCCGCGCCGCGGCGATGCGCGATCCGGCGCTGCGCCAGGCGATCCTCGGCGACCCGGACGTCGAAGGCGAATACGCGGGCGATCCGAACGTCATGCCCATGCTGCGGCGCATGCTCGGCAAGCTCGGCAAGTCCTACGTCCTGTCTTCGACCGTGGACTACGAGCCGGGTCCGGACCGCCTGGTGGCGACCCTCGCCCAGGCTGCCGGCAAGACGGCTGAGGAATACGTCTATGACCACTATGCGGCCGGCGACGGCTCGAACTTCAGCGTCACCCTGGCGCTGAACTATGCGAGCGGCGACCTGAACCACGTGCACGACCTGCTGCAGAACCCCAATGTGGTCAGCGGCCTGGGCGATGGCGGCGCGCATGTGAAGGTGATCTGCGATGCGGCGCTGCCGACCTTCCAGCTCGCGTTCTGGACCCGCGAGCGCACGCGGGGCGCGCGCCTGCCGGTCGAGCTGATCGTGCGCAAGCTCTCGGCCGATCCGGCCGGTCTCTACGGCCTGAAGGATCGGGGCGAGCTGGCGGTCGGCAAGCGGGCCGACATCAACGTCATCGACTATGCCCGCCTGACCCCCACCGCGCCGCATGTCGCCAACGACCTTCCGAGCGGGGCGGGACGGCTCCTGCAAGGCTCTGACGGCTACCTCGCCACGATGGTCGCCGGCGAAGTGACGCGCCGCCATGACAAGGACACGGGCGCGCGGCCCGGACGGCTCGTGCGGATGGGCCAGACCGTCTGATCCACGTCCCCTCGTGGTGTTTATCGAAGAGAACGGGAGGCGCGCTTGACACAGCAGGATGCGGCTGACGAGGCGTTCGCCGCTCGGCTCGAAGATTGCGTGGCGCGGACGAAGGGGCGCGACATGCCGGCCCCCTACGCCGTCAACGCGGCGATGATCGGCATGTGGACCGACGCCCTGCTCGACGACAATCCCGTCTATGTCGACGCCGAGGCGGCCCGCGCCACGGGCCGGCCGGGCGTAATCGCGCCGCCTGCCATGATCCAGGCCTGGATCATGCCGAAGCTGTCGCGGCTCGCCCTGGGCGCTACGGACGTGCCGGGCTTCGCCCCCTACTTCAACAAGCCAGGCGCCCAGAGATCCGACGAGAAGCCCCACGAGGTGTTCGCAATCCTCGCCGAGCGCGGCTACGTCAACTCCCTCGCCGTCCAGAGCCGGCAGGCCTACCACCGCGAACTTCAGCCGGGCGACCATGTCCACTGCGTGAGCGGTGTGGACCAGGTGAGCGCGCTGAAGCGCACTGCGATGGGCGCGGGCCATTTCGTCACAATGCGGCTCGACTACCGCGACCAGGAAGGCCGCGACGTCGCGACCCAGCACTGGACCTTCCTTCGCTTCCGAACGCCCACCGACGCCGAGAAGGCCCAGGCCAAGGCGCGCCCCGCCAAGCCGCCGGCGACGACCGCTGCGCCGCCGAGCCGGGCTGAGCAGGCGGGCGCGCCGCTCACTGGCGCGCCCGAGGTCGGCCAGGTCACCGAGCCCACCGTCATCCCCATCACGCCGAGTTTCGTGATCGCGACGGCGCTGGCGACCCACGACTTCTACGCCATCCACCACGACGTCGATTGGGCGCGCAGCATCGGTCAGCCCGATATCTTCACGAACATCCTGACCACCACGGGCCTGGTCGGGGGAATGATGACCCGCTGGGGCGGACCTGCCGTGCGGCTGCGCTCGACCGACCTGCGCCTCTTCACGCCCAACTATCCGGGCGACGCGCTGACCTTGCAGGGCCGCGTGACCGCCGTCGACGGCGAGGACGTGACCATGGCCGTGAGCGGCGTGAACCGGCTCGGAACCCATGTCGAGGCGGTGGTCGTGGGAACCGTCCCCGCCCGCTAAGCTGCCCTCAAAGCCAGAGATCAGGGAACCACCGCATGCCCACGTCCGAGCCGAGCATCATCCTGACGCAGGACACAGGCCGCGTGCGGACCATCACGCTGAATCGCCCGGACAAGCTCAACGCCTTCAACCGCGCGCTGTTCGAAGCGCTGCACCTCGCCCTTGAGACCGCCGCCGAGGACGACGACGTCCATGTCGTGGTGCTCACCGGCGCCGGGCGCGCCTTTTCAGCCGGCGCCGATCTCAGCGACATGGCGGCGCCCAAGCGGGAGGGATCCGGCGCCGCCTCTCAGGCGGAGGACCCGTTCGATCGGTTGCAGGCCATCGCCGAGGCCTTCCCCAAGCCGTTGATCGCCGCGGTCAACGGGATGGGCGTCGGCATCGGCTTCACCATCCTGGGCTATTGCGACTTCTGCTTCGTGGCCGAGAGCGCACGTCTCCGCGCGCCGTTCAGCCAGCTCGGCCTCTCGCCCGAGGCCTCGGCGAGCTACCTCTTCCCCCTACGTATGGGTTGGCCCGCCGCCGCCCGCGCCCTGATGCTCGGCGAATGGTTCAGCGCCCAGGACGTGGTGGATTGCGGGATGGCCCAGGAGGTCACGCCCGACGACAAGCTCATGGACGCCGCCCTGGCCTTCGCCGCGCGCCTGGCGGAATGCCCGCTGCAATCGCTGAAGGCGACCAAGGCGCTGATGCTGGAAGCCCACCTGCCCCACATCCGGCGGGTCCGCGCCCTGGAGCGCGACAGCCTGAGGGCCCTGGTCGGCACCGAGGCCAACAAGGCGGCGCTGAAGGCCTTCGCAGCGCGCCGAAGCGGTGGCTGAGATGACCGCCGCCGGCGCGCTTTCACCCTACCGCATCCTCGACCTGACGACGGAACGCGGCTGGCTCGCCGGCAAGATCCTCGCGGACCTCGGGGCCGAGGTCATCAAGGTCGAGCCGCCCGGCGGCGATCCTGGCCGCCAGCGCGGGCCGTTCGCGGGCGACAAGGCCGGACCCGACAACGGCCTGCACTGGCTGGCCTTCAACCGCGGCAAGCGCTCGATCGTCCTGGATCTGTCGCAGCCGGCCGGCCGCGAGCGCTTCCTGGCCCTGGCGGCCCAGGCGGACGCGGTCCTGGAGTCCTTCGATCCCGGTCAGCTCGAAGCGTGGGGCCTCGGTCTCGACGTGCTCCATGCGGCGAACCCCGCCCTTGTGCTCGCTCGCGTCACTGCGTTCGGGCAGACCGGCCCCTATGCGGAATTCGCCGCCAGCGACCTGACCCTCTCGGCCATCGCGGGCTCGACCTGGCTCGCGGGCGACGAGGATCGCGCCCCGGTCCGCATGACCGCGCCTCAGTGCTTCCCCCACGCCAGCGCCGAGGCCGCCATGCACACCGTCGTGGCGCTGCACCATGCGGCCGTGACCGGGGTCGGGCAGCAACTCGACGTCTCGGCCCAGACGGCGATGGTCCGCACGCTCATGAACGCCCTCGCCCACGCCTATGCGGACGGCCGCCTGCTGCGGCGCGAAGGCTTCGGCCGACCGAACGACGTCATCCCGGCCCGCTCCCTGTTCCCCTGCGCCGACGGCCAGGTGATGGCCTTCTTCACCTTCGCCTCTGGGCTCGTCGGCTACCGCAATTGGGCGCGCGAAGAGGGCGAGGCCCTGCCCGCCGCCTTCGAGGCCCTGACCGACCAGGAGCTGTCCCTGGGTCAGGCGCTCTATGCGACCAAGCCGCCGGCGCTCGCGGCCGAGCTGACCGCCTTCTTCGCCGCGTTCATCGCCAAACGCACCCGCCGCGAGCTGGTCGACGGGGCCATGCGCAGGCGCCTCCTGATCTCGGTGGTCAACACCCTCGCCGACGTGCTGGAGGACGACCAGCTCGAAGCGCGCGGCTACTTTCAGCCCGTCTCGCACGGCGGCTCGGCGCTCTACCCCACGCGCTGGGCGCACCTGACGGGAACACCGCTGGTCGAGACCGCCGCCGCGCCGGGCGTCGGCCAACACGACGGGCGGATCGAACCCCGGGCCGAGCCGCGCCCCAAGGCGAGCGCGCCTGCCGCCACATCGAGCGACGTCTTCGCCGGCCTCAAGGTCTGGGACGCTTCCTGGGCGGCGGTCGGCCCGCTCACGGCCCGCTATCTCGCCGACTACGGCGCGACGGTCGTCCACACCGAAAGCTCGCGCAGCGTCGACGTGCTGCGCCGGCTGGAGCCGTTCAAGGACGGCGTGCGCGGTGTCAACCGCTCGCAGTTCTGGGCCGAGTTCAATCCTTCCAAGCTCGGGCTCGGCGTGAACTTCGCGACGCCCGAGGGCCATGCGATCGCCATGCGCCTCACGGCCTGGGCCGACGTGGTCATCGAGTCCTTCAGCCCCGGCGTGATGGAGGGGCTCGGTCTCGACTATCCGAAGCTGCGCGAGGTCAATCCCGGCCTCATCATGGTCTCGACCTCGATGAACGGGCAGACCGGCCCCAGGCGGCGGTTCTTCGGCTTCGGCAACCTCCTGGCGGCCATGGGCGGCTTCGTGGATCTCACCGGCTGGCCCGACCGCACGCCGGCCACGCCCTATGGCGCCTATACCGACTTCATCGCGCCCCGCTTCTGCGGCGCAGCCCTGGTCGCCGCCCTCGACCACCGCCGCCGCACCGGCGAGGGCCAGTACATCGACGTCTCGCAGTACGAGGCGTCGCTGCAGTTCCTCTCGCCCTATCTGCTCGACGCTCAGGTCAACGGCCGTGTCCTGACCCGCCAGGGCAACCGCAGCCCCGACGCCGCGCCCCATGGCGTCTTCCCCTGCCTGGACGAGAACGGCCTCGACCGCTGGGTCGCCATCGCGGTGGAGACCGAAGATCAGTGGCGGGCCTTCGTGCGCCGGGCCGGCGACATGCCCGGACTGTCGGACGACCGGTTCGCGGCCCTCGAAGGCCGCAAGGCGAACGAGGACGAGCTCGAAGCTCTGATCGGCGCCTGGACATCGAAACAGACCGCCGACCAGGTCGCTGAGCGGCTTCAGCCGGAGGTCCCCGCCGCGCCGGTGCGCACCAATCTCGAACTGCCCAACGACCCCCAGCTTCGCAGCCGAGGCTATCTCCACAAGCTGCGGCACACCGAGGTCGGCGAGATCTTCTATGAAGGCAGCCAGGTGATCGCCACCGCGACCCAGAGCAGGCCGCGCAAGGCGGCCCCGGCCTTTGGCGAGGACTCCCGCCAGGTGCTGGGCGAGCTGTTGGGCTATGCGCCGGACGAGATCGCCGCTCTGATCGCCTGCGGAGCCGTCGAGCTACAGGGGCCGGCCGTATGATCATCACGAGGCAGGGGCCGAATGACTGAGCCAACCATCAGAGGCAAGACCGCCGTCGTCGGGGTCGGCCAGAGCCGCTATTACAAGCGCGGCCAGTCGCCGGATCCCGCCTTCGTCCTGACCCTGCAGGCGATCCTGGGGGCCTGCACCGACGCCGGCCTCGATCCGCGATCGATCGACGGCTTCGCCTCCTTCAGCAACGATCGCAACGAACCCCTTCGCCTGTCGGCCGCGCTGGGCCTGAAGGAGCTGCGCTTCAACAGCATGGTCTGGGGCGGCGGCGGCGGCGGCGGATCGGCGGCGCTCGCCGACGCGGCGGCCGCCGTCCATGCGGGCCTGGCGAAGACCGTGGTCGTCTTCCGCGGCCTGGCCCAGGGCGCGATGCGGTTCGGCGGCGCCCCGCCGGCGGGCGCGGTGGGCGGCAATTTCACGTTCATGGCGGCGTACGGCCTGCTGTCGCCGGCCCAGCAATACGCCGCCAAGGTGATCCGCTTCATGCACGAGCACGGCGTCGAGCAGTCGGCCCTCAGGGCGGTGGCCCTGGCCGCCTACGCCCACGCCCAGAACAACCCGGCGGCGGTGATGCACGGACGCCCGCTGGACGCGGCGAAGTACGACGCCTCGCCCTGGATCGTGGAGCCGTTCCACCTCTACGACTGCTGCCTGGAGAACGATGGCGCGGCGGCGGTGATCGTGACCACCGCCGAGCGGGCGCGGGACCTTAAGCAAAAGGCCGCCTACTTGCTGGCGGCGGCGCAGGGCGCGGGCCATCGCACAGACGCCGGATCGTTCAACGGGCCGGACTTCGCCGGCTCGCACTTCGGCTCTCTCGCGCCGCGGCTCTACGCCATGGCCGGGGTGACGCCCAAGGACGTCGACGTCTTGCAGTCCTACGAGAATTTCACCGGCGGCGTGGTGATGAGCATGGCCGAGCACGGCTTCTTCGCGCCTGAGGAGGCCAACCTCTTCTGCACGCCCGAGAACCTCACTGCGCCAAGCGGGCGGCTGCCGCTGAACACCAGCGGCGGAAATCTCGCCGAGGCCTATATCCACGGCATGAGCCTGATCGTCGAAGCGGTCCGGCAGGTCCAGGGACGGTCGACCAACCAGGTGAAGGACGTGAAGATCTCGATGGTGACTTCTGGGCCCATGGCGGCGCCGGTCAGCGACTGCATCCTCGGCGCGGAGGAGACCCTGTGACCAGCACGCGCGAACTCTATCTCGGCCAAGGCGCCCTGCCCCCGGCGTCCGACGCCGACGGCCTGCAGTCGCCGTTCTGGTCGGCCCTGGCGCGCGAGGAGTTGCACATCCAGCGTTGCCGAAGCTGCCGGACGTGGATCTTCGCGCCGGAATGGATCTGCCATCAGTGCCACAGCTTCGATCTGGGCTGGGAAACGGTCGAGCCTGCCGGGCGCATCTTCAGTTGGACGCGGGTCTGGCGGGCGCCGATCCCGTCTTTCCCCTCGCCCTATATCGCGGTGGTGGTCGAACTGCCCCAGGCCGGCGGCGTCCGCCTGATCGGCAATCTGTTGGGCGATGCGAGCCAGTCCGTGAAGATCGGCGCTCCGGTCCGAGGCGTGTTCGAACATCACCCGGCTGCGGACGGACCCACGCCGCGGTCGGCCTTTAGTCTGTTGCAGTGGAAGATTGCGGCATGAGCCTTTCAGCGAATTCTCCGGAACGTCCCAAGCCGCCCGCCAAGGTCGACGTCGTCATCGCGGGCGCCGGGCTCGCCGGGCTCTACGCGCACCACCGGTTCCGCAAGCTCGGCCTTTCGCTGTTCGGCTTCGAGGCGGCGCCCGAGGTGGGCGGCACGTGGTTCTGGAACCGCTATCCCGGCGCGCGCTGCGACGTGGAGAGCCTCGACTATTGCTACTCCTTCTCCGAGGCGCTGCTGGACGAGTGGCGCTGGAGCGAGCGGTTCGCGACCCAGCCGGAGATCCTGCGCTACGTGAACCACGTCGCCGACCGGTTCGACCTGCGTCGCGACATAGCCTTCGACACCCGCGTGATCCGCGCGACCTATGATGAAAAAGCCAATCTCTGGACCGTGGCGACGGACCGCGGCGACGAGGTGACCTGCCGCTACCTGGTCACGACCGTCGGCTGCCTTTCGGTCCCAAAGACGCCGGATTTCGAGGGGCTGGAGGAATTCGAAGGCCGGTGGGTGCTTACCGGAGCCTGGCCGCGCGACCCCGTCCACTACGCCGGCAAGCGCGTGGCCGTCATCGGCACCGGCTCCTCGGGCATGCAGTCGATCCCGCTGATCGCCGAGGAGGCCGCGCATCTGACGGTGTTCCAGCGGACCCCCAACTACAGCGTTCCAGCGCACAATGGTCCGACCGATCCTGAGCACGAAGCCAAGGTCCGCGCAGATTATCCCGGCTACCGCCGAAGCATCCGGGCGACCAAGGGCGGCCAGCGCTCGCCGCTGAACACGGGCCTCTCCGCGCTCGAGGTCTCCGAAGAGGAACGGCTCGCCGGGTTCGAGCGAGCCTGGCGGTTCGGCGCCTTCACCCTGCAAGGCGTGTTCAAAGACGTCAGCAGCAATCGTGAGGCGAACGCGGCAGCCGCGGAGTTCATCCGCGGCAAGATCCGCGAGGTCGTGAAGGACCCCGAACTCGCCGAACGGCTCAGCCCCTCCGACTACCCCTTCGGCACGAAGCGCCTCGTTTTGGATACGAACTACTGGGCGACCTTCAACCGGCCGAACGTCGAACTCGTGGACATCCGCGCAACGCCGATCGAACGGATCACGGCCCGCGGCGTCAAAACCCGCGACAAGGAGTATCCGGTCGACCTGATCGTCTTCGCGACCGGCTTCGACGCGGTGACAGGGCCCCTGCTGGCGATGAACATCCACGGCGCCGGCGGCTGTTCGCTGCGAGACGCCTGGAAGGATGGCCCAACGAGCTATCTCGGCCTGACGATCGCTGGCTTCCCAAACCTCTTCACCGTGAACGGTCCGGGCAGCCCGTCCGTGCTGACCAATATGATCGCCTCGATCGAGCACCACGTGGACCTGATCGCCGACAGCATCGCCTATATGCAGGAGCGCGGTCTGGAGCGGATCGAGCCGGAACGCGAGGCGGAAGCGGCTTGGGCCGAAGAGGTCCGCCTGGTGGCTGACCACACCCTCTATCCGTTGGCCAACTCCTGGTACATGGGCGCGAACGTGCCCGGCAAGCCGCGGGTCTTCCTCGCCTATGTCGGCGGATTCGACGTCTACCAGGAGCGGTGCAAGAGCATCGTCGCAGAGGGTTTCAAGGGCTTTCGCCTGGCGGGCGCGGCCTCGACCTGAAACGAAAAAGGCCCGGCCGTTGAAGGCCGGGCCTGCAATCTTCGAAGGCGCCGCGGCTTAGGCGATGGCGCCGTAGGTCGTTTCGTACGCCTTGCGGTACTCCGCCTTGGAGCGGGTCCTCAGGTCGACGTCGCCGGCCCGGGCGCGCAGGGCGCCGACGGTCGCGTCCTTCTTGGCCACGTGCTTGAAGAGGTCGAGCCCGAAGAACCTTGCGGCGTTCTGGTAGGTGATCTTGTTGATCTCCTCATCCGTGCACTTCGCCTCCACGATGTGCTCCCACAGTTCCTCCGGCGAGCCGGGGAAGGTGCAGTCGGAGTGCGGGTAGTCCACCTCGTAGGCGATGTTGTCGATCCCGATCCGGTCGCGCAGCAGAAGGCCTGACGGGTCGCTGATGAAGCAGGCCAGGAAGTGCTTGCGGAACATCTCGGTGGGGGTCAGCCCGCCCAGGTCCGACTTGGCCCACTTCTGCACGTGGAACTGGCGCTCCATGCGGTCGAGGAAGCCCGGGATCCAGGAGGTGCCGCCTTCGGACAGGGCGATCTTCAGGTCGGGGAACTTGATCAGCGATTTCGACCACAGAAGGTTGGCCGCGCACGGCAGGGCGTTCCAGGTCGGCAGGGTGCTGGTCACCTCGATCGGCGGGCCGGCGCCGCCCAGCGATGCGGCCGGGTTCGCCCCCTGCGCCACGTTCGACGAGGCGATATGGATCGCCACCACCAGGCCTTCGTCGACGCAGGCCTTGAAGAAGACGTCCCATTCGCCCGAGTGGATGCTCGGATAGCCGAACGACTCGGGCGCTTCGGAGAAGCTGATCGCCTTCACGCCCTTGCGCGCCACACGGCGAACCTCCTGGGCGGATAGCTCCGGGCTCCAGATGGCCGGCAGGGGAAGCGCGATGAAGCGGCCCGGATGGGAGGCCGCCCACTCGTCGATATGCCAGTCGTTGTAGGCCTGCAGGGCCGTATAGGCGAAGTCCTTGTCCTGCGCCGTGGCGAAGAAGGTGCCGGCCATGCCCGGGAAGGACGGGAAGTTCATCGACGCGAACACACCGTTGGCGTCCATGTCGCGAACACGCTGGTTCACGTCCCAGCAGCCCGGCCGCATCTCCGCCAGGGTGGAAGGGTCGTAGCCCCATTCCATCGGCGGCAGGGTGACGACCGCGCAGATGAACGGGGTTGCGGTCGCCCCGCCCTCCCACGTCCACTTCTGAAGGTTCGACGCCGGATCGAACACCATCTTCGGTGCGCGGTCGGCGTACTTCTTCGGGATATGTTTCTCGAACAGGTTCCCCGGCTCGATCACGTGGTCATCCACGCTCACGATGATCATGTCTTCCAGGTTCAATTCAGGCCTCCTCCGCTAGAGTTCTTGGCGCTGAGACGGCGGGGAATGCACGCCACCTGGTTAGCGCTTGGACCGCGTTGCGTTCCGTCGAGCATGATGAACTGAAGCGGTGTCGGCCGCCAATCCAATTCAACATGGCGCCATCACTTTGGAAGGCGCGGTGCAATTCGCCGGGTCCCCTTTCGGCAGGCCCTGAAATTGCGAAGCACCACCCGCCCCGTCGGGGACGCGCTTGCGCGGTCTCGCGCCGGCGGCGCCATCAGCGACCCAGCTGAGCCCTATTGCATGACATTAAAAGAATTAAATTGAGGAATTCGGGGTTCTGGCGGAGGCTATCTACAAATCTCCAAGGCTAACGCGCCTTTACCGTAACTCGAATATTCAAAATTGTGGCGATCAATCATTGATTGTGCGGGTCGACACCGCTTATTCGCCGCGAAACGGCCCCATCTGCGCCCCTGCAGACTCAAAAGTACCAGAATGCCGCACCTGTTAACCCCGCTCTTTAGCGAGCCATTTAGCAAGGCCGTGCATTGATGCGCGCATGACGATGCGACAACAGATCGAGACTGTGCGAGGCGCGTTCGCCGCTTGCAGGCGCGGAAACGTCGCTATTCTCTTCGCCCTCGCGCTACCGGTGATCGTCGGCGGCGCTGGGTTCGGCGTGGAGACGACCTACTGGTATTATAAGCGTCTGGCCATGCAGGCCGCAGCCGACGCGGCGGCCTATGGCGGCGCCCTGGAGAAGCGCAGCGGCGCCAACGACACCGAGGTCACGACGGTGGCCACGCTCACCGTAAATCAGAACGGCTTCGTCCAGCCCGCCACGACGATCACGGTCACACCAGGCACTGTGAACGGCGGCGGTTCCGTCGAGGTGGTCCTGCGCGACAAGGCCGAGCGGTTCTTCACCGGCCTTTTCATCCAGAACGATCCGCCGATCGTCACCCGCGCGGTCGCGACCTATAACAACGCCGCGAGCGCCTGCATCCTGGCGCTCTCCCCGACGGCGTCGAAGGCGGCCAATTTCTCGGGCAGCTCGGCCCTGACGCTGAACGGCTGCAGCGTCATGTCCAACTCCAACGCTTCCGACGCGATGAACATCCAGGGCGCAGGGATCCTGTCGACGACCTGCGTGATCAGCGTCGGCGGCGCTCACATAACCAGCGGCTTGACCTTGACCGAATGCACCGCGCCGATGACCAACGCGCCGTCGGTGGGGGACCCCTATGCCGACATGGCCGTGCCTCCGAATACCGGCACCGTCTACTCGGACAAGAACGCGAACAACACGACCATTTCGCCAGGGCGCTACACCAACGGACTTGTCCTCAAGAACAACGTCACGATGAACCCTGGCGTCTACTACGTGGACAGCGACTTCAGCGTAAGCTCCGGCGCGAACGTTATCGGCAACGGCGTGACCATCTTTGTGAAGAACGGCACCGTCGACATGAACGCCAATGGCACGGTGGACCTGAAGGCGCAAACAACCGGCCCCTATGCCGGCGTCCTCTTCTTCATGGATCGCGCCAACACGGGGACGAGCAAGTTCAACGGCAATGCGACTTCCAAAATGACGGGCGCGATCTACTCTGCCGGCGGCGCCATCAATTACAACGGCAACTTCTCCGGCCTGAACGGCTGCACGCAAGTCGTTGGAGCAACGGTTGAATGGACGGGCAACACGACGGTCAGCGTCGATTGCGCGGCTTACGGGATGCGCACCCTGCCGGTGCTGACTGTGGTGAGGTTGACGGCATGATCCTTCGACTGCTCCGGCGGATGCTGGCTGACGAACGCGGCGCCGCGGCCATCGAACTTGCGCTTGTCGCCCCCGTCATCGCGGGGGTGGCGGTCGTTTCCTTCAACGTCTGGCAGCGCGGCTCCGAGAACCAGGACGCGCGCGCGGCCCTCGACGTGGCCGCCGAGTACTACATGAACGGCGGCCTCGTCGACGACACCGCCAGGACGCGGGCCTGGGACGCCTGGCGGGACCGTCCCGGCAACGCGACGCTCACCAGCGCGCGCAGCTATCGCTGCGGCGACGTCGCCGCGATAATCACGACGATCTGCACCGGCGGGCGCACCGTCGCCACCTATGTGACTCTCAACGCCACAGGCGGCGGCCAGGACAATCACAGCATCTCCGTCCAGCGGGTGGTGCGTGTCCGCTAGGAGGCTCTTGCAGCGGCTGCGGAACGCAGACGGCAGCGCGGCGGTCGAGTTCGCCTTCTGCCTGCCGGTGTTCATCATGCTGGTGTTCGGTATCATTCAGTTCGGCCTGACGCAGCACAGCTTCTCGAGCATCCGCTACGCCATGCAGCGAGCCGGGCGGGCGCTGGTGGTCACGCCGACCCTCACCCAGTCCGATCTGCAAACCATCGTGACCGCCCAGCTCACCGGAACCACGGACGCGCGGCCGACGATCACGCTGGTGAAGACCACCACGGCCGATGGCATTATCGCCACGCTCAGCACCACCTATACGGCGCAGTTCGGCGTGCCGACGCTGGCGACCTTCAACATCCCCTACCAGATCACCGTCACCAAGGCGCTGCGCACGACCCCCTGAAACACGAACGGGCGACGCCTGCGCGCCGCCCGTCCTGCCGCCTGCTGCCCCTGACCGTCAGGTGATGCGCTTGACGCTCACCGGGTCGCTGCCGGGGAAAGTCTCTTCGAGGCCCTCGTCGAGCAGCGCCTCCTGGCGGTCCTCGGCCGCAGCCTCCTTCTCGGCGAGCTGGTCGTGCTTCTTGTGGGTCGCCAGCGGCTCGGCCTCGCGCGAAGCGGGGGCGTTAATGCTGCGGTCCTCCTGCCGGACCTGCGCCTCCGACGCCGCGTCGGCGGTCGGAGCGCTCGTTCCGTGCGTGAAATGGCGCTTGGGCTTCTCGGCGGTCTTTTCTTTTCCGAAGCTCATAGAAGCTCTCCTCTGGCGGGCGCCGGATCGGGCGCCCCCACTAGAACCCCCGGGTCCGGGGGAGGTTGCGCCCTCAAGCCGCCGGGACCTCCGCGCCCGTCAGCGATCGTCGTCGTCGATCCAGTCGAAGGTGCGCTGCACCGCCTTTTTCCATTTGCGATAGGACCGCTCGCGGACCTCGTCCGGCATCTGCGGGCGCCATTCGGCGTCCTGGCGCCAGTTGGCCCGCAGCGCCTCCAGATCGGGCCAGACGCCCACCGCCAGCCCCGCGGCGTAGGCGGCGCCCAGGCAGGTCGTCTCGGGCACAGTCGGCCGCACCACGGGCACATCCAGCACGTCCGCCTGGAACTGCATCAGGAGGTTGTTGGCCGTCATGCCGCCGTCGGCCTTGAGCCGGCGGATCGGCGCGCCGGCGTCGGCGGCCATGGCGTCGGCCACCTCGCGCACCTGCCAGGCCGTGGCCTCCAGCACCGCCCGCGCCAGATGCCCCTTGGTGATGTAGCCGGTCAGGCCCGCCACCACGCCCCGCGCATCGTCCCGCCAGTAAGGCGCGAAGAGGCCCGCAAAGGCCGGCACGATGTAGCAGCCGCCATTGTCGTCGACGCTGCGCGCCAGGGCCTCGATCTCGTCCGCCTTGGAGATCAGGCCCAGATTGTCCCGCAGCCACTGCACCAGGGAGCCCGCCACCGCGATGGAGCCCTCCAGCGCATAGACCGCCGGCGCGGTCCCGATCCGGTAGCCGACCGTGGTCAGAAGGCCGTTCTTGGAGCGCACCGCTTCCTGGCCGGTGTTGACCAGCAGGAAGCCGCCGGTTCCGTAGGTGCACTTGCCCTCCCCCGGCTCGAAGCAGGTCTGGCCGAACAGCGCCGCCTGCTGGTCGCCCAGGGCGGAAGCCACCGGCACGCCTTCCAGGGCGCCCCGCGCCTCGCCGTAGATTTCCGAGGATGCGACGATCTGCGGCAGCGTGGCGCGCGGAACCCCGACCGCCTCCAGCAACCGGTCGTCCCAGTCCAGGGTCTCGATGTTCATCAGCAGGGTGCGGCTGGCGTTGGTCACGTCGGTGACGTGCCGGCCGGTCAGGTTCCAGATCAGCCAGGAGTCCATGGTGCCGAACAGCACATCGCCGGCCTCGGCGCGCGCGCGCAGTCCCCGGACGTTGTCCAGCAGCCAGCGGACCTTGGGTCCTGAGAAATAGGTGGCCAGCGGCAGGCCGCTCAGGGCGCGCAGGCGGTCCGCCCCTTCCGCCCCGCCGATGGTCTTCACCAGGGCGTCGGTGCGGGTGTCCTGCCACACGATCGCGTTATGGACCGGCTTGCCGGTGGCGCGGTCCCAGATGAGCGTCGTCTCGCGCTGATTGGTGATGCCCACCGCCGCCAGGTCGCGCGCCTGAAGCCCCGCCTGGGCCAGGGCCTCGGCCGTCACCGCCTGGACGTTCGTCCAGATCTCCTCGGCGTCGTGCTCCACCCAGCCGGGCTTGGGGAAGATCTGGCGGTGCTCGCGCCGCGCCATCGCGCGCACCGCGCCATCGCGGTCAAACACGATGCAGCGCGAGGAGGTGGTGCCCTGGTCGATAGCGGCCACATAGGCGTTCGGCATGGGATCTTGAGCCTCCGGCCGGGGAACGGACCATGAGCTTAGCCCGATCCGCCGGCCCTGCGCGACGGCACCGCCGTTTACGACTCCTTAACCATGTTCGCCGAGTCTGCCGGTGTCTTCCTTGAAGGCACCCACCATCACCGACTTTTACAGCCCGGCGCTTGCGTCGGGCTCTTTTTTCACCACCGTCAGGGGGCGAACCTCCACGGCGGCCCCTGAACAGCGGCGCCGGGCTTGCCTCGATCCGAAGGCCGGTCTATAGGGCCGGCCCGCGAAGCGATGGTCCTCGGTAGCTCAGTTGGTAGAGCAGTCGGCTGTTAACCGACTTGTCGCAGGTTCGAGTCCTGCCCGGGGAGCCACTTCCCCCTCCCGCTGACATCGGCGCCGCCGGACAATTCCGCAGCCGGCGCGCGCCATAGGCCTCACGACCGCCCTAGATGAGGGCGGGCTCGCCCAGGAGGCGCTGCGCCGCGACGAGGGGGTCGACGATCTCCAGACGGCGCGCCAGGGGGTGGTCGGCGAGGGCGGCGAACACCTTGCTCGCCACACGGAACTGCCGCGAATCAGGCGCATCCGTGCGAATGGCGATGTTGACGTAGGGGCGTCGCATGAGGCGCAGCTGCCAGGTCACCAAGTCCCAGAACGCCGATGGCTCGTTGAAGGAGTCCGGGTAGAGCATCTGCGCCTGCGGCAGTCGCCGGCGCTTGACCGTTCCGCCCACCGTGCGCCACCACGGACGTCCGTGTTGCAGCCGGGACGTCGTCGCCGGGAGCATCACCATCGTCCCCGTGTCGCCCGCCCGCATGAAGTCGCCGGCGCTCGGGCGGTACGCCTGGCGGGGAGCGTCGAGACAGTCGCGCGACGCGGCGCTGATCGGCGAGGCGTCGACGCCGGTGTTAACGTCCTGGCCGGCCCGCCAGCCCGGCCGCAGCTCAAGGCCCGACTCGACCTTTGTCCCCAGCCGCTCGAGCGTATCGACGCTGAACTGATCGTAGATGCCGCCGCCGGTCCGGTGCCGCTCACAGGGCGCGCCGAACGCCTGCTCGAACGCGGCGAAGCTTGTCTCGTAGGCTTCCCGAAGCCAGTCGAGGTCGGTTATCTCGTGGGTCCACAAACCCGAGCGGTCGTCCCACCGGATGGGGTGGGTGTGAAGCCCGACCTTGTCGCCGGCGTCCAGCAGGCGGGCGACGCGGTCGCCGTAGCCGCTCACCAGGTGGTCGGCCCGGCCGTAGACCTGCCGGATCTGGGGGTCCATGCGGAAGAACCACGCAAAGCTGACCGGGCGGCCTGTGGCGTCTGCGAGCCGATCGCGGAGCGTGGCGAAGTGCTCGGCCGCGGCGTCGTAGCCGGTGGTCGCCGCGGAACCGGTCGATAGCTGGAAGCCGTCGGGCTCGACATCGACGCTGAGAATGGCAGGGATCGGTCGGGACATGCCGGCACTGAATCACGCTGCCTGCGCCGCCGCAATTCGCGGCGGCTCGCCAATCAGAGCACAAACATATGGGGCTCGCCGCCGAAGCGGCCAGGTGATCCATCCGCCTGCCGATCGTGCATGGAAACAGCCGCAAACTGGCTGCCACGAGATCTAGAACGCCACGCGGTCGCGCCTTGCGATTCGCGGCTAGGCCGCCATCTCGGTTGCCGGCGCCACTCACGACCGGTAGTTACGCTTCATAACGCGGAGATGGGAAATGCCAGGCGGGAGAATGAGATGCGAGCCGTTAGCCGATCTGACCGCGCACGCCTTTCGCCGCCGCGGCTACGAGACGCCCTAGATGGGTGAAGTCGTCCTGACGACGCTGAAGCTCGCGTCGATCACCACCATCCTGCTCATCACCCTGGCCACGCCGCTGGCCTGGTGGCTGGCGCGAAGCAGGGCCTGGTGGAAGGAGGCGGTGGCGGCCGTCACGGCGCTACCGATCATCCTGCCGCCCTCGGTCCTGGGGTTCTATCTGCTCGTGGCGCTGGCGCCCGCCAGCCCGCTCATGACGCCGCTGCATGTGTTCGGGATCCGCACCCTGGCCTTCACCTTCGAGGGCCTGGTGATCGGCTCGCTGGTCTATTCCCTGCCCTTCGCCGTCCAGCCCCTGCGCAACGCCTTCGAGGCCATGGGCGAGCGCCCGCTGGAGGTGGCCGCCACCCTGCGCGCCCCGCCCCTCGACGCCTTCTTCAGCGTCGCGCTACCCATGGCCCGGCGGGGGTTCGTGACCGCCGCCATCTTGGTGTTCGCCCACACGGTGGGGGAGTTCGGGGTGGTGCTGATGATCGGCGGCGGCATTCCCGGCCAGACCGAGGTCATGTCCGTCCGCATCTTCCACCTGGTGGAGACCCTGCAGTTCGGCGAGGCGCACCGCATGGCGGCCGGCCTCCTCGCCTTCTCCTTCGCCGTCCTCTTCGCCATGCTGCTGATCGACCGCCATTGGACGAGGGGCCTGCGATGAGCGGGCCGGACGCCGCAGCGGGCGTCGAAGGACGCTTCCAGGGCCGCCTCGGGGCGTTCCGGCTGGACGCTGCGTTCCAGCTTCCGGCGCGGGGCCTGACGGCCCTGTGGGGGCCGTCAGGCGCAGGCAAGTCGACCCTCCTGCGCTGCATCGCCGGCCTCACGCGGCTGGACGGCCGCCTCCTGGTCGGCGGCGAGGTCTGGCAGGATGAAGGCTGCTTCCTCTCCGCGCACCATCGGCCGGTGGGGATGGTGTTCCAGGACGCCAGCCTCCTGTCGCACCTCTCGGTTCGCGGAAACCTCGCCTTTGGATGGCGGCGCACGCGCGGGCCCCGCCAGATCGCCTGGGACGAAGCGGTGGAGCTTCTGGGCCTGGAGCCCCTGCTGGAGCGCAGGCCGCACACCCTTTCCGGCGGGGAAAAGCAGCGGGTGGCCCTGGGGCGCGCCCTCCTGTCCCAGCCGCGGCTGCTGCTGATGGACGAGCCACTCTCCAGCCTGGACGCGCAGAGCAAGGCCGAGATCCTGCCCTATCTGGACCGCCTGCACCGCGCCCTGGCGATTCCGGCCCTCTATGTCACCCACGACGCCGCCGAGGTCGCCCAGCTCGCCGATCAGGTGCTGGAGATGCAGGCCGGCCAGGTCACGGCTGGGACGGCTCCAGGCGGCCTGGAGCCGGCGCGCCGCACCCTGTCAGCCCTGTCGCCGGAAGAGCGCGATCGCCTCGCCCTGGCCGCCATCGCCGCGGGCCTGCGGCCGCTGAATTAGGTTGGAGATTCAAATCATCTCCCCATCATGATCGTCATCCTCAGGCTGGTCCCGAGGACCAATGAACATCGGATGGCGAAGGAAAAGTCCTGGGCGGCGCCGAGGCAGGCCTTGCGCCACGGTGTTCATGGGTGGCCGGGACAAGCCCGGCCATGACGATCATGAATAAATTCAAAAACTTGATTGATTATTCAGGGCGTCGCCAGGATCACGTGCGAGGCCTTGACCAGCGCCGTCGCCGCGTCCCCCAGCTTCAGGTCGAGCGCCTGCGCGCTTTCCCGGGTGATCACCGCCGTGATGCTCTTGCCGCCGGAAAGCTCGAGGACGATCTCACTGGACACCTCGCCGTCCTCGCGCCGCACGACCCGGCCGGACAGCTGGTTGCGCGCCGAGGTGCGCAGGCCCTCGCCCACGGCCAGGGTGACGAAGCTCGACTTGATCAGCGCCATGGCCGCCCGACCGGGGGCCAGGCCCAGATCGGCGGCGCTGTCGCGGGTGACCACGGCGACGATCTCCAGTCCCTCGCTGAGGCTCAACGTCACCTCGGCGTTCACCTCCCCGGCCGTCACCGATTTCACTACGCCCTTCAAGGCATTGCGGGCGCTTGTTCGCATACCGAGGCTCCAGATCAGGGTTTCCACCTCGGCCTCTTCGCCCCCCAGGCGGCTTCCGAACTGGGCGAGCGCCTTGTCCAGCTCCGACTGGAGCTGGCCATAGGCCTTGATGAGGGCCTCGCCCCGCGGGGTGATCGCGGCGGCCCCGCCCCTGGAGCCCCCAGCCTGCGCCGCCACGAGCGGCTGCTCGAACAGGTTGTTCAGCGCCTGGACAGCGTCCCAGGCGCCCTTGTAGCTCAGGCCCAGGCGCCGCGCGGCCGCGCTGATCGAGCCCAGCTCGCCGATGGCCCGCAGCAGGGCCACCCGGTCCGCCCCCACCCGGCTCGCCCCACGGCGCAGCAGCAGGGCGGCGTCCAGCGGATCTGAGGGTTCGGGCGACATGGCGGCTCCTGGCGGTCCCCCCTCATACGGCATGTGGCGGTCAGGCGCCCATCACCCGTGCGTCACGCTGCCGCCATCGATGCTGACGGCCTGGCCGTTGATCCACTCCGCCTCGTCGGAGAGCAGGAACGCCACCAGGGCGGCGATGTCCTGCACGGAGCCAAGCCGGGGGGACGGCAGGCGCTTGCGCATCTTCTCCCGCTCGGCCTCGCTGGTGTTGATCAGGACCGCGTCGGTCAGGATGATCCCCGGACAGATGGCGTTGGCCCTGACGCCCTCGCGGCCCCAGCGCGTCGCCACGTGGCGCATCAGCCCGTTCAGGCCGGCCTTCATGACGTAATAGGACATCCGCGAGGGGGCGGCGGTCTTTCCGGCGTTCGACGAGGTGTAGACGATCGCCCCGCCGCCGGTCTTCAGCATCTCGGGAATGGCGAAGCGGGTGCACAGGAGGTGCCCGCGCAGACCCACCGCCAGCATCCGGTCGAACACCGCCAACTCGGTGCTGAGCGCGTCGCCGTCCTGGGTGTTGAGCGTGCGGTCGGTGGCGTTGACGTGCATCAGATCCAGGCGGCCGAACCGGCCGACCGCGCCCTCGATCAAGGCCTGCACCGAGGCCTCCTCGGCGATGTCGAAGGCGAAGGCCGCCGCCTCCCCGCCCTCGCCGACGATCTGATCGACGACTTTCAACGCCCCGTCGAGGTTCACGTCGCCGATCACCACCTTGGCGCCTTCGCGGCCCAGCCGCAGCGCGGTCTCCGCGCCCATGCCGGTCGCGCTGCCGGCGCACACCGCCACTTTTCCTTCGTGCCTGCGCATCGTCTCTCCCTTCGTTGTTGACCTATCAACGGGCCTGTCGCCCGGATTGTCCAGAGGCCGAGAGCGCGGGACGCTTGGCGGCTTGGCCGGGCGCGGGTATGCGCAGGCATGCTGGCCGCCGCCCTCATTGAAGCGCCCTGGCGCGAGCCGATCGCGGTCCTTGCGGCGTTCGCCGACGAGCCCTGGGCGTTCGGCCTGGCCGGGCGTGGCCAGGACGCGCGATGGGCCTATGTGGGGCGCAGGCCCGACCTCGTCCTGAACCTCGCGCCCGACGACCCCCGCGAGCCCTTCGCCGAACTGACAGGGATGCTGGGCGCGCAGCCGCGCCCAGCCGCCGACGGGCCTCCGTTCCAGGGGGGCGTCGTCGGGCTGGCCGCCTACGAGCTGGGCGACAGGATCGAGCCGCTGGGGCTTGGCCGGCTGGACGGCTGGCCGGACCTGGCCTGCGCCCGCTATCCGGCGACCCTGGCCTTCGACCAGGCGGCTGGGCGGGTCTGGGCCGTCGGACGCGGCGCCGACGAGGCTCAAGCACAGGCGCGCGCCGGCGAGGCCCTGGCGTGGCTGGACGCGCCCGCGCCCGGCGACCCGCCCGATCTGGACGCCGAACTGGAGGCCGACGATCCCGCCGCCTACGAACGCGGCGTCGCCGAGATCATCGCCCGCATCGCGGCCGGCGAGATCTTCCAGGCCAATCTGGCGCGGCGCTGGCGCGGGCGGCTTGCGCCCGGCGCCCGGCCCTTCGACGTCTTTGCGCGGCTGCATCGGCTAAGCCCGGCGCCGTTCGCGGCCTATCTGAGGCTGCCCGGCCTGGCGCTGGCCTCGAACTCGCCCGAGCAGTTCCTGCACGTGGAGGCGTCAGGCGCCGGCCTGTCGGCCGCCACCCGCCCCATCAAGGGCACTGCGCCCCGCGGGGCCGACGCGCAGGCCGACCGCGCCCTGGCCGCGGGCCTCGTCGCCTCGGCCAAGGACCGCGCCGAAAACCTGATGATCGTCGACCTGATGCGCAACGACCTGTCGCGGGTCTGCCGGCCGGGCACGGTGACGGTCCCCGAACTGTTCGGCCTGGAGACCTTCGCCAACGTCCACCACCTGGTCTCCACCGTCCGCGGCGAGCTGGCCGCCGGGCGCACCGCCGTCGATCTGCTGCGCGCCTCGTTCCCACCGGGCTCCATCACCGGCGCGCCGAAGATCCAGGCCATGCGCGTGATCGCCAGGCTCGAAGCGCCCCGGGGGCCGTTCTTCGGCTCGATGTTCCGGCTGGGCTTCGACGGCGACCTGGATTCCAGCGTCCTGATCCGCACCGCGGCTTTTAGTGAGGACGAGGCGGGCTGGCGGGTAGAGGCGCGGGCCGGGGCCGGCGTGGTGGCCGACAGCACCCCCGCAGCCGAACGGGCGGAGACGGAAGCCAAGATCGCCGCCCTGGCCGCCGCGCTGCAGCCGGGCCGCTAGAGCCCTCGCGCCCCGCCGATCGACAGCGACGGCGCCGACGCGGCGTCCTTGATCACGGCCGGCGGGCGAGCGGCCGCCAGGGCCGCCTCGACGCGGGAGACGGCGGGCCGCAGTTCCGGCGGGCAGGCCTTGGCGCAGGCCGCCTCCCTGGCCTTCAGCGCCTCGAGGTCGCCGCGGGCGCGACCGGAATGTCCCATGCGCGCCAGGGCGACCGCCCGCTCCTCGCGCGCCGGAATGAATTGCGGATCGCTGGCGAGCGCCCGGTCAAATTCCAGCAGGGCGCCGGCAAGATCGCCTCGCTTCAGCTTCACCAGGCCCAGGAGCTGGCGCCCGGGAGCCAGCCGCGGCTGCGCGTTCAATATGGAAAGGGCGGTCGTCTGCGCCTCGTCCAGCCGGCCGCCGCGAAGCGCTTCCAGACCACGCCGATAGTCGGCGTCGAACGCGCCGGCGCCGTTCTCGACCTGTGGGCGCGACTGGCGCACAGCCGCGGCGGCGGGACCGCCCGCCGCAAGGGCGGTCAGGAGTAGCAGTATGGCTCGTCTCACCAATGCCTCCGTCGCGGCGCAGCGCCGCCTGGGGCCGCCGTGGAGGGCGCCCAGCCTCTGGCGCCAGAAAACCCCGGGAAGCTTAAGGAATTCGCTCAAACCCTTCTGGTTTCAGGCCCGGCGTTGCGGCCGCCCGAACTTCGGGGCGCGCTCCCACCGCGCCGCGTCGCGCACGATCTGATCGAGGTCCGGCGTCTGCGGCGCCCATCCCAGGACCTGGCCGGCCCGGCTGACGTCCGCCAGCAGGCTCGGCGGGTCGCCTGCCCGGCGCGCGCCGACGCTGTGCGGTACGGGAACGCCCAGGGCCCGCTCGACGGCGGCGATCACCTCCCTGACCGAATAGGCCCGGCCGGCCCCGATGTTCAGCGCCTCGAAGGCGCCCGCCTCCAGCGAGACCTCGAGCGCCGCGATATGGGCCGAGGCCAGGTCGTTCACGTGCACATAGTCACGCAGGCAGGTGCCGTCGGGCGTGTCGAAGTCCGCGCCGAAGACGGTGAGCGGCTTGCCGTCGCCCAGGGCCGCGGCGATGGCGAGCGGGATCAGGTGCGTCTCAGGCTCGTGCCCCTCGCCGATCAGGCCGGAGGGGTCGGCGCCCGCGGCATTGAAGTAGCGCAAGGCCACGGCGGTCATCCCGAACGCCCGGGCGTGGGCCGCGATCAGCCGCTCGCCAGCGAGCTTGGTGTCGCCATAGGGGCTGGCCGGATCCTTCTCGTCGCCCTCGCGGATCCGGTCCAGGGGGCCGCGCCCACCCTGGCCGTAGACGGCGGCGCTCGACGAGAACACCAGCCGCCCGACCCCTGCCTGACGCATGGCCGCCAGCAGGGTGGCCGTGCCGCCCACGTTCTCCGCCCAGAACAGGTCCGGCCGCACCGTCGAACGGCCGACCTCGATCAGGCCCGCAAAGTGGATCACCGCCTGGACGCCGTGCTCGGACATGGCGGCGATCAGGGCCGCCTGGTCATTGATGTCGTTGGACGCCAGCGGGCCCCAGCGGGCCGCGTCCGCCGAGCCCGAGCTCAGGTTGTCGTAGGCCACCGGCAGGTAGCCGCGCTCGGCCAGGGCCTTGCACGTGTGGGAGCCGATATAGCCGGCGCCGCCCGTCACCAGCACCGCGCCTTTTCCTGATCCGCTCATCGTGTCCGCTCCGCCGCTGGTCGTGATTAGCCGTCTGGGTCGCACCCGGCCATCGCCGATTCACCTCGCCCGGCGGCCGTTCCCCTCGATTTATGCCTCACGCAGTGTGAAGCTTGAGAATGCTTGGAAGACCATCCAGCGACACGGGGCTTAAGAGACAATTGCGAAGTCTCGCCGACCCCGAGTTTCACGAGCGCCTGGCCGTCCCCGGCTGGCGTCTTGGGGTGGAGGTGCTCGTCGCGGCGGCATGCTTCACCCTGGCTGCGGTCACCCGCCTGATCGTCGAGGCGATCTTCCCGACCGCCGCGCCCTTCGCCCTCGCCTTCCCGGCCATCCTTCTGGCGACAGTGCTGGTCGGGTGGCGCGCCGGCCTGATCGCCCTGGGCCTGATGGAGTTGGGCGTCTGGTACGCCGTCCTGCCGCCGCGTTTCTCGTTCGGCCCCCTCACACCAGAGGACAGCGCCAACCTCCTCCTGAACGGCCTTTCGGGCGTGCTCGTGGTCATGGTCGCCCAGGGATTCCGCACCGCCTCCCAGCGCGCCGAGCGGGAGCGGGCCGACAAGCTGGCCAGTCGCGACCTGCTCCTGCGGGAGCTCGACCATCGCATTAAGAACAACTTCCAAATGGTCGCCGGGCTTCTGGAAATGCAGCGCCGCACGGCGACGGAGCCGGCGACGGCCCAGGCGCTAGAGAGCGTCATCGTGCGGGTCCACAGCCTTGCCCAGGCGCACGCGGCGCTCTACGCGCCGTCGGGCGACATCCATGCCATCGACTTCGCGCGCTATGTGGAAGAGCTCTGCCGAAGCCTCTCCAACAGCCTGCTCCTGACCACCATCGTCCAGCTGCGCTGCTCGTGCGAAGCCGCGCCCATGGCCACGGACCGGGCCGCCGCCCTGGGCCTCGTCATCAACGAGCTGGTCACCAATGCGGTGAAGCACGCCTTTCCGGACGGACGATCGGGCGTGATCGAGGTCGCCTTCGCCCGCACCGAGGACGGCTGGCGCCTTACGGTCCGGGACGACGGCGTGGGTCTGCCCAAGGGGTCACGCCCGACGAGCGGCATCGGGCGGCGGCTGGTCGACGCCTTTGCGCGGCAGGCCGGCGGAACCCTCTCGCAGGAGACGGGACGCGGCGCGGCCTTCCACATCGACCTGCCGCCATAGGGGCGAAACCTACCGCGGCAGGCGGCTCGTACCCATCAGATAGGCGTCCACCGCCTGGGCGCACTGACGGCCCTCACGGATGGCCCAGACCACCAGCGACTGGCCGCGACGCATGTCGCCGCAGGCGAAGATGTCGGGCGTCGAGGTGCGGTAGTCGGTCATGTTGGCCTTCACCGCGCCGCGGGCGTCCAGCTCCACGCCGGTCTCGGCGACGAAGCCGGGCTGGCGGGGGCCGGTGAAGCCCATGGCGAGCAAGACGAGGTCCGCCTTGATCTGGAACTCGCTGCCGGGGATCTCCTGCATGGACATCCGGCCGTCCGGACCGGCCACCCATTCCAGGCGCGCGCATTCCAGGGCGGTGACCTTGCCGTTCTCACCGACCACCTGACGGGTGCCGACGGCGAAGTCGCGCTCACAGCCCTCTTCCTGCGAGGACGAGGTGCGCATGCGCAGCGGCCAGTTGGGCCAGGTCAGCGCCTTGTTCTCGCGCTCGGGCGGCTGGGGCATGATCTCCAACTGCACCACCGCGGCCGCGCCTTGCCGATTGGACGTTCCGATGCAGTCCGAGCCGGTGTCGCCGCCGCCGATCACCACCACGTGCTTGCCCTTGGCGGACAGACCGCCCGTGGGCGCGGCGACGTTTTCCGGATCGCCGGCGTTGCGCTTGTTCTGCTGGGTCAGGAAATCCATGGCGAAGTGGACGCCGGTCAGCTCGCGGCCAGAGACCTCCAGGTCGCGCGGCGCCTCGGCCCCGCCGGACATCACCAGCACGTCATAGTCGTCGAGCAGCCGCCGGACCGAGACGGTGACGCCGACCTCGGTGTTGGGACGGAAGATCACCCCCTCGGCCTCCATCTGCCGGACGCGCCGGTCGATGAGGTGCTTTTCCATCTTGAAGTCGGGGATGCCGTACCGGAGCAGGCCGCCAATGCGGTCGTTCTTCTCGAACACCGTGACCGTGTGGCCGGCGCGCGCCAGCTGCTGGGCGCAGGCCAGGCCCGACGGGCCGGAGCCGACCACGGCCACCCGCTTGCCCGTGCCCCGGGGCGACGGCTGCGGCGTGATCCAACCCTCGTCCCAGCCGCGGTCGGCGATCTGGGCTTCGATGGTCTTGATGGTCACCGGGTTGTCGTCGATGTTCAGCACGCAGGCCGCTTCGCAGGGCGCCGGGCAGATGCGGCCGGTGAACTCCGGGAAGTTGTTGGTGGACTGCAGGTTCTCGACCGCGTTCCGCCACTGGTCGCGATAGACCAGGTTGTTGAAGTCCGGGATCTGGTTATTGACCGGACAGCCGTTGTGGCAGAACGGAATCCCGCAATCCATGCAGCGCGCAGCCTGCTGGCCCACGTCGCTGGGGGACAGCGGCTTCACGAACTCCTTCCAGTGCTTCAGGCGCTCGGAAGGCTTGTCGTATGACCGGTCGCGCCGGTCGATCTCGAGAAAGCCGGTGGGCTTACCCATCGGTTGATGCTCCGGATTCTAGAGTTTCTACTCGGCGGCGACAGCGGCGGCGGATTGCCGTTCCGCCGCCATGTCCTGCAGGGCGCGGCGATAGTCCTTGGGGGTGACCTTGACGAAAGCCTTGAGGCTCTCGTCCCAGTTCTCCAGGATTTCGCGGGCCCGCGCGCTGCCGGTGTAGAGGTGGTGACGTTCGATCAGGATACGCAGCCGTTCGGCGTCGAACCGCAGGGCGTCGCCCATGCCGCTGTCCTCCACCGAAACGGAACGCTGCTTGGGTCGGAAAGCCTCGTCGGCGCGATCGACCGGACCAGCCGGCGCGACCTTCTCCAGATCGACCATGGCGGGGTTCACGAGAGCCGGGAACCGACCCTTGGGGTCGTACACGTAAGCGACCCCCCCCGACATGCCTGCCGCGAAGTTGCGGCCGGTGTCGCCCAGAACCACCACGACCCCGCCGGTCATGTATTCGCAGCCGTGGTCGCCCAGGCCCTCGACGACCGCCACCGCGCCGGAGTTGCGCACGGCGAACCGTTCACCCGCGACGCCCTCGAAATAGGCTTCGCCGGCGATGGCCCCGTAGAGCACGGTGTTGCCGATGATGATGTTCTGGGTCGGGTCGCGCCGCGAGCCCGCCGGCTGGCGCACCACCACCCGGCCGCCCGACAGGCCCTTGCCCACATAGTCGTTGCCGTCGCCGACCAGCTCCAGGGTCACGCCCCGGGCCAGGAAGGCGCCGAAGCTCTGCCCGGCCTGGCCGGTGAACCGCATGGAGATGGTGTCCTCCGGCAGCCCCTTGTGGCCGTAGCGCTGCGCGACCTCGCCCGAGAGCATGGCGCCCGCGGTTCGGTTGATGTTGCGAACCTCGAATTCGGCGCGGACCGGCTGGCCGTTCTCCAGGGCGTCCTTGGCCGCGGCGATCAGCTTGTGGTCCAGGGCCTTGCCGAGCCCATGGTCCTGGCGATCCAGGTTCCAAAGGCCCTTCTGGGCGCCGATCGGCGCGGCGTAGAGGATGCGCGACAGGTCGATGCCCTGCGCCTTCCAGTGGTCGACGGCCGGCGCCATGTCGATCTTATCGACCCGGCCGATCATCTCGTTGACCGTCGCGAAGCCCAACTCCGCCATGATCTCCCGCAGCTCTTCGGCCACGAAGAAGAAGAAGTTGATGACGTGCTCGGGCTGGCCGGTGAAGCGCGCGCGCAGCACCGGGTCCTGCGTCGCCACCCCAACCGGGCAAGTGTTCAGGTGACACTTGCGCATCATGATGCAGCCGGCCGAGATCAGCGGCGCCGTGGCGAAGCCGAACTCGTCCGCGCCCAGGAGCGCGCCGATGGCCACGTCGCGGCCGGTCCGAAGGCCGCCGTCGACCTGCACGGCGATGCGCGTGCGCAGGCCGTTGAGCAGCAGGGTCTGCTGGGTCTCGGCCAGGCCGATCTCCCAGGGCGAGCCCGCATGGGTCAGCGAGGTCAGCGGCGAGGCGCCGGTGCCGCCCTCGAAACCGGAGATGGTCACGTGGTCCGCCCGCGCCTTGGCCACCCCGGCCGCAACCGTGCCGACGCCGACTTCCGAGACCAGCTTCACCGAGATGCGGGCCTTCGGATTGACGTTCTTCAGGTCGTGGATGAGCTGGGCCAGGTCCTCGATCGAATAGATGTCGTGGTGCGGCGGCGGCGAGATCAGGCCCACGCCCGGCGTCGAGTGCCGGACGCGCGCGATGTTCTTGTCGACCTTGTGGCCGGGCAGCTGGCCGCCCTCCCCAGGCTTGGCGCCCTGGGCCATCTTGATCTGGATGTCGTCGGCGTTGACCAGGTACTCCGCGGTCACGCCGAAACGGCCCGACGCCACCTGCTTGATGGCCGAGCGCATGGAATCGCCGTTGGGCAGCGGCTTGAAGCGGTCCGACTCCTCGCCGCCCTCGCCGGTGTTCGACCGGGCGCCGATACGGTTCATCGCCACCGCGAGCGTCGTATGGGCCTCACGGCTGATCGAGCCGAAGCTCATCGCGCCGGTGGCGAAGCGCTTGACGATCTCGCTGGCCGGTTCGACCTCATCCAGGGACAGCGGCTTGTCGGCGGGCTTGAGCCGCATCAGGCCGCGGATGGTCAGCAGGCGCTCGCTCTGCTTGTTGATCGTGTCGGCGAAGGCCCGGTATTCGCCCGGCAGGTTGCCGCGCACGGCATGCTGCAGCCGCGCCACCGATTCCGGCGTCCAGGCGTGCTCCTCGCCGCGCAGGCGGAAGGCGTAGGCGCCGCCCACGTCGAGCATGGTCTTGTAGATCGGCGCATCGCCATAGGCGTCGCGGTGCCGGCGCACCGACTCCTCGGCGATCTCGCGCAGGCCTGCGCCCTCGATCGTCGTCGCCGTGCCGGTGAAATAGGCCTCGACGAATTCGCTCGACAGGCCGACCGCGTCGAAGATCTGGGCGCCGCAGTACGACTGGTAGGTGGAGATGCCCATCTTGGACATCACCTTCAGCACGCCCTTGCCGATCGCCTTGATGTAGTTCTTCCGAACCTCGTAGGCCGAGAGCGACGAACCGTTGGCGACCCGCAGGTCCTCCAGCGTCTCGAAGGCCAGGTACGGGTTGACCGCCTCGGCGCCATAGCCGGCCAGGACGCAGAAGTGGTGCACTTCGCGCGCCTCGCCCGTCTCGATGACGAGGCCGGTCTGCATGCGCAGGCCCTGGCGGATCAGGTGGTGATGCACCGCCGCGGTGGCCAAGGACGCCGGGATCGGGATGCGGCTTTCCGAAGCGGCCCGATCCGACAGGATCAGGATGTTCATGTCGGCGAGCACGTTGTCGGTGGCCTCGCGGCACAGCCGGTCGAGGGCCTCCTGCAGGCCCGCCGCGCCCTCCTCCGCCGGCCAAGTGGCGTCGAGGGTGGCGGTGCGGAACGCCCCGTCCAGGAGCTCGCTGATCGCGCGGATCTTGGCCAGGTCCTCGTCGGTGAGGATCGGCTGGGCGACCTCCAGCCGCTTGTGCGTGCCGGCGACCCGGCCGAGCAGGTTCGGCCGCGGCCCGATCATCGAGACCAGGCTCATGACCAGTTCCTCGCGGATCGGGTCGATCGGCGGGTTCGTCACCTGGGCGAAGTTCTGCTTGAAATACTCGTACAACAGCTTCGGGCGGCGCGAGAGCACGGCGATGGGCGTGTCGGTGCCCATCGAGCCGATCGGGTCGTCCGCCTGGGCGCCCATCGGCTCCAGGAAGAACTGCAGGTCCTCCTGGGTGTAGCCGAACGACTGCTGGCGATCGAGCAGCTGGCCCGGATCGTTCGGCAGGCTGGGGCGCGCAGAAGCCGCCGCCTCAGGCACTTCCTCAAGCTTGAACTGGGTCTCGGAGAGCCACTCCTCGTAGGGCTCGGCCCCGGCGAGGCTCGCCTTGATCTCCTCGTCCTCGATGATCCGGCCCTGCTCCATGTCGATGAGCAGCATCTTGCCGGGCTGGAGGCGCCACTTGCGCACGATCCGCTCGTCCGGGATCGGCAGCACGCCGACCTCGGAGGCCATGATCACATTGTCCTGGTCGGTGATCACGAACCGCGCGGGCCGCAAGCCGTTGCGGTCCAGGGTCGCGCCGATCTGGCGCCCGTCGGTGAAGGCCACCGCGGCCGGGCCGTCCCACGGCTCCATCAGCGCGGCGTGGTACTCGTAGAAGGCCTTGCGCTTGGGATCCATCAGCGGGTTGCCGGCCCAGGCCTCGGGGATCAGCATCATCACCGCGTGGGCCAGCGGATAGCCGCCGGCGACCAGCAGTTCGAGCGCGTTGTCGAGGCAGGCCGTGTCCGACTGGCCGTGCGGGATCAGCGGCCACATCTTGGCCAGGTCCGGGCCCAGAAGCTCGGACTCCATGCTGCGCCGGCGCGCGTTCATCCAGTTCACGTTGCCGCGAACCGTGTTGATCTCGCCGTTGTGGGCGATGAACCGGTAGGGGTGCGCCAGCCGCCACGACGGGAAGGTGTTGGTCGAGAACCGCTGGTGCACGAGCGCCAGGGCCGACTGGGCCAGCGGGTGGCGCAGGTCCGTATAGAACCCGCCGACCTGATCGGCCAGCAACAGGCCCTTATAGACCACGGTCCGCGTCGACAGCGACGGGATGTAGAGTTCCCTCAGGCCCGGCAGGCTGCGCTTCCTGGACAGCTCGTCGAGCGGGTTCTGGACCTGCTTGCGCACCGCCAGCAACTTGCGCTCATGGGCGTCCTGGTCGCGGATATTGGCCCCGCGGCCGATGAAGGCCTGGCGGATCACCGGCATCTCAGCCAGCACGGCGGCGCCCAGGCCGGTGTTGTTCACAGGCACGTCGCGCCAGGCCACCAGCGGCTGCTTCTCGACCTTCAGGATGTGCTCGAACTGGGCGACGGCGACGTCGCGCGCAGCCGCATCGCGCGGCAGGAAGCACATGGCGACGGCGTATTCGCCTTCCGGCGGCAGGGCGACGCCCGCGCCGGCGGCCCAGTCGCGATAGAGCGCATCCGGAATCTGAATCAGAATCCCGGCGCCGTCGCCCACCAACGGGTCGGCGCCCACAGCCCCGCGGTGATCGAGGTTCACCAGGATCTGCAGGCCGTCCGAAATCACTTCATGGGATTTGCGGCCCTTGATGTTGGCCACAAAACCCACTCCGCACGAGTCATGCTCGTTTCTCGGATCGTACAGTCCTTGGCGCTGGGGCGACCCCATCCACGTCCCTCACTTTGAACACCGACACATCGCGCACGCGACAACGCGGCCCCTAAAGGACCGTACATGCACAATTCCGGGCATTTACCCGGCAAGTTCCATCCTTGTCGATGGGGGTGATCGTCAGGAACTGCGCTCGGCGCTTAACTTTGACGTGTCGAGCAAGGAACGGTCCGCCCTGCCCGCCGCTGTGCATCCGGTGAGCACCATGGCGGTTGCGAGCTCGCCCTTCATCGCCGCAAGCATCCGCGAGACGGCTTTTTCCCCGCCGGCGGCGAGGGCGTAGGACCAGGCCCGGCCGATGAAACAGGCCTTTGCGCCGAGAGCCAGGGCCTTCAGGACGTCCAGGCCGGAGCGGATTCCGCCGTCGAGAAAGACCTCCAGCTCCCCGCCGACCTCATCCAGCACCCGCGGCAGGGCGCTGAGGGTGGAGCGCACGCCGTCGAGCTGCCGGCCGCCGTGGTTGGAGACGATGATTCCGTCGGCGCCGGCCCGCACCGCCGCGCGGGCGTCTTCCGGGTCAAGGATGCCCTTGAGCACGATCGGCCCGTCCCAGCTCTCCCTGAGCCAGTCGAGATCGGCCCAGGTGCAGCTGGGGTCGAAGTTGCGCCCGACCCAGATCCAGAAATCGTCCACGCCGCGCGCCTCAGGCACCGCCCCGGCGATATTGCCGAAGAGGTGCGGCCGGCCGCGCGCCCAGACGTCCCACAGCCAGGCCGGATGCGTAGCGCCGTCCCACCCCCGCCGCAGCTTCCCCGCAAGGGAGCGTTTGGCGGTGAGGCCCGAGCGCACGTCGCGATAGCGCGTGCCGGACACCGGCAGGTCGACGGTGAAGACCAGGACCGGGCAGCCGGCCGCCTTCACCCGGGCGAGCAGCTCGCGCATGTAGCCGCGGTCGCGCAGCATGTAGAGCTGGTACCAGGGGGGAACGCCGGTGGCGGCGACCTCTTCCACCGGGCAGATGCCGGCGGTCGAAAGACAGAACGGAACGCCGAACCGGGCGGCCGCACGGGCGGCCTGCACCTCTCCGCGCCGGGCGTACATCCCCGTCATGCCAACGGGCGCCAGGCCGATGGGCGCGGCCCAGGTCTGGCCCATGACCTCGACCGACAGGTCGAGGGCGCTGGCGTCGCACAGGACCCGCTGGCGCAGCATCACATCCTGGAAATCAGCGACGTTGCGGGCCAGGGTCACCTCCGCATAGGAGCCCCCGTCGATATAGTCGAACAGGACGCGCGGCAGGCGTCGGCGCGCCAATTCGCGATAGTCGTCCACCGACGCTGGAATCATCTGGCCGCCCCCAAGTTCTGCCGCGCCGCACGCTTGCGCGACACGGCGCAATCTTAGACTGATGTGGCCGGCGCCCCTATCCTGCGGCGGCGTCGGCGATGAGGAGGTTTTGTTGATGAGCAGCCGGATCGAGCGTCCCTGGGCCCTGATGCGCCACCACGCTGGCTGGGCGGATGTCTTCCACGTCGAATCGGAGACCGCCGATTCCGTGACCGGCTTCTATCCGGACCGCGAGACCGTGGGCCCGCCCGTCACCTACAGCAACCGCGCCGTGCTCGCCCGCTTCCCCACCATGGAGGCCGCCCGAGCCGCCCGCGAGGGCGCGGTGCTGGAGTGGCGCAAGCACGACGCCGGCGTGCGTGACGCCGAGACCCAGCTGCGCGAAGCGGAGAAGGCGCGGGAAGACGCCTGGCTCACGTGCCTGAGGCAGTCCGCCGACGCCTAGAACCGCAAGCCCTTCGAGATAAACCACATCAGGGCGAAGGCGACGACGACGCCCACGATGAGCTTCCAGGCCGGCGCAAACACGAGACCAGCGTTGGTCGCGAACCTGCGCCGGCCGCTGATCATCGGGCCGATCAGGTTCTGCCGCTTGTAGACGAGGTAGAACAGCACCGCGGCCACGTGCAGGACCACCAGGACCTGCAGGCCGCGGAACGCCAGCTCATGCCATTCGGCCATCAGACGGCCGGTCTCGAACTCGACGAAGCGCGACAACGGCCCGGATTCCATTCCGTCCACGTCCACGGCGAACAGGCCGAAGACCACCTCGGCGACGAGCAGCAGCAGGATCGCCACGACGCTCAGCGCGCCGACGGGGTTATGCCCCGGCGTCGCCGCGGACTGGCGCGAGCCGAGGGTGCGCGCATAGGCCAAGGTCGCCCGCGGCCCTTTGACGAAGCTCGCGAAGCGGGCCGTCTGCGAGCCGAAGACGCCCCAGTAGATTCGAAAGATCAGCAGCCCCATCACCGCGTAGCCGCTCCAGAGATGCAGGCTCATGTTCCGATCGGCGCTGAACCAGGCGACGAGAACAAGCACGACCAGGGACCAGTGGAAGATCCTGACCGGCGCGTCCCAGAGCCGGGACGCGGGAGCGGCGTCAGGCCCGGCCATGCGTCAGAGCTTCTCGCGGTACTTCTTGTGGCAGCCGCCGCAGGCCGCGCCGGCTTCCTTGAAGGCCGCCTGCACAGCCGCGACATCCGTGCCCTTCGCCGCCTCCGCGAGCTTGGCGGCCGCCGGCGCCAGCGGCTTCAGGGCGGTCTGGAAACCCGCCGGGTCCGACCAGATCTCGGCCTTGGCGTGGGTTTTCTTCACGCCTGGGCCCGGACCACTGCCGGCCGGGAACCAGCCTGGAACCTTCGCGGCCTGGGTCTGCACCCGCTTCGCCGCGACGCGGATCACGGCCATGTCGGGCTTGCCGCTCTGCAGCTGGTCATTGATGGTCTTGAAGGCCTTGCCCATCTGCTCGAAGCCCTCGTGACGAACGTGCGCCGCCTTGGCCCCTGCGCTTTGCGCCAAGGCCCCGCCCCCGGCGACGGCGATGCCTGCGCCCAGCGCGACCGCCGCGCTCGTCCATCGTCTGCTTCGACCCATCTTGCGCTCCTGGAGGTGACGCTGCGCGCGTCAATCGAACTGTGCCGAGGCGTCGCGCCCGGCGTCAATCGCCAAGGCGCCGCTCAACGGCGGGCCTGCACGACCGGGGCCCCGTCCCGGCTCGCCTCGGCCACCAGCGCGCTGCAGGCTGCGTCCTTGGCCAGGCCTGGATCCACGAAGGGCAGGATGGCCGCCAGGGGCGTCAGGACGCTGCCCAGGGCCGCGGCGACGCCGCCTTGAGCGATGGCCTTGCCGGGATCGACCCCAAGCTTCGGCGACGCCAGCGGGCCCTTGGCGGTGATCGGCAGCGTCAGGTGTCCGACCCGGAACTTCTTGGGCTTGCCCTTCAGACGCAAGTCCACCCGTTCGGTGGCGAGGTTGACCGTGCCCGAGCCCGTGCCCACCACCGGCCCGGTGTCGAAGACGATGTGGTCCGCCCGCAGGATCCCGTCCCGCGCATCGAACGAGGCCACGGCGCAGCGGATCGGCGTCGTGTCCTGATCCTTCGACATGAGCAGGCCCAGGCCCTTGACCACATTCACCCCGAGCAGTTCGGCGAAGGCCTTGCGGATCTCGCCGCCGGGTACGACGACCGTGATCTGGCCATTGGCGTTCGACGCGGCGCGATGCACCGAGGAGCCCGTCCCACGAAGCTTGAACCGTCCCGCGAGCTCGCCCGTCGCCGGCGCCGCCCCGCCGCGCTTGGGCAGCACCTGCTCCAGCCGGGCGTGAGAGACGCGCAGATCGACGTCGGAGACCGGCACATCCGGCCGCCCATTCAGGCGGGCCGAACCATAGATCAGGCCCTGGGGCAGTTGCATCCTCAACGGATCGGCGACGAGCAGACCCCGGTCGAGGTCAAGGTGAACCGACCCCGAGCGCAGGGGGATCGGCGCGTCCCGGATCGCGGCCGCGCGGTATTCGACCTTGGCGTCCATAGCCCGTAGCCGCTCGGCGTTCAGGGTGGCGTCCGGCAGCAGGCGGCGCTGGGCGACCATCCGTCGGCCGATGGCGGCCTGGACCGGCGAGGCCGTCTCGCCCGGCCCCGCCTTGGGCGCGCCGCCGAACACCGCCGCCAGGTCGTCGAAGTCGAGGCTGCGCGAGTTGAGGTCGGCCGTAAGCATCGCCCGTTCGCCCCGGCCGTCCACCTTGAGCGCGCCGGCAAGGTCGCTGTCGCCGACCCGTCCGGCCAGGCGCGTGAACCGATAGACCTCCTCCTCGCGCACGAACTGGCCCGCCAGGCGGTAAGGCGGCGTGTTGGGAAGCGGCACGCCCGTCAGGTCGTAGAGGTCCGCCATATCCTGGCCCTGGGCGACAACGGCCATGGTCACGCGGCCCAGGTCGAACGGCCGCACCACCTGACCGCGCGCCGTGATCCGGGTGGGTCCGGCGCGAACCAGGGCGTCGAAGGGGTAGGGTCGGTCGCGGTCGATGTTCAGCAGCGGCCCGCCGGTGACGTTCAGGCGGAAGGGCTCGCGGTTCAGGACGCCGTCTCCGGACAGCTGGAAGCCGCGATTGGCCGCGCCCCGCCGTTCCGTGGCCTGGATCACGCCGGTGAAGGTCAGGCCGCGTCTTTCATCCACGAGCCGCAACTGGCCCTCATTGATCACGAATTTGCGGATCGGCGGCAGGCGCAGGGGCGCGCCACGGACCCGACCGTCCGAGAAATCCCAGGTCGCCCGTCCGGAGCGGTCCCTGCGCAGCGCCGCGCTGGGGCGGTCAGCCTCCACCAGCATCAGGTCGACATGACCGCCCAGCAGCGGCAGGAGCCGGATCTGCATGTCGAGACGCTCGATCTGCGCCATGGGCGCCGTACCCGCCCAGGGAGGATTGCCGATGCGCAACCGCTGGACCGAGGCGCTGGGGCGCCAGGACCAGGGATGGACCTTCAGATCGCCGGCCAGGACCACCTCGCGGTGCAGCCGCGCCGAGGCGTAACGGCCGATCGGCCCGCGCATGGCGTTCCAGTCGACCAGCAGCAGGAAGAGCGCCACCGCCAGGATCAGGGCGAGGATCGTTCCGCCCACGGCGTAGAGCGCGATGCGCAGCCGGCTTTGCCGTGGCTTGGGCGCCTCCGGCGGCGGTTCCGGCGGCGGTCCCGATGGCCGCAGGACGCGGCGGGCCTGTTCGGCCGCCTCGTGACCCGCGCGGCGCAGGCGCTCCGCGGTGCGGGTCAGGGTGAGCTCGGTCGACACGTCACGTCTCCAGACGCCCCTCGGAGGGACAACGCCTGAAGCCCGGGAATGTGTTCCCGCTAGTGCGAAACGCTGTCCCGCCGGACGACGCTGGCGGCGGTGAGGAGGAGGATCCGCAGATCGAAGGCGAGCGACATCCGCTCCAGGTACTCGCGGTCGAACCGCGTCTTCTCCGCCACCGACAGCTCGTCGCGGCCGTTCACCTGGGCCCAGCCGGTCAGGCCCGGCCGTAGGACGTCCAACCCCGCCGCGGTGCGCAGGGCCACGAGGTCGTCCTGGTTGAACAGCGCGGGGCGCGGCCCCACAAGGCTCATCTGGCCCACGAGCACGCTCCAGAACTGCGGCAGCTCGTCGAGGCTGGCGCCGCGCAGGAAGCGCCCGAGCGGGGTGATCCACCGGGCGGGGTCGTCGAGCAGATGCGTCGCGACGTCCGGCGCATCAATCCGCATCGTCCGGAACTTGGGCATGGCGAAGAGGCGGTTGCCCCGCCCCACCCTGCGGGACCAGTGAAGCGCAGGCCCCGGCGAATCCAGCCGCACAAGCAGCGCCAGCGCCAGAAGCACGGGCGAAAGGACGACAAGAGCCGCCAGCGCCACCGCGATGTCGAACGCCCGCTTCAACGCCCCGCCCGCCCCTTCAGTCCGCGAGGCTATGTCTTAGGCGCCGCGGGGCGATGCGCCAAGCGGCGCAAAGTTCAGTGCTTGGCCGACGGCGGGGTCGTAGAGCGCGGACGGCGGGGCGCGGCGGCCGGCTTGGGCCTGGGCCGCGGGGACGCCGAGACCACGGTGGGTTCCGGCGTCGGCTCACGGACGGGCTCCGGCTCGGGCTCAGGTACAGCCTCAGGCATGGGGGCGAGCGCGGGTTCCGGCGCGGCTGCCAACTCGGGTTCCGGCTCGGAGGCGAACGCCGGTTCCGGGGCGGCCGCGAACTCGGGTTCGACCAAGGGCTCAGCCTCGGGCGCAGGTTCCGCCGCGACCTCGACAGGCGGTGCCTCGAAGGGGAGCTCAGGCGGCGGGGCGGCCTCCAGGACCGGCGCCTGCTGCGCCTCGGCGACCTCTTCCACCGCGGCCTCGAGCGTCTCCTCAGCGGCCTCGGTCGTCTGGATCACGGATTCGGCGATCGGAGCCGCCGCCTCGACCACCGCCGTCGCGGCGGCCTTGCCGGCGCCCAGCAGCGCCTCCAGGTTCACCGGCTTGGCCCAGCGGGTCATCCACCAATAGGCCATGCCCGCGCCCGCGGCGCCCGCATAGAGGAGCCAGAGCGGCGAGACGACGCCGACCGGAAATTGCAGCGCCCGCTGGGCGCGGTCGGCTTCCGGAGTGAAATTGCGGGGCTCAATCATCGGCATTGCGGCTTCTCCTGCCAGCGACGGGATTGTGCGTTGCAGCATAACACGTCGGCGGCGGGGCGCCCTCGCAAAAATCCTGGCCGAGGTCAGGGATTCCAGACCCTGGCGGACCCGCCCTGACCGAGGCCGGCCACCCAGCCGCAGATCGCCTCCAGCGGCGCGGCGAGGCCCGCAGGGGGATTCACCACGGCCAGCGCACAGCCGTTCATCCGCAACGGTTCGGTGAGCGGGCGCATGCGCGTCTCGGCCACCAGCATCGGCGTGCGCCCCACGGCCGGCTCGATGCCGCGGAGGAAGGCGTCGAAGGTCTCCAGGTCCTTGAGCGGCAGCCAGACGAGCAGCGTGGCGCGGGCGTTGCGGGCCAGGACGGTGCGCGTGGCCACGGCGACGCGACGGTAGTCGTCTGGCCGCTCGAAGGGCGGGTCGATCACGATCAGCGCGGGGCCCTTGGCCGGAACCAGGCCGGGCGCTTCGTCGAAGCCGTCCGCGCAGCGCGTCTCTACCTGCGCGCGGCCGCGCATGGCCTGTTGCAGCGCGGCGTGTTCGGCCGGGCGCAGCTCGCAGGCGACCAGACGGTCGTGGCGGCGCAGCCGCTCGGCGATCAGCCAGGGCGAGCCGGGATAGGCGGTCTCCAGGCGGGTCGCCCCGCGCGCGGCGCGCACCGCCTCGGCGAGGACCTTCAGCGGCTCAGGGGCGTCCGTCGCCGCGAGCAGCCGCCCGACGCCGGCGGCCGCCTCGCCGGACCTGGCCGCCTCGGGGCCGGACAGGTCGTAGAGCCCGGCGCCGGCATGGGTGTCGACGACGGTCAGGGGATCGCGGCCCTGGGTCAGCATGCGCAGAAGCTCGATGAGCGCGGCGTGCTTGACCAGGTCGGCGAAATTCCCGGCGTGAAAGGCGTGTCGGTAGTTCAAGCGCGTCTCCCGCCCCTCGGAACCGGCCGCGCCATACCACGTTCCGCCGCGACCAGCGGAGTAGCTCCATGTCCTCGCCCCTGTCCATCGCGGGCATGTCCATCGCAGGCATGTCCGCCGCAGGCCGGCGCTAGCCGGTGGCGCAGGATCGGCCAGGGCCGCAACCCGCCGCCGCCTTCGGCCTCCTCTATGTGAACGACAACGATCCGGGCGTGCGCCGGGTGAAGACCCGGGGCGGCTTCGGCTACCGCGACGCCGAAGGCCGGCCGGTTCGCGACGCGGCGACTCTCGATCGCATCCGCCGGTTGGTGCTGCCGCCGGCCTGGACGGACGTCTGGATCTGCCCACAGGCGCGTGGGCACATCCAGGCCACCGGCCGCGATCAGCGCGGTCGCAAGCAGTACCGATATCACGAGCGCTGGCAGGCCGCGCGCGACGAGGGCAAGTACGAGCGGCTGATCGCCTTCGGCCGCGCCCTGCCCCGCCTGCGCCGACGGGTGGAGGCCGACATCGCCCAGCGCGGCCTGCCTCGCGAGAAGGTGTTGGCCGCTGTGATCCGCCTCCTGGAGATCACCCTGATCCGCGTCGGCAACGATGAATACGCCCGGTCCAACCGAAGCTTCGGCCTGACGACCCTGCGTGACCGGCACGCGCGGATCACCTCAGAGCGCGTGACCTTCGAGTTCCGCGGCAAGAGCGGCAAGCCCCAGGCCACAGGCCTGCACGACGCTCGCCTCGCCCGGATCGTGAAATCCTGCCAGGACCTGCCGGGCCAGCGCCTGTTCCAGTATGTGGACGCCGACGGCCAGCGCCACGCGGTGGAGTCCGCCGACGTGAACGCCTATCTGCGCGAGGCCATGGGGGACGACTTCTCCGCAAAGGACTTCCGCACCTGGGCGGGCACGCTTTCAGCCGTCCGCGCGCTGCTGGCCTCGCCGCCGCCCACCGACGAAGCCGAGGTCAGACGCCAGCAGACCCTTTGCATCAAGGCCACGGCGGGCCTCCTCGGCAACACGCCGGCGGTCTGCCGCAAGGCCTATATCCATCCCGCCGTGCTGGACGCCCATGCCAGGGGCGCACTGGCGCTGAAGGCGCCCACATCGGGGCGCACCTTCGAGCTGGCGGTGCTGCGCTTCCTGGAAACGATGCGGGACGCCGCGCCCGAGCCGTCGCGAACCGAGACCCTGCGCGGCGCCGCTTAGCAGCCGCCCGCGACACCTGGGCGCAGGGCGCTTTTTGCACTGCGGATTCAAAACTCCTTCACCGTTCCAGCCCAGGATGAGGGCGACGACGGCCAGAGTCCGAGATCAGGATCGAGATGGCGGCTCCCGCGCCCAGCGACATTTCCAGCGCCCTCCTTTACCCGAACTACTGGTGGGGCGGTTCCACCGTCACCTACAGCGCCGCCGCCGCTGGCGGCGCCTGGTCGGGCTATGGCGCGGGCGAAGAGCCGTCAGACCCTGGCTATGGCGTCCTGAGCGCGGCCCAGGCCGCGCGTTTCTCGGTCGCCGCCGAGGCGTGGGATGCGGTTGTCTCCCTGTCGCTGGTTCAGACGCAGGACACCGCCCAGCCTGGTCAAATCCGGGTCGCCTTCACCAATGTGGCCAATTTCGAGGGCGACTCCTGGGGTTACGCCAGCTCTCCGCCCACCCGCGGCGGCGCGGCGGGCGCCCAGAGCGGCGACATCTGGATCGACGACGGCAAGGCCTCGGCCAGCTTCGCCGACACCAGCTACGACTTCATGGCCATGCTCCACGAGCTCGGCCACGCCCTGGGCCTGAAGCACTCCTTCGAGGACGGCGCCGTCCTGCCCGCGGCCTACGACAATCACCGCTACACGGTGATGAGCTACACCGAATACACCGACTATATCCTGCGGACCGTGGAGCCGACGGCGACCGGGATCCGCACCACCGCAGCGGGCGTCTTCCCCACCACGCCGATGGTGTTCGACGTCCTGGCCCTGCAGACCCGCTATGGCGCCGACCCCGACACCAACGCCGGTGCGACCACCTACAGCTTCTCGCAGTCCGCGCCGATGATGCAGACGATCTACGACGCTGGCGGCGTCGACACGATCGATCTGTCCGCCCACACCCGCGGCTCCATCGTCGACCTGACCCCGGGGGCCTATTCCTCGATCGCCTATTTTTCGGCCAGCGCCCAGGCGGCCTACTGGACGAACATCTATCCCTGGGCGGCCAGCTTCCTCAGCCAGCAGTTCAACCAGGCTTCGACCTACACGTGGTCGAACAATCTCGGCATCGCCTACGGGACGGTGATCGAGAACGTCACCGGCGGCTCCGGCGCCGACACCATCGCCGCGAACGATGCGGCGAACACCATCCTCGGCAATGGGGGCGATGACAGCATCAGCGGCCTCGTGGGCCAGGACTACCTGCGCGGCGGCGACGGCGCCGACTGGATCTCGGGCGGGGCCGACTTCGACGACATCAACGGCAATCAGGGCACGGACACCGAGTCCGGCGGCGCCGGGAATGACTGGGTGGTCGGCGGCCAGCAGAACGACCGGCTGGCGGGCGACGACGGCGACGACATTGTCTACGGCAATCTCGGCGACGACATCTGCGATGGCGGCGTCGGAAGCGACACCGTGCGCGGGGGCCAGGGCGACGACAGCGTCAGCGGGGGCGCCGGGAACGATTGGCTGGCCGGCGACCGCGGCTCGGACACGATCAGCGGCGGCGCGGGCGCGGACATCTTCCACACCTTCGCCGGCGCCGGGATCGACCGCGTCGTCGACTTCAACCTCGTCGAGGGCGACCGCGTCATGCTCCTGGCCGGACAGACCTACCATCTCAGCCAGGTGGGCGCCGACACGGTCGTGGACCTGGGCGGCGGCGACCAGATGATCCTGGTCGGGGTGCCGATGAACACGCTCGGCGGGAACTGGCTGGTCTAGGCCAGGTCCAGCGCAAGGCGGTCGTCGGCGGCTCGCCTGGTCCTGCGCCGACGGGTTGCGCAAGTTTCATGAAGCACAGGTGGAAGCCGGGACTCCGAGTCCCCACATCCGACGCATCGGAAGGAGACTTGCCATGCCGGATCTCTCGCTGCCGCCCTCAGTCACTGTGAGTCCGACCTGTGTCGGCGTTTCGGTGCTGACCGACGACGGCGCCACCGTGATCGTCAACCTGCCTCGGCCGAAAGGCCTGCGGGAACTCCCGGCGGAAGAGGTCGCCGGGCGAGCGCGGCTGCTCGCCCATCAGGCAATGATAAGCGCCGCCGAGGCCCTGCAGCGATAGAACCACCTTCGCTTTAGGCCGTTCTCTTCACGAGGAGGCTCGCCAGTCGCGACGAGCCCCCCGGAGGCGTTGAGCCATGAGTAACACCATCTGCGTCGACATTCCTCACAGCCTCGGTCACGCCGAGGCGCGAAGGCGCATCGAGCAGGGCTTTGGGAAGCTCGGCGCTCAACTCGGCCAGGGCGGCGCACTCAGCGCCACGCACGCCTGGCAGGGCGACCATCTCGCCTTCGGGGCCCATGTCCTTGGCCAGGCCGTCACCGGCCGCCTGGACGTCAAGGACGAGTCCGTCTGCATCGAGGTGGACCTGCCGGCCATGCTGTCCATGATCAGCGGCGTGATTGGAGGTCGGCTCCAGCGCCAGGGCCAGCTTCTGTTGGGCGGTAAATAGCCGGGCGCGGCGTCAGGCGGCGGCCTCCGCGCCATACCGGAAGCTGCCCGCCAGGCGGCCGGCGATGTCGTAGATCCGAACCTCGGCGGCCAGCCCGCAGGCGCTCGCCCTTTCGGCGAGTTCGCGCGCCTTACGCTCAGCTTTGCCGCCGGCGAGGAACATCAGGGGATTGCTCGCCTGGGCATGATCTACGACCCACCCGCCTTGGGTGGCGCTCACGGTGATGACGTTCATGGCCTGCTCCCGTGGTTTCTTCCCTCGGGCCTTTATACCCCCTCTTTGCGACGGTTGTGCGTGCACAAAAGGGTGAATCCCCGATCGCGCGCGGCGCGAAGGAGCCGTCAGGCGGGCCAGAACGATTTGGCGCGCCGGAACGCGGCGAAGGCGTTTACCGCCTCAAGCTTCAGCGCGGCTTCCTCGCGCTCGCGGCGGCCCACCAGGAGGCCCGCGGTGAAAGCGACGTCGCTTCCCCGCCCGTTGAGGAACCGGGGCCCCTTCACCCTGGCCACCTCGATATCGTTCAGTGCGCCCAGGGCGTCCTGCAAAGTCCGCACGGCCTGGCGGTAGCGTCCCAAACGGGGAGCCTTCCGCTTTCCAAACGCCCCGCCGAAGAACTCGGCGGCGTAGCGCAGCTTCTTGGCCTGGATGCGCAGCCTGTGCCGGCTTTCCGGCGTCATCTTCTGTAGGCGCCGGCCATTCTTGCCGACCTTCCTGTGGAGCCGCTCCAGCACCTTGGCGCCCAGGTCGCCGCACGGCTGGCCGCGGGCCTTGCTGCTGGCGTGCGTCCACGCGCCCACCTCCACCCAGGCCGCGACGTCGAGCAGCAGGGCTGCGAACGTCGGCGAGTCCAGCGCCGCGGCGACGCGCTCATAGGCCTCGGCCTGGGTATGGCGCAGCCGGGCCCCCAGCGCGGCGAGCGCCGGATCGCTGTCCCCCGCACTGGCCTCGGCCGGGTGGAAGGTGTCGTGGAGGAAGACGTCGATGTCGCGGGCCTCGTCCAGGGTCTGCGCCAGCTGTTTGGTCTGCGCCTTGACCCCAGCATAGGCCTCGTCCTCGAGGATCGCCTTGAAGGCCCAGAGCGCGGCCCGGAAGCGGCGCAGGCCCACGCGCATCTGGTGCACCGCCTCGGGCAGGCGCGCGCGCCTGAGCAGCTGGGCGTTTCCGGTCACCTGGGCCAGGGCGCTGCGCGCCACCAGCCGGAAGGCGTCCTCGGCGGACATGTCGCGCCGCACGGCGGTCTGCTCGGCCTTGAGCCCCGCCAGGCCGTCGTGCCCGGCCAGGCGATAGCCGCGCTCTCCCTTGGACTCGAAGGACAGCCGCATGGGCGCGCCGAGCGCCAGTTCGCGGGCCAGGGCGAACAGCGCCTCCGGCCGTCCGGCCTTGAGCTCGAGCTCCAGCTCGCGGATCGGTTCGCGCTGTTCGCCGACGGCGATCTCGCCCTGATCCAGGCTGATCTCCACCACGTCCTCGCCCCGACGCCAGAGGTGGACGCTCCGCTCCACCGTGGTCGCGAAGACCGGCGCCAGCCGGGCCGCGTCGCCGTGCAGCAACGGCTCCACGGGCGTGTCGTGGAAGGCGTGCGCATCCGGACGCTCGGCCTCCACGCGCTGTTCCCACTCGTCGCGGCCGAACAGGCTGCTCTGCCGCTGCTTGACGGTCTGGACGTAGCCGCCCGAAGCCTCGCGGACCCGCAGCGTCAGGCCGCGGTTCTTCAGGTCGTGGTCGGGGGTGTCGAAATAGACCGAATGCAGGCGGCGGGGCGATTGCGCTTCAGCGAAGGCGGGATGCTCCCGCAGCTTGAGCATCGCCTCCGGCTCAAGTTCGAACTTCAGCTCGGTCTCGACCCCGGCGGTCGCTGGAGACGTCATTCGAGGGACCTGTGGCGGCGCGCGTCCAATCAGCCTGTGACAAAGGCGCGGCCTTGTCTATCGCACCGCTTCGGACTCAGGCGTCCAGAGCCCCCAGGCGCCCGCTCAGCATCTCGATCACCGCCGAGAAGTCCTTGCCGGCGTAGCCCAGGCCCGCGAACAGGGCATAGAGCGCCTCGGCCTGGGCGCCCATGGGCGTGGTCGCCCCGGCGCGCGCGGCGGCCTCCTGGGCCAGCTTGAGGTCCTTCAGCATCATCGCCGTCGCAAACCCGCCGGCGAAGCCGTGGTCGGCGGGCGTCTCGGGCCCAATCCCGGGCACGGGGCAATAGGTGGTCAGCGACCAGCATTGGCCCGAGGACTTCGAGGCGATCTCGAAGAACCGGTCGGCGGCCAGGCCCAGCTTCTCGGCCAGGGCGAAGGCCTCGCAAACCCCCAGCATCGAGACGCCGAGCAGCATGTTGTTGCAGATCTTCGCCGCCTGGCCGGCTCCTGCCTCGCCCGCATGGATCACGACGCGCGCCATCGGGGCCAGCACCGCCTCGACCTCCGCAAAATCCGCCGCCGCGCAGCCCGCCATGAAGGCCAGGGTTCCCGCCTCGGCCGCCATCACCCCACCCGAGACCGGCGCGTCGGCGAAGCGGAAGCCGCGCCCCTTGGCCTGCTCGGCCACCGCCCGGGCGCTGTCGACGTCGATCGTCGAGCAGTCGATGAGCAGCGCCTTGGGATGGACGTTCGGCAGGATCTCGTCGGCATAGACCGCCCGCACGTGCGGCCCCGCCGGCAGCATGGTGATCACCGCCTCGGCGTCGGCGACCGCCTCGGCGATCGAGGCCGCCGGACGGCAGCCCGCCGCGGCGGCGCGCTCCAGGGCGGCGGGGGCCAGGTCGAAGGCCGCCACGGCGCGCCCGGCCTTGGCCTGATTGGCGGCCATGCCGCCGCCCATGTTGCCCAATCCGATGAAGGCGATGCGGGTCATTTCACGCCCTCCAGCGGCGTCCATTCCTCGCCCGCTGCGAGCGGCGCGAAGACGGCGTCGACCTGCGCCTCGCTCACGCCCTCCAGGGTCGCGGGCTTCCAGGCCGGCTTGTTGTCCTTCTCGACGATCACCGCGCGCACGCCTTCCAGAAAGTCGTGGGTCATGACCTGCCGCGCGCCGATGCGGTACTCCATCGCCATGTGCTCGGCGAAGGACGTGGCCGCGCCGCCGAGCTGCATCTGGCGGAAGCTCACCTTCATCGAGTGCGGCGACTTGGTGCGCAGGATCGCCAGTTGCTCCCTCGCCCAGTCCGAGCCGTCGGCCTCCAGGGCGGCGAATATCGCCTCGACGCTGTCGCCCCCGAACAGGTGGTCGATCTTGTCCTGGATGGCGGCCAGGGGCGGTCGGCCGGCGTCGCCCTCCAGCTCGGTCAGGTGGGTCTCCACCGCGGCCGGATCGGCGATTATGCGGGCCTTGAGGTCAGGGATCTTGGCGCTCTCGATATAGTCCGTCGCGATCCCGATCAGCTCGCAATCGGCCGCCTTGATCCGCGCGCCGGTCAGGGCCAGCCAGCGCCCGATATGCCCCGGCATCCGCGGCAGGAACCAGCCGCCGCCCACGTCGGGGAACAGGCCGATGCCGGTCTCCGGCATGGCGTAGGTGGTCCGCTCGGTGGCGATCCGGTAGCGGGCGGGATCGGTGATCCCCACCCCGCCGCCCATGGTCACCCCGTCCATCACCGCCACGACCGGCTTGGGATAGACGAACAGCAGGTGGTTGAGCCGGTATTCCAGGTGGAAGAAGGCCCGCGCCGCCTTGCCGTCGCTGGCCCCGCTCTCGGCCAGGGCGCGGATGTCCCCGCCCGCGCAGAAGCCGCGCTCGCCGGAATGGTCCAGGAGCACCAGCTCCACCGCCGGGTCGTCCTTCCAGGCCAGCAGGGCGTCCACCATCGCCTGGCACATGCCGGCGGTGAGGGCGTGCAGCGCCCTGGGACGGTTGAGCGTCAGGCGCCCGACGCGCCCTTCCACTCCGACGAGGATCTCTGGCTCGTCCATGGTCACTTCATGGTCGGCATGATGAAGCCCTGGTCTTCGGTCATGCCCTCCGGCCAGCGGGCGGTGACGGTCTTGACCTTGGTGTAGAAGCGCACGCCGTCCATGCCGTGCTGGTTGGCGTCCCCGAAGGCCGAGCGCTTCCAGCCGCCGAAGCTGTAATAGGCCAGCGGCGTCGGGATCGGCACGTTGATGCCCACCATGCCGACCTGGACGCGGGAGGCGAACTCACGCGCCGCGCGGCCGTTGCGGGTGAAGATGGCCACGCCGTTGCCGTACTGGTGCTTCGAGGGCAGCTCGAGGGCCTCGTCGAAGGTCTCGGCGCGGACCATCTGCAGGACGGGTCCGAAGATCTCCTCCTGGTAGGTCTTCATGTTGGGCTTCACGTGGTCGAACAGGGTCGGGCCGATGAAGAAACCCTTCTCGAAGCCCTGAAGTTTGAAGTCCCGCCCGTCGACGACCAGCTCGGCGCCCTCTTCGACGCCCAGCTTGATGTAGCCGGCGATCTTGTCCCGGTGCTGGGCGCTGACCACCGGGCCATACTGCGCGGCGGCGTCCGTCGAGACGCCCACCTTCAGGGTTTCAATCTCGGCGATCACCCGTTCGCGGAAGGCGTCGGCGGTCTTCTTGCCCACCGGCACCGCCACGGGCAGGGCCATGCAGCGCTCGCCGGCCGAGCCATAGGCCGCGCCCATGATGTCCTTCACCGCCTGGTCGAGGTCGGCGTCGGGCATGATCAGCCCATGGTTCTTGGCGCCGCCCATGGCCTGGACGCGCTTGCCGTTCGCCGTCCCGCGGGAATAGACGTAGTGGGCGATGTCCGAGGAGCCCACGAAGCTCACCGCCTGGATCAGCGGATGGTCCAGGATGGCGTCCACCGCCACCTTGTCCCCGTGGACGACGTTGAGCACGCCCTTCAGGTCCATGCCGAGGTTCGCGCCAGCCTCCATGAACAGCTCGGCCAGGCGCACCGGCACGCTCGGGTCCTTCTCCGAGGGCTTCATGATGAAGGTGTTGCCCACCGGGATCGCGATCCCGAACATCCACATCGGGATCATGGCCGGGAAGTTGAACGGCGAGATGCCGGCGCACACGCCCAGCGGCTGGCGCAGGGAGTAGGCGTCGATGCCCGGCCCCGCCCCTTCGGTGTATTCGCCCTTGAGCACGTGCGGGATCCCGCAGGCGAATTCGATCACCTCCAGGCCGCGCTGGAAATCGCCCTTGGAGTCAGCGATCACCTTGCCGTGCTCGGACGACAGCAACTCGGAAAGCTCGTCCAGCCGCGCCTCGACCAGGCGCTTGAACTCGAACATCACCCGGGCCCGGCGCTGCGGGTTGACCGCCGCCCAGGCCGGCTGGGCCGCCGCGGCGGCCTGGACGGCCGCGTCCATCTCCTCGGACGTGGCGAGTGCGACGCGCGCCTGCACCTCGCCGATATTGGGATTGAACACGTCGCCGTATCGGCCGGAAGTCCCGGCCACGGACGCCGCGTTCACGAAGTGCTGGATCTCACGCATGGAATTCGGTTGCTCCGACTGGACGCTTCGCCGCCGCAATCCCCCGCCGGGCCGCGCGCGTCAATCCTCCAATCTCGTCATGTCTCATTGAAAAATAGGCGCTGTTACGCAGCGGTAGGCAATCTACTCATTTGGACAAAATGTCTATACGGGTCGTAACAGGCTCGCGATCACCGTTTTAGCCCATCCGCCGACCCGCCCGGGGTTTCCCGGCCAGCCGCCACGCTCTAGACGGAGCGCGACCTTCCAGCCCGAAGCGCCCGACCATGTCCGACAACCTCTACGATCTCCTGGCCAGCCGCTTTCCCGCGGACCCCGCCGCGCCCTGCTTCCTGCAGAGCGGCGGCGGCCAGATCAGCTACGGCGCCTTCGCCGACCGGATCGGCCGGCTCGCGGCCCTGCTGGTCGCCCGCGGCGTCGAGCCCGGCGACCGGGTGGCGGTCCAGACCGAGAAGAGCCCCGAGGCGGTGATGCTCTATCTGGCGACGCTCAAGGCCGGCGGCGTCTTCCTACCGCTCAACACCGCCTATACCGCCGCGGAGGTCGACTATTTCCTGAAGGACGCCGAGCCGCGCCTGTTCGTCCAGGACGCCGTCGCCCTGGCCCGCGAGGCTGACGCGTTCGCGCCCCTCCCCGCCGCCGTCCCGCGCCAGGCCGGCGACCTCGCCTCGATCATCTACACCAGCGGCACCACGGGGCGCTCCAAGGGCGCGATGCTGAGCCACGGAAACCTGGCGTCCAACGCCCTCGCCCTGCACCGGATCTGGGGCTTCAGCGGCCAGGACGTCCTGCTCCACGCCCTGCCGATCTATCATGTGCATGGCCTCTTCGTGGCTTTGCACTGCGCCTTCCTGTCCGGCGCGCCCATGGTCTGGCTCGCCAAGTTCGACGACGCCCAGGTGCTCGAGGGCCTGACCCGCGCCACGGTGATGATGGGGGTGCCCACCTTCTATACCCGGCTCCTGGCCAACCCGGACTTCACCCGCGAGCGGGCGGCGCACATGCGCCTGTTCATCTGCGGCTCCGCGCCCCTGCTGGAGTCCACCTTCGCCGAGTTCGAGGTCCGCGCCGGCAAGCGCATCCTGGAGCGCTACGGCATGAGCGAGGCGGCGATCATCACCTCCAACCCGCTGGACGGCGAGCGCATCGCCGGCAGCGTCGGCTATCCCCTGCCCGGCGTGGAGTTGCGCATCGACGGCGGTGAGACCGGGGTGATCCAGATCCGTGGGCCCAGCGTCTTCTCCGCCTACTGGCGCATGCCCGAGAAGACCGCCGAGGAATTCACGGCGGACGGCTTCTTCATCACCGGCGACGTCGGCCGGACCGATCCCGACGGCCGCGTCTGGATCTCCGGCCGCGCCAAGGACCTGATCATTTCAGGCGGCTTCAACGTCTATCCCAAGGAGATCGAGCTCATGCTCGACGAACTTCCCGGCGTGGAGGAAAGCGCCGTCATCGGCCTGCCGCACCCGGACTTCGGCGAAGCGGTCGTGGCGGTGGTGAAGGGACATGGCGACGAGGCGGCCATGATCGCCAGCGCCCGTGAGAAGCTGGCGGCTTTCAAGGCCCCGAAACGGGTCGTCTTCGTCGACGAGCTGCCGCGCAACGCCATGGGCAAGGTCCAGAAGGCCCTGCTCCGCCAGACCTACGCCGGGCTGTTCGGCGGCTAGGCTGAATACCCAATCAGACTATTGAATTTATTATAGATCGTCATGGCCGGGCTTGTCCCGGCCACCCATGAACACCGCCTCGCGGGGCCTGCCTCGGCGTCGCCCAAGCGTTTGCCTCCGCCATCCGGTGTTCATGGATCCCCGGGACAAGCCCGGGGACGACGATCAGAGGGGGCGTGTTTGAGTCACCAACCTAGAGCGAGTGCGCCACGGACAGCAGCTGCTCGCGCATCCAGGCCGTCGCCGGGTCGGACAGGCGGTCCCGGCGATAGAGCAGCTGCACCTCCACCTGCACCGCGGGATTGGGCGGAACGATCATCCGCACCCGCCCGCTTTCCTCGGCCAGCTGGGCCATGCGGCGCGGCGCCAGGGCGATCATGTCCGACCGGGCGACGACCGAGATCGCCGAGGTGGTGTCCGAGACGGTCACACCGACCCGCCGCCGCAGGCCGCGCGCGGCCAGGGCCGCCTCGATCCGCCCGGAATCCTCCCAGCCGGGCCGTGAGACGATCGCTTCCTGGCCGCCGGCGTTATGCCCCGCGCTGCCGGGATTGCGGATCACCACGTGCGGCATCTGCACCACCTCCTCCAGGGTCCGAAGCCCCCCGGCCATCGGATGGTCGCGGCGCAGCACCCAGACCAGGTCGTCGGTGATCAGGCGCTCACGGGCGAAACGGGGCGGCGCACGCTCGAACACCCCGACCGCGAAATCCATGCCCCCGGTGTCGAGCTGTTCCGCAAGGTCGGAGGGCGCCTCCACGAAATGCAGGCCGACGTTCGGCGCGCTAGCGCTCAGCCGGCTCACCAAGTTCGGCGTGAGGACGGAGCAGACATAGGCGGCGGCCCCAAAGGTGAACTGACGCTCGCTCACGGCCGGATCGAAATCATCCGTCGCCAGGGCGGACTGAAGCTGTTCCAGGGCCCGGCGCACCTGGGGTCCGATCGCCTGGGCCCGCGCCGTCGGCCGCATCCCCCCCGGGCCGCGCAGGAACAGCTCGTCGCCCAGGATATAGCGCAGGCGGTTGAGGGCGTGGCTGACGGCCGACTGCGTGACTCCAAGTCGCGCCCCGGCGCGCGTCACGCCGCCCTCCTCGAAGACGGCGTCGAACACCCTGAGCAGGTTCAGGTCCAGGTTCGCAATATGAGGTGTACGCATGTCGAGAGTGAGGATAGATCATTTCCCTCATTGGGCGCCACGCCGTACGTCCGGCCAGGATGCTCCGCCGCCGCCCTGAGCGCGCGGTGCGATGGGTCATACCGCGATAACGCCTTTGGAGGGCTTGTGCTGGACGGCGAAGACGGCTTCTCGGACGGGTCGGCGGCGCGCACCGCGGCGCGCCGGAGCAGTTGGTTACGCCGGTGGAGATGGCCGCTGATCGTCGGAGGACCGCTGGTCCTGCTGGCGGTGGTCGCGGCGTTCGCGATTCTGGGCAGCCACTCGGAAGCCACCGACAACGCCTATGTCCAGGCCGAAAAGGTCCCGGTCAGCGCCAGCATCGCCGGGCGGGTCGTGGCGGTCCACGTTCACGAGAATCAGCGCGTGCGCGCCGGCGAGCCGCTGTTCGATCTCGACAGCCGGGACGTTATCTCCGGCCTGGAACAGGCGCACGCCCAGCTGTCGGCTGCGCGTGTCCAGGCCCTCTCGCTTCGCGCCGCCTACCACAAGGAACAGGCGGCCGTGCAGTCGGCCCGCGAAATGGTCGCCTTCACCACCCGGGAATCCCAGCGCCAACGCGAGCTGTTGTCCGTCGGCGTCTCCTCGCGCCAGCAGGCGTCGGAGGCGGCCCACGCCGCTGACCAGGCTCGCCAGCAGCTCGCCGTCGCCCAGGGCGACGCAGAGGTGGCCCTCGCTGACATCGGCGGCGACGCGAACCTTTCCGTCGACCAGCAGCCGGCCGTGATGGAAGCCCAGGCGCGGGTCAACAAGGCCAAGCTGGACGCCTCCTACACCGTGATCATCGCGCCCAAGGACGGGATCGTCACCCGGGTGCAGCAGCTCCAGGTCGGCGGCTATGTGAACCCGTCGCAGACCGTGTTCTGGCTCATCTCCGGCGTCCCGTGGGTGGAGGCCAATTTCAAGGAGAACCAGCTGGGCAAGATGCGGATCGGACAGACCGCGTCGATCAAGGTCGACGCCTATCCGGGACGCGCCTTCAAGGGCCGCGTGGCGAGCTTCAGCCCGGGGACCGGTTCGGCCTTCTCCGCCCTCCCCGCTCAGAACGCCACGGGAAACTGGGTCAAGGTGGTCCAGCGTCTGCCGGTGCAGATCGCCTTCGATCAGCCGCCCCCCGACATGGCGTCGCGGGTCGGCCTCAGCGCCGATGTGAAGGTTGACGTTCGGCCACGGACGGCCGGAGAGCGCTGACTCCATGGCCGGCGTCGCGCCTGGGGCCCGCCTGCCGCTCGCGGTGTCGGTGATGCTCGCCTCGACGATGAACGCCTTGGATATGACGATCGCCAATGTGGCTCTGCCGCACATGCAAGGCGGCGTGTCCGCCAGCCGCGAGCAGATCGCGTGGGTCCTGACCTCCTTCATCGTGGCGTCGGCGCTGACCATTCCACTGACCGGCTGGATGACCGGGCGGATTGGGCGAAAGCGCCTCGTCCTCATCGCCATCGCCGGCTTCACCGCAGCCTCGATCGCCTGCGGCCTGGCGACCACCCTGCCGGAAATGGTGCTGTTCCGCTTCCTGCAGGGCATGTTCGGCGCCCCGCTCACGCCGCTCTCCCAGGCGGTCATGCTGGACGCCTTCCCGCCCAACAAACATGGCCAGGCCATGGCGGTCTGGGGCATGGGCACCGTCCTGGGGCCGGTGGCTGGCCCCCTGATCGGCGGCGTGCTGACGGATCAACTGTCCTGGCGCTGGGTCTTCTTCATCAACGCGCCCATAGGCGTCATGGCGTTCATCGGATGCTGGCTGTTCATGTCAGGGTCCGGACAAGACGAACGTCGACCCTTCGATTTTTTGGGATTCGCCGGGATCGCCGGCTTCATCGGCTCCCTGCAGCTAATGATCGACCGGGGCCCGAGCGTCGACTGGTTCAACGCGACCGAAACCTGGACCTACCTGATCATCGCCTTGATCTCCTTGTGGGTCTTCGTGATCCACAGCCTGACCGCGCAGAATCCGTTCTTCGACCGGCGCCTGATGGCGGACCGCAACTTCACCACCGCCACCGTGTTCGGCTTCATGACCGGCATGATGCTGCTCAGCTCGGTGTCGATCCTGCCGCCCATGCTCCAGGGCCTGATGGGCTATTCCGCCTACCAGTCCGGCGTCCTCACCGTGCCGCGCGGCGTCGGGGCGCTGGCGTCCATGTTCGTGATCGGCCGCCTGGTCGGCCGCTCCGACCCCAGGGTGTTCCTGGCGGGGGGCATGGCTCTGACCGCTCTGGCGGCGTGGCAGATGACCCACCTCGATCTCGTCCTGGACGAGGGCCTGCTCAAGATCGCTGGGCTGTTCCAGGGGTTCGGGCTCGGCATGATGTTCGTGCCCACCAACACCCTGGCCTTCGCCACCGTGCCCTTGGCGCTGCGGCCGGAAGCCTCCGCGATCAACACCATCGTCCGCACCATGGGGGGCAGCGTCGGCATCTCGATCATGCAGGGACTGGCGGTCGCCAACACCCAGGTGATACACGAGTCGCTGGCCGCCAAGGTCAATCCGGCCGATCCGGTGGTCAATGCGGGGCTCACCCAGAATTTCGATCCCGCAAACCTCCAGGGGCTGTGGGCGCTGAACGAAGAGGTCACGCGACAGGCGGCGATGGTGGCCTATATCGACGACTTCCACCTGATGATCGTGATCGTCGCGATCTGCGCGCCCATGCTGCTGATTATGCGCCCTCCTCGCGCGAAAGTTGAAGGACCTGCCCATGCGTACGCCGAATAGGGTGGGCGCAGCCCTCATGGCGGCGAGCCTCGCCGGATGCGCCGCCGTGGGGCCTGATTTCAAGCGGCCTGAGGTCGCCGCGCCCGCCGGCTACGCCATGACCGGCGATCCTGCCGCCTCGACGGTCGCCCTCGTCCCGGAGGCGCGGGCCGGCGGGGTCTGGTGGGCGGCGCTAGGCTCGCCTGACCTTGACCGCGTGATCCGTCAGGCGCTGGCCGACAGCCCGACCCTGGCTGAAGCCGACGCCGTCCTGGCCCGCGCCAGGGCCCAGTCCGACGCCGCCCGCGGCCGCCTGGGCCCCGATGCTGACCTGGATGCGAGCGCGAACCGGGACAGGATCAACACCACCGCCCTGGGTTTTGCCGGCTTTCCCAGCCCCACGGTGAACCTCTACAGGGTCGGCGGGACAGTTTCCTACGACCTTGATCTGTTCGGCGGGCGCCGGCGCATGGTCGAGGCCCAGTCGGCCAAGGCTGAAGCCGAGGCGCGCCGCGCAGACGCCGCCTATCTCAGCCTCACCGCCAACGTCGCGCTGGCGGCGGTGCGGATCGCCTCGCTCCGGGCCGAGCTCGCCGCCGTCGAGGCGACCATCGCCGACGATCAGCGGATCTCCGACATGACCGCGGCCGCCGAGCGCGCCGGCGGCGAAGCCCGCTCCAGCCTGTCGTCCATCGCCTCGCAGCTGGCGGAGGACGAGGCCCTGCGGCCGCCGCTCCAGGCGTCCCTGGCGCAGGCGCGCCACCGGCTTGGGCTCCTTGCCGGCCAGGCCCCGGGCGCCTGGGCCCCGCCGACCTTCGACCTGGCGGGCTTCAGTGCGCCGGCCGAAATCCCGGTGGAGCTCCCGTCCGCCCTCGCCCGTCGGCGCCCCGATATCCTGGCCGCCGAAGCCGACCTGCATGCCGCGACCGCCCAGATCGGCGTGAAAACCGCCGAGCTCTATCCAAACGTCAAGCTCTCCGCCTCGCTCACCCAGACGGCCATTAGTCCGGAGGACCTGTTCGGCTACAGCGCCAGCGGCTGGACGATCGGCGGCGCCTTGACCGCGCCCATCCTCCAGCGCGGCGTTATCAAGTCGGAGAAGCGGGCGGCGGAGGCCGACGCGCGCGCGGCCATGGCCCGCTACCAGCAGACCGTGCTGGTCGCCTTTGTGCAGGTCGCCGACAGCCTCGCGGACCTCGCCCACAACGGAGCCGCCCTCGCCGCCCTGCGGCGCGCGGAGGACGCGGCGGCCGCCAACCTGCACGACGCCGAGTTGTCCTATCGGCTGGGGGGCGGCCCGCTCCTGCGGACCATCGACGCTCAGCGCCAGCTTAGCCAGGCGCGCCGAGCCCGGGTGCGCGCCGAGGCGACGCGGCTGGAAGACGTGGTCAGGCTCTATGCGGCGGTCGGCGCCGACTGGCGCGACGCGCCCGCCGCCTCGACCCAGTAGTCAGAACAGGCTGCGTCCGACCCGGACTCGCTCCTTAGCGGCGTGGAATAGCGCCGACAGGGCCGCCGCCTCCGCGCGCGCCATCAGCAGCACGCCGTCGTTGGCCTCGAAGCGGACCTGCGGCTCCGGGCGGGTTATCACCTCACCCCCGCGACGGTCGATCTGCACCACGAAGGCCCCGCCCCGCGCCCGCTGCTCCATCTCCCGCACGGTCTGGCCCACGGCCCCGGCGCCGTCCGGAATGGTCAGCGTCTCGAGCCGCAACCCCAGAGTTCTGAGGGTCTTGTCAAATTCGAGCATGCGTTCGGAGCCGCGGATGAACCGGGCGGTCTCGGGGTGCAGGATCAGCTCGGCGATGCGCTCGGCGCCGATATGGATGGGCAGGACCACGCGGTTGGCCCCGGCATAAATCAGCTTGCTCTCCGTCGACGGCTGATCGCCCCGCGCGATGATCTGCAGGTCGCGGTTCAGGCTGCGCGCACTCAAGGTGATGAAGACGTTCGCCGCATCGTCGGGCAGCACGGTTGCCAGGACGCGAGCCCGCTCGACGCCGGCGGCCTTGAGGCCCGCCTCATCGGCGGCGTCCGCCTGCAGGCACAGGTGGCCCAGGCT